>Ga0315336_1000054_pt1 | contig 623965 bp, 566 predicted proteins | sample ASW5metaG_FD_204512 | JGI IMG/M metagenome (GOLD analysis project Ga0315336, IMG submission 204512) | Ammonia-oxidizing marine archaeal communities from Monterey Bay, California, United States - ASW #5 | ecosystem: Environmental > Aquatic > Marine > Intertidal zone | place: USA: California... | reverse complement strand
GAACAGCTGAAGCTAGTAAAGCAGTTATTTTAGATGGATCAAAAGATATTACAGGGCTCAACATTGTAACTGCTACAACTTTAGCGGGCACTTTGAGTTCCGCTGCTCAAACTAATGTTACTAGTTTAGGAACTTTAACTGGTTTAACTGTTGATGGTAATTTAACTGTTGCTGATGGTAGCAATAACTTTGATGTCGCTTCTCATGATGGAGTCAATGGATTAAAGTTAGCTGGAGTTTTAGTTACAACCGGCGCTTCTGAACTGAATCTTCTGGATGGCATGACTTCAAATGCGACCGAATTGAATTTTCTGGATGGGACAACGGCTGGTACTGCCACAGCCAGCAAAGCTTTGGTCTTGAGTAGCACAAAAACAATTGGTGATATAGCCAAAATAACTTTGGATGGTGCTAATCGGGAAATTACTCCATCCGCTGATGGCTGGGCATTACATCTGGATGCCGAGACCTTTACTGATAACATCACTGGTATATCAAGCACATCATCTCAAAACTTTAGCTTAATTAGATTGGAACAACCAACTATATCGGCGAGTAATACTCTTGTAACTACGACAGCAGCCTCAACCCTTTATATTGTCAATGCTCCAGCTGCCGGAGACAACATGACCTTGTCAGATGCTTATGCTTTGTGGGTTGGTGCTGGAGAAACTAGATTGGATGGGGTAACCACTATTGGAGGAGCAACAACAGTCGATGCTAACCTAACTGTGGCGGATGGCACTAATGATTTTGATGTTGCTTCACATGACGGAACTAATGGTCTGAAATTAGGTGGAACTTTAGTTACTTCAACGGCTGCTGAACTGAATATTCTGGATGGTGTGGCTGCTAATTCGGCTCAATTAAATTATTTAGCTGTGGCAGCAGCTGGAACAGCCGAAGCCAGTAAAGCTTTGATTGTTGATGGCAGCAAAGATATCAACTTGGGTACCGGAGATTTAAGTGCTACTGATGTAACAGCCATTGGAAATCTGGTTGGTACTTTGAGTACGGCTGCCCAAGCCAGTATAACCACCATAGGCACTTTGTCGGCCTTAACGGTGACTGGAACGACTTCCATCACTGGAGTTACTTCGATCATTAATAATAGTTTTGTTCTAAGCGGGAATAGAAATTATACTCCATTGGCCAAGGGTAAGATTACGCATGTCGCAGCAGCTACTTATACTGATAATTCCACTTCTTCTTCCAGTGTTGCTACCTCAAACTTTGCGGCAATGTACATTGATCAACCCACGGTTGTGGCTACAAATCCAACAGTTACCACAAGTTATGCAAGCACATTGTATATTGCTAACGCACCTTTAGCCAGCACTAATATGACTATCTCTAAGCCATATGCTCTTTGGGTTGGGGCGGGAAAAACTCAATTGGGTGGTGATGTTGAATCAACTGGTCAATTGAAACTTTATAATTCATCCTCAAGCAATTTCACACCAACTTCAAGCGGATTTAGAATACATCTTAAAGGATCAACCTTTACTGATAATGTTACTAGTGCTATTGGAAATGCTTCTCAAAACATTAGTATTGTGAAGATTGAACAGCAAACTATTGGTGCCACCAACGCCACGGTCTCAACAAGCTATGCGTCATCATTGTACATTGCTGGAGCACCATTAGCTGGTACTAATATGTCCCTAATGGATACATATTCATTATGGGTTGATGCCGGTAAAACACGATTGGATGGTGATCTAGATGTCACTGCTCATGACGGTGCAGCAAACGGTTTGAAATTGAATGGTACGTTAGTAACATCAACCGCGACTGAACTAAATTATTTAGATGGGGTCAACTCCAATAATAGTGGATCTTTCAAAGGAGTCATTCTCAACAACAATGGTCAATTAAAATTCTATAACTCAACTTCAAATACTTATTCACCAAGCACAAGCGGAGCTAGAATATATCTGAAAGGAACAGTCTTTACTGATACTATCACTGGAGCATCATCAACTTCATCCCAAGATATTAGTATTGTCTCGATTGAACAACAAACAATTAAAGCCAGCAACGTAACTGTCACAACAAGTCACGCCACATCCCTGTATATTGCTGATGCACCCTTAGCCAGTACTAATATGACCCTGACAGATACATATTCTTTATGGGTTGATGCTGGTATTTCTAGATTGGATGGAATTGTTGAAGCCCGAGATTATGTGAAGATAGATTCAGGTGTTGTAACCCAAATTACAACTATTTCTACCAGTGTAACGTTAAACAACCATTCCGGGGTCATCACAACTGTTTCAGCCGCGACATCTGCTGGAACAGCGGATACATTCACTGTTAGCAATACCAAAGTAGCCGTCACAGATATTGTTTTAGCTAACATAACTAATTATGCAGGAACATACGGAACAAATGGGTTTCCGGTTCTCAATATTCAAAATGTAACCACAAATGCTTTTGATATTAATATCATAAATGTCGATATAGTAAATGCTTTATCTGGAGCATTAAAAATAGCTTTCCATGTCATTAGACCAGTTTAAGCTCTAGCAGTTTAAGCTCTTCTCTTAATAAAATTGAATTTTCTTTTAAGTTTCCATGAATGATTTTCAAATGTTAAAATCAAAAACTTGTTTGGATCCACTTTACCATCTGATTGAGCTTGATCCATTGGCTGTCAAGGTAATTAACACCCCACCATATCAGCGTCTTCGTCATCTGAATCAAACTGGTTTAGTAGAATATGTTTTCCCAGGAGCCACCCATAATAGATTTCTCCATTCTTTGGGGGTTTATCATATGGCTGGAGTTCTGTTAGAAATTCTCCGCCACAACCAGCCAGAATTATGCATCAGTCCAGATGAAATTTTCTTGGTAAAAATGGCTGGATTAGCTCATGATCTAGGGCATGGTCCCTGGAGTCATACTTTTGATCAATATTTAGAAGCTAGAATACCTGAAAAAGATCATCTCGAAAGTTATCGACACGAAAATAGATCTTGCTTTATTCTGAGGCAAATTGTCCAAGATTATAATATTCCTTTGACCACTTTTCAACTGGATTCGATCTGCTATCTAATTGATCCCAAGCTTGAGCAAGATTCATGGCTTAAAAATCGTAGTTTCTTAATTGATGTCATCAGCAATGCCCATGATGGACTTGATGTTGATAAACTAGATTACTTGCAAAGAGATCCATACTATATTGGCTTGACTTATAAGATCGATTACACTCGGTTATTTCAGCATGCCAAAGTCATTGATGGACGAATTAGCTATCCTTTCAAAATTAAATCAGATATTCATGATGTCTTTTATTATCGAATCAAGTTACATCGGGAAGTTTATCAACATCCAGTCGTTAGAGGGATAGAACTACTAATCTATGATATCTTCGATTTAATGAAAGATGAAATCATTGAGATTCTTCATTTTACTGATCCTGATCTGAAGAATTCTAGGTTACTCTATGAGAGGTTTTTAGCCTTAACTGATACTTTAATTCATTCAATGTACTACTACCAAACTGCTGATGATGTGTCTGTTCTTTTCAATTCAGATTTAGAAATACCACCTAAACTCAAGGAAACTTATTTGAAACAAACGGAAAAGAAATTAAAGATTAAAACCTTAATTGGTCGCTTGAGCGAAAGAAAACTATTCATCTTTTTAGGTGAAATTCCAGATACTCAAAAGGATGCTTTTGATCAAAAGATTCAAAAATTAGAAGAGGAACCCGATCTAGTTGTGTATCATTCCAAAATTGGTTATGAAACTAATCCACTAGATAAAATTAACTTTTATTACCCAAAAAGTCTATCCCTGATTAGCAGCCAAAGTTATTCTTCCGGATTAAAAGGAGTCGATTCGAGTTATCGAATTTATTCTAGGAAACCAATGGATCCTGGATTTCAAACAGAAATTAAAAAAATTATTAAAGATTTGAACTGAACTAGAGCCAAACCATGGTTGTAATTGTTTTAGATTCCTTTTCCCGATATTCTGCGCCACAGAGTCCACATTCTAACCAATCACAATTACCATTTTCATCTACTAAATCTAAAGCTAAAAGACTTGAAGTTTGCTGATGGCATTTAGGACATTCATAAGCATGATTAATTTTGAAAGTTTTTTGACAACTTAAACAAGTGTGTGCTCCATTTTTTAAATCTGATTGTAAAAAAGGATTATCGCAACAAGATTGCGAACAAGATTCGAATATGGACAACATATTTGATGACATATTATAGATGTGAATAACCTATTGATATTTTTTTATATTCTTTGCAGAATCTGGATCGAAAAAGAAGATAAAAATAAAAATAAATAAAAAATTAAATTTTAATAAGCAAATTCTGAGTAATTCAAGGATAAATTCCAAATAAGTTAATTAAATGAATAGGCTTTCTTAGGTGGGGAATCAATGTGTGGGAATTAGGATAGGATAGAAATTCAGTGCTTAAAAATGTGCACTAAATTGACTTACGATTATTAGAAAAGTAAGTGTAGGACTCTTTTAAAAAGTTTATTGAGTTATCAAGATAATATTTAAATCCATCTTGATAAGTGGCCCGATTGCTACAGATGTCTGATCTAGTGTGAACATTGACTGGATTACTTGAAATGACAACATATTTTCCTCTTTCATCAAAGAGAAATTCTTCTTGATCTCTTGGAGTAGTCATTTCTCGCGAGCCAGCAAAGTAGTCTTCATGAAAACTCATATCAACCATTTGATATTCTCCGTCAACTGATTGTGGATTTGTTCCATCTTGCATTATTTTACCAAAACTGAGTTCTGGGTCATAAGCTGATGAAAGTGATCGACTAACGTTCTTTTCAGTTTTTCCAAGTGTTTTTTTTTTCGTCCAAAGTTCATTCAGCTGAGACATAACATCATCTAATTTCTGTGATAGCTCCTCATCAAGCAGATTCATCAATTGACTATCTTCAACCGGAATATTGGTCAATGGATTTGAAGTTTTATCAGTTAAATCAACATCGAGATTGGGGTCAGGATTGGGGTCAGGATTGGGGTCAGGATTGGAGTTAGGATTGAGAGCTTCGAACTCACAACTGAAAAATAGTTCACTTTCTGATTCTTGATCCAGTTCCATATCTAACTCCAATGGAGGTCCGTCAAAAGAAGGTTCCATTGAGGAGAATTCTTTGGAATGAATATTTTCACCTAGACTATTGCGTGGACTATTTTCTGGATAAAGATTTCTAGCCATCATCAAATCAGAATGAGTCAAAAGATCAGGAGATTCTTCAATCGGAAAATTATCCGGACTCAACTTTCGTGTGATTGGAATTGGCTTAGATGATGTTCTAGGAGTAGGAGATGCTTTAGAATAGAAACTCTTTCGCATTTCTTGAAAAGAATCATGAAGATTAGCTAATTTTCTTTTTGGTTTAGCCGCTGGAAGTCTTGACTCAATCGGATTTGAAATGTTAAAACTAAATTTCTTTAGTAATTCTTCTGAACTTTTAAAATCTTCACCCGGATGCGCAATCATATCATCAGCTACCTGAATTAACTTGTTATCCATTTCCATTACCTCATCACGATCAAACCAAGCATGGTTAAAGAATTCATTCCATTCAATTCTCTTGACGGGATCCTTAATCAGGAGCCGATCCAAAAGATTACGACATTCTTTAGTGACTTTAATACTCGCCGGTAGTTTAAAGTCATTATTCATTAATTTATGAGACAACTGGCTAACAGTTTTAGAATAGGATGGAATTTTTCCAGTTAGCAACTCATATAGAATGATGCCAATTGACCATAAATCAGCCTTTGAATTGTAGCTCTTATTACTTTTACCCTTCGATGGAAGTAATAATTCGGGAGCCATATAAAGAGGACTCCCGCAAAAGGTGTTGAACATATCATCACCCTCAAAACTTCTAGCAAAACCGAAATCAGCCAGCTTGATACCATATTGACCGAACATCAGGATATTTTGTGGTTTCAAATCCCGATGAACAATTCCATGTTTCAATAAATATTGGAGTCCTGCAGCTAGTTGCCTCATGTAGACTTTGACATAAATTTCTCCCACTGATCCATGTTTCCTATGAAAATCAGCTAAATTACCATTTGGGGCATATTCCATCACCAAATGAACATTATCAAAGTCTTTATCATAAATGATATCATAGAGTCGAACTATGTTTTGATGTTTCAATTCCTTCATAATTTTGATTTCTCTGGTAATATTGTCAGCTAATCGTTTGACATCAGGAACTCGAATTGTTTTGATTGCAACTTCTCGACCAAGATCTTTTTCGATCGCATGATAAATTGTTGCAAAGGTTCCCATCCCTATCTTTTTCTTCTTAGCGCAATAATTGCCAATCATGAAAGATTCCCCACCATTTAAGAAAGCCTTTACATGGTCCTTTGAATCTTTGTGAATTGACTCCATATTAACTTATTATAATCATTAGATATTTAAATCAATTTTTATTCGATCATCTAGATTGACTTTTAAGTTGTTTTGTCCAATAATCCCTTTAAAAAAATTGATAGGCCTTTCAGATTTTTTAGTCAAATTAAATGATTGATCCAGAGTATAATCTATTTGAGGATTTGATGGACGAAGACACATATGCCGTCCTGTTAAGTTACATTATTTGGGATTCAAAGTTTCGTTCTGGAAATCAGAAAATTTCACTGATTCATGACAATTGGGCCTATGCAATCGATGGAGCTGTTTTTGATAAAATCATGGTGGATTTCCCAGACATTGCTCAACAGCGCCCATACGATGCAGTGACTGCTGAATCACTTCAATTCAGCTTTTACAAGATTAGTCTCACTATGCTCCCACGCAATTTTGTCCTAAAGTCTACCCAGCGAGAGAGATTTACTTATGATTATTATCCCTATGCGAATCGTCCAGAAAGCTTTCTAATTTGGTTTGCTATGACAGATGAAGAGTATCAAAGACGAGAAAGGGATGAAATAGAAAAAAAAAGAATAGATGAGAATGAAGAAAGTTCCAGTGAAGAGGAGAGTTCCAGTGATGAGGAGAGCGATCCTGTTGTAGAAATTAATCTAGATCAGGCTCAAGCTCAAGAAGATCAGGTACATCATAATCGAAATTCTCCAAAAGGTCCTCAGACTGAAGTCTAAAAACCTCAAATTCTTTAATAAATCTGAATTAGTTTTAATTTTTTAGAATTATTTTTTTAGTGGTTTGATAGATATCTCAGGCTGAAGGGTTGCTTCTAAATCCAGTTTGAGATCAGTGTTTTGATCAGAAAAGGTTTTAGGTTCACATTTACCCCATTCAGTATCTTTCGGTAAAAGCCCCAGTTTACAGTAAATGTAAGCAACTAGAGCGCTGCAGAAGAAGTGATTTGTTTTTTTTGACCACCTAGAAAACCAGCTATTCGAGGTTTCTACTTCTTCAGTGGTTCCGAGAAAGTCAAGTATGTCTAAGTCATAGGTTTTTCCATGAACAACAGTATGAATTTCTTTTAATTTTTGAATCATATCAGGAATGGGAGTTGGAACTTTTAATTTTCGAACAGAAACATATCCATCATAAACATTTAGGATCTCGACTAAATCATCCAAACGAACCCCAAATTTGTTTTTCTTGTTTTCAACATCTGGAAAATTCTCCATTCCTGATTGCCAAAAATAATAACCTTGAAGAGTTGGATCAATCCAAGTCGGATCCTTGAGAACCATACCGACATGCGACCACTGACTGTTGGTGGCACTTTCGACAATCTTAGAAACCCAGAAATTTTTAGTGCCCATCAGCAAAATGTCACCAGTCTGCAAATCTAACTCCTCACAAACAGTTTGGTAATCAACTTTAGAAGTACCCGCGGATGGAGTAAAAAACTTTGTTATAAAACTCATTAAATCTTAGTGTATCTTAGTGTATTGTATTTATTATAGAAAAAATAAATCAATTTTTAAATTGAAAGTTAAAACATGAATCTATGAATTTATGAATCTAGTTAAGATAAACAAACTAAACAATACCATCACCATTACATCGTTGGCAATCTTGGGTATAAAACATATCAGTTTTTTTGCAACCTTTTCCGAAACTGCTTACTCCACCAAGCCCCTTGCATGCTGGGCATTTTTTGGAATTGGCTGGAATTTCCCCGCGCCCGTGGCATTTTGTGCATTGGGTTGGATCAAACATATTAACTTGCTCACAAGGCTTACCAAAAGAATTCAAAAATCCTTTTCCTTTGCAGAGATCACACGTCTTTGAAGCACACGGTGGTGGAAATTGCTGTGAAGGAAACCCTTGTTGCTGCGGTGGAGGATATGCTTGCTGCGGTGGAGGATACCCGTATTGCTGTGGGGGTGGATACCCTTGTTGTGGTGTTGGATATGCTGATTGTTGTGGTGTTGGATATGCTGATTGCTGCGGTGGATATGCTGATTGTTGTGGTGGATATGCTGATTGCTGCGGTGGATACCCTAGTTGCTGTGGAGGGGGATACCCTAGTTGCTGCGAATAATTAGAGTATGCCGGAGGCTGTTCCTTGGCTTTATCTTTTTTCTTTCTAAAAAAGCTCATATTAGTTAATTTAATTTATTTATCTTAATGTATTTCAATTTTTTTGAACTTGATTTAGTTTTCGGTTAAATTAGTTTCTGGGAAATCGAGTGGATCAACATCATGTGGATCAGCAGCATTGCCAAAGAAAGTCATTTTGGGTTGACTTTTAATTTTTGGTAGTCCTCGATAATTAGGATAATGGTTTTGATTTGGTGTTTGATTTGGTGTTTGATTCTGTGCTTCTGCTCTTTCATGAAGAGCTTGATGTAAAGTTTGATCCAGTTTGGTGATTTGAATTTTAGCTTGTTGGGCTAGAATGTTAACCAGGGGATGGTTGTGGTAGTCATCTTTGTAATAAATTGATGAAATACCACCAGCGGCTAGAATCTTAAAGCAATTAATACATGGATAGTGTGTTACATAGGCAATTGCTCCTAATGTAGCAACTCCTCGTTTGGAGCAATCTGCAATACAGTTCTGTTCAGAATGAACAGTTGCTAATTCATGTCCGTTTTCCATATGACTTCGATGGGGCAAAGAAGGTAAAAAGCCATTATAACCAAGACTAATAATGTGATTATTTTTGACTAGAACACACCCAACTTTTAATCTGTTGTCAGGTGATCGGGACGAAATTAGAAATGCCGTAGCCATAAAATATTCATCCCACGAGAATCTATCTTCTTTCTTTTTCTGCCAGTTATTGACCAGAGCAATAATTTGATTTAATTGAGACATGGTGACTTTGTATGTAAAGATTATATTTGGAATTCAATTTTTAACGAATTTATAAAAAAAAATATTTAATTTGGGTGGGTTGGCTATTTGCCTTACTCCAGTCCTAAGCAACCGCAATCATTGGAACATGATAAATGATTGCTTCTTGGACTCTTTCTGGATATTCCCGACGAAAGCGCTGCTTCAAGCCATTATCAAAGGTGGCTAGTTGAATGTTTTCGTTTAGATTGTAAATTTTCAAAGCCAGCAAAAGAAGCTCTGAATCTACATTTCGGCGAAGGGAGTGCTTGACACCGCTTCCAGGGTAATATTGACGTGATTTGCTGTTCAGCGAAATGAATAGGCAATTATCACCCATTTCTTTTTTCAGGCGGATCAACTTTTCAAGATCATTTTGGTAATTGACCTGAAACTCGTTATTGATCTTAGACTCAAAAATGCATCCCTGAAGAATTTCCAAAATGACTCCGTCGGTGATAATTATTTTTGTACTTCTGGGAATAACCCCCCGCAGAAAGAAGCAGGTGTCAATTAGAATTCCGTCGTACAATGATTCCTGTGTTACATTGGCCTCTAGCGGAATCATGCAATCAAAGATCCAATCCAGCTTTTTCTCAGCATTCTGAGAAATTTGCTCGACAATCGGTCGTCGACGATTTCGTGAAAAATCTCGTTTGAGAATGGTGGCATAGTTTGTATGCTTTGTATGTGCTTTAAGCGTCATTTTCTAATCCCCATCTAAGTCTCTAAAAATAATCAATTTTAGAAAATTAAGTCAAAACCTAAAACAGCTTTAAATTTAAAGCCTGAATAAAACGGAATTACTTACCAATGGTTTGGTGAATAGATTCCTTGCTTGATGATTGAGCAATTGTGGCTGATAACTTACGTTGAGCTTCCACTTCAAGGTTTAATCTCTCGATAAACTTATGAAGGTTGTCGATTTCATTATTTAACATTTTATTTTCAGCTTGTGTCTCAGCAAAAGCAGCTTTGTGCTTCAATTCTTGGGAATTAAGGGTCGAATGTAATTCTTCCTTTGATTTCTTGGTTAATTCTTCCCGGAGAGTATCTAACTCTGTTTGATGTTCCTCTTGAACACTTTCATGTCCTTCACGAAGACCATCTAGTTCATCTTCGTCGATAGGTACTTCTCCAGTTTCAGCTAAGAAGCTGACGGCTGTGTCACGTTTGTGCTCTGATAATTGTTGAGCAGATTTGATTTTAGCGTCTTTTAATTCATTTTCGATGTTAGTTTTGGATTCTTGCAATTGTTTAGTACGATCGTCTATTTGAAGATCAAGGTTCTCGATGAGGTCTTTGCTTAGGGTTTGAAAAGTTTTGACTGATTCTTCAAAAGAATCACGGTTGGAGGTCAGGGAATTGATTGCTTTGGTCAATAGAACACGGTCGGATTCGCCGATATCGGCAGTATGATTAGTCTTTTTAGTTGGCATATTAGTCTGAATAGAAATGCGATCTGATTTGGATATTTAATATTAAGGCAAATACCTCTAAGTTGTTTTTATTTAGTAATTAAATTTCGCTCAATTTATCACTGAATCACACCCAAAAGATACCATTGGTGATTTTGAGCGCTCAAATTAAAATCTTTCATAAAAGTATAGAAAAAATCATTAAAATGGCACAGCTCACAATTGATTTTAATTTTTTCACCACTCTCGGGATTGTTTTTTCCCTCACCTTTGGTTTTATCGCCTTAATTCTTCTTAACGTTAACGACCACGGTCAGGATAAATCAGCCTGTACTGATAACGAACCATGCATCAAAGTTCTAAACGGAGTTATTGTTGGAGTTGTTTTCGGAGCTCTTCTCTTATGTTCCCCTTATATCTTGCACTTTTTCCTCTCCAAAAATGTTGAATTAGTGTTGAAGGTCCTCTTCGCCGTCGCGATGCTTGTCGGAGCAGTTTACGCAATTGCCTTACAAGTTGAGATTCAACAACCCGGCAACAACGAACTTGATGATCAAACCAGAGCAATGCAAGCAATGGTTTACTTCAATGGTAGTTTTGGATTAGTTTCCTCCGCAATGACTCTTCTAAGTCTTGGTGGTCAACTTGAAAAAGTTTTTAACAAATCTCTTTAAATCTAACCCAACCTAACTCTAACCTAACCCCATTTCTTTAGTTCAATATGATGAATATTAGCATTTGGATAAAAATAGGCTTTTAAAACTTCACAAACTGTAACTGAACGGTGTCGTCCTTTGCGGCAATTAACAGAAATCACACTTAGATTCTCCTTTTCAACTTTATTTAAAATATTTTCAATGAATTGAACAAAATTACTGGAGGTTGCCACACTTTTCTGAACTATTTCACTAGTTCCATTATATTTTTTTAAATTAATTCCTTTTCTTCTTCCATGCAAAACAGATGCATTAAAGTTAGCTTGAGATCCGGCTGGAGCACGCTCACGAAAAGCCTTTCCCCACGAATTGATTAATAATTCACGATCATTATTAATAGCTTTGGGAATTGTGATCTCCTCAATGTGGGCTGAAACCGGTTTTTCATCAATATCCTCATTATCACTATCATAAAATCCATAAGCTACCTCCTCACCACAATATGTTTCTGAAATCCATTTCATAAACTCAAGATAACCTTTTGAAGGATGATCATCCAAAAAACTTTTTAATTTGTCTATTAAAGTTTTATCATCAATATTCTCCATTCTAGGAATCCATTCCTCATCTTCTCGAAAAAATTTAATTTGAACTTTTTCCAAATCAAATTCACAAAACCAAGGATCTTTTTTGATTGTTTTATATTTGTATGAAATTAAATCCATTTCTCCGTAATATAGTTACGTAGTTCCTTTAAATAATTTCTTCAATTTTTTTTATATTCATATTTAATATAATGAATGCTATAACTATTTTAGTGTTGGGTTTACTATTTATAGTATCCCTTGGTAATATCCTCTATATAAGCATCACATCAGGTCAATTAGATCTTGATTGTGACAACGATTCGAACTGTCAAGTTGTAATCCCATTGGTTGGTTGCGCTGGGGTATCTGGTTTCATTTTGATTATAGCTTTAATCATGGGGGCTTTTAAACATAAATTTGATAAATCTCTGGCTTTTTTGATGGGTTTCTTAACATTAACAGCTGGTGCATCATTGGGGGTAACCAATTACTTAAACGGAGAAATGGATGAAGTTAAATATTCTAAAGTCTCTTGGATTTTAAACTTTGTGTCAGGAGGCTTAGGACTGATTGGAGGCTTATTAACTATGTTTCATTAAAATTGAATAAAGATTGAATAAAGAACAACTCTCAGATAGCTTTATAACTCAATGCCAATTCAAATTTTTCAAGTTTCTGAATTTCCCAGAACTATTTTAGTTGTTTATGAATACAATAGTTTGGAATCTTTGATCCAATATGGAGCGACAATTCATTACTCAGAATCATCTGGTACAGTTTATGATCGTCAAAAGCATCTTGCAACAGCTCTATATCGGTTTAGAAAAATGCCCAAGATCGTCCATTGCGATTTATCAAATTTAACTTTGGGCGAGAGAGAAAAGAAAATAAGAAGTCTCCTTTACCAATCTGGTTGCAAATGAATCTAATCGCGAATTATTTTCTCTTTTGAATTATTTTCTCTTTTTTAATTATTTTCTCTTTTCACTTTAAATATGACCAAAAGAGAAACTAAAAATAATAGTCAAGTTAAAGGAGGAGGACTCTTCAGTAGTGGCTCTAAACACAGCCGCGAATATGAACTATTCAGCAAAGCCAAAACATCAGAAAAGGAATTATTTAAAATTTTAAAAGAATACAACAAGACAACCGAAAAGTATTACAGAAAATATCAACATCATGTCGAAAATTTGATTCATCTCGATGAAGCTTTTCCAGATGTTGATTCTTTCAGAAAGTCCTTTGAACTGATTTTTAACACAGAAGATAAAAATAACCTTAAAAATCAAGCTCTTCTTTTGCAAAACTATGTTGACTTAGAACCTTTTTATGAACCTGATGATATGATTAAATACCATTTAATTCAACAAATTTCATATTTATTGGTTAAAGCCTACACTGATCAAGAACGTTTGCTAATTAGTCAAATTTCAATTCAAAATGTAATCACCAAGCCTGAAATGGTTATCGTAACAGTTGATGGTCGTAACACGGGGTTCTTTCCAATTCCTCATCAAAAATATAATTTAGACTACACTAAAATGAAACTCATCCTAGATCAAGCCATTGATCAAATGAGAGAAACCCTTAAAAAAGAATCCAAACCATCTTCAATGTTTCCCACCCCAGATGTTAACCCAGGTGCTCTAGTTGGACTCAAACCTCTTCAACCAATGGTCGCATTAAACCCAATCGTCATAAACTCGAAGAAGACTGATTCCAAGAAGACTGGCTCGAAGAAAAGCAACAAACTTGAAAACATTAAGATCCCAACTGATCAACCTGTTTTACCAGTCTTTAAAATCGATGTCCCCCGCAAAGCATCCCCACCCAACAAAAGCAAACCGAAATCAAAAAAAAGCTATAAGAAAGCTCCTCAAAAAAAATATAGTAAAAACAATAATAAATATAGTAAACGTAACAATCAAAAACCAAAGAAGTGAAGCAATCTTAAATATCGCAATCTCATATATCACAAAAGGTATGTGTAAAGTGGTAAACCTCGATCAAATTAGAAACTTGACCTAGAATTGTTGGATAATAGTTTAAATGAATAATGTAACGAGCATTAATCTTTTTTTCTTTTTTTTTCAAACTCAAACTAAGAATATTAATTAAAGGTAATAATTGATTTTCTTGAACATCAACATGACAACTCAATTCAGAGCTTTGGAATGATTCTTTTAGCTGATTGAATAAAGAAGTTTTCCCATTGCACCCGGATCCCCACCATATTTCAACTTTTTCGGTTGGGATTTTCCTAAGCAAGTAAGAACATGTTGGACAGTTACAAATTATACTGTTTGTATCAATTGAACACATTGGATTGTGTTAGTGGATTCTGTTAGTGGATTTTGTTTATTTTCTCTTAAAAAGGATCAATTTTTTAAAAGAAATTTGTATCAGTAAAGTAAATGAGTACAAATAAGGAAAAATTTCTTGATAGATTCCACAAAATTAAAGGAAATAAAGTACTTTTAAAGGAGTTACAACAATATCATAAAAATAAAACAAAATTATACCAAGAAGGTTTAAACGAAGAATTGAAGGAAGATCTTTATCGGACATATTTTTTTATTTATGAAATAGAGAAGTATTTACCAGAGATAAAGGTCTTCATTAGAAACCGCTTCAAGAAAAGCAAAGAACCTCTTTCAGAAACCCCTTTTATGAAAAAGTTTTTAGGAATTGAGACAGATCAAGAACCAGGATCAGCTTACCTTCATCTGAAGACTTTTTACCATGATCATTATGAATCATACCTAGAAGGATTAAGAAAAGTTCTTAAAGCCCCCAAATTTCAGGCTTATATTTTTGTTCATGAAGTTGATGTTTTTGCCCATTTAGTTAAAAAAATGTTGGAGAAACGTAAGAAACCGGCTAAACTTAAAGTTAATGTTAAAGTTAATGTGAATTTAGCAAAAAGTCTCCAAGCAAAAAGTCTCCAATCAAATAATATGGATCTTTTGAATATTTTAGACAACACTGAGTTAAAATCTTTGAGAGAAAAAGCAAAACATGTTAGTGGTCCAAAGAAAAAAGAAATTGAGAAAGAGATTAGAGTTCTTCTGGGTCAAAAGATTGAGAAAATAGGGAAAGATGGTGGACCTACTTCATCTCGAGCTGATAAACATGACGAAGCTGCTCGCTCTCGAGCGGTGCTGGCCATGGGAAGTAAAGTTAAACGTCAAATGGATAAAGCAACATCACTTAGTAAAAAAATAGGTAACAAAGGAGTTCAACAAGTTGCACAGGATGAAGCGATGCGTCAACTTAAGAAAGAAGTCTTCAAACAATTACCTTCAGATAGCCGAGTCAAAGCGGGCAGTACATATTATGAAAATCAAATAAAAAAACGGATCAGAGAAAAAAAGGAAGAAAAGAAACAAGCTGCTTTGGATGGCGGGGGGAGAAAGAAGACTAAAAAGAAAGGAAATGGAAGGAGGGCTTATAAAAAAAGTAAAATGGTATAAGAATTATTTCTATCTTTTACCACATATGAGCAAAGAATCAAATGAAACTCAATCAGAGAAATTAAGTTTACCTCAAAATGAATCCCTAACCTCTGAAAACCTACCAGTTTTCAAGAGCTTTGATGATCTACAACTTAGGGATAATTTACGAAGAGGCATTTACAGCTATGGCTATGAGAGACCAAGCGCAATTCAAAGTAAAGGGATCTACCCAATTACTCAAGGTCGTGATGTGATCGGACAAGCTCAGTCTGGAATGGGGAAAACAGCAACGTATTCAATTGGATTACTTGAAGTAATCAATCCAGCTTTAAAGGATACACAGGCAATTGTTTTAGCTAACACTCGAGAACTGGCGGACCAGATCGATTCCGTAATCCGTAATTTGGGAGCATATTTAAAAATTAATGTTTGTTTATCAATTAGTGGTAATCCAGTCGAAAAGAATATTGAGGCGCTCCGAAAACGACCGCATATTGTTGTTGGTACCCCAGGACGGATTTATGATATGATCCATCGTCGGGCTTTAAGAACAAAATCAGTAAAAATTATAGTTATTGATGAAGCCGATGAAATGTTGAAAAAACGTTTTAACCGAAAACAAAATGATCAAGGACCCCGTAAGTTGGACTTTCTGCAGCAGATAGAACAAATTTTTAAATCATTGCCATCCGATGTACAGGCTGCGCTTTTTAGTGCTACAATGCCACCTGATTTCTTTGAAATCACTAAAAAATTAATGAGAAATCCAATTCAAATTCTAGTTGAACCAGAACTGTTAAGTTTATCTGGAATTAAACAATATTACATTGATATTGAAAGAAATGACCACAAATTTGATATTCTGTGCGATTTGTATGATGTTTTAACCATTACACAAGCCATAATTTACTGTAATTCTCGAAAAATGGTTGAGGATCTCAGTCAAAGATTAAAAGATGAAGATTTCAGCGTTTCCTCAATTCATGGTTCAATGACACCATTGGAAAGAGAAGAAAGAATGAAGGAATTTAAATCTGGCAAATCCAGGGTTCTAGTCTCAACAGATCTGCTTTCTCGCGGTATTGATGTTCAACAAATCTCAATTGTCATTAATTATGATATTCCTAGATCAGTTGATAACTATCTGCACCGCATTGGACGCAGTGGACGATATGGTCGCAAAGGTGTCGCCATTAATTTCAGAACTCCATATGATGGCGGAAAGATAAATGATATTGAAAAACACTACAACATCGCAATTGATGAATGGCCAGAAAATTCAGATGAATTAGCGGAATTCCTTTAACTGAATTCTACTTTAACTGAATCCTACTTTAAATCACGCATTGAAACCACAAAACTTTAATCAAATTGATTTTTTGGTTAGTTGAATAAACCTTATTAAACTTAATGTATGTTCCATTTGGAATAACTAGTGTTAATCCAGATTGTACTGAAATTTCATCCGCAGTTTTAATGTATTCATATCGACCAAATAATTTATTTTTTGTTCTTTTCTTTTGATAAAAAGAAATCTTAAACGGATCTATTTCTTTTGGAACATCACTGAAATGTATGACATTGAAAATTAAATCTGATGAGCTGCGCGAATATGAAGTTGGAGTTTCGGGGGTGCCGAAACTAAAGAAGCCGAAGGGAACACTTGGAGATTTTTTAGGACTAACCTTAATAGTAACTCCTTCAACTCCCATAAATTTTTTTGGATCATAATTGAATTTTATTTTTTTATAGGCATTTTGTATCATTTTTAAAAAGAGATCTGGAAGCTTAGCTCGTTTTTCAAATCCGGTTGGATCAACATATTTAGTTACATCAAGATTAGGGAAAGTATAATCCTTCAAAACATTGTAATAACCCTCAATGCTTCCTTTTTTACTAGTCTTTTTACTAGTCTTTCTACTAGTCTTTCTACTAGTCTTTCTACTTTTTGTATGAGTTTTAGGCATATATATATATTCTTTAGATAAAAAAATTTTATCGATATTTTTAATTTAATTTTGAGTCCAAATTTAAATTCTGTAATTTAGATTTTCATCTTATCCAATGAGTTGTGGTTCATCCAATGAGTTGAATCATTGAACTGGAACAGTTGGTGGTGGAGGTGCTGAAGCTTTGTTAACTACCGCAACGGCCTTATTCTGTTTGGCGAAAGTTTTCATCATTTCACCCAAAGTCACTTCACCAAAGCGAATGTTAGGGTTGTTGCCCAACATTTTGAGCATGGTCTGCTGTTTATCGGGATTAACCCAAGCGGCGTTAGCAAACCATTCAACACGTTTGGTAGCTTCCTTTTCCATGATTAGTTTGACTTGTTTGTCGGACATTTCCTCCGCGGCCTTGTTCTGGCACTGTTTGGCGTAATACTCTGCATCAGCAGCAGTCTTAACGGCCATGGCCTTCATCTCAGCAATATCCTTCTCGGTTTCAGCCTGGATCATCATCGCCTTGCTCTTAGCTTCGGCATCCGCAGTCAACTGCTGAATCTTAATCTGTTTGTCAGTTTCAGCCTCCTTTTGACGAACTTCAAGATCCGCAAAAGCCCTTTGACGAGTAATGTCAGCATCCGCTCGTGCTCGTTCCTGATCAATTTCAGCTTCAGCCAGAGCTTGCTGCTTCTTAACCGCGGTTTCAGCCTCAGTCTGCTTGATTTGTTCAACCTTGAGAACCTCAGCCTTCGCAACAGCCAAATCTCCCTTGACCTTTTGGGACTTAGTCGCCAGAAGAGTTTCTGTAATCTGACTGAGAGTTTCCATAATTCCCTTTGATAGCAGAATTACGCTGTCAATACTGACCGACTCAATATCAATACCAAGATGCATATCCTTCAAAATGTTACGAAGATTGGTGGCACTGTAATCGGCAATTGAATTGTAAAGCTCAAGAGTCTTTTCCTCATTGGTCTTAGTCAATTCATCAAGCGCCTCGGCATCCAACTCATCCGCGGTGGTGGCTTCGAGGGCCGAATCCTGCTTGGTGGGACGAAGGTTAGCCCGATCAAACATGTTACACCGACGAGTGATGTTGTCGATACAACGACGAGTCACAAAAGAGTGAATGTCATCAAAAGTACCATTAAACTTGGCAATACTTTCAGCCTGGTCTCGGTTGACCTTCCAGACCAAAGTGAAATTGATTTTCATGTCAATTCCATCCCGGGTCTTGAACTCTGGTCCAAGGCGTTCTGTGAAAGTCTTCAACGAGATGATCGAGTTAAAATGATAAGATGGTGTCAATTCATAATTACCGGCATCAAGCAATTCAAATTTACCATCTTTTTCAAAAACAACCACATTTCCATCATGGACCGTGATGACTGAATTGGGACCAAACGGCTTCAACTGATAGTTTAGCTTATCCACAGTGGTGATGTCACGATATTCAGTACTGGAAAGAATATATTCGTCTTCGCTGTGGTCAAACTTAACAAATGAACCATCACTAATTCGGTAAGCACCGACCATCTTGTTTTGGGGAACTGTCAAGTAAGTCAACGGACCAATGACAGTCTTGTTGCTTACACGACTAGCCGCAGAAGCGGGATAATAATTCTGTGAATTCATCTGGTAAGTTTTCCCAGGGGGGAGAGTAATATACTCGCCAGTACCCTTAGAATAAACACCAGCCACTTCATTTCGAAGAACAGTTAGAAACTGGTTAGGTCCCAGGGTAAAATTCTGAGCCCGCTCGATCATTGTGGCTTGATCATACTCGGCGGCATGAAGACGATACGAATAACCATGGGGAAGAATAACAAACCCACCAGACTTGTCATAAGCACCACCCAACTTGCCGCCGCGAACAGTTAGGAAAGTGTAGGGACCCAGCTTGAAGAGCTCTTCATTGATTGGTTTAACCTGGATCTCAACATGATTTTCCTCGTTGAGAAGATAAGCTGGACCAGGGTAAAGAATAACATATTTACCAGTCTTCTTTTCCTTGGCGCAACCCAGGTAACCCTCACCAATGTAAGCGATTGTCAACGGTCCAAGTTTAAGAGTACCACTGGCAACTTCCCCATTGGCTCCGCTGGCACCAGCCAATCGGAGATTAACCGATTCGACATCCTTGTATTCGGACTCATTGATGACATGACGGCCTCGGGGAAAAAGGACAAATTGATAAGACTTTTCACCATTATCATTGATAATTTTGTAACCACCGGCCAGAGTATTAGCATGAACTTCCAAAAGAGTTTTGTCACCATACTTCCTAACTGGATGAGCTTCATCATCTTGGGAAATTAGTTCAACCACTTTGTGAGTGACTGGGTTCAAAGTCTTGTTACCAGGCTTATAAAAGAGATAACGTTCCGCTGATCGGACAACACCAAATTTACCAGACGGAACTGTTAATTTGTTAGCTTGATTAAATGATAAAATACGGGCGAAAATTCCCATGGTTCGAGGCAAAGGTCGCACACCATAAGAATAATCGTTCATCCGCCTAATAATGTCCGCAATCCGATTGGCTTGTTGGCTGCTATCGCGGGGAATGGAAAGACCCAAATCGTTAAATTGATGTTCATCCCAATCACTTCTCGAAATTAGATTCTCATCCAACTTGACATAATCACTCGCATCGTCCCCCTCGCCTTGGGTAATAAATTCAGGTTCAATAATCTTAGTCAAACTAAATTGTAATTCATTAGGAGCTTGATGATCCTGTTCGACTGGTAGCATTGTAGTCATAGTTAAAACAAACCATACTCCAAATGGGATTAACTTTCAATTTTATGATCTTGATCTTGACCTTCTTTTAGGACTTTTTTTAGAATTTATATTAGAACTTCTTTTCTTATGAACCGCATGTTTCCGGGGTTTCTTTAATTTTTGAGGACCCATATTAGCATAATATTGAACTACCATGGCTCTTTTTTGAATGGAAGACATTGATGAAGTTCCGTCCGAACTTTTGACTGTTGTCAAAGGTGTTTTTGATTCTTGAGTACTAACCAAAGTAATTGTGTCACTATCAGGAGAAGTGAAACTGGCATTTTGGGTTAAACTCTCTTCTCCAGTTTCTGAGTCTTGGCTATAAAAAAAAGTGGGTTGTTCAGAGGTTAATTCAAAAGACTCTTTTTTGGTTTTTCTGACTCTTTTGTGAGATGGTTTTTTCGCTTCATTTTTAACTACCTTTTTGGCTGGTTGGCGAGTAGTTTTTTTAGTTATCTTCCTCTTCGGTTTAGTGGTTTTGGATTTAGATTTAGGAGTTCTAGATTTAGTGGTTCTAGCCATTCTAATTTACTTTAATTTACTTTAATAAAAGAAAAAATTAATAATCAGTTCAAGATTGTGGGTTAAATCATCAATCCCTGATCCACATTGTGTTCAGGGAGGGTTTCAGAATTTCATGCAGCTCGTGGCTCATCAAAGTTAAATCATCTGTGTGTCTGTAAAGAACCTTACAGGAAGCTAGAACAACTAGCGTTTTTTGGCGGTAAAGAATACACTTTACAATTCCTTTGGCATTTTTTGTGCACGCTCCCCAAACCAAAGGTTTGAGGTCAGTAACAGCTCGATTCAGATCATCTTCTAGGCTTCGTCGGCTTCGGCGACGATCAACAGACACTTCTGGTCCATTACCTTCTCCGAAGAAGGTCAACTTGATTGCATATTGGGCACGTCGGCCTCGAATATGTCTCACATTTCTGCGGCTTGTCGATTGGCTCATCTTGATGGTGATTGATCTGAATGAGTCAAGAAATCAATTTTATTTTCTTTCTCTTAGACCAAAACTGATGAAATTTTTAGCGTGGGATGTTGGAATCAAAAATCTAGCTTACTCCATTATTGATTATGATGTAGAAGCAGAAACGAAAACAATTGAAAAATGGGGAGTGATTAGTTTGATGCAATCAGCTGGTCAACCAGAGAAGAAAGACCATCTTTGCTTTGAATCAAGTGCCAAAGGAATTAAATGCAAAACTAAAGTAGCCTTCTTAGTTCATGATAATCCTGACAAAGGTCTTTGCAAAAAGCATCGACAAATGATCAAATATAAAATTAGCAAATTTTTAGATCTAACCAAAAAAATTACTTGCTGCTATGAAGTCAAAGATAAACAAAGCGCTGAAGATAAGAAATCAGGAAAAGCATCAACGAATCATCTCTGTGGAAAATCAGGTCATTTTTGTTCTAGAAAAAATCTAGCAAAACCCTACTGCAAACAACATTTAAAAGTGATTCGTAAAAAAGATCCCTTTGAAATCTATGAAATTAAAATTGCCAAAAAAGCCAAAGCTATGGGACAACCTATTTTAAAATTATCACAGAATCTTTATTCTCACCTAGATTCCTTAGAAAATGATTTTCTTAAAGTTGATCATGTCATCATTGAAAACCAACCAGTCTTTAAAAATCCAACCATGAAAACCATCCAAATTCTCCTCTATGGATGGTTTGTGATGAAAGGTATTATGAAAGACAAATTTAAGGATATTAACTTCTTTTCCGCTGGTAAAAAACTAGAAGCTTATGATGATAAAGATGACATGATCGCTAAAACAGTCATGCATCTTGGGAGCCAATACCAAATTAATAAAAAACTGGCGGTTCTTTACACCAGACAAATGATTAAAGATAATCTAGTTTGGAATACGTTTTTCGAAACACACAAGAAAAAAGATGATTTAGCTGATGCCTATTTAATGAACTGCTATTACATTGATCGCGAAATGGGTAAGATAAAACCCAAGGCAACACCCATACCAAAATCTAAGGCACCATCTAAGTCGCCATCTAAGGCAACACCCAAGTCGCCACCCAAAGTGACACTTAAAACAACACTTAAAACAACACTCAAAACAACACCTGCGCCAAAACTCAAATTGGATCTCAGAACCTAAAACATAAATCATGTAAAAGCACTTAAAAACACTTTAGAATGAAATGCGTATAAGTAATTATTTTTCTTTCTAGGTAAGACTTAAAATTGCGAAGTATGGATTTTAAATTAGACTCGTTAGATGATATTAAGGATATTTCCCTTGATTTAGGGTCATCAGGAACATCTCAGCGCTCACGCCCTAGCTTAGTTATTCGTGATCCTCCCCGGTCCCCAACACCAACTGGACGTGGAGATTCTTCGATTGGCTTAGATTTGATTATTAATAAAGATCGCCAAAAGAGATCAAGCCCCAGATCTTCTCCAGTTACTTTTAGTGCTCCAGTTGAAGAACCCAAATCAAGTTTTACTAACAACATGTACAGCAAAATAAATAGTGAAACTCCTAACCTAAACCTCAACATTGGTAGCAGTGCTGGTGGTTTAGATGATTTTTTAAAGGATGAATTTAAACCATCTCAAAGTAGACAGGATTCTTATTCGATTCCGTCTCCCGTTGAAATTAAACCGCCTTCCGGTGACATCGGTTTTAGTTTCAATGATGATCTTTTATCTCCTGAACCTCCCATGACATCAATCAATTCTGTTCCGGAACCAAGATACAGTCCACCGGAACGTCCAATGACTGTTGAGGAACGCCAACAAAAGAAATTTGAATTGTTGTGCAAATTAGAAAGACTAAAGAAAAAGGGGGTAATTGTTCCTAGAACTTATACTATGAACTCAGATTACGAAGAAATTAAATATGAATATGAAAAACTTCATAATGAAAGATTGATGGATAATTCAGTCAAAATGTATCGCCAAATGTTAGTTTCAACCACTACCGCTGTTGAATACTTTAACACCAAAGCAAATCCTTTTGATTTCTATTTAGATGGATGGTCTGATCATGTTTATTCTCAGCAACATGACTATGATGAGATATTTGAAGAAATTTATGAAAAATACTCTGATCAAGGTAGTCTGGCTCCCGAGTTACGATTGTGTTTGAGCTTGGGTGGAAGTGCTCTGATGTATCACTTGTCAAATACCATGTTCAAATCTGTTTTGCCTGGAGCACAAGACATTCTTCGCCAAAACCCAGATCTCATGAAACACATGCAACAAACACTTTTAAGTACTATGGCCCAACAAGGACCTCAAGAGGCTACCCTGGCTGGTATGATGGGTGGAGCTATGAACTCTGGTAACCCCACTGGAGGGCCTCCATTTAACGCTCCTTCCGCTCCGGCCAGAGAAGCTCCAGGTGGTGAAAGACGTCAAATGTCTGGCCCAAGTGGATTAGATAGCTTCCTAAATGATATCACCGGATCAAGAGGCGAAAACGATGTTCGTAACATTAACATTGGCGACCATCGAGGAAATATCAATGTCGATTTATCTTCTTAACTGAATTCCCTTAATTGAATCCCTCAACTGAATCCTCCTTTAACTTTAACTTTTGACCAATAAAATTGAATTTAGTTCATAATTAATATTCAATAATAGATTCAATAATAGATTTAATCATATGTCTGTGAATACAAACAATTGTGTTAGTGGTAGTGCTGCAGGTAACAACCTTGGAAATTTACAGGGTTCTTACAGCGTTGCACCAACTTACAATAGTCCTGGTGGAACATCTGTCACTCCATCATTTACCCGAGCTGGTAATGTGAGCAGTTTTAGTACTGGTTCAGGAGTTAACATTGGTGGAGTATCAGCTAGTCATCCAGTTACCCCGGCTACAACCGTTTTTGGTGGTGCTGCGGTTGGTTCTAACGGATACAAACAAGTTTCTGCTGGAGCAAGATTTAAATTCTAAAAAGTAACACTCGCTAAAAAGTTTTAAAGTTTTAAAGTTTTAAAGTTTTAATTGAAAATCTCTTTTTTTTTCTTAATAGATAAAATTGATTATTATGAATGATGATCAAGCAAAAGAACTAATGTATCGAATAGGTTTCACAAGAAATACTAGCTTAAAAAAACCTAAGCCTGACAAACTTGGTTTATTACATCCAAATTACCCAGATCTAATTAGATTTGCCTCTAATAAGTTTATGATATCTAGTACTAAAATCAGACTCTTTATTGCCAAAGGAAATCAACCTGGATTTGAAATTACACCCGACATTCTTCAAGCAGATCTCGATAAAATATTCCATCATGATATTCTTTTGGCTATCTCAAAAGGTGAAGATTATCTAGGACCTGGGGCAGAGTTTCAAAAAGGAAATTGGGAAACTCTAATTAAAAAAGTAGGTCATGCTCCCAGGCATCCTCATCCAAGAGGAAATAAAGGAATTAAGACATCCCTAGAACGGACACCTGAACTTAATTTAGAATCTAAATCTAATTCTCGGACTCAATTATCTTTGCCTTCCGAATCTCCTTCTGAAACATTTGACGGAATTTTTCCTATTTTTGATGGCAATCTTTTACCATCTCTCCGAGAAATTACCAAAAGAGAACCAAACATCAGAGAATATTTAATCACCACCCCAGAAGGAAGTTACTTATCTTTTGACTACAACGATGAACCAGAATTTCTTCCAGTAAAAAGTTGGTTAGATGCTTTGGAAAGAGAATGCCGCGGACTAATCATCTCAACTGAAACAGGAGAAGTTCTAGCTCGCCGATTTCACAAGTTCTTTAATATTAATCAAAAAGAAGAATCCAGATTCGATAAGCTAGATTGGAGTAATACTGATATTGAAATTCACCAAAAAATCGATGGATCTTTAGTAAGTCCGATCCTCATCAACGAAAATCTCATCTGGAGCACTAGAAGACAACCCGTTCTAGGTATTAAAAATTTCTGCTTGAATTCAACTGATTATCAAACTTTTGCCAAAGAGTGCCTTCGAAAAGGATATACTCCTCTTTTTGAATGGTGTGATCCAAAGAAAACTGTGGGAGTTATCCAACACGAAAATGCTCAATTGGTTCTACTAGCTATTCGAGACAACTCCAGTGGACAGTATATTTCATTAGAAAAAGTTGAAATTCCATCTTCAATTTCAGTGGTTAAAAAACTTCCTTGGACAGGGATTTCCACTATCAACAAAGAAGCTAAAAGTTTAACCTGGCAAGAGGGCTATGTCATTTCATTTCCAAATGGACTGAAATACAAACTCAAATCAGCCTGGTATCTTAATATGTCTTTTGCTGCAAAAGAAGGTGGAACTAAAAATTTCTTATATGAAATTCTTAAACTCCGGAAAAGCCTTAAACAAATCCAATCCAAGCGAATTTGGTATATCGCAATTCAAAATCCAGATGATCTCAATTCTGAACTAGTTGCCATCATTAAAGATCCCCAGGAAGCAACTAATTTCCTTAAATTTGTTCAAATGGTTCAATCAAGCATCAAAATTCTGATTCATAATCTCGAAGACTGGATCAAGAACTGCTTGAAGATTGACCATAGTCAAGATACTATTGTCAAAGCTGGAATGAATTCTGGTTGGCCAGAGCAACTTCTGAGAGGACTTCTTCAAAAAAATGATGTTACTCAACATTTGAAATCCTTTTTGTTGGAACTGGCTCGAAAAAACTCATTGGTACAGCTAAATGGGATTCTAAACATTTCCTGGGACCCCTTTCTAGGTACCCTCAAAAATAATAATTTATCTTTGATGACTCTAGGAAAATATGAGAAACTTCCTCAAAAAGTTCAAAATCATATCCTAGAATTCTATTTACCAAAAAAAATAGCTCAATATTTAGGAATTTCTTTGAGTGAGATCAAACCTGAAACGATCATTAAAATTCCTGATAATTATGCAGCTAGTGAAGGAAAATTAAAAGGGTTTTATGAAGAATTCTTTAAGGATGGGATTGATGATTTGCGGATTGATTTACAACCCCAATTAAAAGGTGAAATAACCTTACATAATGGAAACCCTGAATATGCTCTTCTTCTAGTTCAAACTGGAAAGGAACCATCTTCAACTGAAGGGATGATGGGAGGTGTTCTGGTTCCAACCAACTACGAGCTATCTTTCAGTGAATTGGTGGAAGCTTTTAAAGAAACTTTCCAAACTCAACATTTAATTCAAATTTCGCGGAAGATTAAGCCTGATTACAAATTAAAACTTTATTGTGACTTGGATGGGGTTTTAGTTGATTTTTCTAGAGGAGTTAAAGAACTAACGGGATATCTTCCGGAAGATACTCCACCTGGAAAAATGTGGCAAAAAATTCTTCACCGAGAAAACTTCTTCCAACATTTAAATTGGATGCCAGCTGCTCAAGAAATGTGGCTAGAAATATTAAAGATTGCTCCTGATCAACCAACTATTTTAACTGGATTACCTATTTCATGTAAGAAACAGGTTCATAAAGATAAAAAAAAATGGTGTGGATCTAAGTTGGGTCTTGAATTTGAAGTTATCACTTGCATGTCTGACCAAAAATGTTATCAAGCAAATGAAGGACATATTTTGATTGATGACAGAATTAGAGCTAAAAAGAAATGGGAAATGTATGGCGGAACCTTTATCCACCATACCACCCCAGAAAGGACTTTGTATGAATTAAAGAGAATTTATGGACACCTAGAAAAGGTTAAATTTGAATCTTCATCTCCTGACTTAGAAAATTTCTATCAACCAAAGTTTGAAATTGAATGGTTGACCTCCCTAGACCAAATTGAAAAACTCGAAAAAGAATCATTTCTAGGCATTGATTGCGAATGGAATTACTTGAACCCAAATGAACCACTTGCTTTGATTCAAATTGCTACCCCTGGAAAAGTCTATTTGTTGGATATGCTTTCAACTAGCCAAATTCCAGAACCAGTCAAAGAAGCTTTTGAACAACGAATCCTACTCAACCCCACAATCATTAAAATTAGTTTTGATGTTAGCAGTGATATGACCAGATTATCAAGCAACATTAATGGAATGATTGATTTACAAGAATTAGCCTTGGAAACCATTGAATGTGACTGGGATAAAGGAGCATCTCCATCCCTAGATAACCTGGTTCAAGTTGTTTTAAAAAGAAAACTCAATAAAACCAAAGATTTACAATCTGGGGAATGGGATCAAAGACCTCTCAACGATCAGCAACTCCAATATGCTGCTCTGGATGCTTTGGTATTGTTAGATCTATATCAGAAAATGCCAATTAAATCACCAGCTAGAAATTTCTTCACTTCTAGGTTAGGCACACAACCAATAATTCAAAAAGATCAATTTGACGCTGGAGAAATTGTTAAAATCATTTTTGCCGGAACCTTTCTGTCACCTGGATCAAAAAGAGAAATTTCAAAGAGATTTTCTTATCAACATTCTAAAATTCTCAATGATCATGTTACTTTGATCTACAAAGCATCTGAAATAGAATTAAGAGGGTTACCAGTTGGACAGAAACAAGAATATACTGTTGTGGGTTCTTACTCAGATGATCGGATTCAAGCTTTGAAAGTACATGACAAAGATGGACACTCATATCATTTGACTCTTTCAACTGCTCCAAATGTTTTTGCTCGGGAAGCCAATAACATTAAAGCTAACGATTGGAAGATGTTGCCTGAGGAACAGTGTTTCACCATCTGTGGTATTTGTGGCTTGCTGGTTTCTTACTTGGCTGATCAAAGTTCTCTTTTGTCTTCGCTGTCAAAGAAACTTCAAAATCAGATATTGCATTTTCAAGGGAATTATCAAATTGGACAGCATCTTAAGTTGGGATCCTTATCTCCGGCAGAAAGGTCTATTGTCCATGATTATTGCTCTCAAACCAATCTCAAAAGTAGTAGCAGCGGACCTAAAGAGAAACGAGTCTTGACTTTGACTTTATCTAAGCAGAAAGATGCACGAGATCCAAGCGAGAAAATTATTAGTCACGCTGGTCTTCAAGATAAGAAGAAAAAAGAAAGAGATCGAAAACAAATTTGGAGGGTTACAGATCCTTACATCTTTTCAATTCTTAAAATTCATAATCCCCGTCAAATTCAAATCGATGCTTTAAAACTAGATTCAGATGGATTTTCGGATCAAAGAAAAATTATGAATTTAATCACTGGACCCAGAGTGCTTTTGATTTTAAGAGGACTATCTGGTTCAGGTAAATCAACCATCTGCGAATTTCTTCCAGTTGATCGGGTTTGTTCAGCGGATTCCTTTTTTGAAGAAGATGGATACTACTATTTTGATCAAAATCAACTAGGTCAAGCCCATCAAACTTGTTATCAAGATGCTTTAGAAGGAATGAATTTGAATTTGCCACTGATTGTAATCGACAATACCAATAGTCGATCAAACGAATATCAGAGATATTTGACTTTGGCTGAAGAAAATAACTATCAAGTCAAGATTTTAGAAATTTTAACTATCGATCGAGAAATGGCCATTAAGTTTGCTAGTCGAACTAAACATAATGTTCCTCCCAAAGATGTTTTAAGAATGTTGTCCCGTTGGGAAATGGATTCAGATAGCATTCTAATTCACCCCTACTTTTCATCCACCGCAGATGAAAGCTGTGGTTATAACCAATCTGGACATTCTAGTACATCTAGTACAGTCAGCCTACAAACTTGGTTAACTAGAAAGCATCTCTTTCATTTCCAAAAAGCCCGGCAAATAACACACTTATCAATGGAAGTTGGGTCACGTCCAGCAACTTTTCTAGATGTTCCTAGAAAATTATATGATAAATTCTTAGAAAAATTTACTCAAACTGAAGATGAACCTAAATATCTTTTGGAAGTTCCAGGAACTGAGTTTCATGCTTTTCTAGATGTTGATTATATTGACGAATGTGCCTTGAGTGAATCTCAAATTGAAGATCTAGTTTTAAAAATTCAAGGCATCCTTGAGACAGATGTCTGGGTCACTGGAGCGATTTCAGTCATTGAAAACGGTCAAACAAAAACGGGATTACACGTCAAATGCCCCAACCTAATAGTTGATTATGATCAGATGATGAATTATAGGAATCAGATTGTTAAAGAACTAGAGAATAATCAACCAAAACACAACTGGAATCAAATCATCGATTCGAGTGTTTACTCTGGTAAAAGAGGAATTCGAATGTTAGGTTCTCGAAAAGTCACTAAAGGACGCGATAAAGGTCGAGTTCATCAATTTCTCTTCGCTTTGAATTCAAAAGGTGTTAGAATACCTTTTGATCAAATTCCAAACGGAGTTGGATTATTAAAAAAATTATCAATTCTAGTTGAATGAATGGATATTTTTAAAAAACTAAGCTTATTTAAGCTATGTTTAAGACACAAAATTGAATTAATTTATTTTTATTAAGATTAAGTGGACGCTATAGGGAGTGGGTTACTTCGAACAATCCTTTTAAGATTCCAACTCAACCAACCGACCCCAGCCGCCGTCCAACTTTTTTTTACTAAGGTTTAGGGTTTAGGTTTAGGTTTCCTTATCTTTTTTTATTTGTTTATGATATTTTTCAATTATGGTTTGTGCATAATGGTATTCTTCTTTGCTTATCTTTTTAGGATCATATTTCCCTGGTAAGAGACAATATTGACTGTTTTCATTAAAAACCCCTGAGACGAGGACAACAAATAGAGCGGTAAAAATAAGTGAAACTTTGATATCACGGGTTGCAATGAAGATGATTGTAAAAACAAGCGCTCGACGAACAAAAACATTACTTAAAATTTCTTCATGAACTTGACTTAATTCTAGGGAAATATATCTTGATCCCAGATTCATCAATAACATCATTAATCCGGCAAAATATTTACTGTTATTAAGAAGGTGAACATTGGCATCAACAATACTCAGAAATCCGCCACTGGCTTCAACAATTTTCGGTTTTGGCATGATCTTTAAAATGTAATAAGAAAATTTTTAAATTGTTAATCCTTTAGTTAATCCTTTAGTTCAGGGGATAGAAAACTGTCCCGGTGTTACCAACATCAACGCTCTTGTAGGCTTCACAACTGGATAGGGGAGCGCCATTGATACTTTCAGTGTGAGGACCACTCTGAAGATCATATCGGCATCCGGCAATATCATAGTTGGTTGAATCATTTGGTTGAGGTTCAGGATTTTGAAAGGGTTCAATAGCTCCTGCTTTCAGCATGTTAGCTTTTTTCTTGCGATAATCACCATTTCCACCGCATCCGCATCCGAAACCTTCTTCTAAATCACCATCTTCACTCTCTTCAAAATTTTCATTTTCACGAGGTTCATCACTTCTAACCTCAGCTTCATCACTTCTAACCTCAGCTTCATCACATCTTTTCTTTTTGAGGTGCTTTTGAATTCGGTTCATTTGATTTATGAGGAATTTACAGCTGGTTGAGTTTTTATTTTTTTTAGTTTTTTTGGTTTTAAATTGTTCACCTTTGGAACTAGAAGGATCAGTGAACTCTTCTCCTTCATAATCATCACCCCCCTCTTCAAAAGCAATGTTTTCGTCAGTATTCATAACTGCTAAATTATCTTCTTCCCCAAGATTTTGATTTTCATCATCTTCTTCTTCGGGTTCATCATCATTTTCGCTTTCGAAGCCTTCTTGAACAGTGGGGCTAGAGAGCATTAATGACATAAAGAAGACGGCTAGCATTAATCCAACGGCAAAGTTATAAGAGCCGATTACGGCGGCCAATCCTAGTAAAAGAATTTGACCCATTCTATCGTGAAATAGCAAATCTAAAGATTCAGGTAGTTGAACATATTTGGGAACAGCAAGTGTAACAGCGATGGTTCCAATTAAACATAAAGTTGGAGTACTTAATTCCGTCATTGAATCTATTCTTAATTATATTATAATCACATATTTTTTTTCCAAGAATTAAGTAAAAGAATTAAGTAAAAGAATTAAGTAAATGGAAAAAGAAATTAAGTTCCAAGAAAAAAAGAAAGAAAAAAGTCTCCCCGAGGTGGTTTGGGAACAAATAAAAAAAAACAAAAAAATATTATTAGCAATTTCACTAGTTGCCTTTTTAATTATGGCTGTTCATTTACCTCAAACAACAGCTAGATTAAATCAATCTGGAGGACTTCCATCGATGGCCATGATGAAAATGGGGGCCAAAATGCAAGGTGCACCTGGAGCTGCAGCTGCACCAGAAGCACCCCCAGCCGGAGGAGATGGAGGTAAAGCTGCTCCAGCGGGAAAGAAAGGTTTTTCAATGGGTGCGATGGGATCACCTTTGACTAGTGGGGTCAATGTGATGTGGTGGATATTAAAATCAATCCTCTTGTTTTATTGCTTTTTGCTTTTTATCACTGTTGTTCCATCACTACCAATCATTCTCTACATCACGGTGTTCTATTTCATCATCAAGTCTTTGATAGGCAAAATTCAAACCGTTTAAACTGGTTTTTTTTGTAACTAGACTTTAAAAGGAAAGTTTTAAAAGGAAAGTTTTAAGATGTCACAAGAAACTTCAGAGGAAATAAAAAATGAAATAACACTCAATAGTCAAATCAAAAACGTCTGGGAAAAAGTAAAAAAGATTATAGTTAAATACCAAAAACTAATTATAGTGATTATCCTTCTCCTAATTTTGATTAATATTCAGGATCCACATTCCATTGTCCAAGCAGTTGAACAGGGTGGTGGAAATCCAGCTGCCTTAGCTGCTGCCGCTGGAATGGCTGGAAAAGGAGGTGCTGGCCAAGCAATGGCTGGTGCAGTTAAAGGAAGAGGATTAAAGAGCGCAGGTATCTCTAATTTTTTTGGTAGCATGGCTAAAACACAAGGGAAAGCAGGTAGTAAAATCAAAGCCCTTGGTAGTTTCAATCTTTTTACCAGTTCAATGGGCTGGATGTTCTCGTTGGTTAAGACTCTATTCATGTTTGTCTGTATGATTATAGCTCTGGCAATCTTACCTGGTCTACCAATCTTTATTTTCATGATTATTTTGTTCTTTATCCTTCGCACGAGAATGTCATTCATTAAAGAACTCTAAAACTCTAAGAACTAGAACTTTAAGCCTAACCTAAAAGCGAATAACTTGACCAGATTTAATCAAAGAATCATAGTTCAATCCAGCATTTTCTAAATTTATATTTTCCGGAAGTAATCCAGCATTAACTGGATCACCCTCATCTGTGAATTTGGTCAGATTTTTATTATCAGACTTAAGTTGATCCAAATCTTTTTCAAATGTTCTTTCAATCTCCTCAATCATTTCCTTTTCTAAATGACTGATATGACCCCTTTCAACCAACATTTTCATTCTTAGCTTTCGTTCCTTAGTTTTTTCCTTAATTTTCTCCTGATCATTTAAACGTTTTTTTTTCATAACCTCGTAGTTTGATTCAACATTCTCTAACCTATTTGGTGGAGGAGTCGGACCAAGTAAATTAGTAAACTTCTCCTTAAAAACTGGTAAATGAGTTATTAAAGCAATTATTAATAAAGCAATTCCAGCTCTTTGATGGTAGGGATATACGACCAAAACACCAATCAATAATACTAGTTTGTAGAATTGACTATAAAATATTGAATCTTTTCGGTCAATGTACTTGGAAGCACAGATAATGTAAAGGACAATTATTAGACTTAGGAAACAGTTAAATATGGTTAGATTCATTTCTATCTTACTTTTAAATAACAAAAAAAAGAATACAATGCCTTACTTATTTTCTTACGGATCGAACAATAAGGATCAACTGGAAACAAGGTTAAAAATTAAGATTGGTGGACTTCAACCGGCCTATTACCCTAATCATCAACTTGCCTTCGGTTCGTGGTCGAAGAATTGGGGAGGAGCAGTTGGAACGCTAGTCAAAGCCAAAGGAAAGTTGGTTTTAGGTTATGTGGTTCATCTTGAAAATGAGGATTTGGATCGACTGGATAAATTCGAAGCCGTTCAGTATGGCAAATATGAACGTCGACGGATTCGAGTTAAATTAAAAAAAAATAACCAGATCAAGATTGCAATTTGTTATCTTTTAACTGAAAAACATCACCAACAATGGATAGGTCCCCCAAATGATACTTACACAAGTGCGATTAAAAAAACTATATCATATTATTGGCCAAGTCAAAAAATATCTTTTCCAATTATTCGGTCAGACACTGGAAAAGAAGTTTGACTTAACTTCTTTTAATTAAATCTGCTAAGAAAAAAGGGTAGAATAATTTCTATCATATAAATAAGAATAGAAATAGAATGCCGGCGACTTTAAGTGAAGCATTTGGTGAAAATTTTGATATTGTTCCAAGCAATAATCAACGGCTCAGTAAAAAAAATAAAAATAAAAAGAAAAGTAGAAGCAACAAAAACAGCAGGTATCATCATTTAGACTCTAAACCAGAATTTGGTCAATATCTCCCCGAAGATTCTTTCGGAGCACCAGATAAACCTCGTTATGTTAATGCAGAAATCCCTACTCTTGGAGATCAACAATTCCAAACCATTGCGCCTAACGAATATGGTCCATCTGATTACAGTATTAAACCAGTCGGAGCGAATGAATACGCTTTTAACCCGTATCAAATGGATAATAACTTGGACGACCTTGACCAAGATATTGAGCCTGAACCTCCTATTCAAGAAAAATTAGTAAAAAAACCAGAATCATTTGGAGATCCCCAAAATGTGATGGATCCTAGAATGTCTGAATTCTCTAAGAAATTAGATTTAATTTTAGAGAAATTAAAAGATTTAGATGAACCAGTCCAAGAAAACATTCATGACATCATCCTTTTTGTCATCTTTGGCGTTTTTGTTATCTTTATCATGGATTCTGTTTACCGTGTTGGTAAGGTTACCTTTTAATTGTCCTTTTTTAAAAAATCATTTATCATTTATCATAAAGCAATTGATTCGCTTTTTGATGTAAGGAATTCAAGGAATTTGGATCGTATACAAATTGATTTGTTGGAGTATAATCGTCGATTGAGCGATATCCAAGAGCTTTTCTTTTTGTATCTTGAATTCTTTTATAATTAGGAGAGCTTTTCATTGGTTTCTGGTGCCATGAGATGAGGAGCAAATTTGGATCAGTGTAACGAATATAAAAACCATTATCAGTTAACTTTTGGGTTAAATAAATAATGCATTTATTATTGTTAAACAAAGGTAATCCATAAACGTAAGTTGGAACTGTATAAAAACAGAATTTATCTTTGGACAGTTCGTTGGTCATCAAGATTTTTTGATGAACTTTCTTTAGGATTTGATCATAAACATTAATGCGTTCCTCTTCCTTTTTGTCGTGTTGCCGGTGCAACTCCTCGATGTTGATCATCGTTGTCATCTTATTTCCGACTGAGAAAAAAATTTAGGGCTTTTTTCTTTATTTTTTTTATAATGTCAAAAAATGAAAAGACTCTAGAAAAGAAAACTGAAATCCCATCAGAAATCTCATCTGAAATTCAAAAGTCAGACCAAAAACCAGGGCCCAAACCAATTAAAAACTTAATTTTAAGCGGTGGTAGCAGCAAAGGTTTTAGTTACATTGGTGTTTTGAAAGCCCTTGAAGAAAATAACTTGATTGGTCAAATCGAAACAATTGCGACCGCTTCAATCGGATCTTTATTTGGTCTCCTAATTGTTTTAGGATACACATCCTCTGAAATGGCCCACATCTTGTTACACATTGATCTTGATTTACTCCACAGTATCAACGGAGAATCCATCATTAATTTAGTTAATGACTTTGGCTTAGACAATGGATTTAATGTTGAAACGATTCTTAGTATTATGTTGGAAGCCAAAATTCCTAATAAACCAGGTAATTTAATAACTTTCCAAGATTTATGGAATTATAAGAAAATTAAACTGATTGTGATGGGTTCAAAATTATTTGCTGGTCACATGGAAGGAGTTGAATATAATCATTTAAATCACCCCAATATGCCAGTAGTTAAAGCAGTTCGTATTTCGGTCTCAATCCCCCCAGTCTTCAAACCTCTGGAAGGAATTGATCACCACTTAATGGATGGTGGAATTGTTAATAATTACCCAATTGATCTTTTCAAGGATCAATTAGACCAAACCCTAGGTGTTTTGTGTTTGACCAGACCAAATAAACGAAAATGTGAAAATATTTATGAAGTTTATCGGAGCATCATTGGATACCTAACATCTAAATCCTCCCGGGAAAAAAGAGAAATTTACAAAGATCATACCATCGTGGTTGAAAGTAATTTGAGCGTCTTTGAAATTTTTAATTTGAACAGTGACGTTAAAATGAGTTTGGTTAACCTAGGATACCAATTAGCTCGCCAATTTTTAAGCCTAAAAGGTATGACTCTGGATGTCCCCAATGATGTTCCTCAAGTTATGAATCCTCACATTATTTTGAAAAGAGTGAATGAAAGATTGGGTAAACCGAAAAACCCAAATCCAGGTCATCCTGCTAAAAATTGAATTTGGAACTTAATCCAATTGTGTCAAATCATCTACTATATTACATGGATGAACAAAGAAAAAACCGAGCGTTAAGTCAGTTCTTCTATCTTTTGAATTTAGCTCGACACGATAAGACATGGACAATTGATGTCAAAGGATTAACCAATAATTATGTTATAACTTTGTCGCCAAATCTTTTGAAATGCACCTGTCCTGATTATCAAGAACGTGAAAACTTTTGTAAACATCTATATTTTATTATTTTAAAAGTTGCTGGTTGTTATCAAATTATTTTAGATCATCAACTGGGCATTACTAAAAAAATGAATATTGCATCATTTAATAAATTGGATAATAATTTAATCAATATTATCATTGAACACTTTGAAAAAAATAAAGAATCAGATGATTCTGGGGAACCTTCTAAAAAAAAAAGAAAAGTTACTCACGAATGTTTGATTTGTTTGGAAGAAATCACTGATGTGACTGAAACACAAGAATGTTTAACCCAATGTCACAAGCATTTTCATAAAGATTGTCTGAGCAAATGGCTTAGAGTTAATCGGACTTGTCCTCACTGTCGGTCTATTTCATCATTTCAATTACAAGGAAATGATGCAAATTATCATTATGATTTATGGGAAAAAATAAATGAAATTGAGATTGATATTTTACCTCAAGATTAGTTCAGATTGATCTAGAACTAAATTCTAGATTTAAACATCCTTATCTTTTTTAAGGTAAGCCAAAACATTGGCTAGGCTATCTCTAGATTCATAGGGGAGATCTTCATGTAAAGTTTTGTTATGCATAACTTTGACAGTTGGAAACCCTTCAACTCCATATTTGGAGGCATAATCACAGGTTTTGCTGCAGTTAACAGTAACAAATCTTACTTTTTTACCATGAACAGTCACTGGGTTAGCGTTACCTTCTTTCATGATCTTGTTCCAGGTGGGATGGTAATCAACACAGTGCGGGCACCACTTAGCGATGAAAGCCGCAATGGTGATTTCACCCTTCGCTGGAAGAGGATCAACACAACTACCCCAACCACCTCCACCAGTGAACGCCTCCTTGGTGGGTCCATAGTGGGTGTTGTTGTAACTACTTATCAGATAGTAGCCAACAACTAGAAGGACGATTACACTACCTAAAACAAACATTTTGGTCGAATCGAGAGATCCGCCACGAAGTTTAAATTTACGAGCCATTAAATTTACAGTTTAATTTAAAAAGAGAAAAAGATTTAGCCAAACTGAAGTTTAGTTTTTTTAGTTTTTTTTTAGTTTTTTAGGTTTAGTTTTATTCTTCATTTGCAAATCGCTGAGTCCAAGCTCTGGCATTAGTATTAAACATTTCTCGATCATCAATGTATTGATTTGCAATTACAATTTCTAAGGGATCCTGAGGATTAGGATCATCGAGCATAGAACAAATTGATAACAAAACTTTTGAGATAGTTAAAGCTGGGCTCCAATGTGCGCGAGTTAGAATGTCTAGACAAATCCCCCCGTTATTACTTTGAATGTTTGGGTGATATATTTGTGTTTTAAAATTAATCTTAGGGGGTTTAAATGGATAATCATTCGGGAAATAAATCTTTAATTTGAAACATCCTCCTTCATAAGGAGTACCCTCGGGACCGAAAATACGACCCTCCCATTCATACATATCATCGCCAACAGGTCCAGCACTGCAATTGATTGGTGGATCTTTCGTTAAATCTCGATATTCTTTTTGGATACGTTTTAAAGCCATTTCGCAGATTGTATAATTACTTAGTAGAAAGTTCTTTTCAAATTAATTCGAAGATGACTTTAATTCAATTTTTTAAAGCAAAAAAATTGAATTTGATTATTCAATTTAGATCAAATAAAAGCAATGATCAAATCAATCTTCTTTTTACTTTTAGCCTTTGCGCTTCAGGTCCAAAGTGATAGTTGTACCAACTCCAATGATAACTATTTCATCATCCTTGGAGACTACACATCCACTGACACAGGCGAACTAAATGCTCTTGCCCCACACACCAACCAAAATGTTTGGTATCTCAATGGATCTCAATGGGTTCATTCAAATCAAACTCTACCTGGATTGGAAGGTAATGGAGCATCTTTGTGGTATTACTTTGGAAATTATCTTAACCAGAAAACCGGTCAAGATGTCTACATTGCAGATTTATCCAAAAATAATGCCCGTGCTTATGATTGGACTGACATCAATAACAATGATTCTTACTGGGGCCTCTTTAACCAGACAATCAGTGTCCTTCCCAAAAACACCGTCGTTAATGTTTTATGGATGCAAGGCGAAAATGACGCTAATGACCTCTCCTGCCAACTACCACATCATTATTCTGGATTAAATCATTATTCCAACCAATTAGTCAAATTAATTGACTGGTCCCCGAAATGCTACCAATGGGGAATCAGCCTAACCTCATATTCTCCTTTTCACACAGTTTCTGCTCAAAACTATGTTCGAACCCAACAAGCTCGAGTAGTAAATGAATTCTCAAACGCCAGCCAAAATTCACGTCAGATTTGGGCTGGGCCAGACACTGATCGACTATGCCACCCAGATCGATACAAAGATACTTACTTTAACATTCAAGGAATGGACTTGGCCGCCTCTGGATGGGCAAATTCATTGGCAAAAATGAACCATACCTTAGATCCCAGCCAACCATATTGTGATTACTATTTGATAGACATTGATCTAATCTTTTGGTCAGTGATCAGATTCATTGTCCTAATAGCCTTCATTGGTTTGTTTGCCACAATGTGCTTTATGTGTTGCTCATGGTGCCAGTCACAGCGCACTCGCCAAATCACACCAACCTTACCAAAATACTCTTATGATCGACCAGTTCAGATCTCTGAAAAACAACCTTTGATTTAAACTTGATTCAAACTTGATTCAAATCAAGAAAATTGAAAATCAATACAACTAAAACTTTTTTATTACTTATCATATCTGAAAAATCATATTTGCAAAATGCCTAAAGAAAAAATTAGTGAAGCTCTGAAAACTCAAGTTTGGTTACATTGGATCGGTGAATATTTCAAATCAAAATGCCTTGTTGATTGGTGCCAAAACACTATGTCAGCTCGGGATTTTGATGTTGGTCACAACATTCCTGAATCAAAAGGAGGGAAAACAACCATAAAAAATCTTCGGCCAATTTGCCGGAAATGTAATCTATCAATGGGAAACAGATACACCATTGACCAATGGACAGAAAAACATAAAATTTCAAAATCTTCCCTTTCAACTTTAGTAATTTGGTCCAGTCTAGCCTTAGCAGGTTCATTCTGGCTTTATTACTACCAAGGATTTGAATTGTTTGACCTTAACTTTGGTTTCAATCAACAAAACACTGGATGGTTCTGGTGAATCATCGTCCAAGTCAAGAAATTCTAAATCATCTTTTGGTTTCAACTTTGGGTTTAACTTTGGGTTCAACTTTTTTTTTGAACTTTCATCATCCGAATCATCTCCCAAGTCAAGAAATTCTAAATTAGCCAAATCATCTAAAATATTCATACCATCATTATTTTTACTTTTACTTTTAGCCTTTCCAGGATGACCATTTTGCAGTTTAATCTGATTCATCTCATCTGGAGGACGATCTTTCAAAAATAACTCTAGCTGAGTTGGCTTTTTGGCTACCAAACCCAACTTTTCTTTGATTTCAATTAATCCATTCGAACGATGATATTGAACAGACGCCCAGAAATTAGCCAACTCGGGACGGACATTCTCAAACCAACTTAAATCTCGTTTGACTAGAACAATATTAAATTCAACTAATTTCCAATAAACGAATCCTTTGCCATCTAACCTCCAATTGTCCGCAATCTCAGATTTAGTTGCCTTCATCCAACTGCGAACTTCATCATTGCTCAATCCTAAAGCACAATACTTATAAGAAGAAGATTTTTCTCCTTTCTTTTGATACTCATACAGAAGACCTTTTTCTCTTCCATCATGCTGCAGACTATATGATTTACCATCTGGAGGCGAATCATCTAGAAATTGACCCATTCCACCATAAGTTCGAACATCACATTCCAGAAAATCACAATACTCTAAATCACAAACCTCTAATTGAAGCTGCATTTGCATGTAATATTCTAATTTAATGATTCCATTAATTACCCTGGAGTATGGGCATTTAATTTCTAACATTCTTCCATGATAACTGGGATTGGTTTCTCGAGAGAAGATAATCCCATCTGGAGAAGCCGCTAAATGATCAATAAAGAGATGCGGCAAACATCCATATTCTCGAACAGTGACATTATTTTTTTTTTCATAAAGAGCAACAGCTACATCTTCATAGCATTTGCCATGTTTGATGGCCGGCTTTGAATCTAGAGAGAAAGATAATCTTTTGTCAATATACTGCTGGAGAGGCATTGCTTTTTGATAAAGGAGGTCTAATTTACTTTTATCCCCTTTTTCACCAAGGGCTTTTGCGAGATCACTTGCTGTTAATTTACCTTGTCTGAAGCTGTACCATGTCATGCTTCGCTGGTCGTGCGGTGGATGTTGATCAAGAACTTTAAGTGCTTTGTCGATAATATCAAGATCTTCACTGGTATAAGTTGGAGGATCATAGAAATATCTTTTTTGAAGACTTTCTTTAACCGCCGAACTAAAATCAATCTTAACTAATTCACGGGCCGAATACATTTCCTTCATTGTCATTTCTGATAAGGAACCTAGACTAGCTAAAACAGTTGGATCTTGAAGGTCTTTAGAAGTTAACTCGAAATCCCTGAGCAATAAGTTCAGGTATCTTTCGAAAGCATCTTTTAATTTTAAAAAACGACGGGCTACCATCTTGTTTAATTAAGTTTACTTTTGTTAGAATATAACCTTTATACAAAAGTAAACTTCAATTTTTGTTTATGTTCCTTTTGTAGTTGACTTTCCAGCTTTTTTATATTACATTTTACTAAATTAAAAAATGAGTATTATTTACGTCACCAGCTTTTCTAAAGATCTTTACGAAGCCAGTGGGAAAGCTATGGTTCAATCCTATCTTGACTCTGGAATGCAAGACACTTTAATTGTTGCTTTTGAAGGATTTCAAATGAACGATTTATTTAATGACCCCCGAATTGTCAAATATGATTTGGAAAAATCCCTCTTTCTCAAAGAATGGTTGCATAATAATCGAGATGTTATCCCGACTTACCTAGGAGGACAAGCTAAACCAGGTCCAGACAATAAAGCAGTTTTTAACAACATTTGGAACAGAAAAGCCTCCAGATGGTTCCGCAAAATAGCTAGTTTTGAATATGCGATCAGAAAATTCAGCCAAACCCACGACTACATAGTCTGGATTGACTGCGATTCACTAATTTTAAAAAAAATAGAACCAGACTGGATGGTAGAAAAAGCCTTTCAACATAAAGATCTATTCTATCACCTTGGACCATATAGATCAAAAAAGGAAACTGGAATTGAATCAGGTGTAATTGGCTTTAAAAAAGGAAGAGGGTATCAAATTCTTCAAAAAGTCTTTGATTTTTATACTTCAAAACAATATCTCCTAATCAAAAGATGGGATGATGGATATGTTTTCCGTTTTGTGATTGAAAAATGCCTTGGATTGGGATTGGTCACCGGAGTTGATTTGGCCACTCCAGAAAATAGAATTTCTAATGAAGGAAGGAAATTAGATGTTATTTGCAAGGGAATCTTTAAAGATTACGTTTTGCATAAAAAGGGTTTGCATAAAAGACTTGGTATCTCGGTCTAAAAATTGAATTTTAAATCATCCTAGAAGGAAAACCAAAGTAAAACATGGCTCCGCTTCTAGTTTCATCACTTTTCTTAATTTTTGTCCAATTCTGGGCTCCCAATAATCCGAAGTTGGATTTTACTATTCATGGGTTATGGCCTGAATATCCCAACAATACTTATCCGGAATATTGCAACAAATCAGCTCAATTTAATCTTTCTCAAATTGAGTATTTAATTCCAATCTTAAATATTGAATGGCCCAGTTCAGATGGTCCAAACCAAGATTTTTGGAAACATGAATATTTGAAACATGCAACGTGTTATCCAGGGGTTGATGAAGAGCAATTTTTCTTAGATACTCTTCATCTCTTTGACCAAACTGATAGCACTCAAACTTTTAGAGAAAATAAAATCAAAACTGATGTGATTTATTCAAAAGAAAAATTAAATCAAATGTTTAATGGCACCTTTCATTGCCAAGGAAGTCAAAATGCAACAACAAGTCCAACAACAACAAGACCAGCTGGTCTTAACTCAAGCATTGCTACTCTTTGGCGTTGTTATGATTTGAATCTTCAGAAGTTTGATTGTCCAAATTGGATAGATACTTCATGCACTGCAAATGTGCTTTTTGAGACCGAAAGCCAAATTGATTATTATCAGCAAAATTAGCATACTTTACAATTCGATGCTTTGGATATCTTCTTTGATGCTTTTTTAATTTAGCCGGCGTCAAGCACCCATAGCAATGACACCAATCACAATCAAAACACACTTTACCATTAAATTTTTTATGTTTCGAATCATTCGAATGCTCCCACCAATCCAGATTAGGATCCTTCGTAAAACAACGGCAAATCTGACAATCCCAACGAAATCCAAAATGAATCTCATAATGCCACCCAACCGGATAATCAACACCACGCTCCAAATACCAATCATGCATTTTCTGAAAGAAATTAACCGCTTTTGGAGGACAATAATTGGGAGGTCTACCCAGATCAAATTCAGGATCACAAGATCCAATTACATCATTAACTTGTTTCATGATCTCCTGTTCTTGCTCAAGACTTAAAGCAATATGATTGGATGCATATTGTGATTCATCATTTAATGCATCAATCTCATTTTTTTCAGCATCAGTCAGGATCAAGGGAGGTTCTTCCTTAAGTTTCTCCTCCAATTTCTTTAATCTAGTAATTTTTTCCCTAGGCATCGGAGGAATGTACTGGTCTAAATCAAGTTCAAGGGTGGTCACAAAATTAATTGTATTTCGAGAATGTCTACCAAAATTAGGAGATGTGTAGATCAGTGGAGTATACTCTTCAAATTGATCAAAAGACCCATGATCCAAATAGATCAAGTTATTCAATGGAGCTAGAGAATATAATGTATTAAAAGCCCCTTTTTCTAAACCTATTTTTTCTTCCATGAATTCACGAATCCCGTGACAGAAACAACCTCCATGACGATATTCCATCATCATATCCTGAAGCACTTGAGGGGCTTTGGCCTGTTCAATAAGCAAACCATACCCATAAGTAACCCTAACATTTATGTTAAATGGTTTCATTTTAACTTAGAAGAATCTCTAAAGATAAATTCAATTTTGTGTATAAAATTGATTTTACAAATTCAAAATATTCTTAGAATCAGAATCTAAGAACATTTAAAAATGAAAATTTTAGTTGTCGATTTCGGATCGCAGTACACCCATTTAATTTATCATAAAATTAAGTATCGTTTAGGACTTGAAGTTGAGTTGACTGACTGTCATCAGTTTAATCCCAAGAAAGATGATTTAACTGAGTATGATTGGATTGTTCTTTCAGGAGGTCCAGGTTCAGTTGAAGAAATGAAGATGGATTGGACGGTTAAAGAAAACTTACTTAACCACAACGTTTTAGGAATTTGTTTTGGAGCACAACTTTTAGCTAAAGAACAAGGATATGATTTTGAAACCAGAGTTGGAGAATATGGCCCAACACCAATTAATTTTCTCTATGACAACATTGACTCAATAGCTTGGATGTCTCATCAGGATTTTATTGTAATTGACCCTGAAAAAAAACATACAATGGATTTTATTGCCGCCAACTCAGATAATCATCCAGTTGCTTGGGAATTTAACAATTCTCAAGGAAAACAACGAATTGGATTACAATTTCATCCAGAAGTTGATCATACTGAAGGTGGATTAGAATTACTTGGAGAAGTCTTTGAAATAGAACCTGAAAACATCATCAATGATTGTTTAATCATGTTTGATCAATTGAAAGATAACATAACAAATAAAATAAAACCTCAAGATCGTCTCTTTCTAGCCATCTCTGGTGGAGTTGATTCAAGCACCCTTGGTCTTTTATTAAGTAAATGTTGCCATCCAGACCAACTACAATTTTATCTGGTTGACAATGGATTAATGAGAAAGAATGAAGTTGATCAAGTTTTTAAATCCCTAAATACTTTTTTACCATCTTGCTCACTAAAATTAATTGATGCATCTAATCATTTTCTGTCTGAATTGGCTGATGTGGAAGATCCCGAGAAAAAAAGAAAGATCATTGGTCACGCCTTTATTGATGTATTTAGTCAGCAAATAAAAGAATCACTTGAGAAGTCTCCACTGAAAGATGATGGTCAAGCCTATTTTGTTCAGGGAACAATTTACCCAGATGTGATCGAATCTGGAAAAACTAAATTTAGTAAAACAATTAAATCTCATCACAATGTTGGTGGGTTGCCAGAAACACTTCCCTGCACTTTGCTCGAGCCTTTTCGCGAACTTTACAAAGATGATGTTCGGAACATCGCTCAAAGACTCAGATTACCATCTGAAATTACCAAACGTCACCCATTTCCAGGACCAGGCCTAGCCATTAGAATCTTGGGGGCTATCACCAAAGAAAAAATAGAAATTGTTCAAAATGCCGATTTTATTTTGAGAACAAGTCTACGAGAATTTGATCTTGAATCAGCAGTGTGGCAAGCCGCAGCAATTCTTTTACCAATTAAATCAGTTGGAGTCAAAGGAGATAATCGCAGTTATGAAGAAGTGATTGTTCTGAGAATGGTTAACAGCACCAATGGTATGACAGCTAATCCATCATTGATTCCAATTGATAAGTTAATTGAAATTGGAAATAGAATTCAAAAAGGAGTTCAAGGAGTTAACCGAGTAGTTTATGATTTATCATCTAAACCACCAGCCACTATTGAGTGGGAATAGGTTGAATGGGAATAGGTTGAATGGGAATAGGTTGAAGTAAGAGTTTAACAGCTAAAGGTACATTGATTATCTTGAAAACATTTTTTTGTCTTATTTAAATTGGTTTCCAGAAGAGCAATATTATAATCAGTTGAGTAATAGAAATAAACAACTCCATCTACATTGTTTCCACCATCATCTTTTGGGGTAACAATATAGTCTTGCAAAAAGTGTTGCAAATCACCACACTCAAAAGCTGGTTTAGATTGATATTCAATAAAAGCTGCGATCAGTTTGGTATTGCTAACACCTTTAACTAAAACACTTTTGCGCCAGTAATCTAAAAGAGAATTCCAAGTAAATGGAGGAGCTGGGGGTTGAGCTGCGGACCCATATGGATATTGTCCACCATTATACAACATTGGAATGGCGTAATCAAAAGGTGATGTTGATGTTTTTAGTGAATCATAAATTGCGTGATATTGGGCTTGATAACTAGCTCCAGACAAAGGTGTGATAGATAAATAAATTTGTTTCCCTTTGGCCGCCATTGCGGTTTTGAGATCAGCAGCGAATTTCACTAAGGCCGTTGCTAAAACCCCCGCTGGATCAGGTGATTCAAAATCAAAATCAATTCCATCAGCACCAGTTTCCTCCAAGCATTTCACATAAGCTAGAACAGGATCAGTATTGTCCAAAATACATTTATGTTTCTCTGATGATGACTTATTTGGATCATCCAGACAGGCCTTCAAAATCGTTTCTTTTCCGGGAATGACTCCATAATGAGGACAATCTGGGATTTTAACATTTGAAACACATTGTTGTGGACCATCTGGCTTGGTCGGATCAATCGGTTCTAACTTTTTATTATTCCCACAACAACATTGATGTCCACCAGGACAACACGGTTGTCCAGTTTTGCTAGTAACTGTATAAACCCCTCCACATTTACCAGCCGCTTTATCTTTATCACTACAACAATTTTTAGGGTCTCCGGTACATCCAAACCAGTAACCTCCATCGCATTGACAATCTCCGGTTGATGGTGATCCAGTGTATTTATACAACATATCTTGCCATTCAGGTAATCCAAAACTAGATCCCCCAATTGATAGTAGAATTTGTTTTCCTTTTGTTCTAGCTTGGGTGACTAAAGCTTTTAAGACTGAAAAGTCTTTGGGGAACATTGAAAATCCAGATTGACAAGGGTACAGAGTTGACCATGGATTTGGTGAGTATGAAGCCAACATAACTAAATCTTGAGTTGACATTTGCTGAAAAGGCGGGCTAGACACATTAACCCATGAACCCACTATTTTACCCTTAACGGGGGTTGGACCCGGACCTGGGCCAGGACCAGGAGTAGGACCTGGTGGAGGATGAGTTGGCTTTGAACCAGAACTATCAGCAAAAGGCCCTTGCTTAGTTATGTATAAGACTAAGAAGATTGTTCCAACAATGATTATGGATCCAATTAGAAGCCAAATAAAATATTTATATTTTAAGTAAAACTTAAACCAAGCCGATTGAGAACTTGGTTTACGAGATCTAAATTTTAATTGCTTTACCATCAGCTTTTAAATTATAAAAGGAAATAAAATAAAATCTGACTCCAAATTTAATACCCGGTTTGTGCCGATGATCCGTGAGCATTTCCAGTGATACCTCTTTCGGCCGTAAATAACCAATTGTATTTCTGCTTGGGTCTAGTTGATGGATTGCCCAGCTGAGATGGATAAAATTGCCCCGTAACATGTCTAGGATCAGTAGCGGTATTATAGGATCCATAGCACCATTCAGATTCTTTGCCAGGTTGAGTATCTTTGGCTCCAGCTAAGTCTGAATCAAAGTTTTTAGCGCATTCACCACCCAGTTTACGAACTCCATTTTCCTCAATTTTAGTCAAAGGAATTGAATCAGTATCCCACCAATCGCCATAGTCTCGGCAAGGAAATGCCCGGAGATCTTTCTTTTCTTGCATCTGATGTGGCAAGATCCATGATTGAAAATTAGTTGGATCAGAATTATCTAGCTCAATTGGAGCAGCAAATTTTCCATATTCCAGGGTTCCTCTCCAAGACTTTAAATGAGGCCCTGCGGATGGATTGGAATCTTGACCAGTTAAAGATGGCTTCAAAATTAGGTTCCCGTCAACAACATCATCCGAGGGAGATAAATGTTGGGGACCTTGATCCTTAATGGCATTACTGAAGTTAAGGGTGTTGATTTGAAGTTGATTGTTTTTTGGATAAACTGTCACATCAGCAATTAAACGACGGTTTAAATCATTGACTTGCTTGTGGTTGATGCTATAAACAAAGAAATCCAGGACGTAACGGGGATTTCCCTCATTATCACTGTCTTCAATCACATTATCAAACTTTCCCATTTGATAATTAACTTTGAGATCTTGATTGACTTTTTTAATCAGAGATCTAGCAACTTTATAGATTTGAGGATTGACTTCCGGACTTAGAACTTCTGAGGTATGGATGCTTTGACGTCTCTTTTGCCATTTTTGAGCAGCTTCAAAATTCTCTTTCTTGTAATTCAATGATAAAACTAGATAAACTATTAACAACACTAAGAGTGGAATAAATGTTTCTTTCATCTTACTTGTTTTATTTGTATAATGAGAAAAAACAAAGGAGAAAAATATACTTATAAAGAAATAATGTCTAGTGAAATTTATAATTTGATTACAACAAATACTCAACCATTATCTGAAAATATACTATTGTCAATTGAAAATGAATTAAAAGTGGAAAATCCAATTAAACCTCAGGAACCAATTCCACAATTATCAATAACTGATAATATTTTTGTTGTTCGTGGTAATATTTTAAACTTTCCAGGAGATGCAATTGTCAATCCAGCCAACAGCCAAGGATTAGGTTGTTTCCAAATTGGTCATAAATGTTTAGATAATCAAATCCATTATGGGGCTGGTCCCCGATTAAGATTAGCTTGTGCAAAAATACTTAAAAATAAATTAATACCAGTTGCTGGTGCGATATTAACCAACTCATTCATGCTACCATCAACCTATGTTATCCACACCGTTGGCCCACAAATGCAAAATGGAAAACAAAATGAGGAAAAACCTAATTTCAAATTATTATATAAAACATACCAAAATTGCTTAGAATTAGCTAAATCTAATAAAATTAAAACAATTGCTTTTCCTGAAATTTCTACTGGGGTCTTTGGATATCCGAAAGAAGAATCTTTTAAGGTCGCTCTTGATGCTGTTAAATCATTCAAATTTGATGGAAAGATTTATATGTATTTGTATAATCCAAAATAAAATTGATATTAGGTCCTGGGTCATCTTAAATAAGTCTATGTCATGGAACGACTTTTTATTACCAATTCGACCATCTGCCAAAACCCGTAAATACCAAAAGGAAACTAATTTTCAGGGAAAGTATATTGGTATGATCCCATTAGTTTGGGATCCTTTAGCCATCCACAAAAAATCTCAGACATTTGAAAATCAAATGGAAGAATTGAATTTAGATCCAGAAATTACTCAAGTAAAAACTAGAAAAAGCATCTTTCTAGTCAAATCCATTCTCTATTATTTATTTAATCAAGCCCAAAAATTCTATCCAGTCTACAAATATGATGATCATCTTCCTTTTACCCAGAGTGATTTAAAAGATTGTTTTAGTACTTGGTTGGCTGATCTTGGTTATAATAAGCCTCAATTTAGATATTTTAGGATTTACAAAATGAAAGGATTTCATCTCTTTGCAGTGCTTTTAGAGAATTCAATTCCCAAATTAAATCTGAAGGAAGGATGGAAATCAGAATCAGGATTACCAATGCTTCATCTTAAAGATGGCGAACTGGTTAATTCAATGATGAAAGTGAGCCAAACACACTATCAACAAAAAAAAAGAATATTAGAATCCAGTGGTACTTACCATAGCTTGTGGGACTCACCCCTCCTAGGTTATGTAATGGATGATGATCAAGTCTTTCCTTTTGAAATTACTTACGAAAAGGTAATTGCCACTTTATCAAATACAATTGATCTTGATTCTAAAAATAATCAAGATCTTTACTTTCAAGTGACCTTTGATCAGAATGAATCCTCCAAAGCAGACAAAATTTTTGAAAAAGCTCGCAAGAAAAGAAAACTTAATCCTGATTTATTCTAATTCATTCTAATTCTAATTCATTCTAATTCATTGGAGAGTCATCTCAAAATTATCTAAATCAACATCAGATCCTGAATCAGAGGCCTGATCATCAACAAAGGATGGTAAGTCAGCCAATGAAGTTGATTGTAATGTATCATCTTCGGTGTAGGCCATTGGCTCTGCTGGCTCATCAATTAATTGTGAATCTTGTTTTTTTCTAGGATTATCCTTGATATCCTTGGCATTTCTATTATCCACATCATCATCCACATCATCACCATTTTTATTATTTCCATCTTTATTATTTCCATATTTTTGATTTTCTTTGGCATTTTCTTTGGCATTTTCTTTTGGTTCTGATTGTTCTTCGCCTGAAAGCTGTCCATAGAAACTACTCAGAAGGGATTTTAAAGTTTTTGTGTTTTCCACTTCGCCATCACTTTCATTTAAATAGGCATAGAGGTAATACATTGCCGCGCAATCTAAAACAACAACCACCCAGAAATATGATTTCAGATAAATTGCGATTTGAGATGAAGATGTATGCAAAAAAGCATGAAGTAGTATATAAATTATTGTACCATAGATAAAAGTAGTTAAATATTTCTTCTTGCTCTCTTGATAATTTCCAATTGAAGCGTTACAGATTAAGTAAAAGAACATTTGTATAAGTCTTCGATAAATTTTATAGCAGATCAAACCCACCGGATCTTAATTATTTTCTAGAACAATTAAGATATTTTTATAGTAAAATCTTAATAATCAAATTAAAAAAAGAAAACTTTAAGCCTTAAAAAAGAGAATCGCTGTAAGTCTCATTTTTGGGTGTGGAAACAGTTTTACTCCATGTTTTATCTAGGAAACACCATGAATAACGATCACCACAGCCGTTATTACAGATGTAATGAATTGATCCATCTCGAAATCTTTTTCCAGTATCAGTTAGATCACTGAATTTAATTCCAAATGATTTTTCTAATTGTTCATTTTTGGGAAGTTTGGCAGTCTCATTTGAAACTTTCAGTCGAGTGGGTTTTCCCTCGGCTCTAACAGCTGATATTTTATTTGAACAAGCACTTCTGTCCATACATTCATATTCAATAGTTCCCATACTGTGGCAATGAATCGCCTCATTGCTTGGGATGTCGGTTTGGCATGATTTACACATCACATTTTGACCCATTTTGCTTTAAATTTAATTTTAAATTTAACTTTAATCTTACAATAAAAAAGGTAATCTAAAGTTAAACTCTTTAAGATTAGTTGCGGGTTCTGGATCATCTAGGTCAAAAACCCTTCAGGTGCTTCATCTTTCTTGTTCTTGTGGCTCTCATGAATTTCAACTAAATTACTCAAACAATCTTTGACTTGGGTAGAGTTTCTGTTGAGGAAGAAAAATTCTTGAAAAGCTGCCGAAGAAACTTTGGCCAAGTGGTTTGTTCTATATTCCTTGAAAAATTCATCAAAATTTTGATCTGGAAAATAAGTTTCAAACATTTTCTTAATCTCAGGCTTTTTAATGAAATCAAACTTACAAATGTAATCAACTCGTCCAACTCTGGTCAAAGCTGAATCCAAGCGATCCTTGTAGTTGGTTGTCATAAAAACCATCATTCCATGGGCTGATAAAATCCCATCTAGGGTGTTCAGCAAACCACTGAAAGTAACCATGTTTCTTTGATCATCATTCTTCTTTCTTTCTTCAAAGAGAGTGTCAATATCTTCAAGACACAAAACAGAAGATTCTCGCATTTTACGAACAGCTGAAATTAAAGATCCATCAGTTACTTTAGGTCCAAAACTGATGACTGAGACATCATGATCAATGCGTGAGGCTAAAGCCCTAATCAAACTAGTTTTTCCTGTTCCCGGAGGTCCCTCAAACAAGTAAATTCTTTTGTAAAATTTACCAAATTTAATGTATTCAGCTTCTGTTTCTGGTTTTCTAAAATTATCAATATCCTTAATTACTGAGTTGATGAGTTTGTCGGGCAGAAAGAGTGTTTCGAGAGGTCTTTTGGGAGACCGTCCCAAATATTCCCAATAATCATCACTGTAAAGGTAACAATTAATTTCATCATCAACTGCTGTTGGGGCAATGATGTTTAAATAGTAGTATTGACGAGCGCGAACAATAAATTCTTTAATTTCAATTAAATTTGCGTTTGACCACAAATGAGTTTGATAATGATGTGTGGTAGAAATATTGGTGGCCAAAATTGGATTAATTTGTTCGTAATTTACAACATATTTGAAACCATTCTCCTCAAACCGAGCATATCCTTCTGGAAGGGTAAAATGAAAAGTATATTCTTTTTTTGAGTCGTCGGTTGTTTCACCAGACCCATCAAAGGCATAATCAACATGATGATTTGGTTGAAATGATTCATAATTATCAGATTCAAAATCTAACTCCTGCAACTTGTGATCTGGTACCCGGCAATGCAATCCATAATGTAAAATGGGTAGACTATAATCTTCCTCAGAATCTTGAAATTTAATATACATAATGAACTTTTAATGAACTTTTAATGAAGTTTATTTAAAACCAAAAAGCCCAATCAATTTTTTCTGGATATTTATTAAAAGGAAAAAGATACTTATGGAATTATCAACTTGGCTAATAATTTTAATCTTGATAGTTTTAATTTTCGCTGGAACTGTTAAAACAAAAAATTTAAAAGAGGGGTTTGAAGGAGAACCAGCCCGTGACAAAATAGCTTTTTGTTTTCTAACAGTCGGAGACAATCACAAATATCAAATCTGGGAAAAATTTCTCAAAGGCAAAGAAGGCCTCTACAATATCTATGTTCATCCCAAACATCCGGATCGAGTTAAAAGTTTTTTTAAAAACCATATCATCCCTGGCTATGATCACGTCCAAACAAAATGGGGAGATATTAGCTTAGTTAAAGCAACCCTCAAATTATTTAAAACTGCTTTGGCTGATCCAAGTAATAAAATGTTCGTTCTGGTTTCAGATAGCTGCATCCCAATTTATAATTTTGATCACATTTATAATGAACTAATTTCATCACAAACTAACATCATCTCACCACACAGTCAACAAAATCAATATACCATTCTAAGATACAACCAAATCAAAGATAAAAAGTTTCTACCAAAAAGCAAATTTCGAAAGGTTAGTCAATGGTTAGCTGTCAACCAAGAAACAGCACACTTTCTAGTTACCACTAATCACACCAATCAATATCAAAATATGTTTTGCCCAGATGAACACTATTTTGCCAATGTGCTAGATAAATATAATAAACCTTACGAAAAAAGAAAATTAAATTTTGATAATTGGGATGATCCTAGCTTAGATCCTCGTTTTAGACCATATCCCAAAACTTATACGGAAATAAGCTCCAGCGATCTTAAAAAAGTTCGTTCCTCAGGAGCTTTATTTTTCCGTAAAATAATTTCAGAAACAAAAGTAAATCTTCAAGACTTGTTTGAAAATACCAATTCAGATATCTCGATTGTTTCTCGTAATTGAAAATATTAAATTTCTTAGTTTTTCCTCTTTTTATCAAATGTATTAATTTTGAAAAAAATAAATAAAAAAATAAATAAAAAAATTTAATATTTTAGTTTTTTGGTGGTTGAGTTTTAGTTTCAAAGATCTTGCTCTGAGTCTTCTCTGGAGCTCTTGCCCGAACCTTCTTCTAGTTCATCCCATGAATCTTCTTCACATTCTTCTTCCTCTGAATCATCCAAGAGAGCCTCAACATTGTCAGTTATGGTCTGTAGCTTTTCAATCAGGGTTGACCCCTCATGAGCTTTAACTTCAGCATGGTACAACGTATCAGAAACTAGCTTTCTGGTTTGAGCAATTTTAGCTTGGTAATTATCAACAGTATCAGACTCTTCGGCATCAGACTCAGACTTTTTGGCCTTAAACAAATCGATCAGTCGATAAGTTGCGTAGGTGGTGCTTGTCAGATTGTCATCATAAGCCACGACACGCTTCTTCAGATCGGAATGAACAACAAGAACTGCGGCAACTGAAGCCTGAAGACTTTTTGCTATTTTGGCTACTTTCACCTGATCATCCTCGTTAACGATCCGTGATGCTTGATCAAGCATCTCTTCCTTTGACTGATCAATCTTAGTAAAATAAGAAAGTATCTCACCGGAAAAAGTTGCTGACAAACTTTCCAGGAGTCTCAAATCAGTTTGAATTCTAGCTTTTAGATAATCCTTCATCGAAATCCTCATGATTTCCAGCTTGTCAAGAAGATAATCAATCGCGGCAGTTCCTTTCCAATAATCAGTGATCAGGGTCATTTTGGGATGAACGAGACTTCGATTTTGACCCCATGGCTCTTGCACCATCAATCCCGGGTTTTGCTCAGCCATCTGAAGATAATCAAACATGCAAATTGCAAACTCCATAATGTCATCAACCGTCTTGATATGTTCCGGGACATGACCCTGCCAGAAAGCCTCATCCGAGATAGGCAGATCTGAAGCCACCTTTCCTTGTGAGGCGTTGTAACTGTTGAGCCAAACAGCAGAGACAATTGCGGAAATGCCATTAATGTAATGGATAGCTTCTGAATAGTAAGCAATTTTAGCTGGATCATCTGAAATTTTCCATATGTTTTCTGGGCCAGGTGTTACAAATGACTTGACCCACTTCAGAAGAGTTGATTGACTAACCGCATCTGGAGTAATAGTTTGAAGCCCTTCGATCAATCCATGAGCCCAAAGACCATAAATGTAAAGCCACTGAGCATAATTTTCCTGAAGGCTGAGAGGACAAGTTGCTCCACTGGTAAAGGAAAACATTGCAAATTCGTATCCATTTTCACTATTAAAACTTGATTTCCACTTTTGAAATGTCATTTCTTTGGACAGTTCAATGTGATTGGCCAAATAACCCCCTGCACCATAACTACCAAATTTCTGTGAATCCGACATTTGAAATCGTCGATGATCCCAGCGGGGGAGCTTAACAAAAGCCTCTAGAAAAGTCAATTCATTGAGATTAGTAGTCTTGTTAACCATAGTAATTGAACTCTTGATTAGCTGGACCTGTAACCTCAAAAGAGCATCGTTTTCCTCTTTCTTTTCCAGCGCTTTCCTTTCCTGCTCTTCCTCAGAGCTGCCATCATGGGAAAAGGGACAATAGGAAAACTGACCATAATTTTTGCGTGTCTCATCTGCATAATCAATGTCTTGATTATGAGAATAGTTTCTGTGTTGAGCCATGTTATTAAAAGTTTAATTTTAAGGTTAAATTAATCAATTTTGTCATTTCAACTTTTATTCAAAGCGGACAAAATTGAATACTCATCCCCAAAGAAGTTTATTACTAGGTACACAAATGAAACTTTCTTTTCAAGACTATCAAAAAGCCTACAGTAAAATTGCCGTCGATGTTGTTCTAGGCGGACAGTGGGGCGATGAAGGTAAAGGAAAAAAAACAAATGATGCGAGTCAAAAGAATTCTTACTCCCTTTGCGGAAGATTTAACGGAGGACCAAACGCTGGTCACACTATTTATCTACAAGTTGACGGACATAGAGTCAAAGTAGTCACCCATCACATTCCCACCGGATTTGCGGCTGTTTCAGATCAGAAAGATGGGACAAAATCTGATGGAATTGAATCTCTAATTGGCGGCGGCTGCGTGGTTGCTCTAACCGGAGCTAGAAGTCTTGGTCATGAGCTTAATGATGTTTTAACTAAGATTAAAAGACCATCTCAATACGCAACTAAATTGCTAAAAGTGGCCTATAACGCTCATGTTATCACTGATGACCACCTCGAAAAGGATTCTCAAGACAAAGTCATTGGAACAACTGGAAGTGGAATTGGTCCAACCTACGCTGCCAAAGCAGAAAGAACCACCGCAACTCGAATCGAAGATGTTATGATTCAAGAATACCCAGGTGATGATCAACCACCAATCGGACCCAGCCACCGCGGATGGCTTGTTCTGAAATCAGCTGATGATTTAGTCATTGAAGTGGTTGATCCAGCTGAATTTGTGGTTGAACGAGCCTCTCGCTCAGAAACTCAATATCAAGTTCTTTTGGAAGCTGGTCAGGGTTATAAGTTAGACATTGATTGGGCTAAAAAATATCCATATAACACTTCATCTGGATGCGGTACACCATCCGCCATGAATTTTGGAATTCCTAAGGATTGTTTTCGAAATATCACCGTTGTCTTCAAATTGTATGAAACCTACGTTGGAGATTGGGATGGCTATTCACCAACAAATCAAACCAAAAATGATCTTCAAATGTTGGGAGTTCTGGGATGTGAATTTGGAGCCACCACTGGGCGACCACGGCTAACTAATTGGTTTAACTTGAAAGATTATGTTCAATGCTGCTGGATTTGGAGCGCCAACAGTGTTTTAGTCAACAAATGCGATATCGTTGAAAATCATCTCAACGGAGATAATCCTGCAATTCTTGATCACCCAGAAATCAATTGGAAAGCACCAAGAAAGCTACATTATTATGACATGGATGATCAACTTCAGGAAGCAAATGACACTGATCATTTGATTGATATTATTAGGGAACATACTCCACAAACAGTCCAGGAGATATGCTTTTCTTATTCTCCAGATCACATTTAAAAAAATGATAAAAAGATGAGTTGAGCTGAAACAAAAAAATAAAAATAAGAGTTTGAATTAACTAAAGTATTTTTCTTTTTTCTTCTATTATTGTAGATGAAAGCTTTAATTGTGGGTTATTATAACCATAACAATTTTGGAGACGATATGTACATGCTTTCCTTTCCCTCTGTCCTAAATAAAGCCAGTCTGGAGTTTGTCAAGATTGATGAGTTGAATCAAAAAGATTGGCGGGACTATGACCTCGTTGTTTTAGGGGGAGGCGACATCATGTGTCCTTATTTTCTTAATAAATTTAAGAACTGGCATTATCAACAACAACCTCAAATTCCTTGTCACGCATATTCGTTTGGTATGCCATTTCCCGAATTGCTCAAGGAAGGACATCTTGATATGTTTGATTATTTTATTTGCCGAAACAAAGATGATTCCAAAGTTCTCAAAGAACGATTTGGAAATGAATATGTTGAATATTTACCTGATTTTGTTTTTGCTGAAATAGTCCCAAACACCTTACCGTTGCATAAAAAATCCAAAAAGGCAATCGTTAGCCTTTTTCCGGCAAGTCCCTGTTTGAACGATAAAATTATTCGCAAATTAGCCACATTCATTGAACAATACAAAGATTTTTATGACTTTGTTGCGTATCCGTTGGATACTAATCCATCCAACAAGATGAATGATTTTAAAATTTCCCAAGAAATACAAAAATACGCCCCGTCTTTACAAATCCATCAGGGGCCTTACACTTTCGAAGCAGTTTTGACTCTTCTTCACAACAGTTACATTAGTATTTGTGTCAGATTGCATTCCCACATCTTTAGTATAATGACCGGAACACCTTTCATATCACTTTTTTCAACCAGAAAAGTTAGAAACTTACTGGATGATTTTAATTTGAATGATCTGGGTACTCCGATGTACATTAAGTGTGAGTATTGCAAACAAACGACTCAACCTCCGTTGAGCCAAAGTTTGGTTGTCGCCGGCAATGATAAATTACCCGGATGTCCTAGCTGTCGCCAGATGTGCGGTAAGCCAGTTGATTTCAATCTGGATGACTTACTCAAGTTGCATCAAAATGTCATCAAACATCACCGGCGGATTAGTCAAAATCTATTGACTATTGCCGTTACCAACTATCAACTTTTGACTACCGCTTCACACCGTTTACCATCGATGGTTAAAAGAGAAAGTCCTCCGGTTTTTGTTGATAGTCGAACAATCGTTGATCAAAAGAAAGGATTATCAAAAGAAATTGTTAATTACATGAATAAATCTTTTGATGCTGATAACAAGTTAGGGGATGATCAAATTAATGATGAAGCTGACAATCTTTTGAAAGGTAGAAAACTAATTAGTGATATTTATCGGGAAACATCGAAAAAGAAATACAGCCCTAACCAACTCAAAGATTTAGAATCAGAGATCACGGATTTAATCAGTTACAAGCTATCTGGAAAAGTCCGACCTGATTTTCATTACGGATTATCAAAAAAAATTGGACAACCCGATTATAATTTGAATGAATCCCTTGATTATTTAATCAAACATCAATTTCAAAAATATGGTAAGACAAGTGAAATTGTAAACCACACTTCCAAATTTAACATGCACAAAATCAATCAAGAAAAATTAGAACATATTCATTACAGTGGTTGGAACTATGTTGTCAATCATCTTTACATGAAAATGCACAACCCGGATGGAATTATGCTAAATGCCTTTCTGGATCGAACATTTCATTGGGAATACAATTTTAATCTTAAAATGGGGTTAATTCCTTACAAGGAACCATGGGTCGGATTTTTACATCATGCTCTGGACACCAAATACTCAGATTACAATTGCCAAGTTCTTTTCACTAAACCAGCTTTCTTAGAAAGTTTAAAAGAATGCAAAGGGATTTATGTCTTCTCTCGTTATTTAAGGGATTGGGTCCGAAATGCCTTACAAGAGCACGGATATGGATACATCAGAGTTGATCGATTAATTCATCCTACTGAAACTCCTCAAATCAAGTTTAACTTTTACAAATTCCGCAATAACCGTTTCAAATCCATAATTCAAATTGGAGGATGGTATCGTAATTCATATGCAATTTACGAACTTGAAACAAGATTGCACAAGATTGCTCTCAAAGGATCCGGAAATGATAACTATTTTAAACCATCCGATTTCGATTTTGATAATATTCTGGAAATTGGTGCTGGCACACATAACCTCCCATGTGACTGCACAGGTCCATGCGGTCATCCAACTGGATCAGGTCACACCAAATGTTGTGGACATCAAGGATCTGGACACCAAGGATCTGGTCATCAAGGATCAGGGCATCAAGGGTCAGGTCATTCAGATAGTGTTATTGCTCCTTATAAAAATAATAAATATTTAGTTGGAATGGTTGATATGTTAAAGAAAAAAGATGAATCAGTTCAAATTTTCGAAAATATTGATAATTTATCATATGACCACTTGTTATCTCAGAACATTGTCTTTTTGAATTTGGTTGATTGTAGTGTTTCCAACACCGTCATCGAGTGCATTGTCCGCAATACACCTTTGTTGATTAATCGCCATCCAGCGGTCGAAGAATTACTTGGTCGCCGATATCCATTTTATTATAGAAATTTCCAAGAAGCTACCCGCAAGTCAGATGACATGTACTTAATTCAATTGACTCATTTCTATTTGAAATCTTTGAACAAAACCGTTTATGAAATGTCATATTTCATTCGAAGCATTCAGAGATCAAAGATTCACCGATCAATCCGACTGCCTTCTGAAAAATTATTTGAGCCTGAGAATTTATTTCAACCTAGAAACTTAAAACCTAGAAACTTAAAATCCAGAAACTTAAAACCTAAAAACTTAAGTCTAAACATTCAGGATGATGTATCCGAAGACCATGATTATGATTCAGATAATCAATCTCCCACATCATTTGAGGTTTAATTTGAGATTCTGAATTTTCTTTAGGATCTACTTCAGGATTGGGTTTCCGATGAAAATACTTTTTTAAAGTACTCCTTTTTTTACATTTTTTATTTAAACAGTAATTCAAGTCAACATCAATTACCATCATATAAAGCATTGTTGAATCTGATTGAATTCCATATTGGATTCGCAAACTATCTTCTTTATTTAATTCACTGACCAATTTGAGAATATTTAAATCTACCTCAGTTCCAGCAGTTTTGATTGTCATATAGACTGTTGGATAGGTCAAAAGTAATCTAATCATGTCTTTGATGATATGGTCTAGGTTAATATCCGCCAAGGTAGTTCTTTGTTTATTGATCAAAATTTGAAAGCTGTTTGCCCAAAAAGTTGGAGGATTAAAACTTAAGCTATTGGAGTAAACACGATGATAGAATTGTTGGGGAATTGGATTCAAAATATATTCGTCATAGAATTTCTCCCAGACCAGCGCATCTTTTGAAATAATATCATATTGACAGGCTTGCAAAAATGGGGGTTGTGACATGCCTTTGGTTTTTACTGACAAATTAAAAGAATTTACTAAAATCAATTTTACAATCATAAAATTGATTCACTTTGAGATTTACTGAAAGCCTTGCACAATACTAAACTAACTAAAGAATTCATGTTACGATCTATTGTACAACTCACTCCTCATATTAAGAAAGGAGTAAATTCGGTCAATCTCAGACCACTTTCTTCCACTCAATCACCTAGCTCACCACCTGACCCATCCAAGAATTCCATTCCAAGAGTTGTTCCTGAACAACTGAATACAACGGAATTTGTTGTTGGCGGGCTCTTAAATCTGGTTGCTTCTCCGCTACACCTTCTTGGATCAGGTTTAATTACTTGTCCAGCCAGGCATATCGCTGTGGGGACCTATTTTGGTAAGTACACTGGACAACATTTTTCAGAAGGCCTGAGCTGGGTTTGGCATCCATGGGGTTTCGATGTTCAAAAGGTTTTTATTGGAGATTCGTCAATGAAACTAGAAAATTCGAAGATCATTGATAAGGTTGGTAATCCAGTGGTTGTTTCTGGAATCATCAACTACAACGTCGTCAGACCAGAACGATATCTCCTTGGAATTGATAATCCGTCACAATACATTTACAATCAAGCCGATGCGATTCTGAAAAAGGTTGTTAGTCAATATTCATATGATGATCTCCGAGCATCTAATTCAAGTATTCGCGAGGAACTTCAGGAAAGATCTCAGGAAGTTTTGGATGTTGTTGGGGTGCAGGTGTCGGCTTTTAACCTGACTGATATGAATTACGCCAAAGAAATTGCTCAAAGCATGTTGGTTAAACAACAAGCAATGGCTTACACTGATGCCAAGAAGCATATCACTGAAGCTTCAACAGAGATCATTGGTGAAATTCTCAAAAAGTATGAGGATATTCTTGATGATAAGGCCAAGGCGGACCTAATCAAGAATTTACTGGTTGTCATCACATCTGGTAGCTCAGTTCAACCAACTCTTCCGATGAATTGAGATGGAATGAATTGAGATGGAAAAAATTGAATTGTGAAATCATAATTAAGATAAATTACATTTAAGTTGATGTTTAAATATATCCTTGCTTTTCTAGCTTTATTCGCATTGGCTCACGGTGCGCATCATTTGTGTTTGCATGAAACAACGTGTCAAGATGTTCTTACTCTTGACATGTCAAACGAAAACCTTTTCGAACTGTACTGCCAAACTTTTAACAGGTCTTACTCCGGAGAAGAACACTCTCAAAGACTCAACAACTTCATTATCAACATGCAACGCATTCACTTTCAGAATGCCAAGCCGAATTCCTGGACCGCTGGATGGACTAGCCGAACTGATTGGTCCTCGGCCGAATTTCATCGGTCTCAAGGCACAGTCGTCCCTCCTCCATCCCATCCCGTTCGCCAAGTTCCCCGCCCTGTTCACAGCTGGACCCAAGACTCTTTGAGCGCTTTGCCAGAAAGTGTTGACTGGCGAGCCAATGGTTGGGTTGATGACGTCAAGGATCAAGGACAATGTGGTAGCTGCTGGGCTTTCTCAGCAGTTGGAGCCATGGAAGGACAACACGCTAACGTAACTGGAAACCTGGTTTCTCTCAGTGAACAAAACCTAGTTGATTGTGTCTCCACTTGCTATGGATGCGGTGGTGGATGGATGAGCTATGCCATGGAATACGTCCTAACTAACCACGGTGTTGATACTGAAACTGGTTACCCTTACAAAGGAGTTGATGAACAATGCGCGTTCAACACTACTGATGTTGGAGCCACCATTTATGCTGTTGTCAATGTCACAGCTGGAGACGGTGCCGGACTTTTACACTCTCTAGCAACCATCGGACCGATTTCAGTCGCCATCTGTGCCACTGATGATCTTATGAACTACGTAGCCGGTATTTACACCTCAACTGAGTGCGATATTTCTGATCTTAACCACGGTGTGACCCTTGTTGCTTACGGCGTAGCAAATGATGCTCACACAACCCCCTTCTATGTAATCAAAAATAGCTGGGGAACTTCCTGGGGCGAAGATGGTTATGTTTACTGGAACCGCACTGATCCCAACATGTGTGGTATCGCTCAAGCAGCTTCTTACCCTTTGGCTAAAGCTAAGAGTAATACTAGCGAAAAAGCTACCCAATCAACCGTCTAAACTGGTTGATGAAACTGGTTGATAAAACTGGTTGATAAAACGATTTAGATAAAAAAATAATTGAAAAATTGAATTTAAATCATTAAACTTTTTTTTTGATCAGAATAAGTCTAACATGAATCAAACTAAAAATAAAAATAACATAAATCAAATCAACATAAATCAAACTAACAAATGTTTGATCTGCCAGAAGGATAGAAAATTAAACTGGTGTTTGATGGGGTGTAATGATAAATTAGAACCATTAGGCAAGCTCTGTGGTGGAAAATGCAATGCTCTATATCATCAAAAATGTCTGAAAGCGCGCTACATGGAGAAGTTAGAATTTGCTCCCGAAAAGAACGGGTTGATCGAATTTAATTGTTTAGGCTGTCAAACAAATCTGAGTACCCACATGGTTGGATATTATAAATGTCCGTTAACATACAAAATTCATCTAGAAATTCAAAAAACTTATGTCTTGGAACGCTCGAGTGCCCCAATGTTATTGAGTTTGATGGTCACATTAATTTTAAAAGCCGGGGTCCTATATAATCTTCATCCCAGTGATCTTGCGATTCCATCCACGGATTTGATTGAATTATCATATCTAGTTTCATGGGTAACTTCATGTGTGGCTTATATGATGGTGGTATCTCTCATCTTCCCATATATCCCGTTTAATAAAAGCCTATCCGCGCCAATTAAAACTCTGGGTGACATGAGAAAGAGATTTACGCGCATCAAGAAATGTTGTCTATTTCTTGTACTCATTCTCTGTTTTGAAATAGGTGTTGACCTCTTCATGATTTCAAAACCTCATTTGTTACGCTCAGATCCAATTCTGACCTTCTATTTGATTGTCAGCACGATCTTTAGCGCAATAGTTTTAGGTGTGATTACAATTGCTATTATTATGACTTGTTATCTGATTGGCGAATGGTCTAGTGAATGGTTTATGAGGCGCTTTAAATTAAGAAAAAATTGGGTCATCGATAATGATCAACTTCCGATGCATCAGCCTTATAAAAGCAATCAAATAACTATTTCCACAATTTAAAAAAAAAATATGAATTTACTTGAAATTAAATTAAATGTCTAAATCAAAAGTTTACTTTGGTTCTTGGAATCTAAATCTTTCTTTGACAATGGTTAAAATTTGGACTTCAATTTCAGTTTCCTTAATTATAAGGTATTGACCTTTTTTCTTTTGAGTTAAATTCCGATATTCTGGAATTTCAACTGTATTTTGGCCACCAATATGAATTATGTCCAGTGTTAATTTAGGATATCTTTCGATTAAATCACAGACCTCTAAATAGGAATGTTTTGATGAATTATCTTGTCCATCAGTCAACACTACCACGGTTGTTTTAATCTCCTTGTTTCTTATTTCAGAAACCGCCAGCCAAATCGCGTCCCAAATCGCTGTCAAACCCTTGGCAAAGATTCGGTTAAGAATCCCACCTAGCTCATTTTGTCTTTTAATTTGTCCCACTGGTCGTGGTTTTAATTTAAAATAAGCATTGGTATCAAAAGAAACAATCGCCATCCGGTCTGTTGGCGCTAGAATCTGATTGACTATTTTACTCAATGTCGTTTTGGCCTGATTAAGGCGAGATCCAAGCATTGAACTTGAAACATCAAGCAGAAAATAGAAATCATGACCTTGTTCTGGTCGAACAATATCTCTCCTAGCTACTTCTCTTTGAACTACCTGGTTTTGAACTGATTTAATAACTGATTTAGCAAATCTTGAATTGCGACACTCCACACGATGCATTTTAAGGTCGGCGACCATTAAATGACAATCGTAACATTTGATCTTACCCTCGCGCACTCCGCTCTCTCGACTTTTTTTAATTCGATTTTCTTTGTTTTTATTACTTGGGCATTCAAACTTCTTGTGTCCAATCCCTCCACATTTATAACAACTCATTCTTTTTGTTATGGTCTTTATGTATCCTGGATCATGTAATTCAATTTTATTTTCGTAAAAATTGAATTAGTTAATTTTTAGCCACCCCTTTGAAATTAGTGACCGCGTCACATGTCTGAACCATGTTTAATTTGTCTTCAAGCAAACAAAAAAATTCAGCTCAAAGGGAAGGTTGTTAAACTTCACCCGGAGTGTTCTGCTCAAATACACAAAAGATGTGCAGTTGATTCTTTTAAACACCAATTGAATACTCGCAGCGATAGAATCTATAAATGCCCCCAATGTCGTCGGGAAATAGATGTAGTTGATAGATTTAATCTAAACTCAACTTTTATTAACAAAAATTTAATCAATCACAATCTACATTATCGAATGGATCTGACGGATGAAAAAAAGACCCTAATTATGTTATGTATTGTGCTCGGGATAATATTACTGGTTGATGTCTTAACCATTGGGGCTGTTCAGGTTCGAAATGTTTATCCGTACCTTAAAAATAATGGTCATCCACAAAAAGCCAGTGTTGTTATGGTCCTAGCAACATTCTTTGCATGTGTAAAAATATGTGTTATTCCAAACATGGCAACATATTATTACAAAACACTCAATGGATATTGGTTAACCAGAGCATCCCGAATAACAATCGTTGTTATCCTTTTATTAGTGATTGAATTAATTGGATCCCTATTTTATTGGATAATTGATAACACTGATCCAACCCAATTAGTAGTTTATTCAGTAGTTGGTCAATTGGCTGGAGTAATTACAGTATTTTGCTTAATCGGCTTATTTATCAAAATTATTTATTGTGAATTACGAAGATTATGCCGCCGCCAGCAAACTGTTCAGCTCGAACAAGCCCAAGAAATCCACCTGGATACAATTACTATTCATGGATTAGATGAGATTGAATTAGAGAATGAGCCAGGAGATGAAGCAGAAGATCAACAAGGAAACGAATTAAATAGAATGGGGTTAAATCGAACAGAACATATTATTGAAAATGTTGTTTAACATATTAAAAATTGAATAATTTACTTAATCTATTCAATTAACTTAAATATAATCTCTAGAATATATAATAAACATGAAAAATGGTCATGACCATCGATTTTTTAACCTCTTTCCGTGATGAATCAGTTGATTTACTGGTTCTGGCTCTCGAAAAGAAGGGGCTTACTGTTAACGTCATTGGATCGTTCAATGACATTAATAACGGCACCTTCTTAATTATTTGGGATCCCACCTTAGTTCCGTCTCAGAGCAAATTTATTTCTAATCGCGCTGAGCATTATCCAAAGATAAATTGTAAAAATTTCAGCTGGATAATGCTTGAAGAATGGCGCTATCTACACCGTGCCCAAAAGACTTTGAGTGGTTTTATTTATCCTCTTCTAATTATTCCTAGAAACCGCTGGAGTGTGATGATTGAAAATTTAAAAAAAATCATTGACAAAGGAAACTACATTGAATATTTAGTAGTACCCTCCTTTGCTGGAAATAATGACTCTGAAGACCAACGACAAATTGTCAATAGTCAAACTGGTGATGATTTAAAAGTATCATCCGAAGATGGTTTCCTACTTGTTTATCCTTGGACTGAACAAACCCGGAAATTATTTCGCAAGGAAGGAATTCTTTCGCTTGTTTTCATGGGTGGTCGGTATCATAGCGCTTATCGCAAAAAGGTTCACTCTATCACCGATTTGGTTGATGAAACATCTCGCCAAAAAACCAGACCACCCTTCTTTGTTATTAGAATGGCTGAACTGGTAATCCATCATATCAAAGATGTTCCACTAACTGCTGAAGATCCAATCATTCAAATCGACTTTTACCCAGTTGGTAAACTACTTGAATGGACAGTTGGCCGGATTCACCTATTGGCTCATGATAATTTTCTAGCTATCAATCCAAAATTAGCTAATCAGTGGAGCACGTCAATCGCCAAAGAATTTCCAGAATACCGGGAAAAAAGAAAGAAATTTCTAGGATTATTTTGACTATCATATTTTTACTTTTGCACCAACCCTCCACCATTCACTCTTATCAACGTATTTTTACATTTTTTTAGTCAAGATTTAAACTTAAAGTTTTAAAGTTTTAAAATCAAATTCACTAAATCCGCATTTCTTTCTAACCCGACCTGATCAGGATTTGGCGACATGAAAAGAACAGGACATTTAGTATTCTGATACAGATAAACAGACAAATCATCTTCAGGGTCACCCATAATCATGATTAAAATCTTCATATCTGGTGTATTGCGATTAACGAAAGCACTAAACTTTTCCACTTGACAGGGATTTGTAGCTAAAGACAAAGATGTTAAGGATGATGAAATAGCTTTTTTAGAAAAAGCAGTTTGAATGTCAGGATTTTGGTTTCTGTTACGGTTTTGCTTATTGTTCGTGACAATATAAAGATGTCCTTTGGTCTTTGAAATTAGAGTTTTAACAACTGAAGACAATTCATTTTCATATTTTCCATGATGGGTCTGATCATGAAGAAGTTGAATTTCTTCTGGAGCCAAAACAGTATCTAATTCTGATACCAATTCGAATTCCAATTCAGAGTTGGTTTGATCTTTTTGTGATAAGTTTTTAACATTTTCTTGATATTTTTCAAAACTCATTTTAATTCCCACTAAAGACTTAGTAAAATTAAAATAACTTCTTAAAACTTCCTCTTTTTTTTCCTCTGGGATCTCCGGAATGGGATCATGATAAGGATCATCCATAACACTTTTCAAATAATCACGAATTCCATCTTTATCTATTTTTTCTGGTTCCACCCCTTGATCAAATCTTTCTTGATAGGTTTTTTTAACCCAATAGCGGCTTGAATCAGGGGTATGAATTTCGTCAATCAAGATAATCTGTCCATCTGAATCATATCCAAATTCATATTTGGTATCAACTAGAATATATCCCATTTTATCAGCAATTTTCTGTCCAAACTGGAAAAGATTAAGGGCTGCTTCTCGAATTAATCCCCAATCAGCTTTGGTCAAATGATTTCCTTCAACAATTTCGATTTCTGAAATAGGTACATCAACTTCGCCTTTGGTAGTCGGAGTAATTACTAAATTCTCCAATCTTTGATTTTTCTTTAATCCTGCTGGAAAAGTAATCCCACAATAAGAATTAGTTGGACTAGCTTGATAATTAACCCATAATGAGGTCTTAGTTGTTCCAGTAATATATGCTCTGACGACAACTTCAAAAGGAATTATCTTAGTTGGTTTTACAAACATGGTGTCATTCATAACACCCAGCAAATGATTTGGAATAATGTGAGAAGTATTTTTAAACCACCATTCCGAAATAATTGTTAAAAGTTCTCCTCGACCTTTGATTTCCGTGATGTGTCGATCAAATGAACTCAATCTGGATGTCTGGCAAACACAAAGAACGGATTGAAGATGATCTTGATGATCAGGAGATTCGAAATAATTATACAAATCTCTAACTTTACCACGACGATTGAATTCTAGATACCCTAAACATCCCTCAACCAACAGATGTGGATTTGAATGAAAATACATCCATCTAAAAAGAGACGAAATCAAGAGACTTTTCTCTCGAAGTTGAACCCTCTGAACAAAAGAAGTTACTGTGTCATCTTCCTCAAATGGGGTCTGAATAGTTTCTAAAACGGTTGAAGAATATGTTCCGTTCGTTGGGTCACATGTAAACCACCGAACTGTTAATCCAGCCTCTTTGATGATCTTACACTTCAAACAATCAAGAATCTTTCCGGAACTTCTTTCAAATTGCTGAGGAAAGAAGTTTTCAAAGACTAAAGTTTGATGAGGGAAAATCTGAAGAAATCGCTTGGTCGGTGCTTCAATTCCATTCAAAAATAAAACTAAATCTGGATTGTGTTTTTCTTTAATCTTAACTGCTAAGGTATGATGAAAATTTTCTAAAGACTCTTGTGATCCTTGTTTGGCATAAAGAACTGGAACTTTAAGACGATTAACTCGATCAGACATCTCAACAGAAAGACCCCCAGTCACTGAGACAAAGGATATTTCAAAAGGAATTAAATTTAATTTGGAGGCCACCACGAGAGCTTCTAAACTGGCTCCTCCACCGTCAGATATAACTGAAAGTTGATATTTTGACATCTTAAATTCTGAATCGGTGGTTCTTTTTAAATTCAATTTTAAACCATCTAAAAAAAAATTGAAATAATTGAAATAATTGATTAAAGAGAATCTCTAAATAAACAAACTATGACTGAAATTAATTTCCAAAAGAAATGTTCTGATCTTAAATATTCTGATCTTAAATACTCTGTTCTCATTTTAGGATCAGGTGGCAGAGAAAATGCAATGGCTCGTTATTTCAAAAGAGATTGCCAGATTTGTATTCATGGTGCTAGCCGAAATCCAGAATTAGAAGCGCTCGCCGAAGGGTGGTACTCAGTTGGGTCTTTAGATCCACTAGAAGTTTTAAAAATTGCTGAAGAAATCAAACCAGATCTGGTCATTGTTGGTTCCGAAAATCTTTTAGTCGCCGGAGTTTCTGACATATTAACATCAAACGGAATATCCGTTCTAGGACCAACTAAAAATTTAGCTCGTATTGAAACCAGTAAGATTTTTAGCCGACGATTTTTAAAATCAATTGACTTAGAAATTCATAATCCGGACTATCTGGTTCTCAAAAACAGTTTGACCACCAAAAGCCATCTAAAAGCCATTTCATTTTGGAATTTACATCATGGTCAAGTAGTAATCAAACAAGACAGACTAGCTGGAGGAAAAGGAGTCTTTGTTGCCGGAGATCATTTTAATGATCGAAAAGAATTTGATCAAATTCTAGCTGACTCTTTTCAAAAAGGTGACGTGATGCTTGAAGAGAAATTGGTTGGAACCGAATTTTCACTAATCTCGCTCAGAGATCAAAAAGGACATGTCTCTCATTTTCCACCAGTTCGCGATTTCAAAAGAAGAAATTGCAAAAACAGTGGACCAAACACTGGTGGAATGGGGGCGACATCTTTAATTGTCGATTCAAACAATCAACACTGGGTTAACAAAGCCCAGAAAATTAATCAAACTGTTTTGGAAGAATTGGAAACCATTTACATTGAAACGAATTATTCCGGATTTTTATATGGTAGTTACATGCTAACCGCCACAGGTCTCAAAGTAATTGAATTCAATGCTCGGATGGGTGATCCAGAAGGGATTGGTTTGTTTCATACTCTTCAAACACCGCCATCCATTCTGGTTAAACATATTTTGGATAATTCCCTGGATACTTTAACCATGGAGTTTGATTCAAATCCGTATGTCATTAAGTATCTAGTTCCAGCAGCATATCCCAAAAGTAATTCTGATTCCCCAAAGGTAATCTTGCCAACTGAAGATCAAATTAGAAAAATTGTTCCTGAATTTAGGTCAAAAAATATACCTTCATTGGATCTTTGTTGTGCGGGTTTATATGACCAAGATGGAGATTATCTGTTGGGCCCATCTCGCACTTTGGCCGTGATTGGCCAGCATGTTGATCATATTACAGCTAGCTTGAAAGTTGATAAGGTTTTGGATTTTATTCAAACATCTAATCCGTCAGTCAAGTTCCATTATCGCCAAGATTTAGGTAAAAGTGCTGATGATTGGGAATTGGTTCAACCGATTGTCTTTAACGATGATGAAATAACTTATGAAAAAGCAGGAGTCAATGTCGCTACCAACCAGGAAGTGGTTGAAGGAATTAAAAAAGCTGTCACGGATACTCATCGCAATCCAGATAATTTAGCTGTTGTTAAGGGAGGTTATGGTGAATTTGCTGGAGTGGTTGAATTAAATGGAGCACACCATCTTCTTGGGAAAGACTTCCCAGCTTTGGCCGCAACCACTGATGGAGTTGGAACTAAATCTCTTCTTGTTAGGCAAGAACTTGGACTATCTGGATTCCTAAATTTAGGTCAAGATTTAGTCAATCATTGTGTTAATGATTTAATGTGCCAAGGAGCCCAACCCGTTTTCTTCCTAGATTACATCGCCAGTTCTCAAATTAATGTTCGAGAGGTTAAAAAATTCCTAGAAGGATGCGCCAAAGCTTGTCTTGAGAATAATTGTTTTATTCTGGGAGGTGAAACCGCTGAAATGCCGGATGTTTATAAGGGCGATGCCTATGATTTAGTTGGAACAATGGTTGGTATTTTTAATCAGAAAGCCTTTAATCCAAAGGGCAAGATTATTCCTGGTGATGTGGTTCTAGCTTTCCCTAGTGTTGGCCCACACACAAATGGATATTCTTTAATTAGAAAAGTGACTGAAAAGGTTCGCTTTCGAGGTGATCAAATTCCTGAATCAATTATGAAAGATTGGGTAACTCCTCATAAATCTTATAAGAGTGTGCTGGATGAATTTAAAAGAAAAAAGATTAAGATTCGAGGAATAGTTCATGTGACTGGAGGAGGATTAGTCGAAAATCCACCTAGAATTATGCCTAGTCATTGCTTGATGGAAATTAAAACAAGCTCCTGGACAATGCCGGAATCATTTCAGTATTTGCAAAAAGAAACTGGAATATCAGATCTAGAAATGAGAAAAACTTTTAATTGTGGAGCAGGCCTTCTGATAGTTATTCCAAAAGACCAACTTAAAAAGATTACCAATGGGGGTCTTGATCCAACAATCACGGAAGGAGTCTGGCAAATCGGTCGCATTCTTCCAAGAAAAATTTCAGATGTACCAGTTGAATTTGTTTGAGTTAAAGATTACTTAGGAAAGATTACTTAGGAAAGATTACTTAGGAAAGATTACTTAGAAAATTTAACGTGGCTAACTGTTCTCCCAAAGATGGCACAACGGATGTTGGTACTGCAGAGGTTGGTGCTACGGATGTTGGTACTGCAGAGGTTGCTTCTAGGGGAGGAGGTGCCGTTGGTTGTTGTTGAACCATAATGGGTTCATATCTGGGAGCATTATCAAATCGAACTCTATCATCTGAAACTGGATCCTGGAAGTTAGGTGGGGTTGTATTTTCAGTAATCCCTTTTTTAATATCGTCTTCTAATTCCTGGCGTTGTTTAAGAATTTCGGCCATTGTTTTTTCCAAAGTATCTTTATCAATTAAATCCTCAATATTTTCTCGATCGCGAGGAATCTTTTCCTCTTCCTCTCCCCCTTCTTCCGATCCAGCCACTTGCTCAGGTACAGCTTCAATTTGAACTTCAACTTGTTGTTCTTCAATTTCTTGAACTCTCTTCTCTTGCAGCTCTTTGTCCAAGATATCAAAATTATTTTCTAAATTTTTTTCTAAGTTATTTTCAAAATTTGACCAATCTATTTCTTCTTTAGGTTGATCAGTAATGTGATCAGTAATTTCCAAAGTCAAACTGGGTGGAGGAATCCCCATTAAATTTAAAATATCCCCTCCATCCAATGTTTCCTCATTTTCAATCGATTTTGAATTCTCTAATTGACTTAAATCAGTCAAAAGGTCTGGATCAATTTCAAGCTCCTCCTGAATAAACTCCATCTGAACCGGTTCACTAACACTACCTAAATCGTTTAACAGAACTTCTGATTTTTCATCTGGACCCCAAAGACTCTCTAAAAGACCAACATCTGGTGGATTCTCTTCTAGTAGTCCCTCTTCTAGTGGTTCCTCGCCCAGTAGTCCCTCTTCCAATGATCCGGGTTTGCCTAAAAGACCTTCTAACAGTTCTGTTTTTTCTAAAAGACTCTCGCCTAAAAGACCTTCTTCTATGAAATCCACTGGTAATTCTTCTAGGAACTCTTCTTCTAAGATGCTTCCTTGTAAAAGATTTCCTTTGAGAAGAATTTGATCTAGGGTGGCTCCGATATCTGCGTCTGGTTCAAGTCCTAGGTCCGGAAGTATGTTGGGAAGATCAATTGCCCATTCTCCTTCTTGATCAAGCTTAGTATCAATATTTTCACTGATGGCACTTAAGGTTTGATTATCTTGAATTCGTTGTTCCAAGTCAATTTGGTATTCCTTCGTTTTTTGTTCTTCGGCGTGTTGCTCTTGATCCTGAGCAGAAGTTAAAATGGAAACTCGTTGTCCTATCTTTTCTAGTTCATCATCAATCTTTTCATTTTTTTTAGTAATTGATCGATCAATTTCCGCTGCATTTTTAGATTCTACTTTTAAATCTTTTGGTGCTGGATGTTTTCGTTTAAATTTTCCTTTTTTGACAACTACATCACCTGCTTTTCTTCCTCGTCCTCCAGAAAATAGTTGATTATAACCAGAATCTCCTCTGGGACCCTTATCTCCAGCCGGACCCTCTGGGCCACGAATCCCCTGAGGACCAGGGGGACCGTACGTCCCTGGAGGACCATTGGGCCCTGGTATACCAGGAGGACCTGTTGCTCCTCTAGGTCCTCTGATACCAGTGAGATTTGCTCGAACTACTTTGACTTCATCTGAAATAGTTTCCATATTTGCATCATGGCATTCCAGTTGATCTTCTAATTCTTCAACACGACTGGTCAAAGCCTTAATTAAATCATATAGTTGTAATATTGTCGGATCACTTTGACTCATAATTTGATTAAAATAGATAGAAAAATTGATTTGTAGCAACGCAAGTTTTTTGAGATTGTTCAATGATTACCAGCGAAAAAGTTTACTACCGCATAAAATGGCAAAATTCACTTGACACATCACAATGCCAAATCGTTTATCATGATCGCGTTAAGGATAAACAAATGCATGTTCCTTTTCATGAATGGATCCCCATGGAAAAAGGAGGAGATATACCATGGCATCGTGTCTACACAATTTTATACCAAGGCCAAGTCCTATGGGATAGACATAATCGAATTTTCAATCAAGAACTTATTTTAGATAATCAAGAATTAATCAGCAACACCAAACTATATTTCAGTCATGGAACAGATCCAGAAGATCTTTTAGATAATCTTCCAGAAGATTTTACGATTGTCACCTATAATTGTTTGTTTGATTTATATACTTTACCCGGATTATCACCGGTTGAGAAAAGATTAGATGGATTATCATCTCTTCTAGCTCCAATGACAGCCGACATTCTGTGTTTTCAAGAAATTACACCTGAAATGAAAACAATTATTTTAAAAAAATTCCCAGGTTACTGCTTGTCGGATTCGATCACTGAGAAATATGGCCAAATTATTCTTTCCAAAGTTAAACCGATCGCCCAAAACGTTTTCCACTTTGAAGGAAACAAAGTCAAGACCTATTTAAGAATGACCTTTAAAACTTTTGACGGATCCCTCATCAATCTCTTTAATCTTCACTTGACCAGCGGACACCAAGTTGGATCAAAAGAAAAAAGAAAGATTCAGATGGATCAAATCCTAAAAGAAATTGATAACCAACAGAAATATCTTCTAGTTGGGGACTTTAATGAAGCAGGCGATATCGAACTGGAGAACGGAGATGCTCAAGATGTTTGGACCCACTTGAAAGGATCCCAAAAAGGATTAACCTATGATTCCGTTGAAAATTCCTTAGCTAGCTCAAACTCAGCCAAAGGAGTTCAAGGAAGATTTGATCGGATTATCTTTTCTGGTCTCAATCCACTTGAAATTGAAATCATTGGAAACATCCCTCATCAAGGAATCTGGTTATCTGATCACTATGGATTAAAAACAGTTTTAAACAGCTCAGATCTTGAACAGGAAAGCTTCAATTTCGAACCACCTAAAGAAGATCTAGAATTCAAACCAGGATTCGCCTTAGATATTTTCTTAAATCCCTCAAAATGGAAATGGATTAATAATTGGAGACTAAAGTATGATCGAAGTGTTAAAAAATGGTCTCCTCACATCACACTTTTCATGTTCTTCATTAAACCAGAACAATGGCTGATTTGGAGGCCTATTCTGCTTAAAATTTATCAAAATGAATTATATCAAAATAAAATTATCCAATTCAATCAGGTGGAGATTTTTCAACAAGACCTTAGAAATACCATTGTTTTAGTTTCTTCTCAAAAATCAAAGACAATAGACAAATTTCATCGTGACCTAGAAAAGGTCTTTGGAATTACTTCTGGTCAAGAATTTCGACCACACATCACACTTGGCAGCCTTCCAACTTTAGAAAATGCTCTTCGAGTTCAAAAAGAAATTAACCTCAAAATACAAACCGATTTTGGTCCAACAGGAATTCAAGTTCCTTTTGATAATATTTCCTATGTCAACTGTTCTAGGGACGGAGCCCAAGTGCTCGATTGCTTCGTGAGTGATCAACACTCTCAATTTGAAGACCCAGTTCAATTTGTCAAAGAAATCCTAGAAATCTTTAACCTTAACCTTAGTTGCCAAGTCACTTTAGTTGGTTCTAGATCTTATGGAATTCAAAGCGGTGATTATGATATTTTGATTTCAGGTTCTCAACCCCAATCAGAGATTTTTGACCTCTTTAACCAAATCTTTCGATCTTTGCCATCTTGCCTTTATTGTGAAATTGTTGAATCAAGAGTTCCAATCATTAACATTAAGATGAAAGGTAATATGAAAGGTCAGATTGATTTAAATTTAATCTATCAAGAGCTAGGAGTTAAAAATGAATTAAAAAATGAATTAAAAAATAAATTAATCCAGAATATTCTTGATGTTCCTAGAATTGTCAAAACTCATCTCAAAAAATATCAATTTTCACTGGAGGATTTTAGTTTGAAATTTGAAATGATTAAGAAATGGTTTCAAATTAAAAAGATTTATGGTGCAAATTACGGATATTTTAATGGAATTGCTCTAGTTGTGATGGTTTTAAGACTAATCATTGATAATCCTGAAACTAAAACAGAAACCAAATTTGACTTTTTCAAATCATTTTTGAAGAAGTATTCAACCTGGAATTGGAAAATCTCCATCATTTCGATTGATTCAGAGTCCGCTGATCATCAAAAATATAGACGACGTTTTCCAAGCGATAATGTAGCTGTGATTCTAGTTCCTGGATTACCTAGCAATATTTTAAGAAAAATAACACCAACCCACTTAAAAATTATTCAAGATCAAATGATCAAAGGACTAAGGACAATTGAAAATCATGATCCAGAAACTGCTCAAAAAATCCTAGGTTGTTCTAGGATCATCAAAGGACCTAGATTAGAACTGGAAGTTAAAAGTGATTTTGATTTTCATCTTCATCGTAAGACTAACTGGATTTCAAGTCAAATTTGGAGAATCTTTATTAAATTAGAACCTTACACTTTTAATCCAGATTGCGAATGGAAAGTTAAAAATGGTACTTACAAATATTGTTTTGGATTGAGTTGTTCAATTGATTATATTCATGATCTCCTAACATCATTCAATTGCGATTATACTTTGTGCGATGCGTAAGATAAAAAAGTCTAAATCTATCAAATAAATATAATACAGTCTTAAATAACAATTTCTAAATAGATCAAATGGACCTAAATCACTACCAAGTTTTAGAAATTGATCAAAAAGCTACATCTGGTCAAATTCGAAAAAAATACTTGGAAATGGCAATTTTATATCATCCTGACCGAAATCGCCATTTATCCCAAAACCAATATTTAAAAATCGAAAATAAATTCCAGCAAGTAACTCGAGCCTTTCATGTATTATCAGATCCAATTGAAAAATCCAAATATGATTTCAAAATAAGCAGACCAACAAAAAAGGAAGTTAAAAAAGAACCTTTTTGCGCTTATCAAAGCGGTTCATATTCTTTTAATGTTTCCCCAATTCTCTTGGGTTTTGCCAACCAACTTTTTTCTAATCAAAAAATTCAAAACATTAAGGATTTCATCAAAGTCTTTGGTCAATTCAGCTCAGCTAGTGATCTTGATCAAAATGATTCTGACTTTCCAGAAATAATTCGCAATTACAAAACCTTTTTTCAAAAGAAAAAAGAAGAAAGAGCCGCTGCTGAAATACGATACCAATCTCAAATGGTTCGGAAACCCCGCCCAAAAATGGCTGTTTCAAAGCCACAACCTAGACAACCTAGAGGACCTTCTGAACCTTCTGAACAATCTAATATCTCCAACGATTTGATCTACACCGCCAATGTCTCCTTGCGAGATATTTACTTGAATGTACCTAAAGAATTAAATGTTCCTCGCAAAAAGGTATGTCATCACTGCATTGGCGTAGGTTACCTAGGTTACGGATCAGATATGTCTTTGTGTCAAATCTGCAAAGGAATCATGATCATCACTGATTCTAAGATTTTTCCAATTAACATTAAAGAAACTAAATTGGTTTTCCCCAAAGAAGGTCATCAGAATTTAGGAAATGACCCAAGCGATTTGATTATTCATGTTCAACCCAAACCCCATGAGAAATTTCGACGAATTAACCAATATGATCTTTTATATCTTCACCAAATAACTTTCTTGGAGCTCTATCAAACTCTTCAAATTCAGTTGGAACATTTAGATGGAAAATCACGTTTAATTAACTACTCTAATTCTGATACCAACGCCCTAAAAGACCAACGCCTCCTGAGAGTTAAAGATGAAGGACTTCCCATTACGGATGATGGACGCCGAGGAGATTTGTACATAAAGTTAGAAGTCCAATTTCCTGATCTTGATCAATCAAAATTAACCTCTCTTCAAAATCTTTTCTCGTGCGGCACAAGTTTTGACACAGATTCCAATCCAGAAAAAAATAATGAAATTGAAATTATTAATCTTCAAGCCGAACTACCAGCTGAATCATACCAGATTGACACCTAAATTAAATACCAAAATTAATTTAAAGAGGATTATGAAATTTTAAGGGGTACCTAGAAATGATGATTTATTTTGGTTTACACGGTTGAACTAGAATCCTGTTCATAAAATAATAATTTTTTATTTATTTGATTGGTGTAATAGACACATTCCAAAAGACGATTTTTCACATCATCACCTTGACATTTATGATATAGCTCTTTAAACATTAGAAATATTTCATGAGGATGTTCCAATAACAAAAGAGCTTCTTCTTTTTTCTGATCATCAAACTGGCTTCTTTCTTTGATATGATTGCCTCTGGCATATCCCATATATTTATCCCAACTGTATTTATGAGATTTTAATATTGCTACAGCGCTATGTATGTAATGAATTAGTTGAGTAATTTCCTTTTGATGTTCGTATGAAGTTAACAAGTTAATATTCCTTAACATGTAACATATTGTTTTTTTATCAACCATGACAGTATTTATTTTAATTTTTTTTTCAATTGCAAAATCAGTTAAATTCTCCTGGGAAACACTAGTATTATTAAAATAATTTGAGGTAATAAATACATAATCCATTTTTAATATTTATCAAGAAATAATTATATACGATAACAGTAATAAATGGATTTAGACACTTTTTTAGATGATTATAACCTAGATGATTCTAGCTTAGCCAAAATCAAAGAATATTTATCAGAGTATCTTAAAAACAAAGATACGTTGGATAATTTTTATCAATCAAAACGAAATGAAATCATTAAAATAAGTTATGAAAGTAATTTTGTTTTTAATAAAATCATGGCTGATTTTATGAGATCTTTGCATGGGCTATACCAGATACAAAGTGTTGATTCATCAATATCAGTATTAAATTTGAAAGATGATTTAGAATTTATTAATAATCAATTAAATACTGATGGTTATTATATTACTGATATTGATCCTCAGATTTGTGATAATATATTAGAAGCATTAAATGAAATTAACTTTGAGAGCGGAGGCGTTGTAACAAAATATAAAGATCTTGGTGATCCTGAAAAAAACACGATCTTTATTAATGATCAAAATGATATATTGAGATTGGCCTCAGTTCAAGATTTAATCTCAGATTCAACACTGCTATCCATTGCTCAAAAGTTTTTGGATGCCAAACCCATTTTATGCCAAACCAATTTATGGAGAAGCGTTAATTTCAATCTAAAATTTTCTTCAAATGCCCAATTATTTCATCGCGATTTTGATCATGAAAAATGGATTAAAGTATTTATTTATTTAACTGATGTCTCACAGGAAACAGGACCTCATTGCTATGTCAAAGGGAGTCAACACAAAATAATAAATCATGACGTTAAAAGAGAAAGAGATCCATTCATTAATGAACATTTTCCTGAAGAAGATGTTGTATATCATTGCGGAAAGAAAGGAACTATAGTGTTTGAAGATACCAGAGGATATCATAAAGGTACCCCAGTATTAGAAGGATCTCGGATAATATTACAGCTGGAATTTGCTTTAAACCCGGTTGCATATAAGAAATTTAAACTGGGATCAGGTGAAATAACTGATGGATTAAAAGAAAAAATAGAATTATATCCATATATTTATGATTTTATTAACCTTCAAACTGAGTGAGAATTTAAAAGTTTAGAATTTAAAAGTTTAGAATCTTTTTTTGTACCAAATCATATAATCTTTTAGGATCATATATTTCAGTTAGTACAGTAGGTTTAAATCCAGCACCATTGCTTAAAGTGCATGACGCATCTTCTAGCTTATTTGAAAGTGTATCATATCCATTGTCCTCAGCTGACATGATGTAACTTTCTAGGGTTTCATTATCTTCATGAGCAATCAAGCTATCTTCATCAAGAAGCTCCCAGTTATCATCAATTATGTAGCGCAGAATCCTAAAACAAATGTAAATATATTTCAGTGGAGCATGAACACCAATTTTCATTTTATTTGATTCAGATTCAAATTTGGTTTGATTTGAATCAAATTCTCCTTGAAATCCGTAAGTATCATTTTTTTGATCATAAAATGATTCTATAATTTTGAGAAGTTTTTTTTTGTTATCGTGTGACATGATTACTCTTTCTTTAATCGAATCATATGTGAATCAGTAATTCTTAATCAATTTTATTACTTCAATCATCCTTTAGTTTGAATCCTTCAATCCGGTATCTTTTAACTGGACAATCCCATTCATATAAGGGATTAGAACATCCGGAAGATTAACTAGATTGTTTTTGGGATCTTGATAAGTTTCAAGCAAACAGCAGATAACTCTGGTGTTAGCGCAAAGGGTTGAATTAAGAAAATGAGGAATCCGTTGTTGATCTGTTCGACAGTGAATTTTCCGAGCAATGTAGTCGGTGCAATTGGTACAAGAAACCAGCTCCCGATATTTTTTGGAATTTGGAAAATATCCTTCCAAATCATATTTCATCGAAGCTGAGGTATTGATGTCATTTGAAGCCACCTTGATGATTCGATACTTTAAACCAAGCGTATCATAAAATTCAGCTGAAATCTTAATCATTCTAGCCATTTCATCCCAACTGTTTTCAGGATTGGTGATGGCGAATTGTTCAATCTTTTGAAATTGATGAACTCTGAAAATTCCTCTAGTATCCACACCATGTGATCCAGCTTCTTTTCGATAACAATGAGAAATCCCTCCCCTTCGGATGGGAAAGAAACTTGATCTCAGAACCTTATCACGATAAAAAGCCGTTAAAGGTTGTTCACTGGTGGCAATCAAGAACTTATTTTCATCAATCAACTTTGGATCAGTTTCTTGTCTTCCAACCGGATAAAGTGATTCCTGGAAATCTGTCAACTGAGTTACTCCACTCAAAGAGCCAGCAGTCATCATATGAGGCGTTTCAACAAGCGAATAATCATGCTCACTTAAGAAATCAACCGCATAATTCATTAAAGCCCGATTGAGTTTGACACCCAAATCCAAAAAAGAATATCCACGATTACCAGCGACTTTGATTGATTCATCGTAATCAACCAATTTTAAATCTTTAGTCAGTTGACAATGTCCTTTTAATTCTTCTCCAAGATTTTCTAGTTCATAAAGATGGTGAGGAGTTTCTGAAACATAAAGGACTTGCTCAGAATGATCTTTGTTTGTAATCCATTTCATTTCAAATTTAACGTTGGGCTCTTTTTTCACTGGACCAAGAAGAGGCGAATTTGGACCTAGGATATAAGGGATTTCTTTCGTAGCAGTGTAGGCTTTATCTTTGCTGAATTGATGAACATTGAGAGGGATAATGTTGCCCAGTTCTTGAGATTTAGTCAGGGATGATTGCCGAAGTCCTTTAATTTCATTTTCACTTTTAATCAATTCCAGTTTGATTTGTTTTAATAAACTAATCAAGCCTTTTCGATTGAGCTGAGATAGCGCTGTCAGAGCTCTTTCACTTGTTGACTTTTCTGAAAGATCATCCAAGAACTTAATCCATACTTGATCAGTATATTCAAGCTGGTTAGAGGTTTCAGAAACTTGTCCTTTCATCAAGGGACCAGACAGATTTCTGCCCCGTTTGAGTTGGGATATGATAAAATCTAGTTTAACAATTCTTTGGTATTCAAGAACTATTGTGTCAACTAGATCAGGAGAACCATTTCGATTTATTTCATTTTCTCTTATTAGCGGAGCATTTTCTTTGATAAATTTGGGATCCATATCGTAAATATTACATTGAACAAGATCTAAAATCAATTTTAAACTACTTTGAATGCTATGTAGATTTAACTTAACTAGAGTTAGAGATTCTTATTCAAATTCTATATGTCTGACTTAAAGAAAAAAGTGTTATGGATTGGGGATTCACCTCATCACAACAGCGATTTTGGTCGTATTACAAGAGAGATTTGTCATCATCTTCATCAAAAAGTAGATTTAAAGGTCTTGGGGCTTTACAATTCCAGTTATGTTGATCTAGGTTATCCAGTTATTGATGCTTTAGAAGCAGGAACAGGTGATTTAGGAATGCAGAAGACGGTTCATTTGATTAATTCATGGAAACCAGATTATGTGATTATTTTAAATGGTCCAATCATGATTGGTCAATATTCCTCTTTAATTCATCAAAATTGTACTCATCAAACTGTAGTTTATACTGAGGAACAGAGAAAGGAGAACCCTAAGTTACCTGAATCTGTTATCAAAAGAATTTCAGATACCAAAGTAATTGGTTACATTTGTTTAGGACATGGTTTGTTGAGAGAAGATTTAGTAACTTTGTTAAATAACACGTTGGATGCGGGAATTGTTCCAACTAAATTTGCTTCAAATCAGTTATCATCGAACGGGTTTACTAAACCTTTAACTCAGATTGGATTTGGGTTTAATCAAGATAATTTTACGCCAATTCCTAAAGTTGATGCCCGAAAAATTCTAGGTATTTCGGAGAATGCTTTTGTTATATATTCTGGATATCGAAATCAATCTGAAAAGAGATTAGATATTTTAATCCGAGCCTATGTTGAATTCTTAAAAAAGCATCCTTCAGAACCAATTGTTTTATTGATGAATTGTGGTGTTGTTGATGCTGGTTGGGATATTCCTCGATTATATCAAACTTTAGCTAAACGATCTGGCATCGATGATTGGGATCAGCATCTTAAGTTGACTGTGGCGCAGAATGATCATCCAATGTTTGATGATAAGACTTTGAGTTTGTTTTATTCGGCATCGGATGTTGGTGCTTGTGCTAGTCATGGTGAGTTTTGGGGTTTTCCTAGTGTACAATCTGCTGGGTTTGGTTGTCCTCAAATTGTGCCTAATTTTTCTGCTTCTGGAGAATTATTTTGCAAAGGGGGTATTAGAATTAATCCCAGCGATTTTTATGTTGAACCGGTCATAACTAATGTGGCGATGGGACTGGGACGGATAATTCGAGCTACTGATTTATGTCAGGGTTTGGAAATTTATTATACGAATCGAAGTCAATTGAAAAAAGATGCTTCCCAAGCTGTTGAAATGGTCCGAAAAATGTCATGGAGCAAGTCAGTCGAGTTGCTGGAGGGAACTTTAAATTAAAAAATTGAAAGTAGATTGAGGTTTTTAATGGCAGATATATTCAATTAGTAATTGCTAAATGTCATTAGAAAACAGAATTCTTGAAGAGGAATACATTCTCAAACTGAAAGAGTTGAGTAATTCTCGTCGAAGTAATTATGTTAATCGGCGATATGAATTGATTGTCCGTTACATGGTTGATGGTCAATCAACTCACATTTTTAAAAATTTGCCTATTAGCGATTGTTATTTTCAGGAAATTGAAAATTACGATCAAACCCCATTCATTGTTAAGACTGACCTTTTTACTGAGTTGGCTGAGCTGGATAAAACCAATCATGGTGGATTAATCGATGAGATTGAATCTCTTAAAGATGAATTTAACACCAAACTCAATCTCGAAATTGAGAGTCGAAAAGACATGAACGAAGGAGAAAAAGTTGAAAGAGATCAGAAAATGATTGCCAAATTTATTGAAGATTATGGATATGATCCCACTGTTACCTCGGTGATGACTGGAAATCATAATCTTGATGGGCTTGATATGGATCTTTCTGACCATGAGGAGGAAGAATCTGATCAAGATGAGGATGATCCAGATCAAACTCCAGAAGAGGAGCCTGCTCCTAAAAAGAAAGTTCGGAAGATTACTTCGACTAAGCCAGTTGAATCTTCACCCAATGGTGATCTGAGCTTCTTGAATCAAATTTTGGAAATTACTGGGATTGATTTTCAACAAATCAAGCTTGATATGAAAACAGAAATTGAAAAGCCCAAGAAACAAACTGCTAAACAAAAGGCGGAAGAAGAAGCCAAAAAGAAGGAGGAAGAAGAAGCCAAGGCCGCAGAAGAAGCCAAAAAGAAGGCCGTGGAAGATGCTAAACCTAAAAAGAAAATATCCAAAAAGAAGATGAAAGATGATTCAGCTAGTGAAGATGATATTAAGAAATCTACCGCAAAAGCTGAAAAGGAGAAAGCTGAAAAGGAGAAAGCTGAGAAGGAGAAAGCTGAAAAAGAGAAAGCTGAGAAGGCAAAGACTGATGATGAAAAACTAGCTGATCGGAAGAAAGAAGTTAATGGTTTAGTTGACAAAGCTGCTAAGTTAGTTGATGTCAAAGCTATCAAGAACAAATCCTGTACTAATCGCCAAGAATTGATTGATGCCGCCTCAACTCTCGCTGATTCTTACCGATTGGGTGACAAACTTCACAAGTCTGAAATTAAAGCCAATCTAATTAACCTCTTCTTGATCAAGAATTACAATGATGGTAAATCAATGTTTGAAATCGGTCAAGCACTCAACAAAGGCACCTCAATCCTCAGAAATACCAAGCAAGGTACGAAATTCATTAAGGTTGCTTCCGAATCACATGAATATCAACCAGCTACAACCGCCCTCAAAAGACTAATTCGTCAAACTCCGAAAGATAAGAAGAAATAAAGTTGCAGAAATAAAGTTGCATGATACTCTAATTAAAATATGCTTTGAAGTTTTAATGCTTTTTTTATTCCCAAAAACACGTGTAATTAATTGTGTCAAAAATGGAAATTCATAGGGCTTGAGTTAATTAAAGAACCTTCTAAACTACTATACTAAATTCACACTCATTTTTTTCTAAAAACCAAATTTATTCCGTTTTTCTTCAAAAAAATGAAAAAAACTGAAAAAAAATAAAGTCCAAAAACCTCCAAAAATATTTTGCGGGCCCCGAGATTCTAGGATTCAAAAGTGGAGTCGAAAATGCTCTTCATTTTTTAGTCCTAGCCACTCAGATCAAAATTTTGCGGGCGCCCGCAAAAAAATGAATGGGGCCCAAAAAACCTAAAAATCACTAAAAAACACGAAAATCACTGTTTTTACACTTTTTTTATGTGTTCAACTCCTGAGTTTTATGCGTTACCTTCAAAAAAAATTTGGCAATAAATCGTAACTAACTTGACCAAGGTCGTCCCAAATAAAAAATCTCAGGAGCTCAAAGCTCAAAAAACTGCCAAATTTGGGGCTTTTTAGCATTAAAAGAGAGTCGTTTGACCCCTACCTAGGAACAAGCTATAAAAGTGGAGATCGTGGGGCAATTGTTATATCTCTTCCTGAGGCAAAATATTGAAATCGTTTTGCGTTTCCAGGACTCATTTTTTCCACATTTTTAATGAGAGTCCTGGCTCTTCAAATCAAATAACATATGGAAAAAAATACATCTAGGAGCGAACTATAACAATTGCCCCATGAATACCATTTGGATATTTTTGCTCCATTTTTCAGACATCCAATTTTTTCACTATGCCATAATAGGGTTTACTTTATTCCCATTTGAATGCTAAAAACACCTAAAAAACGTCATTTTAGGGGCAGTTTTGGACGTTTTTTGGGGCTATGGGATTTTGAGCAATTTCAAGGAATAATTTTACATGTTTTTTTTTGCGGGCACTTTGCGGGCACCAAAAAGCCCTCCAAAAATTCATCCTACTATTTCATATAACCATCCTAAAATTGACAAAATGTTAGCCGGCTAACATGGCTAACATCGCGTTATTCCCAAAAGCACGTTGCGGTTGCCCCAATTAACGCAGGCCCATTTTTAGGCAAAAAGCTGCCCGGTTAGCCGGGTGTTAGCCGGGTGTTAGCCGGCAGTCGGCTAACATGGTCAAAAAATGGGCCAAAAATAGGGCTTGAGTTATTTACAGTTTCTTCTTAAAGACTCCCAAATCACACCTGAACCGGCCCGAAAAAAACCCACATTTTATTGGGCCAGCAATTGACTGTATCTAAGACTGTGAGAGCTCCTGGGCCCCAAAGTGCCCATGTTAGCCGGCAAGTGAAAATGTTAGCCGGCAGCCGGCTAATTTCGGCTCCCCCGGCTAACATTTGGGCACTTGAAAATTATAACAAAAACGAGTATCTAATTTCATATCTCCTCCCAAAATGGACGTTTTTGGGAATGTCTAGAGATATCATGGGATGATGTGATGCATTAAAAAATCTGAAAAAGAGGTGCCCGCAAAAAAATGAAAGGTGCCCGAAACACAAAAAAAACACTAAAAAAATCAACAAAAATAAAATGTGGAAAAAATGTGGAAAAAATGTCGTGTGCAAAAAACCCTAGGTAATAACTGGAGATAAGTACTAAAAACTAGTAAAAAAAAAGTTAAAAAACATAATATGCATTAGTTTGTAATGGGATCTTGTGTACGTGCACAGTCGTTGCCCGCAAAAAAACACCACATTTTATTTTCACGTTTTTTCACGTTTTTTTTCACGTTTTTTCATGTTTTTTTTGACGAAATAAAATATCAGTTAGAATTTAAGAATAATTTAGAAGCAAAATGATTTATAATTTTTGTAGCATTTGTGCATACCAGACTACCAAACCTTCGCATTATAAACGTCATTTAAATTCAAAAAAACATTTACAAAAAATAATCGAAGCTAAAGAATCAGGGGTAACCATTAATCCAGCTTACGAATTTACAACTAGTCAAATATTGGATAATTTTGATTGTCGGATGTGTGGCGAAACTTTTACAACCCGTTCAAGTTTGTCAAGACACATCAATCACCGATGTCAGATTAAAAAGGAAAAAGTTAAATCTTCAGCCCCAGAAGAAGAGAAAAATCTAGACAAACACCTAGACAAACACCCCGTAGATGAAGGGAATTCTTCATCCAAATACTTTGATTACTGTTTAAAATTACAGCAAGATCTGGTCAATGCTAAGGATCAAGCTCTTGGTATTTCACAAAATAATTTCCAGCAACTTCTGGAAAGTCAAGATGCATCTCAAACAAATTTCCAACAGATTTTAGAAAGTCAAAAGGAGTATATTCAAACTCAAACAAGGCAATTGCAATCACAACAGAAACAAATTCATACTCAACAAAAGCACATCAGTAATCTCAACAAAAATATTAAGAACATCCAAGTCAATCAAAATGATTATAGTACAACTAACACTTTGATTCAAACTAATAACAAAAGTATCCAATTCTTAAACACCAAAATGTCTGAAATGATTGACATGGAAACTTTTATTAACAATTATAAAAATTCATACCAATTGGATTACACACAGACCAAACGGCTTCTTGAATCCTACCAACTCAACGGAGCTAAATCGTACGCAAAATGTCTTTCTAAGACACTCAAGGAGAACTGCCATAAACAACTAAAAGATATGGGAATTGACCTCCCACAGGGGTTATTACCGATTATAACCACTGATTCTAATTTAAGAAGTATTAAAATAAAAACTGAAAATGAATGGGAACTATCATGTGATGATAGTCAGTTGAATAGATTAGTTATCATTTCTAATGATCAAGTTTATGGCTTTCATCAATTACCAATTTCAATTGATACAAAAGAAAAGACCAAAGTAATTAATTATCTCAAAAGGGATAATTCCATTGGACAGGCTAAATGCGCAATCCAAAGATTTGAAGAAGACCTAGAAACAGATCAACTAGAAACAGATCAACTAGAAACAGATCCCCTAGAAGCAGATCCATCCAATCAAATTAAAAAATTAGAAACATCCTAGAATTGACATCCTTTGTTGGGTGCTTCATAGCAAGCTTTAACCTTCTCCTTTTCTTCGTCTGATAAATCATCATAATTGCCACCGATTTCAATTATTTTGCCTTTAACTGTGGCGATATGTTTGGCCACGGCGCCTTTGGATTTTGCTGCCAATGATTGTAATTTAGATTTTGCCTTATTTAACCTAGATGCTGATGCTGTTGGAGTAGTTCCTGGTGTAGTTGCACTTATTTGATCCAACATTGCTTGTTTTCTATCTTTGGCTTTTCTAGGTTTATAAACTGTTGTGTATAAGATTGCAAACATCATAAGAGCCACGATAATTCCACCAATTAAAGGGTAGAGATAATGAGTATGTAAAAATTGTCCGATATGGATACTGCCGCCTTTCATTGATTCTTTTAATTCCTTTTAATAGAAACAAAGAAAAAAACACTTTTAAGTTTTAATTTAAGTTTTGATTAATCTTCAAGATCATCTTCAAAATCATTAGCCTATTCGACTTCCACTTTGGGAATATGATCCAGTTTGACTTTATCGTCTGGAATGTTATCCAAATCAAAGTGAATACCAACACCATCTTGGCAAAATTCAGGAATATTCATGAATTTGTCAACGACATCTTGGTCACTCATCTTTTCTAGTTTGGGTTTAACAGGACGTTTCTTCAACTCCTCAACCAACATCTTCTCATCCAAGAAGATTTGCGGGAATCCAGTTCCCGATGGCGTAACATGACCCATCATAATGTTAGCCGAAACACCCTTCATATTATCAATCTTACCAAAGACACCAGCTTGTAACAATTGTTCAATGGTCTCCTCAAAAGAGGATTTAGCCAAGGGACCCGCATTACCACGGTTAATACCATGACGATCAATTGGCATAATATAACCTTTGTGAGTCATGAAATCAGCCAAAATACCCAAATGACGAGGGCTGACCTTGATCAAATGACCAAACTCCTCAATGATTGTATTACGAGCAGCTTCAATACCAAACATGGCCAACATCTCATTGCAATCATTACTGCCTGTTCTAGTTGGATCAATATGATCCTGAGATAAAACCTCCTCAAGATTTGAACCTTGGGTAATCAAGATTCTTTCCTCAACTGGCTGATAAACATTACCCTCAGCCAGAACAACCCGTTCCTTAATTTCATCCATAATGACATGGTTGATTTCAGGAATACCCTTGACAATGGTTGAGACGATCTTCTGCTCAAACTCCTTCATCTTACGGATATCATTGTCAGCATTGTTATCGTCCCCATCAAATTCCAATTTCAATCTCATCACCAACTCACCAGAATTGTCATCAGTGTAAATGCAATTAACATTGGCAAAATTCTGTTGGATGATCAAATATAAATCATTCATATTGATGTTTCTCTCCATCATCTCAGCTCGGTTAAACTTAACCCGCAAAATCCACGGATTATCATCCTTAACTTGCTCAGTTATTTCACCAAACAAACGATAGACATCAACCAAAGTTTTATCAGCCGCAATGTTTGTATCATGGTTAGTATCCAAATACAAACTGACCGAACTAATAATATTCTCAATCGTTGTCAACTCCAAGTTATGAAGCAGATTCAAAGCCTTGGCCTTATCCTTCGAGTATTCCTCATCGAGATAAACTAAGATACTAGGACTCTTAATCTTTTTGGAATTAGCCATCAATTCTTTGAGACGCGCGACACCTCCCGTGGTCACAGTTGAGGCCTTTCCCGCTGTGTGAAAAGTATCTTTTAAGCATAAGTTCGATACCGTTGTAAGGTTGAGTGTCCTGGGGACTGTTACGTCATAAACATTGATTATTTTTCCGGTATCATCAGTATTCTTAATTAGCGATATGATCGTGATTTCATCTAAAACAACATTATTTTGTGTTTCATAATATCGTCCATTGGGATGATTATTTTTTTTGGGTAATGTGATATCTTTCAATATTCTCTTTTTTGACGGATGGGTAGATCCAACTTTATTGGCAAAATTTTTAGCAAACTTATTAGCAATACGCAAGACATAAGTTCTTTTGATATTTTTGCTACCAACATTGTTTTTAGTAGCCTGGCGATTGGATAATCGTCCAAAAATACCAAACCTAGCCATAAGATTAGAAACTCCTAGAATCAAATTTTCTGAAACTGAAGTTACTATGACGCTACCACATTTTTTACTGACTGTTCCATCTCCAGAGATATATCCATCTAAGAGTCCTTTAACAAATTCATCTGGGGCAGTGTAAGCCTCAGGAGGAACAATCTTTTCACTTGACCCAGTGTTAACCCATTTCTTAAAGAGACGGGCCAAAATCACAGAATGAAGTTTCATATCAGTACTCTTGGATCCAGGGAAACGTTTGTTTTCAGATACAACAGTGTGATGAGTAACACCGATTGAATCGCACCAATCATAAACCTTCTTGCAAATCACTGGATCATTATTACTAATTCCCATGAAAGTATTAGTAACCCAACCTTCTGCTAAGTACAATCCAACAATAAATCCAAAGTCTTGATCTAATTTAATCTTTTCAGGGATTTTGGCACAAACCTTTTGGCAAAGCTTCGGATAAACATATCCATCCTCAATGGTTGTTCTTTTCATTTTCTTGCCGTTTAAAACATCAATAAAACTATCATATCTTTTGTAAGGCAAGATGAATTTCTTTTTCGCGTTGTAGGTAGTCACAAAAGAAGTAGGTTTCTTTGCCTTTTTATCTTCAACATGTTTCTCATAGATAACCTTTGCTTTGTGATAATCAGATCCATAAAGCCATTCATCCCGAGGAAAGTAATCAGAAATCTTCAAATGAGTCGTTTCCTCTTTAACATTATCCAAATTAGTGATAATAGGAACTTTATCACCAACCTTGATCTTGGAGCCTTCCATTTCGGTTAGTTTTCCTGCCTTTTCATCATAAATCAAGAATGATTTAGATTGAGTGGCAGTAACAGTACGACCAGATCTGGTGGTAATTTTAACCAAATCCCCAACTGGTAAATGCTTAGTGACAGCCGTCAAAGGTGCCCAAGAAGTTTTACCATCCATATCACAAGTTGGCATCAAAACCTTTTCCGTGAGATCAAGATACTCGGTTCTGTTTTCAGGAATATGCTTAATCTTTCGAGAATTAGCTTTCAATTTCGAATCAATCCAAGAACCAATCTCAACCACTTTGTTGACACCATCCTCTTGAATCAGGATCTGTTCTTCACCAACAATACTGTTCAACGTCAGCTGCGTGGAGATTTCTCCGATGCTCTGGGCCGCCAGAGGTCCGACCATTTCACCCGGATCAACCTTGGTTCTTTGATATTTGGATCTCAAGTAATGAGTCAAATAATTCAAAGCAGTTCGGTTAAAGCGATGTCTCTTAATCAATTCCTTTGGAGATAGGTAGAACTTAATCAGAGCCACCATGACATGATGAGGATGTCCATTAGTTTGAAGATCTTCAAAAAGAGTGTTCAATTCGTCCTCAACTTCTAAAGGAGTTAAGTTTGATCTTCTTTCGGGATCTAATTCAAATTTGGCTTTGACATTTGAGATTAATCGAGCTAGATTGATTGGGGCAACAATACTGGTCTCGTATTGATATTGGAAAACATCCTTAACCAAGTAGTCTCGGACTGTCATCAAATCTTTGAAGTAGGATTCAAGACGATCTTTCCAACCTTTGGCTTTTTTCATTCTTTTGGTTGCGTCATCAGTCATGAAAAGTTGCCATTTTTCAGAAGAACTAAAACGATATGTTTCAGCAATCTTGGTGTAAGTCCAATAGAGAAATTTCAAACTCTGCTTTTCCAATAATCCAGCTCCATGAATTGCATCTTCACCATAGATAAATTGATAAATATCTCCAGTGGCACTTCGGACAGTGTAATCATAATGAACTTTAAGGTCCTCTAGACCTTTCACCAATCGTCTTTGAATATATCCAGATTCTGAAGTATCGCGAACTTGAAGACCGTTGGCTAAACCAAAGTTGAGAGTTTCTGGAACAGTCACATCATACATCTTAGGATGGAGTTTAACATCAATCTTCGAAATTTCAATGATTTGATCTTTCACAATATCATTCACATGAAGATTTTGACGATTTTTCAGAGGTTGCATTTTATTTAAGATAGATTGTTTGACGTCGTCAGATAGTTTGATTTGTTCAACAAATTTAGTTGCCCACATTTGATCAATAACCAATTTACCTTCTTTTATTTTACTGAAAATGCCCAGGCGAGATAACAGCATGGCTAAATTTTCTAAAAATTGCACTGAGTATGACTTAAAATAAACTAAATCATCCATAATAATACAATTTTTTTTGCAAAATAGTTCTGAGAAAAATCCTTTGATAAAGTCATTTGATGCACCAAAAATATCATTTGGCATCTGGGATTCAATAACTGATCCAAATTCTTTTCCACCATCATGAGTATTAAAATAAGTTTCTTTTCCATTATGAATAACGCTTAAATTTAGAGGAGGAGATGCTAATTTGGCTGTAGTTGGTAAATAATCACCAACCTCAATTTGATTAGTCAACGTTTCTCTAAACTCGCTTAAATTTTTCTTCCAAACCAATAAAGATTTAGAAGCAGTGACAGTGACATCACGACCACTTTGAGTTTTAATTTTGTAAAGAACTTCACCAGGGTCATGGCGAGTCACTGCAGTTAATTTCGCCCATGAAACATTACCATTGTAATCCATGGTTGGGATTAGAACTTTTTGATCAAGATCAAGTAATTCCATGTTTTGATCTTTGAGATGTTTTACCCTTGAGCTTTGCGAGGATAAATGTTCATCAATCCAATCACCAATCTTAGTGTGAATAGGTTTGTTGTCTTGAATCAAGACCACTGGAGTTTCTGCAGTCACAGACTTAACAGCGGTATCGATTAATCCTTCACGCCCACCCATCGCGTGGAAAAAGAATTCTTCGGGACTCAAGCCATCAATGAAGGAGTGAGTCACAAAACCTTTCGGGATCAAACTGTCATCATACTTGTAGAAATGAGGCAAAGAACGAGTTCGATCTGAATAACCAAATGGAATACGTTTACCATCAACTGCCTGAGCACCAACCACACCGGTCATAGAACGGAAATGGAAAGTGGTACCCTTTGAACCAGATCGGACCGCCTGCAAGATACGATTGTTCTTAACAGTGTTGATAACCAAGTTCTCGACATCTCTCTCAATCTCACCAACAATCAACTTGATCTTGTGCTCGTAAGCATCAGAATTATTGGCAAAACTCAAATCACTAAAAGTACCTTGATGAATATCATGATGAATGGCATTAACCTTAGTAGATCCTTTATCAATAATCTTCTTAATGACTTTTTTGACTCTTTGATCAATCATCAAATCACCAACACCAACACTGAAACCTTCTCTAATCAAGTAGGCTGTCATCATGTTCTGTAAGTTATCCAAATAAATCTGGCAACTTCTGGATCCAAAATCATTAAAGATAATGTGAACAATCTTTTTAGAAACTCCCTTGTCAACTTGACCTTTGATGAATCTACCTTGAACAATCTCAACCACTTTATCGTCATCTTCCATCTTCAAATTGATTTCAGGAAGAATCAAAGAAACAAGTTGATGACCAGTCCAAAAGCGCATCGCACCATCTTTACCAGGAATTTGAGGAACTGGTAATTCACCATCAAACGTACTGACTTTGCTTAACAAAGCCAGAGCTTCACGACGATTAAATTTGACACCTTCTCCAGTAATCTTGTAAAATCCAATTAAAGTGTCTTGGACCGGCACAATGATCGGTTCCGATTTGGCTGGGGAGATGATTTGTTTCGGAATGGCGGCGATTTCACGTAACTCAATTGAAGCTTGCAAGGATTGGGGGACATGCATGTTCATTTCATCACCATCGAAATCAGCATTGTAGGGGCTGGTGGCTGAAACATTCAAACGGAAAGTACTGTGATCCATCACAACAACTCGGTGAGCCATCATACTCATTTTATGAAGAGAGGGCTGACGATTAAAGAGGATATAATCATCATTCATTAAATGACGGTGAACAGTGTCTCCTTCCTCGAGGTTATCAGCGATTTCCTTGAGGGTTTTTTGGTTGTCACAGAATTCCAGAGTGAAGGTTTTACCATCACTTAGTTTTTTGATCTTTTTGACACCAGGATACTTGTGGGCACCATTCAAAATTAACTTGTACAACTTGTGGTAGTTGAATTGATTAACTTTTTCAGGAGAGGTCAAGTTCATGGCAATCTTTTTAGGAACACCCAATTGATCAATACTGATGTTGGGATCAGGAGTAATAACGGAACGAGCGGAGAAATCAACACGTTTACCCATCAGATTACCACGAATTCGACCTTCCTTACTATGAAGACGTTGCTTGTAAGTTCGGAGAGGTCGGTTACTGGCTCTGGTGACCGCAGTTTTAGATTGACTTTCGTTATCGATTAGGGTGGCCACGTGAAATTGAAGGCATAGAAAGTAATATCCAATTGTATCTTTGGAACTACCACTATGTAACTTCTTTTTGAGAATATTGTTGTACTTGATAATATCAATGTACTTAATTGTCAAATCATCCTCACTACGTTGGTTATTGTACTGACGGACTGAAGGTCGAACTGACGGCGGGGAAACCGGTAAAACATTGGTAATCAACCAGTGGGGTAAACACCAATGCTCAGAAAACCCAAAAATCGCCGAATCTTCACGAGGAATCTTGGCAAATAATGTTGAAATTCTCTCTGGGGTTAGGTTTAGTTTTCTTTCTTCCTTATCTTTCTTTTCATTCTTGCCAACTTTCCATTCCGCAAAAATCTTAAATTCAAGTTTCTGATATTTGGATGGCTGGATCATACCACATCCCTTGGGATTTCCAAGAAGATCAGTGTCACTTTCACGACCACAAATCTTTCTTTTAGAGGCTAAATCAGTCATTTCCATAAACAATTTCTGGTTATCATGCCCACAATTCTTGATAATGGAACGAACCATTGGGTGATTGATATCAACCAGAGACTTGTTGCAAAACAAACAAATTGATTTTAAGAATCTCAAGATAATGTAGATATATTGAAATTGAAAAACTGGTTTGACTAACTCAATATGACCGGCATGACCAGTACAGAAAGTTCGGTCTAAATGACAAGTTTTACATAATTTTCCACGATCAATAACTCCCATTCTTGGATCGAACAAACCACCAATCGTCGGCTCCCCATTGTTCTCATACAAAGTTGTTTTATGAACATGGGCAACTGACCGTTTGATAATTTCTTCAGGACTCAAAATACCAAACTCAACCCGTGTAATTGATCTAATTTTAGCTGTGTAATCTAGTTCTCGATAAATCGACATTTATATAATACAGAGAGTATTTTTTCAATTCTTTTTAATACTGTAAAATAAACTTAAACTAATTTTGAAAGAAATCAATTTTTTATTTTTTAATCGGCTGTTTTTTGGAAAAAAATTGATTGATTGCTATGCAATGATCCTAAGTAATTAATACTAATCTAATCTTAAACTCACAAATGGGAGCTTGGAGTGAATATCCAGATGGAAATGATTCAAATATTGACATTTTCGCTAGCTTAATTACGAGGTATTTTGTTAAGACAGAAGATCCTGAAAAAAATGTAACTAATTACGCCGATGAAAGTAATTATGATCCCGGTCTACAACCTAGAATGGCCTTAAGGATTGGTGAGTCTCCGATTTTTACTAATGATGACTTAACTAATCAGGCCATGGACATATATTTAGCAATTCTTAAAATGTATGCTGAGAATTTAGATGATTGGCAATTAGTTGGTTTAGCTATTTCTTTAGCCCGAGTCCTTAATAATGAGAATTTTGGAATTGGGATGACAGCCTTACCAAAAAAAAATTTATTGAGGTCAGACATTAATGAATTTATTAAAGAACATCTTCAATTTGATTCAGACTCGGATCCTGAATCACCTTCTAAAAGTGATTCAGACTCTTGTATTCAAACCAATATCAGAAACTTTTTCAATCAAATTTATGAAGTTCATCGTGTTTCATCGATCCTGTAGAGTAAAGCTTAGAAGATGATTCAAACTTTTTAAAAGACCAAACTGATTTTTTCTTATCAATATCTTTAACTCTAATGTGTTCATTTTCTAGGTTAGTGTCTCTCAATTGATCACATAATTTGAGGATTTCTCTGTTTTTGTTTAGGATTGCTGATTCACGAACTTGAGATCGGAATGTCACAATCAGGTCGACCAGATTAACTGGGTGCTGGTTTTTGGTCAATGGTGATGAAGCCATGATTTCAGTAAATCCCATTCCCAGCCAAAATCCGAGAAGATATCCATAGATTTTGGCTAAGAGTTGACTGGCCAGGGGATCTTGAAAATTTACCTTTTGAATGTTTTTGTTGAATCCATTGGTAAAATCTTGGTACACGACCCAGAGTGTATCCAGATGAAAATCATTAGTTAGATGAGTTTCAAGATCTTTTTTGAAAGTTTCCCAAGATTCTTGAATTTCCTTTAAGGTTGATGCCTCAGCTTGATTTGATTCACTTTGATTTGATTGATTTGACCGATATGCTAGGTTAGACCATTCAAAGAAATGATCCAGACTTTCCAAAAGGAAATCGTAGCTTTGTTGGAGGTCTTCAACTAGTCCTTCTGTCCAATTGACTTGGGCTCTGTAATGGTGTTTAACAACTAGCATCCGAAGAAGATAAAGCTTTTTTTCTTTTTTAAGGTCATCAATCGCCACAAAATTCCCTTTTGATTTAGACATCTTCTTTCCTTCAGCATCGTTTAATTGGCCAATATGAAGGAAGAATTTTGACCAGTACTTTGATAAGGCTTTTTGGTCGAACAAATTTATCATTTCCCGAGTTAATCGTCCAGAGGATTCATAATAAGCCAGGGCCTGAACAATTTCATTTTGATGGTGGGGATAAACTAAGTCATGTCCCCCAAAATGAAAGTCAATGCGACCATCAGTTTTTTCAAAATTACTAAGAATCATCGCGACACATTCGGTATGCCATCCAGGTCGTCCTAGTCCGAAGTCTGATTTCCAAGTGACTTCGGATGGTTCTCCTTCTTTAGCGGCTTTCCACAAAGCAAAATCGCGAGGATCCTTCTTTTCACTTAGGTGATCTCCTTGTTTGAGTTGATCGTCGTTCATGACCTCTGGTCGCAAAGGAAATGGAAGTCCCTTTTCTAGGTAGGCTAAAATATTAAAATAAACTGAACCATTGGATTGATATGCATAGCCTCCTTGAATTAGGACATGAATCAAACCTAAAATTTCTTGAATAAAACTAGATACGTAGGTGGTATGATCAACTGGAATGCATTCTAGGGATGAGAGATGGTTTAAAAACTTTTCCGTTTCATTTTCGGTTAGTTCAACTGGGGATATTTTAAGTTCTTGACTTTTTTTAATAATTTTATCATCAACATCAGTGATGTTCATTTGAGTTTTAAGATCAATTTTGAAATGTTTCATGATTCTTTGAAAGATGTCGAAAGATAAATATGTCCGAGCATGACCAAGATGTGATTGATCGTAAACGGTTGGTCCGCAAATATAACATCGGAGAGCCTGCAAAGAGTTATCTTCGAGATCAATTTCCTCAATCTTTTTAGTTAAAGAATTATAAATTTTAAATTTAATAATCATGGTGAATTGGTCTATTTTGTCGTCAAATAGATCAATTTTTTTATTTTTAAGGGTCATAGATGAAAAATAAAAATTGACGATCAAATATAATTTAAGATTATTAATCAGCTTAATTACTCAGTATGGCAAAATCAAAAAATCCTCCAAAGCAAGGCACCCGTAAACCATATGATAGGAAGGCTAAAAAATCAACAGCCGGAAAATCACCTAAAGGAAAATCACCTAAATCGAAACCTAATTCACCGCGACGTAATTCGCCTAGATCATCTAAAAAGCCAGAATGGCTCAATCTTTTAAATGATTTAGATCAAAAATTGGGTGGTGTTAATCCTTTTCAAAATGAAGTTGATCAGAATCCTGGTCCTGATCAAATACAACCATTAGTTGTAGAAACTTCAATTCCCGAGGAAAAAATACCTTTACCTCAAAATAGTAATTTGGTTCTAGAAATCAACGATGGAGAAGAGGAGATTGAACCAAATGATTCTGACGATTCTGATGAATACAATTCAAGTCAAGATGATGATTATTCACCAACTTTTTCAGATGAAATTTCAACCGATGATGGGATGGAAATCGATGAAATGATAATTGACCAAAATGAACTCGAAAATCTCGAATCAGGTGGCAATGATGACGATAATGATAATGACTATAATGGTGGCAATGATGATGATGATGACGATGAATTCGATTTATCCCCAGAAGATGAAGCAATGGCCGAGCAAGTTACTAACGTTATTGTGGAATCTATTCTGGGAGCATTGAACAATGCAATTGATCTTGGTGATGATGATGATGACGAAGATGACGAAGAGAACGTCCTAGATTTATCTAATAAGTCTCCAAAAAGAGTTTCCACTTCAATCTTAATTCAACCAGCAAAACGACGCAAACTTGATAAGGATGATCGTGAATATAAATCAATTCTTGGTCATCGAGAAAAAGATTTGATGGAACATTTCTCCGGATTACCCAAAGAAGAAAAATTAAAAATTATTACTGAAGAAAAATACATTATTGACAACTTTAGTCATGATGAACCTTTGAGAATTAAAGTAATTAATTCAAATTTACCATCTCAAATCAAGGCTGAAGTGTTGAGAAAAATGAGTTCCGGTAAGGGGCTATTTGGAAATAATTCTAAATTAATGACCTGGATTGATCACATTATGAGAATTCCTTGGGGAGTTCTTTATCCAACACCAGTTAGTTTTACAGATCCTCCAAACAAAATTTCTGATTATATCACCACGATTTACGATCGAATGGAGCAAGCAGTTTATGGTCATTATGAAGCTAAATGTCATATAATGCAAATTGTGGGTAAGTGGATTACTAATCCAGCTGCGGCCGGAAACTGTCTGGCGCTTGAAGGTCCAATGGGAGTTGGAAAAACAACCTTGGTTAAAGAAGGTTTAGCTCCTGCCTTGGGACGACCATTTAATTTCATTTCTTTGGGTGGGGCATCAGATGCAGCCTTTTTGAATGGTCATAGTTTCACTTATGAAGGATCTATTCCTGGTCAGATTGCAGAAGTAATTCAGCGATCAGGTTGTATGAATCCGATTATTTACTTTGATGAATTAGATAAGATTAGTAAATCTCACAAAGGTGAGGAAATAGCTAACTTGTTAGTTCATTTGACGGATACTCAGCAAAATGAGCGTTTTCATGATAAGTATTTTGGTAATATCGACATTGATTTGTCGAAGGCTTTCTTTGTCTTCTCCTATAACAATGCCGAAAACATTTCTCCTATTTTACGAGATCGTTTGCAGGTAGTTAAAATTAATGGTTACACATCCACTGAAAAATCAGAAATTATGTTGAATTATATGTTACCTCGATTCTGCAGCGAACTTGGTTTTGAAAAAGATCAAATCACGGTTGATATTGATACAATTAAACACATTATCTGTCGATATGCTGAAGATGAAAAAGGAGTTCGAAACCTGGGAAGAGCTTTTGAAACTTTATTGAGTCGATTAAATGTTTTGCGGTTAATTCAAGGAAGTAATGCAGAAAATAAAAAAGAATTTCTTGATAAACTACCATTTAGGGCCGGTAAAATCCCTTTAATCACCAATCCTTTTCAAATCACACATGATGTGGTTAATAATGTTTTAACTATCCCGAAGAATGATGGCGCTTGGACTCACATGTATACTTAAAAAAATGCGAGTTAAAAAAATGCGAGTTAAAAATCTTATGATCTTTTACTTTTTTTAATTAAAGATTAATGATTCCTGTTCAATCTACTTTACTAAGAATCAAATCATATTATAAATTCATTGATCGCACATGTTCAAGGCCCGTCCATTTAAATGTCAAAGGTTGGGTATTATCACTATTGGGTGGATCAATATTAATGTTGCTGTGGCTTTTAACAAAAGCCGTTGGAAATATTTTTTATTCCTCCGTAAATGATACCAGGGGAGTTATAGTCATAACTTCACTTTGTTCTTTTTTCTTAATTATATCTTTGATTAATATGGTCTCTGGACTATTAAGCTTGGATTTTAATTTAATTTTGAAAGGAGAAGCGATTGTTATTTTCATCAGTAATTCCATCAATTATTTAATTGAAGATGGTTATCGATCGATCGGTGATAATTACTTTGGTCAGCAAATCGTTATGTATCGAATGATATTTAAAGCTTTGGATTGGTTATCAGAGAAGAATGAGATTGCTATTTAGGTATGGAAACTTAGGTATGGAAACTTAGGTATGGAAATTCAAATATTCATATCATTACCATTTCCCATATTACCACCGCGACCAGCGATAAAGTCTCTTTGTTGTTCGGTAGTGCAGATGCATCCGGTATCAGTGCTGTAGGTTGATGGACAGCAGTCAGGGCTGGCTTGATTTCTAGCGAGCATGAACATATGACGGTGAGAACCTTCTTGTCCATCAACTGTTGGGAAGTTAGCTGAAGTGGGATCTTCGCCAAGTTTGTAACCATCGCCAACTGGTGAATAAATAACAGATTCCTTCATTAAGGGAACATTTCCTTTGGGGCCTCTCCAGGTATGTTTACCATTTTCTTTTTTAAAGTTTAGACGGCGACCTTCCCAAGAAACATTTTCATATTGGGTTAGAGCATCTTCAGCTTTTAAAAGCTTTCCATCACATTTTCCCATTTTGTGTTCAACGGGAGCATGACCCAGAAAACTTTCTTTTGATCCAGATGGTTGTGACAACATCGCACCAGCTAGCAAAACAGCTAGGACAACTAGACAATTAAACAATTGATCGAAGTTACGATTGGATGATAAGTAAACTGAAACTAAGACTAAAACAATTCCTAAAAGACAAAGCATTTAGTTTATATTATAAAAAGAAACTTTTTTTATCTTGTTCCTAGAAAACTAGATTTAAAAATGCTCGAACTAATTTAGCATTAAATTATCGTGGTTAAAGCTATAAATGACAGACGATTATTTTTTTATCTGGCAACCTATTGCAGTAAGTTTAACTGGATTAGGTGCATTTGGTTGGGCAATGTATCAATACCCTGGATTCCGTAGAAATACTATTCAAGGAGTTTTCAAGAGCTGTGACTATGTTTATGATGCCTATCATCATTGGCGGTATGATGATAAAATTCGACAAACTAAGCTCATGACACAAGCTCCATCCGAGATGGTTTTATGTAATTCCTTTCATTTGAAATCTGGAGAATCTGATCCAGAAGAAGGACTGAATGAACTATTGAACTTTGCTTCAAACAGCTGCAGCATCAGCCAAGTTAATTACAAAGAACAAACTTTTTATCTTGTTCACAATGATTCATTAGATTTTACTCTAGATAATGTTTTATCTTTACCATGGTTAGCTGTGTCTTTAAAGATCGGAATTAAAGACGATGCTGGTGGAGGACATGAAGTTGATATTACTGACAAATTAAAACAATTCTGGTTAAACGGAAATATATTACCATTTCATTTAGAATACTATGATTTATGGATTAAAGAATTCGTTCCTCACTTGGGGAAGGATCAAATAGAAGATTTGGAATTGGTTGTGATTGATGACATGGGGAATTTTAAAAATCACAAGAATGTTTTAATCAGACCTCACCATGAATCAAATCAGATTGATCTAATTCCACTTCGCTTGAAAAGTAATTTGGAGGGTCCAAATGAAAGTGAGGATAAAAAGTGAGGATAAAATATAAAGAACATTATCTAATTCATTAGGTAAGTAAACAATTAGATAATGAGTCAAGAGCATTCAAGTCAAACAGATTTAATTCAAGAGGATTTAGTTCAAACAGATTTAGTTCAAGAGGATTTAGTTCAAACGGATTTAATTCAAGAGGATTTAGTTCAAGAGGATTTAGTTCAAGAGGATTTAATTCAAACGGATTTAATTCAAGAGGATTTAGTTCAAGAGGATTCAGTTCAAGAGGATTTAATTCAAGAGGATTCAGTTCAAGAGCATTTAATTAATCGCAAATGGATTTTATGGTATCATGATCCAAATTCTTCGTATTCAGTAGAAAGTTGTGATGTGATTGGCCATTTCAATTCAGTCGAGAATTTTTGGCGATATTATTTTCAACTAAAATCATCCCAGCTGCAAAATGGGATGTTTTTCCTAACTCAAGATGGATATCTGCCCAGCTGGGAGGAAAACATTGATGGTGGATCATGGTCTTTTAAAATCGACAAAAAAGAGATTTCCCAGGCTTGGACTAAGCTAGCCATTCATCTAGTTTCAGAACAACTCCTGGAAAATACTGATCGGGCACTTTATGATGAAATTATTTGTCTATCAATTAGTCCCAAAAAGACTTTTTCTATTTTTAAAATTTGGGTTAAAGACACTAGTAAAAAAGAGGAGATTTCCTTTAAAAATGATTTACCATATTTAAAAATAGATGATGCTGTTTATAGAACTCACAAAGAGATTTATGAAAAGGAACTAGAAAGAAAAAAAGCAAAGGAATTAAATCAAGAACCACATTCCGAAAAGAAACATGTGGCTCACACTAAGTCAAACCAAGTCAAGTCAAACTAACTCAAGTTGATTTCTGAGTGCTTGGAGCTAAACATAATTTAATGTCTCCAATTGATCCAATCTTATAGACAATAGTCAAAGGTAGATCATTTTGCAAGTGAACATGAATAACTTCACATAATTTTGAACATTTTGTAAATAAGATTAGGTATTTTAGACTGAAAAGACCTTCAATAATAGCCTCTGGATTTTCATTTCGAGTGAAAACCAATCCATCAGTACTTTCACCGATTGTTGTTGTTTGATCAACTGCATCTCCTTCACAACTCAAAGTTAATTGCGAGTCAGTACATTTGATCTCAATTTCTTTTGACCACTCCGACATGTGTCGGCAAATCTTGTGAAATGTTTCAGCTGGAATCATCACTACTGAATCATATACAATATCAGGTAAATTACGATGTTCCTTGTTACCATCCATCAAATTTAAGTAGTAACGTGTCTTAATTTTACGACTTTCGTTGCTAATGAAAATCCCAAGGCGATTTGAATCTTCTTCGTGGGATAAGGTCAAAATATCATCTTTCTCAATGATCTTTATTAATTGATAGAAAATTTTCATATTAACACCTAGAGCGACTGGTTTCTCGCAGAAATATTTGTTCAGTTTATCACCATTGATACGAACATGAACTGCCAGCACATGATCCTTGTCTAAAGTAAAAATACGAAGACCTTTCTTATCAAATTCAAAGCTTGCATCGTCAACGATTTCTTTCAGTGCTTCAAATAAATTCTTAATCTGTGAAACGTTAATAGTTTCAAAGAAAACATCAAATTTTTTCCCAGTTGTCTTTGGTGAAGATCCTGAGGCCGGAGTAGTGCTCGGGGTGATAGTCGTAGATTTTGTTGTGATAGTTTTTGTTGCCATAATTTAGAAAACAAATTTCCGTTATAATGAAGATGAGTAATAGTTTCTTAAATCTTTTTCAGATTCAATTTTTGTCATTGAACTTATTTGGAGAACTTATTTGGAGAACTTATTTATAGTATCTCAAAAGAATTACTGATGTGCTTACCAATAGAATAAATACTAGCATTAACTCCTTTAAATTAGTAGATCTCCATAAGAGGATCATGGCTAAGACCAATAAAATTGCTACTAGAATAAGCAAATAATTTGAACTTTTATCATTACGCATTTCTTAGTTAGTTTTTTTTACTTAGTTTTTACTTTATCTTTACTTTAAACAGCATATTTTTTTAATTTATTTTAATTTATTTTTGGTCAACTGAATTAAATATCAACTTCAACTATATGAGTTCGATTTGGTGTTCTAGGGACACGAGCATTATCCAAATAACAATGTAATCTAATATTTTCTTTTTTATAAGCACTTCCGGCATGTGTAAAATCGCCTCGGAAGATCAAAATATCTCCTGGACCCAGCTCAATAGTTTTGTATTTTCCATCAATATACACATCTAGCTTTGTTTCAGGCATCAGAGAGCATAAAACAGCTAACGGGAAATCATGATCTGGACACTCATCCATGGCCTTGGAAGGGACATAATCGTGATGAAAAAACTGTCGTTGGGAATCGGATGGGGATTTTAAAATAACCCAATCGCTTTGGTGATAGGTGGGATTAGTAATCATTGTACCAATCAAATTATTCAACATAGATGTGAAGCTACATAAATCTTTACTCGATTTATAAAGCTCACATTGTTTTCTTTTGCGATCACGACCAAAGATTGATTGACCACGACTTTGTATTTGCTTTTGAAGTTTGGAAATGATATTATCATCAACCTCAAAAGCCTTAGAAACAACAATAAAACCGTTTTTGTGAAGATGTTCAAGATCTAATTTAATTAGATCTGTGTAAGAGCGCTTTGGCATTTAAACTTTTGTTAAAACATAAATTAATGAACAGGTTAAGTTCAATTTTTGATACCCAGAGTTAATACTCATAGGTAAGTTGAGACAAGATAATAGACTAAACTAAAGAGAAGAGCTTGAACAACTAAGACATCAACACTCTTTGGTAAAAATCCAATAAATAGTTCGGCAGTTTGAGGTGAGGCCAATAGGTAAAAGACTAGGGTAAATAATAAACTGCGAAGGGCTAGTTCTCGATCCATACTGAATCCTTCAATTTCTTGTGTTTCTTGATGATAATGACGTGGCATTTCCCTTTTTACCTTAAGATTAGATTTTTATTTTAACTTTATTTTAACTTTTTTGGGAGCTTAATAAACTTTGTAGTAATAAGCTAGAAGTATTAAAAATAGAAGTAGAAGAAGGACCTTCCACCAATCGGCACCACAGCCGCAACTACTCACTTTTCCACCTATTTTATCAGTTGGGTCAGGCAGATTAGTATCAGAAACATGAAGACTTAAATTTGGTTGATATGACATTTTATAAAATTTAAGAACAAATAAATTATATAAAACTGAGAAAAAAAATCAATGCAAATTTACACATCTTCATTAGATTCTTGCACAGTCGCCACCCATCAAGATTTATCAAGTATTCCAGATCAGGAATTACCCACCATCAATGCCATGATTATTAGTAATTGTAATCTCAAATCATTGGCTTTACTGCCACCCAATCTAAATTTTTTAGAAGCTAGAAATGGATTATTAGATGAATTTCCTCTGATTCATTCTAAACTGGAATCAGTTATTCTAGCTGGAAATAATTTGACTCAAATCCCTGATTTATCAAGTTTCAATTTGAAGCATCTTAATATTTCAGGTAATAAATTAACAAATCTTCCTAAATTACCTATCACTCTGGAAGTCCTTAAAATTGGTCGTAATCAGTTTGCTACTCTTCCAGATTTAACATATTTAATTAATCTTAAAAAGTTATCTTGCGATAACAACGCCTTAAAAAGGTTTGGCAAATTGCCCGAGAAATTAACTATAATTTCGTGTGAAAACAATCAACTAGAATCTTTTCCTGAACACATTTATAAAAAAATGAAAGAATCCATTCTAGAAGGATTAGAATCTTATTACAGCAATAATAATTTTTTGCAAAATGATAATCAATATCCTCTTGAATTAGCCAATGAAATACTATACCATATTGCTACTGGTGGGACATTTGATAATTTAGTTGATCCAATCATTAATAAATTTGCTTTGAAATGCATCAAATGTAATCAGATCTATCTCCCAGAAAAAAAATATTTAATTGGGGATAAAATAACCTTGAAAAACAATCTTTGTCTTCAATGCAAAAATTCTTAATCCAATCCCAGCATCTTCTCCATTTCAACCACTAAAAGACGTTCCTTATCTGTCATTGATTCCCAGAAATATTGTCGAAGATTATAGCTAGAATTCTCGTCCAAATGGCTGTAAATTGTGAGATTTGAATCAAAATCACGTCCGATTTGTCGAATAACATGTCCTAAATCTGCTTCGATCTTAACTGGAACTTCCATTTCAGGACCAGCTTCTTGAAGTTCTTTATCTTTATCACCTCTAATCCCTCGGACTGACCCAATTCTCATTGGACCAGTATCTTTCATAACCATCAATGGAGTTCCAATCCGAAGCTCTCCTTCGAGAACCTTGACGCCCAGCAGCATCGGATTACGGGAAGCGAAGATATGTTGTTCTGAAATCAATTTGACTTTAACTGGATAAACTGTTGTTTGCCGCTGTTTTTCAAGCAGATTTCTCTTACTTTCGGCAACATGCTTATCAATCCCCTCAAAGAGACGGTAAATGATATTTCCGGTTAAAATGATGGTGTTGGTGGGGACTTTCTTCAAATCAAACTCAAACTCAGTATCAAAAGCGACTAAGATGTTGTAATGGTTGTCTTTGCGATATTGGTTAGTATTTTGACAAGCGATCAAATCTATCTTTTTGACTTTACCAATCTTGGTTTTGAAATACGGCATGTTATGTTCTTCAAGATAATCAGTTAATGCCTCCAGGGCACCGTATGTACGACTGTGCAATGAAATACCATATGAACTGACATTTCTTTCGAGGGCTTTCATTTCGTTTTCAATCTTTGAAGTAATTGTATCCAAGAATTCTTTCTTTTCTAGGTGCTCTGGAATGATATGCAGATGTGATCCGATGATCAGAGAATTCATATCAATATCTTTTTGAAGGACAACCTTAACATTAATCGTTCCACATGCTTCTTTGCGAATATCATATTGTTTCTTCCCGGTTGGTACGATCAATTTGTGAACTTGTGATTCAAGAGCCCCATTGACTGATTCTAGAACCAAGGTGTCATTTGGGTTTAGACGTCCATTCGAAAGAATAATATTAATGCAATTACCAAATCCTTTGACAACTTCAGTACCTAGGATGATACCACCAACCTTTTTCTCTTCAAAAATTAGGTTTTTGTCCAAGTATTTGGTTGATAGTTTGAGAATGAGATTCAGTACTTCCGTAATTCCTTCCGCGGTGTGCGAAGAAACTGGAACCATCGAAATAACTTTTTTAAAGTCTTTGTTCTCATAGTGAAGATCAACATTGAGCCCTTGCTCCATCATTCTGGTTCTGATGTCAGCCACTCTTTTTTCAAAGTGATTTTTAGTTCCTTGGCTTTGTTGATTGAGGATCTCTTTGACTTTTTGGTTTGGTGGACCAGATTGCCAGTCAAATAAACGATCAAGCTTATTCAAAATGATTATGAATGGAATCTTTTTGTCCTTGATCAGTTGAATGGCTTTAATAGTTTGGGATTTGATATCTTCTAGGATGTCAACCATTAAAATGACCATATTACAAACACTCGCCCCAAGATGTCTCAAGTTATGAAATGAATCATGCCCAGGTGTATCCAGAATTAGAATTCCAGGAATATTATATTTTGGACTTTTGTTATTAATCCAAATCGCACTGATCTTTTGGGTAATTCCACCGGCTTCTCCCTCTTGAACACTGGTATGTTTAATTTTGTCAATGAAAGTGGTTTTACCAGAATCTACACCACCTAGAACACAACAAATTGGAGCTTTGAGGGTTTCAATCACCTTTTCGGGTTCCGCCTCTGGCTTCTGAATTTCTTCTGGAGCTGGAATGGGAGTTGAGGTTGAAGTTGAGGTTTTGTCTGGAATTTCACGAATATCCGTATCAGCCATTGATTCCCAATCATCAGGAACATCTTCATCAACTTTATCTTCATCAGCTTTATCTTCATCAGGAACATCTTCATCAGCTTTATCTTCATCAGCTTTGTCTTCATCAACTTTATCTTCATCAGCTTTATCTTCATCAGCAGTTTTCGTAATCTCTGGCTCAGGAACTTTAGGTTTCCTTTTGCCATAGCGAGGTTTTTTAATTGGTAGGGGATTTGAAGGATCAAGACCAAGCCGACGAAATGTATCCTCCCGTTTTTGGAGTGCATCTCTTTCTTTCTTTCTTTCTTTCTGCTTGGCACGGTTAATTCGCTTTTTTTCACGATTTACAATTTCATTAGCCAGACGCTCATCTTCTAGCCGTTGAAATTCCTTTTCTTTTTCAGCTTCTTCTTCTTCAAGTTTCCTGATAAGCTCAGCTTCTTCTTCCATTTTCTTTTTCAGAAGAGCCACGTGAGCAGGCATTTTTTTCTTCTTGGCAGCAGGTTTTTTAGTATCACCTTTCTTGGCAGCAGGTTTTTTAGTATCACCTTTTTTGGCATCAGGGTTCTTGACATCACCTTTCTTAACAGCAGGTTTCTTTTTTTTCTTTTTTTTTTTATCAGAAACTGCTGCGGGTGTATCTTCAATATGTTTATCCTCTAAGGAAGTTCCTTGAGGAGTTTGATCTTGGACAGAATTCATTATAAAACTTAATTGTTTAATTTTAGGCGATTTCAAATCAATTTTTTCAGATTTTTATTAATAAAAATTGATTTCTATCTAACTGAATAAATAATCAATTTAATTCATGACATTGGAATATTACAAACACAAAGATCAACTAGAGGTTGGCGTGGATGAAGTAGCCAGAGGATGTCTTTTTGGTCGGGTCTATGCTGCAGCTGTCATTTGGCCTCAAACCGACCCGGATGCAGATCCAGAAGACACTTTTCAACATCCCCCAGTTCGTGATTCAAAGACTCTAAGCCCTAAACAAAGATCCGAACTACAGGCCTATATTGAATACAAAGCAATTGATTTTGCAGTTGCTTATGCCGATGAAGTAGAAGTTGATGCATATAATATCTTGCAGGCGTCTCAACTAGCCATGCATCGAGCTCTTGATCAAATTAGAACCCGACTTGACTTTGATCATATCCTAGCTGATGGTAACTATTTTGTACCGTATTACACTTACCGATGTGATTGTATTCCCAAAGGAGATGGTAAATATTATTCGATTGCCGCGGCAAGCGTTCTAGCGAAGGTTTATCATGATAAATACATTAAGGACTTAGTGACTAAGTTTCCTGGATTGACCGATTATGGAATTGAAGGTAATATGGGATATGGATCCAAGAAACATATGGAGGCAATTAAAAAATACGGAATAACAGATTATCACCGTAAAAGTTTTCGACCATGTGTTGGAGTCAAGATTAGAACAAATCTAGATCTCCCTCTTGCTCCGCCACCACCAGTAGTTATTAAAGTTCCCAAAGTTAAAGCGGTACCTAAAACTAAAACTATTAAAAAAATAGTCAAGAAAGACACTAAGAAAGATACCAAGAAGAAAGACACTGCTACTTCTAAAAGAGCTGAACCAAAAACAGTAAAAAAGGTTAAAAAAAAGATAATTAAGACTAAACTTAAACCCCAGGACGATTCCACTTAGATCTATTTACTTCTCCTTAGGGGTTCTCTTAGGAAGTTCTTCACCACATTTTTCTCCTCGGAGATAAACTCCTAGAGCACGTTCGAGTTTGTTCAAAACTTGTTGGTTTGGAATGGCTTTGCCCTCTTCATACTCTGCAAGCACATTGGGTTTGATGTTAACTTTTTGAGCTAGTTCATTGCGTTTAAGCCCTTTTTCGCCTCTTACTCGCTGGATGGTTTGGGATGTTTCTCGTGATACTTTCTTGTGAGTTCCCCCATCATCATTTTCATCTAGCTTGCGAGCATGAGCATCAGCAGAGCTTTGTTTATTCTGACCAGCACCGAATCGCATCTGGGCGTCAGAAGCACCTCCTTTTGCAAGTTGAGCTTTGGCTTGCTTTCGAAGAGTTGCATCAGATTTGCGTAGGACTGTGACATGATCCCAGTCATTTTCAAAGGTATTTTGAGACATTACTACTGAATAAAGAAGAAAGTATTTAGATTCAATTTTACGTTTGATCTAGAACTCCAAGAACCCCAAGAACTCTAAATCCTGAAACATAAAAATTGAATTCAGGAGATCCTGTTTTAATCTCATTCGGAATTTCTAACAATATCCAATGCTTAATCAGCCTCCTGCATATTCATTTCATGATCCAACTGTCAGAGCTAATTTTAGCCAAAAGGTTTTTTCCATCTTGTCAATCCAGTTATTTTTCACTTTTTTAGTGACCTGGGCGGCTAGAACAATCCCTCAAGTGGGATTCACGTTACTTCATATCTTTGATTATTATTCAACTTTGATTTTGATCCTGATCTTTGGTTCACTAATTATTATTTCGCTCAGCGAGTATTGCCGAAAAACATACCCTTGGAATTATGGTCTTCTGAGTGTTTTTACCGTGTTGATGGGATCTTTAGCCAGTCTGGGAACTCTGATGTATGACACAGATGTCGTTCTAGTCACCTTGAGTCTTTGCCTGGTCATCATGGTCGGATTAGCTCTAAGCGTCAAGACAACTCGATACGATTTTACTAGTTGGCAACCCGCCTTGATTGGATGCTTAACAGTTATAGTCTTAACTCCGCTTCTTGGCTACTTCTTTGGTCTTTACATTAGTGAGACTGTCATGGCCGGAGTTTCAAGTATCCTCTTTGTTGGCTATCTAGCTTCAGACCTCCAGATGATTATGTCTGGAAATCATAAATATCAAGTTGGTCTTGATGATGAAGTTATGGCCTCCTTGATCCTTTACCTTGATTTCATGAACCTCTTTTTGAATTTACTTAAACTTATTCAGAAATTCAAAGACAAAAACTCTGATTCTGATAAGGACAGTAAAAAAAAGAAAGAATAAAGAAGAAAGAATAAAGAATAATGAACAGCTATCCTCATTTAAAAATTGATTTTATTTTATTTTTTAATGCAATTAACAAATGAATAATGAACATAACCCACCGCCTTATTCAGGTAATGAACCAACTAATGAGCCAAGTGCCCAAAGTAAAGTGAGGAATAAAATTCATCGAATATTAACAATTCAAACCTGGTCATTGCTGATTGGTATATTGTATATCAATGATGACTTCATTACAAAAATCATTCAATTTACTTGGAATACCTCTGGTTTAATTCCAATTATAGGTATTATCGTAATTATAATGCTAACTTCCGGAGATGTTTTTAACAATTCGAATAATAGATTTGCCCATGCTATGACAGTTTTTCTCCTTTTGATTATGGATTCATTTTTGGTCTACTATCTTGGTTCTTTGATTGTTGTTGCGACTCTTCAGATTGTTTGTTTATGTAATTCAACAATCTTTCGGTCAGACACTGATCATAAAAAAACGTATGATACTCCTTGGGATTTATTTCAGAAAGTTATCTGGGTTTCATTCGCTTCACTCATACCAAATTACTTTTTGATGGGTCTCCCAATTGACTCATTGTTATGGGGAATAATATCCGCTTTTCTAATTCTTATCTACAATGAGAATGTCATCCAATTAGTGCTTAAAGAAGCTAGTTGTTCGGGAGGTTATGTGGGAGGTATTGATCATGCAGCATTCAATGTTGTTCTAACAATCAATAATCCATTGCTTTTGGTCAGGATCATTTGTTGATACATGATCCCACTCATCATTCTTAAAACTAAAAACTTAAAACTTGATTTTATTTTTTTAATATAATTTCACAATAAAATTGAATTTTGAAAAGATATTTAAGGCCGAATTAGAATAAAATTCAAATGGACAAACCCCCGTCATATCAGTCACTAGGAACTGCCCCTGACGAACCTCCATTATATTCTTCTTTAGATGTTTCAGATTTTAAAGAAGATAAGTATCGTAAATCTTTTATTACCAAGGTCTATACTATTTTGATGGTTCAGTTGAGTGTAACAGCCTTGGTTGCAGGGCTTTTTATGAATAATGCCTCGATTAATGAGTGGGTCAATGCTAACATGAATGAAATTTATATTCCCTTAATCATCATCCTTTTTATCCTGATTATCATGATTGGTTGCATCGGTACTTTGAGAAAAACAGCTCCTTGGAATTATATTATTTTAGCTTTAGTCACTTTACTAATGAGTTTTCTAGTTGGTTTTGCGGCAGCCCAGCATCAAACTAATATTGTTTTAATGGCGGCTTTGTTTACGATTGGAATAACCTTGAGTTTAACTATCTTTGCCTGGTCCTCAAAATATGATTTTACTAGTTGGCATCCGTACATGTTTGTTATTCTGGTGGTGGTGATTCTTTTTGGTATTATCGGAGGAATTTTTCATGATCAAATTGTTAATGTGGCTTATTCGGCTTTAATTGCGTTGATTTTCTCCATTTATCTGGTCATCGACACACAATCCATCATTGGAGGAAATCATCGATATCAATTTGCCCCAGATGAATATATTATTGGTGCGTTGGCACTTTATCTAGACATAATTAACATCTTTTTAGCTCTTCTAGGACTAAGCGATTCAAAATAAATTATCTTGAAAAGAATTCAAAACCTAATTTTTTGTTGATGTGTTTAAAAAAGGTTTAGAAATATCCTGTTCTAGATTAAACAAAGACTATCATGTATCTTTTAGCCCTTGAAAAATATCCAAACGATTCGATTGAACGGAAAAAATATTTGCGTGAAATGTATGAAAAAATGATGGTTAACATGAAAAAGTATGTTGTTTGTCGTGAACTTAATATTTTAAATTCAATGACCTATGTTTTTGAACACATCAAGAATGCTGTGGCTGATGTTACAGCCTCCTTCAGTGATGAAGATGAGCGTGTCTACATCGAAAGTAAAAACTGGGATGATATCCGCTATCGTAAACGTTTATTCGATTTATTAGTTGATTTAGAATACAAGCCAATCATGATTTGGTTATTTTTTCATAGTAACTACTATCACCTTGAAAACATCGATCAGCAAAGAAAAATGTTGATGGAAAACATTGAACTTTTTTATAAGTTTTATCCAAAGAAACTCAACTTCTCAAGCATCAATGATGTTTATGGGGCCTGTTCCAACAGTAATCCTCTTTTTTCTCTGTCTTATCAAAACCGCAATAACAGAGTAATTTTAGAAAATTATTCTCGTTTAATGAGAAAGTTATGCCCTGATCTAAACTACAATGGAGTTCCTGCGGAACGTCCTAAAAATCAAAAAATCAGAGTTTGTTTCTTTTCTGAATTCCTAACTATGGATTCCTCAGTCCTCAGAGATAGAATTGGAGTCATTACTCAATTACCGAAGAACAAATTTGATGTTTATTATGCTTCTTTTCTACCACCAAGTCAGATAACTGGTTATGTCAGTAAATTTCTTTTTAATAGCATGAAACACTCTTATATCCAGCTTCCAGATGATTTGGCCGAAGCTCGTAAAACAATGCGCAAATATAATTTTGACATCATTGTTTATTGCGAATTGGGAATGAGAATGAGACCTCTTTATCTAGCTTATTCTAGACTGGCTCCAGTTCAAGTTACGACGTGGGGTCACTCAGAAACTTCCGGAATTAATACAATTGATTACTTTGTTTCCAGTAAGTTTTTCGAAATTGATCAATCCAAAGCTCAAAATCATTATTCAGAGAAGTTACATTTGATGAATAGTTTATCAACTTATTATTTCCCTCCCTCAAAACTTCTCTTGCCCCCTCGTCATAAATTTCAATCAAGACAGGAATTAGGTTTAGATCAAAATGTGAACCTATATGGATGCATTCAATCTTCCTTTAAGATTTCTGAAGATTTTGAAAAGATTTTAGGCGGAATTTTGAAAATGGATCCAAGTGCTTACATTATGATGTCTTTGGCCAAGCCAATTTGCAAAAGTCAAGGGGAAAGAATCATGAACCGATTGGGTCAAGATGATTTTAAAAGATTAATCTGGATGCCCGCTGCCCCAATTCAAAATTATCTCAATTTAGTCAAACTAAGTGATGTGATGTTGGATCCTTATCCTTTTGGAGGTTGCAACACTAGTTTTGAGGCTTTTGACTTCAATGTCCCGGTGGTAACTATGCCAACCAAGTATTTGAATGGACGATTCACTTTTGGAATGTACAAAAAGATGGGATTTATTGATCTGGTGGCTGATTCCCCTCAAACTTATGTCAAGCTGGCTGTTCGATGTGCCACTGATAAAAAATGGAGAGAAAGCATCCAAGAAAAAATTAACCGCAATAAAATTCTTTTATTCCAGGATCAAGAAGCAATTAAGGAATGGGGTGACTTCTTGGAATTGGCTTACCATGAGAAAGTTATTAAACCAACTCTGCCACAAGAACCAGAAGTCAATTTGAATGTTGATCAGATTCTTGGCTCAGTTGGAAATGACTCAGTTGAAAATGATTTAGGAGATTGGAAGAAAGCTGTTCAGACCTCAGTCCCAGCTAACTTAGAATGATTTTTTAAAATGATTCTTTAAAAATTGATTAGTTTGCATTTCAAGACCAAACTTAACAAGAAACAAATGGGAAAAACAATAATTAAAGAAACTTGCCGAAAGTGCAAAGGCGATGGAGTAGTGTTGGAAGATCAATTATTCTTTGGCGTGATGACATTTGGAATCTTTACAGCCTTTGATAAGGTTGTCCGGGGAAGCAAAAAAAATAGTATGTTTGCTAACAGATGCCCTAAATGTAATGGAAAAGGATTGGTGATTACTAAAACTATTGAAAGTAATTAAGCCAAGTGTATTAAGCCAAGTGTATTAAGCCAAGTGTAATTTATGATAGCATCGGCGACATAAATGCATTGTTAAATTTTTTCGAAAGGTGTTATAATAAATTATTTTTCTATACTTATGAAAAGGCGAATTACAAATTTTTGAATATAGAATTCGCTTTTTGCAACATCCATCACACTCAATTTTAGGAATTCCTTTTTCGAAATTGATAGTAAACAGTTCCCGATCAGTGAGGATTTTGCTACTCTCCGCAAATGATGGTATTTTTGGTAATGGACTTGGCAATGGTTGAGGCTTGACTCTGATTCCTAGCCGTGCCCATTGCTTTAAATTAACCAATTCAAAGTATGGTTCTGGATCAACCCAGAATTCACGAGATAATATTGAATAAGACACGCTCTTAAAGTTGTTGTAAAATGAAATTTGTTTTGGTTTAAAAGTCCTGGCTAAAAAGATCAAAGGATTGTCGGATATATCCAACCAGTCTAATGGATAAGATATGTTTTCGAGGATTTTAATTTTATTGTCGCTTAGGTCTAATTTTTTTAGATATGGTAATTTCAGGAAAGGTATATGAGTTAATCCTAAATTAGAGAAATCTAGTTCAGAAATATGTCCTTCTGAATCAACCTTAACCCGATCCTTATAAACCATGACGAGCTCCTGCTCAGACATGCTTTCAATTTGAAGAAACTCAGAGTTCATTGGGGGTTTGTTCTTTTGAATTAGGTGCCTTAAATTTGTTACCTTCAATATGAACTGGAACCCATCAATTTTTTTCTCTTCAAAAGGTAAAATGATTCAAGATTTACATCAAGTCTTAATCCTTCTAATTTTGATTCATCTTGGATTATGTTCATACTATTATTTGATCTATCGTGATGGAGCTAAAGTTAGAGAGGAAGATAAGTTACTCCAAGAATTAGAAGAAAAGTTTCAAGATCCAGAAACTTTAAAGAAAGCCCAAATAGAAGAAAAGAAATTGCCAACCATCTGCCACGGATTTCATGATCAATTCGCACCAAACATTAATCAACAACTAGGGTGGAGACATTTCTGGCTTAAGAATCAGAATAAAAGTCAAGTCGAAGAAGATAAGAACTTTGATGGTATTCCTGTTCGCGACTTCTTAAACCAAATGCCAAACGTAATTAATGAAGTAACTCCCAAAGCTTTGCAAATTCGCTAAGTTGATTCTTCTCTGGATTCTTCTCACTTTTTATATTTAAGATTGGAACTTTTTCTACTATGTTAAGTAAAAGTTAAAATGGCAGATGCTATGAATGTTGATCAAAAGCCGGCCACAATGGCAGAAGTTGAGGCTAAAATGGGAAAAATTAAAGAAGATTTAGGATTCATCCGAGATTCTCTTGGTAGATCATTCAAATTAACCGGATCGGTGGCCCTAATTATTAATGCATGGGTGAGACTGAATGATTCTAATCCCCACGAAGGCATAATGAACTTCATTGTTAATTATAAGATAGGAGATTATGATATTATTGTTGAAAGTCATCAACACACCCTAAAGGTTCACATGGACAATCTTAGAAAATTGGTTAAGGCTGGATTTGTAATCACAAAAAATCAAGGATCCTTGAAAGAATATCTAGAAAAATTAGTATTCAGCACAATCAATAACGGAATTGCTATGGTTCATCCAAGTGGAATAAAGATTGATTACATAGGTCAATCCTATACAGACTTAGAAACTATCAAGTATCAAGTTGGAGATGGTTTGTTTGTTGAGGTGTTCGGATTGACAGGATTGAAAGATTACGAAGATAAACTGGATGAATTTGACTATCCAAATGGAATACCTCAAAAAGCTATTGATAAATATGATATTTATGTAATTTTAAAAACTCTTAAAATTGTTAAAATTGTTAAAAGAAAAAGAGAAGATAATACTCCAAATGAGCCCAGTCCAAAAAGATTATATTTTCATAATAAATCAACCTTTACAACTCCGACAAAAGAATATTCCCCAGAAAGCTTTGAATATCCCCCAGAAAGCTTTGAATCCCCCCCAGGAGGTGGTTCAAGAAAATTAAAAAAGACTAAAAGTAAAGCTAAAACTAAGAGAAAATCTAAAGGATCTTCCAAAAGAAGAGCCAAAAAGAGATCTGGGTCAAAGAAAACTAAAACACGAAGAAGAAAGACTAATTAAAAATCTCATTTCTTTTTGGTTCTGGTTTTTCGTATTTTAGTTTTTCGTGTTTTAGTTTTTCGACCTCTCTTCTTACTTCTCTTCTTACTTCTCTTCTTACTTCTCTTCTTAGATTGTCGAGATCCTCCAAGCGCAGTAGTTTGAGTTTGTGATGAAGGAGACAATGCTTCACCCAATTGGTTGGGTCGTGGCGGAGATGGTGGAGGCGGAGATAATCCTAGTCTTAGGGCTTCTGAATTGCTGTCTTCTCTTGTGGGTGATGGGGGATTATCAACTTTGTTATTTGCATCGGGTGGGTAATTACTGGGATGTTGATTAAATTTAAGTAAAATATCTTCCAAAGATATTCGGTTGATTGGATTAAATACTAAGATTGATTTCATGAGATCGATTAAGAAACGATGTTTGTCTTCCAAAAGTAAAGACGATTGTAAACTTGTTTGGTATTCAAGAAAATCTGTAATCCTTTTTCCAGGTTTTCCAGAATTTAGTAATTTTGTCGCGATACTATACATTAAAGGCTGGCCTTCTTCAGGCAACTGGATAACATTATGTTTAACTTCTTTTTTACGTTCATCATCAGCCCTATTTTCAATTCCCTTTTCCATTTTCATCAAATATCTCCAATAATCTTTCATAAAAGTATCTGAATCATTTAGTCCATCATGATATAAAATATCATATATTAAAATGCCCATTTGCCATACATCTATTTTTTTGATAAGATTACTGGTTAAATGGGAAATGATTAAATCTTCTGAATTGAGCGTGCTGGGACCTACTATTTCGAGATTTATTTCAGCATTATTACCAATATTACCAATATCCTCAGTATCTCGGTTAGAATTTTTCTTGATTTCGGCATTATTGTCAGTTTCCGGAGAAAGATCCTGGATAGTAATTTGATCCCATGTTTGTAATAGTGTCCCAGGCGATTGATTGATTATTGTAGCTATAAGGTCATTTGATAAACTTGCATAAGCCCCTTTGGCATCTGTATATCTACTACCATTCTCTGTTTGATCCATGGATGCCAATGCCTCAGATTGGGTTTTTATCTTTTTAAGAAAATCCTCAATATTGAGAAGTTTTCCAAAATCAATTATGACAGGCCCATTTTCATAATCGCTATTAAACCGATACATGAGGTTATCCATTTTGATATCTAAATGAACAAAACCATCATTATGAACAAGTTGTAATGTTTTAAACAGTCCATGAAAAATACCAAAGAGATCACTTTTCTTTAAGCCTTGAATTTTTTCTTTAAAAGGATATAATTTCTCTAATACTGAATAAACTCGAGGTTGCTCATCAATCATTATCTGACCATGTTGAAAATTTCTCGCAAAACCTTTGGCTGCAGCAGATCTTTTCCGAAGAGCTTTTTCTCTAAAACCTACTTCTTGCTCAATTTTCCATGACATCATTTTGATTTCGTCTTCGATTTCGGCCTCAGTTAAATTGCTCAGGTGGTTACTTATTCGAAGTATTTTCTGCTCATTCCAGTCAGATGGAGTTTTAATGTCATAAATTGTATTTTCTCCACCAGAGCCAATTTGGTCTCCTTGGGTGATAATAATTGTTTCATCAGTATCAGTAAAACTGTTACTACCACTATGATCTGAACCGGGTACTGTACGGTATATTTTACCATTTTTTTTTTTGAGTATTAATGTTTTTGGATTATCAGGGGCTTCGATCAATGACATTCTTTATCATCCCCATAGAAATAATTTCAAAAGAAAGTTTCACTAATTTATTTCTTTTAGGTAATCAAAGATACTATATGAGTCAAGAAACTATTGAAACCCAATCTAAATTTCCGTATCCATCGGAAGTAATAAGTATGGCTGATAGTCGTAATCCCTGTCAAAAATGGGGAGATGCTTTAAAGAACAAAGAACTCAAAAAAAAGTTTGATGCATTACCTGACGAAGATAAAAGTGGCATTCAGAAAAACCTCTCCAACCGAACCTGTCAAAAAATAGATGGAAACTTACAATGCATCTCAGTCAACAATAAATTTGAACCATGCACTAAAATGCCTACTTTAATGCCCAATAATATTAAAGCACATCTGGAACGGAACCAAGTTAAGCTTGAAACTCAAAAGCAAATCATTTTGAGTAAACTAGACACTAAAGTTGAAAATTTTCGTAAGATATTTAATAATTTGATTAAACACCATCAAACAAGGCAAAATATGAAATCAATGAGTTTAAATTATAAAGGTACTAATCAAAATGAAGTTGGCAGAATGAGAATTAAGCAAGGTGAAACTGGGGATCAGATTGAAAATGATCAGCGGGACAAAGATTTCATCTCAGGTCAGGTCGTTACTAATCGTAAAAATTATGAATGGTACATCAGTAAAAATCAATATTTAATTTGGGCTGTTAAAATCATGCTATTTCTCCTATTAGTTATTGACATCGTTTATTTAATGACGTCAGTTATCTAAAAGTAAAAGTAAAATCACAAAAAAACAATACAATATTAGTTAATTAAGTTTTAAGTTTTAATTTTCCTCACCGCTTTCTTCATCGTCTTCAGCAGTGGCAATTCTCCAACCAGCCCATTTCTTTTTGCGGCGTCCTGGTTGTTGACCTAAGATCGGTGTCAGATGTTTCTCTAATTCTCTTCGAGAATATTTACGAGCATCCAAGTTATTATCTCGAACAAACTCTCGGAAAATCGGATTAATGTCATCAATAGTGATACTACTATTGGGATCAGCTCGGAGTTTTTCCTCAGCAAACTGACTGTAATAATCACTATCACATCGGAAGATATTAGTATTTTTGAGAACCTCTGGAGGCTCTTCAATACCGCTAACTTTATAGCTCTTTTGGTAATACTGGATTAACATGTACATGAAGACCTCAGCCCATTCAGGTAATCTAGCTTGTAGAGTTCTATCAACCTTGAATTCGTATTGAACTTTAGGGTTTGGTTTATCCTTGAAGCGAGATGGAAAGTTAACCACTCTAATACGACGCCAGGTACCTTCATCAGTTGATGGGATTGATGGCAATTCATTGCAAGTCAAAACAAGTTTGAACTTGGGGCGGAAAGTAATTGGGGAGCAATGCAATTTACGAGCAGTGATCTCGTCACCACCAGTCAATTGTTTCATGAAACCAACCTTGATTTCATCACCAGTTTCAGCTTCATCCAGTGATATAAAACGTTTACCACGAGTTTCAGCTAAGACAGGCGACGCATTCTCTGAGGCTCCACGCCCTTGAGTTAAAGATGTAATCGACATTGAACCATAGTAGTCACCAACAGTTTTCTTATAGAAATCAATCAACATGGATTTACCATTGGAACCAACCCCAGTCCAAATATGAAATTTCTGTTCTTTATTTGCACCATGCAAGAAACTCGCTAGTAAATTCAAAACATAATTACGAACTCTTTCCACTGGGAGTACCTTCTCCAGGAACTCCTCGACTTCATTCATCTTTTCATAATCATCAGCTTCTAAACTTTCTAAATAATTAATTCCGGAAGTTAAAGAAATATTATCTTCTGGATAACCTTCACGGAATTCATCCTCATCAAGATCATAAACCCCATTCAAGAAATGAAGCAAATTATCATTGGAATCCAACTCATCCTCAAAATCTTCATCAAAGAAGAATTCTTGACATTCCTCAAAAATAGGATTTTTAAAGGCTCGTTTTTTTAATTTGAGACAGATATCTGAAGCTAAATGACCTTTTCTTTGCCAATTATCTTTATCTGGCTCATCATCATTGAAGGTACACGATTTTTTATGGCAATAAGCTGAGTATTCTGAATAATCAGTTGAGATTTCAGCCGAAATCTTCTTTTTTAAAGCGTTACCTCTTTCATTCAACATCCATCGATGACTTTTGTAATGATACCATCGGTGATTGGCAAGTGACGAACACTTAAATTCATGCTTATACTTTTCATAAATATATCTGGCAACATCAGTATGACTCTGATTCAAAGAGCGAACCATCAACTGTTGAGTTGATTCACGACAAATTTCTTTGTAAACGGTTGGATTATCTTCGCGCGCCCATTTATGAAGAGTTCCAACTCCCAATTTGCGCTCTTTAATACGAATTTGTGAACGGGTCCATTCATTATCACACCCGGTTACACTAAATTTACCATTGGTTGATTTTTTACTGAAGGTCGTGAAGGCTTTTTTCAACCGATGATCAATGTTGGATAAACACCAACAAACTCGGATCCATTCTTCATAACGATTTGATCGACGGAGACATAAACATTTTTCAGCCAGCTTCTCACAAACCGCAAATTCATCATCATCAGTAATATTGAGATTAAGTTTCTTGTTTCCAAACTTGACTATCTTAACATTTCCCCCTTTTCCGTTTCCTTTCCTAGCTCCCGCACGGTCATTTGGATCACGATCACGCTCTGGAATCGATAGGTATTTGGCTTTGACGGATTCTTCAATACCAATCTTAGTAGGGCAAATGTCTTTTTTGTTACTGACTGAGAGTAATCGGACAAGACTTTTGCTTAACTTATAACGAGCAGAAGAAACTAACTTACAGTCTCCTTCACTTAAGTCATAGACGGTGGTTATTTGATATGGTGGTGAACCAGGTTTAGTTGCACCGTACATAAACCAATTATTGGTTTTAACTACCGAAAGATCAATGATGTCTCTGATATCATTGGAAATTTTTAAATCTGTGAAAAGCTTTTGAATTTCAGGATCCTCAACCATATCATATCTGGCTAAAAACTGAATTTTATAAGACGGACAAAGCAGGGGGAAGACGATGTGAACACCATCCTTAACAACATCTTTCAGTTTACTAGCCTTTTTCTTTTCCATCACAAAAGCGATTGCGGTATCTGCATTCAAATCACTAGGGTCAATATACTGTGATAGAACTTGATAAAATTTTTTCAAATAAGTTTTGATTGTTTCTTTTTTGTACAGTTTTTCCAAATCTGGATTTTGATTGAGCGGTTGACGAAAGTCAAGGTCAATTAAGATAGGGCTCACTTCTGGGTGATGCGCCTCGGTCAAGTGATACACTTTTTGTTTTTTGAAAACATCTTCATAGTAAACATCTAAAAAATCAGACATCTGATCAGCAGGAATATGGAAGCTCCCACCAGATCTAACCCCAGGGTTCGGAAGGGCTGTATGAGTTGGTCGAATTTGACCCTTATCCTCTGTCCTAATCCGGTACTTTTTGAGGAAATCATCAGTTGTCATAGGGGGTTTAGAGCTTTTCGTCCCAGTCTTTTTATTTAACAATTTTGTTGACATAGTTATATCTTAATTGACAAAAGATTTCAAGTTTTTATTTTGTATTAATTCAATTTTTTTTGCCAGTGGAAAGATGACATCGCACGATTAAAATTACCTCGGAAAAAGAGTCATTTTTGCTTCTACCAAAATTTTAAAGAAAATTAATTTAAAATTTAATTGAACGAAATTAAACGAAATTAAAAAATAAATTAGAATTTTTAAAGGACTCTTAAAGGACTCTTAATTGTCATATTAGGCGTCATTTTGAACCCAAACCATTAGTTGTTTCCAAGCATCCAATTGATTTAATTTTTCACTTTCGGGGGCTTTCAGAAAAGTACTTTCGGTGGCTTTCAGAAAAGTACGATCACAATCATCTTCATCAATGTATTTAACGCTTTTTTTACTAAATTCGATGTAGGTTTTTCTTAGTCTTTGATCAATTAAGCCAAGAACAAATCCAAGTTGAAACCATTGATGATAATCATCATATCTTTGATCTGATAGGCAATTTTCAACTAAGTATTTTGCAAATTGGTAGCCTTGATCTGATTTGAAGTTTGATAAGGGATTTTAGAATTCTTTGAGTGATCATAAAGAATTTGATATTGGTTTTCGTCCAAAAACAAGGAACTGGGTCTTCTTTCTCTCTGAATTGAGAATAAGAACATTAAATCAGCTGTTGGATCAGTTATGTCATAAGTTTTGTAAATTGATTTGTGCTTCCCGCTGAAGGCATAAACTGAAGTTGTTTGGTAGGGAAATGATCCCGGTTTAGCTGTTCCATAGATCATCCAGGCATTTCTTTGGATCACCGCCTGATCATAAATCCGACTTGGTTGATCATATAGCTTCATGTCTTTGAACAATTGAATCACTATTGGATTAGCTATCATTTCATTCCGTATTAAATGAAGAACACTATAAGGAAGATTAGTACGGGGAAAAACAATATGTAAACCATCTTTGATCATTTTTAAATTTGAGTTATATTTGCTACTTGATTTTTCCATTACGCATGATACGAACTCAGAGCAACAACCAACATCAGGACAATATTTAGCAATAACCAGATACAATTCTTGAAGAAAAACCTTAATATGTTTTTGAGTATATAATCTAGGTATCTCTGTGAGATCATCCTGATAAGCCCCTCTTTTAAAGTCCAAATCAATTAGGATTGGACTATATTTTTCTTGATGAACTTCATTGATGGCACAAACTTTATTGCAGTTTGAAATAAGCTGATAGAAATCTTCTAAGTCTGTTTGTTCAACCCGAAAAGATCCTCCGCGATGAACCCCTGGATTAGGTTGAGCCCAGTGAGTAGGTTTAACAGATTCTTTATCTTCTGGGATGATTCGGTGTTGATTCAGAAACTTATTTAATTCAAATGACATTTGATAAAACTGCAATCCGTACAAATTAGATCAATTTTAATTTAACCCTTTTAATTTAACCCTTCAAGCATTCTCAAAAAAGTTGGATTTGGATTGATGATTGATCTTTTGCTTTTAACTAAATCAAAAGCATCTAGAAAAGTAAAACCTTTGATAAGCATCAAATAAGAGATGAGAACCGTGACTGATCTAGATTTTCCAGCACTGCAACAAACTAAAGTTGGTCCCTTTTCAAGACTGACCTTAATATCAGAGTGTATTTGAGGTAAAAGTTCTTTCAGAATTCCAACTGATTGACTGTTGTCTTCTAAATCAAAGTAATTGTAAAGAACCTCTGGAGATTGTTCATCAATTTCAAAACCAAAATGAAAAACTTCTTTGATTTTATGGGCACCTAGAAGATCTAGATTTGTTGAGTGCCAACTTCCTAAATAAAGATTAGGAAGTATTTCATTAATAAATTGAGATGACATATTTGTAATATGCTAGCTAGATGACAATAAAATTAAAAAAACGCGAAGTTAATGCGAGTTAGATACAAGAGTTAGATACAGATATGATCAATACCATCCCAAGCGGTATGGCAATTCTTAGCCCACCGGCATTTAGCATAATTTCCGGTTTGTTTGTTGTTGAAGAAATCCGTATTAAAATCCATCATTCCACCATTTGGTCCTTGGGTTAAACATTTACCTAATTTCTGTGAGTTGCGACATTTGTTTGGTCCTTCAACCATCCAGAAATCGGGGCATTCAGGTCTAATCCGAGTTGGTTCTTCTGAGGTCTTCTTGGCGTGAGAGGAATATTGGCGATAGTAATGAATTATAATGAATAGAAAAAGAAATCCTCCAAATATATAGATAGCAATTGACGCTTGCATTTAAATTTTCCCTTTACTTTTACATTACAGAGAGATTTAATTTTTGTTTATCCTTTTGACCAAAGTCCCCTGAACAATGAGTTTGCCATCACGCCATTCTTGAAGAGCTACAACCAAGAGTTCTCCTTCCATTAACTGAACTCGACCTTTCAAGCTCTCAACCGTATCATCCTGTTTAACAAAGACAACACCTTGAGACACAATAGGTCCAGTATCAGCTCCTTCATCAATTAGGATTAATGTTGCTCCAGTTACTTTGCAACCTCTTTCAAGAACTGCCTGATGAACATTCAAATCTATTTGACCCTCAAAGGCCGGTAAAAGACTTGGATGAATATTCATAACTTTGTTTTTCCATTTTTGAACAAATTCTGAACTCATTAGCTTCATGTAACCAATCAGAAGAACCAAATCTACTTGGTTGTCCTCTAAAAGTTGAGAAACTTCTTGATCATATTCTTCTCTAGTTTTATCCTTTCCTGATAAAAAGATTGGATTCAAATTATATTTTTCAGCCTTTTCTAGGATACCAGAATTTCTCCGGTTGGAAAGAACAAATTTAATTTGAATTCCTGGCAGACGACCCTTTTCGACTTGATCAATTATGTACTGGAGATCGGTTCCTTTGGTACTACCCAGAACGGCAATATTGATATTGTTAGTTGTCATAATTAATTAAAGTTACTTTCAACTTTTCATAAATCAATTTTCTGAATTTTTTAGAATTCTCAAATCAAAGAGGATTATGAAGTTCTAGTTGTTCCTAGAATGATCTCTTTGAGATACTTGACCGCTGCGCTGGGCCTTGCTTTAGTAATTTGAAGTAAAAAATATTTAAAGTTAAAAATATTTTCAGTATGAATTTGATTTCATTTTTAAAACAGGAGCTAGAACATAAATCAAATGATCCGTTCTAGGTACCATTAATTTTTGAGTTCAAAGAGGATTATGAACTTCAAGTGATTCCTAGAATGATCTCTTTGAGATACTTTACCGCTGCGCTTGGCCTTGCTTTAGTAATTTGAAGTTACTAAAATAAAAAATTAAATAAAAAATATTTTCAGTATGAATTTGATTTCATTTTTAAAACAGGAGCCAGAATATAAATCAAATGACCCTTTCTAGGTACCATTAATTTTTGAGTTCAAAGAGGATTATGAACTTCAAGTGGTTCCTAGAATGATCTCTTTGAGATACTTTACCGCTGCGCTTGGCTTCGCTATCTAAAATGGAAATACCCGACCTTCATAATAACATGGGGTTTTTTTGACTTGAATACGATAAGAATAATAGTTAACAACGATATATATAATGCCAAATAGGAAAGCATAAATAGCGGCAAATAATTTTGTGGCAAATCCTGAATCTTTGTTACAAATTAAAGCTAAAGACATTGCCGTAAAATTAATTGTTAATAACAGAACTAGAAAGGCAAATTTCAGAGACAGCGTTAAGAAATCTGTTATCATTGTTTTTCCTTCTTCACTAATAAAAATAAATTTAGCCATTTTAATAATTACTTGATGATTACTTTACTTAACTAGAATAAAAGATTTTTGCTCTAAAGTAATCAAGCATGATCAAGCATGATCAAGCATTTGATTCCAAATCTTTCTCTTTGTTGGGAAGATCTGTTTTGTGTCTTCCTTCGACGGCTCGCTCAACTGAAAATGATTCTTCTTCACCAAGGCAGTATCGAAAGCAACAATTTTTAAAACACTCTGCAATTCCACACCCAATAATTTTCGTGGCCATGATTAGACCGAAAATGATATGTATGATACACCAGATGATTATCATCACCAACAATGGAAGATAATTATGAATAAAATTAATTCCAAGCCCACTCCAGGCGATTATTATAGTTGTTTTCAGATCAAATTCATCATTAACATTATACTGGATGATGAAGTAAAGTGGGGCTGCAGCAGCTCCAATAACTAGACATTCCTCAGCAAATGCGGCAATCAGAAAACTGGTTGTTAGACCACTTTTCATCAGAAGAACTCTGTCAATATAGACCTTTCCTTCCTGTTTTGCTGGAAATATTTCACATTTAGTAAATACTTCGGCAATGCAATAGAACCTGTTAAATGCAAAATCAAATCCATGACTCATCATTTTGTCAATGAAATTGATATGCAACAACGATATTCCCTCAGTTTTTGAGGTATTATGATTGGTTATGTCTTCTGGAGTCTTGGCAAGAATTGGAAAATTTATCATATAGTAAAAGAATATCAAACTAACATACCCTATAAAACAACCCTTCTCCCATTCTTCCAACTCATAATCTGAATGGTTAACTCGGTAAATATTGATTGCCCACGGTAAGCAAATTACTGCAATAACCAAGCAACCCACATAAATGATGCTCATCAGATAAAGACCCAGCTGACAAAGGGTTTTTAATATACAAAGACTCACCTGACAAAAGGCTTTTGCAGATGATATGCAACATCCTTTGAAATCTTCCAAGAAAATCTTCGGTTTTTCCTGATCAAACCGATATCGTTTTTTGATAATAATATTTTTATAATCCTTGCGGCAATGAGGACAAGCATAGATTGGCTTCTCAGCGTCGGTAATATTATGTTTGATGTAATCGTCCAGGCACCGGCCATGGACATACACCTTTTTGCATGTGCAGCACTTTACTCGAGATCCTCCGCTTTTGCAGCAGATGAAGCATTCTCCAGTTGATTGAACCATAGTAGTTTTAATCCCAGGAAGTCATATCAAAATGAGTCAATTTTTTATTATTTAAATGCGAATCACTTTAACTAAAAAAAAAAAGACTCTTCTTCTTTGTGTTTATTTTGTGTAATTTAGCTGTAGAATTTAGCTGTAGAATTTAGCTGTAGAATCTAACTAGACAATTGATCTATTCCCATTGTCCTTTTTTACTGAGTCAGCTCGTCCCACCTTAGTGGCCCCACCAACAGAAAATGATTCTTGTTCCTCGATGCAGTGTGTCAAACAACAATTTTTGATACCTTCCACAATCATCACAATAGCTACCATGGTACAATAAATTATAGTATAAATCACAGATATAATTCCAACCAAAGTCCATATTAAATAATTATGAATAAAATGAATTCCTATTCCACTAAACCCAATCATGATCACGAACAACAAATCCATTTCGTCATTAGTATTGTATTGGACAATAAAATAGATGGATGCCACTGCCTGAGAAATCATTAGCCATATCTCACACAAAGCCGCAATTACAAACCGAACTTTATAATCTTCTTCATTAAAATGGTCTCTTATAATGAAGAATTCGCATAACTCGACTTGATCCCCATATAAATGCGACGCCACAAACATTTTACCAATATAGGAGAATTGCCTTGCACCACTGGCAAATCCACGATACAATAAGTAATAAATTTTCATTCCAATTCCTTTTCTATAATTAAAATAATCAGATATACCATCATAAGCATCATCAAATTTATTATGGAGTACCATACTGCAGATCTTAACATGAATACCAAAAGTAATCAACCAATACGGAATAATTATACTAACATACGCTATAAATGTTTTTTGCTGCCATTCAACTAGTTTAGGGTCTAGATGATTCACATTATAAATATGAATCATCCAAAAGAGACCAATTACATTAGCAACCACAGTAACCACATAAGTAATACTCATCAGACCCAAAAATGGAATGATCATAACTAGCAGAATATCTTTAAACCATTGGATGATTTTAGAGGGAATCTGCTTTATTTTGTTCCCAGAAAAGCGATAAGTCTTTTTTATTTTAACATTATCATAATCACTCCGGCAATGAGGACAGGTGTAAATTTGAGCATTACCAGACTCGGTTTTCTTGATATACTCGTCCAGACATGATTGATGCGCATAGACACTTTGGCACTCGCAACACTTAATTTTAGTTCCACCATTTTCTTGGCAAATGAAACATTTTTGATGAGTCATTGTTGAAGTTAAAGCTATAGTACCAAGGCCATTAAAACGATCGGTATCAATTTTTAAGTAATTAACTTTACTTAAAAGTTTCTTTTAAAATTGATTTAACTTATCTTCTCTGCTTAGATTAAGAATCAACCTGAACCCCACAACCTGAACCGTATGGGTCGCGACGAAACTGGTCGAAGAAAGACCAAAAAAAATTCTCAAATAGAAAAATTTAAAAAGAATGGTAAATTTAATTCAAAGCATGTTAGAGAGCTAGAGAAACGACAATCTAAGCTTCCAAAAGCTCCTGAAGATCAAAAGAAAGATCAAAAGAAATAACCTCAATCAATTACTTTTTTTATACCTTGTTTTCAATACCATTAATATCATAATGAATTTGTTTTGTAAAACAAATTCCAAAGCATGATGATCCAAAACATATGCAACACTTAGTGCAACAATCACCAATCCAAATTATCAAATAGATTAAACCATAAATCATAGTACATAGAATGATTACCGTGATTGTTATTAGTGGTAAAATGTAATAGCAGAGAACTATTGGCGCCATTCCGCTCAGGCCAATAATTCCACTCTCATAAATATAATATTCCGATGTCAAATGATATTGAACAATAGTATAAATTGTTCCACCCAGGAGTGATGAAATCATTAGAAATTCCAAAACAATTGGAAGAACAAATCTTTTTAAGTTTTCCACAGGCGCATTTAAAATTGGATCTACTAATTTATATGGAATGTGATCCAAAAGTATATTATGTAAATTAACTAAGATCTGATTGAAGTCATTAATAATTTTAATTTTATAAGAGATTGGATTAATATGATGTTTTCCACCAGTGAAAACATAATGAAAGATCATAAAAGGATAAATAATGATGATGTAGACCAGGAAAAGATTGCTCTCCAAGGAAGTCAATGATTTAACGGCAGCAATATAAATATTAATTGACCACCCAAATGTTATTGCAGATCCAACTATAAATAGAATATTTAATGCAAATAGCAATCTAATTAGCTTATCCAAAAAAGTCACTCTTAAACATCCACAGATAACCTCTTTACAGTGGATTGGGTCACATTCATAAGTAGTTTTTAAACTGACCGGATATTTCTTTCGACAGTGAGGACATAAGTAACTTCCATTGTGATTCTTAACATAATCATTGAAACACCCATTGTGGACATAGACATTTTTGCAAGTACAGTTGTTTACATTGGTCCCATCTGATTCCATGCAAATAAAACAATCTTTTGACATTTAGTAATTTGAAGCTTGAACAGTCTTAATTGTGAGGTTCTTTATTCAATTTTTAAGGTGCACTTTTTAAGGAGCAAATTCCAGATCACCCATTCCAGCTACAATTCTCAAAATATTATAATGAATTGCATAAAGGGTGATTGTATAAGTGTATGTTTCACTGCTATCAATTGGATTAGTTTTAACCCAAAGATTGATGTTATTATACATCGACATGTTACACGTTCCTTGAGGTTGGTATGATTTTTGATTTGAATTATCTAAAGAAAAAGAGTAAGCATAAATACCACATTGTGGAGATTGGTAATGATGTTGATATGGTTGAATCTGACCAAAGTAAGTTGCTTCTTGGGCCGCAAATCTATCATATCCATTTAAGAGAATCTTTGCTTCATCTAGAATATTTTTATTTTTATAACTATCATAGTTACTGCTCGTAATTTCAGGAGTTGCTGCATACGGATTATAATAACTTAGACTGTGAGGAGGATTAACTTGATCAGTCCACCCAGTAAAATTAGTGTGATCATTGTGATCATCAGTGTCACTTCGCTTAGTGACCCAGACAAATTCTTTGGTCGGGTGATGAAGATCAAGTGATACCGAGTGAGTTCCACTGCCCGAAAGTCCGGTTTGTTCAACACGAAAAACACGTTCAATCATGTATTGATGACTAACATTGGCAAATCGTCTTCTTTCATCACTGTCCAGAAAGATATAGTTGACCTCTAATCTAGGATTGATATCAAAACTAATTAAAGATCTAGATCCATCAGTATTCGTTTTAGCTAGAGAACTACTAGTTAAGAAATTTTCAATTCGATGAGCAGTAATACTTCCGAGAGGTCTAACCCGATAGCCATAACTGCTGGAACTGGCATCTGTTTCCATCAGGGTGTAGATATCTTGAATTGGTCTCATCACAAATTGGAATTCAATCTCGTGATATTGAAGGGCAATCAACGGAACTGCTAAACCAGGATGCCGGTTGAACCAGAAAATCATTGGGACCCAAATCCGACGACTGGCAATAGACGGAATAAAGTCAACATCAATGGTCGAATTTGGATAAATTCCATTGTTTCCATCAGCTAAATCTGGTGCATAAATATCTGGAATGTTTCCAGTCATTTGATTATAATTTTCTTTTTGATCTCGGGGAAGATTCAACTCATGCCAAATATGAATCCATTCTCCAAAATGCTCATCGATTTTACGACCTTGAATGAAAACCGCAACCGATTTAATGATGGTTGTACCAATATTTTTAACCCAATAAAATTGCTTATCCGCAGGAGATTGGATTTCTGGTAAAGTAAAAGTAAAATAAACTTGACTAGCTAAATCACCATTTCGATCCAACTTTCTTTTGAAAATATTGGTTTGGTCAAAACTCATCTCTGATTTGTCAAATTCTAAACTAATACTCTCCATTGAGAAGTTGGTATATCTGCGGTAAACAGCTTTAAAGTAAGTAATATGGGGAGATCCTGTTAAATAATTGTCTTGGTTACCATAACCGGCTAATTGTAATAATCCACCTGCCATTATTTACTTTATTTGTAAGATAATCTATTTTGAAATTAGAACTCCTTCGAAATTAGAGCTTCTTTAAAATCTCAACCCCATAGCGATGGTAATCATGTAGAATATCAAAAGCATTACTCAGATACATCTTGTACAAGGCCAAGTCAGGGTTCTTGTCCAACCATCCTCTAACAGCATTTTCAATTGATTCCATCGGGTTACCCAGACGATGTTCAAAAAATGATTTCTTTAAAGTCAAATATGAATCTTTATTAATTTGTTTTCCAGCTGAATCAAAAATGTAATAATCACTTCCACCAACCCGATGACGATCCATCACAAAATTCAAATACAACTTTGATGCATACATCGGAATCATTTTAAGAACTAGAAAGGGCAATCTCGCATACGAGACACATGAATCAACAACCTTAATATTACACCCAGGCATATGAGTAGCCAGATTAATTGCGGTATCTTTAACACAAAAATCAGCTGCCAACCCGCAAACATAATAATTGGTTGAATTCTGTCCATCAACCAACATAGAATAAGCACCATGCTCATGAAATGGTTGAAATGAAGCTCCTGGAAATTCTGTCATTTCTACTGTTCCTAATAAATATTGAGCCAGATTCTCTTTAGTTAGTTGAGCCAGATAACTTCCTCCATGAAGCAATGCACCACAACTAGGACGAGAAGTTTTGTGACAATCTGTGTAATGAGAGAAACACGATCCTTGTCTCAATTTAGCTGGATAATCAGTATCATGGTATTTATGAACCCCATAACTTTCAATATGAGGATGAACTCCTTTGAAAGCGACATAAATTTTAACCTTTTTATTCAGTTCAACTTTCTCAACAATCTCCTTGATTTTTTGATAAAGAGTGAAATGAATGGCTGATTCAAAAGTACCTTTGACGCAATGTGGAGGAAACCCATCTGGATTTCGCATCTTGTATTCTCCATAATCACCACTGAAAGAACAATGATCTGGTGGATGATAGTCTCTAGAAATCACAATTTTAAATTCTCCGGTCTCGCTTGTTGACTTGAGAAGCTCCCCAATTAAGTCTGAAATCTTTTGAGCTGTTTTTCCTGAGTCATCAACCGAAAATGTTCCTCCAGATAAAACTCCTTTGCTTTTTTCACCATTTATATACCTGAAATGAGCTGGAATCTTATCATCATCCCAGGTGGGAGTTAGATATTCTTGGCTGGTAGGTTTTAATACTTCATTAACTTTTGCAAATTCTTGATCCCTACTTGACCGATATTCAGAAAATCCATACTGCATGTCAACAATGTAAAGAATATTTTTTTTGCTTTTTGATAATTCTTTATGTTTGACATAAATTGAGTCGTTGGTGGCGGAAGACTTAAAAGAAACTTCTTTCTCTAACTTTTCAATCAGACCATTAAAATTTTCATTAGAATCACCCCCACTTTTCTGTAATTTTTCTTTCTTAAACGATCTAGTTTGAGTTCTGCGACCCTTTCTTGACCTGAATTTTCTAGTATTCTTTTGAGTTGTCATTTATCTAAAAGTTAGAAGAAATTCTAAATTAAAAAATTAAACCAAATCAATTCAATTTACTTGAGATTTAATAGTAGTAAACAAAAGTCCCTTTAGGAATTTCCTCCTTGTGAACCCTAAATTGACTAAAGAGACTATCCTTGAGCTGATTTTTAGGAATAGCATTATTAACATTATGGGCAATCTTGACATATAAATCAAAGTTGATTGGATGAAATCCTAGATTATTACCATATTTATCAGTCATCCACTTCTCAAGCAAGAGATACAAAGGTGATTCAACCTGGAAATGTTCTTTAATCGTAATGGCCAAATAACACAAATCAAAACTGAAATTAGGAGCATGTTTGATCTGAGTATTCGGATAGTACGGATAAGTGTATTGTCCTTCCGCGTCACCATCATGTTTAAAGACATCACTGAAGAATTGGTTTCCATCAACATTAAAAATAGCTCGAGCAAAATCAATAATTTTAGTTATTTTACCAAAAGTTGGAATTCGATAGTAAACACCCTTGAAAAAGTAGTACAAATAGGCTATTTTAGTTGGTTTAAACATGATATTACTGGAGTGTAAATCATTATGAGTCAATTTGAAGGCTTTTTGTCCAACTGAAAGAGCAAAGCAAATTTGAAATAAGATTCCAAGCCACTCTATGTCAGTTAATTCATTGTCCTTGAGCAATTCATCCAAAGTTAATTGAAGAGACTCAATCGCAATCAATTGCACCGGATAATCCTTAAAATTAATGTAATAATAAGAATCATCTAGCTCTTCATCAAATATATCACTGTCATTATCCAAGATATCCTCGCAAAAATCAGATAAAACATCTGAAAATCCATCTGATGATGAATCAGAATCTGAATTAGAATCCTTATCATCTTCATCCTTATCATCTTCATCCTTATCATCTCCATCCGAATCATCTCCGCTAGAATCATCCCCACTAGAATCATCCCCACTAGAAATATCTGCCAATCCTTCCATCTCTTCAAGTTCGCAATTCATTAGATCTTCTTCAGCTTCTGACTCAGCTCGCTCTAGTTCTGATAATTTAACATGACTTGATAACCTTCTAATATCTCCCCCTAGGGAGCGATCTCTAATTTCATCTGTAATTTCATGATTTTCAAGACTTAAATCCTCTAAGTTCAAGTCAGTTATACCTGCATCTAAATCTTTTTTCTTTTGTTCCTGAGAACTAACCTTACCAAGAACCTTAACTTCCTTGGCTAGTTTCTCTTCTAGAGTTAATTTTTCCAATAGAAAAAGCTTATTACAATTCTTGTTAAACCAACTGCATCTTTTAATTGATTGGTAATCATCAGTTATGTTTTGCTTATAACTCTCCATTACCCCAAGATAACTACCGTAAAAATAAGGAAAATTGGGACATTTGCCTAGTTCAACTAACCGGCTGGCCAAATAACAAAAAAGAGTTTCAACATAACTGAAATTATGAGGGGAGTTAATCTTTTTGTTAGTCATGTAATTGAAAACATTTGGCATCAGAGTATTATTTGAATCATCCTTTGGATCACTATATTTATTCATCATTGTGTGAACAGGTTCCAGAATTGGATTAACTTTAAAATAAATCTCCTGTTTTTGTTTCTGTGGTTCCTTTTCTCCTTTTTTTTTCAAATATCCTAGAAAAACCCGATCACAATCCTTTTTGTCGGATGGCCTGTGAAGCGAATGCAATTGATATTTAGAATCCAGAATGAACAATTGGCTAGAATAGGAATTATTTTGAAATTCCTCCCAAAAAGTCATGATTGGAAAATAAGTTTGGTAGTTATGAAGTTTGAAGTATTTTTCAATACCTTTTTTAACATTTTCTTGGGATTTCTTTGTTGTTTTAGCAAGTGTAACGTGTTTTGTCATTAGGTTTATGATATGAAACTGATTTTATTTCAAAATTTTGAACTTGAGCTTTTTTGGAGTACTTTTTTGGAGTACTTTCTAGAGTACTTTTTTGATGTTTCTTAGGTTTTTATTTAAATTTTTATTTAAAAATTGAATAACCCTCCAAGTTGGATTTGAGAAGAAAAAGAAGAAAACCAATGAACAGTGCATGTTACAAAACATCCGAGGCGATACCCATCCGGGGTTATCCAATTGAAAATCAAAATCATCAACCAGATGATACAGAACCTCTTTTAAAAGTCCTTGGTTTAGAAGAAAAAGACCTCATTGACAACATCCCAAACCTGGAAAAGTTACATGAACACTATCGTTGTGATGGTGCCTGTGGGAAAAGAGTTTATGGGACTAGATATAACACAATGAATTTTGATTTATGTGAATCATGTTACAAAACCCCTGAAATTTATGAGAAAATGAAAGTAAAACATCTGGCAAGTAAAAGAGCTCTTGAACAAGAGGAACTTAAAGGACATCTCAGATGCACCTCTTGTTGGACGGATACCAAGAATCCACCCAACATTTCTCATATCTGCTCAGAATGCCCTGAACACAATCGAAGATATTGTGAAAAGTGCTTTGATACACATATGGACCTACTTCCTGTAGAAGCTCCCCCAACACTATCGACTTCATACACCTACAAAGTTACATTCGTTCGTCGCATTAATGATAATGATCAAGAATATCTCTATGTAATCGAAGAAATGGGTAACAATGTGTATAATGTTGATGTTCACTACTATTTGAAATATTTCAAAGACGGTCAAATATTAATTGATTGGGAGCTTGGTTCATATAATCCTTATTTTGGCTGTGATGTAAACTTGTTGGAATGGGATTCGGAGAAAAATGAAATACTGATTGGTTATTCAGAAAAACATGGTTACTGCAAAGTGACATTAGGCTTAGTTGGATGTCAGAACAGCCATCAGGAATATTTAAAAGCTAAACCGGGTACATTTGCTAGATCGCAAAATAAAGAAATAGATCAAAGACAAGCTCGTGGCCAAGTTATAGAGTTTTGGAAAAATGGCAAAAAAATGGAATCAAAAGCTTATTGATGAATTTAAGAAGCTATTTAAGAAGCTATTTAAGAATGAAAAATTAAAAAAAATATCTTCTAATGTTAATAAAACTATAAAATGAGTTCTAATGAATTAATTGTTCCACAACCTAACGGGGATATTCAAGCTCAAAGAAATTGTTTAAATGTCAATGGAGAACAAAAATTAAATTTTCGTGATTTCACTAAAACACATGACGATAGCTGCTATGTCACCGAACAAGCCAAACAAAGCATGGGTCCTGGTAAATATTCGGTCAGCAACCATTATCATTGTGATTGCCGTATTCCCAAAGTAGTTGAAGCCGCAACCAGCTCTCCCCAAACCTATTTCAAAAATGGTTATGGTGTTGCCGGATGTGTTGTGGACGAAAGCTCAACCCTTCGCTTCGGTAAAACTAAGCGTTATCCTAAATGTCCCAATCAATTGTTCCAACGACCTTGGTTAACTGTTCCTTTAATGGCTCGTGGTCCTGGCGATCCAGTTTTAGAAACCCAGCTCTTGCCTGGTGAACAAACCAAAGAAAGACGTCAATGCAATAGCTTATCTGGTGTGACCATTGATAACTACTTTACACCAATGATTGATCATTTGAGACTTAACGTTCAAGATCCAGCCCATATCATTCCCGAACACGTTCAGGATGGATGGATCAGAGGTGGTAGCAATACCCGTCTGATTGTTCGCGATGTTGATTACCTTGAAAGATGCGGATACAGCTACATGAACAAAACTAACGGAAGCAAATTCTGGGAAAGCAAACATGAAAATCTTTGAATCACTCAATGAGGAAGAAATCCTAGATGGCTCTTCATATTAGTTTTGGTTGGTGTTAGTTTAGTAACTGGCCAATCATGAAATTTAGCTTCAGCCTTCTTTTCAACTTGTTTTTTATATCGACCTTCAACATCGTTTGTCCATAACCAACAAGGTGAAAGTCGCTGATTTCTATCCCTTTTCCCATAACAACTATTCTTTTTTTTCAAATTCTTACTCTTATGATATTCAAAGCTCTTATCTTCCTTTGACAGACGTTGCTCCTCAATCATTGACAATTCAAAATCATCACTTTCAATATTTGGATTTAGTGGCATTGATTACTTAATCTAACACTTAATATAAAAAAAATAAAATTATAATTCAATTTTAAAAATCTAGTTCAACTTGGTGTAATTACCACCTGAACTTGGACTTGACTGGTTGCATTTTTGTGACCGACCAATCACTAAATTTAGGTAGTGCATCAGCCTTAGCCTCTTCTCGCTTGACTTGATTTCCCATGGCGGATGGAATCGACCATTCTGGCGAATGACTTCTGTTAATTCCCTTCTTTTCTCTCTGATTGTTCTTTTTCTTCAAGTCTCGACCCTTGGTGTGAGATGAAATACGATATTCTTTATCAGTGACCTCCCAGACGGAAGCCAATTCAACATTATCTTGATCAGTCATAACACGTGAACTTAACATGGCTTAACTATCAAGTAAGAAAACAAATCAATTTTTTGATTATTTACTAAAAGCTAATCCAACCATGCCTGACATAATTCTCAGGACATGAGAATTAATTGTTGTTACATTGACCTGGATTTCTTCATACATTCGGTTTTGAATACTTTCATTTGAAAAATCAAACTTCAAATAAAAATCATCTCCACCATGCCGATTGAAGTTGAGCGCCGAAAATGTCTTAAACGGTATATTGGCATCATCAGCTCTAGAAAAGGGCATCCAATAAAACCCATCCCACATCGGGTCATTAACAGTATCTTGCTGTCCAAGATGTCTCAAACTCTCATATCTCATCGAATCTGGAGTACCAACAAACTGAGGACGCTTGTGAGAATAAAAAGTTACCTTCTCAAACAAATCATCATCTTTGATGATTCTTTTGTGAGAGTCCATAAAATAAATCAATAACCCAAAAGATGTATGATTAAAATTCAACTGGATCTTCTTATCAGATTGATTATCTAAAATTAATGTATCTGGTCCATTGTTTTGGACTTGTTTAACAAAAATCTCATGAGAGTGTCTCTTTAATTCCTTATTTAAAACAGGATTAATGAAAATACTATCATATTTTAAAGAGACTTTAGGGGTTTTAGTTATTAAATTTGAATCAAAAGTAATACTTAATGTGGCTTCATGATATTTCATGCAGGTCAATCTTAGAAATTGGTTAACCAAACAGTCAATTGGCAAGGGACAATAAAATTTACCATATTTTTTAATTAATTTCTTATTTCTTTCCCGATAATAAGTCAAATTAAAGATTTGCTGCATAAATTTAATGTCATAACCCTTAATTTTATCTATTTGTTGACCCCCCATCGTGATTTCAATTGAACTAATTGATTCATAAATTAAATCATCCAAGTCATCCAATTGACAGTTTTCTGCGAATTTCTTTAATTCTTCTGATTTAAAGACTAGGATCGGATTTTGGGCTCCATCCTGAACATCATTAGGAAACGTGTATTTAACAGTTAATCCTTTTGAGCTAGAAACTGGAATTAATTCAATAGTTTCTTGTTGCCACCCATATTTATTTAGACTTCCGTATTTTATTTTTAATTGATCTGGTTTAGGATTAGGATCAGAGTTATAATAGGATTGTTTTTTGTGTCTATCTTGTTGAGATTTAATGATTAAATTGGCTAAATCATCAGTGGCATTAACCTGACCAGTATGGGAATAAATATCTTGAGCTCCGATGTTAGCTAAGGTATCAACTCCTCCATAAAGTTTTCTTTCAATCGTCGTAGCGTGATCAACAAAATAAGCTGGGTTATCAGTTGGTTCTGGAGGGGTTGGGATCGGAGATTCATATCCTTTTTCTTTAATAATTACTCCCGCAAGTGCTTCTGGTTTAGATTTGTAAGTTGGATATTTTGATGTTTTTGACATAAAATAAATATTAATTATTCTAAACAAGGTTAAAGTTAAATTGTTTAACTATACATATGCACTACAATAAATACCAAATAGCTCAACGGGATAATGATCTGTATGTCATTGATGATTTTTTAACCACTGATGAAATCGCAACTTATCTAGAATATGTCAAAAAACAAAGTCATGCATCAACTGAACAAGGATCTCCCAAAGTGATGGCTTTTAATAATCATACTAATTTCTTTAATGGAAAAATCAAAGACTTAGATTCATCTCAACTATTTTTTGAGAAGCTAGAAAAGGTAAATTTATGGGATTCTAGTGATCAAGATTGGAAGCCATGGCGAGCTTGTGACTTCATTTTTATGGCTAATTATACTCCTGGAGCGAGTTTTAGTCTTCATTTGGATATCGGATGTCATTGTAAATTTGACGAAAAAAGTTATCAAACTCTATTGATTTACCTAAATGATGATTATGAAGGCGGAGAAACTACTTTTTTCAATGCTGATTTTGAAAAAGTGATTACAGTTAAACCGAAAAAGGGAAGAGCTATCCTTTTTAAGATTGATTTGTGGCATCAAGCCGAAAAAGTCACTGAAGGGGAAAAAAGTTGGATTGGAACGGAGATAGTTTGGAAGAGATAGTTTTGAGGAAGTAACTTATACATGAATTTAATTTTTTTCTAGCATTTAAAATATAGACTTAAATGACTAAAAAATTGACAAAAAGAAGTCAAAAAAAATCTTACAAAAAGAAAACCGGTCGTTCTAGCATGAAACTTAAACGGGGTGGTGGTCAGATATATGAATTTGAAGAAGTAAATACTCTGGTGCCACAGGAACCATCACAAAATGCAACTGTTAATCCAAATATGTTTAGCATAACAGTAATGATCAAAGCACCATCCAAAGCGGCAAAAAAATTAGGGATTGAAGAACAAATTCTTAAAAAAAATCTTGTCGTTCACTATTCTGAAACCATGACAGTTGTTTCAATGTTTTCCAACAAGAATAATTCTTATAAAAAAACACCTGTAAATCTGGTTGATGCTGCAACCGCATATAAGAACGCTTATGTTAAAGGAACTGAGCATAGATTGTATAATAGAACTCACATAGACCAAGAAGAACTGAAAACAATTATTTTCAATTTATTGAATTTAGCTAATCCTAGTGTACCGCTAGACCCTACATCAGATGAGATGTCAGAAGCCTAATTTATAAAACTTAATCCCATTAATCCTTGGGTAGTTGTTAAAACATTGATTTTTTGTTCAATTACCATACAAGTTACTTCATGATCAATCTTGGAAGTAACTTCAGTATCTAAATCAAAGCTCAACTGGGAGCAATCATGACTAAGATTCATCAATGAGTAACTCTTAAATTCTCCATTTGGACTTGACCAATCATTTCTCCGACTGAAAGGAAACCAATAAAATCCTTCTAACCCTTCTAGGTCAGGTCCACCTGAGCCCAATCCTAAATGATGAAATCCTTCTACTTCCAAATCATCATGCTCGTAACTTGAGACCTCACGCCCATCGACGGAGAACATAACTCTTTTAAACAACTTTTTATCTTTAATAACTCTTTTATTCTGATCATCAAAATAAAAGAATAATCCAGTGACATTTTTACCTAACGACAGTGATAAAATAGCCTTGGTACAATTCCTTATCTTTTTTAATTTCATTCCTTCTTTGTACTTCAGACGCAATGGCTCCTCAATTACATTGTAGACCTTGGTATATTCTTGCCACGTCTTATCAACCATCTTTTGCCTGGCCGCAGTTGAAAAGTAAAGCATATCAGCCGCTAAACTACAAGTTCCGGGAGCATTTAGATAAATATGAAGTGTACTACAAGATTGATAAGCAGCAGATCCTTTGAAAAAGGAGTCATAAAACATATCGAACCCCAAAGGTACTTTAAACTTTCCTTCTTTGATCAACTTTTTGTTTAGGCGATTGTAGTTGGGTCGATTATAAACTTGATTGAATAATTGAAAACCATATCCGTTAAGCTGAGTTATAACTTCTCCCTCAACTTGAAATTCAACTTTTTTAATTAAACTATAAGCCAATTGGAGAGGATCTGCGGCAAAATTCTTTGAAAGATCCTTCAATCGATCTGATTGGATGGTTAAAACTAGATTTTGAAGATTTCGAGATCCAAGATAAAAAACAATATGGGTTGGGGATGATGTTGAAGAAACCAATTCAATTCGAGATGAACCATAAATCCGATGAGTTGCGGATGGTACAGGAAGTTTTTCAAGAATTGTTCCCAAGGAAGAGGGTTCTTTACGATAAAATTCAGGACTTGCCGATGCACCCGTTGTCCATCCTAGGGTACCAACACCTTTAAATCTCAAATTTGGATGAGGAGGTATTTTTGGTTCTTTATAAATTGGTTTCGAAATTTCAAATGATTCAGACTTTGGCAAGCCTAGCTCTTGATCATGAGTTTCAACTTCTCCCAGAGTTGGTTGAGCAGTTTCTCTAAGGCCTCGAGGAGTTTCAAAAGTAACCTTTTTTTGGTATTCTGGATTAATGATCTCATCTTCTGGAAGTCCCAAAGTTGTTTTATCGGGTTTAAAATAGTTAATCTGAGAATCCAATTCGTCTAGGTTGGTTGGTTGATTGAGAACATGACTTGGAAGATCTTTTAATTTTTCTGGCTCAGGCTCATTAACGATAACTGGTTGGGAAAATCCGGATGGTAATTCGAAAGTGGGTTTGAACTCATGAACCTCATTAGAATGAACCTCATTAGAAAATAGTACATTGATTGGGGTTGATTGTGGTTCCTCTGGATTCGCTGTGCTAGATACCAGAAAAGTTGAATCTAATTCTTCTGAACTTGATGTGGCAGGTACCAGAAAATTTAAATCGCCCAGGCTAGGTTCTGGGATATCAATGATGCAATCATTGGGATTGGAGGTCATATTTTGTTCAACGGGGAATTCGACGTCTAAATCTGACATCTTGTCGTAAGATGAGTCAGAATTAGTTTCGCTATTTGATTCCACTGTTGATTCAAAAGATGAATTTGTAAGTGAACGTATAAAAAACATTGATTTTTATAAATAACAATAAGATAACTTTTAACTATTTTGTTCTTGATTTTGTCCTTCATTCTTGTCCTTCATTCTGTAATTCCATTTACTGATTTTTCCAATAAATGTAAAGAGGAATTGAAAGAGGTGCAGATGCAGCGGTTATTCCACCGATTGCGGATCCCCAACCAGCATGTCCAGCAATTCGAGTAGTTTGATAAACTCCCCTGATTGGAACTTCTAAATCAGGGTTAGTGTAAACGGGAGTGGGTTCTCCACAAATCTCACCCATTTTTCTAATTCCAGATAAAGCACCACCAGAGACTGCACCAAAAATGACCCAATACTTATACGCATCAACAAATCCAATGCATTTGGCTAATTTAACTATAGGAGAAAATAAACGATCCATTAAATGTTTCAGTTAGTTTTGAGTCTAGTCTAACCATCTTTTAGCTTCAATTTTTTCTTTCCAACTAACTAAAACATTTAATGGATTATGTTTTCAAAGCATATCCCAAAATTCAGCTGATATTATAAATTATTAGTTAGTTTTTACTTTTTTTTTTGGAGTTTTTCTTGTCTATAAAGCCACCAAATATAGACTGAAATCGTAATTGGAGCGGTCGCCGCAGCAAATCCTCCAATTGCAGATCCCCATCCAGTCATCGCCGTAATTCGAGTTAAATGATAAACAGCCCTAATTGGTCTTTCCAATTCAGGATAGACATACATTGGATCATTTTCGCAACTGATGTTTCTAATTTTACGCCATCCGGATCTGAGGCCACCAGTTAATGCCCCAAAACATATCCAAATCAAATAAATTTGAATCAATAAATCTTCTTCAATCATATTTTTTCTAGGTTGATTTCCAAATTAATTCCCAAATTAGATCTACCAGTTCAATTTTAAAAATTGAATAGAATCCAGCATAACTAATCTAGGTCAATCTAATCTATTTATGTCTCAGTCTCATACTGCACTAATTACAACTTTTGATAAAAGTTATTTAAAGGAATTAACAGCTCATCTCCTAGAAAATGAATTTCAGCTTTATTCAACTGGAGGAACTTTTAGAACCTTACAACAGCATAACCCTGACCATTTAGACCAAATTCAAAAAGTTGAGAATTTAACCAAGTTTCCTGAAATTCTAGGTGGAAGAGTCAAGACCCTCCATCCAATGATTTACGGTGGTATTTTATCTCGTCGCAACGCTGAAGATGAAAAAGAAAGAGAAGAACATGAGTTTCCTCTCTTTGATTTAATTGTGGTCAACCTCTATGCTTTTGTTGAAGCTCTCAAGAAAGGTTCAACCGAGTCAGAAATGATAGAAATGATAGATATTGGCGGGGTTTCACTGATCAGAGCCGCGGCCAAAAACTACCAAGATGTCTTAGTCCTAACTAACCCTAGTGATTACCAGGATTATCTTGAACGGTATTCAACTCTTTCAGAAGAGGAACAACTAATTTATCGTCGTCAAAAAGCAGCTCAAGCTTTTCAGCATGTTGTCGAGTATGATCAGGCAATCGCCAACTACTACAAACAACTAACCAACTCAGCAGTTACATTGCGTTATGGAGCTAATTCCCATCAAACTCCTGCTTACATGCGCGATCTTGGAGACAAATCTCCTTTTAAAATCGTCAATGGTGCCCCCAGTTACATTAACTGTTTAGACTTTGTCCATTCGTGGCTTTTGGTTGCTGAGCTCCGGAAAGTTTTTAACTGTGCTGCATGCACCTCCTTTAAGCATACTTCACCGGCTGGAGTAGCTCTGGAAGTTACCAAAGAATTTTCTGAGGAGGAAAGACTTTACTATGACCTAGCTGAAGATACAGAGTTAACGCCTCTGGCTCGCACATACTTGAAAGCCCGCAATTGTGATCCGGTTTCATCTTTCGGAGATTTTGTCGCTTTTAGTCATACGGTTGATTTAGCCACGGCCAAGCTAATTAAAAGAGAAGTATCTGATGGTATTGTTGCTCCCGGATATACTCCAGAAGCTTTTGAAGTTTTAAAAAGTAAAAAAGGAGGAAAGTACTTGATTCTAGAAGGTGATTTAGAATTCTTTGAAGAGTATATGAATTCCGAGACAGTTGAAACAAAAAGAATTTATGGGTTGGAGCTAGAACAGCCACCAAACAAATACGTCACCACCCTCGATGTTTTTGAGAGCGGAAATTTGTATACTAAATCATCAACCTTCTCTGATCAGAACAAACGGGATTTGGTTTTGGCTAACATATCTTTGAAATATGCCCAATCCAACAACATTTGCTTGGCTCATCAGGATCAAGTGATTGGGCTGGCTGCTGGACAACAAAACCGAGTTGATTCGGTCAAACTCTCTTGCCAGAAAGGACGCAAATGGTTTTTGAGACATCATCCAATCGTGACATCCCTCAAGAAGAATTTCAAGAAAGGCCTTAAACGACCAATCAAGACTAACTTGATCACCCAGGTTTTAGAAGGTACCATCACTCAAGAAGAACTTGATCAACATCTGGATCAATCTGTTCAACTTTTAAACCAAGAAGAGTATCAAACTTACCTGAAAGAACAATGCCAAAACTTATCATTGGCCTCAGATGCTTTCTTTCCTTTCCCAGACAACATTGAATGCGCTCAAGGTTACGGAGTCAAATATATCATTCAACCTGGAGGAAGTACCCGGGATGAGAATGTGATCCAGGTTTGCGATAAATATGGCATTGCAATGCTGCAAACAGGCACTAGAATGTTTTATCATTAAGTCTTGTTTTGATCTTTATTTTGATCTTTTAAATGTATAAAAAAAACCTTTGGGGTTTTCTTTTTTTGTAATTGAGAGGGGGGTGTGTGGCATCAGATGCAGGAAACATCAAGGATCCTCTGCCAGATGACAGGTCCAAGCTCCTTGCGAACAACCTTGGCTATGATCTTGTAGCCCCACGGGTTGAAGCGGAACTCGTGCAGGGCCCAGGCGATGTGCTTGATCGAGTAGTTCAGGAGCGCCTTGCGACGGTCTGCTGACATCTGGATACTCCAAATGAGCGCTCCTGTGGGTGTTCGGCCTTGGATGGAGTCGGCCCGGACATCATCGCTGAAGGTGTAACCTCCATCGGTGGTGTACTGGCGCTTCTGGTGAGTGCCTGCTGCATCGAGGTAGGTCCTGCTGATCAGGAACAATGCCAGGCGGATGCGCTCCCACCAGAGTTCACTCTCAGAGGGCTCCGATGGCTCATGCTCCGAGAGCTCATCCTCAGAGAATGTTGGTTCGCATGTCAGATCAGTTGCTGTTGGCAACCGATGAAATTCCTGTTGGGGAGACGACATGGCGGAGTTAGTTAATAGTTGAAGCTATTGAAATCAATTTTCATGACTGCTGGGGACCCACTAAGGTTAAATTACTAAGGTTAAAATTGATTTATGATTATTTGAAAATAGTCAAGTAATATACACATGGAATTTCGATATTTTTTAGATCTTGAAAGATGGAATGAATACTCAACAATACCAGATAATGATTTTAACATTCTGGTTGAATTAGCTAAAACAACTGATGCAATGTACCTAGTTGATTTGATTTACCAACTGGATCTATTAACCCAAGAACTGGAATCAAATATCACTCCTTCTTCAATTGGATTTGTGAATTATTTAAAAAGAACTGGAAATTCTTGTCATTTAACAAGTCAATTTTTAAATGATGCTAAAAAATTAGATTTAAAGATGAGTTTTTGGAGTTCTTTTTGGTTTTCATATTCCTCAAAAGAAGTCACCAAGAAATGTTTATTTGAAAGATTACCAGCTACTTCCAAAAAATACCCATTTTATTTGGATATGACAGCCAAATACTCAAAAACAGAGCTAATCAGTTTTACCAATCTGGTCCTAACAAATAAATCTCTGAAAGGACAATGGATTCAAACAATTCAGACCATGATTGGGGAATGTTTAATTCATAAGAGTTCTCAAAGTCGATTCGCTGATCTCCTCACCTATGATTACAAAATTTATAATGCTGTTTTACAATTGCTGAGCCATTATTGGGTTGGTGGATTAAATAAATTCTCAGCTGAAAAACTAACAACTGAATATCTGGATTGGCACCCCCTGATGGTTTATCAATACACTAAAAAAGAAACTAAAAAAGAAACTAAAAAAGAAACTGAAAAAGATACAGATACAGATCAAGAAACAAATACAGACGAAGAACCGCCATCTTTCCCCTTGATGACTCATTTGTTCTACCTCTTTTATGCATTGATAGATGTTTATTACATTTCCTTGATTGACAAGCTGGACTCGATTGATCGCTCCTGTCAACAAATTGAGAATCTAATGCATGATAATTTGGATCAAATGCAGCAATCTTTTTTGGATCTCAAGATGACAATGTACCAAAAATTAAAGATTACATTTGAAGCTATTTTGGCACAATATTCAATTGATGTTGATACTTACTTTGGTTCGATGTTTGAATGGTTAATTTTAGCTAGAACACGCATTCCCCAATCACTTTTTGGGCAAATGATCCAAACGTATTTACTCTATTATGGTGAATCCGAACACTTAAAATTAGGTGCCCAACTACCTGATTCATCTTTATCAACATTAATTGGTATTTTTAACGAGGAAGAATTATCATTGCCATCTCAGTTAGAAATTTATAGGTTAATTGAAAAAACTTTATTTGTTGATCAAAATTTACGAATCCTGGATGATTATTATGTTCGAGCAGGAACATTGCCATCTTTAATAAATTTATACATTAGTTTGGAAAAAGATGATCGTGAAAAATATGATTATCGTTTTCGGATTCAGAATTTCTTAACAGTTGCCTTTAAATTTTCCAGTAGTCTTCATGGAATTTGGATCAATGTTTTGAGAAAAGAACCAGAAAAGAATAATATGAGCGTAGTTAAATTTCTGAGTATTGTATTTGATGATTTAGGAACTTTTTTAGAAAAAGCAATTTCTGAAGTCGAGTTAATTCATAAATATGAGTTTGATCCCACTGATCCAGATTTAAAGGACTTTGATTTAGCTAAATCTCAAAAATCAGCAGATATCTATTTTAATTGTGTTACTTCAAATTTGAAGTTCCTAGAAAACATGAATACTGCACCATTACAGCATTACTTGGTCCCGGAATTAAATTATCAAGTCTCTCGATTCTTCAACTTTTATCTGAATAAACTCCTTGGTCCAAGGCGGAATCAGCTCAAGGTGATAGATGCTGAAAAAATAGGATTTTCCCCACTTGATTTATTGGAATATATTGCCAAAATTCTCCATCACATTTTGGGGTTTGATATTCCGAATGTTTTCATTGAGAATCTTTGTCATGATGTAACTTCTTTTGATTTGAGTGTTTATAGTGAATTTCATCGGATTTTAAACAAAAAAGGCAAATTGAATTCTCTTTTAGATTTAACTTTAACTAGATTAATTGAAAAAGCGGGTAAATATATGGATTTATATGGAGATTTGGATTGGCCTGATGAATTTTGTGATCCTTTCTTCTGCGATCCGATTCAGAATCCTGTTTGTGTTCCCAGTTCAGGGATAATTATGGAGGAGAATAATCTTCGAAGAATGATTATGGCTGACAACAAGGACCCATATCGTCAGGATTTAACAGTTGAGGAGTTAGAGGAATTTAATCAACGTGATGAAATTAAAAGCCAAATTGAGACTTTTAAGGAACAAAGACAAGCCTGGTTAAGATTAAATTTGAAAGAATAAAGAAAGAATAAAATTGAAAGAAGATTATGACTTATTGAGTTTTAACATAAAGATGAGTTCGATCCGAAGTGGATTTACGTACCACATTAATAAAAGTGTTAGACCGCTAAGAAGTCGAAGTACGGCTAATTTTTACCTCAGTGATATAAGTCTTAAAACACAACTTCAAATGTTATTCGCTCAGTATCGCAGTGGGGAGATTCTTTTTAAAATTTTAGTTAGAGAAATTTATACTTTGATCGTTCAATACGATTTTGATCATGTTAGAAAAGCACTAATATGTAAAAATGACACTGAATTAACTTACATAGATGAAATAGTATCCCTTTTATGGGAACAACCAACCTCAGAGAATTTTAAGAATCTTAAAGTCTTAGTTTGTAATTATTTATATGGGACTCCATCTCATAAAAAGGAATTGATCAAAAGAGTCAATGACCTAATCAAACAATATTACTATCAGATCATGAATGTTGATGATGCAATTCCGTTAGAGGATTTGTATTCACATTCAAATTTAGAAGTAGCTACAGCTTATCTATGGCTGCTGTCTGATAATATGGATGATTTACCAGAAATGTGGAAATTAATTGATAATAGTTTAGTTTATTGTTACCAACTTTGTAATTACATTGAAAATCAAATCAAATATTTTGATATTTTAGCTCAAAAAGATGTATCTAACTGGTATAATTTAAGTATTTTGCAAGAATATCAACAGAAAATCAAAAAACTAATTGACAAATTCCCCAATTGGTTGATTTGTTTGAAATTGAATCCGAATAGTCTGGATGAATATCGAATTTATTATGCTGTTAACAGCTTTCAAGAATCATCCGCTGTTGATAGCATCACCAACCTGAAACTGGCTTCACTTGAAAAATGTTCTTGCGTTGCATTTGTTATTAACGCTTTGACTCACTTGCCCCCACATCTAGTGAATGTTAAAACGATTGAATATTTCATTCAGTCTAGCCAAAAACTGATGAAAAATTCAGACATCGAAATTGATCACATGGTCAATGTTCTACATGATATCAATAGTTTTATCCGAAAAAATATTGGTATGTTCAGTAAGTATCTAGTCACTCAAATTGAAACCAAAGGTCTTTTTCAAGATTGGTTGCATTGTTATTTAAATCTTCTGTACCTTGGTTTTAATCTTCATCATCGATGTTTACCAATGTTGGATAAAGATTTATCATCATATTCGTATGCAGTAGTGACGATTCAAGATCAATTTAAACTGACTTTAGGAGCTTTTCAGATTTTCGATCAAGCCCCCATAATTCAAGAGTACTTTGAGGATGATCTTAAATATCAGTTTAGAGAGCTCATAATTGTTATTTTGAGCTATGCTTGTGAAAGTTCAATTCGTGAATTGATTTCATCAAGTGAAATTTGCGCTTTTTGGTTAATTTTGAATAATTGGTTTGAAAAACAGTCTGACCAAGAAATTAAGTATATTGACAATTGGGTTTCTAAGAAAAATTTTAACTGGAATCAATGGGGAATTTCTAATCGTCTTTTGGAACGATTGAACCAAATCAGATCAAAAGAAACTCTTAACGAAATAGATCAGGATGAATATAATGATCCCATTACAGGCGATGAGATTATTACTCCTAGAAAACTTCCGCTAACCAATCAAATTCTTGAGAAGAATGTTATTTACAGGATTCTACGGAGTAATCCACACAATCCATATAATTCTTCACCTCTTTCAATCAAATACTTGGAAGAATATAACCGACAACCAAAAATTATTCAAGAAATGAATGATTTCATGGAAAGAAAAAGAAAAGAAAAATTGAAATTGGCTGGAAAACCGTGAGTTGTTTATAATTTTACATGAAAACAGCTCAATCATATTGGGTCATTTTAACACTACTCATCGCTGCCGGTGCAGTGATAATGTATTATTATGATCCAACAATTTTATTTATAATTTTAAAAATGTTATCAATGGTGATGATGCTCATTCCCGTTGTAATATGTTTATGGGTCATAGCTTGGCATTTATGCTTCAAAAGAATAACAATCGTTAAAGACTTTATTTCTTAGGTTTATTTCTTAGGTTTACTTCTTAGGTTTACTTCTTAGTCTTGTTGCTTCTCCTCATCAGCACTTATCTTTTAAAATAGCCTCCAAATTTTTTATACTTCCATTTTTTATTCCTTGGCATAAATCTGCTACTTGATACCGATAATTGTAGACGATGACTAAATAATAAATAATGATGCCCATTAAGGATAAAATTAGCCAAAGTGGTAGAATAGTTCTTCTTGCACCACTACCAGTCGCGAATTTCTTCAAGTTTCCTTTTGGATCAAATATGTATTTGGGTTTAATTACAAACAGTAAGCCGAGAGCAATAAAATAGATTAATATAGATGTTTCCAATGGTCTTTGCGGATTAAATAGTGACATTCCTGACATTCCTTTGATTGTTTAAAAGAAAAAAACTTGAAAGAAAAATATCTAATCATCTATCAAATGGTCTCCCTAATCGAGTTAGTTGTTTTTACTGTAATTCTGGCTACATTTGGTTATTACTGGAAGGATAACATCGTCGAAACGTTTCTAAATCAATATCATTTGACGGCACCTATTCTAATCACCCAAAACACAAGTCAAGAAGTCAAACCTGTCATTGCTACCTACGACCAAAATGATTTTTACAATCAAGTCGCTTTATATCTCAGCGATTATATCCCAATGGAATTAAATCCAAATCAAGGAGGAACTCTTCAGAATTTGGCCGCGATTGAAAAAGAAAAAGTAGATTTAGCCATTGTTCAAGAGGATCTCTACATGGATGCCTTTCTAGGTCATGAATTATTTCTTGATAAGCCTTATAAAAATATGAGATTTATTGCTGGACTTTATCATGAAGTTTTTATTTTAATCACTTACCCTGAATCAGGAATTAACAGTTGGTCAGATCTAAAAGGTAAGGTTCTTGGATTTCCGAGTCAAAAATCGGGTTCTTTTCAAAATGGATTTCGATTGGCTCAAACAGTTGGATTAATTCCTGGAAAAGATTTTAAATACATCAATGTTGAAAGCATGAACCGATTGGCTAATCTCTTTTTAGAAAGGAAGCTTGATGCAATTTATTTAACAACCAGCAATAAAAATCCCTATATCATCAATTTAGCCCAAAGAATGTCTTTGAAATTCATTGGAACAAAGGAGATTGATTATGATATTTTGAAAAAGTATTTTCCTAATGCCCGAGAAAAATACATCAATACTAATAATTTTTACACTAATATCAACACCTCAAGTTTTGTTAAGAGCTTATCCACTCGGGCAATTCTAGTCGCCCATTCCAGCCTAGATTCAGATTATGTTTACAAACTAACCAGAACTCTTTATCAAAAAGTTGAAAAATTAAAACTATTAATCAATAGTTATCTCTATAATCGAGACAAATTGAACCTCGTGTTGGATTCCTTTATTCCCATTGAAATGTCCTACATGGATATCAATCTCAAGTATCATCCAGGAGCCGAAAAATATTATTATGAATTTGGCTATATTACCAACAATCCTAACCCGGATTGCCGCCGATATGTTGGGCAAAATCTTTTTAAATGCCCTGAAATACAAGCTTGAAATCTTTTCTAATTAAAGATCAAATGAAAGCTGAAACAGTCATAGCTTACTTCACAGAGCCAATTGGATGCTTTTTATTTGCCTCCTTAGCTGTGGTTTTAAAAAAGGTTAACCTACCATTAATTCATAAAATCCCATTAGGATTATTATCATTTATGATACCATCCTTAATTGTCGTTTTATCATACACATATGCCACAAACAATGCTTTTAAAGTCCATAATTTATTCACTGGTAAATACAAACTTATAATTGGATTACTCTCAACTGTTGCTCTCTATGCTCAATATTTTGGTTTCGCAATTCTACCAGTTAGCGCCAGTATTCCAATTTACATGTTGTCACCAATTATGCTAGTTGTCTTTGATGCTCTGATCAACGGAACTACTTTTAATGTTGGTCAACTTGGGGCCTTTATTCTGTCCTTTATAGGTATCCTTTTGGTTGTGATGAGCAAGACTGATCTGGCTCCTAAAACAATTGTAATCGGTATCGCATTAGTTTTTATGGCCGCTTTTGGTTATGCTATGAATTACACCTTAATGAAGGATGCCATCAAAGAAGATGAATTCACCGATGAGTTTAATTACATTAATTTGTTGGGTTTGATTATATTCTTCATCCCGGCGATTATCACTTCCATCATTGGTTTAGTAATTCTCTATCTCCATCACCAGAATCCTAAAATAATGCCGCAAATCTTCGGATTAAGTACTTCATTCGGGAAAAGTGATATTGGAGTCTTTATGATGGCGATCTTTGTGTGTACTTATATTGGTAATGCTTTGTATAACTTTTCGTTTTCCAGATTACCAGTCTCAACATATAGTGTAATTGAAAATACAGAAGTAATTGCCTCCTTGGTAATTGGTTACACCATGTTGAATGAAAGCATTACACCCATTAAACTAGTTGGATGTCTTTTAATCATTGCTGGAATAGTTCTCGAAATTTTTATGAGAGAACGTAATTTACCAAGTATTATCAATGGAGACTCATCAAGTAAGATGAGGTTGAACAGGTTCGTTGACCAGAAGCGTTCTGACACCTAATCCCTGTTTTTTAAGAATCTCCTCATTTTTAATTCTTTCATTTAAATCTCCTGGAAAAGCAAAATCAGGTGATTTCAAGTTTGGATAGAGCTCTTTATCGTGTTGCAGATCACAACATTTATTGCACTCAACTCCTGAACAATCTCTTTCTCTTATCACCGTTTGACCATCGCTAGTCATGACCTTAATCTTCTTGTGACAATTATAACAAAGCGGTTTATCTTTTTTGTAATGCTTAAAGCCAATTGGTTTCATTCCCACTGGTAATTGACATTTTCCATACCGACATTCCCCCATTGAATTAGGAAAATTCTTATTAGCTTGGAAAAAAGGACAATCTTCATCTTTCTCACATTCTTGATCCCAAACACCAACTCTTTTAACCACTGAGTTATAAGACAAACAATCATTGGAGTTTTTGGAATCCGGCCATTGTTGGTTACCTGGTCGAAAACATTTATGCTTACCCTGTTGATCAAAATCTCGCAGGAAAGCTTGATAAGATTTGCCATCCAAATTGTAATTCTCTAATTTTTGATCCTTCAACTTATCATAAAGTTGACCCAAAAGCTGCATATCTTTATCTTTACCAAGTTTAGTTCCCACCAGTTGATCACTTTTTTTATAAGAATCCAAATGACGGAAAGCTAGAGCATCCTGTGGTTGAATACCAATTAAGTGTGATTTAGAAATCCAAATTTGAACTTTTTCTGGCCTAAAAAACATCTCAACATAAAAGGTAAATCCATAATGCTTATTGTCACGATGAGCTTCAATCATTAAGGTATAGTTGTATAAGTTCAAAGTCTGATGGTACTTAATTCGAATGATTTGGTAGTCCGAAACAAAGTAATTGGTCCAGGGATGATATTGAGGCGAATAACCACTCTTTCTGGCTTCTGAATTCAACTTCAGAATAAAGTAATAAAGAAAGATTTTGAGGGTTTTTTGATGATAACTCAATAAGTCTTTGGCTTGCAATCCCGATGTGCCAGGTGTTCCAGTATCTGTCCTGGTTTTATAAGCTTGATCTTTCTCATCAGCAATCTCGAGGTTTAAAAGATCTTGACTTTTGGTCACATAAAGAACTTTCCAGGGGAGATCTTTGAAGGCATAGACCTTGTTTTGATGAGTGAAGTATGGGATATTTTGTATTAATTTTTTATTAACATCCATCATCTGGTAAACATCTAGATCACTTTTGATGGAGTAGAATTCACTTTTAACTCTTTGACTGGTTAGAGGAGGTGAACTATAGACTTTGGTTCTTCTTCTTAAATAATTCTGATTTTGATTATAGGCTTCTGGTATGTTCCTATATATTTGATGACTCATTTCAGCTTACTTTTATCTTACTCTTATCTTACTTCTAAAGGAGATTATTTTTGTTGAGTATTAGAAATTTAAAAAATTAAGGTCTGGTGGGTGCCGGAATAGCTTTTGGTCTAAAATCAAGGTAAATTGGGTGGTGATCACTGGCATTAGAAAAATTAACAACCTTATATTTACCGATATTGGCTTCATGATAAGGTTCAGTTTGTTCATTTAAAATTTCAAAGTCTTTTTCAAATTCTTCTGACACAAATATTAAATCAATCGCGTTGTCACCTTGATTGAAAGCAGTTTTGATTTTTATATCATTTAGTAATTTCATAGTAATTTTATTAGTGCGTGCCATTCCTGCAAATACTCCACTCATTACAGTATTCGCCGTGCTCACAGCCGCGGCAGCTTCAGCTTCTAAAGCATTGGCTATAGCCGTCCCCCTAACTCTGATATCAATCGCATCACCAGCCTGACCAGCCTCTGGTTCTGGTTGATTATTAAAATCTCCCATCACAATAATATAAGGTGTGATTAATTGATCAATGGCCATAATTTCTCTTAGATTTCCTATCTCAAATGATGTTTCGTGACGAGCAAAAAAAGTTAAATGAACCGTATAGATCCAGACTAAACGTTCACCAAATTTAAATAATCTTCTTAAACATCCCCGATCAGCTCGGTCTTTATGTGGATTTAGCTCTAAAGCCATATCATATCCAGTGTTTACTACATATTTATCTTTGGTATACATCGCTTTTCCCATAAAGAACATTTTTAAAGCAGGCACATGATGATTTTGAAAATCATTGGACTTGAGAGAGTTTGGTAAGCTCAATTTATCATCCATCATTTTGTCAACTGAGCTAAAGTCTACGTCTACTGACCCTGAGGCTGTATGGAAGGGAGAATCGTGATGAGTGTAAGGAACATATTCTTGAAACAAAACAACATCTGGATTTGGCAGGTTAGTAGCAATATGATTTATGGCATGACTAGGATGTTTTCTAGGAGGGTTTTCTAGAGTCATTCCGAGATTAGAATCATCACAAACTTTGTGCCAGTTGTGAACATTATATGATACAACTCTAAAGGAAGAGAATGGTTTTTCTATTGAAGTTGGAGGAATCTTACATAAATCGTTCTTGGTACTTGATATTGAGTGTGCATTATCTCCAGAGAAAGCTTTAACGTTATCAAAGCGCAATAAGTCTTCTTTCTTTTCATATTTAATATTTTCAGTGTTATTTTTTCTGTACAACTTATAAGTTCTAAGGTTTCCATTATATTTGTGTCCTTCCACAACCAGTTTGGTTGGATCCAACGCAAATGTCGTCATTTCATATGATTTACCATCATCCACCGCATCTTTTTTAAATTTAGTTTTTACAGTGACTTCAGGAATGGTTGTGCTCCCAGGACAACAATCATCTATGGTTTTTATAAATCCGGATGCTTCACCTCTGGACACTCCTTGACAGTGAGTTCCAATGATCAAACCATTAATTTCTGCATCTGATAAAAATCCAGAGATCAAATAATGATTTGGATCAGCATCAATTGCATATTCAGCAGCTCCTTTTTTCAAACCAATTTTATTGATTTCCATATTTTTCAATTTATTTCCTAATTTTCCTTTGATCGCCTTAGCTTGAGCCTCAGTCTCAACATAGAATAATTTTTGACTAGGATGTTTTAATGTTAGTTTTCGTTTATCTGCCATATTTAAACTTTATAATCACAAGTTTGAATTTAAGTTTGAATTTAAATTAAAAGAATAAAAAAAATTTACTAAAAATCAAGTTGGAAAGATGATTAAAGTTACTTAAAATTCCTCAAAATCATCTTCTTCCCCTGCCACATAAGAATACTCATTCTCTTCAATTTCGTATTCCATCATCTTATCTTGGCGTTTCTCTTCAATCAAGTGACCAGCTACATCCGGATTTTCACCTAATTGATCAAGAACTTCCATATCACGATCAAAGATTGGTTGATCTTCACCGGCTTCGATATCTTTTTGCAGAATATCAGCAAAATCTTCATAATCAATCAAACCAAGACGCTTTTGATCCATAATGACTTTACGAAGATCCTTACGGCCTTCAGTTGCCAAGTGGGCAATCAATTTAAGATTCTTACGATTTCTTTCTTCCTTAGCTGCGTCAGCCACAATCGTCATATAAGATTGGGTCAATCGATCAAATGTTTCCTCTTCTCTCATGATTTTGGCTAAAATGATATCAATATATAAGATCATCACCTTTTGATCTGAGAACTTTTGCAAATTAAAGTTTCTAATGTCCTCATCAAGATTGCGGGTACCTTCTAAATCTAAATCCAGGTCTGGTTCACCCTGATCATTCTTGACCACAAAACTATACTCCGTAGATCCCTTCTTCTCTGGTTGGGAGTCAATCATCCGGTTCAAGATAATCAATAAGATACACTTAAAGAGACTACTTGAATTACTGAAGGTAAAATGTTTATATTCGCTACCCTTTAATTGTTCCAATCCATTAGTCAAACCTTTAAAGATACGGAAGGCTTCTTTGAAAAGTTTTCTATTTTGTTTGAACTGAACTAAATCTTTCCATTGTTCATTAATTTCAGCCATTTGGTAACTATCAAAAGCGTTATTCTTGATCTTGGCTAGGGTTGGTCTAAAGAAGTTAAAGATATAGTGTTTGAGGTTCCTTTCAAATCGCATGTATCTGGTATTAGTGGCGCTCTTGAATAAATCACCTTGTTGTTCCTTGGGAGCGAAATCAATATTGGCAATGTCTTCTTGTTGGTAGAGGTTACGATAATCACCCAAGCGATGCAGTTTCTCTTTCATTTGGGTATCTTTCTTCAAAACATCTAAATGCTGAGCCAAAGTGCTAACTTCGTGGTTGATTTGTTGATCAAGTTTATTCCAATGTTTGTTGAGGTCTTTAATTTTAATTTCATCTTCATTTAGCAATCCAATTAGTTTAATCAGGAAACCATCTAGAAAGTCACCACTTTTGATTTCTGGGCTCTTGGCCATCCAATTCTGGATGCTTTGAATTAGAATGTCCCGATGACTTAATTCGGCTGGTTGAACAATACTGACTTCGCCATTTTTACGAATATCATGAACTAACTGGTGATAATCTTGATCAGTGTACTCGGTTCCTAGAATCTCAGGCTTGCTTTCTCCGGAAAGAGTGCAAATATCAAATGCATTGAAAATACGAGGCGCTCCACGATTTAATCCCATTTGAACATAGGTTTCAAATAACTTGGTCTTCATATCAGAACCCAATTTAGTTTCTTGGTTCAGGTGGTAATATGGATCAAATTGGTAAATCATATCAACCTTCATGAAACTGGGGGGTGGTCCAACTCGACCAACTTGACGTTCCAGTTTTAATTTCAGTTTATCAAGAGCAGCTAACTCAGCAACTAGTTTTTCTAGATTAGGTTCCTTTTGGAAGAGATATTGATAGTAAGAACCACCATCTCCAGGTTTGATCTTGGTCAAACAACAAGAATTTCCAAGCTTAACTGTCTTGTGGAAAGTAACTGCTGGGTTTTCCTGAGAAATGATTGAACTAGCTGAATCAAACAATTTAGTACTTTTATAATTTAGGTTTGTTCGAAGATCACTAGCGAAACTGGTATATTTCTTCGTTATAACTTTGTGAACACTGTTCGGATTTAAAGAGTGTTTCGGAGTCCATTTAGTATCTAGAACACCAAGAGAAGGACGATATTCCATCCAAGAATTAGTTGGGTTAGCCAGGAAGGGATCCTCATGGAAGATATGAGTCGCCTTTTTCTCAATTGCTCGGTTATAAAGCTGCTGAATCTTTTGAGTTTGACTCATTAACTTCAGGCGGCCGATGAAACGAGCTTCAATGTTTTTCTCCTTGAGCAAAAAGTTCCATTCTGGGATTGAACCCATTTTCTCCAGTAAACAACTAAAGTATTTAACTGTGGTCAGATCATGCAATGGACCCAAAGGAAAGCCACCTAGATGGCCTCGGCATAGATCATTACTGAGACTGTAAATTATGTCTGACGTTTGTAAAGTAATCAAGAACCGAGCAGTGATATCGTAAATTGCAAACCGATTAAAGAACTGATTGGCCTGGTACTCCAACAACTGGGGATTGGCAATTTGCAAAGATTTTCTTAAGTACTCTCTGAAATATTCACGGGTTAAGAAAGGCTCTGACTTAATGAAACTGATAATATCCTCTTGATCCTGACTTAATAAATCTACTTTGACTAGACTCTTTAGACTTTGAAGAGTATTAAGGAATAATTTCATATCAGTTGATGATTGATCATTTTTATTTTCAACATCATCAAGGAGTTCATCAAGTATATTCCGTTGGACTTCTTGTCTTTCAGCGGCTTGGTCGAGAACTTCTCTGGTGATCAGGCGTTGGTCATTCTTATCAGCTTTTTTAACAAAACCATCCATATCAATCTCCTCTCCAGTCACCAAATGCTCCCCACAAACACGACAATTATAATTTTGATCCACCTCTAAACCATAAAGATCCTTTAGCAATTTTTCATTTAAATCACCGGTTTGCTGAACAATATGATGAGCATACAAATAATGGTTACAAATCAATTTCTGATGACAAATATTACAATAAGTCCAATTCAAATTATCATCCTTATTGAGAGCATCATATCGACCATAATCAGCGAAATCAATATCATCTGAATCAGTTTCTTCACCATTGTTCAAATATTTAAGGAAATTGGGAGTTAAATCTTGAAACTTTTGAAGGATTGTATGCGATAACATATATTTTTCCTTTAAAGTAATGTGTTTCATTCGGAAGAAATAATTGATAACCTGGTAATGAGCGCAATCCTGTTTGTGTAATTGAGCTTTTTTAACATCCTCAATAATTTGCTGGTAAGCGGCTAATTTGTTTTCTCTCTTTAATCTTTCTAAGTTGCGCTGTGATCTTAAATGAGACCGAGCCTTTGAAATGGCTTTTTCAAGAGAGTTTCTCTTAGTTTTAAACTTGTTAACTTGATCTCTTTCTTTATTTAAAGTTGTCAATAACTCTTTATTATGACCAATTTGACGATAAATTCGATCAAGATGTCCCGGCCAACATTTAAAGTCATCTGACTGAAATTGGCAATCTTTACCAGATACCAGATCAGCAACATGATCTAAACCAGGAGATTGACATTCCTTTTTAACTAGTTCTTCTAGCTGACCTACTTTAAGACTGGATTCTTCCCAAACATGTCGTTGATTGGGTAATTCAATCCGAAGGAAGACTTTTCTTCCTTTTAGAACTGCGTAATCGCCAGGAACAACTTCGACGTTTCCGACGGTTGATTTGGCTGTTTTATAGTTATCAGCTTCCAAATCAGTCTGATCATGATAAACCTTGGCGACGTTATATTTGGGGCGTTCACCGCATTTCTTGGCATCTTTTGAGTCAAAGTAGTTGGTTAATTTGAGTTCTCTTTGGTATCGTCCTTCTAGAATATCAAGATCTTTTTGAACTTTGACAAGTTCTTTGTCAATATTGCCGATATTGAGAGTTTTTTCATCTTCGACGAGTTGGTTACGGGTTAGTAAAAGTTCTAGTAATTTTCCATGATCTGGTTTTTGAAGGGTCCAAGCTAAACGGGTCGTATCATTATCAATTGTTTCGTTTAGGAGGGGATAAGTATCATAATAAATTTCGAGTTCTTCAAGAATCATTTTGTCAACTAGTGGGCAATGACGAACATTCTTATTTTCGGAGGACGATTCGTGCAAAAGGAATTTTTGGTACTCAAGCCATCTTTTACTGAGATGAAAACTTTGATTTTCAACTGAATCAGCTAGGATCTCTCTTAAGATTTCCCAATCAGCTTGGTTAAGTTCTCTTAATTTATAGCCATAAGGTGAGATAACTACTTCTAGTTGGGTCCAATTTTCGCATTTAACTAATTCTGATTGATGTTGACGGCAAATTTCTGGAAAGCTTGGTACCAGAGTCTTCAAATGTCTTTCTTTTTCCATCGAATCAACTGGAGCACTTTCTGGAAAGTAGAAGAAGGTTGGTTTATTACGGTATTTGAGAACCTTTTTGGAAACATAATCTTTATCAAGGGTTTTTTCACGAATTCCATCTTCCTGGTATTCTTCATAAAGACCTGAAATTGAATCATGATTCATTTGAGAAGGATTAAAGGCGTGACGAAAGGGTAAAGCTAGATAACCAACCGAGTTAAAGCGGTCTCCATCTTGAACTCTCTTGAATTTAGGGATGTTATCTAAACTAGTTTCCATATTTTCTTCGTAAACCCATTCTTTATCAGGATCTTCAGCGATTAATTCATCTTCTTCTTGATCTAATTCAGCATCACTCTTCTTTTTAATTGATTCTTGATAGTAGATTAGTGGGGATTGCATTGAATAACTTTCAATCTCGGATTCTTGAAAATCAATTCCTTGGTTTTTAAAAGGATTTTTGCTGTATCGAACGGCCAAAGTATTATAATTATTGAATGGCAAATCCAAATCACTTACTCCATCAGCAATCCGCCCAATGTCTCCAACTAATTTGGAATCATCATTGATTTTAAAAGGTGACATCATGTCATTAATGGCTTTTTCAAGTTGAAAGTAGGTTAAAGATGAGATTTTGCTACTATTTTTTTGGTCAACTCGGGTGATTAAATCGCTGATGACTTGCAAATAGTTTTGGTGTAGAATATTGCTATTTTTTTGATAAAAATCAAAATGATAATCGGAATCATCACTTTTGAAGTAAAGTTTTTTACGATCAAGAACAACTGGGATTAGGAATCTAGAACGGTAATCATTATTCATGTATTGGTCAACAAGAGGTCGTCGATCTTCATTAAAAGGATTACCCGATTCATGTTGTTCAGTGGCTTTGTCTTTCAATTGGTTGATTAAGTTATTAACATGGTGAATTTGGTTAACTAGAAAACTATTTTTTCTTAATTGTTTGTTGGGAATTAGTTTTTCAACTAAATATTTGTAAAATTCGCTCTTTTGAATCTTTGGTTCATAAATCTTTTTCTCGTCTGGGATAGGAACTTTTTTGGAGCGATAAACAACTTTTGATAATTCAATTGGTTGATCAATTACATCAAATTCTTCAAAATCAAGTTCTTCTCCTTCTGATTCATCGGCATCCAGGTAATCATCTGATTCTAGCATACTGAGTTTGCTGTTAAAAGATTCCAACTCTTCAGATTCCTGTTCCAGACTCTCAAAATTAATGTCACTGATCTCGATCTCTGATGAATCAGTATCGTCCATCAATCGTCTGGCTCCACCGAATTTATCTTCGAAGTTTTCTATTTCCTCTTCATCTTCTTCCCGATCCAGCTCGTCTTCTAAGCCCAGATCAGCTAAAACAATATCTTGAGCCATGTTAAAATCTCCTCTGTCACGGCGAAGATTTTGAACTGACTCCAGAATAGCCTCATCTTCATCTTCTAAATCAGGTAATGGTTGATCTGGGTTTGGTTGATCCAGAATGATTTCATCAGTAGCGGCTTGATATTTTCCGGTTAACTTATCATTTAAGGAATTGACAGCCATTGTTGTGGGGTGAACATGATAAATTTGACCATCTCCGTCCATAATTTGGGTTAATTTGTTTAAATTCCCTTCACTATCTCTTTTTCTGATTTCTGTTAGTTGTGATTGAAGTTCTGGTTGGCGATCAAAATGTTGTTTTTGATTGCTGATGACCTCAACTTCCTCAACCCCAGCTAGAGAATTATCTTCTCCTGGGCGACGGAAAAAAAGAGTGTAATATTTATTGGAATCGGTGCTGGCTCCACGTCTTAAAACTCTTAATCCTTTTGCATAAGTGTCAACAATATCGAGGACTTGATCATTTAAAAAAGATATACTAGATGATCGAGGGCACTTAAGCTTGATTTGGCAACCAGTATCTAAAAATTGGCTCTCTTCATTGGAATGAACTTCTAAATGAAGATTTCTTTGGTGAGCTGGTAGAGCTGGAATGCCATTTGGATAAGCAAAATCCATCACGTCAGCTAAAATTCCGACTTCATCTGGTGAACCTTTGTGTTGATGGTAGTATTTATGTAACGCTTTCTTTAGCTCAGAGTATTCATGTTGGTTAATTTGGCCCGTTTTTTTTATTTGATATCGTTGCCAATCATCAATTCCCGCGAAAGTCGGCTCTTGATGATGGTTGAATTTAAAGTAAATTAAATTTTCCATTGAAACGCTAACTATAACTCCGGAACTGCCTTGATCTGAATCTAAAATCTTAATAATGTATCCTGGTTTTAATGAACTCATGTAAAAACAAAAATTTATTTGTATGTAATTGAGAAAATAAATTTAGGTCTCAAGGCATCTTTGAAACTAAAAAAAAATTAATTTAGTTTCAAATTTTAAAATTAAACTTTAAACTTTAAGATCTATCTAATCTTCTTGTTCATTTGGTTGCTCACTGGATTGCTCAACCACAGTTGATTCTTCCGACTCAGTAGTTTCTTCAGCTTTTTCAAGAGCTTTTCTAACAGCTTCCTTAGCGACCTCTTCGGCTTTCCTGGCCTTGTTGGCATAGCTGTTGGGGCTAGTAGCTGGATCAAAAGGAGCAGCAGATGGAGTATTAGTCGGTGTGTCGTCAGTATCAGGTTGCGCGAAATTTTGGTAGGGATTTCGGCGGTTCATTTTGTGATTCCTTTGGCGATGCTGTTGTGTGGCCTGTCTCATTTTTTTGATGTCATCAACCCGACCAGAATCGTTTTTCTGTTCTTCGCGACGTGAGCAAATCATGTTGGCCAGATCCATGTGTGGCATTTGGTTAATGTAATCACAGACTGTGCTCAGATAAACTGGTTGACGGCTCTTGATATCATTTCCGCTGCTCCAATACTCCTGGTGAATGTTAAAACATGCTGTTTGGAGTGATTTTGGGATTTCGCGGCGAAAATCAATACGATCTCCCTTGGGGCGAGTGTTAGTAGCCCGATAGTTGGTATGAATTTCACTAGCTAGGCTTTCAACGCAATCTTCCAAATTAGCAAAATCACTTTTAAATTCAGGAAAATAGGCCAGAAAGTCCTCAATAGTTTTGTTCTGATGGTTTTCAGTAAACATTTCTAGGGTCTTAGAATGATTACCAAGTAGGTTACGAGCACAGATAAAAGATGGATTCCGAACTTTACTGCGTTGGTCTTGATGACGGAATACTAGACCTTGGGCCTGGCAATCCTGACTTCCAACAAATGTATCAACTTCATCCCACGTCTTAAAATTATAATGCTTGGGGAACTTGACTTTCCAGTTCTTCTCCTTAAATGATGCCTCAACACTAGTCAGATCAACTAGCTGATGACCAGCTTTACTATCACGAACCTCAACCAAGTTCAGAGTTGGTTCAGATGGACGAGCAACATCTAGAAATTCAGGATGTTGCAGAACCCACGAATAAGTTAGGTTCTGATCAAGTTGATCGGTCAGACCATCAAATTCAAGTCCGGTGGCTTGTTTGAAAGCTTCATCAAAAAGAACTTCAAACGTCTTTTCTGACCGGAACTTATTTTGAGCTCCAACATAACTACGAGTAGCTTTGATCCACTTGTCACCATGAAAAGCAACATTAACCATCGGACCAGATGGGAAATCTTCAACTTGAACATCAGCCATATCTGGGTGTTCTTGACGAAAAGATTCATAAGTCCATGATTTTGGTGGAGCAACAAGCAGAGTTTCATGTGTTGTTCCATCAGCAACAAGACTGCGACCATATCGAACAGTTGCTTCGTCAAAGTTAAGCCCCTTCTTGTCACCACGATACTTTACCAACCAAGTGTTCCTAGTATCATCTGAATAGAGATTAAGTCCCAATTTACGAAGCTGCTCCCTGGCATAATCGAAAAAAGTTTGTTGTGGTACAGATTCAGTAGGAGTTTCCCCTTCTACCAACTTAGTATCTGCATCAGTATCAGTATTAGCCTGAGATTCAAGGAATTTTGTTTCCAATTCTTTCAAAAAATTCATCACGAAAATGTTAAACTACTTCCTAAATGATTTGGCAAGTAGATTCAATTTTTTATATTTAAAGCCAAACTAAAAGGATGGCAATTACAATTGCGGCGGCGTAAATAGCCAAACCAAACCCTGTTATGACACCACCAATTGTCTTAATTTGCTTTGAATTACATTTGTTAGCTGTAATACATTTTTGTTCATCAATGTTATCAAAGAAACTAATCATCATATAGCACTGAACAATACAGAAAAATGCGATGGTAAAATTAAAGATGGTTCCGACTAAAGGTAATGAAGAAAAGCCCTGATTGATATTAATCAAAATATTAATAATTCCCATCACGCCTCCGGCTAAAGAAAACCAAATGATGTAGTCAAGCGGTTTAACTAATCCGAAAACCTTATCATTTGCACATTCGCATTCATTACTCAATTTAAGTTTTGAGTAAAAGAAGACGACAAAATTAGTTATGGAGAAGAGGACAAAAAAAATACCGTGTAAATAATCCCGAAGTTTAAGATCTTTCATTGAAGATTAAGTTGAAGATTAAGTTTAATCTTTATGGAGAAATTAAGTTAAAATTAAGTTAAAATTAAGTCTACTTTTTCGCCATATGGCTTTTAACCACTCTACCTATTTCAGCGTGATAAATTGATTTGCCTTTTAATTCTTCAATTAGGTCTCTGGCTTGAGTTGTGATTTTATGACAAACATCGTAGACAAGATCTCTTAGGTGACCCCACTCATTATCTTTGTCTTTGAGAGGATTTAGATAGATCAAAACGCTATCTTCCAAGGGATGTTTCTTATTAAAATCAGCCGCACTTAATTGTTGATCCTCTTCGATATAATATTTCTGCAAATGAGATCCGATTAAGTTACCAAGAGTTTCATTTTCACCATAAACGCGAATACAATAAGCGCGATCCATTGCGTTGTAACCCTTAGTCACTTCAAGTTGTCCTTCAATTGGTGTTTCCAAATATCCTTTGAATAAGTTAACCTTTTTAATCATTTCTTCCAGACCTCTTTCAAACAAAAGCAATGGAGATTGGGTTCCGATTGATTCGATGATCATGTTATACCAGAAGGGATCTTCATTTTCATCTCTGTAATAGCATCTTTCAGCATGACAGGAATCAAATTTTCGTTTTAGTGCTTCCTTATCCATTTTGAATGATTCTTCCTCAACAGTTTCATCATATTCTTTGAGAACTTTGTTGATACGGTTGTGTTCATCTTCTTCATCCACTTGGAATTTTTCAAATTCTTCTTGATAAAGCTCAGGATCAATCTTAAAACTGTGAGCAACTGCTCCGGTTTGGCTGAAGCAAGCATTTTGAAGTCCAGTACTAATAATACATTTTCCTTCACAATGAAAACCAGGTTTATCTTTGGTTTTATCTTCCCACGGAATAATTTTAGTCAATGGGATATACTCACCAGTTAAGGCACTTGGGGGAAAGATCTTTTGAACTTGCGCTCGAGTTAAAAATTTGTTTTCAGATAATTTTTTAACCTCGAAATCACCCGAAGTTACCAACTTGTAGTCTTTAGCATCATTTTCTTGGTTGATGATGAAAAGATGATCATGAACATCAAATGTTTCTGGGTCAAGATGAACTGGAATACAACCAATCCGATGTGAAATGAATTCATTCTCAAAAGGTGTATTATTTTTAAAAACACTGAAATCACAGTTGTTGAGGGGTCGCACATGAAACCCGACCGTTGGGATATTACTCAATATAATTCTTTCTAAGCTATTCACAAATCCAAGATCAAGGTCCTTTATTTCAAGTGTCAAATGATCTTTAGCAAGGTCCCAAGTATCTTGGTAGGGAAATTGGAGATTTAATAATTTATTGTTCATTACAATTATTAGTTAAGCGTAAGATTTATATTAAATTAAGATTTTAACTAAACTTATTTCAATTTTTATTGGTCTCAAAATCTCGTTCAAATTTCATTCGGATTTCGTTTAAAATTCGTTTAAAATGTCATTTCATACTATAAACCTTAAAATTGGAATTGTGAATGAGTCAAAATATTCTATTTTTCAGTGAGAGATGCCCACATTCAAAGAAACTAATTTCAAAAATTATTAATACTCCTCTCTACAACACTCTCCAACGTGTCTGCGTTGATTCCAGTGATGTTCGAAGTCGATTACCTAAATTTGTTGTTAGTGTCCCGTTGGTTTATTTATCCCAAGCCTCTCCTAGATACGGTCAAGTAATAATCGATCCTAATATCTGGTTATGGTTAGAAGAGCAACTCCGAGCAGTTCACACCGCGACTGTTTCTAACTTTTCTCAACCTCAAGCGCAACCAGTTCATAACCCAGCTGGTCAACAAGGTCCACCTGCTGCCCAACCCGGTAATACTAGTGCTGCACCGCCTGCTATGAATGATAGTAGCGATTTTTTAGCTTATAACGAGATAGAAATGGGTGGTGGTATTAGTACTGATTTGTATGCACCTTTTTCAAAAGTGGATTCCCAAGCACCCCCGTCTCAACCTCTTTATCCTCACAGCTATGAAACAGTTGGAATCGGAGGTCAACCTAAAACTACTCCTCAGGCTGGGAACGCAGCTCCAAATACTCTACCAACCAATCTAGTACAACCTCAATCAGGAAGTGGACAAAATAGTCGATCTGGTCAGCGAATGGACAAGTTTGATCAAGACTTAGCCATGCGAAAAACAATGCGTGACAATGAACCCTATGCCAAAAATATTCATGCCGTCCAAGGAGTCCCACAAAATTTTGATCAACAGTGGAGCCAAAATTCAGGTGGTGGCGGAGCACCCGGACCATATGTTCAATAAGTTAATGATTTAATAAGTTAATGAATTAATGATTAAATTAATTGGAATTTCAAAAGAGAAAAGTAAATAGTAAGAGTAAGTTAAATTTTTTTATTTAGAGACTGATGAATTCAGCAATTGTAGAGATAATTTAGTTAAAACAACTAAATAATCCCAAATTACGTTTTGGTTTTGATCTGACATCCGAGCCCAATAATTTCTTAGGTTATCGATCAGACGAAAAGCTTCAACTTGATTTTCTTTGTCGTCAGTTCCATCCATGATTAAATGATCTGAGTTCTTAAGAAAGAAATCTGAATTCCGACCATATATCTCGTCAATATGATTACGAACATAGTAGGCAAACAATTCACCTGGTTTTTTGACGTTGACTCGCATTAATTGGGCAATTAGACGTCCATAATAAGGAAAATCTTGGTCTTCCGGGTAAGTTTGAACCAATTCTTCAACAAATTTATTTAGTTGATTATTGAAAGCGATAGCTAGTGACATATGATACACTTCTTGTTTAATTTTCTTAAATAAATTTTTGGAATAAACTGAAACGAACGTTCAAACAGCTTAAAAAAAATCTGTCTCATTATCATCTAATGTCTTTAACCGAGGATAAAACTAACCTTGAACATTTCAATCATTACTTAAGAGAATTTCTAAATCAATTGCTGGTCGTCTTTCCAGAAGCTAAAACTAGACTTCAGCTAACTCATCATGATTTGGTAAATGATTCATCTTGTAAAAATGATGCTTATGTAAAAGTTTTTATGAAACGAATTCGACCTTGGGCACAACAGCTCAAGGATAAGAATGATGTCATGTTTGCCAAAGGTCTTGTAGTAGTTGATGGAGTTGATCTAGGCGCAATGTGGCGTGATTCCAAACTTTCGGATAACAGCCGCAAATCAATTTGGAAATATTTGACTTTACTTTACGTTATTGGTGGAACCGTCGTTTCTAAGCCTGAAAAGCTAGAAAAGATGATTAAAGATTTTGAGACTTATGGTGAACAAGATGCGCCAGTTGATGCTCAAGCAGAAGCCTTGCAACAAATGTTAAATAACTTAAAAGAAAAGAATGAATTAGGAGAAGGAGCTGAAGGAGAAGAGGCAAGCGGTGGCGGCTTCGATATGAGTTCTCTTCTTGGTGGCCTAGGTGGTCTAGGTGGTCTTGGAGGCCTAGCTGAAGGCCTTGGAGGTGAAGGGGGAATGAACCTCGAGGGTCTTCTGGGGAAAAACAATTTCTTATCAGGTTTGATGGATGATATCAAAGAAGAATTCAATGATGTCGATATGCCAGAAAATCCAAGTGATATTGGAAGTGTTTTCAAATCTTTCAGTGATCCATCAACCCAAGCGAAAATGCAAAATATCTTTGGCAAAATGGCCAAGAGATTTGAAGATGGAGGTGAAGATGGACAGTTCAATCCAGCAGAAATGCAAAAGAAAGCTGCTCAAATGATGGGGGCCATGGGAATTTCCCAAGAACAAATGCAGCAACAGGCTGCTCAAATGGGCTTAAGCCCCCAGCAAGTTAACCGAGCCCGCACCTCCACTCGTGATCAAGCTGCCCGAGAAAGATTACAAAAGAAATTGGAACAACGGCGACAAGAGAAAGATAAATGAGCGCATTTAGAGTGCCTTAGATTTAGAGCACTTTGAATTAGAACTTTAAATCCACTCTGAGCCGGATCCTGAATCTGAATCAGAGTCTTTGATTTCTAGCATTAAGTTTGACATCAAATTTGATTTTTTGGGAGGGGCTGGGTGAACTTTTCGTTTTCTTATTTTTTTAAAAAATCTCTTCTTTTTAAGAGGAGTTTGTTTTAATGTTTTGGTTAAACTATTAAGTTCATGTTCTTGGTCAACTTTATTTTTAGGTGGTTGACAAATACTGTCGATAATAGTCCATACTTCCCATTGCATTCCCCAATCTTCATATGGGAATATAATAGTTTTACTTTTTTCATCTTCTTCGGATGGCTTAACTAAAATGAAGCCATTCTTATCGTAGCCTGCCACAACAATATCGCACCCTCCGGTTCGGTGACTGCTTGGACTCCAAAAATTATTCTTCTCGTTGTCCTGTTTAAAGATTGGTAAAATCATTAGTGCTGGGCCATTTTCACCCAAAGATCTTTTTAAACCATCAATGGAAAAGATTCGGGCGTAATGTTTAATTTGAAATGGTTTTGACCTAGTCGATTGAGTTTTAATATCGTATTTTCCTTTATCTTTATCCATTAAAATTCCATTTTTTTGTATAGTTCTTAGTAAATGTCTTGCATCAGTTTCTTTTTCTTGATCTGACAAAGTAAACTTAACTTTGTTTTGAGAATCTCTCCATTCAATCCAGGCTCTGATAATTGGCAAAGCTGAAGAATTATTCGATAATTCAGAAATATAAGTTAAGGCATCAGGAATTTTGAATGGCTTGCGAGACTGACTCCAGTTTTTCTTAGAATATCCCTGATAATATGATTCTAAAATCCAATCACGATCATCATCAGATGAGGGTATAAACATAAATGAAGTATTCATCATATAAATCTAATATACTATTTTAAAAAACTAAAAGTTAAATTAAAAGTTATAAAAAATTGATCTCTATTAAGAGATAAAAATAAAGTATAATGGATCTTAAGCAATATCTGTCAGGAGGATTAGCTGGAATTGTGGAAGTTAGTTTGACGCATCCAATTGATAATTTGAAAACAAAACATCAAGCGGCACAGCTTCTTAATCAGAATCAAAAAATTTGGGTTAAAAATAACTTCAAATTCTCCCAACTATATAGTGGGATAGGTCCTAGATTAATTGGTATTATCCCAATGAGATTTGTTTATTGGGGTAGTCAAAGTGGGTTTAATGTCTATTTCTCAAGACCAGAATTTAATCTAGGTACGTCAAAGTATTTTTATGCTGGAGCACTTGCTGGGTCATGTCAGACCCTAGTTGATAATCCAATCGAAGTGCTCAAAGTTAGAATGATTACGGGGCAAACATCCAATTTTCTTCAAACTCTAACTAAGTCATTTCATTTTGGATTCCGGGAAACCTTAATTCGCAATGCTGGATTTTGCGCTATTTTTAACTATGGATTACAAGTTTCTAATCCTAAAACCTTGCAAGAACGTTTATACTATGGAGGAGTTTCTGGGTTAGTGGCTGGGTTTTTAACTCAACCGCTTGATGTTCTTAAAACTGAACGCCAAAGAACAGGTGGTAGTCAGCTTCCAACTAGAAAACTTCTTCTTCAAATATTTCGTAATCAAGGGATTCGAGGTTATTGGGCTGGAGGAGTAATGAGATCTGTTTTAAGTTTTTCGACGATGGGGATTGGAACAGTCGCATTTCTGACTTTCAATAATTTTTTGGAGGATTGGAATCACTTTTGAACTAAATCTAAAACTAAATCTAAAAAATCATAATCATTTTTAAATAATTCTTTTTTTACACATGTCGCACTTACCGCAAGATCGACCTGATGCGGTTGGATACCAACAACTCCAAGTTATTTGTAAATATTGATAATAACCATTTTGGCGACTGATTTCTAGGTAGTCTTTTTTGGTTAGGTGAGCCATAGGAAATTTAAGCTGGCTAAAAATACGAAACGGTTTATCAACTTTATCTCTCAAAATACATTCAACTCCAGGCGAAGTTCTTTTGTCATTGGTTGCCCGATCCAAACCAGTTCCACATTTCTCTAATCCGACCTCAATGCGATGATTAAAATGTGAATGATTAAAATGTGAATGATTAAAATGTAAAGAAAAACGAGCTATTCTTTCATATTGAGTAATTGTGCGACTTGGAAAATGACCATATTCTTTTCGAAGAGTTTGATAATCTTTTAAAACTTCCAAATCACGCTGAACTCCAGTGACATACATGGTTGGAAGAATTAAACTTTTTGTTTTGGGGTGTTCTAGGTGCAACCTAGATCTGATTTTCTTCATTGTTTTGATTTCCATTTGTCTATTTTTACGTTGAACAGCTGGCGATTCACTATCCAAATCACGGCATAAAATATAAATTGGTTGTACTTTTTCTTTTTGATCTAAAACAATTTGACAAAGGCGAAATGTTGAATCTAATCCCCCCGTCCAAAAAAGATAATGAGTTTTATAATGTGTTTTGGAATCATTCTCTTTTTGATATGATAATATTTCATCTTGATCTAGGTACCATTTATTTTTATCTTGAACACAGGAGTAAGTTAACTTGTAGTGTAGAAGTACCAAACAGATTAAAATTATTAAAATCATTATGATGGTTATCTTTTGATGGTGTTTCATTTTTATGGTTATCTTTTAAAAGACTAAAAGAAAAACATTCTGAAAATGGAATGATGACTCCCAAGGCAGAAATGTCTAAGGTAAAAATGTCTAAGGTAAAGATGTCTAAGGTAGAAATGTCTAAGGCAGATACTGTTTAAGACTCAAAAGAGCATCTTTTATTCTTAAATCATCATTCCAGTTTCTAAAAAGAGGAAATCCAGATGTGACGTGTCCATCTTTATCAATAAAAGCTAAAGATGGTGGTGGTTTAGCAGTAAAAGTAATACCTGGTGGTTGGATTGGATAGTTTGGTCCAGCATGTATCTTGATAAAATGAATTAAATCTATATTTCTATCAGACATGATGAATCCTTCCCATTTGTCCAATAATAGATTATCATCATAGGATTCTAATCCATAACTAACTCCGTTGGTATATCCGCTAATTTTTTCAACTGATTCTAGTTCAGCAAGTAAAACAAAATTTCGAGGAATAATTACTTTTCCAGTTGCTTTAATGGAAGATAATGGCATTTACTTAAGAATTTAAAACTATTTGCTTTTAATTGAATCAATTTTTAAGGTTAAACTTTTTGATTTGTTTAATAAATTGATTAATTAAGATTTCTCCATCGAGAACACGGGTACTTTCACTAGTATTTTTACCTTCTCCCCAGGCTGAAATCATAATTTTAAGAAGTGGTTTTAGAGAATCTTCATTTTTGAAGTCGTCATAAATTCTAGACCATCGAATTTTAAACTTGTCCTTAGTGTAATTTTTACTGTAATCATACGTTATTTCCCAGATTTCAAAGATAAAATTATGATAAGAAACTGCTTCTTCTTGGTTGAAGTAATAACTGAAGAGGGTTTTTTCGAAAATCACAAAGTTAAAGAGAATTAAATATTTTTGGAAGTCCATGCGACAGTAATCAATTGGTTGAGATGGTTGATATTCGCGACCATTTGCAATAAGTTGTTCGGGAACAATAAATCTATAATTACTATTTTCAATACACCTATCATTCCTGGTTACAGTTTCATTCTTAACATCATAAAAGATCGAGTTGGTAAAATCCAAAATAATAAATTTTTTATTGGTATGATCATAAGCCATTGATTCAGGAGATAATTCTAACTTAATTAGTCCTTGATAATGTAGTTCTTTGATTTGATCTAGAAAAAGAATTATTGAATTCAAATAAAGTTTGATTTGCTGGTTTGGTTTGGACAATTTTGAGGCTCCATAAATTAAATCATCAACATATTCAATTCTTCTAAAAGGATGAATTGATAAATAATAATGCAGGGTTTCATAAAAAGTTATTATTTTTACAATCCCAACCTCCTCAATTTCCATTACGGCCGGTGAAGCCAATAATTTTAACCGAAACAAAAGAGTTAACCCAAAAGAATTTGATTTAAATTCAGTCGGCATTTTCTTTGTTTTATAAAATTGACCCAGATGAAGTTTTTCGTTGCTATCAGTGATCGTCACAACTTGGGTTGATTTTGCCAGATCAATCGGACCATTTAAAGTATACTTGTGGTTTAGAGAGCTAAAAAGATACTTCCCATTTCTACATTTTTGAGTGTAGGTGGGTATTGTATCACTGGTGTTCATGTGGAATACAAGAAAGTAATTTCATATTGTGTGAGATAAAATTTTATTCAATTTTTATTTGACGCCCATCAATACTATTCTTATCATAACGCTCTGACCCATCAATATGTTGAACCAACGCTTTTCCTGAATCAGACCCATAATTGTAACAACCCCATTTTAAATGAGCTCTTTCAAATCCCAGTTGATTAATTTCCAATTGATAAATATTGTACAAAATTTCCTCAATCCCAAAAGATCCTTTTAATTTTTGTAATTTTGGATTGGAAACCATCATTAACCAACTGGAAAGCCATTTTTGCCTCCTAGTTAGATGAGGATGATTTGACCAAGCATTAGTTTTAATGGCTAAAAAGTTTTTAATTGAGGGATCTTTAACCAGAACTTTATCCCAACCTCCCTTTTGGAAGTTGTTTCTTTTATTAAATTTGAGATAATGAAAATTCGGTTTTGATTTGAATTCAACAATGATCTTGGATAAGTCTATTTTTTCTAAAAAGATCCAATCATGTTCCAAAAACATTAAGTAAGGAGTTACAATATTTCGAATGGCTTTTAGATAATTAGGTTTGAGTCCTGAATGTGGTTCCTTAACCAAAATTATGTTTGGAAATTCGATCGCCAATTTTTGTAAATTTTTCCAATATTCAAGACTGACTGAATCCTCACGACTGTCAAAGTAAATCCAATGATGAACCACTTGTGATCCAGGGCATTTTTGATATAGAGAACGTAGGGAGGTTTCAATGATTTTAATTGATGGTGCGCTAGGAACTGCGTGGGTGGTTGTAATGATACTGAGTTGATTTCGTAAATTAGAAAACTTTTGAAAAATGTTAATTAGTTTTAGATCGTGTTGATCTTTTGGTTCGTTTCGAGCTTTTTTCATAGAAGACAACTCTTTCAAACTGATTATTTTTTGGGACAAATAATAAAGATGATAATGAGGATGATAAAGTAAATAGAAGAGATCTGGGTAATACTGCAAATATTTATTATGACTGGATCGATGTAGCAGAGCATTTTGAATTAAATGGTGATCATAAAGAAAATCTAAGTCAGATGGGGTTCTTAAACCTTGTAATCCAAGAAAAAAACTGGATACTATTAAGAATTGTTCGCTTAGATTAACTTGATTTGTTTCTAGAATAGCTTTGTAATTGAGGAAAAATTTCGAAACTATTGATGATTGTCGCAAAGGTAACAAATTAAGGTTGCCCAGGCTGGCTCGATGATAAATCAAGTTAGCCATCCGGAGGGTTTCCATTGGGTTGTCAGTCACATGTAAGGCATGTTGGGAACCCAGTCGTTCTCTTAAATGGACTTTGTCACGGGCTCCGGATGGGCTAAGGTTAGCGAAATTAGATGATTCAACTAAGATCACCCGAGAGGTAAATTGTTCTGGAAATTTATTAGCATAAGCGGCAAAATAGGCTTGGCTAGTTTTCCAGGTGATATTGACTTTGGGCTCTTGAAAATACAAGTGACGAATAAAGTTAAAAGTTCCATAAGAACTAAGTTGAATATTTTTTTGGTAAATGATTTTGTAACTTTTTTTCTCCAAATAAGTGTTCAAATATGTTTCGTGGGCATGATGAGTGTAATTGTTAAAGATGATCACGAAACGCAGTTTTTTGTTTTTGAGTTGAACGTATTCTCGAAGAACGAAATCTTGTTGTTCCTGAGTTAATCCCGGAATGACATTATTTGGATTGGAAGTAGGCATTTTATATTTTAGACGATTGTTAAATGCCCCAGGAGGTAAATCCAGTTTAACCGTGGTTTTGACTTTTTCAACCGGAATTGTGAGCCTAAAAAGGGTTGAAACAGCAATCCGATGGGCTCCATTTAAAATTGTTCCCTCGTGACTGATTGGAATTGGATATTTAGAATCAAACCCATTTTTTTTGATTGAGAAATATAAGTTATGGAAATCATTCAAGAATTCTCCTAAAGTATGCTTTTCTTTGCTTTGAAAGTATGTCTTTACCTCATAACCTCCATTAAGGACTTTTAAATGATCTAAATATAAATCCCTAAACCATTTTAATTCTGGGGCAGTCATGTAATCAGAGTGGTGTTTATTTGGGTAATGTTGACAATATAAATGAAAATATTTGATATAGACGTATTTAATAATAATGTCCCATCTGTGATAGGTTAAGAGAGATTTAGCTTCCATTTTCATTAGCGGCAACATATTTATTTTCTGTCTTATAACGTAAAAGTGTAATTTAAAATATGACGTGTAAAAGGTTAGTTACAGGATCAAACAGAAAAACTGTTACTCAAAGAATCTCTAACATTAAGCAGGATGATGAAAAAAATCCGGCTTTTGATCCAGATAAAATAGATCAATATGAAACCATTGTGGGTGGTCATAGTGGAAGCAACATTTATCTAATTCCTTACAAAGAAGGTCGCAAGGGAAAGGCCGTTGTTAAAGTTACTAAAATGAGTCATGGTATTTATAAGAAATTTGATAATTTAATGATCATGAATACTACTGAGATCAATGCTATTCGGGAGTTAGTTGTTAGTTGTGTTTTGGATGTCGATACTCAGGAACATCACTTGAGTAAGTTGTTTCCAAAAGTGTATGCTTTTGGGCGAACTAAAAATGATGAACTATACATCATTATGGAACACGTTACTGGAATTACATTGGAAGAAGCTTTAGAAACAAAAATCTTCAAGTCAGCTCATGATTTAATCCAATTTATGAGAGTTTTGTTAACTAGATTGAGAGAGATCTTTCTTTTGAATGGCTTTATTCATCAAGATTTGAAATTGGCTAATGTTATGATGACGAACCCGAAGAGAAAATATAAAAAGCCCATCATCATTGATTTTGGAAGATCAACTATTCCTCATTTTGCTCTTCAAAACAACATTAAAAACTTTCTTTTAAGTATTCACCACGGTTGGTATTATTTTGCTCGACACCGGGCCAAAGATAAAAGAGATTTTCTTGAAGTCCTCTCCAGTGATGACAAACTTTATCACCTTAATGATGATGTCAAATTTGTTTTGATTCCGGTCATCAATTATGCCAAAAAAGAATTTGGATTGGAGAACTTACTGATGACTAGAAAAGAAGTCCGAAAAGCTAATAAAATAGGATCATACGATTTACTTTTAACTTATCTTCTTGACAATCATCCACTCTTTAACCAAAATAAATCAAAGAAATCTACTGAATCTAAGAAAAGCACTAAATCAAAGAAATCAAAGAAAAGCACTAAATCGAAGAAATCTACTAAATCTAAGAAATCCAATTAAAAAAAATTCATTTAACTTTTTAAAATTTTATCTTAAGTATTTTCTCTTAAGTATGATAAATGGAAAAGAGAGGTGATCCAATTTGGATTAAAGATCCAAAAGAATTAATTAGACAAGATCGTTTATTAGAATTTGTTCCAAAACTTAACATGTCATATAGTGAAAGAATTAATGCTATTGTTCGTTTTTCAATTTATGCCGGTGCAGTTCTAGCGCTTTTGCACAGTAATTATCTCTATTTATATGTACCAATTGTTGTTTTAGTCATGACATATTTTGTGTATACTTTTCAAAGTCCTCAAATCAGAGAATCCTATCAAAATCAAGAAACCCAAGAAAAAAAGAAAAGTCTTCTTTTTACTCGAGGTGGAAATGGTCAAGAAGATGATTCGAGAGAATGTTACCCCAGCTCAGTTGATAATCCTTTTATGAATCCTTTACCGGCTGATGATCGCAAACGTGGTCCAGCTTGTTCAACTACCAATGATGCAGCTGTAGCCAATAAAGTTGAAGCTAATTTTGGTCATAATTTATTTACAGATGTCAATGACATTTATAACCGAAGACACTCTCAGAGGCAATGGTACACAGTACCCAATACCACTTTTGGTGAGGAGCAAGGTAAATTTGCTCAATGGTTATATGGTGTTGGACCAACTTGCAAGGAAGGTAATGGAGATCAATGTGTGGGCAATAATCACACCAGATTAAATCAGTCTTCTTACAAGTTCTATTAAAAGTTCTATTAAAAGTTCTATTAAAAAATTGAATATGTTTGAGATGAAGAGTTGAGATATTAACTTATTATACCAAAAATGGGAAATACTCCAAGTATTGATATTACTTCAGATTTTTTTACGAAACCAATATTTCATCGGGCTAACGAAACTGAAAAGAACTGTGGAATAAGGTATTCAGGCATTTATTTAAATCAGGTGGAGTCTCAGATTCCAACAATGACGATGAATAATGTTGCTGACCTAGTTGATTATATCACCTGGTCTAACGCTGGAAATGAAGCTTGGGTCAGAAATGCTTTGGCCATGCCAGTTAAAAGTGATTCTATTGATTCATGGAATGCAACATCTTTCGGCAATGCAGCTCATTTGAGCTTTCATGCTCCCACCGAAGAACTTAAAACTTTAGCTAAAAAGCAATATAATTTGATGATCAAATTAAAATATCCAGGTTGTGGTGGTTAAAGATTAGTCAAAGCAATTTATTAACTTTTTCAAGTTATAAAATAGTTTTTTTTTTCTATTTTGATAATAAGATAATACGTTAAATGAGTAAAGGTCAACGTCTTAAAATCCGTAAATTTGACATGACTAAGGTAAGTGATGAATCCATCATTGCTTTCATTGGTAAACGAAAATCAGGCAAGAGTACTTGTCTGAAAGAGCTTTTGTATTACAAGCGTCACATCCCAGTTGCGACTGTCATTAGTCCGACTGAAGAATTCAATCGATTCTTTTCAGATATCATTCCACCAATTTTCATTCACAATGATATTCTTGAAGACATCATTGACAACACTGTTGCCAGACAAAAATTAGTCAAGAAAAAACGACTATTAGAAGAGAAACAATATGGTAGCTCAACTATTAATTCTCAGGCCCTGTTAATTTTAGATGATTGTCAATATAATCCAAAATGGAGTTATTGGAAATCAATTAGAGAAATTTTCATGAATGGTCGTCATATTGATTTAACTTTCATTTACACCGCCCAAACAGCCACGAATCTTCTACCAGCTCTTCGTCAGCAAATTGATTACTGCTTCCTTTTCAACATGCCCGGTCTAGAGAATCGTAAACGTCTTTATTGCAATTATGGATCATTGTTTCCAACCTTTGAATGTTTCAACCAAATTTATGATTCTTGCACTGCTGAATATGAATGTTTAGTCATTGATAATACTGTTCGAAGTAATAAACTAGAGGAACAGATTGCTTGGTATAAAGCAGAACCAGCTATCTTTAATGCAACCTTCCAGACTTGTGCACCAGAATATTGGGCATTGAGCAAAGATCAATTTGACGACACTCAAGAAGAAGAAGAAAATGAGGAGTTTGATGTTAGTATGTTTGGTAAAAGGAATGGGCCTCAAATCACTATTCAAAAGAAATTTAATTTCTAACCTAATAATAACTAATCATTTCTGAATATGTCTGATTCAGTATTACCCAAATTCAGTTTGGATCAAGTGAAAATGTCCGATAAGATCGTAATGGTCGGCGGCCCTTCGTCCGACAAAACTGCGATGGGTATTCGACTTTTAACTAAAAAGATGAAATATGGTGTCACAGAAGGAATTGTAGCCGCTGACACTAAGAAAAAAGTTAGTCGATATACCAGAGCTTTAGCAGAAGTTTGTCCTGATAATCAGGTCACTATTGCTACTCGAATCCACCGCCCAAGTCTCCTTAATTTTGTCAAAGAAGCTAAAAAGGAAGGAACCTCTAAAAGATTTCTTCTGGTTGATTCAGTTCTCCTGAAAGAAACCAATTTAACCATTCTCAATTCCGTTTTTGATGAAGGATTAAATTTAATGGTTGTTATGCTAGTCAATTCGGTCTTTGATGTTCCGGAGAGATTTAGAGATAAATTTAACTATGTCATGGTCGACAAATATCCACAAGGTCGCTTAAACCATGTTGCTTCTTTGTTAAAAGGCTCATCTAAACATATGCTTAAAATTGCAGATTTAGTTGCTGCGCATCAAGACAAACATTTAGTTGTCTTTGATAATACTAAGAAAGTTGAAGACCTAGAAAAGGATAAAAAAATTATGTTGGGACAACGCTAAGTTGTTTTGAATCTAGTTTTGATTTTGAATTTTAATTTTGATTATGATTTTGATTATGATTATCTGTAATTAATCATATCACTTGAATTAAAAAATGGGGTTTGATAGGTAGAATCAGATTGATGAGGTCTAGCCTGGAATGAATTATGGTTATTCAAGAGTATTTGATGAGATGTTTGAGGATTTTGATAAACTAAATCTAATTTACCTCGCAGTGAATCAAGGCTTTGGCTCATTTGGATTTGGTTTTGGAGTTTTTTGTTAATTCCTTCCATATAGTGTTTTTTCTGTTGATTTAGCTGATATTCTTCTAAAATTTTTTGAAAGTCAGCAACCATTTTTCTTTGTTTGGCTTCTTTTTGTTTTCTATAATAGTCTTTATTTCTATAGCGATGCAAACAGACGTAGAAGATTGATCCTAGAAATGTGACAAAAATAAATAGATTAAATAAAATTCCCCAATCAACCAGTTTTCGTGGGGGTCCTCTTGGAGCAGCTGGTCCCATTGATTTGATAATTCTTTGTGGCAAGTATATTCCAGAATTACTCATTTAGTTCTAGTATCTTTTAATATCTAAATTTATAAAAATAAATTCTAAAGATTTAGAATTTTGAAAAGATAAAATTGGTTGAATTAAATGGTTGAGGTAATTGGTTGAGGTAGTTGAACAACTTTTTTGAATGTATCTAAATATGTTGGATCAACATATTCCATCATTCCAGGAGCGTAAAACGCGGCTAGCCTCATGTTTTCAGAAGGTAGAAAGTTTCTAACTCCATTGGCACCCAATTCAAAAGAGTCATCAAATTCATTTTCCCCAAGGGTCTCCGATAAAACATCAATAGTGGTTGCTGGATCCGAGGTCATTTTGTAAAGAGCAAGAATTGCGATGAGTGCTGGAAAAATAATCACGAAATTCAAATAATGAACATAATTAAAATCCCAGTTCATTGCTGTTCCAGTTATTCCCGTTATAAACCATGACGTTAAAGATAGTACGCTCAGCAGAGCCGAATATCCGAGAAAATATTCTGGAGTTGTAAACTCTCGTTGAAAGCCAACATACGGATAAAGAGGATTAACGCTGCTCGGTGTTCCAACTTCGTTTGCTACATAAACATTTTCACTACCAATTGATGTTTTGACATTTTCTCCATCATCCGTATAGTAAAAGTGTGTTCTCAATTCGCCTTGTTCTTCACCGAAATAATCGCAAATGGATTCATCTTTGGCTAGACAGTCATGATAAGCATCCCTTTCAGCGCTTGCCATTCTCATGGCCAGATCTACTCCGCTAACCATAATTGGCCCATGGACTTTGAAAGCTTTTTTGACCAATTCATTTAGGAGAACCGGTACATTTTTACTTTTTCTCATTTGATTATTTATTTTCAAGTCTCCTGTTGGAATGACTTGGATCAGCTTTGTGTCCGGAAGATGTTTTTGGAGTTCATCAAGATCAATCATGGACGAGGTTAAATATTTAATAATTTTTTGTGGGGCTTTGGGCAAAGGTTCTTCAGATTCATCTGATTCATCCGATTCGGATTTTCCAGTGTCGAATTCTTCAGATGGGATTTCTTCAAGTGGGATTTCCTCGGGAGTGATTTCCTCGGGAGCGATTTCCTCGGGAGTGATTTCCTCTCTATCAGATTCAAATTCCTCACATGTGGTTTCTTCAACCTTGGCTTCTTCAGCCGTGGCTTCAGTTTCTTCTTCGCTGGTCTCAGATTTCAGACTGAGATCATCATAATTTACTTTATCAAATTCAGAATCTTCCTCTCGACCTGGAGATTCTCTTTCTTGGTTTGAATTCATTCTTGAAGTTTAAGCAATAAATGTAAAAAGATTCAATTTTTAAATGTTTGCCCATCTTAATAAAAAATTTACTTGAGGTAGTTGATGTAGGATCCTTTATAGAGATCCTTTATAGAGATCCTTTATAGAGATCCTTTATAGATCTAGGACATCATTCATCATTTTTTGTAGCGTTTTATCAGGAGATACAAAGTTCTTAACTTTAATGGCTGCTCTCTCAAAAGATTTGTCAAATTCGCCTTTTCGAAGAGTTGTGGACAAAAGATCAACAATCTTTTGTTTTTCTGCTGTTGCTACAAGGAAAATAAGAAATGCAAAAACACTTAGAACCATGAAACAAAATATGGCAGATTCATCATTAGATATTTTATCAATCACAAAACCACACGCCATCATCCATATAATGAATGACATTATCCCCCAAACTGAAAAATCATCACTGAATGTCCGCTCTCTCGTGAAACCGACGGTAGAATATAGAGGATTAGTTGGAAGATTATTTGGGTCGGTGACTCCGATTGTTTGAGCCATATAAACATGTTCATACCCAATTGATGTTTGGACAGTCTCTCCATCATCAGTATAGTAAAAGTGTGTTATCAATTTAGCTTTACGGGGTTTGTATGATGGAGTTTCCACCGTCAATTCCTTATTAATATCTGAAACTTCAAGAAGAAGGTCTGTTTTACTAACTATGATAGGACCATATATTTTGAAGGCTTCTTTGACTAAGTCGCACAAAGCATTTTGCAGATTTGATCCCCAGGCGCTTAGGTATAGTTTAGGATTTATTTTTTCAGGATTAATTGGTGTTACAGTTACACCTGGGAGATATTTTTGAAGTTCTCTAACATGATTTAAAGATGACGTCAAATATTTAATAACTTTCTTTTGTTTTCGAGGTGGGATAAGGTGGTAAGAAGGTTTTTTAAGTTGAACCTTCTTTGATGTCTTGGTCTGATTGGAAGCCATTCTTACCATTTGAGCTTGAAGACCTAAAACATTCAATTTTAGGGTGAATTACACCAGTTAGTTTGGATCATTTAGTTTGGATCATTTATCGGATCATTACTTTGAGCCAAATAAACATATTCCAAATTACGAACCGCCAGAATGTGGCTGGCCATTCGCCGATCAATGTTATTTTCTTCACTGAAAGCTCTCACTTTGTTGTAAGCCTTCTTCATCTTCTTTTCCAGTAATGATCTGACTTCTTCAAGTTCCCAGTATTCTTGTCTTTTGTTTTGTAACCATTCAAAATAACTAACCACTACTCCCCCCGCATTAGCCAAAACATCGGGAATAATATCAATTGAACGATCGAAGAGAATCTGGTCGGCCTCTAGATCTGTTGGACCATTGGCACCTTCAACAATTAATTTAGCGTTGATTAAATTCGCTTCATGTTCAGTTATTTGCATTTCCATCGCGGCAGGGATCAAGAGATCTACTTTAGAGGCAAAAAAATTGTCTCTGGTGATTTCAGCTAAGAGTGGTGATCCAGATAAATTACGATTGGTTTTGGCATAGGCAATCAAGTCATCGACCGACAGATTTTTATCATCATTATTGCTGCAATAATATCCAGTATGATCTCCAACGGCAACTAACTTCATTCCGAGCTCTTCAACCAGCAATTTGGAAGCGAAGGAACCAACTTTCCCGAATCCTTGAATGACAAAGGTTTTATCTTTGATTTCGATTCCTTTTTCTTTAAACCATTCGCGAACACAAATCATAATTCCTCTCCCAGTGGCTTCCTCACGTCCTTCAGATCCACCATATGATAAACTTTTACCAGTGTAGATGGCTCGATCATGCGTTTTGCACACTTCTTGAGCCGCTGCAGTCATCCAATCCATCATTTGACTATTTGTCCCCAGATCAGGAGCTGGAATATCGCGCTGGGAACCAATGTACTTAAACATAGCTTTGCTAAATCCTTTTGAAATAAGTTTCAGGTCATTTTGGCAATAATCTAATGGATTACATTGCACACCTCCTTTAGCACCACCTAAAGGTAATTTTAATAAAGAACATTTGATGGTCATCCAAAAAGCCAGTGCTTTGCATTCCTCTTGGTTAACTTCATGATGAAATCTAATACCTCCCTTGTAAGGTCCATGCAAATTACAATGCTGAATCCGAAACCCCTTGAAGATTTTGAGTTTTTTGTTAGTTAACCGAACCGGGAAATTAACAGCAACCTCATGTTTTGGGTATGAAAGAATCTCAATGAAATCTTGGTCTAGATTTCCTAAATCAGCAGCCTTTTTTAATTGGCTTCTGGCAAATTGGTCCAAATCTACTTGGTGACGTGACATTTAAAATTTAAGAAGATTTAATTCTTTCATCTTTTGAATCTTCTTAAATGAAATATCAAATAAAAATTGATTAAATCCAGAATGAATTCTAAGAATGTTTTTAGATCAAATGCCAAAAGAAACATCAAAAGAAAAACTATCAAAATTAGTTAAGGACTTATCAGATGATGAATCCAAATCGTTAATTAAAATTATAAAAAATAAGCAAACTTTGGGGTTACTAGAAAGAGAAGCTGAATGGCTTTCAACTCATCACCAAGCAGGTGATTATTGCAAAAGTCACGAACGCCACGGTAATCCGAATCATTGCCAAAGTAGTTACAGCGGGGATACCATAAGTGATTTTGAAAGCCGAGTTCATACACTCATTTTAAAACTTTTTGAGCTTGAAGCTTACGAGTGAGGAGATCCAAGGGGCTGTTTCAACACAAACAACAGAGTTTTCTTCGATACTTATTCTTAAATAGGTTGTGGTGTGGAGGAACTTCATGCATTGATAAGATAGCTAAAACTCTAACATATCTTCTCGGACTATTGTCATTATCAAAACATTTGACATTTATTCGTAGATAATTTTTCTTTTCAATGTATTCAAATTTAGGAAATCCTAAATATTTTTCAAATATTTTTTGAGATAAAGCCAAACTTAATGTAAAGTTTAAAGCAGTTAACCAATTTCTATTCCTTTCCACATCTTGATAAGATTCCAGATTATTTTGGATAAAATCTTCAATGCATTTTATTTTATCACCACCCTTTAAAGCAATTATCTTGGTCACCAGCCCAGATATCAATGCCGCAGCGGCTTCAATTGATAGGACGTGTGATTTGAAAGCTTCCTTCGACCCATCTTTCAAAAAACAATAAATTGTCATTATTAATTATTATATTATTAATTATATTATGATATAAATTAGCAAATTTTATCATAAATCAATTTTTAAAAAGTTAAAAAAGTAAAGTAAAACTAAATCATGTGCTGGATTTAAACCAACATACAATCAATCATGATTTCAGACCTGTTTAATCTGCCTGGTGGTACTAACCAGAGTGGGCATCGCACTCCTACCATGATTCCAGGATTTGGAAGAGCTTTGACCCCAAGAGACTAACAAGTCTCCGGGGGTTATTAAGCTTTGGACTTTAGAACGTTATAATTTTGAGACATGAGATTTAAAATTTGAAACATGAAGTTTGAACTTTTAAAAGATAATCGTGGACCCAGTGTCCAGGCTAGGTCCCGGCCTTGTTGGCTAGGTCCCCACCTTACCGGGTCCTCGATCAAAATCATTCCGATGTTTGATCTATTTATTTGAATAGCTAAGATCTGGGCTATGTGAAACCAATCTTGGTATAGTTTCGATTAAACAGGTCAGTTGATAAATGATGAGTTTAAGAACTAACATCAATGTAAGTTTGAGAATTGGATTCCGACAGAACAAAATCAACCTCATTCTCAAAAGTCTCGATATCATTCTCCAATGATTCGATTCTCTTACTGATATCCAAAGGATCAATCAAAGCAGCCTTGTTGTTACTCCAAAAGCTGTCTTCCATTGCTTTGGCGGCATCGGTGTCTAGTTTTCCGTTTTCGCGACCAAAGTGTGCTTTCAATAACTCTTGCAAATGCAATCTTTCTTGTTGGTTGTGACGCTCAACTAGTTTGGTCGCAGCCAATCTTTGTTGTTTCAAGATAGCCAATAATTGTTTCTCGTACTTAATACTTCCTTTACGCTCAACGGCGTTAGCAACAGTATACATTTTACCACCAATTTTAATGAAGACAGTCGCATTACTCTCAATTACTTGCGACTTCAAAAGATTACGGAAAGTAATCAAATCATTAACAGATTGAAAATGGGGAAGGGCCTTGGAAACAGGGTCATCCTTTCGTCGGTTATTTTTTGTTGATTGGGAAACATAAACCCCTTCATTGATTTTGCGAAGAATTCGCTTATCTAACATTTTTAACTCGGCCAATGCTCGAGTGATTGTAAATTTGATGTCTGAACTTGAACTCATAAATGATTCTACAATTAACTTAGGACCAGGGTTTACTTATATCGATTCGCTTTTCAGGTTACTTTACTTTAAATAATATTCAAAGTACAAAAGCAACGGCTTTATTTTTATCTTTTCTTAAATTAAAATATTAAGTAAAATCATTAAGCTTGATGGGAAAACAAACACGTAAAACAAACAAAGGTAATAAAGGCAATAAACGTAGAACTCAGCTCAAAAAGAGGAAATCACAATCCAAAAAATCCCAATTTAGAAAGAAAAAGACTGGGTCCAGAAAAAGAATTAAAGTTCAAAAAGGTGGATCAGTTTATGATGTTGATGATTGGAGCGATGCTGTTAAAGTTAATGATTTTTTCTTAAATGATGGGAATACTAATTTATTGAACTTGCACAGAGTATTTGACTTGGCTTATAATTCTATTGAAAATCCTACTGATGCAGATTTTGATCTTTTACGAGGATTTATTGTGGAAAAGAAGTATTCTTGCAAGAGATCTCCATTGCCAGAGCTTACAGCTAGATGGGTACCATATTATGAGAAGCTTCTTGAATATGAGAAATTACCCAAGACCCAGCTGTTTTATTTAGGAAGAGAAACCCCTAAAGATAGAGATAAATATGGTCACAAGGTGGGACAGCTGTCTGTTTTGAGTGGCGGACAATTTGGAATTGCATTATTGTATACTCCTGATCCCAGTTTTAAAAAGATATCTAACCCTCCAGACAATGATGATAAATTTCTTCGAGAGAAATGTGTAATTAAACTTGCAAAATGTCCTGAGAAAGAGAAAGAACCAGATGCAAAACAGGACACCAAATCAAATTATGGTATAAAATCACTGAAAGAAAAATCAGATGCAAAAGCGAAGAAACAAGATCTAGATCTAAAACAGATGCGGAGATTATCAACAGGAAATTTAACTGAAGGATTAATTTGTCGGTTTATTTCACGCAATTCGGCAGCCCCAGGCAGCGAGAATATTGTAAAATTTATAGGTTGTGCGAATTTAGATTTCATCAGAGTTCCGGATGAACATGTCAGTTTGCCGCGAGCCCTGAAGAATTCAGTGGAGAGCGACGAAGATGCTATGAAAATAAAACATGGGGTCCAAAATTTAGAGTGCTATGACCCTTCACCTGAGAATGACGACCTGAGTAAGCATATTTCTTTAAATACCGCATTACTTTTCGAGTATGCAAGCATGGGTGGTTTAGATTCATTTTTAGAGTTAAAAATGGCAAATGATAATGATCTATATGGTAAAATAATTGTTGATGTGGCAAAAGGTATGAAATATTTGCATTCCATTGGAGTACTTCATATGGATCTTGCTTCACGAAATGTTCTACTCCATCAAAATAAAGATGGGTCACTCATCGCAAAAATAACTGATTTCGGATTATCTGTGGTCACTGACACATCTCAAAAAAATGAATTTGAGTATAGTAACACCGATTGTAGATTACCTTATTTTCAAATGCCTCCCGTATTTTATACGACCGTGATTGCTGGAACATCTCCTAAAATAAATGCAAATCCTAAAATAAATGCAAGCACAGACTATTATTCTTTTGCCTGCTTAATTTTTGAAATAATTTCAGGTGGTCTGGGAGCAAATCATTTGAAGGATGATCGTTCACTGTTAGAACTCAATCGTGATGTTAAACAGGGCATTGACCGAATTATACCACGCCGATTTTTATTAAATTACAACAAAGATAAAAAGGTTTTTACCAAAAAACCCCCTCAACCGAATGGATTATTTAATCCACTAATAAATGCTGGTAAAAACAATGATGATTTTCTTTATTTATGGGGATCTACTTTCACTAACAATCCAAAAGACGAAATTTGGGATAAATACACTGATTTAACATTTGAACCTTCCAATGGTGCAAATAAATTAAAAATAACAAATGAAGAGATAATAAAGTATTCAGATAAATTAAAAGCCTATTATGAGGCAGAAGATATTGATTCAGAAGCAACTAATCCTGCAAAAGATATTAAGACTCCCGTTGGTTATGCTAAACCCTTCATAATATCTGGTCCTCTTAAAAAGTCAGATAAAATTCTGCAACCGGTGGAAACATCAAAACATCATGGCATTTCCAAAGATAAAAACGAAGTGGCCCATGATTCTCTGACAGGCCAACCGACTTGGAGTCATCAAGACACTGTGTAATAACAAGTCTCGCACAATAAAAATTGAATTGGCATTTTAACTATTAAGTTAAGTGTTATCTTGCAGCAACCAACTCTAATTGCTTAAAATTCACTTATAATGATAATAAGGCGGGTTCGACTCCCCCCACCCGGACTTTAACCGGGTGAACGGAAATAAAAAAGGATAACAGCTTTTTTTTTACTTAATTCTATCTTAATTCATTCTATCTCAATTCATTCGTTCATTCATTCTACCTAAAAAAAATTGAATTGACATTTTAATCCCAATATCAAACTGTTATCTTGCAGCAATTAGCTCCTGCTAAACACGGTATGTTTAATTTTGTGAAAAATGAAAATAGTGCGGTTCGATTCCCACCATCCCCACTCAAAGGGGATGTAAAAATAATGCAAACAAAGGATAACAGTCTTTTAACCTTTTTTTTTTAACAAATTTAAAAATAAAATTATAAAACAGCTTTTAGAAAACCATATTATAAGCTTTTGAGAACTTCGCCTGAAACCCAGCTAACTGAAGGAGTTCCGAGGGGAACAGCGCAAGTTGAAACAGTCATGCTAGTACACAATGGTTCATCAGTCGGGCTTGGCAAGGCTGATGTTTGATCCAAAGGGTTGGGAATGCAAGGGCGATGATTATCTCTGGCCACTAAACGTTCGTTAACATTGAAATCAAAAGGGATCTCAATTCTATCCTGAGGATTACGGCAAAGCCATTCCCATCTGTTCCAGCCAGTTCCGCGGAGATTGCAAGGAGGATTGCTTAAACGAGTATCTTCAACCGGGGTGAAACAATCTTGATCAGGAAAATGCATTAAATCATAATCCATATTAACTGCTCCATTACTTTTAGATGAACCACCTGAGTTGGCTCCGCAATATCCATTAGCACCACATTCGGGCATATATTTGAGTTCAGGGCATTTGCTTTGTTTACGGCTGATTCCAATCAACTCAGAATCAATATCGATCATTGAAGTGGATTTACTAATGCTAGCTCCAAATCGCTGCATACGAATGTGAGGATCACTAGTGAAACAAGGGTTGCAGGGGGCTGGTTTGGCTAATTGGTATTCACCTGGTCCAACTGTTTGGGATAAATCGTGTCTATACGCACAAGTATCATGACTAAGTCTTGTAAATGACATAATTAGTTGTTAACTTATTATTATACTAATAGATATTTTTTTTCTAGAGCTTAACTGATAGATTTTTTACTTTTAGGTTTCTTCTTTTTTTGACTTTTCTTTTTCCTTTTTTGTGTTTTGGTTTTTCGAGACTTACGGCTCTTTTTCTTCTTTTTAGTTCGACGACCACCACCTTGAACATTTGCTAAACGATTTAATTCATCATTCAATCGCTTGATTTCAGTCTGAGCTGCCTGATTCTCTTTCTCAAGTAGTTTTTCATCGTCTGGAACATTCTCAACTACATTCTCAACTACATTTCCAGTGTTACCAGCATTTTCAGCAACATTTCCAGCGTTACCAGCATTTTCAGCTACATTTTCTGCGACATTTCCAGTGTTACTAGCATTTTCAGCAACATTTTCTGCGACATTTTCCGCGACATTTTCCGCAACATTTCCAGCGTTACCAGCATTTTCAGCTACATTTTCTGCGACATTTCCAGTGTTACTAGCATTTTCAGCAACATTTTCTGCGACATTTTCCGCAACATTTTCCACAACAGTTTCTTGATTAGCAAGGTTTTCTTCATTTTCTCCTCGGCTTGATAAAGTATTTCCAAGATTAGTATTTTCTGGATTAGTGTTTTCTGGATTCACATTTCCTGGATTTACATTTTCCGGATTTACATTTTCTGGATTAGCATTGCGGCTGGTGCCTAAATTATTTTGGTTAGTGGGAGTTTGGTTATTGGTTGCTAGGTTAGTGGGAGTTTGGTTAGTGGGGTTTTGGTTAGTGGGGTTTTGGTTAGTAGGAGTTTGGTTAGTGGGAGTTTGGTTAGTAGGAGTTTGGTTAGTGGTTGGCAAAGGCATTTCCTGATCAGGAGTGTTTAGAGAAGTTCCTTCTAGTTCGGCATCAAGCTTTTCATCTGGTTGAGCATCTGTATCAATTTCATTTTCAACGGCTTTGTCAGCTGGTTGGTCAGCAGATTTATTGTTAAAACCAACTGCTCCAGAAATAGTATTATTGGCTGATTCAACAATATTACCAATTCCATTTTTAACAGCTGCGGCAATTCCGGCTACACCATTTGGAATATTGCTAATCATTGATATCATATTGTTAGCACTTGGAGGGGTTTCTTCTTTTTCTTCTTCTTTTTCCTTAATTGTTTCTGCTTTTTGAACTGTTTCTTTGTATTCCATCATTTCTTTGATGTATTCTAAAAACTTTTTTTGATTCTTTTGAATAAAACCTTTTAAATCTTCTTCTAGATCCTCATTGCTCCTTCGGATCATTCTTTTAATTTCGTGGCGATCATCATCATTCAACACTTCACTTTTTGAACTTCGGCCGGCTGATTGATCGGCGTGGTTGGAAGGATTAAAATCAGAATTTTGTAAAAGTTTATTTAAACGAACTAATTTGACCAAATTTTGTATATCGCCATCTGTATAAGTTAATGGATTAGATTGTATGTTTTGAATATCATCCACGCGACTAGATTCCATAACGTTTCTTTTACTTTATTGGAGAGATTAAATTGTAGCGATTAAATTACCACCACAAATTATCAGGACTTTGAGATCTTAAAAAAATCTGAAGGTCAATTAAAATTTTAAAAAATAGTTAGATTTATTGGCAGCTAGGCATATTCATCGCGGGAGGCAAAGAAATAGGCTTGTAGCGAATCATTTGACAAGAAGGTAAATGATTAAGAGTTAAATCAACACTGCGGGCTTTGGTGGTTGGGGAACCTCTGATAACAAGCGATCTAGGCTTGCAAGTGTTCATGTCACCGGCTGGGCAAGGATTCAAATATTTGAGCTGAGGACATTTGCTTCCTAGACGAGTAATTCCTTTAAGATCACTTTCTAAGTCAACAAGGTTTCCTTTAACTTGGGAGACATTGTTTCCTCCAACTAATCCAAGTTCCATTCGACAAGCGTTACAATTATGATATCTGCTGGGATCTAACTGATATGCCAAAGTTCCAACTGATTGATTTAAATATTGTTGGTAGGCACAAGGGTCATAGGTTAATCTATTTGAAGACATATATGCAGTTATAATTTATAATACTAATGAGATATTTTTTTTTTACAAAGACTTATAAAAAAACGCAAAAAAAATTAATTTAATTTTGGATTGAATTAAAAGTTGAATTAAAACTTGAATTAAAAGTTGATTGACCAATTCATATCCATGAAGCGCAGACCTTGACTAACAATAACAGATTGATTTCGAGAAGTAAAACTAGTTCCCTGTCCACTTTCATTTTCTAGGGATTTCAAAACTTTTTTCATAAAATCACTATTTTTCAGCGCCTCAGCTTTCTCAGCTTTGGGTAGTTCAGCAAACTTAGAACTAAAATCTGAGTGGTCGGAATGTAGCCATTCTTTCCATAACTCAGATTTAATTGTTTTCAGAGTTTGATTTGTCTCATTGTAATCATCAGCTGACACAATTGCTTTCAGAAAAGCATCATAGCAATACTTGAGATCTTGTTGATATTGATCATCTGAATCTATTTTCAGCTCTTCAGTTGGAATGCCCGCATCATAATGATGGGTCTTCAGCTTAATCAAACATTCTTCTTGGCTAAATACAAATCCTTCGATGACTGGATTATGAAGACAATTCATTAGATAATCAAAATCCTTAGTTGTAAACTTGTCAAATTCTTGACAAAGAGGAACTGTTCGAATCTCATGTTTATGATACATCCTTAGAGTTCTTGAATTTACTTCATTCCGATACCATTCTCCATGGACAGGGAAAAGATGATTGAAGAGATAAATTTTGCTTCGGAGATCATCACGATAATTCAGATTTAGAGGACTGCGCCCTGGAAGAATCATTTCACAATAGAAATTTGATTCATCAAGCTTCATTTCGCGCATCAGAGCAATAAATTTAGGGATTTCTGGTCCAATAATCGGATAAAGAGGTACCTTTTGATATGTGATGGCAACTTGATGAGTTCCTTTAATTGTTCCAGCCTCTAGATCAGCTAATGTTCCACTAAAAACAGGTTTCTTAGAACTATGCCCAGAAATCTCAATCAATGGTTCCTCGTCACTCAAGCTTTGAAACTTAATTCGGATATTCACTTGAGTACCATCAAGTTTAGTTGTCACAACAGCCTTTTCGCCGAATCTAATACAGTTTGGCATTCCTGAATTACCACTGACCAAATGTCGAATTGTTTGTTGAATAATTTTAGGTAGGTTGGTCGCTTTACGGTAGTTTGACATTGCTTGAACTAAATTGGATTACTTTATTTTCAATTTTATTATCAAAGATGTGAGATAAAGTTGATATAAAAATATGTTATGGTAAGGAAAAACAAAACACAAAACAATGGCTTGTCACGTTTACAAATGTCGTTTTAAATTTTCTCATGTTACCGCTGGACATCGATGTGGTAAATGTTATCAGTATGGCCATGGCCAGGGTGAATGTGGAAAATCTCATTTAATCCAACAGCTTCGGCTTTATCTGGATGATAAAATGTTAGCATCCGAGCGGTGTACTGCTAAAAGATGTTGTTATCGGTGGTCGCATTCAATTGAAGGTCACTTTTGCCCACAATGCAAGGGTCGGCATTCTTATGAAGATTGCCCCAGCAATCCAGAAAGAAAACTTATTGTGACTGGTTTGGATTTTGCCTTGGATGATTGCCGCAAGAATATGAATGATACTCCTGGAAAAATCTGGGCTATTTCATGGGCTGGAATGGGTTGTTACATCTGTGCCAAAAGAGAACTCCCTGGGGGAAAGATAGAATCAAAACTGATTAGTGATACGAAGTATGATCTACAAAAAAAAGATGTTGAAATATTCACCCGGGGATATACCCCCATCCTAGATCAATCTACTCAACTTTTTTTAAAACCGAATGACATATTAAATTTCTTTCACTGATAAGATTTATCAACCAAAGTATTAACCATTTTTTCTAATTTTTCTCGATCAAATAGATTCGCAAGGTAATAAGAATCTATTCCAGACATTCCATAGTAAGCACCTGCTAATTGACCGTAGATTGCTCCAACTGTATCAACATCACCACCCATGTTCATAACTATCATCAAACCACTTTTAAAATTATCACTATTAACTAACGCCCACAGCGCAGCCTCCAGGGATTGTATTACAAATCCACTTGAATAAATTTTATCATATCCATTTTGAAAAACATGGTCAATCATGGTCTTAATCATTTTATCATCAGAAGATTGAGAAATATTCTTTAAAATTTGCTGTTTATCAACCTTGGAATCCCGATGATAGAAAGCATGAAGTAATGTCGCCATCAGGGTCGCTCCTGATTGGCAATATTGGCTGGGGTGGGTCAGGTTAGAAACCTCAACACCAGCCTTGACTGCTTCGACTAAAGACTTCTTATGATTCCAAACTGGAATTGGAGAGAACCTCATAATTCCACCATTACCAGAATATTTGTTATCGTTTAAACCTTGAAAAAGTTCTTGACTATTTTTCCAGGTTTTAATCGCATATCGAGTTGTAAAACCAATATCAAAACAGACACCAGTTGATGATAAATAACCATCATAATACCAATCTGCCCATTTGGACATAATATCTTGCAAATCTACTTGACCCTTTTCGTTAATAGATTCTGTAATACACAAAGCCATACTCGAGTCATCTGTCCATTGTCCCTCATCAAGGCCATGTGTACCTCCAGCGAGATAAGTTTCGGAAGCAGTGTAGGTTCCCCGATCTATAAACTCGTATGGTGCACCAAGAGCATCTCCAACGAAAAGACCCCATAAAGATCCCTTCAAACGATCATCTAATTTATTTTTATTCATTTCATTATTCATTTCCATTATAGTTGAAACGAATCCAAAACTAAGGTTGACTTCAATTTTATTGGGGTTTACTTGAAATTTACTTGGAAAAAATTGAAAATCATAATTTACTATTTAAACTTTAAAAACAATGAATACTAACTATACCACTGAAGAGATAAATTCTTTAGCTGTTGATATCCAACCATTTATAGACAATATCTATGTTGGTAACATGTGTGGGGCATTTGACCAGGACCTTTTGAAAAAATATAGAATCGATTGTTCAATCCATTTGATGGATGATCCAGATCTTTTCGAGGATGATCCTGATCAAGGATCTTACGTATTTTCGATTGATGATGATCCTTTTACAGAGCTGGCTGGGTATTTTCAAATCTTTGACCTTATTTTAGACTCGTGTCAAGGAGATAAAGTTTTGATTCATTGTCAGCATGGATCATCTAGAACTGGTGCATTTGCAATTTATTATTTGATTCAACACAAAAAAATGTCTTACGACGAAGCTTTTAAATATGCTAAAAGCATTCGAGCAGGAATTAATCCTAATGTAGGGTTTAGAGCTCAACTGAAAGCCTTGTCAAACTCTCTTGGTCGTGATCTCATACAGCCATAGGTACATTCCTAATCGCGGCATGAGATTTGTAACCAACCAATTCCAAATCATCAAAGGTGAAATCTTCAATACTTTTTTTCTTTTCCTTAACTACCAGTCTGGGATAAGGGTATGGTTCTCTAGTTAAATTTTGATAGACATATTTCAAATGAGACTTGTAAATATGAGCATCACTGACCATGACTGTCAAATCACCTGGAGTCAAATCAATTCCTTCCAAATTACATAGAAGATGGGTTAGAATTGCTCCTGTGCAGGTATTCCAATTGTTAGCCAAAAAGTAATCTGAACTTCTCAAGTGAATAACACAGTTTAATTCTTTATCTTCCGGGTTAACACAGAATTGATAATAGAATAAACAACTGGGTAAAGCAGCTTTGTGAGCTGTAGCAGGATTCCACAAATTAATAATAATTCGGCGGCTTCCTGGATTGGTTTTGAGCTCATTAATCACATACCCAAGTTGATCAAAACCAACATCGGGGCCATATTCATGATGACAATCAATATATTGACCACCAAAATGCCGGAAATTAAACCCATATGTTTCGCCCATATCACCTTCGGGATAATGGCTTAATCCTCTTTTGTCAAGGAATTCGCGACTGGTATTTCCGTCCCAAATTGGAATCCCTTGGTTGCTTAAGATTTTGGCATCTGTTTTACCAGTGATATAGAGTTTGAGTTCTTCAAAAACCCATCGGAAAGCCATCTTTTTTGAGGTTGAAATCGGAAAATGCTGACGAAGATTAAATTTTAAACATTGTCCAGGTAAAGCATAAGTTCCTATTTGAGTTCGATCTAATCTTTCATAACCTTGATCCAAAATCTCTTTCATCAATTCTAAATATCTAGTTTCTTCTTCATTGACCCATGGTTTCAAAGAATCAGTCAGTTTAACATTTTGATAAACTAGAAATCGATAGTAGATTTTATTTTGAGTATCGCATTCAATCTCACTGGCGCCAATCAACTTGTAACCTTGATTTTCGACATGAAGCGGAAATCCAGCAGCAATCTCTTTGAGACGTTCTGGTACTTTAGCTTGGTGATGGTTTTGAATTTCAAATTTCGGAAAAGTCACATCACAACTGAAATCATGATACAATTCTGTAATGTAAAGAGTGTGACAATAAGGCGATTCTAAAGCCATTTGGTACAAAGATGAACCACCAATCACCAGGGTTTCATAAATCTTAATTTCTTTTTTAATTTCATTTTGATTGTGTTTCCCAAGACTCAAACTAAAGATTTGATCTAGATTAGAAATCACATGAACCAAAGGGTGATCAGTATCATCAATATTTTCAGGGGTTTGATGACTCAAAATTACATTAATACGATTAGGTAATGGACGAAACTTAGCTGGTAAAGAATCCCAAGTTTTGCGACCCATCACAACCATATTCATGTACGCGTAATATGGATCATTCTTTAAATCCTCCGGAATAAATGAAGTTATTTGACGGAATCTCTTCATATCTTCAGGTAAATTCCATGGAATAGAATTATTTTTACCTATCCCACGCTTTTTATCATAAGCTACAATTAAGTTAAATGACATAATCTTGATTAATTATACTTAATGAATCAACCTTTAACTTAATTTGAATGATCAATTTTTTTTTGTGATTTTTTTTCTGTAAAGTTTTAGATTGTTTAACTTTTTGAGAGACCTAAACCTCAAAAAACATTCCGTTCTAGGTACACCTCAAATGTTAGTTTTCTGTTTAAAAAGATAAAATTGAAAAATTGATTAATATGATTAATCTGATTAATCTGAATATTTCAATCAATTAAGACTAAGACAAAAACTCAAATGAATAATTTGGAACTTATTAAATATGGAATTATCACAGAATCATGTCGGTATACTATGGATGGTGAACATTGTACTGGTTATAAGGAAATAGATGTGGAAGTCACCGAGTATTGGAAAACAGGTGATTCTAAAAATCAACCAAAAGAAGTTAAAGTCAAAGGGAATGATACCCATTACCGACTTACAGCCCAAAGCGGCTGGCGATTATACCATAAAAAAGAAAAACGGTTTGATAATAAATACAAATACATAGGAGGATCTGCATCATTTAAACCGAATATTGCAGCCAGTACATCTAAAAATTACTTTAAAGTAACTTTGGGTGGACCATAAAATTTAGTTTTAATTTTAGTTTAAATTTTAGTTTAAATTTAAATTTTAAAGAGGATTATGACTTTCATTCGTCAACCTAGAACGGCAAGATTAGGTTGGTTTGGACCCTGGATTGTGCTCAGCATAGAAATTTTTTAATTTATCTTTATTTTCTTTAATTGTGGTTTGACCAGGGTTACCAAAAACATACGAGATCATCCATCCAACATATTCCATTTGTGCTTCAGAAGCATGATTTTCAATTTCAATGTAAAGCGCACTCCAATTTTTACCAATATTCAAATGAGTAATTTTGGGATACTTTTCATTAATGAATTGACTGAATTTTTCTTCAGATATATATACATCATCTGAAAGGCTTGTAAAATCGTCAAAATAACAATCCAATAATTGCCAAAATATTTCTTCTCTTTCTTCCATTTAAAAGCAGTTAAAAGCAGTTAAAAGTGGTTAATTGATTATAATTCAACTTGAAAATTCAATTTTTTAAAGTAGAATTTAAAGGAAAAATTGAATTTAAAGCCTCTCATTTAGTTAATCTTAATCAATCAACTAACATGACATCAAAAGAATCTGAAGTTAAGGAGTACTATGGGAAAACTATCACCCATCAGAATGATCTTAAAACTACTGCTTGTTGCACAACTGAAAAGCCGCCGCAACATATCCTAAATGCCCTCAATAAGCTGCATCCAGAGGTTAGAAATACCTATTATGGGTGTGGGTTAATTGCCCCAGATGAATTAAAGGGATTAACTATTTTAGACTTGGGTTCTGGATCCGGTCATGATGTTTATCTATTGTCCCAATTAGTTGGTGAGAATGGTAAAGTAATTGGTGTTGACATGACTGAAGAACAATTAACCATCGCTAGAAAATATCAAGAGTTTCATCAAGAGAATTTTGGCCATGGTTCTAGTAACGTAGTTTTTCACCAAGGTTACATTGAAAATCTTTCCATGATTTTAGATCAAACAATTGATGTGGTTGTTTCCAATTGTGTTGTTAATTTATCAAATAAAAAAGAAGAAGTTTTCAAAGAGGTTTACCGAGTTTTAAAACCAGGTGGAGAATTCTATTTCAGTGACGTCTATTCTTCAAAGAGAATTCCACAATTTTTACAGCAAAATTCTACTCTTTGGGGAGAATGTTTATCTGGTGCTCTTTACTGGAATGATTTTCTCAATTTAGTAAAAAAAGTAGGATTTCATGATCCTAGACTGGTTAAAGATAAATTAATTGAACCTAGAAATGCAGATTTAGAACACATTCTAGGTTCAATAAAATTTTATTCAGCAACTTATCGACTTTTTAAGTTAGATGAATTAGAATTAGATTGTGAAAATTATGGACAAACTGTAACTTACTTAGGAACCATTGAAAATTATCCTGACCAATGGGTTTTGGATACTCATCATCTTTTTCCAGTTAACCAACCAATCCCTGTTTGTCGAAATACCTTTCTGATTTTAAAGAAATCTCGCTTTAAATATCGCTTCGTTTTTCAATCGCCTCAACCACTCGAACATCTTGGCATTTTTCCAGAATGTGGTAAAGATATCCCTTTCAGTTCATCTGATGGAGCTTCTAGGTGTTGTTAAGGGACCAATCATCTTCATTTTCCTTGGAAATAATCTGATTTAAATGGAGTTACCCAAAATTTGGGGTCTTTTCTGAATAAAGCGGTTTGAAAGAAATATGAATCATTCCAGCCTTTAAAATAATTTTGAGATAGAATTTGATCTCCATGATAGAATTTAAATTCTTTTTTCTTTTCTAGTTTTTCTTGTAACTTATCTTCCAAGTCCACTGATGATGGCTTTAAATCTTGAAATCCTTCATAAGGATCCTTCGCAAATCCTCTATTACCACCGCGATCTAATAAGAAAAGTTCTGGACTGGTATCTCGGCCAGAATAGGTGTTAGTTTGTTCAATAATGTTGTGACCAGGGAGTTGGTAATATTTTTGTAATGTGTTATGGCTAGGTCGTGAATTCATTCTTTTACCTAGAAAGGAAGAAAAAAATCTCTTTAAAATATAAAATAGAAACACAAATCAAAAATGTCTCTACCTGATGAACCATTAAAGGCTTCTGCTTTAGAAGGAGAAGTCTATGATTTATTATTATTATTTGATTTAGATGACACAGTGACTCCCAAAGGCACTCATATTACAGGGGAATATGATGCTAATTTAGGTCTTTATTTTGGCCGTGCTGAAGCTTTTAGATGTCTTTTAAAAACTATTCGAAAAAAATATAAAACTCAAGTAGCTGTTTTATCCACTACTGGGATTGCAAATGCAACTGCTCAACTTAAGGAATTTAATGATATGTTTGATTATATTTTGGTTGAAAATGGTTTGGTATCCAGAAGAGTTTTAAAAAAGACGAATGAACTAGAAATGCTTGAAGATATTGGTTTTCAAGAAATGTGTGATTCAACAAAAATAAAAGAAATGATTATTTTTGCCAAAGCTTACATGAGAGGTCTATTTGGGATTGAAAATAAAGAGTTTGCTGTTAAAGATAATAAAGCACTTGATGGGGTAAAAGTAGAACCTGTTCTAAATAAGCTTTTTAAGAAATATCAAGAATTTTCGATTGCAACTGATTTGGAAGCCACTTTTGATCATATTGGAAAAAATTCCAAAGAATCTCTCTGGAAAACATCATCAATTAATTTTTCTCCAATAGGAACAAACAAGAACAGGAAGCTTGTTGATGTTAAGGATTCAGATGGAAAAACTACATCTAAGGATATAACTTACCCAGAATACAGAAAGGAATTTTCTAAGTTGAATAGCCCTGATGAGAAGCACACAAATGTAATATTAGGTCCTTTTAGAGAAGCTTTAGAAGCTAAATTTGGAAACATAAATATGTCAGCAAATCCAGAGTCTCCATTTTTGTTAGAATTTAATATTGGTGGATCAACTGGGGTAGATGTATTTCCAATAGGATGGAATAAAACTTATGGATATTACTTTATGAAAAAATTGACCATGAAAGGAAGAGTTATACGAGGGGTACCAAATGGAAAAGAAGTACCACCAGATAAAAAAATGGAACCAGGTGAAGAGAAGCACCCCATTAAAGATACTTTTAACCATGTTATTTTTTTTGGAGATAACGCTTTGAACCCAAAGGGAAATGATTATGCAGTTTGTCAAGCAACTGGATTTGATATATTTCCAAATGATGTTTGTGTACCTGTTAAAACTCCCAACAATACCATTGCAGAATTGAAAAAAATTAGTGAAATGAGAGATCTTGATGATCTCGGAGAATATATCAAAACATCTAAAATTATATTGGCAAGAAAACAAAAACTAGAAGCAGAAAGATTGAAATTTGAAAGATTGAAACAGCAAGATTTAGCCGGTGGATCACGTCAGAAGAAAGCAAAAAAAACACAAAAAAGAAAATCTAGATCTAGAAAGACAAAAAAAACTAAAAAGAAATCCAAAAAATCTTCTGGATCTAAAAAATCAAAAAAAGTAAAACATTGAATCTAAGCTTTAACCCTAAGCTTTAACCCTAAGCTTTAACCCTAAGCTTTATATTGGTAAACAACATAACTAATCAAAGTAAAGAGTCCCACAGCACTAACAGTAAATTTTTCGGCTTCTTCCAAATAATACCATGATGTGATACTAGAATAGATAATATTAAAGAGGCCACCAAGCATTAATCCGGGTGATACTACATTATGGTTACCTAAGTGTCCAGCGATCATTGTAAAAATAGAAATCGCCAAACTGATTCGGAAATGTTGAATGCGAAGTTCTTTTTCTTGGTCTTGAACTTTGAGTCGAAGAGTTTTATTATGGTCTTGATAAAACCCATCAATCTTCTTTTCCTGGTCAATAACCTGGTAGTTATCCTTGTAATATAGATAAATACCTCGATTTAAAGTTACTGAAGCTAGAAAAGCAATTGCGATCGTTAAGAAAATAGCAGTTTGGTCTTGTAACATTCTACGCGTCGTAGTAATAAATTAGATACTTTTCAATTAGATATTTTATTTTTCTTTTAGACTAATCAAAGAAGCTGGAATAGGTCCTGGAGTCAAGATGACATCGTTATCTGATAAAAAGAATTCGATTCCATTTTGAAGACATTGTTTTAAATCAATCTCGAGAATTACTTGAGAATGACCTCTGATACCACTGATTTCTTGACCATCTTTTTGGCCATCTCTCTTGTAAATGCGAGACAAATGACAATGCTTTCGATCCATTGGACGTAATCCCTCATTTTCAATAAATTTCCAACTGCTCAGACTGGTTCCATGATAAGCTTTATCAATACCATCTTCCAAAGTGATTTTTTTCATCATTTTTTGATCATTTAAATTCCGTCCAACCGCCATACTATGACCTTGGTTGGCTCTGATGTAAGACTCTCCATTATCCGAATCTCCATTATCTCTAGTGACCATTTTAAAGCGTTGTTTATTATTAGTATCAACAACTTCTTTCAAAATTTCCTTGGTTAAATTTGTTAATTCCTCGATTCCTAGCAATTGATCAACTAAAACATAACCTTCTGGATCGATATCCAACCCCAGTTCAATCGCTCCATGTCTTAAAACCCAAGAAACAGTCTTGCTGAATCCTTTTAACTTCTTTTGATATAGATCCTCGGGAGTTAGTTCTTTTGGTGGGTAATTTTTCCCTAGTTTATTTGATTTAGAAATCATTTCAGATGAATAAAATTTGAAATCTGGTTTTTGAACCTCTTCAAGAGCTTTCTTTAAAAGCAATCTTCTTTTTTCGACAAAAATATCATCTGGCATATCTAAAGCATCTGTGATAGTGGTCCAAGAAACATTCTTGAGTTCTGCTTGATCATATGTAAAAGTAGTCGCTTCCTGTGCGACCTGTCCGATAAAGTAAAGAACAGAAGGGGTCTTGCTAGTGACATTTTTATATTCTCCAATCATATAATCTGATAAAACGTATTGGTTAGGGGTTAAACCAGTTTCTTCTTCGGTTTCACGGGTTGCTGTTTTATAAAGATTTTCTCCCTTTTCTCTTTTACCTTTTGGAAAAGAATGATGATTGAAATGGCTTTTAACTAGAATTGTTTGTGTAAAATCAGTATTAAAAAGAATCACTCCGCCACAATTATATTGTTTTTGCCCCAATCCGAAAAAATCAGCTTTGGTAGCTTTGGCTGTATTGTCTGACATGATGTATTAATATTAAATTAAATACTTCAAGTCTTCTTATGTAAATAAAAAAATCAATTTTTGTTTTTAGGAGTAAATTTCAATTCAATCCATTTCAAGGTATCCATTCTGAGTCATCTCTACTCAAGATCTGGTAGATCATCATCGTCTGAGTCAAATTCACAACTGGCATCAGCCTCATTAACCTTAACCTTATCATATTCACCATCAGATGAAACTAGATCAGGCATATCAGAATCATCCGAATCATCCGAATCTGAAGTACCATCTTCTTCTGCAACTGGACCAGCAGTTTTGTTGATTATGTTCTGGAAAAAGGAGGATGATAATTCAATTTGATCCAATAATTTATTGATGTCTGCTCTAGATCCTTCAACATTTGGAATAAATTTCTCTAAAAGAGGATCAATCAATTTCTCACTCTCAGCAACAACATCATCAAGATATTCGTCACTGGCACCAGGAACCAATGCAGTAGCTACTTGAGAAATAAGAGTTGATAATCGATCTTTGTCCTTAGATGGTTCTTTGTCCTTAGATGGCTCTTTTTCTTCACTTGGAACTTTTACTAAAGGTCCAATAATTTCTCTGGCTTTTTCAGCCAAGGTTGACATCAAACTCGGATCAAGATCAAAAGTTTTGGAGCCGCTGTTGACCACACCATCATTATTAACCATAAATGACACATGGGCCTTAGAAAAATCAGGTTTTTCAGTTCTTTGGATCTTAGCTTTTGGTTCCTCAGTAAGTGGTCCCGGTTGAGCAAGATTCTTGTAAAACGTTGCAAAATCCATGCCGGTGGTAGCTTCGCTCTCAGGCTTGGATTCGGTAGGTGGGGTCAAAGAATCTGTCAAAGAACCAATCAAACTGGTCACTTCTGGAACCAATGTGGTTTGTTTCTTCAAAGAACTAATCAAATTGGTCATTTCTGAACCCATTTGAGAGTTTTTAAAGAGACCATCAAACAGATTGTTGAATGGGTCATCTGGAGTGACTGGCTTTTCAGCTGGTTTTTCGGCAGAAAACATATCAAATAATCCATCAAACATTCCTCCATTAAACATTCCATTAAAAACACCTGGTTCAGGTTTGGCTTCTTTCTTGACTTCTTCAGGAAAATACTGAGTACACATTCCCTCAAATATGTTGGCATACATTCCTCCATATTCGGTTCTTAATTTTTTGCTAACCCGGCATTTTAAAGCAACCAAAAGAGCTCGTGTTCCATATGATGTTACATTATCCCAAAATGGATTTTGGTTTTTAAGCTGATATCTTGGTTTTTCATAAACCATTCGCAAAACATTTTGAAAAGCTTTTTCATCATTGGCAATGCCTTCAGATGTTTCCCATATGATTTGATACTCGGGATATTCTGTTTTCAACCACTTGAAAATTTGAGCAATGACAAATTTAGAAGATTGATTGAACTCAGGTGGCTGATACGGTTCATTTATTTCAAGGAATTTTTCAACTATGGTCTTTAATTCATCAAGGCCAAAGTAAACACAATCCTGGTGAAGGTTAACTAGATTAGAGCATTCATCATTTTCAAAATGGAGCTCATATCCACATAGATATTCATAAATACGAGAGAATGAATCCGGATCACGAAAATATCTTAACTCAATTGGTGTGCTGGAATTTGCGCGATATGCTTTAAAGATGCGAAGATAATCCTTTTCAATCATGGATCCGCTGGCCCTATCCTTAATCATTTGACCAGTAACTGTAAAAGTTTGGTCGTTAATTAAAATTTCAATTAATTGTGTCATTATAAACGAGTTTATATTACTACTATTTGTTTTTAATTCAATTTTTTCTTAAGCTAAGATTTAATCAGTTTTAATCAGTTTTTGATTTTGGTCCAGGTTTAGTTTCAGCTCCATTTGGAAACATTGATCGAACAAAACTCATCGCAAATTGTCCCATTAACATATTGATTAACTTATTGATGACTTCCGAATCTGGATTTTTCTTATGATCTAGGCATTGAGTTTTCATCGCTTCTTTGACTAATTTTTGAGCCTCTTGATCAGTATTAACTAAATTAACCAAGCCTTCATATATTTCTTGGCATTCCTTATTAACTCCCAATCCTTGCATTGCAAGTTGGAAATATGCTGAAAGTTGTTTCAGTTCCTTAAAGCTTTGATCACTTTCTTTATCTTTGGCTTCTGAGTCATAAATTTGAACATATTTGGTTAAAATCTTTTGGAGGTTAGACATATTATAAAATTCAGCATCACGAGCAATTCTTTTCAAGCGAAAGAGAGGAATATCTTTCCATTCCACATCGTATCCGCGAAGATAATCATGGATGAATGAAAAACATTTGGAATCCCGGTCAAAAAAAGGCACTATACCTTCAGGATCTTTGGTCTTATAGCGACCTTCGAGGATTTTGGTGAGTAAACAGTTTGGTTCTTTTTGGAGGTTATCGACTCCTAGAACAAACACTTCACCACCGACATTGACAATAATAGAGGTTAAAGTCGTGCTAGACTTAGACATTGATAATTTTCTTTGAGCTAAGATATTTTTATTTTAAACGCTCCTAATTTAATTATCTCCTCAAAAAGTAAAATGACTCGGGAATATAATTTAAAACCTTTAATCTCAGACAAAGAAATCGGTCAGCTAGAAGGACATTACTTTGATGAGTCAGATTTTAAAACAATTGCCAAAGAAGATGTTGATGTTTATAGAGTAGATTCTCAAGGCAACCGTCATCTTTTATTAAAATTAAGAAAAAATGTTATCCCACAGAGCACTTCTCGAAAAGCCTTTCAAGCCCTGATTGATGAAGCTAAAAAACCACACACCAATCGTGGAGCAGCCGCAGGATTAATCACGAAACGTAAATTACCACCATATGTTAAAGAAATTGTCAGAAGAACTAAATTCAGAGGACAATATTACGGTCATGATGGACGTCTCCGGAAAGATGATATTAGCAACCTTTCCAGAAGCAGTATAATCGGCTTCTATGACCAAGTTGATCGCAATCGTTATCGCAAAAGAACTCAAAAAAGATCGATTCTAAAAGTTCCTTGTCGAATGACAAAATTTACAAAAGAAAATCCAGAAAAATGGAAGAAAGTCCTACCTCTCTTCAAACAAATTAACAAACAATTTAAAAAATTATGTCCTGAAAAACATTCCTTTCAAATAGGACAAGCCTCTCAAACCGCTCAATATCAAATTGGTCAAACAGCCTTCAGTACCGGAACCATCAACTACAATTGGCAAACAGCTTTACACCGTGATGCGGGAGACTTTGAAAAAGGTTTTGGTAATTTAGTAGTTTTGGAAGATCCTAGACGCCATCGGCAGGGGTGGACGGGCGGTTACCTTGGATTTCCTCAATACGGTATTGCGGTTGAAATTAGAGAAACTGACTTTTTAGCTATGGATGTCCATCAATGGCATGCCAACACCCCAATTAAACCTCTGATGGGATTGGCTAAAGGAGAAAAGAAGATTGAACCAGCTCGGTTATCTTTGGTATCATATTTGAGAAAGAATATGATTAAGTGCAAAGATTAAGTGCCAAGATTAAGCACCTAGATTAAGTTTTTAACCTTTTTATCTGAAAAATAAAAATATAAAATTGAACACTTTTAGAAAAATAAATAGATATTAAAATGACTAGCATTGTGAAAGCTTACATTTCCTTTTTGAACAAGGGAAAGATTTCAATGCTGCCCATTTTTGCAAACTTTTTGCAAAAAGCACAGGACAATCCTAAGTATACGATTGAATTTTTACATGACAACGCGTGTTTGATTAAGTTCCCCGGATCATCAGTGTCCCTTCATATTACATTGGCTAACTGGGATCACTTTACCGCTAGTCCTGCTGAAAAGCAAAACAAGATTTATCGCATGACACTCGTCGACAATGCCACCACCTCAGAATGCACCTCTCGCCAGCTGGGATACAAGATCAATCTTCCCAAGATCTTTGGTAAGATCTCTAGCATTAACGATGAAGTTGATCGGGTTGGAAGTATTCTCAGAACAGGGTCAATCAAACTCGATCAGATTGATGAGCTTTGGAGTAATGATTACACTCCAATTGATCCAGAGACGACAATTGAGAGAGCAACTTATGTAAGTGGGAAAAAGAAGGTGACTGAGATGTCTGGCACTTTTAAGATTGCTCTGCAAACCATGATTGATGCGGCCACCAAAGAGAATAGCGAACTGATACAAAACCGTCAGAAACGGTTGGATATTATCAAGACGGCCTACAACAAGCGAGAGGAGAAGGAAGCCGAAGCCCGAGCAGAGGAAGCTCGCCAAGAGGAGGCTAAGAAGAAGGCCAGACCAGTTCTTGGAAAGCTTCGGAGGATCCAATACAAGAAGAAGGTTCCCAAGCGAAAGAAGTTGGTTATTCCGGATCTAATCACACAGGATTTCTACAACATGTCGATCGTAGACCCGCACGGGTATTTGCTTCTGGTCGAGATGACCAACCCTGACAACCGGAGGGTGCCAACCTTTTTGGTTGGACTGCAAAATACCCCGTACAACATGGTTAAGACAATCAAGGTGGTTGATGAAACCAGGGTGGTCAATGGAGTCAAGGTGGTCAAGAAGGTCAAGCAATATGGAGTTGAAGTTTTCGTTTTGGATCCTCAGCTGAGGCCAATCGAAATCCCGGGCTATACAATGCAATTGAGGCATGTTGCCAGTGATGATAAACTGCAAGAACTCTTTAAAACAATTATGGATTTCTTTGTGGCTCAAGAACTAAAGGATCGGCAGAAGGATTAAGATTGCTGATTAAGATTGCTGATTAAGATTGCTGATTAAGATTGCTGATTAAGATTGCTGATATCCTTGGCGAAGATGTTTTGGTTTTAAAACAAAACTATGATATCTAAATCGTGTGATGTAAACATCCATTTCCCGGCCAATATTTTGAAAGTTCATCAACACAAATTGACATCCTAATTTCCAAGCCAGTTGCGGATCATAGTTACTACTCCAGAAGTCGCCTTCTTCTTGTGGATAAACTACCGTCAGGTTATTGTAATTAAATTTTTTTAATTGATTTGTTTCGATAATACTTTTAGTTTTTTCTAATTCTTTTTCGTATTTATCACGACTGATGTCACCCTTTTGATATTTTTTCTTTAAAATGTTGTTCTCAATTGATGTTTCACCACTTGTCATGTTGGCACGATGCTGATCAATTAAACCAGTCATCGAAATTCTTTTCATTTTTGCAAATCCCCAAGAATAATTAACAATTTCTTCTAATTTGCTACCCTGAAATCCATCGCTGGAAAAAATAACGACCTTGCTCATCAACTCACTTAATGGGGTCAACGCAAGATTTCGCGATTGGTAGTTGTATGAAGGATCCAATAGATAATCCAAAAAATATTTGTTGATGATGGTCTGAATTTTATTGTGCAAAACATAGTTATTATTAGTTTTAAGATTCAAACTGATGAAAAGAGGATCACGATAATTTGGGGATCCATCTGTTCCATCAAAAACTCTAAAAGCATTATCCCTTAAAACTTTGATGGCGTCCTCAAAATCAAGAGCATTTAAAGTTAATTTCCACTCTCCTCTTTTGAATCCACTTGAAATAATTGGACGGGCATCTTTTCCATATTGATCCCCAAAAATTTGGAACTCCAGATATCTGGCGCCAGATTGAAGAGTCTTTTTAACCATATCAGTTGTGATGTAGTCTAGATATTGATACCCAGATAACCCACAATTTGCGGCACTACTAACATAAAAGTCTCCCAACCGATATTTTTTTAAGAGAGATGGCTTCATTGATTCTAAGGTTTGAAAGTTTTGGTATAGATCCATATTATTAACAACACGGTTTACTCTAAAAGTTTTTGAGAAAGCAAATAATAAGGCTGCTAGGGCAGTTACTCCTATAATTATCATGATGAATAACTGATTATGATTAGTTGCCGCCGTCGCTGATTCGATAACATTTGAAGTTCGACTTGAATTTGTACTCATATCTTACTTTCTAAGAAGAATTTTTTCTATCTAAACTACCTAATAAAATTGATTTGGATGATTCATCAGACAAAAACATAAATATGAAACAAGTTAAAGTTGCATTTGATTACGGAGGTGTCATTCATCCTGAAATCGATCCAAACAATTCCGACCATTTTAAGGCTCGTAATCTGCAAAGATTGCGCAACAAGATTGGTCAGAAATGGAATGAAAAATTTGAAAATCTAGATGAATGGGAAAAACACCTTAAAGCTCTAGGTGATACGTGGTATCAAACTCAAATTGATCAGGGAAAACAACTTCTTCTCACAGTACTAGACCTGGTTGGTCCTGAAAATACCTACATTATTTCTAAAGCTAATACAAAAAGACAGGAAGATACTCTTCAAACTCTACAGGATAACGGCTTACTCGCTGTTTCGGAGGGTGATGTAAAACTTCTTCGAGAAGAAAACGTTATTTTCATCCCAGTTACTCCTGATAAAAATTCAAATTCATCTGAATTTACAGAAAAAGGAGAACCAGCTCGTAAATTTAGAGTTGATGTTATGATTGATGATGATTGCCGTAACTTGCAATCATTCAAATCCCACTGTCGCTATGGCCATTCCCTTCATTACGTTCCATTCTTTGAAATTTACGAATATCCTCTCAAAATTTCTGAAAAATCTTACATGTTGAGTGGAGCAAGCCAAGTTGAAGCCTACATTAAAGATATGATTACTGAAAGTAGACCAAAAAAGAAACCGCAAAATCACCCAGGACGGTCTTTTGATTTCTACACCAAAGAAGAAACTGAAGAAGATGACTCACAACCCAAAAAGAGATGGACAAACCGCGATGGATCCACAGGTGGTATCGGAGATGATCTGCCAGACTCTGAACCTCCCGCTCGTGAGAACCGCGATGGAGCCTACAACCGTGAAAACCGCCAAGGAGGCTACAACCGTGACAACCGCCAAGGAGGCTATAACCGTGACAACCGCCAAGGAGGCTACAACCGTGACAACCGTCAAGGAGGCTACAATCGTGACAACCGCGAAGGAGGCTACAATCGTGACAACCGCGAAGGAGGCTACAATCGTGACAACCGTCAAGGAGGTTACAACCGTGACAACCGCGAAGGAGGCTACAATCGTGACAACCGTGAGGGAGGCTACAACCGTGACAACCGTCAAGGAGGCTACAACCGTGACAACCGGGAGGGAGGCGACAATCGTGAAGGAGGTTACAACCGTGACAACCGTGAAGGAGGCGACAACCGTGAAGGAGGTTACAACCGTGATGGTGGAGGCCGTGGAAGAGGTGGCTACAACCGAGACAGCCGTGATGGTGGGGGTCGCGGAAGAGGCGGATACAGCCGTGATGGCGGAGGTCGCGGAAGAGGCGGATATAACCGTGATGGCGGAGGTGGTTACAACCGTGACAACCGTGATGGTGGAGGTGGTTACAACCGTGACAACCGTGATGGCGGAGGCCGCGGCCGAGGAGGTGGTCGTGGCAGAGGACGTGGCCGAGGAAGAGGCGGTTATGGTGATCGTGATGGCGATCGTAATGGTGATCAGGAACAAGCCAAACCAGTTCCAGCTGATTTCAGCCTTGCGTCACTCGATCAGTTCCCAAGTCTTTGAAATTTTTAAATAAAAAAATTTAATTAGAATAATTTTAAAAGTTTTACTTTTTTTTATTCAGTTGATTAAGTGCTTGATTAAGTGCTTGGTGATTGAGTGCTCAGGTGGACGCCGATCAAAGAGAGAATATTCCTCTTGGACTTCTTGACCTTGTCCTCTCCATGAAGCTCAATCAAAGACGCCATGACAGCCTTCCTCAAGTCTGACATTCCAAGAATCTGCTGCTTCACATTTCGATCAGCTTCCGCTTGGTACTTGACCAGAAGTTCATCATGCGATTCATGGGTAAATTCCTTAGCAATTTCATCATTAATTTGATCATTAGTCAATCCAAGCCGAGAAGATTCACGACGCGCTTGCCTATCTCGCTTGACCTTAACCACTTCCGAAGAACTCAGGTGTTCCATGTAAGTAGCATGAGCACGATCCAAAACATCCGAGCTGAAGTTCGGCTTGGGCTTAATCAAAGACATAGCGTGATGGGTCTTGATCTTCAGCAATCGTCCATCAGGTTGATGGAAGATAATCCCTTCACGATCCGGATTGTCGTCACACCACACAAGGATCGAATCATAATCTTGCTCCGAGAAAGAATCTCCTGACAACAGAATTGGGACACAAGGAACACCATGCTTTTCGAACAAGGGCATTGTATCTTGGGTGACACTAACCTTGATGCAATCATCATCTTCACCCGTCCAATCATCCTTTTCACTATAGACATGATTGAAAAACCAAACACGGGACTTGAGTTCATCTGGGTACGGCAACTTGCAAGGAGTCTTGCCGGGCAATGTCACTTCACAATAGAAGTAAGACTTTGTCAAACCCATTTCCTTCATCACCCCAGCAAAAGAATCAAGAGCCGATGGGAGAAGATCAGTTAGAGAAGCCTTTTGATAGGAGTACGTGCCAGAAACGAGCTTCTCTCGAGTCATATCAATCGACTGATCGAAACATGGATTTCCACCATGAGTGCGGAGACTAAACGTGTAATCATCATCCGATCGATTCATCTCAATTCCTAGTTGTGTTCCATCCATCTTTTCTGTCACAGACCACTTGCCACCCCAGATAAATGGAGCCCGGCGATCATGTTCATCAAAAGCACTCAAAAGGCTGTGCGCCTTCCGATAAAAAGTTTTGCTCTTTGTAGACATAGTTAATACATGGTTCTAATGAGTCTTAATGATCAATTTTTCTCCTCTTTTTTTTTGTAACTTTGACCTAAAATAAAGAAGGCACTTGGTTTATTTTTTTCATTTCTCTGAGCTAATTTAAGAATTCCGTCTGATTGAACCAAAATGGGGAGACTTCGGCGATCACCTCCATAAAATATCTTATAAATTGAACCATGCTTTTCCAAATAAAATCGAGTATATTTACCAGGCTTATTAGCATTGGTTCTCAATCGAGTTTCATCCTTAATCGTCCAATAAGTTCCTTGGCTTGTTTTAATATGAATGTAATCATATTTAGTATCTTTTGGAATTTTCAAACCAGTATCAGCCTCACTAACAAATTCAAAAATACCTTTGTCATTCAAAGTATTATTCAAAGCCTGAGCCAAGTTGTGATTAACTTTAACATATGCTCCATTTGAACGGCGAATATTATACATTCTCTTGACCGGCAACTTAACCAAACTGAAAGAAGATTGATTAGCTAAACCATAATCCTGAGGATCATCTTTTTGGACCAACGTTTCTTGGCTTGGGGCATGATAAGTTAAAATATTTTTCTTTTGACCACCAACATAAAAAGAAAGAATATCATTGGAAATATTATTATCAGTCTGAGCATCATTGCCGCTTGATCTTGATTGGTTAAAACCAGTCATCGGTGTGAAAGATGATGTTCGAATAAAGTTATCTTTATCCTCAGTATTCTTAGCAATTCTCCAATCACTCATCACAAAAGTGTTATCAGCTAGAATTAAGTACATAAACGGTTTTTTAGTTGAAACTATCGATACGTGATCTGGTTTTTTACTTAAAGATTCCTTAATTAGAAAAGTATCATCCAAATCAATTTGATCATCTGGTTTTTCTAAAACCTCTAGATAAGTGCGATAATGACTCAGAACTTTAGTTGGATCTTCAAATGGACGAAGGTAAAAAGGCTGATCTTTTAATAGGAATGGTAATTGTCGTCTAATTTGATCGCGATTTTCAGCCTGATCTGGAACCAAACTATCAATTGATTTCTGTTCTTTTTCTGTTTGAACAACTCTTAATCCATTGGGTTTTAGAACTAAACTATCTTCTTTAAATTTTTCAAAGTAATCATTACGAAATTGATCCCCAATTTGATAGTTGAGAGCCACAAATTGACATCCATAACTCCATCCTTCTTGAGGAAGATAGTTAAAACTTTGAGAATCCTCGTCAGTTGATGGATAAACAATGCTTAGATTTCGGCGGTTATGCTCAGTTAAAGCATCTGATTCAGCTCGATGGTCTTCTGGGGTTTTAGGAACTTTAGTTTTAGTTTTGGTTTTGGGGTTTGTGTAGGTATCAAGCTCAACATGATGAAGTCGAATAGGTGATTTTTCGTTAACAACTTTGTAATAATCTTGATAAATCTTTTTATCTGACTTATCCCAATTTTCGGCGTCAACTGGATCAGACCAAATTACAACTTGGTTAAAGAGAGAACAAATTCTAGTTTCAGCTGGATTCATTTGAGCTGGAAATCTATTTCCAACTGCTCTGGGATCATCCTCAACGCTTGGAAATATTTTGTTTAAAATGATCCGAATTTGGTTGATTGTTCTGGGATTATCACTGACTTTGAGCTTAAGATAAATAAAAAGAGGCCATTGGTGAGTTTTGATTTCTCGACTAAAAGCAAATTCAGAAATGACTCGGCAAGTATCCTCAAAATCAATATAATTTAGAGATGTTTGCCATTGTCCTTGCTGGTAACCTGTAGTTACTATTGGATGACTTTGATAACCAACTGATTCATTTAAAACTTCTAATTCAATGTAACGTGCTCCCATGATTAAGGCATTTTTGATCATTTCTTGGCTGACGTAATCATATTTTTGATTACCAATTAAAAAACTCATCGCTGAACTAGCAACATAGAAATCCGATAGATAGTAAGAAGAATATTTATTCAGACAGTCCTCTTTGGTGGTAGTTTTAAGTGCTGGTAATTCAAGACTTTGGTAATCAGTAAGAATTTTTTTTAGTTTTTGATCTTCCGATAGATAGAAGTAAGCAAACACTACATAAACAAAGAATACCACAATGCAAATTATTCCAAGTACCTGGGCAATATGATGATTATTAAATGCTAACATTATTTTTCTTTTTTCTTTATTATTCTGATCGAAATTTTATTCCAAAAAATCGCATTTAAAAAATTGAACCGTAATTTTTTAATATCAATAAATATCATAATTAATTAAAAAAACTTTGTTCTATGTGTTGGCACAGAATTACTCGACTTTTAAGGCATCTTAGCTGTTGCGGATGTTACAAATCTCAACAAGATGAAAACCCAGATATTATAATTCAAACTTCTGAAGTTATTTCAAACAGACAGTTTGATTTAACTGGAAATCTTAAATACCCAATTGTGGGAGTAGTCATTACCGATGATGGTAATACATGTTCTTTTGAAAATCCTTTTTATGGAATAGATGAATCAGAATATCCTGATGACATAGATTATGATAAGGTAACTGATTATAATCCTAAAACAGGTATTGTCGAGAGTATTTAATTAGGTTTTCCATTGTTCAACACAATAATGACAGAAGTAAATATGTTTTAATTCTTCTGGATTGTATCGGACATATGAAACCTTGTTTTGTCCTTTTTTGTGTGACGGACATTCATCATTGGGACAAACAATACTCTGATCTCTCGGGAGAGTATTATCATGACGAATATGAGCATTGATAAAAGATTGAGTGTAACTATCACTGGTGTAATTATTAACATAAATCGGCGTGTTTTCTTTGCGTATTTTAAAATTTCCACAATGCCGACAGTGATACTTAATTTTAGTCTTGCCATCACCATCTGTGATGATCTGAGATCTGGAAAGATTTTGACAATTTTCACAAAATTCCATTTAGTCTTCTTTTGTTTAGTCTTCTTTTGTACTCTAGCAAGAAAATCTTATTTCAATTTTTTTAGATCATCTCTCTGAAATAAATTTATTTCTTACTTTTAGATTATACTATGCCCAAAAACGTTCAAAGAAAAAACAAGCAACGTGGTGGATCCCCAGCCTCAGCTAAAGTCATGAACTTAGTTCAACCTGGATGCTCACAAGCTGCAATGCCTAAGACCAATGTACCTGAAGGAGATTTGACAGCACTTAACCTGTACCAAACTACCGGAGGAGGAAAGAAATCCCAAAAAGGAGGATCGCCCGCTTCCGATCATGTTATGAAAATGGTTAACAAGAAACAAGCAGGAGGATCACCCGCTTCGGATCATGTGATGCAATTTTTAGATAATCCTGAAAATTCTTATAAAAATGCTTTTGAAGGAACCCCCGAATTAGCCCAAAACGGAGGCAAACCAAAACGTTCCAAATCCAAGAAGAGTTCTAAGAAGAGTTCCAAAAAATCTCACAAAAAACACCGCAGACAAACCAAACGTGGTGGTGGTGCAACTGACTTCAGAGACACATTATACTCACGATCAGTTGATGTCCGTGATGATGCTGGATCTATCTTCAAAAACTTTACCACTGACGATTTCATGACCTCTAAACAATTGGTTGATGTACCCAATCAAGTTGAAAATCCACCCTTTGTGTCAGATGGTGATACTGGATCTTACGCCAGTGTTGCTCAAGCTGGTGGCAAATCAAAGAAATCTAAAAAAACTAAACGCCATCAAAAAAAAAAATCTAAAAAATCAAAATGCTCAAAGAAACATTAAGTCTTAGGATCTGCTTTAGGATCTGCTTTAGGATCAGCTTTAGGATCAGCTTTTTTGCTTGACCCTTCCAATTGACCCTTTATTTTTTCAATTCTAGTCTTTAAATCATGATAGTTAATCCGAACAGATAAACTATATGTTTGACAAGTTATTACAATATCTTGATCAGCTTCATTTTCCTCAACAACTTTCAGATAGTGATCATAGTTCTCTAAAAATAATCTTTTTGCTTCTGGATGAAAAGATTGAAAAGCTAAGGGACAAGCCTCAACCATATCACAAACAGCCGCTCTCAAATTATAAAAACGAACTATTTTAATATAATCTTGAGCAATGGTCCCAGTTTCACTTTCGTAATCGGGTTCATTAGTGATTGGATTACTATCCATAACTGATTGGATAGTTTTGGCAATGCTGACAATATTTTGTCCAGCACTCCATTCATTTTTTCCCCAAGTATTTAAAATGGAAAGGCAAACATAACCTTCTACATAAAAATTAGGATGAAATCTAATCTTATCTCGTTGAGTCATAAAACGGATTTCAGGTGGTTCTAGCGGATAGTTTGATGGTATTGAAACATCAAACAAATAAAAACCATTTTGATAAGGAGTATCTCTTGGTCCAATGATCATCATTGTCATTTTTGTGACATCATCCAAAGAATAATTAATGTAAATTCCTTCCTTGTTTAATTCTTCTTTCTCCGATTCATAGACCCTAATATCAAATAAAATTCTTTTAACAAAATTGGCAGTCATCGCAAACTTATTTTATTATTAAACAGATTTATTTATACCCATTTTAACCACCCATCTTCCAGTGATTAGGACAGTTATTACAAGAAATGAAAAGAGTAATTCCCTCATCAGCCGATCTAGTTTGAGCCGCCGCAATTGAAACATCTCTTTGTCCACACTTGCCACACTTGTACTGTGTGGAACCAACTGTTTCTCGCTTCTCAAATTGAACCTTCTCTTTCTTTTTAATTTGCTCTCTCAATTCATTATGATATTCCGGATGAAGTTCTTCGGAAGTCATAAACGACGTCTTATAAGAATCTAGAGCGCCACTTAAAAGATCTTTCTGAAGAGCATGATTATTAAAATCAGAACTAAAATTCTGATAAATTGAAATTGCTTTTCTTTCGTAAAGACGCAAGAACAAACGATCATCCCATAAACACAGAAATCCAGTCTGTTGACCATTGCGGACAGTCCAATTGTAAATCCCTCTTTCTAAATTTAAGAGGAGTTGGACATTCTTTTTTGTCAGCTTTTTCTTTTTAAAGAAGAGGGTTTGGAAAACTAGATATACTTTTTGCTGTTTTTCAGTCAACGAATCAAATTCGATTCCAATCGCGGGATCTTTTTCTTTCAGAATATCGGCACTAACTAGACGGCTAAAGCAACAATGATGAACCTTTTGAGCTTTTTTCTTTTTCTTGCTAGTTCGATCATCTAAATCAAACTCATCACCATCATCCTCGTAATCCTGATACAAGTTAGCTTCGTCATCTAAGAATTCATCACCAGCACCGTCATCATCGTACTCGTAATTATCCTCATCATCTTCTTCTTCCTCCTCAGCATCCTCATCACCTTCCTCAGCTGGTTCTTCTTCTTCTTCTTCTTCCTCATCCTCATTGATTTCAACCGGTTCTTCTTCTTCTTCCTCATTTTCTTCTTCTCTTTTTGCAATATCAATGTTGATGATATCATCCTCTGTCAAAGGCTGATAATGATGACCAGTTGGGTCAACTTTAAAAAGAATTAAATCACCGTAAAAATCTTGATCTGGATAATCATCAATTTGGAAATTATGCATGTTAATTTGACTGGTTAATCCAGACGTCCATCCATAAAGCTGATAGTAATCACCTGAAATACTCCAGTCATTTAATAATTTTAACTTGGATTTATCAGATATACTTTGGCCGAGATTAGGGATTAATTTCATAAAGGTTTTATAAGTAACTAATTTTTCAATCCGACTTTCTCGCAGGTTTGATCCAAGACCTTTCAAGGATATACCACTGGCATTACCGTCTCGCAGAAAAAGCCACATATCATAATCTAATGAAGTCATACAATCTAACTTGATGATGAGGAACTTTTAGTTAAGTTCAATTTTTTTAAAAATTGAAGCCATTCATCTGATCAATCTAATAGATCTGATCATATGACTTCATTAGAAAACACTGTCTTGCAGAAACTAGATGGCTTATCACTTGAATTTGTCAATGTCCTGATGCAGTTAAAAACGGGGCAAATAATTAACCCTGACCAAGTTCAACAAGTTTGTAAAAAATATGGAACGTCTTTCCTATATCTTTTGCGCAGCATACCACTGGAGGAAATTGAAAGTTTCTTTGAAAAAGAAACAATATTTAAAGAATTAGACAAAAATGGTGCTTTGGTGCTTGAGTTGTTTGAAAAATCACCACAATTTATGATTTTACTTTTTAATCGACCTTACGCATTTAAGTTAACAATTTGGAATAAGGAGTTTGGTCTAAAACTAATGGCCTTGTCAAACTATTCAAACTTACCTTCCTTAAAACTATTTTATCCAACTTTAAAACCATACATTGATGAAACAATCAATGAATGCTTGGCTGATGTTATCACTTACATCAACGGGGTTGTCGCTCGTTACAACAATCCTAACAAACAACGAGTTAACACCTCTGTGGCTAAAATGGTTATCTTGGCTTCTGAATTTAAAACTGTCATCCAAACATGTTTAGTTTGTAATACAACAAAAATTATTCCGACAACCCTAAGTTGTGGTCATCAAATTTGTATTAATTGTGTTCTTAAAATTATATCCAGGTACTCTGCATTGATTTGCCCCCGATGTCATAAAAAGATCAAGCACGCCATGGTAGTCAGCCAGTGAGGTCTGATCTGATTCTTTTATCTTGCTTTATTTTAGATCATAAAAGATCACAAATGATAGAACCCAATTTGAAGAAGATGCTCAAAAATATAGATCAAGTTCCAGACGGATATCCTTTATTGCTTGCGACGGCACAGCAAATGAATGAAATTGATCTAAATTCAGCGGATGACTGCGATGAAGTCAAGACGATAATTGGTGAGATGATTGGTAATATCACAGCGGCTTGCGTTGATAATAATATTTCTTATTTTTATATTTTACAGAAAATTCCATTGCAAGTCATGGAGGAGTTAATAGGCCAGGAGGCTGTTATCTCCGAATTAAACAAGTATGGAGATGAAATTCTTCTCTGGTTACTAGACCAACGTGCTAGTTTCCTCAACGAAAAGGATTCTGACCCATCCACAACACCTAACCAACTCTTAACCGATATTTTAAATTATCCCCAACTGGCCAGTCTCCAAATCTGGAAATCTACCAAAGATTTAACCACTAAGATACTAGCTCATCCAGGGATGGATCTAGAATTAATTAAAAAAATTAAAAACCTCGCTTTATGGAGCTCAAGCGGTCGAAACACAATTAATGATTGCATTAAACAAGTTTTAAACAGCAACCTCAATAATAATTCAAGCGGATTATGCAAACGAATTTACATTAAAGGATTATTACTAAGCCGTAAGCCATTCGATTGCCCAATCTGTCAATCAAACCCAATCAGACCAGTCATTCTAGGATGCGGTCATTCAGTTTGTGTTGCTTGCTTCGTTCTCCAAAGACTCAATTCTGATCGAAGATGCTCCATGTGTCGTAAAACAATTCTACAAGCAACAGCTTGCATTTGAGACTTAGGTTTTTACTTATTTTTTTTGACTAGGATGACAATAACCCCATCCAGCTTCTCTCGTATATTTGCGATCATGATAAAGATCCTTTGAAACATTTTTCCAATAACCTCCTAAAGATGGAATACATAATCGATCATCACTTTTATCATTGATCTGGGCTGGTTTAATGTGTTCAACATATTTGGTTGGATAAAATAATTTGATTAAAGGATCAAAGAGTCCTATAAAAACACCCCAATTTTGGTTTGAAACGGTGTGATGCTGTTTGTGATATTCAGGATAAGCAAGTAATTTCCAATCATATAACTTTTGAACGCTTTTCGGTATTTTTCCGTGATGATGATAAACATGAATTAGACCGTGAAAATACTCTTGGTGCATCATAAAGCAATTTACAGTAAACAAGATCATAATTAGGTAGGAGAAGTCCCATTTAAATCCAAATCTCAAATCTAGGATAGCTAAGAGGAATGCGGCGTAAATAGTTTTATCTAAACCAACATGGAAAACCCATGATAATAGTTCTGAACTGGTACAATCAAGCATGTCCAGAACATCAATATGATGAAGGGTTGTAACTTTAATTTTTTTTCCCTTAAAATCAGGTCTTCTTGTATAGCCTTCACTTTTGCGAATGTCAGAAACCGCATGAGCTAGAGATGACAAAAAATCAGTTAAGAGGATCCCAATCAAAATCATCCAGAGATATTTAACCTTGTTTGAAGCATGATAAACTTTCAAAACTAGATAAACTAGTGTGATTAAATGGATTCCTAATAAAAAAATGATTTTGCTTCTGGGCATTCGGTACGGTTTTCCATTTCGAATTAAAAAATAAGGATATGCCTTGGGACGCCGATATTTTTCAACTTTGTCCTTGGAATAGTCAATGTAATTAATTTTCGAATGCATGCTGAATGAACCTTTCTTTCTTTAATCTAAATCAAGATTTTTTACAATTCAGTAAAATTGAACTTAATACAACTTGATGGTAGTTTAGGTAGTACAAATTAAATGGAAAAGAAAATTGCGGAACTGGTTAATAAATTCCATGATCTAGTCCATGATCATAAAAATGAGGTTTGCTTGGTTGTTGAACTAGGCAAATCACAAAACTCAAATCTTTTAAAAACATTTCCAGTTGATGATCAACTCCGAAATTACTTAAAAACCAAAGGTAAATTGAAAATACAAAGAGAATACTATCAATATCAGTATCAAAATCAAATTTTCAAACGAATTAAAAGTAAGGGTCTTGAAACAGAGATTCAAAAGAATTTTCTCTTAGGATCTAGTTTTCTTCGAGAAAATGGGGTTGATTATCGATTTGCGATTCATTCGGCTAAAAATCTGGAAACTTTTTCTCAACATGTTGCTTATCATAACATCATTTATGTGCGTGAGGAACAATGGAAAATAGGAGATATTCCAATTCTTTTAAAAAAAGAAAAAAAAGGAGATCAGGAAGTCGAAAGGTTTTATATCCAATTTAGATTACCAATGGGAACTGAAACAATGGGGACTTTACTTAAATCTCTGACTGAAATCGGACAAATCTTTAAAAGCATCTCCGATAGTAAACAGCAGACCCTGACGTTGGACTCGATCTTAGAATCTTAACCACTTCACCAGGTATCATTCCCAAATATTTAGCCATTGCATCATCTCGTGAAATTTTTGGTAAATTCATATCTTCGGTATTGTATTTTTTTAATACCTCTTGTTTTTCCTCTTCTCCAATCACTTCATGATGAGGAACTTTAATATGCTCGACAATGTCAATTAGAAGCTGAGGTAAGCCAATAATTTGAACGAAATAACCCTTTTGGTTGTAGAAGTTATTCAACATGGTTTCAAAAGAAGATCCGGCAATATTGATCTTATCAGGCGCAATCAAAAGCAACTTATCTGTTTGCTTCAACTGGCTCTCGTAAATTTGTGAGATAAATGATTCAACTGCTCGGGCAGTCTTGATTTTATCCAAACGGTACTTAACATAAGTTAAAGACCCATGGCGATTTTTTAAAATCATATCCAAAGGTCCTGGTTCTGGGGAGGTAAAGCTCTTATCAACCAAAGATTGATTTAACATTTTTTTTAACTCTTCTTGACTAAAGTTTTCATGAGAGCTAACATCAATTTCGCGCCGCTTAAGCATTTTAAGCATATTGTAGCGTGTTTTTTCTAAAAGATCCAAATTCATACTTATTTAATTAATGTAGATATTTTAAGTTTATGTTCAGTTGATGTCCAGAGCAAATTCAATTTTTAAAAAAATTGAAACAAAAAAGGGCCCTCTTCTTATTTTGAGAAAAGAATGGAAGATCCCACTTCTATAATAGAAACCCAACCAATCGCATTGATGAATATTGATAATGAAGCCAATCAATATGAGAATATGTTGCAAAAAATTATTGATTTAGGTTCTGAAAAATCTGGATATGAATACAAGCCAGATTTCTTTAAACACCATCTCCAAAAAATGGTCAATGAGATTTATAAAATCAAAGATTCGCATTACAACCAGCATAAATCCAATATCCAAAACAACATAAAATCCATTAAAGGATCGATTGATGATGACTTACCTTTGGAATTAATTGAAAAAAAAATTAGAGATGGAATCGCGGAATTAACTTTTCAAGAAAAATTTCAATCACTCTCCTTTAATATTACTATGATTGAAATTGAAGAATTTGATCAACCCCTCAAATCCTTAAGAAACAAATGTGAATTTAATAGATCAACTCATCAACTTAATGGTGAATTACAAATTTATAGGGTTATTGTGGCCAAATATGTTAATACATTGACTTCCAAAATCAATCAAGTTATCCAATATATCGAGGACAACTCAAATAATAAAATTAAAATTAAATTTGTTGATTGTCACAGCGAAAATTACATAATTGACTTTGAAAATGTTCCAAATGATAATGATAGACCATTATATCGTAGTCATGAATTTGTAATTCCGCCATGCATGTACTGTACTAATTTATGTACTAACCGTTGCAAATGCTCAATTAATTGTACCACGGAAAGTTGTGATCAGTGGTGCGAGAGTGATTTTCCACAAATCAACCATTATACTTATCAATTGACGCATTATGAGAAAACACATATTTGTTACTTTCCATGTTTCTATGGTAGAGCGCGTGAGGAGGAATGTACATCATCAACAACACATGACACAGCTGGTCTCCGTCTAACTGAATTTCTAAATAGTAAAATTCATATCAAACTTGACTTAACTCTTAAAAAAATACCTGGACCAAATATTAAAATAAACAAATTTACTAAATCCGACTTGGTTAGCCTCTATTCAACTTCCTCATTGCCGTGCTATCAAGAAATAGGTCCTGATCTTCCACCATATGAATTAATAGAATCAAAGTTTTTGGATTAGATATTGGCTTAGATATTGGTTTAGATATATTGATACAAATTAATTTAATAAAATTGAATTTTTTATCTATAAAAGGAGAAATTCTAAGACACCGCAAAATGACTACCACAAACAATTGTATTTCAGCTCAACCATTAACATTAACCCATAATCTCGATAATGAGACAGATCAGTATCAGAATATGCTGGAGAACATGGTGGCCCTACAATCAGAACAAAAACATCAATGCCTTAACCAACATTTTTTCAAAAACTTTCTTCAGATTCTAGTTGATAAAATTACTACCTTATCTAATCAAAAGTATAAAACACATAAAAAAAATACACAAAAAAATCTGGCCAATATCAGAAAGGCCATCGAGAATCATGCACCTCTGGATTTTGTTGAACAAAAGATTAAAACAGGAATTAATGAATTAACTTTTGAAGAGCAAAACATAGTGATTGACTTTGATCCCCTAGATTTGGCTCAGATCAAAACTCATGATAAGTCGCTCAGGTTTTTGCAACCTCTATGCAAATTTGATCAAGCAACTCACAAATTTAATCTTGAATTTCAAACTTATCGAAAATTAATTCGCAAATATCATGACACACTTGAGATTAAAATTAAGCAAATCATTCATAGTATTGAAAAACTTTCAGACAATAAAATCAGCATTGATCTTGAAGAATTTAATCTTGATCCAAATCATTATCTGATTGATTTTGATAATTTTCCAAATGATACCAATCAAAAATTGTACTATGATAGTGGGATTGTCACTCGACCATGCTGCTGGTGTGAGTGCAGACCAGTAACTGGAAAACATTGTGGAACAAATATTTCGGGATCCGGTTGTTGCAAGTCAATGAACTGTTTGGCTGGATGCCCCAACAACATAATTAAACAAACTCCCAAACTAACTGCTGATCATCAAACAATATTTTGCTTTCCTAATTGGTGTGGCATCTTTCCATGTTTCGGGGCCGTTACAATTCCCCATGAAGAGGCAGATGACATCACTAAAGATAATATGCTCAGGGATCAAAAACTTAAAATCAAAATTAAACTGATTCTGAAAGAAATTCCAGGGCCTGACATTAAATTGGATGATATTGCTCAATCTGATCTAGTGAGTCTTTATTCGGTCTCTTCTCTTCCAGCCTATCAAGATGTTTATCCAACCCTTCCATCTTATGAATCTCTAGAAGAAGATATGGAAGATCCGCCAATCACCAATGAAAACTCGTCGCTTGTCTAATCTGACCAAAGTTTCCACTCAAAAAATTGATTAATTTTTCCTAATTATTTTTTTATTGTATGCAACATGAACACCAACGACAATGTAATAACAATCCAACCCCTTAATTATGATTTAACACGCGAACATGCTGACATTGCTGGTATAGTTGATAAACTTGAACTAACATCTGAGGATATCGATCCATCTGAAGTTTGTTATGATGTGACGAATGACGGAAAAATTCAAGAGACATTTGATTGCCTTTTGGAAGAGATTGATGTGATTTACAAAGGCCATCGTCAAATGATCCTGAACGAAATAGAGAGAATCAAGAGTTTGATTAAGAGTCAGCTACCAAAGGATTATATCAAAGAAGCTCTTAAAAAAACCTCTTTCAAAGGTCAAACTGTCAAATATGATTTCACATTTTCACTTGATGATCTAGTAAAATCAAGCCCATCGGCTAAACTTTTCAAAGATCAGGCAATATATCTAGAAGGAGTTACAAACATTTCTCTGAAAAAATATCATCTTTTGGCTCATGATTGGGCTGATAAAATTAGTTATCATTTAAAGAAAACAATTGAATTGTTTTGCAAAAAAAGTAATGGTCTAATTACTTTTAAATCCCTTAAAACCAATAAAAAAGGACCTCTTTTCAATTTGAACCTGATGAAAAACAAACCCCAATACTTAAAACCAGTGGCATCTTTCACGGATGAGTACCTGCACAGTTGTGCATGTTTTTGGTACACAAATAGTAGTTGTTTAGGGTTTAATGCCAAGGCGAATAGAGATTGCTGTGTTGCTTGCTGTGACGCCTGTGATAGATGTCCTGGTGGTGAGGTAAACGAGATTGAGCTTAGACCCTCTAAGCTAGATGAATACACTCAATTTTCAAAAACATCTGTGATGACAATTGACGATTTCTGCCGTGGTTGTGGATGCTGTTGCTGTTGCTGTTTAATTGCAGGGATACCTGTAACCAATAATGCAATTCCAAACCCACTTAATAATTTATCCACCTTCCAGATCGAGTTAGTGCTTAAACTTGAACCAATCCCAACACCATTAATTACTTCGGAGAATTTCGATTCAGTCAGCCTTTGTTCAGTATCTTCTTTACCACAATATGATCAGCTTTTTAGCAATCTTCCAACTTATGAATCCCTGCAAAAAGGTTCTTTTGATTGAAGCTTCAACACAAAAAATTGATTAATTTCTCATAATTATTTTTTTATTGTATACAACATGAACACCAACGACAATGTAATAACAATCCAACCTATTAATTATGATTTGACCAGTGAACATACTAATGTTGTTAGTATGATTAATGATATAGAACTCATATCATATGACATTGATCCATCTGAAGTTCAATATGACTTGGCTGATGATGAATCAATCCAGAAACAATTTGATTTGATTAGAGAGAGGATTGAACATATTTACAAAGAGCATCAACGGAAGGTCTTGGTTGAAATAGAAAAATCTAAGAAACTACTTGATGCTGAATTCCCAAAGGATTATCTAGAGAAATCTCTCCAAAAACTTCTTAAAAAACTCTCCTTCAAAGGAGAAACTATTACTCAAGGATTTGACTTTTCACTAAGCGACCTAACCACCTCAAGCCCAATGGCTAAGCTTCTTAGAAAACAATCCAAATATCTGAAAGGAATGTCTAACATCTCTTTGAAAAAATTTCATCTTCTGGTCCATGATTGGGCTGATAAGATTATTCATCATTTTCAAAAAACAGTTGAATTGTTTTGCCAAAAGAGTAATGGGTTCATTACTTTTAAATCTTTTAAAAGTCAAAAAAAAGGATCTCTCTTCAATTTGGATCTGATGAAAGATAAAGTTCACTACCACAAACCAGCTGCGTCCTTGGTCAGCAAGTATACAGAGGTCTGCGCATGCTTTTGGTATACAAATAGTTGTTGCTCTGGATTTAATACTATTCGCCGAAATTGTTGTTGGTCACTTCTCCAAACTTGCAATGACTTTGGATGTTGTGATCATTCCCCAAGCATTAAATTTAATCCATCTAAATCTGATGAGTATACTCGCTTTCCAGAAACATCCATGATCTCGTTTACAGATTGTTGTCCGATAGTTCATAAGAACGAAATTGCTAATCCACTTGACAATAACCAAAGCATCGAAATCTACATTGAGCTGGAACTAGAACCGATTGAAGCACCATCAATCACTTGGAAAGATTTGGATTCAGTCAGCCTTTACTCAGTATCCTCTTTACCAGAATATGATCAGGTTTTTGCTAACATCCCATCTTATGCATCTTTACAGCCGGAATCTGAAAAAAAATCAAATGTTTAGGTCTTTTGATTGAGATTCCATATCAAAAAATTGATTAAATTCCTCTAATTATTTTTTTATTATATCCATGCATTAACCATGAGCGAAAACGTAATCACCATGCAACCTATTAATCATGATTTGACAAAAGAACGTACTGATATTGCTAGTATGATTAGTGATCTGGATCTCATGTCAGATGAGATTGACCCATCAGAAGTTCAATATGATATGGCCAACGATAAGTCAATACAGAAAGAATTTAATTGTCTTCAAGAGATGATTGATGTTGTTTACAAAGAGCACCAACAAATGATTCTTCCGGAAATAGAGACGTCTAAGGAACTACTTGATCATCATTTTCCAAGGAACTATCTCGAAAAATCTTTCCAAGAGCTAATTCAAAAAATCTTATTCAAAGGGCAAACAATCACTCCAGAATTTGTTATTTCACTTGATGATTTGATTGAATCAAGCCAGATGGCTAAACTTTACAAAGAACGATCACAATATCTTGAAGGAGTTTCAAACATTTTTTTGGAAAAATATCATCTTTTGGCCCATGACTGGGCTGATAAGGTTATTTATCATTTTCAGAAAACCATTGAATTATTTTGCCAAAAAAATGATGGCTTAATTACTTTAAAATCTTTTAAAGCCCAAAAAAAAGGGTCACTCTTTCATTTGAATCCAGAGAACGATCAAGTGAAATACTACAAACCAATTCAATTATTTCCCCAAAGATATGTGGGAAATCTAGATACATGTGGATGTTTTTGGTACAAAAATAGTGGTTGTACAGGGTTTACTACTATTTTTCATAATAGTTGTAGTGCCTGTCTGGATGTTTGCTGTTGTACGGCCGGCTGGAAGGAACAAAATATCATATTTAATCCATCTCAATCAGATCAATATACTAACTTTTCCCACACATCATTGCTGACAATTAATTGTATGCAATCAACTCATCAGAATAAAATTATCAATCCACTTGATGGCCAATCCAACATCACGATTAATCTTGTGTTGGATCTAGAACCAATCACAAGCCCATCAATCATTTTGAAAGATTTTAGTTTAGCCAGTCTTTGCTCAGAATCTTCTTTGCAATCTCTGAACCCATCAAAGATACAGATCTTTAATTCTTTAAAACAAAATACTAAATACTAAATACTAAATTCTAAATACTAAATTCTAAATTCTAAATTCTAAATTCTAAATTCTAAATACAAAACAAAAAGCAGATTATTTTTTTAGCATCCAGTTACGAAAAATAATTAGTGAAGGGGTTTTTGGGTTTAATTTTGACTCTTTGAATTTTGGAAAAATTGAATTAGATGGCATTAAGTATTTTTTATTATACACACCCACCCACCATGAATGAAAACGTAATCACAATCCAACCCATTAATTATGATATGACAAGCGAACATACCACAGTCGTTAATATGTTTAACGAGCTAAACCTGATGTCGCTCGACATTGATCCTAAAGAAGTTCAATATGACTTGACAAATGATAAAGAAATCCAAAAGAAATTTGATAAGCTTCGAACCAATATTGAGTTGATTTACAAAAAACATCAGCAAATGGTTTTGACCGAAATAAGCAAAACTAGAACATTATTAAATGATCAATTTGACAAAGATCACATTGAGAAAGCTCTTCAAGAAACTCTTCAAAAAATATCTTTTAAAGAGACAATTCTCTCCACTGAGATTGTCTTTTCATTTGATGATTTAACTAAATCAAGCCCCGTGGTTACACTTCTCAAAAATCAATCAAAATATGTTAATGGAGTTGCAAATGTTCCTTTGAAAAAATATCAACTTTTGGCTCATGATTGGGCTGATAAAATTATTCACCATTTTCAGAACACAGTTAAATTGTTTTGTCGAAAAAGTAATGATCTGATTACTTTAAAATCTTTTGAAATACAAAAAAAAGGAAACCTTTTCAATACAAACATAATGAATAATAGTATCACGTATAAATCACCAAAGGTCAATATCAATCTTCCTAGAACTTATGATCCAGGATGTTCTCAAGGTGCACTGGGGTGTTTTTGGTATACAAATCATTGTTGTTCGGGTTTTAATACTGTTTCTAAACATTGTTGTAATGCATTGTGGAATGATTGCTGTTGCGGTTGCGGTTGCCAGTTTCATACGGAAAGAAATATTTCTTTCACATCTGAAACAGATAAATACACTCGATTTTCAAAAACATCACTGCTTTCACTTAAAAATTGCTGTCATCCGTGGGTTAGAGAAAATGAGATAGCTAATCCACTTAAGGGTCTTTCCAAAATTAAGATTAAATTAGTGCTGACCCTAGAATCAATCGAAACTCCATCAATCTCCTTAAAGGATTTTGATTCAGCCAGTCTTTATTCAGTATCTTCTTTGCCACTATATGATGAAATAGGTTCCAATCTTCCTTCATATACATCTCTACAACCGGAAGAGAAAAATCCGGAAGAGAAAAAGTAAAAGTTCTAAAATTAAAATATTAAGAGATTGTCATTTTTTTTATTTTACATCACTCAAATGAACATTTCTTGTTCCACAGCGCTTGCACCACCCATCACCTCTTCTAGGTTACCAGATTCAACAGTTGATTGCCCCAGATTACCTAGAATATCAGCTCCAGGAGAATAATCATCGATTCCTGGTCCTTGACCATTGGATCCTTGAGCATTCATTTCCGCTTCAATTTGAGCCGCATTGCCGCCTCCACCCATTCCATTCATATACCCGGAATCTAAATTAATTATTTTAACATCATTTTCTGGGTTATGGGGAGCTTGGGTGGCCGATTGATATGGTTGCATTTCCTGAATAACTGGTCTGACTTCTGGTCTTTGGAAAGTTTGAATTGGATCTAAAGTTGGACCACCTCCCAATTGATTAGCAGCCATCGGTGGTAGTTGAACACTGGGCAAAGCTGGAGCATAACCTAATCCACCAGTACTGCTGCTAGTAGGTGCTGGATGAACTCCCATTTCTAGATCAAGATTATTAGATGAATTTTCAATCGCTTCAGCTGTTCCATCAATGCCTTCTTCTGAGCGTAAGCTATCGATCATCTCTTGTCGGGATCCACCAGCCATTTCCAGTAAACGAGATCGTTCTTCATGGAGTCTTTCAACCCCAGTTCTTTCTGGATCAGGATCATAACCACCTTCTTGATCTTCTTGGAGATCATCTAATAATTCAACTTCACCTCCTTTTTGCTCAAGTTCTTCATCATCCTTCTTTTTCTGTTTTAAATATTCCTTCAGAGATTCTAATTCTTCTCTTTCAGCTTCCATACTGATTCCATCATCAGCAATTGATAATTGAACCATTTCATCTTTCTTTTCCTTTTCAACCTCAGGTCTTAAGTCAGAAGCCTCTGATCTCAAACGAATTGAAATACCCATTCCTTCGCATTCCTGGATTAGGAGCTTGGCACAATAAGGCATGTAAGCTCTGAAAAACTCCGTTTGATCCTGATTATAAGTGTTCAAACCAAGAATTTGTTGACGACTAAATTCGTTATTATGACGATAATATCCATCAACATCTAGAGTTTCAGCAATGTTATAACTCAATGGTCCATCAATATCAGGACTAATGAAAAGACTTTCAGTTGGATTGACAATACCGATTCTTCCTGATTTGCTGCAAATATGAGCATAATACTTGTCAGAACGTTCCATGACAGATTCTTTCAAAAATCCCATAATACCATGAGAAATGATAGCATCACGTTCCATTTCACCAATTCGACCACCTCCACCTAGGGCTCGACCAGCATAGGGTTGACGTTCCCGAACAGTGTAACCTCCACCCATCGTGGACAAATCTTCCTCATTACGAGAACCAGCAGCACGACTGTGAATCTTATCACCAACCATTTGCTTGAAACGCTGGTAATAAACAGGTCCAAGAAAAACATTGGCCTGAATTTGCTTACCATCTAAACCATTATACAAGACCTCAGTACCATAAGCTTCAAATCCATTTTCTTCTAATTTTCGGCCAATTGCTTCAATATCTTTTGGAATAAATCCTGTTCCATCAGCAACTAAACCTAATTCAGCCGCTAACTTACCATAAACAGTCTCAATGAATTGGGCGTTAGTCATTCGCTTCGGGAAAGCACCTGGATTAATAATGATGTCTGGGCGAAGACCATTTTTGGTATGTGGCATTTCCTCTCGGTGTAAAGTAATTCCTAGAACACCCTTTTGCCCATATCGACTACCAATCTTATCACCTAATTCAGGAAGACGTTCCTTAACAGTTCTAATTTTAACCAATCTAGTTTTAGTGTCATCGACATAACAGGTAAAAACCTTATCAACTGTTTCACCGCCTCCTTTGACTGCTAGCGAAATATCACGTGGAGGATCTTCGCCTTGAGCCATTTTAACATATTTACCAACTAAAATTTCTTTACCCTTGCAATAAGTACCTTCTCTAATGAAACCATATTTATCCAATTGCGAATAGTCTTGGTATTGTTTTGGTTGAATATCATCTAGATCATCAGTATCCTTATGAGTTTCTGGATTATAAAAATATTCAAAGGTTCCTAGCTTAGGATCTTGTTTTTCAGTTTGTTCGTAGCCTTTGTAGTATGACATTCGCAACAATCCGAGATCAATTGAATCTTTACAACAGATAATGGAATCATCTTGATTGTATCCGGTGTAAGAACAAACGGCAACAATGATGTTTTGACCATGACCTAGACGATCATTGAAAATGTATTTTCCCATTCTGGTATTACATAATGGTTTCTGAGGGGTTGATAAGACCATCGCGGTTGTTTCCATTCGATTCATGTAGTTGGTGGCGTAAGGAGCAGCAGCCTGTTTGCACTGACCAATTCCATAAACATTACGAGGCAACTGATTATGTTCAGGGAAGGGAATTGCTTGGGCCAGAGGACTTAAAATCATTGAAGGATGTAATTCAGAATGAGTGTAATCGACATATTTACTGGTTAGATTAACGGTGGCCGAAAGCATCACATTTTCCATTTCATTGTTATCCAAATACTCAATGACTCCAGAATGTTTCTTTAATTCACCATAAAGATCCTCGCTATTGTATCCAACACTTTTTGGAGGATAATACTCGTTATGAACATAAGGGACCTTTTTAGTTTTTTTCTTTGATCCGACAATCAGATCTTTCCAATTGATCTTATGATCCTTGAGATCATCAATCATTTTTTGGGTAATTAGGTGAATGTTGTCTTCAACAATGTAGAGGGGTCGAGAACATCGACCGCCATCACTCAAACAAACAATTTCGTTATCTCGCACTTTCCAAGAAACGGATACATAAATGTTAATTAAACCATTGCGGCGAAGCAATCTCATCCATTCCATTAACTTGTCTGGTTGAGTGTGAACACCAAGCCATTTTCCATTCAAAAAAACCTTAGTTTGTTTGTAGAAAAGAGTGTGATGAAGATCAGATAAAGGAATCAACCCTCCATCACGAATGGCCTGAACCAGGGGATCACTTGGAGAACCAGAAGTAATGTGGGTGGTGCAAGTGAAATGCTTTTTGATACCAACATTGGAACCATCCATAATACCGATTGGGCACATATAACCGTATTGAGTACCATGGAGACGGCGTTGATCAAGTTGAACTCTGGTCCCGGTATCATTTGGAGTTACCAAACGTCTAATTTGAGACATGTAAGTGAAATAACCACGACGATCAATTTGTTGGATAACTCCTTTTTTGAGACTAGTTCCACCGGGATTACTCATTGTACCAGTTCTGAAAGCTGTTAGGACTAACTTTTCGGTTGAGGCTGGTTGAAAAATCAATTTGATGTTGTTTTCATTAACCATATTAACGATTTGATCTCCTTTGAGCTCGTTGTAACCGAATTCAAAATCAGAAGAAATCTTATTACGACAATCATATTGAAGTTGTTGAAAACCATCCCGAAAGAGATTAGCAATCATGAAACCCGATAAATCAATTCGTTTAAAGACAAAACTATCACGATCAGTCTCATTTTTAATTCCCAAAACAACCTTCAAAAGTTGATTAACACAATAACCTAGATAAAGGGCTTTTTCGTGAAGATTATTACCAACGTGAGGATACAAGTTGTCATAAATTGTTTTAAAAAGAATGGCCAGACGTTTTAAACGATTTCTTTGAATATCACCAACATCACTAGTATCCATTTTTTTAACAAACTTTTCTAAATAAATCAAAGCTGACATTTGATCATAAATAAGTTGATTATCTTCGTTGTCAAAGGAGGGACTTAAAAATTCCGCTCCTTGTTGGGCGAATTGATCATCTAGGTTATGAAAAATATATTCTAGGATTTCTTTATCAGTTTCAACACCCAGAGCACGGAAAAGAACAAACAAAGGAATTAATCGGGATCCTTTGTCAGATTTTCCAGCCTTAAAATAAGGATTGTCAACCATTATTTCACCAGTTCCATCCATCACATACAAGTAAGTATTACGAGCGTAACGGAATTGAGCAGGGACAGACTTGACTTCAGCCATATAGCGATAATCTGGGTGACTAGATTTATTAATGTAAAGGACATTTTCTGACTTACGCTCTCGCGAAACACAAACCTTTTCACGACCATCGATGACAAAATAACCTCCTTGATCATAAGGACATTCACCAAATTTCTTTAATCCTTCTTTGGAGATTTTATCCAAAGTACATAGTGAAGAATGCAACATAATTGGCACTCGTCCAATGTTGATTTGCTTGAAGGGAACTTGATTAAAAGTTCTCAAAATCTCAGTTTCACCTTCTTTGACCACATATTCTATTTCAATATCACAAAAAACATTGAAAGCATAAGTTAAATTTTTCAATCTAGCTTCATTAGGATACATTGGTTTTACTTCCTCTTTTAAGGAATCATAAATAATAGGTCGACTAATTTCAAATTTATCATGATTTCGTCCGCCATAATGAATAGCAATTAAATAAGTAATATCATCATTTTCTTTGTCATTTAAAGCAATATATTGTGGATTGGATTGTTTATCATTGAAAATATGATAAATCTTGTTTTCAGTGAAATCATTGAAAGAATCCAAGTGATGCTTTGTAATGTAGTTGTCTGTTGTTTCAAAGTAATTAGATATAACTTCCCAAGTGTCTTTTTCGAGATTCATTTGTCTTTAACTTTATAAACTAAAAAAAAATAATTTAATTGCGCACCTCTCTTTTCAGAAATGCACAATCAAAAGGTTTGGAAAAGGTCAAAACAAACAAAGAACAAAGAACAAAGAACAAAGTCAAACAAAGAACAAGAACAAAGAACAAGAACAACAAACAAAGAACAACACTCAAAAGGGTCAGGGGTCAGTTTACTTTGGGTGGAAGTACCGGTGCACCTCCGTCAGCCCAGCAAGAATCAAAGGATTTTCTTCGATAATGTATCGGTACCGGACAGTGGCTTGCTCCAGCGACGGGATATCGTGCAGCATCTTAAAGCCACCAAAGTCCAGAAAGTAGAGAGCCCGGTTGTCCGACAAACAGGTCTCAAAGTCCATCGGCCAGACTTTCAGGTACCAGATCATCAGCCCCATGAAGACACCAATCTGGCGCGCAAAACGGTCCAGGGTAACCTCTGTGGCGAACTTGCTGTGCTGGCTCATCTCTGGGATCTCAGCAACCACATAGTCACTGCCAGCGATGTAGAGCCGTGGGATCTGGAGATTCAAACCAAAGGTCCGGCGATACTTCTCGACAACCAAGAGGACTTGTGCATGACGCTTGATCTCCCGCAACAGGATGTTTCCACAAAGCTGTGAACAGGGTGCCTGGGCCAAGTCAAAGACGATCAGCTTCAGGCCCTGATGCTGCTCGCGGCGGGCGTGCTTGGTGCACCCCTTGTTCTTGCAGTAGTCCTCGTGACTAGGGAGGCGGTCCTTGCTCAAGAAAAAGTCATACCCCAGGCAACTCAGGAGCAAGAACAGAGGACGAAAAATGTCTTGCCCAAACTCCAACTTCTTGGGCATGATCAAAGGCGTCAACTTCAACGCCTCGACAAGTGACAATGGCAGCTGATCCCCTTGAGAGGGACCAGGTTTTACGATTTCTCGTGAAGCCATTTCGAATAATAATATTTTAAGAACAGAAAAAACAATTTTTAAGCTTTGTGCTGCTTAAAATAACTAAAACTAAGACTAAAACTAAGACTAAAACTAACTTCTTTAAGGATCCTAATCACATCCACCAATCATTTTATATTCTCGATCACTAAATTCAAACCCTTTTTCTAACATTAATCGCTTAATGTGAACTGAATCTTCTTTTCTAATTCTTCGTTTCTTGGCTGATTCTAGATCAGCTGGATAATAAGTGATGTATTGAACAAATCTAAATTGGGTTGGGCTCAAATTAGGAAAATTAGCATGTGGTAATCTAGAATCCCAAATTATTAAGCTACCAGCTGGGACTGAGATTTGTTCTTGGCGCGGATCACTTGGAGTTGTGAAGGGACAAACATCCTCATCTGGATGGGGTTCTTGGCAATACTCTTTCCATTGATGGTGGAAACCGGGTAAACATAGAAATCCACCACCAGATTCTCCTTTCGATTCTGTAAAAGTAAGAATTCCTTGTAATCTGACAAAATCTTTTTCATGAACTGGGTTCTGATCAGTGTGAAGCCACCCATCATCCGTTTTCCAGGCTGGATCAACCAGAGGGCGCATTACACCATACCGATCAAACTTTACTCTGAGATCTTGATCAGATCCTCTCATGTGTTTCCAGAGTAACTCAAAAACATGAACAAGCGGAGTTTTGAATCTATTTTGCCAGGCTTTGCGGCACAGGACAGTATCAACTGAACTAATCCAACCTTTTCTCTCTATTTTACCATCCTGTGGCCAACAGGTACCCCATGTTTTTGGGTCATAATGGTTAACTCCTCGCGAAGTTAAATCTTCTTGGTTTCAAATCGCATCAATTGATTCCAGGATTTCTTTTTTATCCAGAACGCCTTTAATGACAACTAGACCATATTTATCAAAAAATTTAATGATTTCTGATTCTGAATCCCGATAAGGAGAAAACATTTTGATAAATCCATTGGTGTCTCTAGGTAATGACATTGTATAAATTTTATTCTCAAAGGTTTCTCAGTATTTGAACACGCCGAAAAATTGATTCTCATTTTCTAAGAACACCTGGGTAATCAAATAAGAAATCAATAATAAAGGATGACATCGACTTCTGCCACCTATATGAGAGCTTCTTTCTCTAGATTGAAAGAAATATATTTGAAAAATCGGTATGGTAAATCAAGATTTAAACTATTGATGAATGGTCATAGAGCTAGCAAAAATAATCAAACTGAAAAGAATTCAGAGCATATCAATCGATACACTGGAACTAAATTTATTAAAACTGCCAATCCATTAAAGTTATATGGATTAATTAAAAAATATGGTCAAGCGATTGGCGATTTTGATAACTTAAAAAAGAATGAAAGCAATGCTTTTGAGTATGCTGATCATGTTTCTAGGATTAGAACTTATCAAGGTGATAAACCCCTCGGAATTATGAAATTCACTGTACCAGATCTTGATCCATCCTACCAAGAGCTAAAATTAGATGATCTTGACCAAAACTTTGATGATTCTACTTTCTCCAACAGTTGTGCCACGAGAAAACCAGAACCATATGACTATTCTAGGTATGAAGTTTTAGACCCAAATAATTTGCCGACTGATGTTTATCCATCTCTAGACAGAGAAGAAACTTCGGTGGCCCTGGGTCAAACATATCAAAATGTATTGCATATGCCAATCAAAATTTGTCAAAGAATTGAAGCTAATTTGGCTCGAGAAGAACGATTATGCCATCGAGGAAAGAGAATTACTAAAAACAATATTTATCTTCCCGATGAATTCAAGCCTTTTCAATCCTTGATTAACAGGGCTATTCAATGTGAATTAAAATATAATCCGAATTTCATTGATCAATATAATATCTTTTTATCCGTTTCAAGCGGCACGGTTGATTCTGGCGAATCTCAACGAAGATATGGTTGGCATGTTGATGGTCATCAAGGGTTTGAGAGACTACAAAGCAATGGAATTAAATTACCTACTGATCGCCAGTACATCATTTCTAATGTTCTAGGAACTGAATATCTTGATCATCAATTTGATTTGACAAAGCTAAGAAAATATTGTCGTGAAAATTATTGCACTATGGATGATGTTAATTTTCAAGATGTGGTTGAATTTTATGTTAGTCAAATCTCTGACAACGAGATTCATACTCTTCCAGACAACCAACTTACTTTTCTTAACCCGTATATGGTTCATCGAGCTCAATTAAATCCGGGTGATCCTGTTCACCGAACTTTTATTAGGATTTTGTGCTCGGTTTATGATCGTAATCGATTGGGTGATACTTTTAATCCTTCCATTGGACCCGTTTACCCAATGAAAATTAAAACCATTGAAGACATTCATGAAATAAAAAATATTCAAAGAGTTCTCTGTTCTGGGTGATTTAAAATTGATTTGATAACATCAAGCGAATATGATTAGCCTTAATGTCACATGCAGATTTGAAAAAAAACTTGGACCAAAAAGAGGGTCCATTTTATTTTGCTGTTTTAGATTTTGAAGCAACTTGCGAAGAAGTTGGACCAGCCAACAACGAAATCATTGAATTCCCTACAATTCTTTTTGAATGGATTCCAGATCAAAGCCCGCCTCATTGGAAAGAATTGAGTCGGTTTGAATCTTTTGTTCGCCCCAGCCAACGACCATTTATCTCTGAGTTTTGTAATAAACTGACCTCTATCACCCAAGATGATATTGAAAATGCTCCTCCATTGGATCAAGTTTGGAAGAAGCATTATGAATGGATATTGGAACATATTGGAGGTGAAAAAAATATAGATCGAACTTTGGTTGTAACTTGTGGTGCATGGGATTTACAAACTATGTTAACTACTGAAGCTAGAATTTGGGGTGTTTATCATTATCCTGAAGTTTATAAGAGATTTTGTAACATAAAAAAAAGTTTTGATGCTTGGTTTGGTGAAGGTCGGGGCGGTTTAGCTGGACTAATGAATCATTTTAACCTTGAATTTGAAGGTAAACATCATCGAGGAATTGATGATTGTTGGAATACTTCTAGAGTTTGCCATCAAATGCTAAAAGGTGGTTTCGAATTTAAAAGTACTGATGTCAAAGATATTGGTTTTATGATTCCCAAAAAATATCGGAAAAACCTTTCGAGGACCAATAACCTCTTTTTGTAAATCTCTTTTTGTAGGGTTTTGCAAATCCATGAACTACCAAAGTTCATCTTTATTCTCCTTCTCAATTTGATTCTGATTCTCAATCTTAATTTGCGAAAGTAATTCAAGTCGATCTTTTTCCCATAGTGGAATATCAGAAATAATAGATAAACTAGTATCTTTTCCATCGTTCTCTTTGCAATCTTTAATTTTTTTTGCAAAAACATGTTCCTCAATGTTACCCCGGTCCCAATAAACACATACCCATGATTGATCATAAAATGCCTCATCTGTTTTATAACCACATGACCAATATATATACGCATAATACTGATCCTGGATTACCCCATCTATACAACTCAAATCAGTACCAAATCCATTCAAATGTAGTAGATCGGTTATTGCTTTATCTTTGGCGTGTTGTACAGCGGCTGCTGGCCTTGGGTCGTGAACCCCCGCGCATTTAAAACAAGTGTATTTTCCATGATATCTATGTGACATCGCTGAATCATTATTACATTCTCCACAAATTTTATTGCATCCATTTTTAACCATTAATTATGTAGTTTTAAGTTTAGGTTTAATGCAACAATATGACCCACAAGATGATAATCAATTTTACTTGGTTCTATTTACTTGGTTCTGTTCAGATGGCTTTTAACTGTATTTTGAAGTAAAGTTGCAATTGTCATTGGTCCTACTCCACCTGGAACGGGAGTCATTAAATGAACTTTGTCTAAAGCTGACTTTTCGACATCACCAACTAGGCGATAACCATTTTTTTTAGTGGCATCATCAATGGCATTAATCCCAACATCAATCACGATACATTTGGCATTTAACCATTTCGCTTTAACGAACTCGGGTTTTCCAACGGCTGAAACTAGAATGTCGCATTGACCTAAGATTTGAATTAAGTCTTCTTGAGTGGTTTTAGAATGGCAAATGGTTACAGTGGCATTTTCTCTCAGAAGAAGCAAACTCATTGGTAATCCAACAATTTTACTGCGACCTAGAACGACTGCTTTTTTACCCTTTAATTCAACACGATGTCTTTTAAGAAGAGTTAGGCAACCATATGGTGTACATGGATAAAAGTCTGGTTCAGCGCTTAAATCAGCTAATAGACCTTGATTGTGTCTTGTTAATCCATCAACATCTTTTTGGGGAGCAATGGATTCTAGAATAGTGTTTTGATCAATATGTTTTGGTAGCGGCAGTTGGACAAGAATACCATCAACATTTGAATCGGAATTTAATTTCTGGATTAGCTCGAGAAGGTCTTTTTGAGTAACTTCTGTATCTAGAATGTGATCATGGGATGTAATTCCAACCTCTTGACAGGCTTTCATTTTCATTCTAACATAGGTCTGAGAATCCTTGCGTTGTCCAACTAGAACAACCGCTAGAACAGGCTTAGTTTCAAGGGCTGAAATTTGTTTCTTTAACTCATTCCGAATATCTTGGGCAATTCGTTTGCCATTAATTAATGTCATTTGTGAAAGATAAAAAAAATAAGTAAAAGAATCATTAAATCAATTTTTAATTCAGAATTTAAAATTCACTTTCTCTTGCTCATTTGCTTAGAAGAGATCCAAATATTTTCAATAGTTGATTTTGTAATCCATTTTGTAATTCACGCAATATTAAGAGTGTTCTTAATCCGCTATCATCCGCGTGTGGTATACAGTCGCATCCTCTATAGCAGCAATCGCAAGTGCTTTCATTCTCAACCAGGCCACCACAGCCATTTACGCACAGTTCTTGAGATAACTCATCAAGACAATCTTGGATATCATTAATCGATCCGATTGTTCCACTTGGTTGACACTTTTTTGAACAAGTCTGATGATGCAATAAATATTCTGCTTTCCGATCAGGTGTACAAACATCAATTCCGTGACCACAAGCATGACACAGCATAAAATCATGATTCTGTGGAACTTTAATGGTAATAGGTCGTCCTGATGGAGCCTTTAATGGACCCGGATGAGTGTGTAAACAATTCTGATGATGAGAAGGCCTTCGAAAGTAGGAAAAAAATTCAGATTGAGATTCAAATGTTAAAGTTATGTTACCTGCCATTTAAAAAATCTAACTTGGATGATTGATTCGAATCAATTTTTAATTCAGAATTTAAAATTCAGAATCTTAAATTAGTAGCATCATTAATTTTTTTTGTAGTTGAAACAAATAAATAATACCGGCCATGTTATTGGAATTAGCTACTGGGGTGCAATGGCATGCTTGTAGACAATCGCAGTTTTCATTTTCTACTAGATCGGTGCCATTTTGAAAAGAAATATCATCATCTAAATCGCTGAGACATTTTTTAATTTCATTTCTGCCCACCGGATTAGGATGGGGTAATTTGCATTTTTTCGAACAAGTTCTTCCATTGAGCAGGTAGATAGCTTTTCTTGATGGACTACAAATGTCAATTCCGGTTTGACATCCACGACACTTAAAAATAGTAGGATGAATATTAGACACATCTACATCAACTGTTTTATCGTAGACAGTAGAGTTGTTAATTTCTTGAAGTACTTGGCATTGATCAGTATGACTTTTAAATCCTTGGGGAGACTCAAAATCAAATTTGGGAAACTCTAAACTTATGTTGTTTGACATTTAACTTAAAATTCAAATTAAATATTTTGATTGAAATATTCATAAATCAATTTTATTACTCAACTTTATTACTCAGCTCATTCAAAAGCATTAAGTTCATTCTTAAAAGTGATTTGAGAGCTTTTTGGGTTAGATTAGCTAGATCAGCCGGATTTTCATTTGGAGAATCAAATTTTGAAATGAGTTCTCTGGTATCAGGAATTAATTTGGTAATTCCACTTTGGTAAGTGTCTAATTGGTTTTCTATTTTTTCCATAAAACAATCATCAGAGCAGCACCTTTGATATTGGCTCCACACTTGATGCCGTTCTAAGCTGCAAATATCAATTAAAGATTTACATTCTACGCATCTGGTGACAACACTTGGTAAGCAGGTTAATGCTTCTCTAGGATACTTAACTCCATCGACTTCTCGATAAAGAACGGGTCTACCAAACTGACATTTAAAAGAATGTTCTTCATCAAGATTTGCATAATCATCTTTTTCTTGGAGTTCAAATTGATGAGTGTCCATTAGTTTTAACTTTTAAGGGTTATGAAAAAAAAATATATTAATTCTTAAATTCAATTTTAACTTTTAACTTTTAAATGTTAATTTGATTTGAAACTTATTTTGGGGCCTTGCGGACAACTTTCGTGACCTTGCCCAGCATAACTAGGGAGTTGGAATCCATGACAGCGATTCGGCCCAAACCGGGGCAATCAGAGAATTTGTCCATGTAAATTCCTTTGGTGGGTTCAAAGACAACTTCAGCTTGATCACCTTTCTCAACGAAGAGAGGATCTTGAACCTTCTGTTTGTTAGTGCTTTTGCCAACCTTCCAGTTGATCTTGACCATTTTACAGGCTACTTTAGCCGTTCGGACAAAGACAACCGGTGCGAAACCAACCTTCAATTGACCAGGGTGTTCTTGAACTGCAATCAATGCAGTAAATTGTGCTGTTTCAGTTGGAAGATTACCATCATCGATGACCATGATATCACCAGTCTTGGGCATGTTTTCTTTCTTAAGACCCTTAACATTGACTCCAACATTGTCACCGTGAATTGCTTTTTCGGTACGGCGATGATGCATCTCAATTGAAAATGCTTTGCATCCAGTAATACCGTTGGGGGCAAAAGCGACCTTATCTTCGCGATTAAGTGTTCCTTGTTCAATACGTCCGGTGATTACAGTACCAGCTCCAGTGATGCTATAGACTCCAGAGACTGGCATACGGAATGCGTCATTCGGGCGACGGTCTGGAACACGGGTCACGTTTTCGAGAGCATCAATTAGAGTATGGCCGGTAATCTTTTTGCCTTCGACTTCAACTTCGAAACCCTTGTACCAGGGCATATTTTTAGAAACATGAGACAGGTTATCGCCCTTCAGACCAGACATTGGAATGAAAGGAATCTCAGCGAGCTTTTTACCCCATCCAACTTGTTTCAACATGCGCTTGACTTCATCTTTAATTTCATTGAAACGATCTTCGTTCCAATTGACATGTTCAGAATCCATCTTGTTGACTCCAACAATCAACTGCTCAATACCAAGAAGATTTGTTAACATGGCGTGCTGGCGGGTTTGTCCCTCAACTTTGCCTGTCTTGCGATCGCCCTTAGCAATAGCTACCTCAAAACCATGCGCGGGAACCATCAAGAGAGCAACGTCAGCTTGGGCAGTACCCGAAATCATGTTCTTAACAAAATCCTTATGACCAGGAGCATCAATCAGACTAAAATGTTTAGTCTTAGTGAAAAATTCCTTGGTTGTACACTGAATGGTGACACCACGTGCTCGTTCTTCTTTGCAACGATCAGTGAAAAAAGCAAATGCAAAACTACCTTTACCAATCGCGGTGGCCTCTTCCTTAAGTTTCTCAAGGTCCCGCTCTTTAAAATTTCCTAATTCAAATAGTAAATGGCCAGTTGTGGTGCTTTTGCCGGCGTCGACATGACCTACAACAACTAATCCTAAATGTTCTTTACCTTCGTGGTTTTCAGACATTATACTTAACTTGTACAAATCAGGTATATTAGATTTCCAATTCAATTTTTTTTTTAAGGATTCAATCTAAAAAAAATCAACATATATTAAAGACCAAGTTAAATGAAAATACAAATTTTTATCGCAATATCCATTTTGGTTGTTTTAATTATTCGCCTTTATTATCTAATCCAAAATGATCTAATCCAAAATGAGAATTTCAATAATCAATCTAAAAATTACCAAGGTTTGAACAGAGTTGAAATGATCGGCTTTATTAATTTGGATAATCGCCCAGATCGATTGAAATTAATTGAAAATCAATTAAGAAGTCATGATATTGATCGCTACAAAATAAAAAAATTCCCTGGTCATTATACTCCTAAAAATGGTCATATTGGATGTGCCCGCAGTCATTTAGATGTTTTGGAATATGCCAATCAGAACAATCTTAAGAATATTTTAATTCTTGAGGATGATTTTCAATTTGCTGGTAATCCAAAAGAAACTCACCAAACCCTCAATAAATTTTTTGATCAGATACCAAGTGACGAGTGGGATGTAGTTTTTCTGACTCACGGATATGGAAAACTCTCGCCCACAGCAGTTCCGTTTTTAAATAAAATTAATGATGCAGTCTGTGGGGCAGGTTATTTAGTTAATCAACACTATTATCCTCAAATGATTGCAAATTTAGAAGAAAGTTTAGCTAATTTAAGAGAGGATATATTCGAGGGTCAATATTGCTTTGATCAATTATGGCATAAATTACAAGCTAAAGATAATTGGTTTTTTCTCATACCACCCGTTGGAATTCACGATTTTGAAACAAAAAGCACAATCCTGGAGACTTTGCCTGAACCAGAAAAAAAATAATTTAGATTTAATTTAGATTTAATTTCAGACTTAAATTTCAGACCGCTTTTGACAAGCAATACCAAGTAATTTCAGCTGGATCAGTGATCAATTCAACATGATTCTTAACTGCATCTGGGAAGTACTTTGAATCTGGGAAACTTGAGGGATCAGCCTTCAATTCCTCTTGGAGCTTAGTGTCCAACTGAAAGACTGGAATGTGCCATCCTTCAACTAATGAATCAGGTCCAGTAATTTTCTGAAATCCAATTGAGTATGGCAAGGGCATCTCAACTTCCATCGTGTTACCATATTGAGTTTCCTTAACGTTGTAGTTGGCCACATGTCGTTCTCGCCAGCGATAAAATAAGTTCGAATCAATACGATCGACGTGATGATCACGCATCATATCATTAGTAATTGTGATGGACTTTTCAATTAAGAAACTAGCTAGAAGCCAGAACAGATCATCATTGCAACCGCTTGGAGTTGAGTAGATGTAACCACTTTTTCGCCACTTAGAAATGTACTTATCAGCATTGTGAGCCATCTTCTCTTTTTGAACTGTTGTTAGTTCTTTCTTTGGCCTGTTTGGCAAATTGATCTTCTCTGGCTTGAACTTGAGATGACGTTGGTGGATGAAGATTAGAATTTGAGGAAGTTCCTTTGTTCCAAAATAAGATTGGAAGTAACTTGAATACTCTTTGAGTAGCAGGGTGATCATTCGATCAATCTGCCAATAAGAGAATCCAGCTTTTTGGTAATATCCAACATTTCCGGCATCAATAATGAAAGTCGGCTTTTCATGACGACGTTCCCTCATCAGCCAGTTCTTGAGCTTTGAAAGAGTTGGAGTTGATTGATAAGCCTTCATCAACTGGTCAACCATGTCGGTTCTCTCTTTGCTTGAGAGGAACTTTGGGGTCAGAAAGTTATTACAGCAAAAACACTGACCGTTGCGAAGTGCTTCGACATTAACCCGAGTCAACTTGTGTTTTGGAAACCATTTGCAGATCAGATCAAGCAGGCTTTTGGGCAAGATCTCTTGGCGACGATTCCACTCCTGAAAAACATGATCAACAGTTTCTAGAACAGTTTCCCGGGTCAAAGCGGTTTCATACTCCAAGAAATGACACAGATTTGGGGATTCCTGTAGAGTCCTAGATGATTGACTTGGTTGAGTATCAATATATTTGCTTAATTTTGACAGAAAATTGTAGTAATCGTATGCTTTCATGATTTTTCGGTAGCGTCGGAAAAGCCCAATCAGAATTTCAGGGTTTGAACCTGGAAGCATTTCGAAGAAAGGACGAACCATCCTTGTCTTGACTTCCAACCCTTCAGTCTCCATCTTGAATAGCTCTTCCAAGGCAGTCCGATACTCTCCAAGCAAACAATTTAAACGAATTATTAATGCGTAAGTGGGAAGATCATAAGACCACTTTTTCTCATCAAAAGTAGCTAGAATTTGATCAAAATAGATTTTCATCACACCTTGATCGGATTCAGCCGCTAAAAACGAGAGAAAAGTTTTGGCATTGTCCTTGTTGAACTTTGCCTTGCTTTGACTCCATAGATCATAAACCTCCTCTTTAGGGGCGGTTTTTATTTTTTGGATTAAGATCCTTGGAAAAGACATAAGATTAGTACTGATTTATATAGTTGTACCTCTTAAATCAATTTTATACAATTAAATGGGTAATATTTGCGCTGTTTCAGAAAATGATTTAAAAAGCCAGCTTTTATCAGCAGTCTTAATTTCATTAAGGTTTGATAAAATTTGCCAAGGCTTAAGCAAACAAGAAATAGAAGAGATGACACCAGAAAGTGTTGCTTCTATGACTTCTTATTACAATAGTTCCAATGTATTTAGTAATTCTGATCCATCTCAAAGATATTTGATGTTGGATCCGGAATACATTAAGAATAAAAAAATGAATAAATTAGCTGGAGATTATCTGAGAAATCACATTCTGGATACTGAAGAACATGTTGCGACCTTCTTAGTTGAAGTGATGCATAAACTATTAACTAGATAAGGTTCTTTTTTGACTTAGATTTTTCTCGCTTGGATCTAGATCTCTTTAACTCAGACCGCTTTAGCTTAGATTTCTCTAATTTTAGCTTGTTTCTTTTTGCTTTTTTAGTGATAATATCATCTTGAACTCTTCTAATCAAGATATGTTTTTTACTTAATGATCTTTTTTTTGTTTTTTTGTTAACACTGTAGACCGAAACCTTTCTTTCTTTAGCCAAAAGTTTCAATTGTTCAGTTGGTACATTTTCTAATTTGTAATTAATACTGCAATCAACAATTGGTCGTCTTTGCCCTTGTTGCACGTAAATACTGTTAGTACAAATACCATAAGGATTAACCTTAGATTTCTCTCTAACTTTTAGCAAACAAGAACAATAACTCCTTTCTCTCTTGGCCAGACGGGTTCTTTTATGGAAAATATCTCCGGGCATTCTAACTTATCAAGAGAAATTAACTTTTCTAGCTGATGGGATATCTAAAAATTGAATTGGTTTACCCATCAATAGAGTAAGTAAAGGAACTATCGTATAGATTATTTGAAATCCAGGTCAACTCAAATAATCTATGGGATAGTTCCTTTTTTTTATGTGATTTGCATCTTTAATTCTAAATTTATTGACTTTTCTAGATCATGTATTACATAAAAATTGAATTGGTTTATCCCTGAATAGGATAAGTGGGAACAACCACCAGCCATCAAGGTTGTTCCTTTTTTTTATGTGGTTTATCTTGTCCTTTTTGGGTTCAGCATCATATAAAAATTGAATCGATTTATCCCTCAATAGAATAAGCGGGAACAACCATCTGCCGCCGGGTTGTTCCTTTTTTTTATGTGGTTTATCCTGTTCTTATTTCACGCTTATTGACTTTTCTAGGCCAGATATCACATAAAAATTGAATTGATTTATCCCTGAATAGGATAAGTGGGAACAACCATCTTTCGCCGGGTTGTTCCTTTTTTTTATGTGCTTTGTCTTGTCCTTCTTTGAGACTGAGTTATTGACTTTTCTAAGTCATCCATCATATAAAAATCGAATTGATTTAGCTCCAAATAAAGTAAGCTGGAACAGGCATGAGACCTTAGTTGTTCCTTTTTTTTATGTATTTTTATGAATCTTTGAGGATAAAACTATTGACTTTTCTGTTATTGACTTTTCTAGGCTCTGGGTTATATAAAAATTGAATCCATTTACTCTCGAACAGAGTAAGTAGAGGAACAACCACTAAGGATTGTTTGAGAGCCGTCCATCTCAAATGATCTGGTTGTTCCTTTTTTTTATGTTTCTTTTTATTCTAATCTAAGCTATTTTTTAGCTTTTGGGGGCTCTTGATAACATAAAAATTGAATTGGTTTACCAACAATAGAGTAAGTGGGAACAACCACATAGATTATTTGAAACTTATCCAGTCAAATAATTTGGTTGTTCCTTTTTTTTATGTTTTTTAGCTATTTTTGATACATTCTAGGTCCCAGGGCATATAAAAATTGAATTGCTTGACCCTTAGATAGGTAAGTAAGGAATAACCACTAAGGATTATTTGAGATTCAGCCGCTCAAATGATCTGGTTATTCCTTTTTTTTTGTATTCTGGACTTGTTATTCCTACCTTTGCATCCCTGCTCTTGCATCCCTACTCTTGAATCCCTACTCTTCTTTTGGTATGTTCTAGGTTATGGGGAATATAAAAATTGAATTGGTTATTCCATCAATAGGATAAGTAAAGGAGCATTATATAGAATTACTGAGTGAGTGGGGACACGAGGTAGAATTATATAATGCTCCTTTTTTTTGTTTGAGGTTTTCTTTGTTCCTTTTATTTTGTCAATTCTAGATTCAAGGGAATATAAAAATTGAATTGCCTATCCTATCAATATGATAAGTAGAGGAACAATATACAGGATTACTAAGTGAGTGGGGACACGAAGTAAGCTTGTTGTTCCTTTTTTTTATGTGATTTGATTGGTTAAGATTTGATAATTTAGCCCCCGACCCAATATAAAAATTGATTATACTTAGTACTAAGTATGATAAGTAAAACTGTTTGCCAGGGGTTGTTGCGGATTCCTAGAAAGCAGTTTTTTTTTCTATTTTAGATCGATTTCAATCTAAAAATTGATTTATAAACAAAAATAATTAAAATATTATGCTTTGCAGATTTAAACTTATTTACCAATTGGTGTTGATAGTAGGTTGGAATGCTGTAGTATTTTGAAACTGAATAGTTTTGAGATGCATAAGTATTCTTTGGGATACTTTTTTTTACCACCAGCTTTTTTTGATTAATTTTTCATAAAAATCTCTTGGATAAATTGTCAAATGAACTGAAATAAATTCAGTATCGTTGATTCTTGTTATTAGTTCCTGATCGGATAAATGATAAATGGGATTGCCATTAACTTCAACTATCCTGTGATCAATCAAAAGACCATTGCGATGGGCACTAGTATTTTCAATCAAATTGTTAACGTAACCTCTTTTGATTAAAAACCCTAATGTTTTATCATCTGGCGATTTAGTTAAGGTGATTACCTTCGAATAAGGACGATCTCGCACAATAAAAGTTAATAATTGAGCATTGTCAAAACGGTTGTAATACTCATCCACTTTTTCTTTTTTGAGACCAGATAGTGATAAACCGTTTAAATTTATCAATTGATCTGCTAAATGGAGTCCCAAATCAATGCCATTTTGATTTAAATCGCTAATAAAAACGCCACCTTTGTAAACTTGAAAAGTCAGTTTGAGACCTTGATTCTTTCGGAACTTTATTTGATAAATTCCTTCATTTCGTTTACTTTTGCTATAAACTTCAGGATTAGCAAGAACTAATTTGTTCTCTACTTTTTGGAGAACTAACTCAGATGATGAGTCAGTTGATTCGCTTTCTACTACCTTAGAATCAACCTTAGAATCAACCTTAGAATCAACCTTATAATAGTTAAGGTCAATTTGTTCTTGAACCATAAATTCTTCCAGGGAGGGATATAAAGATTTTGAATTATTCATCTTTATTCTAATGTGTCAAATTTTTTTATGTGATTTATTCTTCAATTTTCAATCCCCTGATCTTGATCTCTCTGATCTTTGAATCCCTAATCTCCTTGGCTTTCAACTCCTTGGCTTTCAACTCCATAATTTGTTTCTGTTCTGATTCAGCCCATTGCTTTTCATCATCAATATCATCAATCTTATCTGAGGTCATTTTCCAGGGAAATATTTTAATTCCTGAAACGGATCTTTTCTCAGTAATCGTAGTTCTTTTGATAATGTCCAAATAACCATTGCATGAATAAACTTCTGGAAGTATCTGACGAGGCATATTATATGGTTCGCTAACCCCATATATTTCTGTTCTCAAAGGATCCAAAGCTCCAGTTGGACTAAGAGTAAACATTTTTAAAGGAGATTTGCCTTCCCACTTAAAAACGGTTCGTAAACAATCATAATCATTGTAGACCTTGCTATAAGTCAATAAAGCGTCCTTAATTACTTGAACTGATCGATACGGATAGGTTGGTCTCAAATGAATTAGAATATCGGGTCTTTTTTCTGGATGATTTTCATCCAAGTATTCAAGAAGATGATCAAAAAATTCTAAATCAGTTGATAAATCTTCAGAAATAGAAGCAGGTCGATAAAAAGGAATCCAGACTTTAGAACTATAATCTCGGACAACTGTAGCAATTTCAGCTGAATCAGTTGTTAAGACTACATCGTCCACCAAACCATCATTTAAAAGTTCGAGCGATTGATCGATTGAATGACAGATCAAAGGTTTACCAAGATACGATTTAATATTTTTTTTTAAAATAGTTTTTGATCCTCCCCGAGCAGGGATTACCACCATGACTCTTTTATTTAAAATCATATAAGCAGATTTCTAGATAATTAATTAGACATACACTTAAATGAAATTAGGATCAATTGATTTAGACCAAGTTCCATTCTTTTTTATTGCCGAAGCCGGTATAAACCATAATGGTTCCATTGATAACGCCAAAAAACTTATTGACATGGCCTTTGAAACTGGAGCTCATTGTGTTAAATTTCAAAAGAGAACTATTTCTCGAATCCTGACCAAAGATGGTTTAAATGCTCCTTACACCAGTGATCGATCTTTCGGACGAACTTATGGAGAACACAAGAAATTTCTTGAATTTAGTAATGACCAATTCATAGAACTCAAAGAATACTCTGACCAGAAAGGGATTTTAATGACTGCTTCCGGTTGGGATGAAGACAGCGTTGATTTTTTGGATAGTTTAAATGTCCCTTTTTTTAAGATGGCTTCGGCTGATTTAACTAACTGGCCTTTGTTGGAACATACCGCAAAAAAAGGTCGTCCAATGATTTTATCAACTGGAATGGTTGATTTGGAAGTGGTTCAAAAGACTTATCAATTTGTTTCCCAGTGGAACAAAGATTTAGTCGTGATGCAATGTACTTCTTCATATCCCACCCCAGATGATCAAATTAATCTGGAAGTAATTAAAGGTTATCAGAAAGAATTTCCTAAAGCAGTCATTGGCTATTCTGGTCATGAAAAGGGGATTTCGATCTCTTTAGCTGCTTTTGTAATGGGGGCTAGAGTAATTGAAAGACATTTTACGTTGGATAGAACTATGAAAGGAGGTGATCATGCCGCTAGTTTGGAACATCCTGGCTTAGAAAAACTTATTCGTGATTTGGGAGTTTTAAGTCGTGCTTTGGGATCTCCAATCAAAAAACTACAATCATCTGAGGTGGCCTGTTTCAAAAAACTAACCAAATCAGTTGTTTCAACCAGAAGATTTAAGGTTGGAGATATTTTAACTAGAGATGATTTAACCACTAAAGGTCCGGGGGCAACTCACCAAAATGATGGAATAAACCCAATGAATTTGGAAAAACTTATTGGAGTCAAAGTCCTTAATCCAGTTGAGGAAGATGCTACAATTCCTCTTAATTCTTTAGATGTGACTTTGGACTCTAATCTAAGAGTCTAATTTGAGAGTCTAATTCAAGAGTCTAACTTTACTTTTTAAATAAATAAAATTAAAAAAAATAAAATTAATTAAGTATTTTTTTTAGAATACCTTATGATTTACATGAATTCATCATCTCCTGAGGCATTCCCATCAGATTCCTCTGATTCCTCTGACGCCTCAATCTTTTCATTGAGAGAGATCTGAGCATGATCTCCAGTGGGCATCATGCCTTCAATATCATAATCACTCCCCTTGGCGCTAATCACAATCGGAACATCCTTCTTCCGGTACCGATGGGGCATAAAGCATTGATCATTAATACATTGTGCTGCTTCGCGGATGGTGTAATAAACACTTGAGATCCCGGTCTCTTCATGTTTGGCGACAAAACTGACATCATCTTCTTCTGGTGCTGCTTTGCCGCCAGTGTCAAGTGATCCCCTTTTGAGAATACCAAGAATTTGGAGGGCTTCGATGTCAAGATCAGTGAGCAGAAGAGCTCCTCGATACTGAGTCCCAGACGAGGTCAAAGATTCAGCTAGCCAGATGTGGGCACCTCTCTTGTTGGGCATACGAAGATTGGAACATTTCATCCCAATTTTTGCATTTCCATTGCCCCCGGCTAACACTTGAGCTACACCTGTCAAACCTCCTGAAATCTTAGCAATTGCGTAGCCTTGACCAGCCTCAGGTTTTGCGGCAAGTTTCTTGATGTACGCAATGAAATCATCGGTGGTTGCAGCGATCTTTGGATCGGGTCTTCGCTCCAAATCAAGCCAAACCGAAAGGATTGACATGACTGTGCTTGGAGCGGCCCAGATGTTTGTACCGTGGCAAAGATTGCCTCGGCAATTTGCTTCGTTGTACTTCTTTCGACCGCCTTTTCCACCTCCTTTTCCTTTTTGTTTCTGACCTCCCGCGTCACGTTTTGCACCAGCAGAAGCTCCTTTAAGAGCTCCAGTTTTCTTTGCTTTTGGTGGCATTATAGTACTTAATATACTAAAAATAAAAAGATTCAATTTTTTAATCGAACTGACCGTGGAAAAATGTCAAAAAATCATCTTCCTATTTATGTATAAGATGGATTTTAAAAAGTTGAATAAGATAGACCAAAATAGAGTTGTTAAGGGGATTATTGCCTTTCAAACCAAATACAGGTACCTAAAAAAACAGACCAGTGAACTTAATTTGTTGTCAGATCAATACTATATTCTGCTACATAATCAGGTTAGGCATCTAGAAAGTTCTTTCAAAAAGGACCTCTTGACCCAACACAATTACAACCTGATGATGGACAAATTAGAAAAAGCGTTCAAACTGTATCAAACTGTTCCAAGACCAACTACAATCCGCAATTATTCCACTTATTTTAGAATTCGATTTCTCAACTTAAAAAGTAGATTAATTGAAATCATGGATAAAGTAGGAGCCAGATCTATGAAAGATATTTTACTGCTACATGTTGGGTCAACCCTCGAAGACATTTATAGTAAAGCTGAGTATTCATCCCTGATTTACTTTTACGCTCAGACATTTACACCAACCTCAGCTCACGTTTATGATCTAAAGCTTATTAAGGATCAAAACACCGGTAAAATAGATAAAGGTAAAAGTAAATCAGATGAAATCATCATTTATAAGCCAGAAAAGACCAATGACGATTACTATTATTATGATTTTAAAATCATTTCTAAACTGCAAAACCCACATTGCCAACCTCTAATTAAAAAGAAAATATCCCTCCTGGAAACTATCCACGGAACACGACTTTACATCCCTATCCCATCTAATGGGGCTGTTATCGTAATGAACGGATATTTTGAAGAAGATTCAATTAATATTTCTAGATATGGTGGTTATCTTGGAAAAAAAAATTATGAATTAAAACAACTTAGTCAAGAACTAGAAATTGACACCGATTTTGTTAGTGGTTACCTTGACCAGCTTTCATTACGCGATTTTGTGATGTACTCAACCCAGGAAATCATTCAAAAATGCTTGATTGCTTTCAATGAAGCCAAATATCTAGGACAAAAAACATTTGCCGCTCTAATCAAAGAATTTAAGGATTATGACCTAGAAAAACAACGTTATGTCCTAACAATCTTTCTCCTGATGAAGAATGATATTAATCTTCACTTTCTGGCTTACCTTTTATACGATATGATCTCAAATGAACCATACATGTTAAACACTTGCAACCAATCACAACAGATCTACAACTCTCTCCACTGGAGTGTTAAAAAATTATTCAAAGTTGCCATTAATCAAGCCAGTCAATATAGCCAGAAACTAGCTGAATTAAACCAAGATGAACTCTCATACGAAAAACGTATTTGCTTAATGAAGGCCGAAGATAAAATTAAATCAAAAGCAATGGAAAAATACAAAGAGATCAGCACTAAATCACCAAATGATGATATCTCAAAGGTTAAACAGTACCTAGATAACCTTTTAAGAATTCCTTTTGGAATCTACCGAAAAGAACACATTATCAGCTTCTTGAATTTATTTAAAGAAGATCTAGCTGGCTTTGTCGGATTATCAACTAAAATCTTCAAAGAAGAAGAAGATAATGATGATTATAACCTTAAAAACATTTATCTACTCCTCAAAGACTACAGTAAAAAGATAGTTAAATCAAACTCAAACATCGTTAATAACTTTTTGGAAAATATGGGAACAGAAGCTCAAAAATTACTCGAATTAAGAATTCGTTCTTTTGAATTACTCAGCGAAACCGAATTAATTGAAGAAGTTGATAAACTTTGTTGTTATTTAAAAGTTCCCAACCTCAAACTACTGATTAAAGACCTCAATCTAAAAATTGTAAGTGATCCAGACCAAGAAATAAAAAATCTTAAAATACCAAACAAAGGTCACAAAAAAGATCTGACTCTGGGTATCATCAATTTCCTAAACCAATTGCCTAACTTACATTGCCGACGCACCTACCTAGAAGAGATTGAACAAAGAGCTCACCAACATTACCTGAGCATTCACCCTCGAATCCTAAAATCAATTAATCAATTCCAAATTCTTCAAAACAAATGGATTAAGTATCAAAGTGATTATAAAACTTACTTAAATAATGTCGATACTGTTTTGGATGAAGCTGTGTATGGTCAAGATGAGGCTAAATTACAAATAAAACGAGTTATTGCTCAATGGATTAATGGTAAAAGTACTGGATATTGCTTTGGGTTTGAGGGGTCCCCAGGAGTTGGTAAAACAAGTCTAGCTAAAAAAGGAATCTGTGATTGCTTGAAAGATGAAGATGGAACTTCTCGACCATTCGCTTTTGTCGCCTTGGGTGGCAGCACAAACGGTTCTTACCTCGAAGGCCATGGCTACACCTATGTTAAATCCAAATGGGGCAAAATTGCGGATATTCTGATGGAATCATCCTGTATGAATCCGATTATCTACATTGATGAATTAGATAAAGTCAGTAAAACAGAACATGGCAAAGAATTAATTGGTATATTAACTCACTTAACTGATTCAACTCAGAATGATGAGTTTATGGATAAATATTATGATGGAATTAAGTTGAATTTATCTAATATTCTCTTTATCTTCTCTTACAATGATTATAATTTGATTGATCCTATTTTAGCGGATCGTATTCATCGGGTTAAGTTTAATAATTTGGATGTCAATGATAAAATTAGAATTGTTAATGATTTTTTAATGCCGGAGTTATTGAAAACAGTTGGGTTTGATTCAAATGATGTCAGTATTGAAAACGATGTCACCGAACACATCATCAAAAATTACACTTATGAAGCAGGAGTTCGTAAATTAAAGGAAAAACTATTTGAAATTATTCGGGAAATTAATCTTCGATATTTAATGGATTGTTCAAGACATAAATTGCCGATCCAGATTACACTTGAATTAGTTGAGGATGTTTTCAGTGGTAAACCTAAAATGCACATTAAAAAAATAGCTGATCGTCCTTACATTGGACGCGTCAATGGATTGTATGCCACCTCCGCTGGTGTTGGTGGATTAGCGATTATTGAAAGTTATCAAACACCCAGCGATACTAAATTATCTTTAGTTTTAACTGGTCAACAAGGTGATGTAATGAAGGAAAGTATGCGGGTTGCTCAAACAGTTGCTTGGAATTTATTACCTCACAAACAACAAACTGAAATTAAAGAACACATGAAACAAGAAGGCAATTTTGGAATTCATATTCATTGCCCTGAAGCAGCCACCCCGAAAGATGGGCCATCAGGAGGAGCAGCAATTACCTTAGCAATTATCTCAACCTTGACCAAAATCCCAATCAAAAATACGATCGCAATGACCGGAGAGATTGATCTAAACGGACAAATCAGAGCCATTGGTGGATTAAATGATAAGATTTTAGGAGCCATTGATTCCGGAGCTGCTCTAGTTCTGTGCCCAAAAGAAAACGAAGAAGAATTAAAGATTGCTAGAGAAAAAATAGGTTTTGGAGATAAAATAGATGTCGTAATGGTTGACAATATTTGGGAAGTGATCGAGTTATCACTTTTGGATCATCAACTGGAATTTGTTCATTATACAACACCAACCGAAGTTCAGACTTAATCTTAATAACTAAACTAAATATCACTCAGGTTTGACTGTCAAGTGGAGGTGGGGCGGAAGCTAATTGAGTGGGTTGATAAGTTAGAGAGATATGATCGATACCTTTACTAGGTGCCGTCGGTAGTAGAGGATACACTTGAGGTGCAGGAGGTGCAGCTGAAGTAGTAACTCCTTTCGGAGCAATTCCTCCTGAAATAGTTGCCCTTCGGACATTGTTATGATAATCGGTCGTGTGCTCTAAATCATATACACTTTGAACTCGGTTTAACCTGGCTTGATTCCTTAATTCAGTTGACATTAGTTCAGATCTTTCCTCCCAAGCCTGCTGCGGAATTCGCTCTTGAAACATCTCGGGACCTTTAAAATGACTTTGGATTTTTTTAGCTAATTCAATGGCTTCGTAAGCTTCGAACGCGTTGGGGTCATTAGTTTGACAGCGAACATATTTTTTACCGATGCTATGCAAGTAAATAACAGCCTCAGTTTGATCCAAAGCAACTGTTTTAACATATTTCCGTCTGTAATCATGAAGTTGTTCAATGTTACTTGGTTTAGGGGGGTGATTTGGAGCTGATGGTTTAGCGAAAGAGGCATTCTTCCTTTCCATAATGCCTGTAATTTCTTTGTAAGTTTGTAATTCTTCTCGATAGATTCCCTCATTTGTTTTATCCGCAGCTAGACATTCTTCGTCAGTTGCCTGCTCGAAATTGGTTATATACAAATATGGGTCATTTGCATCCCGACGATTAAAATCGCCATTCCCAGAACTTTTACGGCGCAAATTACTCAATTTAGTAAAGACACGTTTTAAACTAAATCCAGAATTTGAACTCGGTCTGGATGGTTTGTCGCAATCGTTTGTTTCCATGTAGGTATGACAATTATAAGTTATGCTCTGGAACAAATTAATTCAATTTTTTTTATTGATTTTTAAGTCATTACCAATCTTACCAATCTTCCAATTACCAATCTTCCAATTACCAATCTTCCAATTACCAATCTTCCAATTTGTAATGTCGATATTTTCCAGGGATTAATTTATGTCCCTTGAACCAAGCCATCACCGGATCAATAATTCTAGATGCCCCATCATCAGCTTGAATTGGGGTTATTCCAGTTTTCAAAGTTCGTGTTCGAACGCCTGAAACAAATCCAGGATCAATCGCATAAGGGAGAATTTTAGGATTCTTTTCCTCGGCCAAAGTCCTAATCATCATATTAACAGCTGCTTTAGCCATGTTGGTGTGTGGATGAAAAGCATCTTTTGCGGATGTGTTAAACTGCCCCTCAATTGCCGTTACATTAATAATAAATCCAGGTGTTGACATGGTTGGTCGAAGCTGATTGATCAAAAGAGTTGGAACCAACTGATTGATCGCCATTACTTCCACAATTTCGCTGGGGTCAATTTGATCAATCTCTTTAAACCAACTTGAATTTTTCCCCTGTAGATCATCAATATCATGATACCGATTCAAAGCCAAAGATGAAATATCTCCAAAAGGAACAATCTCAGATCCGCTCAAAACCAAAGGAGTGATCTCAGATTCAGTTAAATTCAAAGCTAGATCTTGATCTTCTTTTGCTTCTGAGGTGTATTCTAGCTCCAACTTTGATTCAGCTTCTCCAAGAGTTTTTAAATAAGTTTGAGATGGACGAATGGTCTGGCAAGCATTGTTGATCAAAACATTGATTTTCTCAGCTTGCAGATATTTGATCAGTTTAGAAACTGTATCCAAATGCTTGAAATCAGTTTCATAAATCACCAAACGATCCTTCCATTCTTCATAATCTGGTTCTTTTTGAAAATTTAACCAAGCCAATTTAGGAAAACGAGTTGACCCAATAACTTTTGATCCCAATCGAAGAAATCGCAAAGTGGTTGAGTAGCCAATCTTAATTCTACAGCCACTGATATAAACTTTTAAGGAACTCAAATCAGCTTTCTCAACTCTTTTTCCGTTCTCGATCAACCCGCATTCCAAACAATGGTGAACATACCGAGTTGGGGATAGATAGGGATTAAAATGTTGACAGCAGATATAACATTTTGGATGCTTAGAATTTGAAAGTTCTAGGTGAATCTCATTTAAGTGGTTAACTAATTTTCTTTCCAATGGTTTTAGAACTCTTGATTGATAACTGTGACACAGGCGCCTAATCTGATTTTCGTCAAGAGTAGTTGGATCAAAAACAAACTTGGGAAAAGAATCTTGTTGAAAAAACTTCTCACTCTGAAAAGTTTCATTTAAAGTCAAAATCTCATAATTCTTTTTATGACTCGCATCATAAATGATATCCTCAAACTTATTCAACAAAACTGAAACGGAAGACTCAATTAAATGACCATAATGATCCAGAGTTATCTGTTGAGTTGAATTATATTGAGATTGATAAGACCGTTCCTTATCAAAATAAATCGGATGGTGACCTATCATTCTTTTGACTTTTTTGGAATATATTTTAAACTTCAAATTATATTCTAACTCATCTGATAGCTCTTGATCACTGGCCAGGAAAAGAACTAAATCTGTTCCGAGAATTAACTCCGTCCAATCGGAACCTGGGAAAAAGGTCTTGAATTGCTCAAATCTAACTAAGAATCTTTCCAGATCAAAGGTAAATCTCGAATTATATGAATTACTTAGGCTAGTCATTAATCGATATTGATGGTTAATGCTTTCGCTTTCCCTTTCGTTATTGACAAAAGAGCTCAATAGAGATATGTTAGTTAATTTTAAGATTTGTTCAACAACCTCTTGACTGTAGTAGGAAGTTCCAAAGGAATTTTGGAGATAAAGGTCCCTATGAATTGAATATGGTAAATACCAAAACAAGAGAGGCCATTTCTTTCCATTTGATGACAGATAATGACTAATTTTGGGAATTGAATATGTTTTCGACATTTTCTTGACATGAGCTGCAAACTTGACCAGTTCTGGGTGTTCTAGCTGTGACAAGGTCTCCCCTAATTTATCCAAAGGAATTGGGTGTTGTACCCTAGATTGTTTTGGACTTGGTAGTGATAAAAGAACCATTTTTGCTTGTCTTGATTATTGGGAAAGTGAATCAATTTTTGATCATCTTTTTTTTAGCAGTTTCAGTTTGATTAATCTTTGAAAATTGATATTGAAGAGGATTTAAGTATTTGATTGTGCGATGTGTGATACTCTTGCGAGCAAGCCAGAGCCTCTTACCAAGGCTCTACCATCACCCCTGCAAACGTTCTGCTCTATTTTGAGCATACAAGACATTCTCTGGAGGGTTCTGTACTTTCTGAAACCTCTCGAGTTTGTCAACTTTTTCGAGATCCTTCTCGAGATCAACTCTCCCCTGGCTGGAATGGTTTTAGAGACAATTCGGGAGCTTGGAAACAGCTACCTGGACCCGCCTCCGTCTCCCTTTCCGATGACCAACCATGTGGTTCGTCTAGTACGTCCCTGTGGAGGCAGCAACCACTGTGCTCAGACCCCCGCCTGCGACAAGATCCATTGCTACGTTAGAGGAGTTTCACGGGAAATGCAACTGGTCAAGTTCGAGAAGGTGATGGTTGACAAGGCCAACAAGTCGGGAGTGATCAGCAGGTATGATTTCATCCGGATTTACCTGGCCTGCAGCATTTTGAGTCATCAGCGAAATGATTTTGAGGCTGCGTTGAAAGCTTTTGTCACCATGATTCCCAAGCCCTACCTTTTGGATTCGGAGACTTACCCGACCCAAAGAAAAGTTCTTCACGCGGATCCAGAAATGATGTTGCGTCAACTGAACATCAGCTGGGTGGGTCACCCATTTCTGACTTTTCTGTTGGGTTTGGACATTGGGGTCTTTGGAACTCCGCTTTTGGATCCAAGCGACTACCACATGCGAAAGTCAAGAATCTACCTCAACCAGGGAGCGAAGAAAAAGCTCAACCCGTTACCATTTCTGTCTAGGATGATTAGGAATGGAACCACTGTCACCTTCCGACCCAAACCCCGAGGTGGGTCCAGTGGATTCTCTATGACCTGGGATTCGGTCCTAGCCATGGCTCTTTTCGGCAGCCCCCGGCTCACCAAACTGGTCAAAGTACCATGGTACTTGCGCCCGGCGGCCAGTGGCGGTGACACCCCGTTTGATACATCGACCTACTTGCGCGTGTCACCTTACCTGGTCAACATGCTGGCTAGCCTGATCCGATCTGGAGAGAATCGGTTGGACAAAATCTTTTTCCGGGGTGGAAGAGTTCTGGGGAGTAATCCATTTAAGCGCAAGATGATCTCCTTTGTCAGTGTGGACAAGAAACCCTCTTTTGAGTTCTATTTCCAATCTTTGGGTTTTTAAAGCCCCTTACACCACTGTTTGAAGTAAACATAAAACACTTAACCCCAAACAAAAATTTTTTATTCCTTTTTGACCCACATGATAAACTAAAAATTGAATTACATAATCTAATAAGTATTATCTTGGGAGACTCCCATAAGCACCTTGCCTTCGGGCTAAACTCTATATACATTGGGTATCTAAATCTCGATTTAGATGTTTCAGCTTATGGGAGGGAAATCTTCCAACTTTTTTTTTGTATAAAATTGATTTTAATTGTTTTACTTTTATGTTTAAAATCATAAAAGGATAATGTCACAACATTTGTTGGGAATCACTGAAAAAAAAAGTGGTAATTTTGCTGAATGGTATTCACAATGTTTAACCAAAGGCGAACTAATTGATTATTACGATATTTCCGGATGTTACATCCTACGTGAAAATGGATATCATGTTTGGAAAATGATTCAACAGCACCTCAATCAACAATTCGAGGAGGATCAGGTTAAAGAGGTCTATTTTCCCTTGTTCGTTTCCAGGAAAAATCTTGAAAAAGAAGCCGCACACATTAAAGATTTTGCTCCAGAAGTAGCCTGGATTACTAGAAACAACCTCGAAGAGGAATCTGCAGAAGAATCTCCAGATAAGGCACCAGATAAATCTACTAAAGAACTCAATATTAAAGAACTCAATATTAAAGAACTCAATATTGCTATTCGCCCCACCAGTGAGACAGTGATGTATCCATATTTTAAGAAATGGATTCAATCTTATCGTGATTTGCCATTAAAGTACAATCAGTGGGCTAATGTAGTTAGGTGGGAATTTAAACGTCCCACTCCGTTGATTAGGAGCCGCGAATTTCTCTGGCAGGAGGGTCATACATCACATGTTTCTGAAAGTGAAGCCAAAGAACAAGCTCACAAAATGCTCCAAGTTTATCGAGAAATGTACCAGAAAGTCCTTTGTGTCGCAACTATTCCAGGACGCAAAACAGAAAAAGAGAAATTTGCTGGAAGTGATTTTACTTTGACTTTGGAAGCTTTTATCCCAGAAACTGGTCGGGGAGTTCAAGCCGCTACCTCTCATATGCTAGGCCAAAACTTCTCTAAAATGTTCGAAATTACTTTTAGTGATCAAGATGATCAAAACCAATTTGTTTATCAAACATCATGGGGATTGACAACGAGAAGTATTGGACTAATGTCTATGATTCACGGGGATGATCGGGGAGTTATTTTCCCTCCAGCAGTTGCTCCATATCAAATTGTTCTTGTTCCAACCGGAGTTGGAAAGAAAACTACCCTTGAAGAACTTGAAGAATTGGAAAAAACAGTTACTTTTTTCCAAAAGAAACTCCAAAAAGCTGGATTTAGAGCTCATGCTGATTTGCGGAGATTTTATTCTCCACCCTGGAAATACAATTATTGGGAGAAGCGAGGAATTCCTCTTCGAATTGAGATTGGTCCCCGCGAAGTCAAAGAATGCGCTGTGACCCTCATCTCAAGACTCGGAATGGTCAAAGTTAAACATCTGATGTTGGCAGAAGGTATTGAGGAAGTGGTCACCAAGGCCTTGGACGAGATTTCAAGCCAACTTTATCAAAAATCACAGGATTCACTAGATCAGAGTATGATTCAGGCTGATGACTGGGATCAATTTAAAACTCACTTGAAACAAAAGAAAATGGTTGCTGTCTCTTTCTGTGGTGGGGTAGACTGCGAAGAAGAAATCAAAAGAAAACTTCTGGATGATAGAATTGAAGGTGTCAAAAGCCTTTGTCAACCTCTCAAACCAAAGATCATTGAGGTTGATCATTGCATCAATCCAGATTGCCAAAGTTCATCTGTTAACGATACATTTTTTGGAAAATCTTATTAAGTTTCAAACTCATCTGAGTTAAAAAATTGAATAAAAAAGTCACTTAATTATTTTTTATTAATATGTCTCAAACTGAAACTAAAACTCAAACTCAAACTAAGTCACAGGTTGTAACTAGATTTCCTCCGGAGCCTTCTGGGTATTTACATTTAGGTCATTTGAAAGCGATTTATGGTAATTTACTAACCGCTAAAAAGAAGAAAGGTCACACTATTCTTCGTTTTGATGACACTAATCCAACAACCTGTCACCAGGAATATGTTGATGACATTATCAAGGTTCTCCGGGATCTTGACCTTTATGATCGGTTTCAAAAAGTTAGTTATGCCAGTGATTATTTTACTAAGCTTCTGGAACATCAAAAAAATCTAATTGAAAAAGGATTATCTTACTTCGATTATTCAACTTCAGTTGAGATTTCTGCGTTGAGAGGCGAGATGAAACCATCTCCTTATCGTGATCGATCAGTTCAGGAAAATCTTGACGATTGGGATAAGTTTCTCAAAGGAGATCTCAAAGAAGCAGTTTTAAGATTAAAGATTGATTATCGAAATGGAAATGCTTCCCTGCGAGATCCCATTTCTTACCGAACAAATCTAACACCACATTACCGCACTGGAACAACCTTCAAAGTCTACCCAACTTATGATTATGCCTGTCCTGTCGTTGACAGCCTTGATGGTGTTACCCTAGCTATGCGAACCAACGAGTTCACTGATAAAGATAAATTAGCTAAATGGGTTTTCAAGAATTTACCAGATCTAGCACATGTCATCTACAAATCCTTTAGCCGATTGCAATTCGAATATTCCCTTTTATCCAAGAGAAAAATTCGTGAATTAGTTGAGAATGGAACTGTTGAAGGATGGGATGATCCTAGATTGGATACTTTAGTGGCTATTAAAAGACGGGGACTGTTGGCCAGTACCTTTGAAACTTTCTTCACCCAAAATGGAGTTACAAACAGCAATAACATTGAAGAATGGGACCGGATTTATAGTCTTAATCGAAAGGCAATTGATAAAATTTCTAAAAGAATTACTGCTTTGGGAAGTAATCAGTGGGATCTAGAAATAAAAAATTATCCTGATTTAGTAAATTCAGAGTCTATCCTAGAAAAGGAGATTCCTTGGAGTCCCAAATCACCCGTTCTAGGTGTCCAAAAAATCCTTTTAGGAAATCAAATTCGAATTGATCATCATGATGCAAAATTAATCAAAGAAGGTGATTTAGTTTATTTACTGAACTTTTGTCCAGTAAAAATTACAATGATTGATCCAGATCAGAAAATCATTAAAGCTGATTTTTATGATCAAGAGTTTAAATTTAGTGATATTCCTCATAAAATTTCCTGGTTACGGAAAGTGGAAGTTGAGAATTTTAAACCGGTTGAAACTCTTTATTTTGATTATCTTTTAACTAAACCAACTATCAACAAAGATGATCCAGTTAGTCGATTTGTCAACAAAGACTCTAAACATCAATTGGAATTATATTTGAATCAAAATCATCAAGGTCTCCTTGAAAAAGGTACCATAATCCAATTAGTTCGCTTTGGATATTACATTGTGGATCAAGTATCACCACTTAGCTTGATTTACATTAAAGAACCAGCTGACAAAAAACAATATCTATTGCGAGAGTCATTCTAAAAAAAATAATTTTAAATTCAAACTTAATTCAATTCAAACTTAATTAGAAACTTAATTAGAAACTTAATTAGAAACTTAATTAGAAACTTAATTAGAAACTTAATTAGAACTTAATTTTTTATTAAGATCACTCTGCTGTTAGGTTAGGGAGAGGGTAATATTGGAAAATATGTTCCCGGCAGACTGGGCATACAGAGGGATAATTTTTCTTTTTGAGACAATAAAAGCAAATTCCTTGGTGCATACATGGATAGGAGATGGTTAGCATAGGTTCTTGTTGTCCGCATGAATGACAGTGATTTTTCTTGGAAGGTTGGAAAAGATAATTAGTGATTTTTTTACTGATTAAAAGATCATGATATTTGAGAGTTGCTCGCTCGCCCATTTCAGAATTCCAAAACGGAGGAATCCCAAAAGCCATAAAGTGCAAAGTTAGTTCTTCCGGTGAGTCAAAATTAGGAAAATTACAAATCGGGGATGGACAAACAGTCATCTTTTCTTGATTGACTTTGTTAATAGTTAATCTTTGCGCTGAAATGACTTCTTCATGTGCAGAGTGCATTCCCTTGACATAACAATTATTTGTTTTGAGATGATCAACTAATTTCTCTGACCCAATTTTAGCCGCTGCTTTGAGAGCATCTGAAGTTGGAGGCTTGGCCCATGAACTCCAACCATTCGTCTTCTTAGCTGTTTCTTTGTTAGGTTCATCTGAGTGATAGGCACATTTGTTAAATTTACATTTTTCATCTGTTATTTTAGGACGGCCTGTTACTGGGTCCGGAAGAGGAAGACCAAAATGATTGTCAAAGCGTTCGCTTTTCAACATATCAGAAATATCATTGTCTTTCCTTAAAAAGAGTTTGTTGGCCCAAGATTTAGATATTTTGGGCAATTCAACCCATCTTTGAATATCCTCCAAATCAGTCTTAATTTTAGGATTCTCTTGTGCTAAATCAAAGTAATTTTGATAAAGTTTTTGCAAAGTTCCTTTGTGGTTAGCAAAGTATAAAATACAAGCTCGCGATATAACTAGAAAAGATGGTAATTGAAGATTGTCCAGGGTAATTCTTGTTTTGGTAGAGTCATAGAGCCAATTTATCTGATCTTGGTGATCTTCGGCTTCTGGGAGTTCACTTGATTGTACTAAATTTAAAAGCTCTTGGAACTTTTCTTTTGAAATGATTTTTTCCATTGAGTTTCTTTCAACAATCTTCCCTTGATTACCTTTGTTTAATAATCAATTTTATCTCCACTGAAGAAATTAAGATAAAATAATTTTCTCTTAAGATAGCAATGGATAAACATTTAACTCTCCAAAAAAGAAAAGAGATTATCTTACAAATTTCCACTGATCTCCAGACATTAGTTGATTGTTTCCAGATTAATTCCTCTAATTTTTCAATACTTGCGATTAAAGTTTTGGAAAGAACTAAGGGATATTCTGGATTAACTTCTGCCAATCGCTATCAAATTAGCATGGATGTTTTATCTCAGATGGCCAAAAATCTGGATGTTGAGAATACTGAAAAAGCTTATTTGTTAAGTGCAATTCCATCATTGATTTTTGACTTGTCTGATATTAATTTAAGAGGCGCGAAAAACAAAAAAAAAATTAAACAATCAAAAAAGAAAACAGCTAAAATGATTAAAAAAAGAGAAATCGTTGAGGATGGTATCTTCAAGGTTGAGGAACACATTGAAGAAATTTATAACAGAGTTACCAAAATGATATTGATGCAAGAAATGACTCCATCTGATATGCCCTCCCAAATCATTAATTTGATCCTGGAAGCAATTACAATGATTGAAGTTTTTGTTGAATTGAGAGGCTTGGAAAAAAAACAATTAGTTTTGAGAGCTTTCAAAAAAATTAATGAGAACCTAGATGAGATTTTCCCTGGAATTAGCCTGGAAGAAAAAACCTTAGTTCAATTAGCTTTAAACACTCTACCAAGCTTGATTGATAGTATTATTTCAGTTATAGAGGTTAAATTTGATATTAATCTGGACAGTGTTTTTGAGGCCAGCTTCTGGAAAAAATTATGTAGTTGTTGCTGAGTTTAAGGTTAAGTTTCTTCATCAAAAGTAGTTTTTTCCATTAAAACTAAAATCATTTTGTCTTGATCAGTCAAGCGGCAAAAGATGGGAGTTTTATCACTTATTTTCCAATAACTGGGTTTCTCGTCTGAGCCACTTGAATGTTTAACATTTCGAAAAACAATAAAACCATTTTCATGATTGGCTAAATAACCTCCTTTTTTTAACTCAAATGATAAGTTTGGTTGATCAGTCTTAAAAGAAAAATATCTTAAATAATCACCGTGGTCCAATTGGGATAAATCTTCGACATAAAAATATTCGTTTAAAGCTTCTAGAATTCGAAGGGCCTCAGTCTTGTCATCTTCAGTTTTAATTTTTCCATTTAAAATTTTTTTCATGATTAAGTTTCTAATCAAAATCATTTCCCTCAGTGATCCAAATTGATAGCGATTGGTTTCTGATCCTTTTAAAATTTCTTGAACTAGATCTTGATTTTTCTGATCTTTTTCTTGACGCTTTTTGAGTAAATCCATTCTTTAATATTTAACTCTAATTAAATTTCATTTAAAGCTCTTTCAGTCTTATGTGAAACCATTTCTGGAATTAAATAAGGTGGTTTTAAAAGATTTTGTAGGTCAACACCATGCTCAATATGATCCTTGAATTCTCTTTGAAGTTTTAAAAGAACTTTCCGATTTTCTGTTTCTAGGATTTGGTACAAAAGACCCACTCCATCTAACATTTCAGGATGTTCTTTTTTTCGAGCTTCTCCATTCTCTCGTTTTTGTTTGTTTCTCATAAATTTTTGGTAACGTTTTTCCATTCCTTCAAGTGTCATGTGATAATTGGTTTCTTTAACCTTTTCGATAACTGTTTCTTTTTTCGGCATAAGCACTTAAATGTTTCTTAATGTAGATTACAGAAATGAGTCAAGATAGTTCGAATCAATTTTCCAGGTTCAAGAAAAATGTCAAAGATTTTCTTAAACTTGATGAAGAAATGCGGGTTCTCTCTAAAGCTAGAAGCGAAAGATCCAAATCAAAAGATCTATTGAGCAGAGAAATTATGGCTTATTATAGAAATAATAATATTCACACGATTGATTTAAATACTGATGATGGCAACGAACAACTTGAATTAGTTGAATCCAAAAGAAAACCAGCTGTTAATCAAAAATTTTTGCGAACTGCCTTAGAAAAATATTGTAAAGATGATCAAATTGTTGATCACATGATCGATCACATTCTAGATCAAAGGCAAGAATCGGAAACCACTAGTTTCAGATTAAAGAGAATCCAACCACAAAAAGCGAAAAAAATCCATCAAGATCAAGAAACTCAATCTAAAAAAGAAGAAGTTAAAAAACGTTTCGCCATGCTGACACAACTAGCTCTCGGTAAACAACCCAGTTTTCCTAGTCCAGGACCTCCACCGGCTAAGATTGCAGAAGATCAAACTAACCATCAAACTAACCATCAAATCAAACAGGATATCGAAAGACTAGCTGAAGACATTGCTGAATCAGTTTTACCATCCGATATCCCAGAAGAAGAAACTTTGGAGGATGAACCTGTCAAGATAGAACCAATCAAAGATGAACCTGTCAAGATAGAACCAACCAAGGCAGAACCAATCAAAGAAGAGGTAATTGAAACTGATTCAGAACTTTCTGAGGAAGAAACCACCGTTGATTTGGATAGTATTCCGATTGAAGAAACTGGATGTGATCTGGAAAAACCAACTGTTAATGATGAGGAAGAACCCCCAATTCCTTCCATTAGTCAGCATCTTAGTAAAAAATTAAACCAAATGACCGAAAAAGAGTTTGCTGGATCAATCCCAAAACCTCAACCAATTATTCCTTTTTCACAACTGGAAACATTGGCCCTGCAAAGCTGGAAACGACTGGATGATTTAACTAAACAAAAACCGATTCTTATGGAATGGTTAAAATTACAAAAACAAAAACTAACTTTGATTAAAGAACGTGGTAAATGTACCCCAGCTGATTTCAAAAAATGTTTGATTGCTGTTGATCAGCGTGAAAAACAATTTCCCCAAGAAAGTCCGGAAATTGAAAAAGAAAAATTAATAATTAAAAAATACATTATCAGGCGATTCCAGGCTTAGGTCTAAAACTAAAACTAAAACTAAAGCTTAAGTTTCAATCTCAACAGCAATTAACACATCGCTTGATGAGGTTGAAGATGTATCAGAATCTGAATTGGATGGTCCTTCAAGATAGATTACAATTTCCTCCTGATAAGATCTTTGAAAAAAGGTGAAAATGTTATAACAAACAAAGATTGCACAAACTATTATTGCCATAACAGAATATATTTTTGTGTGCGGATTCTTAATATGATTAAGAGCATAATAGATCAGATATGATGTCAACCCAATAGTCATTAGAATACTTATAAGCGTAATGACTCTATAACAAAATGGAATCATGTATTTCGTTTTCATATATTGATTTAAATCAATATAATCAGATTTACATATTTCACATTTGTCATTTCCACTTGTTGTTATCCACCGGTGTAAACATTCCAAGTGAACTAATTTTGCACAATCGCAAAATTTAATAGGGGTTGTTATTTTTCCTGAACAAATGTAGCAGATAGCCCCATCATTATTCATTTGATAGTATGTAACTTAATCTCATAATTTAAAACGGATCAATTTTTTATTTAATTTTTTTTTTACTTTAAATCAATCAATCCAGTGTAATGGATCATTACTTTGACCATGACATAGATCACACCAACTGTGATCAGTAACTTAATTAACTCAACTATGATTTCTCCCAAAGGGAATTTACGACCCAAGACGTTTAAACTATAGGCATCCAGTTGTTTAAGATCTGGTTTGCCATCTGAATTTAAATCAAGGGAGAAAAAGGGATCAACTAGAACTTCTACAATTTTCCTTAAGAAATCTTTGAGATATGATCCAATAAACCAAGTCAAACTACTGGCGATGATTGTATATTTTATGAAGAATCTTTTAAATTCATCACTATTTTTTATTTGATGGAAATTAGTGTGTGACATGTGCTGTGACTCGTGTTGTGACTCTTAAGCAAAAATCTTTCTTAATGTTAATATAGACAAAAAGTATAGACAAAAAATTTACAAAGTTACAAATTATGCCACGACAAAATAAAAAAAATTCAACTAAACCAAAAAAAGGAAAATCCTGCAAAAAACCCAAACATAAAACAAAAGATAAAGCCGTTAAAAAGGTTACTAGAGGTGGTCATACACAGAAAGTTAGCTTCAATTTAAGAAAAAATCATGTAGAAAAATATTATTGTCCTGATCTATCTATAGAAGATGAGAGTCCCAGCCTGGCGGGAGGTTCGACTGGTGGTTCAATTGATTTGAACTCGATTCAAGAGTTTCCTGAAATTCCTCTGACCGATCTTTTGAATAGTCACTGAAACATGATTTAATATGGGGCTTAACTGCCTTGAAGAAAACCTCATTGACTTGAGTAGCCTGTCCGCCCAAACTAAACCCCTTATACAAGTTTTCAAAGTCTTCTGGTCTAATTCCTAATTCAAAAAGACTATTTAATAATTTTTTATAAGTGCTTTGTTTTTCTCGGAATTTCTTTGATTTAACCAAATTCCAAATAGTTTCCACGGTCAATGCCAAATGAGAATGGCTGTGAATATCCAACGCCAAACCGAACCTCCAGATTCGATCCATTGTATGTGGATTGAGATAGAAGATCCGCTTGTTAGAATTCTTCCATTTTAGTTTAATTTTGGATTTTTTAGCCATTTGGCCGAAAACCTCGCGAGGGGTTCCAATTTGTTCCGCGCCTTGATACGAGTCCAAGGCCCGAGTTTTATATTTCCAATAAAAATCGGAATAGATTTCACCTTGTAAAACTGATCGGCTTAATCGGCCTAACGCCTGAAATTTGTCTTTGTCGGGGACTTTCATTTGATCTAAATTTTGGATATAACTTGAGAAAATAGTTGAGGAAACCGCATTGATGTCGGATTCATAAATGCGCAAAGCACTTTCAAAATCAGTTTTTGGATCCATAATTTCTGTTGTCATTTCGGTCAATGACATTCCACATATTGTATCAGCTTTACATTTCTCACGGATCCTATTATACATCGCAACTGTTATTTTTTTGTTAGTTCCGTCTCTTTGAAGAAGAACCAAAGCATGTAACTTAGTAGCGACTTGTCGAAAATCAGCTGGAGAATCTTCAATAATCATACTGAGAATTTTCTTATCAACTTTGACTTTTTCGCCTTTCATAATTCTATCCAAGAAGGTCATTAAGGATTTTTTTGATGGATCTTTCATTTTTATTTCACATGATTTAGATCGAATTTTAGCTATTTTACTGGAAGATTCATCATTGGCAATACAAATAATGGGATAACTAAACGTATTTTCTTGAGCTGCTCCGGTAATAGTCAAAAAGGTTGATAATCCGTCAGATTCTTTTCCTTTTGAATCAATACCATCAATTTCATCCATAATTAATGCTTTTTGAACTGTGCTACATCCTTCGAAAAAACTAACGATTGAGGCTCTTCCAAAAACTGAAAGATGATCTCTTAATTCGGATCCACTTCTAATTTCGCTCGCATTGTACTCTTGATAATCATAATCTTTGTTTTTCAACATTAAATGAGCCAGAGTTGTTTTACCAATTCCAGGACGACCAGTCATTAATAGATAACGGGGGGTAGATTTTCGTTTGTGCTTGAAATCATCTAACCACTGCAGAGCGATTTTAAGACTTTGGTTGTCGCAAATATATTCCTCAAGAGTTTTTGGGGCATAAACATCAACCCACAGGGAACTCGGATCAATCTTATCTTCTTCAATCTCTTCATGAAAACTGAGATTATTTAAAGAACTTTGATACTCCTTATTATATTTGATTTGATCCTCAGCACTAATTTCAAAGTCTCCTTTAACGTCTTTAATATTTGGCTTTTTCCCTTTGCTTTTGCTAGTCGAAGGAGATTTTTTTGCTCTTGCTGGATTTTTCTTTTTGGGCATATCTTTTTCGTCTCTTACTTTTTCTATCTTAAATAAAAAATTTTAAATCAATTTTGCTAATTATGGGATGACCCTACCTGAACTTTATATCTGAACTTTCACTTAAAAACGAAGTAAAAATTCTTCCTTTTCCCGTTTGGTGGTAAAAGATGGTTCAAATTGTAATTCAATGATATCCTGGAATCCTTCATCAATTCCAGGCTCTTCATAAGTTTTAAAATAACGATGGATTGCTACATTTGGCACACTTTTAGAATGGTAATTATCATTAACCCCTCGGCGAGATTTTCTCAAATTATTCAGATGAAAAGCCAGCGATTTAGAAGTCATCATGTGCAAACATAAAATAGGAGTTTTATGCAATTGCGCAATTTGAAACCATTCCTCGCGACTGACTAAAGATCCATTTGTACAATCAATAATGACCCCACCAGTTGTGCTTTCCCTCAAAACCTTTGAAATCATCGCCTTCATCTTGACCTTGTTTTTTAACGCATCTAATGATAAAAGCTCCCATCCAGAGGACTTTTGATTCGCCAACTTAAGAATTTTACGAGCCATAGTCGATTTACCTGAGGAAGGAGATCCGCACATCATTAAAACACGTGCTAAATTGCGGCCTTTAACCAATGGAACCCCTGAAAATAATTTATCTAATTTTTCCATAGAGACCTGATTAGTTTGATGAATATTTTTAACATCATCAACTAATTCCTTAGCATCATATGTTTTCATCGATTCTTCAGCCGACTTTTGATCATATGCTTCTCCATTGAAAAATTGCTCCGGAGTTTGAAACGGTATTCCAGCATTTAAAGCCATTTTAAGGTCCGAAGCAGCAAAATCACCTGCCTTCTTTCCTTGACGTACTCTTCCAGCGGCATCACCAACAAAAATACATTTACTCTTGTCAATTTTGAGGCCATTATTCAGATTATTAACCACATAATTCCACATTCCTGGGGAAGGTTTGCGATAAAAATCATCTTTAGGAGCAGCTAGAAGATAAACTGGAAATCCTAAAGCAGCGGAAATATTCTTCCATCGTCTTTTAAAACCTTCAATATTCATGGCGTGTTTGCCATCATAAGTTGACTTTTGATTACTCAAAACAATGATTTTGTATCCTTTATCATAATATTCTTTAACTTTCTTAGTTGGAAATCTAAATCCCCAATCATCTTCTGAAATTGGAAATCTTTTACCGATTTCGGGCTGAATAAGAGTCCAATCCAGATCTAAAGCCAGAATTTTTTCTGAGTGATATTGTTTTTCTGGGCAATGATAAAACAGTGTCCCATCTTCATTTTCTGCGGTTGACCAAGTCATAAATTTTAATTAAGAACTAATTAAGAACTAATTGAAATTTCAAAATAAAAAATTAAATCAATTTTTTAATAACACTTTCGTGGTTGAGACACCTAGACAAGAACACTATTATTATCATCTTCTTCAGTTGGGGAAGGATCCAATGGTGGACTGGGTGGTGGAGAACTAGGTGGTGGAGAACTGGGTGGATCAGGAATTCTAGTCATCAGGTTGGATTCATCAGCTAATTCTTCCTCCAACTCTTCTTCCTCCAACTCTTCTTCTTCATTCATTTGCATCTCAATTAAAGATCCTAGAATAGCCACATCATCACCAACTAGAATATCTGGAACTCTGCTGTATTGATTAGCATTTCGACTAAAATGGGCTAAATCAATTATTTCAAGCCGATCTGATGTTTCTTCCACCGAATTAATTACTAAACATGAAGTTTCTAAATAAATTTTCAAAAAGTCATTCATTTTAATCAATTTAGCTCGAACAAAGACTTTTTCAATTTCAGTTTCTGTTTCACCTTCATCTTCAGTTGCTTTGGCTTCAACAAATTTAAAGTGTCCAATACGCACTGGGCAAGCTGGAGCACGACAATTAGGACAATTTGCTATTCCGCTATGGATAGATTTTTCTAAACAAGTTTCATGAAAATTATGCTGACAGGAAAGTAACGAAATGTACTCCATTTCTTGATGATCTAAAGTATTTTGACAAATGGAACAAACTGCTTTTCCATCTAGATCATAATTTTCTATAAAACTTAATACAAAATTAAATAATTCTTTCGAAAAACCATGATAGACATCTGTTTCAAGAGATTTAATTTTATTTTTTTTGAGTACTTTTTTAGACTGCAAACTCCATGTTTTATTTGTTCTGATCAAACTCTGATTGCTGTTGATCAAAGTGTGGATTTTGCTTGTTTTTGCATCCAACTCTTGAAGAGCTTTATCCAATCGGCTTTGAGTACTTAAAAATCTATTTAAAAGATTGTCAAACTGATTGGTTTGGTTGCCTCCCATCAATCTATTAAGCAACAGACCTTGATCAAATTCAATTGTGATTTTCTTATCCGTCATATAACGTAACGTAAATAAGAAAGTTTTTGACAGATGCTTCATTCAATTTTTACCAGAGATCACGATACTTTAAAACAACAGTGCAGTCTCTCAAATTATGATTACTTAACATATACTGAATTTCACGTTTGTATTCTTGCAGTGGAATCCGACCAGTTGCCCCTTGACCAGTTTCTATAAACTCGTCCGCAATTTTTTTGAATTCAACAATGCCAGGAGTTTCAGTCGGAAAGCCTATTTCACGAAATTTTTTCATGACTGGAATGATTTCTGCTACACGTTCTCCTTTGGTTCGGTCATGATTTATCTTTTCTTTTTTATTCTTTTTTCCCATCTTAAATAACTAATCAGAAATAAAACGTTATATTTAGTCTCAAACGGATAAATTTTATCTTGCAAATTGGTAAGAGAAACAAAACTATGACAGGTTCTATTTTAGCTTTAGCTGCAACAGGTCGTCAAGATTCAGAATTAATAGGTAATCCAGCAATTAGATTTTTTAAAAGTGTTTACAGACAGTACTCACATTTCTCAACTGAGAACGTGCCGCTTCAATTTGATCAAGGTCTGGCTTTTGGTAAAAAATCAACTTTAGAGATTCCTAAAAAAGGAGATTTACTCAGTTCAATTGTCCTAGAAATAAAATTACCAGCTCTGGAAAGTGGAATTAGTTGGGTCAATGGTATTGGGCATGCTTTAATTAAAGAGATATCAGTTGAAATTGGTGGAGTGCCAATTGACAAACATACCGGAGAATACTTAGATTTGATTTCTGAGTTGGAACTAGATGAAGGTAAAAAAAGTGGATATCATGATATGATCGGAAAGCATGATTTCTACACTAGGTTCACTCAAGAAGGAGCTCTAACTCTTTATATCCCACTCCAATTTTGGTTTTGCAAAGAAACTAGTCAAGCTATTCCCCTCGTTGCAATGCAGTACAGTGAGGTCAAAATCAATGTTACTTTAAGAGCTTTCAACCAAGCTTGGTTTTCCGGAACAGCAATGACTAACACTCCATCCAACCTAGAAGTCACTTCTGGTCAGCTTCATTGTGATTACTTCTTTCTTGATAAGGAGGAAAGAAGACGATTTGCCACTCATCGTCATCGATATTTAATCGAACAAACTCAAATTTGCACTAAAAACGGAGTTAATCAAGGATCATCCAGCGATAATATTGACATCTTTCTCAATCATCCAGTCAAGGATATCTTTTGGGTTTATCAAGCTGACTCAGTCAGCGATACCAACGATTGGTTAAACTACAGCAAAACAGTTTATGATGAAGATGATCCAGAAGACCCTGTTGAACCCTTATCACAATGCGGGTTTCAAATTAATGGACATGATCTTTTTGAAAAAAAATCTGCTTCCTATTTTCGAAAAGTTATTCCATTCCAAAGATATAATCGCACACCAGACACATTTGTCTACGCATACTCATTCAGCCAACAACCGACCAAATTCCAACCATGCGGACATTTGAATTTTTCAATGTTAAATTCAGCTGTCATGACCCTTGATTTTGCGGATGCTATTCCCAAAGGAGTTATTAATATTTATGCTCGAAACTACAACATTCTGAGGATTAGAAATGGTCAAGCTGGACTAATTTATTCCGCCTAATTTATTCCGCCTGAGTTGCTTCTAAATAATGTTTTCGACAGAGAGCTTCATATTTATCTAATCCACCTAGAATAACACCATTGTTTTCCTCAATTTCTTTCTTAATTTTTTCCTCAATATCTTCTAAATTCTCATTTGAATCAGCTTTGACTCGAACTAGATGACTAAAGATTGCTGGTGTTCCATCTAAACATCTGTGGCAGTAAGCAGTTAATTTCAAAATTTGATCAGCCATAGGAACTAATCTTAACATATCCATTGTACCGTTGCATTGAAAAGGAACTCGGCAATAATCACCATCCAATCCAGAAACAATAACGTGTTTACCCCCATAATCAACTTGATTAACAACAAAATCATAAAGATGATTGAAAAATTGAGCTTCCTCAATGGCTAAGATATCCGCAGCCAAATATTCTGGATTTCTCTTTAAATCATCTAAGTTTTGGCAAGGATGCGACGGAATTTTATGTTGTAGATGAGTACAAATATGATCTTTACCATATCTGGTGTCTGCTTGGCTGTGAACAACAAAGGTCTTTAAACCAATGCTTCTAGCTCGATTAATTCGTCTAATTACTTCAGTTGTTTTACCACTAAACATTGGACCGCAGATAATGGTTAATTTACCTGGATTAATTTTTTGTGATGACATTTTAATTAAGATTAAGATGGGATTTTACAACCATCTATTTAGAAATCAATTTTTAGCGGAAAATTGATTTGGGACCTCTCTCTCTAAAATCTTTGACACTAAGAATGACAACTAAACCCAATACAACTAAACCCAATGATGAAGAGAAACCACTAGATTGGTATCTTGATTTGGAAACATTAGCCCAGGATCTCAAGATGAATATTTCTGATCTATATCACATGAAAGAATTTGACCAAGCAATTCCTTTGGAAGTGGAAAAGACTCTGGGTCGTTACAAAGTTAAGTACACTAACTACAACCATTATCCCTATATTCTCTATCGACCATTTGGTTATCATGGTTCCAAAGCTAACAACCCGCTTAGAGCTGAAGAATCTGAACCTAGAATGATCTCTTTTTATGAAGATGATCTTTTGATTAAAGAACTGCCTCAAACATTTGCCAATCCTTGTTTGATCTTGGGTGGGGATGGCCAAACTCGAAAAGGAACAAAATTTACTCTCTTATGTGGAACAGGAGGCTATAATGATTATTATGTTGAGGTTCGCAATTTTGAATTTGAATTGATTCGTGAAACCCTTGGTGGAATATGTCTAGAAAGCCTTTTTGAAACAGATGATGATTACTTTTTGACTGTTGCAGATCAACCTGTCAATGACCCGCATGAAGATCCCCACCTAGGGATTGTGGTCAAATCAAGCTTCTTTGATGATGATGGAACCCAACCTAGAACGAGCCCATATGATAGTTATCGAATTGGACTTCCAACTAATGGATACTCTAGCGAACTCTTTCCAGTTAAGGTTTCTAGGACCAAGATGATTCTCAATGATGGTCAAGAACTAGATTACTCTGAAGTTTCTGATTTTGATTTCGATCCATCTAACAAACAAAGTGAAATGATGAACTCGATGTTTGCCATGATGGGTTTTCCTCAAATGGCCAACCTTAGTTCAAATCCCGAAATTGAACAGGCTTTGATTGACCATGGACAAGTCTGTATTAAGTTTCCAGAGGTCAGTCCTGAAACTGAAACTAAAACTGAAACAGGTCCTGGAACTGAAGCTGTCGAATAAGTTTTGAACTGAATTTTACTAGATTAAACGGAATTAAACGGAATTAATTTAATTTTGCTTCAAAATTATTTTTTCTTTTAGAAGAATAACAAATCACTTGATTACATGACTAAATCTCTCTTAGGGATCCAACTAAAAAAAACACCCACTTTGGGTTTGACTATGATGATGGCTATCGTGGCTATTCAATTAGTTAATAAATTCGCTTATCCTGATAAAAAGAAGGTTCAGGTGTCTGTTGAAGAGTTTGAGACTGTTAAATCCGGCTCACTTCAAGAAAGCGCCAGACATAATTCAGCTGGTTTCACCGGTCCACTTTTCCAAGCCGCTGCGGCTGATATGCACACTCAAGACGAAGACTATAGCACCAAGCGCATTGTCGCGATGGTTATCTATTACTTCTTTGTCTTGACTGGTTTGGTCTTGGGCGAATCCGTTCTAGGTCACTTCAACCTACTTATGCTTGTTACCGTTGGTATCATGGTTGAATATTTAACTGTGGCCATGATGACTATTAGCTGCACCACATCTCCCGTTGGTATGGTTGGTGGTAGATTCTGCTGTGGTGAATATTTTGGATGGTTTATGTGTGGTGTAACTGCCGCCATTCTCTTCAATTATCACTTCCTGAAATCCAGAAAAGTAAGCACATTTGTCTTCGGATTAATGTTCCTGGCTTTAGGCGCTGGCACTATGATGTACCAGAAATATTACGTCGGATTCCCCGGTGACAACAAGGTCGATGAGGCCACTGAATGGTGTGCTGCGGCCACTCAATCAGGTGTCCCTTACTTACTTGGTGGTATGACCACCATGGGTGCTTTGGGTCTTCTTTTCACTAAAGTTCCTGGAGCTTAAGTGAATTCAGATTTTTAAATAGAAAACTAAATAAAAAACTAAAAAATAATTAAATAAAAATAAACTTTTTCAATTCATTTTTGACTTAGAAGATTTAATAACTGATTTCTTCTGATAAATCAATACACATTGACAAATTGGTTCGGCAGCAATACCGAATCAAACCCAATTCGTCAAGAACTCTGCCAACCGCAGTTTTTTTAAACTCGGGGACAGTTAAATCAAGAAATTGATTTTCATGATCTTCAAGACTAATTTCATCTTTGAAGAGCTCTTCGCGAACTCGTCTTTGAAATGTTTCCCATTTGTCTCCAATCACCTTATTACAAGAAAAGCATCGTACTGGAACTAACATTGATAGAAGCTATTTAAGTTAGACTATTAAGATATCCTTAGATTTTTTCTACACTTCAATTTTTATCAGGTTCATAAAATTGAAATAAGTTTTTATAAGGTTATATAAATAAATAGAAACCTAAATTCTGATGTCTGAACTCATGTCTGACGATTTTGTTTTAATCAGCAATCCACTCCCAGAAGGACAAAAAGTGAATCTGGAGCTTCCTTTAATTGAAAATGATGAATCTGATGACTTTTTTCAATTGTATTTTAAATTAGTTGATTTTTATCAAGCCAATCTGGGAAAAAAAACGATTGTAATCCACACTGACCCCGAAGACCCTGATCGTCACTCAGTTTATTTTGATCATCATAATCATCAACAGCATGTTTGTAGCATGGTTCTTTCAAATTTGCTGGGGGATCCATACAAGCAACACCCCTTGTCTAATCCAAAAGAACGTCCGGCGTATACAACATGGGAAGCATACCAGCAATTTAACCAGAGTTGGCGCGCTTCTCAGATAGTGTGTTATAAGGATAGAAAGTATAATGTTCACACGTTGATCGAAATGATGATTGATTATCATGGTTGGAATGTGGTGATGGTTACTTGTGATAAAACATCCAAAGACTTTCATATTGATCGCATTTTTCAACCTAAAACTTAAGGTGAATTTAAGGCTTTGGGATTTTTAATTAAAAATTAAAAATTTTCTTTTTTATAAGTTAAATAGAAAAATTAAGAAAATAAGTTAAATGGCTAGAACAAAGAAATTTAATCACGGTCAACGTAAAAAGAGAACTCAAGTTAAATCAAAAGGTAAGATAAGTCACCATCAGCTTAGGAAAAAACAAAGAGGTGGCAATCCTGTTACAATAAATCTGAAGGATGATATTAATAATTTAGTAATTGTTTATGAATCAGAAGAAGGGAGTTATCCGTGTGAGTGGTGGCAAATAGTATCGAAAAATCTTGAAGGTAATGCTATAGTTCCTACCCTTAAAATACATAATTTTACATTAGATAGGAAGATCTTACCAGATCCTCATAAGCATATTTACCTAGATGAATTAAAAGTGGAAGCGGATGGGAAATGGAGTGTTTACAATAGTGGCAATTTAGAGGAGGCTTTTATAAGATATTTTAATTTTTATCCTAACCAGATCAAACAGGGTGAAAGAAAAAATGTTATTATGAATGAAAAAAAAATTCGTCATTGTTTTACAGCTTGTTACTTGAAAGAACTAACCAACCAATATCTATCATATGATATAAATGCATTAACTAGTTATGGAGTACATCTTCACAAGGTTTTTGGCAAATCTAATGTGGGTGGTAAAATTGATAGGTTTGTTTATAATGATATAGCAAACCCCACAAACAGTGTTAGCATAGATCCTGAGGCAGAATTCACATGTGAACTAACTGGCAAAGATTCCGGACTTATAATTAATTATAACTCAGAGACAATTGTGCATAAGCTTGACAAAAAAAAAGGGAGAACTATTCCGCGCGCTCAACGTCAAAATAAAAAGATAATATTTGAGAAAAAATCTCTGACACGAATTAGCTACTTGTATAAATGTGCAGGCGAATGCTCAGAATCACATAAATATAATTTTAATCTTGCTATTTATGGATATTACGAAAGTATAAATTTAGATGACATAGAATTAAGCATTCCCCCCAGCGCAATGAAATATAATGCTGTTTTAGCTTGGACTGATAGTCCTGTAGAAATCAATAGATTTATTGTTCAAATTCTAGAAAAAATTTGTACTGTTCGCGAGAGATCAACCACATTTAAAGAAGTTGAGCATATCAAGCCTTCAAATATTTTTAAAATTATATCCAAAACTGGAGAAGACCAAATGTTTAATAAATGCTATTACTACTATCCAGACATAGATGAAGTGATAAATAAAGTAGAATCATGTGGGGAAAATATTTATCACGTATTTAACTACCTTGAAAAATGGGTGCCAAATGACCCAACTAATTCAACTGTTACAATATCTTATATACCCCTAACATTGAAGCACGACCATCAAATTTATAAATTTGATATTGTTGAGACTATACACAAAGTTCATTTCAATCTTGAAACTAATTTTGAATATAGCATTGATCCTGATATTGCTAAAATGATGATAGAATCAAAACCTGAATTAAATTCGAAATTCTCACGCGACGGATATAATTTTAGTTTGTTGTGTTTTCTTCTCTATCTGGTAAAAAGTATTAGTTACTACACTTCTGTCACAAGGCAATTGGCTGTCACTCTCAAACATGAATTTGATAATGGTGATGTTGATCTCGCATTGACAGCATATTCGCAAGCCCGTAGTGGGCGTAAGAAGTTGGATGATGAAGCAAGTAAAGCGCTATCACCCACCCCTGAAGAAGAACAAGAACATGCTTCTCAATAGTATACCAATAAACACATGAATTCATCCTAAAAGATCCATGTGACACTTTATTTTTTAATTACAGTTTTAAAAAGAACTTAAAAGTTTGTTAAGTATTATTAATTATTAAGATTAGAGAAAAGCTCTTTAAAATCTAGAATTTAAATCTAAAAAAAAATGGTTAAAATTATTGATACCTATTTTAAAGATCAAAAAGATTATCAAGCTCAATTTGGTGAAAAAACAGTTGTTTATATTCAAATTGGAGATTTTTATGAAATATACGGGGCAGAGTTAAAAGATGGATCATACATGGGAGTTTTGAATCAAATATCTAAACTATGTAACTTCACCATGTCTCAAAAAAAAGTTTGCCTAGGAAACAGCAATGACCACAAAGTCTTTATGGGAGGCTTCCCACTTTATATGCTTGACAAATATGTCAATATCCTTGTTGATGACCACTGCTGGACGGTAGTTGTCATCAAACAAGACGAACAAAGAAGTGGAACAACAAGATCCATAGAAGGTATCTACAGTCCAGGTACCAATATTCGAACATCAGATGATAGCAATACTTTAGTGATGATTTACATTGAAAGTGTCACTAATCGTGTCAGAAATGGTCTCAAAACCATTTACATCGGCTTATCATCGCTGGATTGTTTATCTGGACAAACAACCGTCTATGAAACTTTTGCTCATGACCAACAATCAACAATGTCCTTTGACGAAGTTCATAAATTCATTGCAGCCAAAAATCCAAGAGAAGTTCTAGTGGAAACAGTCAACCTAGAACACTTTGCTGACGAAGACTTAGCCACAGCCCTTGATATTTATGACCGAAAACACCAAATTAATTCTTTGACTCATGACCCCCAAGAAAAGAAAAAGGAATTCCAAGAGAAATTCTTCACTAAAATTTATCCCAATAACCTTAAAATTTCTACCCTAGAACAACTAGGACTCCAATACAAAGAGTGTGGTTGCATTAGTCTCCTGTTACTTCTTCGCTATATTCTTGATCACTCCAATGTTGTTCTCAATAAAATTCACCAACCTGAAATCTGGGAAATGAACACCCAACTGATTTTAGCTAACAACTCCCTTCAACAACTTAATGTGGTTGATAACCGCTACAATTACCGAGAACCATCATTGATTAATATTTTAAATACTACTAGCACCGTAATAGGTCGCCGAATCTTCCGGGATCGCCTACTTAACCCGATTCGAGATCCAGTTACCTTGCAAAAAAGATATGATATTATCGAAGAAGTTATTTCCCCTGATGCTGAGGGTGTTCCAACTAAATTCATTTATCAGGAACTCGAAAAATCACTTAAAAAAATTCGAGATCTGGAGAGAATTCATCGGCGAATTGCCATGCAAACCCTGACACCAATCGAATTAAGTGGAATGTCTTATTCTTACGATGCTGTCACTTTCCTTTATGACACTATTCAAGACATTATAATGGGAAAACCAACTCTGAAAGCAAAATTAGACAAGGTTATCCCAAATGATGCTGATTGGAAAATATTTCAAACCAGCCGAACCAAATTGAATCAAACTTATGACTTTGATAAAACCAATTTCAACACCTTGGAAAAGATTGACACCAATTTCTTTCAACCGGGTCATAATGATACTTTAGACGAACATCAATATGAAATAGATCATTGTGTTGATGTTTTTAAAAATTTCGCAGTCTGGATGAATACCATCGTCGGCGAAAAAGATACTAATATGAAGCTCAAAACAACTGTCAGATATGATCACAGCGACACATACGGTCATCACATCTACTTGACCAGAAAGCGTTTCACAACCTTTAATGATAAACTCTCTATCAAACTAGCTCATAACAGTTTTCCGGGTAATAAATTAACTTTAAAGGTTCCTAAAAAGATTATTGGTGGTTCAGACATTACGATCAGTTATGAGATTAATCTCAGGTCGATCTCTTGCGTCAATAAATCAAGAAGCCAAAGCAACAATGACGTGGTTGTTATTTTAGAAGAGCCTGGTGAAGAAAGTAATAAGATGGTTCATGTCAAAGGAGGTAAAAAAAGTAAAAAAATAGTCACCGCATCCAGTTATTCTCTTTTGGATCGCTTAAATCAGAAGTTAAAAGCTGATCAAGAAGATTTAAAATCAACCGTCATTGCTGTTTACAAAGAAACAATCCTTGATTTTGGTCAAAAATACCTGGAAACTCTGTCCAACATCACTAAATTCATTGGAGAGATTGATGTTATTAAGGCTGGAGCACGAATGGCGATTGATCACTCTTACGTTAAGCCAATTCTCAAACCGGAAAGCAAGAAAGGAAGTTTCCTATCTTTCGAGGGAATTCGCCATCCAATCATCGAACATATCAACACTAGATCACCTTACATTACTAATGATTTGGAGTTGGGTGGAAATACTGATGGAGTTCTGCTTTTTGGAGTTAATGCTAGTGGTAAATCCTCTTTGATGAAGGCGGTTGGAATTAATCTGATTCTAGCTCAGGCTGGATTTTATGTGGCGGCTAGTAAATTTGAGTACCATCCGTTTGAGTATCTCTTTACTCGAATCTGGAATAATGATAATATATTTAAAGGTCAATCTACATTTGAGGTTGAAATTAGTGAACTTAGATCGATCATTCAAAAAGCGGGAAACAAGAGTTTGGTTTTGGGAGATGAGTTATGTTCCGGCACTGAGACTGTCTCAGCCAGTGCTATTGTAACCGCTGGAATTAAAAGATTAGCTGCTACTCAGGCTAAATTCATCTTTGCCACTCATCTTCACTTTCTAGCTGATAACCATCATCTGGTGGGACTTGATAATGTCAAGAATCTTCATCTGAGTGTCCGATATGATAATTCAACTCACAAACTGATCTATGACCGTAAACTGAAAGCTGGATCTGGTCCGTCAACTTATGGACTTGAAGTTTGTAAAGCAATGGGATTAGATGAAGATTTCTTGAAAGAAGCTTTCGAAATTAGAAAAGAAATCACTGATGAACAGACTGGATCCCTGCTGAGCAGCAAAACCTCCAAATACAATAGCGATATCAGAGTCGAACTGTGTCAGATTTGTCAGCAAAAAGGAATTGATGTTCATCACATTAAATTTCAATGTACCGCAAACCAAATTGGCATGATTGGAAGTATTCATAAAAATAGGGAATCTAATTTAGTTGTTTTGTGCAAAGAATGTCATGTCAAAGTCCATAATCACCAATTGACAATTAATGGGTATATTGATACATCTCAAGGTATTGAACTAGATTACTATGTTCCAGATCAAAAAGAAACTGAAACTAAAAACAAAAAAAATCGCAAATATACTGATGAGGATATTACCTACATCATGGAGCTTCATCAAAAAGGAGTTCCTAGTAGAAATCTACTTATTTCTCTAGAAAAGCGAAATGTTCAGATCTCTTTGACTACTTTGCGAAAGATCATTAAGGATCATAAGGAAAAATAAAAAAAAATTAGATTTAATATCGCCAGCGACACGAAATCATTTTTTGTTTTCTCTCCTCGAGCAGGCCGAAATGGCCTTCACCATTTTCCCTGGATGACACCAGAGGCAGAATTGATCCGCTTCCAGACCGAGTTTCCCAGGTGCTTCTGAATCACGTCCTCTATCTGGAGGATGCTTCCGCTGTCGCCACGGAAGTGGTTCCTGGTGTTTACTACCATCCGGACAAGGTAGTGCGCCGCGGAGGCCAACAACACAGAGTAGATAGCATCCTCGGCCATCTTGGCTCGGCATCCCTGCTTCCAGCGCTTGGTGAACTGTCGGTAGTTTTGATAGAGTTGAAACCCGGCAGTAAGGTCGCTGTAGGCTGTCCAGCAGAAGTCATTGGCCAGCATCTGCATGACCATGCGCAGCCACTGAACTTTTCGCGCATCAGTGACAGATTTATCGGCCGCCAGCAAGTCAGCATCTGTCACTGATAGGGGTGGAGGTGGAGGAGACTCAAAAGTCTCTGGACACAGGGGTTTAGCCTGGTCTGTACTCGTTTCGGGGGTGTCTCTGAAGGCCATGTTAATGGTTTGGAAATACCGTTTTCAACTTCGAGAAGGATGTATCGCAGGATAATCAGTTCAGGGAAGCAGTAAATCGTGTTTTTCAATTTCAATCGTATAGCCCCCAATTATAGTAATCTTTAACTACAATAGTCAATTTTAGATATGATAATGGGTCAAAACATCTAAAAAAAGTGTTTTGAAACTTCTAAAAAAAATAAATAAGATGTTTGAATGCCCGCCAGGCATAAACAAATATGGTTGGGTTGTCTTAAGCGATCAGACCCAGTCGAAGGCATACTCCTTTGGTTTTCTCTTCTTTGGTTTTCTTTTTTCTTTCAGTTCCGTCGCAAGGTTATTCCGATCCGCGCGCATATCATCCACATACCGCCACAACTGTATGAGTGTTTCTTCATTCATCTTGTGTGCTTCCTCGGATTGCATAAGCCTAGCCAAACTATCGCTCTGACACCTCTCAGAGATTTTGAGATCTTGCAGGTACTTGTCAGTAGCTGACCGCTCAGTCTCAATCTCTTGGCGTAGGGCTTGATTATCTTTTTCCAGCGAAAGGGTCGTTTCAACCACACTGTCAATCAGTGCTGGTCGATCTCGGAACGCGTACTCGTATGAGGGGTCTTTTGATTTCTTGGCGTTGACCAGAAACCTAACCAGCCTGCAGACAGAAACATCCTCTTCAGTCTGCTCTTCAATCGCAGGCTCATCCTTCTCATCTTTTTGTGTATCGGCAAGTGTTTTGGGTTGATGATCCAAAACGGTTTTGGGGGTCCATGTAGTCGACATCACAATAAATGTATGTTGACTGCATTTACATCAATTTTGTGAATGTTAGAGACTCTAAAAACTCTAAAAAAAAGGGGGTTTATCTTTCGAAAAAGACAAATAATTGAGGTGAGGGGTTTGTGGTCAGGGGTTGCTGGTTAGAGCCAAGGACGTTCGTTTCCCGTTTTGCGACAGAGCTCTGCGAACCGATCCTTCCATTCTTTGGCCTCGGCCATGTAGTGCTTGCGATCACCGGACAGGTCGGCAATGATCCGGTTGTTGCACCGCTCCGTCATTCCGATAATTTGCATGTTGGCAGCCCGTTCGCGTTCGACCTTCTCCTTGAATGCGGTAAACTCAGCTTGAACTTCTCTGAGTTTTGCGATCACTTCCAAAGCCTCCTCCAAAGAAGTTGGGATCTTCTGTTCAGGTGCGTCAATGTCCTCAGGTTGTTGACCTGGGGATGGGTTGGTTGGTGACGACGCCATGACTAATTTGAACTTATTAAACCTTTTTATATCAATTTTGTAGATGTTAGAGACTCTAAAAAAGTTAAAAAAATAGTGTTAAAAAAAGTATTTACAAGTTTTTATATACAAAAGTACAAACAATGCAAACAAACAATGCAAACAAACAATGCAAACAAACAATGCAAACAAACAATGCAAACAAACAATGCAAACAAACAATGCAAACAAACAATGCAAACAAACAATGCAAACAAACAATGCAAACAATGCAAACAAACAACACAACCAAACAAACCAAATCTTTCTTTCTTCGTTTAAGGTTCGTCCGGCTCCCGCTCGCCCTCCAGCTCCCGCCAAGTGAACGCATCCCTCGCAGCCACTGCACTCTGGCTCTCCTGCCACTTCTCCTTCCAGTCAACGACCTCCTGACGGAGTCTGGTCATTTCCCGACGAAGTTCGGCCTCTGCCTCCCGGTACACCTGCTCTCGCCCGTAGTAGGTTTCGACTTGGCCCCTGAGACGTTCAGCCTCAGCTTCCAGGGCATCTCTTGCAGTCCTGAGCTCTTGAACCTCCTCCTGAAAGCCACGTCGAAGCACTTCCTCCGCCTCTTGATGGACCCGCTCTCGCCCTTGGTAGGTTTCAACTTGAGCTCCGAGGTGCCTAACCAGGACTTCAAGGGTATCCCGGTAGGCATTGACCTCCTGTGTCTCTCGATCGCGGCGTTCTTCATCAGTTTCTCGTGCTGCAAGCTGATCATTGAGCTCTTGAACCTCTTGGTCGCGGCTTTGTTCATAAGATCGCAGCGCAAGGAGTCGGTCTTCAAGTCCCTGAACCTCTTGCCGGCGGTGCTCCTCACGAACCATCCCTTCGGCCACCGCTGCATCACTCTCATTGCACTTCTGCTTCCACGCCGAAACTCCTGCCGTCAAGCGATGCGCCGCGTCCTTCCAGTGTTCGATCTCAGCCCTCATGACTTCGATCTCCTCACGATAACGCTTCTCGTCGTCCAGCGAAGTGATCGCAATAGCCTCGCTCTCGCCGCACCGCCGCTTCCACTCAGCAGCTTCCGACTCCAGCCTGGTGGCTTCCTCCTGGGATTGCCGTAGCTTGGCCCTCAAGACCTCCGCCACAGACAGGGCCTCGCCGTGCTGCAGCTCGAGGCTCCTCATCTTGTCCCACAGCTGGCAGTTTTCGTCAGCAAGTTTGATAAGCTCCGCGTGAAACTCTTCGCAAAGCTTTGTCGGGTTGTGCGCCTTCAAGTCACGAATCCTGTCCTCGTTCTTGTGGCAGCGTCCATCCCAGTTTGCCCCCGCCATATCAGAGCAGCTCACCACCTGGGGACCCAGTTCAGTCCTTGCCAGCTGTTCCGGTTCCTCGAAAGGTGCCCAGCACGCGTGCCCGTCATACAGCCCCTCATCGTTTTGCGAAACTGGGTCAGACATGGCTGACAGTGCGCGGTCCCGCCCGACCTGCGTATGCATGCCTGCGGCCGATGCACGATCATCCCATACGTGTGCCTCGCGCTCTTGCATCTGTGCGTCACACTGGCTGCGGGCGAGCCCAAGCTGCATCTGCGCCTTCTCAAGTTGGATCTGAGCTTGCTCGAGAGCACGGTTCAGGTTATCCCAGGCCCTCTCGTCGCGCTCCAAGCTGTGGGAGAGTGCAAGCTTCATCTTCATCTCCTCCAGCTGACGCTCGAGGTCATCCGTTTCTGGATTGATCTTTTGATCAGCTGCCGCCCTCTCGACAGCCATGTGCTCGGCGCTCGCCCTGGTCAGTTGAGCCCTCAACTCGTGGATCCTGCCCTGAAGCTGGACGTTGCGATGGAAGGATTCCTCCGTCAGCTGAGCCAGTTGGGCCTCCAGCACGAGAATGCGCGCATCTTTCTCAGCATTTCGTGCGTCAGCCTTGGTGAGCATCTCCTCCAGGCTGGCTGTGGCAAGAGACTCTTCTCCTGCGTGTTGGTAGATGTCAATTGTTCCGGTTTGATCCGAAACGTCTTGGTTTCCCTTGAGCGACATCTCAATAAATCATTATTAAATAGTAAAAAATTTCAATTTTTAAGCTTATACTGAACCAAAAAACTCGAAATGAATTTCTTTGAAATTAAAAAAATAAAAAATATTTACAGTCTAGTCGTCTGGTATTTTATAAACACTGTAAATGCATTCCACACTCCCCCGTTCTTTCTGATAAGTATTTGACCGCTTCAGCCGCAGTCATAGGCGGAGTTGCCTTTCAGTCTTAGTCTTCCTCTGCTGGTGGTCCGAAATCCCACCCGGATGCATATTCCCTCTCGGTATCGGTCATCCGGGGCACATTCTCGAAAGCCTGATCCGCCTTGGCCACTTCGAGCTCGATCTCTAGTTCGGCAACCGACTTAGGTGCTGGCCTAGCTCCTTCGGTGGCGCTCCTGAGCCTGGCCTCCAAGTGAAGAACATTGATCCGCAGTTCGTTGGTCTTATCCTGGAAAATGGCCGTGACGGCTTCACTGTCCAGGTACATCTGCCTCCACTGACAAGCCGCACCATCTTCGTTGTTCCGCTTCTCCTCAGCCAGTTCCTCCTTGAGGCGCTCGATCTCGTCGTCCATCTGGTTCGCCTCCTTCACAAGCTGCTCGCACCGACTGTCAGCAGCTGCCTCCACGCTGCTGATCTTTTCCAACAGAGTGTCTGCTTCCCACTCAAAATCGAGCTCGCCATACACCAGGCGGAGGGCTTCATTCGTGCTCTTCTTCTCGTAGCATTTCAACAGGAATTGCCGTCGCATGGAAGCCTCACTCAACCGAGCATCAGCGAGCGCCAGCTGAAGTTTGGCGACATCTGTCTCCCCGAGAGGATCCACTTCTGGAGTAATGCACCCGGAGCTCTTGCATTTTAATCCAAAGTAGTGGGCTCTCCAAGCAGCCGCACTGCATTCAAGCTCCGCCAGCCGAAGGTTGAGCTCCGCGAGCTCGTCACCGCGGAACCACTTCTTGCACTGCTCAGCCTTCTGTTCAAGCCCCATCGCCTTCCAACTCGCGCTGCATGTTTCATTCGCGCTGGGGAACTTCTCAGTTAAAGCCTTCGCTTCAAGGAGCAATTGTTCCACTTGCCTGTGGGTCTTCCTCCGGTATTCAGCATTTTCTTCAACCGCGCCAGACCAGCTGTCCAGCTGCAAGCGCAGCTTGTAAAACATGGCCAACTCCTTCTTGTAGTGCTCGATCTCAGCATCCTTCCGAGCCGCTTCATCGTTGGCACACTTGATCTCGTCCTCCTGGTGCAGCTCCAACGAGTTCACTTCCCTTTTGAGGCACTTCACCTCCTCCTCGAGCCGGCAGTTGCGACGAGCAAGCTCATCACGTTCCGCCATCATCTCCGCCAGCTCTTGTTTGGGGTCAGTTGTTCCGGTGTTAACCGGATCGGTTGGGTTTCCCTGAGACGCCATGGATATTTTTTATTAAATAACTAAAAATTTCAATTTTTGAACTGACAGAGAACCAAAAAAGCTAAAAACATTCAAAGAAATTAAAAAAAATATTTACAGTTTAGTCGTCTAGTATTTTATAAACACTGTAAATGCCTTCTACACCCTTTCTTCTACACCCTTTTCTCTCCGGTGCGAATCTCTCCAGATGAATCATCACTCCGGCAGGGCAAGCGCCCTTCGTGAAAGTTCTGATTCGCCCTGACCGCTTCCTTCCTGAAGCGATTGATCTCTCTCTTGAGTTGGTCGCTGCGATGAGCAAGCTCATCACGATCCTTCTTCATCCTGGCCAGCTCCTCTCCATAGGTGTCAAGTGTTCCGGTTTGATTCGGGACAGTGTTGTTTTCCGTTGACTCCATGATAGATTATTATAAAATAGACAAAATTTCAATTTTTAAAGTATCAGAGAACCAAAATAACCAAATAAATCTCTTAAGAATATAATACAACAACATATCATGTTCAACTACTTAATTTTGAATAATGTTTTATCAGAATTTGAATGTCAAAAAATCATTGACACATATCAATCATTTCTAGGAGAAGAAATTGAGTTCGGTGATTACAAACATTCTCGCTACGATTTCAAAAATCTAGCTCTCAGTGAACTTATTTTTGATCGGATCAAAGATCAACTACCTGAATGTATCTTAGAACTGAGCCATCGATGGTGTATGAGTAAATATGCTCCAGATTCAGGACATATCTCAGAACACTTTGATGGTAATATTCTTTATGGTGACAAGATAAGTAAATACACTTTTTTACTTTACTTGAATGATGATTTTGAAAAAGGATTAACTGTTCTCAGTGATCCAGCTTTTCGAAGACCACTCAAAGTTGCTCCAACCCAAGGGCGGGTTCTTTTGCTGGAACAAGATTTACTGCATTATGCTGAAAAACCACAGAAAAAAAGCAAATATATTTTGAGATCCGATTTAATGGTTAATGCTGTTCAAAAAATTTAAAATATCTTTGATCATAATAAATAAATAAGAAAACTCTAAAATGGCAACTTATAATATTGCAACTATAGACAAGGCTGATGATAATTTAACAATTACTGCTGACACTAAACCGGAATATTTATTAAAAGATGACTCTAAAAATCCCATTCCAGATGATTGGAATAAGCTAGGAAATCAAGGAACTATTCAGATTGATGGTCAAGAATATAATTTTCAATACTATGAAACTTCTGATTATCCAGTAGCTAAATTAGCCAACACAGCTGATGATACTTTGGAGTTTTATCAAGCAACTACAGCAAACGCAAATAAATTTGAAAATAAGGATAAAACAGAAATGGCTAAGGATCAGTTGAATGTTCTTAAAGATTTAGTTGGTAAATGCATTGCAGCGGATAATAAAGATGATGCTGACGAAAATTTATCAAATGCATTAGAAAACATGCATGGATTATCTCCTGATTTGCATGTTGAAATATTAGCAGGTGATAAGCTTAAGGCAGAAATAAACCAATCCGATATGACTACTAATGAAAACATCATCAAATACAGTAAATATTCCCAGGTTAGACATTTAATCCGTACGGGATTTAGCTCGGATATGTACCTCAATGATTACAAACCAACTACAATCTGGTTTTTGTTATATACCGGTGATTTATTAGTGTCTTGCATGTGTTATTTTCAAATGAACCAAACAAAAAATTTCCAATCTCTGGTGACTAGAAAGGATAGGGATCTTGAAGAAGGATCTAAAATCAGCTATCGTGCAAATGGTTTTAATTATCTTTTGTCAACCTACGCAATTAATTATTTAATGCAGACCGATCATCCAACTACTCCAGGCACAAAAATGTGTCCGGTAGATGGACATATCTTAATTCAATATCATGCTCATGACAAACATTTGTTAAATGTCTATAATAGAACTGGATTTCAGTTGGCAGATATTAACAATCTTGATCTGGAAGTTACAAATGATGGTACCCCAATTGATATGATTTATGATTGTCCACCTCTTGATTACCAACTGGGTCAGGTTCCAACATTAAATGGTCAAACAAAAAAAGTTTACAATTTGCAATTATCTAAAAATTTAATTGAATGGACAAAAGAAAGGGACAATACTTTTAACGCTAAATCTAAACCTTTTACAGCCAAAGATGGAAAACAGTATTATTATAAACATAATGAGTGGTGGAACAAGCAATCCATCACTAATGCATGTCACGATTACATAACTTTGTCTGAGCAAGCTGGGAAAGATAATCCCGTGAATCAATTGAAAAAAGCTGCTGTTGCAGCCGCGGGAAAATTTGATGGATTAGCTGAAGTTGACCAATTAAAATACTATCAAGAAGCAAAAAATAAAGCAACACAAACTGGGTTCCCACAAGCTTTATTCTTGGGAACAAATGATGATGTTGATATTTCGGAAATTTATACTTTTTATAATGATATCATAAATAGAGGAGGAATTCCAGCCTATACAGATCAACTACCAATGTTTTTTGATAGTGATAGAAACCCATTATACTTGACAAAAGTTGAATATAACATTGGCAAGATTAAAAGCAAAACTGATGTGGATGGTCTGTGTGATACTATTTATAATGACCTAGGATTTTATATAAAAGGACACGATGAAACCGTGATAATGTCACATCATACCTCAAGAACAATACTCATTGATCTTTATGATTGCATTATAAAAATCAAACCGGATTCATATGCTGATGAAGATGCTGCAAAAGGAACTCTTACGATTGAAGAGTATTTAAAACGACTTACAAATGCAGCAGATGATGATGGAATTGATGCATCCAAAGAAGCTATCAAAACCCTCATTGTCAAAAAAATATTAGCTTTAAATGATAATCCAGAAACTGCGATTAATATGTTAATTAAGAGTGTCAAATTAAAGGCTGCTAAACAATATTACATCACAAAAACAACATTACATCACAAATTAAAATTACAAATACCAGCAGATCCGACTAAACCAACAGATGTAACAAAAAAAAACGAAAATATTTCTTGTTATGACAGAATAATTTTGATTAGAAATTTCTTTTATACCTACAAATACATTTTAAGAAAATTCATCAAACAATCTTACAAAGATACCAATTATAATGCTGAAGAAGATAAAATATTAGCAAAAATTAATGCGATATTTTCTATGTCTAGCTATCCTCATTGCTATTATGCAACTTCTAATTCAGATCAATTGGATGGTACCGATCCAGACAAATCTGTCAAAATACACAAACAGTTATTAAACGTCAATAATGAACTTGCCAACGACGAAATTATTTCTGGTGTTGGATTATATCATTTATTTAATCACAATTACTATTCAATGTTGACAGGTTATATTCATGAATATGGGCATTTTTTCCAGTCTCTCCAATACAAAGGTGTATATGAAAAACTTTTTAAAAAAATTCATAATCTACCAAAATCGCTTGGTAATACTGATAATATTCACCACATAGAAATGCAAGGTGCCGCGGCAACCACTAAAATTTTAGAAATATTATCAGATTTAGTTGGATTCACTGCGTTTTCGATTTTGATGAACGAAAGTGAATATAATGATGCTGAAAAATTTGAAAAGTTTCAACAATCCATTGCTTGGTTGACTTTGAATGGCGGTGGTGATCCGCAGCACCCTTCATCGGATTATCGCCTGAAAGTCTTAATGCATATCCCAGAAATAGCTGATATATTAGTTGGCGCAGGATTAATGAAGAAAGTTCCTGTTTAGGTTTTAATTGAAAAATAAATCTCACTAGAATTGTAAAATGCCTAAAAGATATCAGCTCACAATGGTAGCATGTATTTTGAATGAAGCTCCCTATCTCAAAGAATGGATAGATTTTCATTTGCTTATTGGTTTTGAACATTTCTATATTTACGACACTGGCACGGAGGCCAAGCCAATGAAAGTTAATTACCCACAATATCGTGAAGAATGTGTCCTAGGTCTAGGGTGGCCCGAGGTTGCTCACCTAGAATCAGATGGTAAATACTATCTTGACCTTGATAACCCTTACGAGGTTCTCAAACCCTACATCACAGAAGGTTTAGTGACCTACATCAAACATCCTCTCTTTAGTCAAAAAATTATTTACGATAAAGCTATTAGCGATTATGGAAAGCACAGCCAATGGATGGCCTTTTTAGATTTAGATGAATTTCTTTATCCGACTGATCCAAACTTGGATCTGGTAACAATTTTAAAAGACTTTAAAGAGTTCCCAGGTTTGGGGGTCAATCAACTTTTTTTTGGCAGTTCTAATCAAGAAAAATATGATCCTAGACCGGTCCTGGAAAGATTTATTCACCGAGCCAGTGACGATTGTGGTTATGAAAAATACAATGATTATATTAAAACTATTGCTCAACCCGATCAAGTCAAAGCTTTCAAAAATGCTCATGTCTGCAAATTCATCAAAAAGCGAAAAGCAGTTAACACCGTCAAAGACAGAATCAGTGTCAAGGCTCAATGCTTTCCGATTCACCACGAACTACTGAGAATTAATCATTATCACATAAAATCACAAGAAGAATTTCTGGCTCGACACACTTTTGGACGTCATGGAAAAACAGCTAGCCAAAACCTTGGCAGATTTAAATCAAGGGAAGTAATTTGTAATCAAGTTGAAGACCACTTGATTCAAGAGAATTTAGAAATTATAAAACAAAGAAGATATGGTCAATCCAATACTGGATAAACAAATCTGGTGAATTTTAATTTAAACTTTAAAAATTTAAAACTTTAAAAATTAAGTTCCCTTGAGGATAACTTAATTTGAATATGCCAGACCCGCCATTCCCGACATAATTCTCAAAACATTATAATTTGGGGCGAAAACTCGCAATTTGCTGTCGACAACGGTGACGTTATCAAAGTTGAGGTTGAGAGTAACATTATCAAGACGACTCATGTTGCAGGTACCACTGGGTTGATGTTCTTCTGGTTTGAGACCAAAGGAATAGTTGTAAATGTGTTTAGTGGGAGCTCTGGTATGATGATGAAAGGGTTGAACTTGACGGTAGTAGAGAGCATCACGAGCGGACATTCTGTCGTGACCGTTGAAGAGAAGCTTGGCGGTATTCATGGTATCAGTACCTGCTGAATTAGCGAAGTTGAACCAGTTGTTACCAGTTGAAGTGCTGACACTGCGAACAGTATCACGACTGATAACCCAGACTAACTCTTTGCAAGGATGGTTGAATTCCAAACTGCTATTGTGACCAGTTGTATTGGCCTTGATTCCTTCAACACCATTGTATTGAACTTGTTCAATCAGGTATTCATGGGAAACTTGGGCAAATCTACGACGTTCGTCAGTATCAAGGTAGATATAATCTAACCAAACACTGGCTTCACTGATCTTGGCGGTGTCACCATCGGTGTTTTGGGCTACAGTAATTGCGACATCACTTCTGGTCAGCTCTTTAAGAGGACGGAAGTCAAAGTGCATCTTGACCTCATGATACTGAAGCGCAATTAAAGGCAGAGCCAAACCAGGGTTACGGCAAAACCAGAATTGAAGGGGAACATAATAAGTTTTAGCGACGGAGGCATTAGTTTCCAATGAAACATCGGAATCATATTTGCCAACTAAGTTCTTGTAAACTCTCATATCAGCATCACTGTAGTTGAGTTCACTAAAAATTTCAAGCCATTCTCCATAATGCTTATCAATGGATTGACCACCAATTTCAACTTCCACTGACTTAATCAAAGCATTACCGATTGAATTAACATATCCATGCCAAGTTGAACTATTTTGACTTTGATTTAAAGCCGGGAGAACAACACGTAACATAGCTTTGGTGACCAAATCACCATTACGAGAAACTGTTAAAGTAACCTTACGACCGAAATCAACCTCACCCGAGAAGGTTTGTTCAATAGATTCAATCGAAAAGTTAGTATGACGGCGATAAACTACTTTAAAGAATGTAATCTGGGCATTTCCAGTAAGGTAAATATCCTGTGCGCCATAGGCGACTAGTTGCATTAAACCACCACTCATTTTGAATTGATTTAACTTTATATATAACCAAGAAGAAAATTTTTGTAGAATCAAAAACTTTTTGAACACAAACAGTAAAAAAAATAAAAGAGTTTTCTCCTCCCTCAAACACTAAAGAGGATTAAAGAAAACTTCAGTCTAATCGGAAATTATAAATTAGATCAAATCACCTAGAATAAATCTTCTTGATCATCTTGGATGGTGATCATGTTTCCAAATTCAAATGTTTCCTCCAGCTCTTTCAAATTTATTGTTTGACCAACATCATATTCAAAAGTAGGTTTGATCAACGTTTCTATGATCTCATAACCACATTCTTTTGAAACTGAAATTGTGATGACCGAATATCTTTTTTGATTGAGGCTAGGTAAATTCCAAGACAAATGATGCATTGATGCACGATCACCATTTCGGGGGATTATTATTGGACTCAGCTTTTGACCAAAAGAATACTTAGGAAACTTTTTATTAATGATTTCGGTTGAAAAACTAGTATGTTTTGGGAAACCAACATTAAAATGAGTTATCTTTGGTTGGGCAGTGGCTGCAGTAGCCAATGCATTTATAATGGATCCATTTGATTTCATTTTATTTTACTTTACTTTATTTTACTCAATCTTAAACTCATCTTCTAAATCATCAGAAATAAAGTCATAAATTTGGATTGGATTAACATTCTCAAAAACGTTTTTCACTAAATCCAATACCATTGTATTATTAAATACATCCCATAATACATTCGGATAACCTTCCGCTGATACTAACCGAAATCCGGTGGATTTATGCTGATGTTTCCGCTGGCGTTTCTTCTTTCTAGACAACATCTCGACAGGGAGAATGATTTTATATTTATTTGGTTTTTCAACCCAAATATGAGTATTTCCAGTAAGATAAACACCGCATCCCTCCCCATTTAAACTCATTAAACCCATTTGAACAATCTATATTAAACAATCTATATTAAATCATCTAGATTAACCCATAGCTATATCTTTTTAGATCTGTTTTACAACTTATCTTCTAAGTCATAGTCTAATTCAAATCATCTAAGTCATCTAAATCATCATCAACAATTAGTATTGGATTAAAGCTCTCAAAGACTTTTTCCACTAAATCCAATACGATTGTATTGCTAGATGCATCCCATAATACAGTCGGATAACCTTCCGCCGTCGATATCCTAAATCCATGACGTCTCTTTTTCCCACGTTTCTTTTTTCCAGGGAGAAGAATTTTATATTTATTTGGTTTTGAACTGGAACCATTCCAAATCGAAGTATTTCCGCTGAGGTAAACATCCTGTGCACCATATGCAACTAATTGCATTAAACCACCTCCTTGCATTTGAACAATCTATATTAAATCATCTAGATAAAACCATAGCTATATCTTTTTTAAATCCATTCTACAACTTATCTTCTAAGTCCAAGTCATCTTCTAAGTCATCAAAAATTTGTAGCATCATGTTGTTCTCAAAAACATCTTCCAATAAATCCAAGTTTATTTTATTATTAACTGTATCCCATAATACGTTAGAATAACCCTCCACTATTGATATTCTAAATCCATGACCCTTCTTTCCAGGGAGAATAATTTTATATTTATTTGGTTTTGAACTGGAACCATTCCAAATCGATGAGATAGCATCCATCGAAAAATTAGTATGACGATTATATGCTACTTTAAAGAATGTAATTTGAGCATTCCCAGTAAGACAAATATCCTGTGCGCCATAGGCGACCAATTGTGTTAAACTGCCCATTTTAACAATCTATATTAAATCATCTAGATAAAACCATAGCTATATCTTTTTAAATCCGACCTAAGTCCCTGAAAATATCTCAAACTCTTTTATTTTAAATTCTTCTTTTAGATCTATCTCAATATCATTAATTACAACTAATAAACTATCAAAAGTATTTTCTATTTTTTCCAAATTGAAATTTTGACTGAAATCATATTTATAAATCTGATCATAAGGAGATGGCTCACTCCCGCTCAATTCATTCCAAATACTCATATGATCTGCATAATGCGTATCGATGACTTCTCCACCAATTTCCAATGTTACTGATTTAATGAGCGCATGTCCAATATTATTAACCCAACGGTTAGTCATATAAAAAAAATATATAATTTATGTTCTTAAGCTTAAATTCACTTGGGTTAAGCTCAGTTAAATTCAGTTTAGTATTCATCTGATTCAGACCCACTGCCCCAAGAATTGCGATGCTTTCGAAGAGTAAAAACATCTTCACGGTCTTCCCTAGGATTTCCAAAGATTTCTGGATTCAATCGAACAAATCCAGCTGTAACTTCCACGCGACAGTCAAAATAACTAGCTTCATTACAAACTCTCCCAGCACTATATTGGACGGTGTCAGATGATCCAACATCAAGAGAGTTCAAATACTCATACAAAGCCTTGATATCAAGCCTGGTTTTGAATTCCTTAATCTCTTCAGTTGTGTAATCAGGAAAATGAGAAAACTTTTCACTCAACTCTTCCAACTGGCATCCTTCTGATGATGAAGATTTATCCAAATGATTAGGCTCATATCGCTCTCGAAGAACATAACTATCAGAATATTCTTTGGATGGATTGATAGTACTCATCAGACTGATAATGTAATTCTGCATTTGATGAAAAGAATCATCTTGATCAGCATTCGAAAGATCACTCAGCTTTTCTCCTCCAAACTTTTGAAAAATGAACTCTAGGTTAGTAAAACTACCATCGCAAAGATCATGAAACCCAGTGATATAGGGCTTTCTGATCTTGGTTGTTGTTTTTGGACCATTAACATCATATCCAATATCTGGATCATAAATCCGATCCATTCGAGCAGGTTTTAGATCCAAGGTCAACAGCTGATTATTTCCAATACCCAACCAGGCCGTAACATTACCGGTATCACCAGTAATTTCAACTAGAACAACCGGAATTATCCCAGGATTACTCTTTCGATCAAAGAGTTTCAAGTACTCATAATAACTGGCCAAACAACAACCGAAGAATTGAGGATCTTTTTCTTTGGCGCATTTAGAATTCAGAAAAGTCACAAATTCATCCACTTCCTTAGGAAACGGATAATTAATTAATCTCAACCCATTGACCATTCGCTCTAGTTTTTCAAGGGACGCATCTGCTTTTTTGCCAAAGACTTGACTCATCTTTTTGTAAAGAATTTGAAAAGTATCTAGGGTCTCCAGGGATTCTTGATGATCATGAACAATCAACTTCGGCTTCTGCCCAATCTTAAATTGAAGAGAAGACGAATAATAGGTTTTCTTAAAAGGTTCCACATCCAGCCAAGATTCTGGAATCAGATAAGAGATTTGATCAGCAAAATTAACTTTCAAGTAATGTTGGTTAACAGGCATTTGACTCGAATTTGGAATTAGAACTAGGTTAGCAATCATGATAACTTTTTGACCTTCTAGAACTGGATGCCCCTCATGGAAGAGATCCTTGTCAAAAATAAGAACTGACCCGGGAACCTGTCCAGTTTCATGAATCAAAACATAATCTAGACCTTCCTCGAGTTCATCAATTGGTTTCCCCGCTTTGAGATGATCCAAGTAAATCATGGTTTGACCTCCTTTTTGACAAGATTGACAGCAGAGAACCAAGGTATAGCTTTTGAAAAAGTTACCCATAAAATTTTGATGATCTGTGTGAGCTTTAAAGAATTGACCTGGTTGGTATTGAATCATTTCGAGATCATCCTCACGCAAAATTATTTCGTGATTGGGAATCTGTGACTGAAGTTTACAGATAATTGTTTTCTTCATTTGATCAAAAAGCTGAGGGCATTGCTCAAGTTTAATTCTTGAAGAATCGCGAGTAGTAATTTCAAACATTTTTTTTTTGGTTGTCCGATCAAAGACTTCAGATGGTTCAGCACCATCCAATCCAGTTGAAGTAATTGGAAAATAAGATAGAAACTCAGATAATTGATTGGTTTCAAGCAATTCAGGAAAAACCTGAAAGCCTTTTTCTAGATTGAATGCCATTTTTCAACTTATTGCTTTAAAATTTGGGTGGATTTTAAGTCAATTTTTATCTTGAAAAATAAAACTAAAAGTGATTAAAAAGATCCTTTGTCAACACTTGAAAGAATTTATAAAAGAAACTTTATTAATTAAAAAAATTACGTTTCAGTAGATCTTTTTTTCTTTCTTTATTAATATAAATAACTTTCTTATAATTTGAATGTCTGAGATAGTTAATGATCTTAAACTAGGAACAGTTGAACTTACTACCAATCTTGGTCTTAATCTTTCATCTGCCAATCCTCGTATTAAACATACCGGTGCCACTGGATTGACCGTTAACTCCGTTTCTGGAGCAATGACATTGAGAAGTGGAAGCAGCGCCTCAGGTGCCTTCACTCTTAATGTTCCCGCTGGTGGTATTGATTTAAACTCCGGGGGAAAAGTTGCTATTGATACTACAAGTACATCTGCTGGTGGTATTCGTATTGGTACTAGCACTAGTGGTGTCCCAATTGTAATGGGTACTGCTTCAACCAGTTTTTGTATTGGTGGTGATCTTAAAGTTACCGGAAATCTAACTGTTAATGGTACCAGTGTTACTCACAACGTTACAACTTATACTTCTGAAGATTCTTTGTTTTACCTCAATGAGGGTGAAGCTGGAACTAACACAAGTGATATTGGTATGATCGGTGAACGTGGTACTCTAGCCAATGTAGGTTGGCTATGGGACGAATCTGCCGATGAATGGGCTTCGATTGGTACTACAACCACAGAAGCTAACTCTGGTGTCGCAGTTATTTCTAATTACCGCCCTGTTCGATGTGGTGGTTTAGCTGTTGTCACTGATACATCTGGTTCTGGAACCACTTGCGATGTTGATATTGATGGCGCAATTAGTTTAGATTCTGATGCCGCTTCTAACTTTAGTACTTCAGCCGGTGATATTACAATTGATGCCGAAGCTGGAAGTGTTAATGTTGATGGTGGAGAAGCTGACGCTGCGGCTGTCAGAGTAACTGCCTCAAACGCCGCTGGTGGTATTGATGTTGATGCCGGAACTGGTGGTATCACAGTTGATACTACTGGAGCTTTGAGTTTAGACTCTAGTTCTACCACAGCCGCCTCTAACTTGAGCCATGTTGGTGCAGCTGGACAAGATTTAACAGTTGCCTGTACGGCTGGTTCTTTGAACTTAACTGGTGCTGAAGCTGATGCCGCTGCTGTTAGAGTTAATGCTTCAAACGCCGCTGGTGGTATTGATGTTGATGCCGGAACTGGTGGTATTGCAGTTGATACAACTGGAGGTTTGAGTTTAGACTCTAGCTCCACAACTGTTGCTTCTAACTTGAGTCATGTTGGTGCATCTGGTGTTGATTTAACAGTTGCTTGTACGGCTGGCTCTTTGAACTTGACTGGTGGTGAAGCCAATGCTGCAGCCATCTTACTAACTGCTTCTAATGCCGCAGGTGGTATTACAGTTGATTCTGGAACTGGTGGTGTTACTCTTGACACCAGTGGCGCTTTGAGTTTAGACTCTAGCGCAACTGGCGCAGCTTCCAACTTGAGCCATGTCGGTGCTGCTGGACAAGATTTAACAGTTGCCTGTACCGCTGGTTCTTTGAACTTGACTGGTGCTGAAGCTGATGCTGCTGCTGTTAAGATTCAGGCTACTAATGCTGCTGGTGGTATTGATATTGATGCCGGAACTGGCGGTATTGATATTTTAACCACTGGAGCTTTGAGTTTAGATTCTAGCTCAACCACCGCGGCTGTCAACTTGAGCCATGTTGGTGCTGCTGGACAAGATTTAACAGTTGCCTGTACTGCTGGTTCTTTGAACCTGACTGGTGCTGAAGCTGAAGCTGCAGCTGTTAAGATCCAGGCCACTAATGCTGCTGGTGGTATTGATATTGATGCCGGAACTGGCGGTATTGATATTTTAACCACTGGAGCTTTGAGTTTAGATTCTAGCTCAACCACCGCGGCTGTTAACTTGAGCCATGTCGGTGCGGCTGGTGTTGATTTAACAGTTGCCTGTACCGCTGGTTCTTTGAACTTAACTGGTGCTGAAGCCCATGCCTCAGCTGTTAAGATTCAGGCTACCAATGCTGCTGGTGGTATTGATGTTGATTCCGGAACTGGTGGTATTGATGTTTTAACAACTGGTAGTATTTCTCTTGATGCTGGTGGAGCTTCCAACTTAACCACTGCTTCTGGAGCTTTAACGATCAGTGGTGCTGATGGAGTTGATATTCAATTCGGAGCTACTTCCCAAGCTGATTTTAGTGTCGATGGTATTTGTACTCTTAAGGCCAATGGTACTTACACCATTACTCACGCGGCTGATGGTGCCGGTGATGATTTGACAATCAGCCAGACTGGAGCTAGTGATGCTAGTCTTTTATTGGTTTCCAGTGGTACTGGAACTGACGCAATTGGATTAGATGCTGCCTCTGGTACTATTGATATTAACGCCGCTTCACTAACCATCGACACCACTGGAGCTTTGAGTTTAGATTCTAGTGCAACTGGTGCGGCCACCAACTTGAGCCATGTCGGTGCAGCTGGACAAGATTTAACAGTTGCTTGTACTGCTGGTTCTTTGAACCTGACTGGTGCCGAAGCTGACGTCGCAGCTGTTAAGATTCACGCCACCAATGCTGCTGGTGGTATTGATATTGATGCCGGAACAGGTGGTATTGATATTTTAACCACTGGTGTTTTGAGCATTGACTCAAGTGCCACCGGGGCCGCAGCCAACTTGAGCCATGTCGGTGCAGCTGGACAAGATTTAACAGTTGCTTGTACTGCAGGTTCTTTGAACTTGGATGGTGCTGAAGCTGATGCTGCTGCTGTTAGTATTCAAGCATCTAATGCTGCTGGTGGTATTGATATTGATGCCGGAACAGGTGGTATTGATATTTTAACCACAGGTGTTTTGAGTATTGACTCAAGTGCCACTGGAGCCGCAGCCAACTTGAGCCATGTTGGTGCAGCTGGACAAGATTTAACAGTTGCTTGTACCGCTGGTTCTTTGAACTTGACAGCTGGCGAAAGTGCAATTGACTCAATTAAGATCGAATCCACAGCTGGTGGTATTGACATCTTAGCTTCTGGTGCCGCGGCTGGTGAAGATATCGACATCACCGCCACTGGATCTTCAGTTAATGTTACCTCTACTGAAGCTGATGCCGCAGCTGTTAAGCTTAACGCATCTAATGCTGCTGGTGGTATTGATATTGATGCCGGAACAGGTGGTATTGATATTTTAACCACTGGCGTTTTGAGCATTGACTCTAGTTCTACCACTGCCGCTGTTAACTTGAGCCATGTTGGTGCAGCTGGACAAGATTTAACAGTTGCTTGTACCGCTGGTTCTTTGAACCTGGATGGTGCTGAAGCTGATGCTGCTGCTGTTAGTATTCAAGCATCTAATGCTGCTGGTGGTATTGATATTGATGCCGGAACAGGTGGTATTGATATTTTAACCACTGGTGTCTTGAGCATTGACTCAAGTGCTACTGGAGCCGCAGCCAACTTGAGCCATGTTGGTGCAGCTGGACAAGATTTAACAGTTGCCTGTAGCGCTGGTTCTTTGAACTTAACTGGTGGTGAAGCTGACGCTGCCGCTGTTAACATTGATGCCAGCAATGCCGCTGGTGGTATTACCCTTACTTCCGGAACTGGAAGCACTGGTGGTATTACACTAACCAACACAGCCGCAACCAATTTCACCGCTGCCCTAGTGACAGGTGATATGGGTCACAAAGCTGTTAGTGCCGCTTATAACACTGGTAACGGCACAACTGATGCCAAAACAACTATCTATGTTGATTGGAGACTTGGTAACATGGCTCAAGTCAGTGTCTTAATTGATTTATCAGCGATTGTTAATACAGTCGGTACTACTGGCGATGTGGCTGGTTATTCAGTTGGAGCAGCTGGTGAAATTGTCTTATTGCCCGCTGGTGCTAAAATCCTTCATATGTCAGCCAATGTTGTTCAATTGAGTAATGCTGCCGCTGATACGTACAGTGTCTTCGCCCACTCAGTATCGGTCAATGAAGATGTGGCCGCTTCAGGTACTGAACTGATGGACGGAATCAATGCTAATTCTGCTGGATCAACTGGAGTCAAGATCCCAGCTGCGGTTGGAGTTCACACTCCATTATTGAGATATCTCTTCATCGCTAATGACGGAGCCAATACCGACTCTGGCGGAACAGCTAGAACACAAGGAAAGATCTTGTTGACCATGATCTTGAGTCTTTCTCAATAAATTGACTAAGTGATCCTTTAACCCAACCCTTTTTAACTTAACTTTAATTTAATCTTCAAAAAACAAAATGAAGATTCTCATCAGTAGCTATTGGATTCTAGGTAACACCGGTTACGGAAACCAAACTTTCTACTTGGCCAAAGAACTCCAAAAATATGGTCATCAAATTTATCTAATTGCTTGGGATGTCATAATGCCTTACTCCTCAGAACCTAAAACATTAAAGGATCTTTATGGATCAACTCTGGATAAAATTCTTCAAGCCCATCCAGAAAAAGCTAAAACAGTCCAGCAAATCACTTATTTTTTGCCACCTACCAAACCCAACACTCAGAAACAAATCAAACCAAATTTGAATTTAATCTTGGATCCTCTGATTAAAGAACATCAAATTGAAAGATTGATCCTAATTCATGATATTTGGCCTTTTCTAGTTAACTCTAAATTTTCAATTCCCTCTTACCTCTGGATTCCAGTTCATTCTGATCCTCCAGAAAAAGAAACATTTGAAATGTTTAAATTTTTTAACTGGATTATATCACCATCACAATTTGGATATCAAACCATTTCTAGGTACCATCCTAGAACGGGTCTAATCCATCATATTGTTCCAGTGATTCAGATCACTAAAACTAAATCTGAGTTGAAAAAAATATTTCATCCTAAACTCCTAAACTCATTTCTAGTCACCATGGTCGCTAGAAACTCGGAACTCAATGATCGCAAAGCCTTCAAAGAGAATATTGAAGGATTTAAAATGTTTTATCAAAAATATCAACCCACATATCACCACCCCAATCTCAAACCATTCATTTATCTATACCTACATACTGATTGGGAAGGTTCAATTAATATTTCGGAGTTGACTAAAGACTTGCCATCAGAGATCTTAATTAAACCGGATCTTCTAAATTACCGAGCCTGTTTGTATTCAACCAAATTGATTTATAAAATTTATAAAGCTAGTGATGTCTTGCTTAGTGCTAGTTGTGCAGAAGGATTTGGTTTACCTTTAGTAGAAGCTCAGTTGATGGGGTGCCCTGTTCTAGTTAATTCAACTACAGCGATGCCAGAGAATACTTTCTTTGGTCAGATTGTGAATAGTCAAACTCAAACTTGGTCTCGTCCTGATGCGAATCAAATTTTTTTGTCTTTAGAAAAAATGTACCTAGAGCATTTGGCTTTAGAAAAAGGTTCTGAAATCCAGATAGAAATTCAGAAATTAAAAAAAGAATTCAAAATTGAGATGAAAATCGAGATGATTAAAGAAAGGTTTGATTCAGTTAGAATTGGTCGGAAATGGAATCAGTTAATTCTCCTCGGCGACATTCAAGACTAAATTACTTTCAGGTTTAGATTCTTCAGGTTGAATGGTGTGAACTGTTTGTGGATTGGCACCACCGGCTTGAGTAACTGGTGACACTTGAGTTGATGGTACGGTTGGCTTAGTAGGTGGAGCGGGTTCGCCACCACTTTTCTGAACCTGTGGCATAACAGCAGCTCCAGTTTGTTCCGTAAAATGTTCGACGGCTTTGTAAATAGTACCGGCTTCCTTAAGAGTAAATGCATTGCGATGATAAGCCAAAACTACGGCATTGATTAATAATTGCAAATGACTAATTTGAACAGTTTGAACTGCTTGTTTAGGTTGATCTTGATTCATTATAGTTCTTTGTATCCTTTTTTACTTAAGTTTTTTTGATAGGTTTTCATTTTTAAATAATTAAAAAAATGAACCTTTTAAGTCAGGTGGGTATGTTAAAATTGAAATATATTATTCCGTTAATAAACATTCTTAATGGCGTTGTTTAATCCTTTGGATAGCGATCTTGGCTCAAACCAGGATCATTGCAACACCATCAACCTGCCTCGGCAGGATCTGCTCCAGATGACATTCGGTGAGCAGTTGGCTGATCTTTTCAGCTATCCCCCGCTGGTACCCACCACTGGGGGCACGGACACCCCGTCCAGGCCCGCGATAATGGCCTGGACTGTTACACGCCCCTTGTGCATGCGTGACGAGCTCAAGGTCAAGCCCATGTTGGTCAAGAGTCCGTTCCAGTGCTACTTGAGCGAGCTTGGAGAGGAGCTTGGCAGGCTCATGGGCAACCGGCGCTACGCCACCGGTCTCAAGCAGGCAAACTTGGATGCTGGCGCCAAGCACTTCGTGTCCCACATCTTTTCGAGTCTTCGCTTGATGATGTGGAACATGCTGTGGCACCACCTGGCCAGCCACCCGGGCTACGTGCTTGGTGAGGCAGTGGCGTTTTTCCAGCAGACCCTTGGGATACAGTTCAACTTGCCTCACGACGGGCTGCCCATCTCGCTGGGTGCCACGTTTCCGCACTTCAAGTTCGAGCCCCTCAACCCGACCCTGATGGCACACTTCATGGTTGTCTACGGGTTGTGGCCCCGACCTGATGGGAGCTTCGTCTCGCTGATCGACGGCCTGATGGGCCGCAGCTGGTCACGAGTTTTGGCTCAGGCTGGGCGGAACTACGAGGAGGAGGTCGACCTGCGCCAGTTGTGGACGACCTACCGCAAGTACGGCATCATCCAGATTCTGCAGATCCCGGTGGTCAAGAGTGCCGATGACCCTCCCCTCCCAATCTCCGGACCACGGCAACAGGTTTACGCTCCGTCACAGGGCCTTTTCCTGGGCTCTTTCGGTCAGCGGTCATTGCTCCGTAAGCATAGCCGCTTTCAGAGCTGGTCCCAGATGACGATCGACCCTTTTGGCTGTGGTGCGGCTCACATTCTGGTAACCCCGCGCGACAACGTGATGAGCATCTTGCCGTACAACTTTGGTACGGAGGTTATCACCAACCAGGTCAAGAAGATCATGCGGACACTTTCTACCGAGCCAAACTCGCGGTTTTGCGCTGAGACGTTTGTGGGCTTGCCGGAGATGACTTACAAGCCGGTGTCTTTCGACAACAGTTGGGAGCCACATGCATGACAGCCACTACCCACTCTGTTTGATTACTTTGATGGACAGAGTGAACCTCATTATTTATTATGTTTTAGACTTAACTCATTAAATTATTTTTTATTCTTTTAATTTTAACAAGTTCGTTTGTTTTTTATTTTCTACTCTTATTATTATAACAGAACAACAAATATGAGCGGAGGTATATTACAATTAGCTGCATATGGTAAACAAGATGTCTTTATTAGTGGAAACCCTCAAATTACGTTTTTTAAAATAATCTATCGCCGGCACACTAACTTTTCGATAGAAGCAATTGAACAAGTTTTTTCTTCTGATGCTGACTTTGGTAAAATCGTAAGCGCTACAATTGCTAGAAATGGTGATTTAGTTCATAAAATGTATTTACAATTAACTCTACCAGCTTTACTTCAAACCCAAGATGGTGCTACATGGCAAGGGTATGTCAATTCCCTTGGCCACGCAATCATAAAAAAGGTTGATTTAGTCATTGGAGGCCAACTTATTGAACGTCACTACGGAGAGTGGCTGGAAATGTGGTCCGAATTAACTCTTGACGAAGCCCAGAGAAAAAACTTTAATGCAATGATTGGAAAATATGATTCAGATACATCTCTTGAAACTAATGCTACTTCTCAAAAAACTTATTATATTCCATTGCAATTTTGGTTTTGCCGTAATCAAGGTTTAGCTTTGCCATTAATCGCTTTAACTCAACATGAAGTTGAAATAAAATTTGAGTTCAGACCCTTGTCAGAAATGATTAAATCCGATATCGCAATTTCGGGTCCTTTGGATTCAAGTTCAAACACACCCACTTTTGTTGAAGCATCTCTCTTTGTCGACTATATCTTCTTAGATAACGATGAAAGAAAATATTTTGCTCAACAACCACACGAATATCTGATTGAACAAATTCAATACCAAGGAGAAAAAACAATTGATGCTAACACAGGCAATCAAAAAGTTCGGTTCTCATTCAATAACCCAGTTAAAGAACTGGTTTGGGGTATTTCAACTGATGTTAACCTAACCACTAACGCCCTAACCGGTAACAACCATTTGAAATTCTCATCCACCTCTGGAGTTGACACATTTGACACTCTTAGAATCCAATTCAATGGTACAGATCGTTTCGTAAAAAGAAATGCTGCTTACTTCAGATCTGTCCAGGCTTATCAACATCATTCAGCCGCCCCACGTAAGTATGTCTATTGCTATTGCTTTGGTCTTAAACCCGAAGAACATCAACCAAGTGGTTCAGTTAACATGTCCCGGTTAGATAATAGCGATTTCTTCTTTACCTTCACCCAAGCTGATGTAACCGCCTCACAATTTAAATTGTTTGCCCTCAGTTATAATGTTGCCAGAGTTGTTTCTGGAATGTTCGGTTTGGCTTACTAAATGAATCCTCTTGTCCCTTTTTTCTATTCTATTTTGAATCTTGATTGAATTCTCTCAATCAAATCTTTTTTTTTTTATAAATTTAAAACTTTACTTAATCCTTACTTAGTCCTTACTTAAACATCAACTAGATGTGGAGGTAAATGAGAAATTCTCAAGAGAGCATTAATCTTGCTAATTCTTAATTTCATTTTTCCAATCATTATGTCAATCGCTGAAGTGACTGAAACATATCTGGTGTAGGTGTTCTTCAAGTGCTCTAGTCCACTGAGAGCATTTTCCATTTCAACCACTAAACGACGAAAAAGTCTTGAATTATCATCAACTGCATCAAAAGGATTAATTTCCTTATTTTCTGGAGCAGTTCTTTCTAATTCTTCTTTTAAAATTTCATCTGAAACTTTGTGACATAAATTAATAATCTTTTTGATCATTTCGATTGTAGTGTTGTGATCATCTCCGCCGCGACCTCTGATGTACATGTGAATTAATCGGTTATCGATATCTAAAGTATCTAAACCATTTAATTTAATAATTCGGACCTTTTGATTTTCTTGAATCTGAGAAATAATCTTCAAATTCAAAAAAATATAATCAAGAAGTTCTTCACGCTTCAAAAATTCTAGATCTTGAGGTTCTAAATCGGGAGTCTCATGATCCACAGTTTGTTCTTTAAGAACCTCATTTTCCATAAGTTGTTTATCATCATCATTATGACTCATAATACCTTTTGGGTGTATTACATTAAGAGAAGACTTTATTTTTATACCTCTTATTTCCATATCTCTTATTTCCATTTAACGAAATCCCAAGCCGCTGCAAAAGGACACACCAAACCACACAAAGTGATCACCAAACAGTAAGGTGTGGCTGATGCCAGTAGTTGAACCGATTGGGCTGGATGTTGGATTATCATTTGAGGAGAGTCGTAAAATGGTTTTAAGAACAACAACATCCATGGGAATGTTCCTGCCCCAGACAATATATGGTCGAAAACAGAATAGCTTCCCAAAGGAATTCGGCCTAACTCTGTATAAATAAATCCGCTATCTCCTCCACCCTTTTTACCCAAAAACAGCCCACAATTATAAATTAGATATGTTGCCCAGGCCGGCGATGAATAAATTACCGGAACCACCCCTAAAATTACTTTACCAATCATTTAACTATTTTAACACCAGATGATCTTAAATAAATTATCTTTTTAGATGATAAATAAAGGATGCTGGTCATTAAGCTCACTTTAATATTATTTTTTAGTTTTCTCCTACGCTACATCTACATGTACTTAAAATCATATCTCCCAACAGTTGGAAATGCACAGATTGTTCTTAAAATTGTGATGGTTGTCATGATCCTAAACATTATTGTCACAGTTTCCCTAGTTTTGTTTTCCGCTTACCAATCTGAATGGAGAATGATTGGTCGACCAGGCAACAAGGGTGAAGATGGTCCTCAAGGTCCTCGTGGAGATGCCCTTTGTGGTGATAACCCTGATCAAGACTACTGCCGCGCTGATGTTGAACTTAATCCACATCTTAAATCTTGACATCTTAAAATCACATCACTTTTCAAATTTCTAACAGAAAAAATAACCACCTAGAAATCATAAAACTGAAAACTTTGAAAATTTTAATTCAGAATCTAACTCAAAATCAAAATCTCATCACTTTTCAAAATCTCATCATTTTTCAAAATCTCATCACTTTTCACTTTTTATCACTTTTTATCATTTTTTGATCAAAAATAATTATCACTTTTCAGTACTTTTCAAAAAGCTCCTGAAAATTTAACGTATTCTAAGGATTAACTTCAGCAGAACCCTCGTGTTCATAAAATAACTCCTGCTACCATACATGAAAATTATTGAAAAAAACTGTAAAAAGCTCCTGAAATTCCAAGCCCTATTTAGGAGATAAGTGACAGGTCCAAAATGTAATGCATGTCTTGGATGCAATACTATCCTAGTGATGAGGGTCACTACACAAAAATAAAATCGTAATTTCACTGTTGCTTACGGGACCATTATCAAAACGTCCTAAAAATCAATCGATTTCCCCTTTTCAATTTGATGATTTTGAGTGACCGCCATATTTTAATGCATAAACTCACCCTTAATATCCCATTTGGGAGAAGTCGTGCATAGTTTTATGGCGCTCCACTTTTCACAAAATGCGTTTGTCCTTCAATTAGCCAGAATTGCCCCAAGTGGAGTAAAGTAGGAACTTTTAGGTTTCATGGTTGGTTTGATTGCAAATAGGGCTTGGGTTTTTTTGAGTTTTTTAGTGTTTTTTAGTGATTTTTGAGTGATTTTAGAATAATTCCTCTGCATTGATGCTCCCAAAATTCGGAGATAAACCGTAAACAAGCACTTTTTTAGCAAAAAAAACTTCAGCAATCAACCAGGGCAATTCTTCCTAGAAAATTCTAAACTCCCAATATACAAAATGTCAAAAATATTGAACTCAAACTTTTTCAATCCACCCCCTTTTGAAAAGGGGTGGATTGAACGCCATCAAATCCAATGTTGAAACCTTTCATTTTTTAAGCCCTATTTGGGAGCTGTCAGCTATGTTTTTTTTTTGAAAACTCACAAAACACATCATTTTTCGAAAATGCATTTTGGTTTTGCAGAATTAGAGAACATCGTTTTTTTTTACCCTTATGGCCGAACACAACAGTTACGTACCCTTTCTTCTATCAAAAAAAACGATGACCCCCCATCGTTTTTGCTATTTTCCCAATTATTTTTTTAGGAGTACACGTTAAATTCATTACACCAAACTCCATTATTTTTTGAATCCTCAAAATGTTCTCTACTATTATCCCCATATTTTAAACGTGATTAATGGCATCCAGCAATATTTTTGATATCTTTTTTCTCTAAGCGTTGACCTCCCAATATCAGAAGAAGGTTCTAGGAGCAAGAAAATGCTGAAAAAGCTAAAAAAAACGATGTTCTTTTAATGTTCTTTTTGGCCAAAAGAGAACATCAAAGAGAACATCGAAAATGTTCTCTTTTTTTTCGAAAAAAACATATTACTTTATTCCCACAACCATTATCAACATACCCAAATCAAAAACGATGGGCAAAACGATGCGTGATTAGCATTGTTTATGGCATCCAGAGGCCTTCCTATGGTATTAGCATTGCCCGGCTACTCCCGGCTACTTGACAATAAAGTGGGTCGAAAGTGAGTATAGCGCCATAGAGTGATTTCTCGTTTTTTGAGGAATTTCAAAAAAAAACGATGGGAATTCTGCAAAATCAATTTGAAAAACGATGGCTTGTAGCTCAGCCGATTTAACGCTTGCGCCATACGACCCCATCGTTTTTTTTAGGGTCAATGTTCTCTCTAAAAAGGGCTTCTCGTTTTTGAGGAATTTTTTTGAGTTTGAAAAAAAAGTTAATTATCTCGCTGTAAGGTAAACACATGTTTACATGCGAAATTTGCGGCTATGAAACAAATTATAAGCACAATTACGATCGACACAAGGACAGTCAAAAACATCGCAAAACACTGTTAAATTTCGACTCTAGTAAAAAACAATGCCAATGTGGGAAGATTTTTAAGCACGCCACTTCGTATTACAGGCACCGAAAACTCGCTTGTGTCAGCGGTGAATGCCCCGAATTTGATGATGAGCAGCGCTTTGGCTTCGATGAATCTAAGCAGCGGCTCGCATTTGAAGTAGAAAAATTAAAAATGGAGATGATGTACAAGGATAAAATCGCTCAAAAAGAAATTGAAAAAATGGAATACAAGAATGAAAAGGTTGAACTGGAGAAAGAGAAGCTAGAACTTCAAAAGAATTTCAGCGTCCACCAAGGTCAAGATCAAGTCCACCAAACCATCCAGCAGTCTGGGTTGAACATTAACGGTGGCAATAACCAGATCATCTCAAAGAAAAACAACCTTAACCTCCATTTTGATCGCATGATTGACCTAGATACTTTCACCGAAAATTATCAAACTGAATATCCCCTAACCTACGAGGAAACCAAGATTCTACTCGAAAATTATCATCATTCTGGAATTAAGTCCTATGGCATGGGGTTATTTACCTTTCTAAAACGGAATTGCTCAAGGCAAATGAAAGAAATTCTCGGTGAAGAACCAGATGTTCAAATGATGCCATTCGTAGTTTCCGACGGAGGCCTCCGACGACATTTTGAGAAAACAACAGAAGGATGGAAGTACATTAATACCACCGAGAAGATTAAGAAATTGGTCATTATTTCCAATGATCAAATTTATAAATATCATAAAGAATTCATTCCGATGAGCGCTTATGAGAAACAAATCATCACGAATTGTTTACTGAGAAAAGCTGATTATCACACAGTTGAATTAATGATTGAGAAAAAGAAAAAGGTTGATGGTCAAGAACCATCAAAGATGTTAACCAATCTAGATTCACAAGAAATCGAAATCTAAGCCTAAGAACTTTTAGTTGGTGTAGGAGATTTACTACTTTTTTTATTTATTTTATCTTGAAGTTGTTTAAGTTCAGCGGGAACTTTACCTTCCGCCTTCTTTTTGTTGATCAGTTCACGAACAACATCTTCCAAGCAACCATAACACATTTCCAGGTTTTCCATTTTAACAAACCCTTGATCCTCCGGTAATTTACAAACGGGACAATCACGTTTTGGTCCTTTGACAGTGTACCGAGCAATGATGTATCTTTTGAGTAACTCTTTAAACTTCTTCAGTTCTTCGGGAGCATTCCAATTGATTTCGATACCACGGGTCTTCATTAACTTATCAGCCACGTCCCCATGAAGTTTTCTTTGGTTCTGAAGATCAACCTTGAGAGTATAACGGTTCATTCCCTTGTTAATGAGTTTATAAAGTTCTTCTTCCGACATCATTTTATTGAGTTTTTCCATTAAGGAGACAATATGGGATTGACGAGTTTGGACTAAGCCACGAAGTTTCTTTTCCTCATCCAGAACACTCTTTCGATATTCCTGCTTCTCAAAGTGCTGTCCCTCTAACCCACGATAAGCCTTGCACATTCCACGAGCTTTACCATCAGCATCTTCTAATCTCTTGACATAGTCACATTCCTCAATACAAGGGACAATATCAAAACACTCCCATCGAAGACTATCTTTGCGGCTCTGATATTTAAGAAGTTCAGGAGTTTTATTCTTAAAAAGACCATTTTCCTTCTTTTCGTCCATCACAACCACTGTGTTCAGGTAAGGATTACGGTAGAAAGCTAGCTGTTGACCATCACCAGTGTATCGGAAAACTAAATCCAATTTGGGATCCCATGGTCGTCTCTTGAAGTTTTTAACACAATTTTTAGGAACACAAGCCACGGTTTGCTTGCCGGGTTTCTTATCCTTGCGGTCATTGGTAAAAACAAATCCCAAAGCCAAATATCCTTCTGGAGGGACTGGTTGCCAAATACTTAATTGACGATAACCAGTGTTTGAAAGATCTGGATATAGTTTACGGATCATATCTATTCCAGCCTTAAAACCATTATAAAGTTTTTTTAAAGTTTCATCATTTTCAAAATTACTATACAGCGATTCAAGCAATCCACGATGAATTGACATTTTAATTGATCGGAGATGATTGGTTTCGGCATCATTGTTATGGACTTTATGATAATTTAGACAAGTCTGATCAATTTGATCCTTTTTTCCAAAAGTTGTTGAATTATTGTAAACTTTAGTTCCATTGCCACGTGTAATATCGTGCATAATTTCCATTTGGACACCTGGCTTAGTAATAAAGAGACTATGCCTAGTATTACTGCTATCATAGCATCTGGAATTAGGTTGATTACCAAAAGCATTTGCTTTTCTAGTGAAATGATTTAAATTCTTATAAACAACATCGTGTTCTCCATTTCGACGAATCAACAAATCATCAATAATCTTTAAATTCCATAACCCATAAGCATAAACTGAAACTTGTTGTGTCCCCCAACCACGATTTTCGCCAAGACTTTTTTTCAATTCGTTGGCCACGCTTGGTGGTAAACCATTAATTAAAGGTTCAATATCATAAGGGTTTTTCATATTTTGTGTCGCATATTCCACATCATATGAAAAGATGTTGCCACCCGGGGCACTTTGATTCATAAGAAATTCTAAACCATCCCGATTGGGATATGTTTCTGAACCAATGGCACTTTTCAATCTTGATTGGGCGCTACCATTCTGTGGTTTGATTGAACTGGATTTCTTCAATTGTTTAACCTGAATTCCAAAATCATCATTTAGGTTGCTTTGAGCTTTTTTAATTTGCCCCTTGAAAGCAGTTTGTTTTTCGTTGACTGCTTTGACTAGCTTTTCCCCATAAAATTTCAATTGTTTCATCAATCGATAATATTCTTCATTTTTCTCTAGTCGATCAAGCATTTTTCCGGTACCAAAACCACCAACATAAATGTAATCAGCCGGCTCTTTAAGGACTGCTCCAGCCGCAGCCATTGTTTCGATATTTTTATGATAAATATCCCCAGGGGATTTGGCTACCCGAGCATCAATAACTTTCTCTGATCCAGGTGACATGAAAGTAGTTGTGACAACATCACCAAGAGAAGTATAACCAGTTGAAGGAGTTGGCCTCCAGATGCCAAGAGGACAATCAACACCATCACCTTTATTCTTGTTAGAACATTCCTCCCTGGTTTGAGGTGTTCCGGTGGGGTAAAGCCCCTTTAAACGACTGTGGTTATCCCAGAGGCGAACCCCAAAGTTTTTAACATCTTCAGTTTCAATAAGTTTCTTAATTTTATGAGGGTTAGCGGCGGTATCGATAACATCTCCCAGTTCTGTATCAAATCCTTCCTGGAGCTTTTCAGCTTTCGGTTGAAGATTTAAATAGTAACAGTAAATAAGAATTATTACCAATACTGACGCAAATAATATTTTTTGATCTATTAACATTCTATTTCTGGTTACCTAAGATTCTATTTACAATAAAACAAGAAAAAAAAGACCACAAAAATGGGTTTAAGATTCTTTTTAAAAGTTAGACATATTATTATAGGATGTGCACTAAAAAAATTAATGTTTACATTGCATCTGATCATGCTGGATATGATTTCAAGAAAAAGCTCCTAAAAGATTCTTTTAATACTTGGGATGCAGAAGGCATTAGCATTATTAATGGTTCTCAAACCAACCGACTGATCGATCTTCCAGCAAAATACATCGATTTTAATGATTCTTTCAGTAATCATTCTTTTGTTCTTTGTGATCTAGGTCCATTAAGTGACGAATCATGCAACTATCCTGAATTTGCTAAAAAGGTGGTTGAAGAAATCACAAGTGATTTAGGTTCGATCGGATTTCTGATTTGTGGTAGCGGGCAGGGAATGGCCATGGCGGCTAATAAAAACGAACATATTAGATGTGCTCTCTGTCGCACAACAGAAGATGTTGAGCAAAGTGTTAAACATAATCACGCTAATATTGTTTCAGTGGGTTCTAGGGTATCATCTTACGAGGATATCAAAGATATATTATTAACCTTTGTCATGTCTAAAACACCATTTCCGTTGGATGATCGGCATTTAAAGAGAGTTCAGATGTTCTCAAAGACTAATTAAAAATTGAATGGCTCATGTTAATCCAATGATGATTTTCTTAATTAAGCTATGCAAAATGCACGTAACCTTTTAAAATTAAGTCATGAACTAATTGCTAAAGATGGATCCAAGAACTTAATCTTCAAATATGGAAAATCAGTTTTGGAATCAAGATATGTTCGAAGATCACCTTCTTATATATCACTCTATTTGTCATCCCACAATGGATGTACGATGGGTTGCCGTTTTTGTTGGTTAACCCAACAGAATCTAACTCAATTCAAGAGTTCTAATCTTGATATTTATCATCAACAGGTTCAACATTTGTTAGATAAAGTTCCCGAGGAAGATAATCAAGGGCTTGCTCGAGATCAAATCAAAGTTAATTTGAATTTAATGGCTCGCGGGGAACCATTGGCTAATCCAGCAATGGTCAAATCATATCCCCAATTTTGGGATAAAATTAGTTCTGAAGTCACCGGGCAGGGATATAAAGAGGCTAAGATAAATTTATCAACTATCATGCCTTATACTGTTCGAGATCGTGATTTGATTGACATCTTTCATGATCAACCGGTTAGCTTGTATTATTCTATTTATTCACCGAACCAAGCCTTCCGAAAGAAATGGCTACCAAATGCGTTACCTTATGAGTATTCGCTGGATAAAATAAAAAAATATCAAGATTCATACCATCAATTAACAGGTAAATGGATCCCTTTGACAATGCACTGGGCTGTCATAAAAGGTCAAAATGATGACCTGGGGGAAAATATGTATTTGAGAGATCAAATCAGGGAAAGGGAATTTAAAGATTTAAAATTTAACTTAGTCCGATATAATCCACCGGCGGGATTACCAATCGAGGACTCACAGGAAGTCTCTGACGAAAAATTGGAAGAGATCTTCAAAATTTATCAAGAATCACTTGATGAAAAGGGAAACAAAGGGAAAAAGGGAAACAAAGGGAAAAAGGGAAACAAAGAGAACACATGGGACAAAATAAAAAGAAATCCAAGTCGAATTGTTGGCAGAGTTGGCCAGGATGCTTTCATTAGTTGTGGAATGTTTCCAAATTATTAAGGTAACAATTTAGAATTAGATTCGAAACTAGATTCAGAACTAAATTTAGAACTAGATTCAGATTTAGATTTAGACTTAAGTTTAGATTTTTGATTGCATTTGGAACATAGGCATGAATTATCTTCGCCGTATATTCGAACAACATCCCATAACGGATTTTCAGGTATTTTATTAATTCGACAAAACTGCATCATTTCAAAATAATGCCGATAAAAATAATCTAACATTGGATGACCTAATTTTAAGATTTCTTTATTTTTTTGACTTTCTTTGTAAAAAGCCAAAAATTCAATGATGTTTTGCTTATTTGGAAATGATCTTTTTTTGCTTAGTTTGAGGCCCATTTCAAAATTCAATTAAAATTGAATTGAGTTGATTTCATTCAATTTTAATTACTTGAATCGAATGAATTTGTGTAAAAAGATCACCATCATTGGATCTGGTCAGGCTGGAAGCATTTTAGCTTATAGATTTATTAAGTATGGTTATCAAGTTAGAATTATTGAAGCGGGGACTGTGGACAATCGACCCAATCGGCAAGTACCGTGGGGATGGTGGAGAAAACGCACTCTTCAACCAAAAGTTCGAATGGATTTTACTGATCAGATTGGTACTCCTTTTGATACTTTTAATGCTTTTAATGTTTTTAATGACATTCCTTTTAAAGCAGAGCAAAAATATGGACCAATGCTGATAAGCACCAAGAAACGATCACAAATTAAAACCTGGTTGGAGTGGATTAAATATAATCAAACGGATGCGCATATCTTATGTGGTGGGAGAGCCAAAGAAAAGTTTGGTTTAACTAATCTAGGTTCTGGTGGAGTTTTAGTTTGTGATAGTCAGGATTTTATCATAAATTTTAATAGTTTAAATTGTGAACTTTATGAGTATTTGAGGGATCATCCAAATTGCGAATTAATAGAAAATTTCCCAGTTGAAAATGTGACTCCCAATCCAGATAAAACTGTTTCAATCCAATCAAAGGATCAAACAATTGTAGCAGACAAGGTTATTTTGGCCGCTGGCAACCAAAATTCCAAAATAATTGACAATTATCCACCAATAGTTTTAATGAAATTACCATATATGGTTGCCACAACCACTCAAACTCTTCCCTATATTGCTCTTTGGAATCAAAATAGTTGTTTAACAATGTTCGGAAAGGACAATGTTAAAGTTGGTTGCGGATCTGGATTCACCTTTGATGATCTAGATTTCAAAAATATTCCTTTCTTTGGTTCATTATTTTGGAAAGGTCTTAAAAAAGGAAAAGTATGTGTCTTTTCTTCACCAGAAAAACTAATGGACAACGCCAAACGCGAATTAGAAGATATTGCTTATTTAAAGTATCCCGAAACTGATCAATTTGAAACTTGTTCAGTTGATTTAACTCCATCGTTTCTGCCAATAGTTGATTTCTTTGCTCCTAACTTAATGGTTATTGGAGGATTTAGTGGTTCTGGATTTACAGCCTATGAAAAATGGTTTGGTCAAAGCATTATTCAATCAATTGAAAAGGATAAAATGGTTCCCAGATTGGAATCTTTCGGACGTCATAAAAGTCTCTACCAACACTGGTGCCCTAAAGATGATGAAAAATCTTATGTTTTCCAATGAGGAAGTTCAGTGAGTTCAGTTCAGTGGGTTCGGTTCAGTGGGTTCAGTTCAGTGAGTTCAGTTCAGTGAGTTCAGTTCAGTGAGTTCAGTTCAGCTTAATTCAAATTTTTTTTTACAAATTGAACATTGGGATCATTTTGGGTCTGATTCATCATATCATTTTCTAGGAATGGTGTGTTAACATAACTATTGTGGTCAAGTTTGTTTTTATAATCTTGGAGATTAACTGTTGCATATCCATCTAATTCGTTGAGGTTAGATGAATTAAGTTGTCTAGAAGTGAATCCTTCTTTGGAGTGCAGTTGAGAATTGACTTTTAGTTTTGGTTCAGCAGAGTGGCCTTTTCCAACATTAAGATATGTATTTCTTTTTTTGTGGGACAAGTAACTTTTGATCAGATCTGATTCAGGTTTGATTTCTGGTCCAAGGAATTTCTGAGCCATGGAATATGGATTGGGTTGAACGTTATTGTTGATTTCTCCAACAAATCCTTCTAGGTTAGTTGTTGCAGTATTATTTCCTTTGGTGGTTCCTTTTTCTTTTTCCATTTTTTCTACGTTGGATTGAAGATTTCCCATTGATTTTTCTCCAATATTGAGTTTGAGTTGGAATTGTTTCTGGTGTTTTCTTCGTTCCGCAACTAGAGTTTTGAGTTGTTTATCAATCTTTGATTGTTTCTCTTTTTGATCCAACATTCCGGTATCATTTTGAGTTTGTCTTAAGGATCTCATATCCTTCATTTGACCAATTACCTTTTCTAGGTTAGCGATTTTAGTGTCCTGATCTTCCAATTGCAACAAGTACTGTCTATTTTTATCAATTCGTTGATTATTTTCTTTAATCTTGTCTTGAAGTTCAAGTGCATCACAAAGTTGTTGAATTTCAGCTTGTTTACCAAGTAAATCAGAAACTGATCCGCATCCATCTGGATCATTTGAAGAACAGTATTTATTCTTGTTTTTATCCAAAAGTACCTTTTCTTGAACATCATTGATTTTAGCCCCCATGATGTCAACAATTTTTAAGCTAGCTGGTTTCCCTGGGTAAGCTAATTTAGTTGGTCGGATGGATAAGCTGGTGGCAATGATTGGATGATCAAAGTAGTATTGGATCCGGTTACTATCACCACAGTTAGTGTTACCTTTGATGTTGTAGATAGTTTCGGTCAGTTTAGATTTACTGTGAAGGTAAGTGATCGAAAATTCTTGAACATATTGAGTATTACTAGAGTTAGTGAAGATTAGACTGTAGATTGTTCTAGGGACCGTTTGTCCATCTTCATGAAAGGATATTTTAAGTTTTGAATCCGAATTACCAGATTCACCAACCCAAGCACTTCCATTGATTAATTTACCATTTTCATTATAAAATTTAGCTGATCCCAAAAGAGATTCTCCACCTTTGATTGGTGTTGCATCTGGTGATAAACCATAGACATCAACTTTAACTCCTCGTGAACCAACGTTTTGGGTTGCTTTTCCATCACTGGATGAGTCTTCAAAACTATATTGGCCTCTTTTAGCTGTTTCAGATAAGTTAAGAGGTACAATTTTAATGTATTTGGCAAAGACGGGCTGTCCATCCGAGGTGGTCAAGTTACCGAATCGCATTACGTCATTGTGACTGGGTGCTTCAAAATGAATTGAGGCTTTGTTGTTGTCATTACCGGATTGGTTGACATTTTGGTATAGAACTTCTTCATATGAATAGACATTGTTATCATTGCGACTATAATAAACCCGACAGAGCTTGATTCCGGAGGTGACTACATAATGAATTTTAGTTAATTTTTTAAGGTTAACAACCAAACTAGCATTATTTTTTTTGCCTAAGGTTGGTTTCCATCCAGTTCCGCTAGAATCAATACTGATTGATGAAGATTTAGATAAACCTCCTGATGGTGTGACGATAACGTTTTGACCATCACGATCAACCATCGGATTTGATCCTAAATCAGTTAAAGACGGATTTTCTGTTGAACAAGATGAACTTCCAAAAGCTTCTATTTGCTTACTTGGTATTAAATTACACAATACTAAAATTACAGCTAAAATAACTGCAAACCAAATTATTTTGTTCATATATCTAACTTTAATTAATGTGAAGATATTTTTCAAGACATTTTCTTTATTTTCAGTGGCTTGAAATGAGATTAAAAGAGTTAAAACTTAAACAAAACTAGACCAGAACTAGACCAGAACTCATCCTAAACATTTTTGATGTTTGGTAAATCCTTTCCATTGCTGTTCTTTAATCATTTTACATGGTTTAAAGCTAATCATGCTTTTATCATTTTCGAGGCAATTTCCTCCAGTGACTGATTTAACCATATGAAAGGGATATTTTGTGTTGTTTTCGGGGCTGGTGTAGTAAGAACCAAGAACATCAACTTGTGCTTTGTAATCCTTTTGATCAGTGACCATCCGTAAATCAAAATATTGATTTGGATCATTTTGGTTACAGGCGACCACTTCGGTTCTCGCTTGAGGATCACTGCGTAAACATTTACCATTGACGGCTATTAAATGTTTTTGATTTTCGAGAGGTATCAAGTTTAATGGTTGTGAATTATTGAGTGATCGAAGAGATTTAATTTGTGAGAATTTAGCATTTGACACAAACGGATGGTTCTGCATTAAATTTAATTCAGCGGACATTTGACGAACTAACTCATTTTGAATTTCCTGTTTATTTTGAAAATTCTTCTTTTCAACTGAATTATCATTCAAACCTAATTCTCGAAAGGTTATTTCGGCAATTTTATCAGTTTCAATCCTTTTAAATGGAGAGATTGTATCTAAATCTTTAAGTGATTGATCTAATGAATGTCTAATTGGGTTATCTAAGTACAAGTTAGGATCAACTTTTGCTCTAGCTAGAATCTTTGTTTCGAAGTTTTCCTGGCTGCGAAAACTAAGGAAGCAAATATAGACCCCAATTAAAAGAATTATTCCTAATATTAATGTATTCATCTTTGATATATTGTAAGAAAAAAGTCTCATTTGTGACACCTCATTTTATCTTCAGATGATGGATTCCATCTTTGAGGTTGCATATCTTTGCATGGTTTCAAATATAAACCATCATCTTGGCTTTCGAGACAGGCTCCACTCAAAGTTGATTTGAGCACGTTGTATGGATAAGAAGGTTTTGACTTAGGATCTGGATTTTGTTGATATTGTCCAAAATAAGCGGCTTCCCCGTCAATTTCATGAAGGGCAAAACGTTGACTATTGGAATATTTATTGCATGGGGCCAATCCATAATTATTTTTATCAGTAACTGAAAGACAATTGTGATTAACATTAACTAAATATTTGCCTGGTTGGTTATGAGGTTGAAGCGCGACATCAAGTTGATTGTATTCGGATTTGATACTATTATATTTATCATTTCCTCCATTTAAATCTGAGCTTTTAGATTGAAGATCAACAACTTGATTAATTAAATCATGAACAGTTGCATTCTGTTGGATTTGGTGCTTTTGGAAGAAGGCTTGATCTTCTCTTAATTGGGTTTTAATTGCATCATCAAGTTCCTTTTTAAAGATTTCGTCATCGCTTTGGTGAGAATATACTAAATTTTGAAGAGATTGTAGTTTCTGGGGGTAAGCTTTACGAAGTAATTGTTTTCTAGTTTCTAAATCTTTCACAAAGGCGACTAAAGGTTGAACTGCATCTGGGTCATCTCCACTGGTGGGGATATATAAAAATTTTTTCGACATTAAAAGTTCCTATTTGAGTTTTTATGAGAAAAAAAACTTTAAAATCTAATTTAAAAGGGAAAAAAGGAAAACTAAAAGAAATCATTCAAAAGGGAGTTAGGTCTCATCTTGGGTCTTGTCTTAGGTCTTGTTATAACGGCAATTATCATAATAGAAGCGATTTTCCATTTCTTCTAATTGTTTTCTAAATTCGTCAGTCATTAATCCGTCATCTCTCTCAAAATCTTGATCATTAGTATTAGTTTGATCATTGGATTGGCTGAGGCTGGCTTCTTGAGGTGATTGGGTAGGTCTAAGTTTTTCTTGGAGCTTATCAAGTTGGGCATCAATATATTCTGATTCGTCTAGATCTGTTCCAATACTTATTTTGGAGAAAATCAAAATCACGATTACCACAATCAAAAAGGAAATAATAAGAGTTTCGTTCAATTCCATCTATTCTTGGCTATATTTGCTCTATTTAATAGAATCAAAGAAAAAAAACTAATTTAATCCGGTTAATCAATCAAAAAATTGACTTGGATTTTCAAACTTAATTCTAAATCATACAATGATAATCTTAAACGTAGTCTTTGACCCACCACGTGATGATACCAAAACGCGCACTGTTGCAATTACCTGGGGAATATCTTCTCTAGCTGATTCAGGTGAAAACATAAAAAAAATTCCTGATGTTGATTACATTAGAAAACAGTTATCTTTTTATGATCAAAATTATGAGCTTGTTCAAGTCAAAAAAAAATGCGAAGAAAAGACTGGGGTTGGACGATATCAAATGCAAATGACCAGCGAAGACCTAGAGCATTTGAGTGATGTATCTTGGTTCATTGAAAGCAGCATTTTTAACTTCTATCGCAAAAAAAATGCCTCCTCTTCGCACAGAAAGAAATGGTATGCTTCGAGCAAGTGAACATGTCATGAAATTCATAACCAATCAATTAAACTTTTTTTATCTAGGTATGATCCAAGTTTAAGAGTTTAAAATTGAACTTGAAGGAATTTTAAAGGCTAAAATTAAACCTGAAACTAAATAAATGATTCGCGTTGGTAGTATCCAATACAAAGATGGGAAACAACAACCCCATCCAACTTACCCCAATTACATTCCAGTTGTTGTTATGACCGCTTCTAGCAAATACTGGAATTTAAGTCCCTATAACCTTCGGAATAGTCAAGGAGTTATTATGGAAAATGAATGGCAATTTTCCAAGGTTTATGAAGAAGTTCCTAAAATTAGTAAACAAGAAAACCGATATTCTAAAAGAATCATCTGGCAGCATCCAAAAGAAACTCATTATAACCCAAAAACAAATAAATTCACCCCTGAATATCTTAAATGGCGTCAAAAGGGCTTCAAAACCCAAGACCCAATTAGATATCCAGTCGGGTGGACTCATCGTCATAAGTGTCTTTTTGCTACGGTTGAGACTGATCCAATCGTCAAACTTGATTATGTTGAATCCCGCAAAGAGATTTACTTACCCATCTACTGTAGGTTAGTCAAAGAACAGCAGCAGTTTAAGGATTTGAAGAAAATGCTTTCAGAAGGTAAAAATCTGTTGATTCTAGAGGTTGATGGGCCTCATCAAGAGTCTCTGCCTTATTACAAGTCAACTTACAGTGTTCAGGATGACTTTATTGACCAGGGTTCGATTGAGGTTAACCTAGAAAACATGAAAATCATGCTAAACGATCCTAAACATGCTTTTGGTCATGGTTATTGTCTTGGTTTAGCTCTTTCAGATTTGGATCAAAAGGTGGTTCAGTAAAAATATCTAACCAATAATTATATGTTATCTCAGATGAGTAATTTAAAAAAATTTAGTTTTTTTCTAACAGTTCTAGTTGGATTTTTAGTGGTGCTTATGATTGTCTTATCAAACACATTAGATGTGATATTACTGAGTGGTGACCGGGGTGAATCTTTGGAGTTATCGTTATCAGATGGCAATGATCAGACTGATCGTTATTATGCTGGTTATCTAACCGGATTAATAATAAGTGCAATTGGTGCATTCTGCGTCGCAATGCATTTAATGTTTGGCCATAGATTGATGAGTAAAAAATTCTCTAATATCTTATCATTTTTGCTGACCTCGTCACTAGTTATTGGTGGGGTACTCATGATTTTCTATTTGGATAAACTATTTAAAAAAATAAACCAGGATGTCTCAGCAAGCCACGAGCTAATAGAGGCCAAAAATTTACAAAACAAAATCAAAGTTCAAAAAGATAAGGATAATATTACGGTTTTGCAAACTCTTGGTTATTTGACTTCGGGATTAGCTATTCTAGTCGCTGGTGTAACAGATTTTGGGATTTTAAGTAATAACTTTTAAAAAAATAAGTTAAATTAAGTTAAATTCGACACAGGAAATCAAACTCTAATCATCTGATACAACGTGTAATAAGCTAGGAAATGCCATACTAGATGATATAGAATATATTCTAGTTGCTCTTCTTTTTGTTTGTAAATCATTTCCGAAAAAGTCATTGAAACCAATCCGACAACAGCGGGCATCAAGATTTGAATGTTAGTGTAATCAAATTTAGGCCAAAAGTAGATGATGCTTAGGCAAGCAAAGATTCGATCAACATTAATAAAGGCATGATGGGATTGGATTGAAGAAAACCATTCAATTCCAGGCATTCCATGCTTGTGATGTTCAATCAAGTGGTAGGCCATTGAGGAAAACGTTGATCCTAGAACGAGATAAAATCCAAGTTTGTTTCCTTGGTGGTAAAGTGTAATCAAAGGTTTCAGAGCAAAAAGATTGCTGATTGAAAGAAGTATGTTTTGCCACATTTTGATTCGTAAGTTATTTTTCATTTTTATTGAAAGAATTATCAATTTTTAAGTTAAAAAATTAAAGTAAATCAGCTTATTTTCTCTTTGTGAATAGATTAATAAAATAAAAAATAATTTGATTTTTATTTTTAGTTGGATCCAAATTTTACAAATTAAACGGTGAGTGCGCTATCAAACTTTTCCCAAGAGATCTTTCTAGGAACCATCAAATTTTTAAAACAAAGAGGATTATGGAGTTTGAGTGGTCCCTAGAATAGGATCTTTTGAGTAGTTTACCGCTGCGCTCGGCTTCGCTTTAGTAATTTCAAGTTAAATAAAAAAATGAAAATAAAAATAATATTTCTGTATGAATTCCTTTTAAATTTTAAAACTAGAGCTAGAACCTGAATCAAAGAGACCTTTCTAGGAACCCTTGAAACTTGATAATCCTCTTTAAAATAAATTTTCTGTTTGATGTGGATTACCAAAAAGAGTTGCATTTGAACCGAGAGGTTGAAAACGATTATTGATATCGGTATTGGTATTACTATTACTCACACCAAACAATTTGTTTAAATGGTTCTGATTTGATGCATCGAAACGAGATGGGGCATAGCTGTTAAAATAATTTACAGTTGTTTTAGTCGTTTTAGTTGATTTTTGGTAATATGTTGCTTTATATTCATCCATATTTTTAGTACCCATTGATTTATTACATGGGGAGCAGACTGGTTTTAAATTATCCATACCTGTTATCCCTCCTTCAGCAACAGATTGAATGTGACCACACTCAAATTTTTTACTATTAATTTCAGTGCTGCAACAATAACATTTACCAACACCAGCTTTAGCACCAAATGATAGATCCCATACTTGATCTTTGAGTGCTTTAGGAATAGCCTTTCTTTTGTTTTTGGGTGTTGTATTTGCAGGTTTGTATTTATTTTTGACTCCCTTTTTGAGATCGTTATATTTGACTTTGATTGCTTTCAGTTCAGCATTCATCTTAGTGTTCAGTTCATTTAGTTCTTCGTCCATCTAATGAGGGAGTTTTAATGGACTTAATATGAAGATGTTCAATTTTATTCAGTGAAATATTTTATTCTTGAGTTTTAAGTACATCTGTTTGTAATCTATTCCTGCTTTTAATTCTACATATTCTAGTTTGTCTTTTAAACATTTCAATAAACCTTTGCATTTACCAGTTGTACACCCATGGCATTTGCAATTTATCAATTTGGATAAATGTCTTAAATAGTCCCTTTCAAAACTTTGATAAGTAACATTTATATTTTTATTATCATTATCATAAAATTGTAGATCCTGAGTTTCATAGAATTTAGGCAGTAATGCTTTAATATCATCACTCAACTTTTGGCGAGTTTCTAAATATATGGTGGAAATCCCCAATCGAGTTTTGCCATTTACATCAATGCTAATATCAGATAATTCTATGGCAATATCTTTTATCAATGGAACAAAGTTATTAATATATTTCTCAATTTGAGCATATATATTTTCCCCGCTCTGAAAATTAACTCGTATTTTTGGTAATTTTGATATTTTTTCGGATATTTCATAAAATAACTTATAATTATGCATGTTTTTATCATTCGGTAGTTCACAAGAGGAGTTGAAGTTGAAGTTTTTTAAATTAGGATGTTTTGCAATATCAAGAGACCAGGAAATTTTATGATGATATTCATAAATATATCGCAATTTACTTGTTTTCATCCTATCCTCCCATTCTCTTTGTAATTTGATATAATTTGAACTTGCTTTCCCATTAGTTGTTTTATCATACATATAATTTAGGTTCATAAACATCAAATGATCATATTGTTCTGCAATCCAATCATCTATATCCTTAACTTTATCAATAAATGCTGTCCACTTTTCATCAGGACAATATTTAATATTTGTATATATGGATTGCAAGCGACATTTATGAGTCAGATTGGGGTTACGATGATATATGTTAGAGACAAATAGCCTTATCCAATGGCTTCCAAAATTTGGTGGGTTCAATGCATTTTTTACTTTATCTATTAAAATATTGTAACACATGCCTTTGATTTCAGAGGTGTAATTAGGTGCAAGAGATGCCTTAAAATTAACAGTTGGGCCAGATGTTAATTTTATAGTGTGTGGTATATTAACAGCATCATTTGGTTCAAATAACCCCATGTTATCTAATTCGTTCCTTAATAATTTATTAACAAAATCCATATCCAATATTGGTCCCCATTGATACATATAATTTTGTTTGGTGCATTCAAACTCCACCAATGCCAATTCTTTGTCCAGTAATTTATCTTGGACTATTGTGATTTGTTCAGTGAGTTTAATAATTATATCATGTTGTTTTGATATTGGATATCCTACAGCATATCTACATATTTCACCGATTATTGCAATATTAACATCATTTATATTAATGTTAACATGTTTACTGTTTCCCCCATAACTAGATGTACATTGTTTAGTGATGCAATTTCCCAAATCAGGTATAAATTGGTCAACATGTTCCAAATACATCTTTCCTGTTGGAGTTCCACATTTATATGCATTACCTTTTAAATCACGTTGTAGTTTTTTATCATAATCAACAAATGAAGTTCGATAGGTCATATCATATAATTCCAGTAATTTATCTGTTATAATTTTAGGTAATAACTCCTTCTGATATTTGCTGCATATTTTCATAAGGTTGCCATACTTTGTACCAGTCATTTCGGTCTCAATTTGAATCATTTCATCATGATATTCTGTACCAGTTAGATATGTTTTAATCTGATTCAATCCATCCAGTTGTTCACAATAATTTTCAAAATATTTAGCGTGAATATCATCACCATATTCATTGGCTGAAAACGTTTGTGAAACAGAAGGTTTCTTACTCCATGATTGCTTTAGATGATAATAATATAAATTTTTTAATCCAGAAACTTTCATTTTATCTTCCCATTCTTTTTGGACTTTATCTGAAATTGCATTATTTTCTTCGTTCGACAATCCATAAACTCTATTATATAACAGTTGTAGTTTATGATTCATTTGTTCATCATTCCATTGTTTTGATAACATTTTATCATATATTGTAGCTTCCCATGGTTTTTTAATATATTGAGCATCATTGTATACTGTGTCTAAATCATCTATTTTAGGTATATCTATGTCCATATTTGCTAAATATGATTTTTTGCGTTGGACAGATAAATAATCATTCTTAATTTTCTTTAATTGTTCCACAGACATATCCATAGACACATTTATTCCAGCATTAATGCTATTAATAGTCTGAATTAATTTTATTTTTGTTATATATTTTATAATTTCATCAAAATCAAGTAAATCCTTATTAAATTTCAATAAATCTAATAAGTTATAAAATTCGTCTTTGGTGTATGTAAAAACATATGGTAAAGTTTCATTGATATGATATTGTCCTTTGTTTCCTAATATAGTTGATTTATTTTTAATAACCGTTAATAAAGTTTCAATAATAGCCTCTTCTGCTACAAATAAATCAATTCCCCAATCAGCGGCAAAAATTTTAAATTCTCGTTCAATATCCTTAATCAAATGTCTTCTGGCATGAGGATTTTCTTCCAACTGTAATTTTCGGATATATTCTAAATAATCCAACAATTGTTGATACGACATTTTAGTAGTTGGAATAGATATCGTATCATTATTGTTAATTGTTGTGTATTTCATAATTATATCAATAGATACATCATACCTACCACGATTTAAATAATCTCTTGTTCCATAAATTTTGGTCATAAGATGATGTAAATCAGCATTAGGATCTTTTGCGACAAGTTGAAATGATGGTTTATAGTAGGGTAGCACTTGCGCTGTATCTATTGGTAACGGTTGGTCTAATTCAGTCATAATACACAATGGTTTTTTTTCACACTGGCTAAGGTGTTTTCCACCTTTTCCACAATGTGCACAATATAACCTGAGCAAGTTATTAGATCCTCCTGATTTAATAACAGTTTCCAGACCTTCTACCCGAATTTTACCACTATTAAGTAATTTACCAATAAATTCATCTGTTTTATTATCTAACCGACGCCCAAAATAATTACGAATCGCTTTATTTCGTAATTTACCACTTCTATGTCCCTGCACTAAGGTTTTATATATACAACAACACAACCTACGGCAATTATTATCATTATATTTAACATAATCGTTTTCTCCTTTGAATTCGACGCACTCGCTCTCATTACCAATTCTTCTATTACATTTTACACAATAGAATGATCCACAGTCTTTAATGAGTTTGTTCTTCAATAAATAATATCCGTATCCCTCAGGAACATGTTTATATCCTATTTGCTGTTTGAATTTATTTGACACCTGTTCTTTTAATATTTTTTCACTTTCCTCTTTGGTTGGTGGTTTAGACTGCATTGACACTTGTACTGTATCTCTTTGTAATGATTTTGATGCTTTAGACTTAGTTGACATAATGCTAGAAAGTTTATAAAACGAAATAATAAAAAATAATATCAATTTTTTTTCAATAAATTTATTCAATTTAAGACTTTTCTGATATTTTTTCCAGCGATTCCAAAATAGATTCCAATATGACGTCAGTAACTCGATCAGCCTGTGCTTCATCTTCTGGGGATAAATCGAATTTATTACCATTATCATCGCCTGACTTGAGATTTTCAAGTTCATTTTGTTTTAAATCCAAATTATTAAGTTCAAGATTGTCCCACCAATATGCAAGCGGTATTGCATTTTTCCCACTAATATTTTTTTTTAAATATTTAACAATATCGTCATAGTCAAGTAAATCTGCATTAAAGTTCAATAAATCTATCAGATTATTAAACTCGGTTTTGGTATATGTAAAACAATATTGAGAATGGGTGGCTGAGAAAAGTTTAGATATTTGGGGTAAATCATAATTGACCCTAGAATCAATGCCAGGTTGAGTCTTATATCCTGCAAAAACCGTATTTTTACTTAAATCAGTCTTCTTTTTTAATATAGTTAATAAAGTTTCGATGATTGCCTCTTCAGCGATGAATAGTTCTGCACCCCAATCAACAAAATAGATTTTAAATTGCCTTTCTAGATCTTTTATTAAATGTCTTCTCGCATGTGGATTTGCTTCTAATTGAAGTTTTCGAATATATTCCAAGTAATCTATCAGCTGCTGATATGACATATTAGTAGTGTTAATACACAATTCATTATCTTTATTAAGATGAACATATTCAGAAATCATTTTGACAGTCACGTTATAGGCATTATTATTACTTAAATTACCATTTGACTTGTATATTTTGGACACAAATTGATGAAGAGATTTGGACATTCTAGTTTAATTATTATGCTGTTTAATGGACTTAATATGAAAATGGTTCAATTTTTTACAGAGAATGTTAATTATGTAATATCCTTTAATCATCGCTGTAGTATGCATATTCTACGATGATGTTATCTTGTTCTATGTAATTTTTAACATACTTTTTAATATATGGATTTATTTTGTCTTTTGGTAGAATAATATTAAGTTCAGTTAAACTGGATAGTGATGCATCCAATCCATACATAATGCCATCCGCAATTTCTTTGGTTAGTTGTCTATTTTTGAAATTATTATCTATTATACCTGCCAACAAACTTCCACTATCTAAATACATAATACTAGTCAATGCAGAGAACAAGTCGGATTGGCAATGTGGATATTCAGTTGAGTCAACTGGATATCGTTCATCCCATTTTTTATTAAATTCATTAATGCATTGAGTTCTTAATGCTCTGAAATCTTCGTCAGTCATCATTTGTATAATTAAATACATCAAGATTTTAGAAATTAAACGGTGAGCGCACTATCAAACTTTTCATAAGAACCCTTTCTAGGAACCATCGAATCTTGATAAGCCTCTTTATTTTTAAATTTTTACGATCAATAAATTCTCAAGACAAAAGATTTTTAAAGATGATTATTTTTAATTTAAACCATAATCAAATGAATATTAATACTTAAAACCCAAATCAAATGAACATTAATACTTCAACTATTACTCTGACTTTTGGCGATCAAGCTGAAAACAACACCGGCATGGAACAAATTGGCCAACTCTCCAAAGAAGGTTTTTCTTTGAAAGACCTTCAAGATGCTCAAAAGAAAATCCCCTCAAAATACACTACTGAACTAATTCATCTCAATCCTCATTTACCCAAGTCATATCAAGCTGATGATGCTTATATTCTGATTGTTCGAAAAGGTATTGAGGCTCTTCTTAAAACAGTTGATGCAACGGCTCTTTTCAATGAGCAAGCTGCTTTACCAGTTGATAAAAAGGCTTTTATGAGGGGGCGTGTAGTTAATAAAATAGCTCGTCATAACCTTTGTTTTGCAGACTACGATCAGGATCCAGACTATACTAATAAAAAAGGAACAATTATCAAATTTACTAAGATGAAGTATACTAATGAATTGAGGGAAGCATTTCCATCTATCCTAGGATCCAAAGCCAAAAAGTTAATGGGTGAAGGTAATTATTACTATGATGCGACTCAATGTGGGGTGGGTTTTCATGGTGATGCGGAAAGGAGGAAAGTTATTGGTATTAGATTGGGGGTCTCGATGCCGTTGGAATATCAGTGGTTTTACCAGGGAAAGTCAGTTGGAACAAGGCAGAAATTGACTTTGAATCATGGTGATTTCTATGTAATGAGTGAAAAAGCGGTTGGAACTGATTGGAAAAGACGAGTCATTCCAACTTTAAGGCATGCGGCGGGATGTGCTAAGTATTTGAAAACTAAAACTTAAAATTGAATATATTTTTTGGATCATTTTTGATTGATCATCTTTTATTAGTAATTAAATGACACTCCCATCATTTATTAAAACATCTAAGACATCTTCAAAATATGAAATGTTATCTCCAAAAAAAAATAAACGATCCACCAAACCAGTCCTACACAAACAAGTCCCTAAACAAGTCCTACACAAACACGTTCAGCACACACAACTTTCTCCAACTATTAATTATGGAAAAATAGATGCTACCGTAATTGAAGAGTCCACAAAGCATGGTCAGATTGATGTTTTAGAGTTTTGGAAAAATCAAAAAGGATTTTTTAAGTATAAACCTAGTCAATGTGAGATGGTGTACATGCTACGAAGAAAATTAGAGGTTTCTCCTATGATACCTATTAAATCTTTGGAATGGTGGTATAATTCGAAATTAATAGAAAATTTTCATTCAGCAGTTAATATATCTTATCTGGCATCAAAGAATGGTAATATTAAAGTCTTAGAATGGTGGAAGAATACATATGAAGGCAAACCCATTCCCAAAAACGAAAACTGGTGTCATATTACTACCGCTTCTTCCTGTCGTCAAATCGAAGCTTTAGAATGGTGGAAGAATTCAGGATTAAAACTAGAATATACTGATCAGGCGATTGATTTTGCTACTCAGACTGTTCAGGTGGATGTTTTGGAATGGTGGAAGAATTCTGGATTAGAACTAAAATATACTGGACTGGGCCTAGACATCCTTCTTGATAACCTTAATAACGGAAACGATAGTTGTATTCGAGTTATAGAATGGTGGATAAATTCTGGTTTAAAACTAAAATATTCGATGGATGTGACTGCTGAGCTAAATCGTCGCAGAAATAGTCTAAAAGTTTGGGAAAAAATATGTTTAGATTTAAAAAACAGAGAAATTGAAGACCGTAAAATTGAAGATAAATCTGATTTAAAGCCCATAATGAATTTGGTTTAGAGCTTAAATATACCGAGGATGCAATAGAAACAGCCAGTTGTTTAGGACATCATCTGAAAGTACTAAAATGGTGGAAGAATTCAGGTTTAAAACTAAAATATTCATCTTCGGCGATTGACTTAGCTAAGGATTCTGGTCATGTCAAAGTTCTGGAATGGTGGGGAAATTCTGGATTAGAACTTAAATATCCCGATCAACCAAATGAAGATGAAGAATAAGCCTTAAATTGGATCAACTGGTTCACTCAGCATCTTTTCTTCATTTGGTTGACTCTTAATGTTTTCCATAGCTTTTTTGTAGGCTTTTTTCTCAGATTTATCATATTCTGGTTTATAAAGATTATACAGAGTGTAATAATCGTACCAATCCATTGGATCACTTAATAATTTTTGCGCTTTGCCAACTAATGGATATGCGGCGGATTGAAACTGTTTTCTGGATAAACTCATCATAACATACAATCCCGTGAAAGGATTGGCTATGTCAGAGGGTTCTCCTTCACCGCCAATGGTTGAATCACGAGCAAATTGGGTATAATACAAAGTATCTAAAGCTTCAGTATATTTATCCAAAACCTCTTTGATATCATCTCCAGTAATAGCTTCTTTTCCTTTGTCTTCTAACATAAAAAGAAAACCTCCTTTGGCATTTCTTCTTGTTTTACTCCTTTTGGATCCTTTAATTTTTTTTGTTTGGGTTCCTTTACCCTTTTTTTTTTGAGTTTTCCGGTCAGTCTCCGGATCTGAATCAGTAACCTTCATGTCTCTAAAATAAATTTTTCCGAGAGGTTGGACAAAAGGTTTGAATTTAAAGTAAAATATTTCAGGATCATTATATGGACTAAAATTGTATCCTTCTTCCTGTTTTTTGAGCAGTTCCGGAATGATATATTCTTTCTTTTGCCCGAGAATAAATATAATAAAGATGTTGAAAATTTGTTCTTGATTTTGAGCCCAATTTTTTAAGCGTTCATTGTATTCTGGGGGGATTTTGGAGGAGATTCCATCTTTTTCCAAAATCTTATAATATCTAGAACTCATGTTTTCGTGTATCATGATCTTCTTTCTTAATTAGTTTAAAGAAATTAAGAAAATTAAACTAATCTAAAGAAAAATTGAATTATATATTTATACACTATTGGAATTTATCTATATTACATGTCTGTCAAAAAAGAAGTTGTAAAATCAAATGGAAAGCAAGTTGAGGCCGAATCCTATGGGCAAAAGGTCTCAGAGGAGTATGAAATGAAGGATCTTCATAATCATATCCTAACCCGACCTGATAGTTACATTGGTTCAGTTCATTTAACCAAAGAACATTTTTACGTTCCGATTGATGATGAGGATGGAGATCCAAGAATGATTTATACTCCCATCGAATATATCCAAGGTCTTTTTAAAATCGTTGATGAAATTATTGTCAATGCGCGTGATCAATATGTCAGATTGAACACAAGTATTGAATCTGATGATAAGAAAAAAAAGACCAAAGATATTCCGCTGAGTAATATCTGGATTAATGCTGATCAAGAAACAGGAGAAATTTCAGTAAAAAATGACGGCAACGGTGTTCCGGTTGCCAAACACGCTAAAGAAAAGATTTACATTCCCGATATGGTTTTTGGGCATCTCTTGACCTCATCTAACTACAAGGAAAATGTCAGGCGATTTACCGGTGGTAAAAATGGTTATGGTGCTAAAGTAACTAATATTTATTCCAAAAAATTTATGGTTGAAACTGTTGATCACTTTCAAAAGAAGAAATACATTCAACATTACCGTAACAATATGTATGAAAAAGACGAACCCATAATTCAAAACAATTATTCTGGGGATCCTTACACAATGATTAAATTCACTCCAGATTATTCTCGTTTTGGAATGGATGGTATGACCGATGATTTCTTCTTGATAATCAAAGCTCGTGCTTATGATATTGCTGGATGCACTGACACCAAAGTCAATGTCCATTTCAACAACTGTTTGATTCGGATTAATGATTTTGATGATTACATTCAAATGCATTTTCCAAAAGATAATCGCGATGAAATTATTTATCAGAAAATAAACTCGAATTGGGAAATTGCCGTGGCTCCTAACTTTTCCACTGAATTAACCGGTAAACAAATCTCATTTGCCAACGGAGCTCGAACAATTAAGGGCGGACGACATGTTCAGTATGTTTTCAACCAACTTTATCGCGGGATTAGCGAACGGCTCAAGAAAAAGAAAGAAGAAGTCAAGGAAAGTATTCTCCGTTATAACATGATGATTTTCGTCAATTGCACCATTGATAGCCCCGCTTTTGATGGTCAAACCAAGGAAGAATTAACAACTGAAATCAAGAAACTTTATCCAACTTGTTCTGTCAAGGACAAATTCATTGATCGGGTTTACAAAACTAGTATCATTGAAAATGCCATTCAGTTTGGTAAAGCAACTCAAGCGATTACAGGTCCAAAATCCAACTTAACTAGAAAATCTATTCTGAGAGATATTCCTAAATTAGAGGATGCCAATGATGCGGGTACTAAAAACTGGGATGCTTGTGTTCTGATTATTACAGAGGGTGATTCAGCCAAGTCAATGGTTATGAAAGCCTTACCCAATCGTGATCAATATGGTGTTTTTCCCATTCGAGGAAAATTACTAAATATTGTTGAAGCAACTCAAGTTCAAGTTAAAAATAATGCCGAGATCATTAACATTCAACGTATTCTAGGTATGACAACCCGTGAATACCTCAAAGGTCAAAATCTTCGTTATGGTAAAATGATGATCATGACTGATCAGGATTTGGATGGAGCTCACATTAAGGGATTACTTCTTAATTTCATTAAGTATTTAGGTCTTGATAAAAAGGATGGTTTCGCTTGTTCTTTCGTAACTCCAATTGTTAAATTGAGCAAAGGTTCAAATACCAAATGCTTTTACAGTTCCCAAGAATTTGATAAATGGCTAGTTTTGAACAATAATGGTAAGGGTTGGAAAACTAAATATTACAAGGGTCTTGGTACCTCCAGTGACAAGGAAGCTCGTGAATATTTTAGTAATATCACTTCTAATCTGACTGTTTATGACTGGGATGATCAATCTGCTGAAACCTTGGGTTTAGCCTTTCGGAAAGCCCAAATTGGTGATCGTAAAAAATGGTTACGCCAATATGATCCACATATTGAACCGGATTTTAGCGCATCAGTTAAAGTATCTGATTTCTTCAACAAGGAATTCATTCATTTCTCCAATTACGATAATGTTCGATCGATTTCTAACATTTGCGATGGTCAAAAGCCATCTCAGAGAAAGATCCTTTATTGTGGCTTTGAGAAACGTAACTTAAAATCAGATATGAAAGTGGCTCAGTTTGGTGCAGCAGTAGCTGAAACAACTGGCTATCATCATGGTGAAGTTAGTCTCTTTGGAACTATCATCGGAATGGCTCAAGATTATGTTGGAAGCAATAACATTAATTTGCTTGTTCCCTCTGGTCAGTTTGGCTCCCGATATGAAAACGGTAAAGATGCCAGTGCTCCGAGATACATTTTCACTCGTCTCCCAGCAATCACTCAAATGATCTTCAATCCCCTTGATAAGCATCTTCTGAACCAGCTCAAGGATGATGATGGCAACATAATTGAACCGGAATGGTTTATCCCAATCATTCCAATGTGTTTGGCCAATGGAACAGAGGGAATTGGAACTGGTTTTGCGACTGGTTTAGCTAAATTTAACCCAACTGACCTAGTGGCTAACCTGAGACTTTTGATGAAGGGTCAACCAACCTTTGAAATGATTCCGTGGTTTCGCGGTTTTACCCGGAACATCTCAATCAAAAAAATAGCTAACTGTAGCTATTGCATCAAAGGTAAATACAGTATTGATGTTGAGAAAGATACTCTTCATGTCACGGAGTTGCCGATTGGTACTTCATGTGCTTCTTACAAAGAATTTCTGTCATCACTCTTGGTAATTGGAACTTCTAAATCCAAAAAGGAGCCAGTTAAAACAATGAGAGGAGGAAAATTTAGCTATCGAGTTAAGGATTTCAGAAACAACTCTGGTGGTAACAAAGTTGATTTCACCATTATATTTGAAAAAGGAGCTCTTGAAGATCACATGATTAATGCTGTTAAGAAAGACAAACATGGGATTACGGCCTTTGAAAGAAACTTTAGTTTAGCCACGACAATGTCTTTTCCGGGTAAGATGGTTCTTTATGATCGTAACAACACCTTGAAGGTTTACGCCTCAGTTGATGAGATTTTGAAAGAATTTTACACAATTCGTCTTGAATATTACCAAAAAAGACGCGATTACCTTCTCAAAGCAATGAAGAGAGATGCAGCTTTGATTAACATTAAAGCCAAATTTATCCAAGATGTGATTGATGGTAATATCATTATTTTTGAGAAGAAAAAGAGTCGCAGCAAAGCCAAAATTAGTTCAGATCTAGAAGATTCTAAATACCCCATGATGGTGGGAAATAATCTAATGGAACTTGATGATATGACCAACGCTAATCGCCTAGAAGGCACTTACGATTATCTTTTGGATATGAGATTAGTTGCTTTGACCCAAGAAAAGATCGATATTCTTTTAGCCAACAAAAAGGAATTGGATGACAAACATGACACCCTAGAAAAGAAGACAGATAAAGATCTTTGGGAAGAAGACCTTCTCCAATTTGAAGTACAATACACAAAAGATATGAAGGTTTTTCAGAAACAACTCAATGATGAGATGAAAACGAATATGACTAAAACTACCAAGAAAGGTGCCAAGAAAGGCGCTGCCAAGAAAAGTAGCCCGGTCCAAAAAACCAAAACCAAGGTAGTTACAAAGACCAAAGCGAAGTAATTTTGCTGACCTATTCTAACTGACTTATTCTAACTTGACCACATATGGTGGATTAACTGGATACTGATCAATTTGATTAATTTTTTTTTCTAACAAATTATAAACTCTTGGATATTCTTCTTTTAACCAGGACCGTTCCAAATCCATTGGATTAGCCGCTAGAATGCGAGGCTCTTGACCAAGTTTAATCTCCAAACATTGTGGAGTTCTAGCTTTCATAAATCGAACTAAATTAGAAAATAATTCCCAACTGCCGTTATTGATGGCGGCCACCAGTTCTTTTAGCATTTTAGTATCAAAAGCTCTCGAATAGGCAACATCCAATCGCCAAAGTCGTGGAATACCTTTTTGATCTGGCAAATCACCACTAATTCCGGAGTGATACATCCGTTGTTGGCTGATTCTGTTATCAATTCTAGTTTCAATCCATTGTTCTAGAACAGTTTTTTTACCAGTTCGAGTTTCTTTGTGAGGCAAATATGATTGTGAAATCTGACCCCAATTATTGATTTGAGGACAATGAGCAATGGCAATTTTCAATTCTTTTTCCCGCTGAAAATGAAATAATTGAAGATTAATAATTTTTTGATAAAGATTTTGATGATAAGTGCTCAACTCATCATCATTGTTGCAACCATGATCACCAAGACTCCGGTCATAAATGACACTATCATCACCATTATATTTTGCCCACATGTATGTTTGTAATTTTTTAACTTCATTGGGACCCAAAGTCCCTCGAGCATATCGATAAAATGTTTCATTGATGATTTGCAACCAAGTTTTACCATCCAGATTTTGAACCCATGGATTTTCAAAATGTTTAACCTGAGAACTTAGTTTTTCAATCGCGGGATCATATTTTTTTAAATAGTCAAAGAGATTCTTCTTTTTGGTACTCTTATCATATTTGGTTAATCTCTCATCACCACTCAAGATATCTTTTAAGTCTGTTTTATGTTTTGAATGGTACATTTGATGATAATATTCAATCATGCTTCTTAGAACTCCACCATGAGCCATGATCCAATCACCAATTTGAACTACTAGAAAAGCATATCCGGCTCTTAATTTACAATTTAGCAAACCATCAACTCGGAAATAATAATTGCGGAGTCGGGATCGTATTTGTTGTCCTTTTAATCCTTTCATGGCAATCATATCCCAACATATTTTGTAATTAATGGGATCCAAGGCCTTTGTTTTATAAATATCATTTAGAGTTTGATAGAAAAAATAAGGACTTGAATACTTTAGATAAAAGTTATTGGCGGTTGAAGGAATGCTCTCAAAATCATGATTTCCCATAATTTTAATTACTTTACCACCTGATTTGTCAGCTTGAATCATTGACATATTTAACAAATCCAGGATTCTCATCTCAGATTTATGACCTTCTCCAACAGTTTTTTGGACTTTATGCTTTTTACCAGTCGCATAATTCATAATCTCTTCCGTTTCAAAAATGGACTCTTCGCGACAGCGATCTATCAAATCACCTAAGCAAATTACCCAGGCTTTTCCACCAATCCAGCGATACCAAGTTTTACCCTTTAAAGTCTTTCTTTCTAGGACCTCAGCTTGATTAACTAAAATCATTTCTAAAGCTTCAAAATCACCATGAATATCCCCAATTAAAATCATTCTTTCTTTTGGTTGTCGGAAAAAGCCATAATGAGAAGTTTTTACTTTATTTTTTAAATTATTATAAGTATTATTTTCAACTTCTTCTAAATTAAACCAGTCTAATTCTTTTTTTTTGATTTCTTTTGTTTTGATTTTAGTCCCTGGTTTTGTTTTAATTTGAGTCTTTCTTTTGGACATTCTCTGATTCCTTTGATTTTCGATCCTTTTCTTTCCTTTGATTTATTAATTAGATATTTCTCTAAACTCTCTCGGCTTGAAGTGATAATAAACCCATATTTTGTTCTCTCGTAATTATTTTGAAACAATACAAATTTTGCATATCTAAATTAATTAAACGTCCGGTATCATAAGTACTAATTGAGCTAATTGAGTCAGTAGTATCCAGTTCAGTGCATTTATAAGTTGTGTACCAAGATTCTTCAACCACTCCTCCATTATTAATATCTAATTTAGCCGGTCGAGCAATATGAATACGATTCTTCAAATAAAGATTATTATCATTGCTGCTCAAAGCTAGAACATGATGTCCCTGGCTTCGATTCATAAAATCATTGAAGAGTTGACTTTCAGCCGATGAGGTATTCCGATGTTGATAATTTTTGATGATGATGGTATCTGTTGTTTGATATTCATTGGAACTAAAATATTTATCAGTTTGAAGTACGATTACTTCATTACGAGTATCACTATCATCAGAGGTATATTGATAAACAAAATTAATATCCAAGATATCATTCAAATTATTAATTGTTTGACCCAAAGGATTCTTAACTCTCAACGTTAAATTGGTTAAAGAGTTTAGCGGAACAGGACTATATTTTTTCATCCATCGATCAATTGTTCGATATTCAACATGTCTAGCAATAGAAATTGTACTGCTGTACATTGGGGCAATTGGTACCACAACGGCAAAAGCCTTGTTTAAATCTTTGTTAGATCCATCATAAATTTCTTCAATTTCATCAATTTCGACGATATAGTAAGGGTCAGCGATCAGCTGATGAGTTAGCGATGAATGGTAATCAACTGGCTGTTTTAATCCAGGAGTTAGAAAACTAACTAATTCAACCGCCACGATATTTTTGTAAACATTTCTTAATCCAGCTCCTTTTTGACCTTGTTCAACAATTTTTTCATGTCCTATAATTTCACCTTTTGGTTGATCAGCACGATAAGCTGCATAAGTTGTTCCATTTACCCAGGTCCATCCACTGGTGTTGTCATCACCTTTAAGACCTTGGCTGGCCTGAACAATGGTGGCTGGAATAGTTGGATTATTTACATAGAGGGGTTGGGAAGAAACGCTATCACTGGTCGGAGAAAATTTAATTTGAAAATTATATTGAGTTTCCGCTGGGTTATTTCCCGTCCAATCTCGATCAAGGCTAGAAACTAGAATCATGTGGGGAACATCCTGGTAATGATTTTGATTTCCAGCTTCTGATTCATCATCGCTTTCTGAATCAGAACTGTCAGATTCACCAAGTTCTTCATGCCTTTGTTGCATTAAATATCTAGGATCTAACCTGGGCGGTCGATGTTGATTGTGTCGCTCGTATAAAACTCTTGCTTGATCTAAATCTTGGATAAAAACACCATTTCTAGTTGCCTGAGCCATCGAAAGTGGTTGGTTAGGTCTCAATGAATTCGGTCTTGTATTTTGACTCATTTTAAGTTTGGTCTTAAGTTAGACTTTTATTATTTTCCTCTAAGTTAAAAATTACAAAAACTTAACATAACTCCACATCTAATGACTTTAAACCAGATGACTCAATGTTTTGGTCAAACCAAACCTTATCAAAGGTGTAAAAAAAAAGTTAAAGGGCATTTTTGTCCTGATCATGATCCAAAAACATCACCAGAATTTAATGATTGGCTAATCAAAGAAATTAAAAGAATTTCCTCTCATCCTGGTGAGAATTCATGGATTTGTTATCTAGATGCGGAAACTTACCTTAAAGATAACAAGATTGTTATTTGGTCTATCCTAGAAGAAGCAGATCAAAGCCAATTCTACATTACTTTTGGAGAATATCCAAACAAATTAAAAGTTCATGATATCCGGAAACCATATCAAGTCGCCAGATGGAAAACATATTGCCAGGATTATCATACTGAACCAAAATTAGATTTTCTAGTTGATATGGTTTCAATGGGACTCAGTTGAGTGAGGCGAAAATTGAAGTTCATTTTAAGGGATGTTTTCAAACTAATTGCTTTCGTATCGAATGAAATTTTATTTAGCTGGAAAATGGAGTGATAAAGAGAAAATTACTTCCTTGATGAAAGATCTGACTGATTTGGGTCACACATGCGCTCACAACTGGACTAAAAATGAAGCAAAGACCCGGGATGATTCCACCCTAGGCGGATTTGCCCTTCTGGATATCAACGGAGTCAAAGACGCTGATTACTATATTGCTTTTATTAACGACCCTGACTACCTTTATCGAGGAACTTTTACAGAGATGGGTGCTGCTTTGGGTCTTGGTAAACATGTTTACATCGTTGAAGAACTACCCCCTCGACCAGATGATGGCCGGCATCCTTGCCAACGATCATGCTTCTATTTTCACCCTCAAGTACATCATCTTCAAGGCTGGGATAACTTTTTAAAGGAGTTTAAAAAAGAAACTATTCATCATTTGCGGAATATGCTTTCTGGTTTCATTTTTAGGTTAGGTCTGACGCCAAACACGGTTATCAAACTTTACAGATGTGGAACATTAACTTTAAATAATCCAGATCAACTGGTCAATTTAGATAAAATTCCCTCGCAATTTAAGTTTACCATTCAACAACCGATCATAGCTGGTCAAACAATGTATTTAGATCCTACTTTTGATGATGGTGAGCAGGACAATCAAATTGCTTTAATTGCTGAAAATAAGACTTTGGAAGAGGCTCAACTACTTTTTGAAAGAGATTTACAAGAACGGGAAATTACTTATGATTCTTCGGTGGATGGTCCAATGTCACAATATGAGCCAATTACGTATCTGTTGGTCAATAAGGATTTGAGAATGTCACCTGGTAAAGTTTTGGCTCAAGGAGGACATGTCATACAAAAAATGATGAGTGACCTAGAAAAGGGTAACACTCGAGCTTTTCTAGATTGGAAAAAATCAATGATGAAAAAAGTATCTTGTAAAATTACTGAAAAAGAACTCCTAGACGTGCTCAAAGATGCAACTTGCAAGCCATATTCTTATTGCATTCATGATGCTGGATTAACTCAAGTGGCACCTGGGAGTTTAACAGTTGCGGCTGTCGGGCCGCTGCTCAGAAAAGATTTTCCAGAGAAATTTAAGGAATTTAAACTGTATTGAATCATTTTCAAGAATTCATCTGCTACAATTTAAGTTGTGAAAGTTGTTTAGTTACTTTACTTTTTTTAACCCGACGCAAGCTTTTATCAAAAGCGCGCTTTTGTGTTTTACAATTTTTTTGATGACAAACACTCAATTGCTTTGTTTGTGGTTTAAATTGTTTGGATAATTTTTTGGTGTTTTTCTTGGTGATTTTTTTAATATCTTTCATAGTTTTGTTAAAATATTTTTTACCTTGAGGGTCTTTCATTAAATCCGCCATTGGTCTGGTTTGATCAACTTTGTATTTGGTGGCATTTTTACTTTTAATTTTTTTTATTTCATCAATTGTATCTTTCATATATCCCTGAAAATTATCTTCAATAACCTTCATTTTATTGTCAAACTCATTTTTACAATGTTTTTTGGAACATTCTTTAAAATTAGTATATTCCTTCTTGACTAGGCTTTGGAAAACACCTTCACTGGCCTTGTAAATAGTCTGAAAAGATGGTGTTTGAGGTTTAGATTTAGATGATTTAGATGATTTAGATGATTTAGATGATTTAGTCATAAATCTTAATTCTATAATATCTATCCATGATAAAGATTTAGAAATTCATTTAATTTAGGACAAAGCTCAATCCATCTGAAAAGGTTTTAATTTTACCTTGACCAAATTCCAAAACAAATTTGATCATAACTTGTTTGGATTCTTTTTTTTGGCTTTGAATATATTCGCTGTCAGTTTCAAAATCCGCCAACCTCAAAAGCTTATCATAAAAGTGATCAATGACTGATGGAGATTTTCCATTGTATTTCTGATATCTCTCCAAAGTAGCGATTTTCCATAATTCCTCTTCAGTCTTGACTCGTGGAGTTTGATTCAAATAAAAGGGATTTCCTTTATTGATCGCGTAGGTAATGCATCGATGAATTCCAGTCAATCCAATCGCATCCAACCGGTCAACATATCGAGGAAAAAGAAACCATTCATGCTTTTTAGCTTTTTCAGGAACAGAATCCCCATTGACAGATGATGAAACACATGAAATCATTTCAATCACCAAGGCAACTTCGTCATCTTTTAAACCGGTTTCCTTCAAAAACATTCTTGCATTTTCATAATTATGATTATCTGGGAAAAACTTAGCATCATCAACATCATGCAAGGCAGTTGCTAGGAAAACTAAGTACTGAACCAATAAAGGTTCATGCATTCCAGTATTATATTCTTTCAATGAAATATTTTCAACCATGTCCAAAAGCCTTGAAATATGCTCGTAATTATGAGAAGGACAAATTGGATTATTCATATAAAATTTATAAATGTCATTACAAATATTATATCCTTCGACATAAATCCAAGAGGCTGGTAGCTCGTTTAAGATTTTATTAAACAACGTCATTAAACCTTTTGATCCTAAATCTTCCCAGTCGGAGTCAGATTTCTGATCTTCTAACAAATGATCAGAAACGACACCGTAATAATAACCCTGCATTTCAAGATTTTTTAAAATCTTATAGAAATATCCAGATTCCATGTTGATGACGAACGGTTTGGTATGAGAAGCCAGAATCATAAGGCTTTTTTGCTCTTGATAAAGGCTGTTGACTGTATAGACTGATACACTTTTCAATTCATCCGCAATTATAGCAAAATTTCCTTTGAAGGCAAAATGAGGATCTCCGTATAAATCTAGTTTTTGGGAAGATGCGTGATAGTCAGTTGATAAATTAGAATTTAAATCAAGAATTGCTTCTGAGGCCTCAAAAATATCACCAACTTCAATTCTAGCATTAATTGATCCGACCAGACCAAGTCCAAAAACTGTTTGAAGATCATAAAATTTTAGTTCTTCTAGGGTGGTTGAAGTCATTGTATGACCATAAACCTCCGAAATAATTAAAATATTAAATTTTATTTGACGGTCACCATAATTAATCTCGTACGGACAATATCTAACTAAGCACGGGTTAGAATGAATGAAATACCGTTTGGAACTAAGAACATGACTATCATTTTCTAATTCTTTTGGCAAAGGACAAAAGAAGATAATAGCCATGGATTGTTTGATTGGTAATTTACGGTCCGGATGAATGTCTCCAGGGGTAACCAAATAAGGTTGATTGCTCATCTCAATGTTTAAAAATTTGTAAATTTTCTTCCATTAATCAATTTTATGCCCTTAAAATTGATTTAACAGGATATCTGGAACATATCAACCACATAAGATATCAAACAAGACAATCCATGGACTTAAAAGTCATTAAGAAAGATGTTTGGCATTTTCCACCAACTTTAAACCGAAATGGTGGTTCAAAATTTCCAACAGATATCAAGACCTTGATCTATCTCGAATCAGATGCCTTTCCAGACAAAGTGATTATGACTAGCGATCTCCACAGTCATTCAATTGAACTTTTTAGGCGTCTTGAAAAGGCCATGGGTGCAGAAGCCCTAAGTCAATATCATTTGATTACTGCCGGAGACATGTCAGGAAAATTAGTTAAAGGATCAGATGGAGATACTACACCATTCTACCAAGAAATACTTCCGAAAGTAAAATCATTATATTTAATTCAAGGCAATCATGATTTACCTCCTCCAAAACCGATCGATTTAAAAAAAATTTTAATTAACAAAGATGGATCGAGATCTTACCTGGAAAATGGTAAATGTCAGAGAACACCATATGGAAGAATAGGTGGTGTTCATGGTATTATTTCACATAAGCCCCACCCCTACAAGGTACCCGCTGAAGACTATTTTAGAGATTTAAAAAAGTTTCAATCGTCTAAAAATAGACCTGATATTCTAATTACTCATGATACACCACGATTCTTTTACAATAATAGAGAATTCATCGGTAAAGATGAGATATATTTGGATGCTTTAAAAATTAACCCTAAAATGTACCTGTTTGGGCATTGCCATCATCATGAGTTTCATACTCACCACAATGATATAGACTTTTTCAATCTTGATGGAAGAGTCTTAATTTGGAATAGTCAGAAAGATTAACATGCTTTAGCTTTAACATGCTTTAACACACTTTTCAGCTACTAATTCAGAAATTTGATCTTGATAGTTTTGAGATCCGTATACTTTTTTATACAAAGGAATGATGTTACTTAAATTATCATCATCAGCAAGTATTTCAGAAAGATTTAGTTGATTTTCCGGGATAATGGTTGATATTTCGACCAGAAAATTAGTTGCCGTGCCAAATATGGATCTAATATTATTCCAATTACGATCATCAGATTTTTGATGACCAAAATTAGTTAATAAATAACAAGAATTACCTTTAATCTTATACAATCGGCATGAGCAAACGTTTTGCTGATGGTTTTGTGTATAACATAATTCAAGATTGGTATAAATTTCTGATAAATCATCATGAGTTTTGGGTTTGTTGAGTTGAACACGCCAACAATTTAATTTATTCTCAAGAGTTATTGGATCCAGTAGATCAGTAATTTTAAAATTGGTCGTCATCCTGGTTCATTAAAAAAAATATTCAATTAGAATTAAATTCAATTTTGTAGCTTCATCATTTATCTACATTATCCACCTACATCATTCATCTTTTTCTTCTTTTTCTGCATCAAATGCAATTGCCCACATAGCAAACTCCATAATTCTAGCTTTGTATTTTGGAGAACCATATAATTTTTTGTAAAAAGGAATAATATCATCTAAATTGTTATTGCCACCAAGCGCTTCGATTGAATCAAGTTCGTTTTCTGAAATAATAGTTGATATTTTATTAATAAAATCGGTTTCTGTGTCAAACTGAGCTGGAATATCATACACATCTAGATCATCACCCTCTGTCTCTAAATCAGTTAGTAAATAATAAGGCTGGTCTTTAATTTTATATAATCGACGCGAATAAATTGTGCATTCTCGACCATGATAGCAAACGTTTGTGGAATCCCACTTATAATACAATTCAAGATTAGTATAAATAGTTGCCAGATCAGTCAGAACGGTTGTATTATAATCATTTTCTTCTAGCCCTAGAAGAAAGGGATCAATTAGATCAGTTACCTTGGGTTTAGGATTGGATTTAGTTGCCATTTTAGTTGCTTAACAATCTAATTTGCAAGTATAATTCAATTTTTAAGCGCTGATATCAATAAAGTAAAGAGCCAAAGAGATTACTAGAATGAAAAACCCAGATGTCATCATTCGGCCATCTTTGGTTAAGATTTTAAAGATTTGATACCCTGTCTTTTTGCCTTTTTCAAGTATTCCAGAATCCTTTTCAATTCCGATTCCTTTTAATTGTCTCTCTAGGCGACTTTGGTAATCTTGGAACGAACTTTCAGAAAGATCGAGATTATTTTCTAATTGATTATCAAAATCTTCTAGGTTACTTCCTAGAACTTGAGAGGGTAGTTTAGTTAAATCATTAACGATGGAGTGGAAATCATCAGCCGTATTTTGTAAAAGATTTACTTTTGGACGTTGTTCTCTTTCATTCAAGTTAGCTAAAAGATTGAGTGGTTTTAATTTTTTCATTTCTTGATTATGCAGGATCTTATGATATTCGTCCATTTGTTGGTCATAAATGTTGAAAAGATCAGATTGACGACTTACTTCAACTTTTCCAAGGTCTTGATCTGTTTTTTGATCATTGATATCAACATGTTGAGCCAAATCTTGACAATCTTGGATTTTAATATCATTCGTTTGACATTGGTGCATTTTCAAAGCAAACTCGACTATATCCAGAAGCAAACTATTACTAAATCCCATCATCTTATTAATTTTAACTTCTCCTAAATCCAATTTGCCTTCCAGTGGAGATTCCTGGAATCCCTCAAAAATTTGAAGAGTTCCTTCTTTCTTCTTTTGGGATGGGTTGGCTAAAGTGGAACTTTTAAACAGGCATTTATATTTCTGTTTCAGGCTAATTAATTCTTGATATTTCAACTTTAATTGTCCACATCTTTCAGGTTCTTTCATGCTTTCTAGGTCAGTTGAACATTTAGTTTTATGGCAAGTGATGTATTTTTTTAAGTATTCCCTCAAAGAAGGATTATTAAAGATGCAAAATCTAGCTACTGGGATGATTTCATTTGGATTGGAAGTTTTGAAGAGGCTTTCTAGTTTATCTTCCAATTGATTAATGTAAATGTTGATGGGTTCCCAGAAAGTATGGTAGAGATTCTTATTGAATACATATTTGTAGATGGGTGGGGATTTTTGCACTTGAGCCATTGAAAGTTTGGCTGGTAAATAACATTGACCTAGATTGGATGCTTTGATTAGCAAGGCATCTAAGGTAGGAGCTGACCACCACGCATCAAGAGAAATAGATTCCGGGTTTTTCTCTAAATGAAGATCAGACATTTTTAGATATTGGTGAAAGATCAAATAAGTTGCTAGATCATCGAAAATGTTTAGGGCTCGATGATTGAGGTCATTACAGATGTTTTCTAGAATCATCTTTTGTTCAGCTAAATTTTTAGTTTGACCTCCAACCCATTTTTTAAGCAACTTTAATCTTTGAATTTGTTCTGAAACCAATTGTAATTCTTTCTGCAAGCCAATTGCCTGATCATATCGCGGATTTAAGACGAAATAACCGTTTTGACTCAATTCATCTACTTTACGATAAAGTTGATTCAGGGACATTAAACTCGATGTTCTAATCCAGACATAAGATCCAGTTGGTGGGACAGTTTTTCCTGTTTTTTTAGTCAGACCAAACCAATATTGGTTTTCTTGCTTTGTATTTTGGTTTAGTCTTAAAATCAAGTTCAGATTGGTTTCCTGGAAAGAATACCACTTGCCATCACTTAATTTAAAGTAGAAAGCTTTACTTATTGAGGAGTAAAGTGTTGTATAGCGTTCCAATTGTTTGAAATCTCTGGGTTCTAGATATTTTTGACCTTCCCAATATTGTCCAAAAATCTCTTTCAAATGCTCAAAAGATTTAGTAACTTTTTGAAATCCATAATCGGTGACATAGGTCTTAATTTTGTCAGTAATCCAGTTGTATTTGAAGTAAAGATTTTTATCCAAATGGTATCGATGACGAAATTTCTGGAGTTGGGCCGCTTGAAGGTTTTTTTGTGAAAAAAGCTTATCGGGTTGGATGGGCTGTGGGTTACGGGCAAATTTAATTATTTGTGTTGAGGGTTGACCAATAAAATAGACATCTCTCAGAAGGAGATATTTTAGGATAATTTGATATTGGTCAGATTGAAGGATTGGTTTTAGTTTTAGTTGTATTCTTTCTCGATTTTTAGTTGCTAGATCAGAAATTGATTTAATTTTGAAATCAATTAGGATTTGATTGGCAATTGTTTGGTTATCAAGAAGTAATCCGAGTAATTCACTTAATTTCTGTTTGTCATTCTCTTCTGAAAGAAAACCTTCCACGGCTGAATCTTCCACTGCTAAATCTCCTCGTTTTCTGTATTTTGACCAAACTAATCCAATGATAAGTAATCCAATAATGATCCAATAGTAGGTTTGGTTCATATTTTCAATTCCTATTTGCATATTACTTGGATTATGAGAAAAAATTTTATCATACTTAAATGTATACTTGATGCTTAAACATAATTTATTTCAATTAGATAAAGTGTTTCAGGGCGAGCAGGGCCGCGGGGTTGTTACTAGTATTACCAGCGGCGTTCTTTCAAATGGGTTAGTTTATTTCGGACAACAGGCGCTGGGAATGTCAATTGAAACTAGTGCAACCATTTTTGGTTTAGGTTTTGGTAATATTCTAGGTTATTTCGCGGATATTATGTTTGCCAAACAAAACTTTGATATTTCTGGAAAGATTGTGCAACTTCCTTTTAATGCTTTTGGCAAGAAATTTTCTTGGTTGATTAAAAGTTTAATTTCAAAATCTTTCTTCAGATTCTGGATCATTGTTTTTATTGACATGATCATGACAATCACCATTGTTGGTTATATGACCAAATACTTTGATAAATATGAACTCTTTATGTACGGATGGAGAGACGCTGCGATTGTCCTCGCTTTCGCGATCGGTTCATTCTTAGTTTATGTTAATCCATTGCGTTTTACATGGGCTTACAACAGTCACGAGGATCCAACTATGAACATGTTAATCTTAATGTGGTTCACAATTTCCCTCCTAATTTATGTTTCAATGAAACGTCAAACTATGGAACTTGAAGACAAAAATGAAGCAGAAGACAAAGAAGCTGACACTGATCCCAGTTCTCAAATTCAAAAACTACTAAATTCAACTATGCCTGTTACAGTGGTGCCTGTCGCTACTGAATCGGCTTCAAAAGTAATGTCTGGTGGTCAATTTTCTCCAACAGTGCCTCCAACAATGCTTCAAACAGTGCCTCCAGTTACTAGACCACCCAAAGAAGTTCATTCACAGGAAATTCAGGGTCATGACTCAAGCCAAAAATATCAACCTTTCATGACCCAAGATTAAAATCTAACATTAAAAGTATAAAATGTCAAGCAAACAAAATAAATATTGCGAATTTAAACCTAAAAATAAATGTCAAGGAGAAGGCAGCGGTGGCCACCCAGGGACAATTAGAAGTTTAGATGGAGGCTTTTGTGCAAAGGTTACACGCTCAGAAAAAGGTAAAGAAGCAGTGTTTTATCAAAACCAGGAAGACTATGGATATAAAGAGTTAGATAAATTTATTCCTAAGTTTGGTGGATTTTGTATTGGTCCTGAATCCCATAAGAAATATATTGCGATTGAAAATATTAAAGAAGGATTTGAAGAACCTTGGGAGATTGATATCAAAATTGGTCTGCGAAGTGCCAGCCGAAGTGAATTAAAAAATAGAATGAATTTGATTCGAGGGCAAATCAAAAAACGCGTTCATATTCTGATGGATGATTATTTTAGCACCAGTGGCCAATTTGGCTTCCGGGTTGAAAACTTTTCTTATGATAAGGAAGATGGAAAGAAATTAGCAACTAAAACAATGCCTCCTCAGAGTGTTTTTCAAATGTATTTCAAATATGATACAACTGGGAAAATACTTAAAAATTTTGTTCGTGAAATGGAAAAATTTCTTCGATTGATTATGGAAGATGGTTTTGACCCATATTTTCTAATTGCCAGCAGTTTACTTTTTATTTATGACAAGAAGTGTGCCGAAAATGGCAACTATAATGTTGTAATTAAGATGATTGATTTTGATCACTCAGATATCGTTGATACAACCAAATTAACTTACAGCGACAAACATTTCCTTCGAGTTAATGAATATCGTTATGGTGTTTTAACTTTGGTCAAAGAGCTAAAATACTTTTTTATTAATTCATCCCCAGAGAAAAGTTTATTCGTCAAAACATCAAAAATTAAAACCAAATATCGCCATAGCACTAAAACATCAAAAAAAACTAAAAAAAAGAAAAGACAAAAATTACTGTCTGGAATTAAAATACACAAAATTAAGTTGCACAAAAAAATTAAAGAAGCCTGAGCAGTCTGAGCAATCAGAAGTTTTAAATATAAAATTTTTATTTTTAAGTTAAGTAAAGAATTAGGTTAAAATTAAAACAAAAACATAATTCAATGCTAGAATTAACCATTGATGATGGATATTACGATACTGGTCAAGAACAATTAGAATTGCAGCTCAAGAAAGGAGAAAAATTCTTCTGGAGCGTAAACTTTCTTTCAATTGGTCAATATTATTTCTATTTGGTTGTGAACATTAAAAAAAGAATCAAACTTAAAAAGGGGTCTTTCAAGGTTGGTGTCATCGATTCCAATTCTTCAGTAATAATTGGATTATCAAAAACTTCTGGTTATTCAAAAGGATTGTTACAGGTTAGTTTGGGAAAAATATTAATTGATACTCCCTCTCCATATCAACTTTTCATTGAATCTGAGCACTCAAGTCCCGTAGTTTGTAAGCTAATTATCAAATATATTCCGATTCCAGTCCAAGGATCTCCTGAAATTGTTTGGGGAAAGAAATTAAATCATCCCGTAGTCCTTGAACCATTGTCGGAAGATGACAAACATGCTAAAGTTGTTAGTTTAAAATCATGTGATATTCCCTCTAAAATGTGGGCTTATTACCAAAGATTTCAGATTATTCAAAATTATCCGCTTACTTATTATGCAATTAATTTCGGAATCGGTAATATTGGTATTCAGTTTAATGACACTTTAAATCCATTTATAAGTTTAGTTTTTTGGAAAAAGTATTTAATGATTGTTCATGAAAAAGATCCTGAATTGAAGTTAATTGGTCAATCAACTAGTTCAACTTTAAGATTTGAAAAATCTTCGATTACAGATTCAGGATCTTTTTCGTTTTTAATTCGAATTAGGCATTTACAGGTTGATGGTGATCGCCAAATAGAATATCAGTTTTTTTATAGTACTGATGGTACTAATTTATATTATCTGTTGACCTTGAGAATTAAAACGGATAATCTCAAAAAGATTTTTGAATTTTATTTAGAAAATTTAGGGAATATAAATGGCCATTTATACCAAAGAAAAGTTAAAGTATATTCGCCATGGGGATTAACTTTTGATTTGAGCCAAGCAATAGCCTTGCCTCGGGTTATGTTTAACCGAAAAGATAGCCGTTCCTATGCGGAAGTTGATGGTGGTGAATACATGGTTTATTTTGGTGGTCAGAACAACAGTAATAATTCTGTCGAACAGAGTCCAGTTTTGGAAATTGAGAAAAAAAATAAGTTACCAAAACTAAAATTACATGGTAAAAAATAAGGCTTTTTTTTCTCTTATCAAAGTAAAAAGATGTCACAGTTATCCTTTAGCGATTTTTCAAATAAGATTCAAGAATATAAAAATGGTCGAGTCATTTTAAATGATGGCCAGCATTATTTACCTTACGAAACCTATACAGGGTCATCTAAACCCTCTCAACAAGGTTTTAATGGCAGTGTAAAAGGAATTTACGAAGAAAGTTCAGTCTCATCAATGTATTTCTCAAAAGAAAATGTTGATTTAGTTCATCAAGAGATAATTAAAGGAGTTTACCAGCAAAGTGGTCAAGCCATTAGTCGCCAATCTGATTCAAATTTACAAATTATTATGAGATCATTATATCTCCAATATGGTAAAAATCTAGGATGTCAAATTAAGGAACAAGTTGCTGAATTAAATTCATATGTTATCAAAGAAGCCATTCGGATAATATTACCCAACATCCAGCAGTCTATTGGCTATCGCAGAGACTTGAATCAGTTACCAGGGTCAATAGATCGCCCAGTTAATTTGAGTTCAACCGGAACTAAAATGCTTTATGATAAAATAGCTTTTTAGTTTTCTTCTAGCTTTCTTCTAGCAAACACGTTAGTTCTCTTCTAGGTTAGTTAATGTAAGACATGCGATATGCTTCCATTTTCAGTCGTGTTTCCTCCTGTTCTTGATGCCATTTGATTTTTTCTTCAGCTAACCAAGAATTTCTTTCAGTTTCTTCTTTTTCCCATTCTCGTCTGATCTGTGAAATGTTACGAGATGGAACTTTTCTTTTCCGATCACGAAAATCATCATCAGAATCATCATCTCTGGCGATTGCAAATCTATCATTTCCACAAAATCTTTTGTTTGTTTTATCTGGTTGCGAGGGTGGCTCATCTAAGATTTTATTATTTAAAATCTGTTGTTGTTGGACCAGATAAAGTATTTTTTGATCTAATTGAGCTAACAGGTTATGGAGCTGATCAACCTTTTGAACTAATAAATATAGTGGGTCAACTTGTCCATTTATAATAGGGAAACTCATTTATGTTGTTTAATTAATTTTTGTTGGATAGAGTAAAATCAATTTTCTTGCGGCTAAAACTCTAAAATAATTTCCACTGGTATGTTAAAAATGAGTCAAATTGAAGATAAATTAAAAAATTTAGATACATTTTTTGACATTAAACGAGAAGATAGTCCCAAAGACATGATCGAGTTTGATTACAAGGGTCTAGGAGAAAATTATGAGATGAACCGCGAATATCAGGATATCATTGAGCAAGCGAAAAGTTTAAGCAAAACGGAACATCTCGAAATTTTCAAAATCATTGACGCCAGTCATGATGATTATACGGTTAATGACAATGGTGTTTTTGTCGCGTTGAATAAAGTCAAACCAGAAACATTGCAAAAAATTAAGCAAAGCATCAACTTTTATTTAGTTAATCGTAAACAGCTCCAAGAAGATCTAGCTCAACGAAATTCAATCCGTGAAATTATGAATTGTCAAAATGCGGACCCAAGCCCATTTAAAGGTTTTAACAAGAGCTTTCGGCTTCCAGAAAAAATTGAAAAGATTTAACATCATCTTGTTTAATACTTAATTAGTGTATTCAATGTTGAGTTGCCAAAAAATAGCTGATACGTTATCGAAGTTTGAAGGGGGTAAAACCTTTAAAATTAATAACTTTAATCCACTTTTTGAACAATCAAGTGACTTTGACCAAAAATATCTACAATTGGTCGAAGATAAAATTCAGGAAAATGGTTGGACGGATCCGTCCTTTGAACCAGAAGAATTTGAAAAACCTAAAAGGGAACCTAAAAAGGAGGCTCATACTCCTCAAGATAGTTGCTCCGATGGAGAGGAAAATACCTATTTGACCTATCGAGAACATCAAACTGTTGATCTTCCAAATGAACTTCTGTCTTTAATTGACAAAAAACGTCAAAGTGATATTTATTATTATGGAATGAAAGGACCAGATAGTTATCTGGCTTCTGTTCTCCTGGCTGTTGATCCAGGATATTGGTTTCATCACCGCAAAAAGCGAAAAGAATATGCCAACGAGTTAAAAACTACTTTTAACATCAAACGACATGATCTTTTTCGTGAAGTATCTAAAAGTTCAATCGGATACAAATTTGAGAACAGGATCCTAGAAAGCGAGTTTCCAGAAGGATTGGACAGTGATAAATCAATCGAATTACAATTTTTGATTGGTCATAATTTTGGAGTTAATGTTCTAATTCTTGATTTAGCAGAGCGAACTGGTTATTTTACAACTGACTGGGATCCTGAAAAAGTTAGTGTAATCATCCTCAAAGATCTTAAAACTTATTTGCCAATCTTATCCAATAAACTTCCAAACTTTAATGTTGATGAAGTCAAACGCTTTGAGAGACGGTTTAATATTGTTTATCCCGTTAAAATTAAGGTTCCTCCCAGTTCCAATCCCAGTAAATCTGAATCCAAATCTGGACAAAAATCATCGACAAAAATGATTACCAAAGTTGAAGATCTTGATCCAAATAATGTTGAGTCGGCTCAGTTTTATAATCAGTCCAAATATCAGTTAAAAGATCTACAGGATTTTGCGACTAAATTAGGATTAAGTTTAGATAAACGTAAACCTGGCCCAACTGGAAAAATGATCAACAAAACTAAGAAAGATTTGTATACAGATATACAAGCTGAGACTACTAAAACCACTAAGACTAGTAAGACTAGTAATTAAAGTAGTGCAGTTTTAATGCAGTTTTAATAAAATTGAACACATTTTATTAATATTTTTTATTTAAGTTTTAATTATGGTATCTCATCGAGCATACAATTATTTTAAAAATGGATGGGGAGAAGATCAAAAAGCGAATTGGTTCCGAGCTTTAAATGTTGGATCTCTTATCTCATTTTATGAAGAATCTCCTTACGAAGGACTACCAGAAACTCAAATATATCTTTACGAAGAAATATATGATTACACTCGAGGAAAATGTTTTGTCAAAGATTGCTCCTGGGCAAATCAAAATAATGGTCATTGCAATCATTCATTCGCGGAAAAAGTAGATTCCTTTTATAATCAGCTACCACCTTGCAAAAAACATCCTTCGCGCAAGGCAACCTTTTGGTTTTATTATGGTCTAACAGAAAATGTTGTCCCTGAACTGGATGCTTTGTGTGATGATTGTTTGGTCAATCTCAAAGGACGCAATTTACAACGAGAATACGATGAGTCTCTTCAAGAGATTTATCCATTATGTCAAGAACAAATTGATGAAAAATATGCCATCGATCATATGCATGTTGTTCCTGAAAAGCTCAAACACATCAACACAGAATCATGGACACCATCTCAAATGATTAGTTATCTAACTGGATCATCACAGTATTAAGTACTAAATATCAGACACTGTTTAGACTACTTTTAATGCTATTAAGTTCCTGCATTTTTTATTTAATTTTTCTTTAAATACTTAAAAAGATACTTTTAAAATTAAGGTCAACATTAATTGTTACTTTGACGCAAAAATAATATAATATAATAAGTAAGAAGATTCATTTAATATGAAATTTAACAAGCAGACAAATGAAAAGGGAAGATTAATAGAATTGATACGGAAATCTCATGAAAATAAGACCCTAGAGCTTGAAGCGTTGATTTATCATCAGGGTTGTCAGAAACTGATCAAGTATGATGATTTCTTGTCATCATTAAGTAGAATCAAGAATCAAAGAGATTTTAAAGCTCTTCGTCCAAGAGAGATCCTAAACATTACTTTTCGTCCTGATTCTAAGTATCGTTACTTGAGAGTTTCAGTCGTTGGTCGTGAAACAATTCGAGCTTTCTGTGCCCATGGTCGTATCAAAGATCTAGGTTCTAATGTTCGTTACTATCATAAGGAGATTCAAAAAGACACCAATGGAAAAATTCTTCGGGTTGATTTGAATGACTACAAAGTTCGTTTCAATTTGAAGGAGGAGAAGGATTTGAATCAAGATACTGAATTAGTTCGTAATATTTTAGATCATTGGTTCGAAGTGCCAAAATTCTTCCGTTACAAGAAGATCTTTACCTTTGAGACAATTGATGGATTATTTAGGAATGATTTCGCAATTGTTAAAGAATCTAGAAATGAGATCCGTGAGATGTATGTTTCAGAGGTCCGAAAATATAATTTAGAAGATTTGGTTTTGAAACCGGATTCTTATCGAGGAAAATTTCAAACTTGGTGGAGCAAAATCAAAAATAAGCCCAAAGAAATGATTCGGGTTTGTGATCAACCAGTTTATTATCAGTCATTTCAAAAATCAGGGACATTAGAAAATCGTCCCTCTTATGAAATTGAAGTTGAATATTTGGGTAACCAAAAGGGAAACCTAATTTTAACTGAAGACCAGGTCTTATCAAAATTTGTTGAGTTGGTTGGAATCCATCTCCAAGCAATTCAAAAGAGTTACTTTGTGATGGGTGAAACTGAAAAAGATCAAGTTAAAAGAGAGTACCAACAATTAACTGGTTTGAAGAGTCATAATCTTTTTAAAGCCCCTTTGCCAATTACCGCGGAGGTTGATCATTTGCAAAGATTAACAAATCGTCAATACCTTGACCCAACCAACATTACCTTAAGAAAAAATTATTTAGTCACTGAAAAAGCTGATGGTGAAAGAAACCTTCTTTTTGTTGACTCTCAAGGTCGAATGTATTTTATCAATCGTCAAAATTTAGTTCGTAAACTAGGGATTAAGATGCCGGAATTAGCAGGAACTATTGCTGATGGTGAATATTTAGCTGATGAAAATCTTTTAATGTTGTTTGATGTTTATTTTTTTCAAGGTCAGCCTGTTTGGAAGCAAGTCTTCGATCCGAGATACGAAGCCGTCAAACGTCTTTCTGAGTATATGAAAAAGAACATGGATCCATCTATTGCGGGAATTGAAGTTAAATATCCACTCAATGTCAGTCGTAAAATCTTTTACCGAGCTGATGCATCAATGAAAAAAGATAAGAACCATCTTGATGAATCTCACCATGATACTTTAATTTTTGAAGCTTGCAGAAAGATTTTACGTCAAGTCAATGTTTCCCAAGGAGGAATTCTAGAAATTGGTCACCAATTTAGCTATAAAGTAGATGGTTTAATCTTTGTCCCAAGCAATCTTCATGTTGGTCAGGACTATCCTGGACATGAAGTTAAAGATTATGGAATGATTCAGTCTTGGGCTAGGACTTACAAATGGAAACCTCCTAGAATGAATTCAATCGATATGGCCACCGAAGTTTACCATCCTTCAAGCCAAGTTGATTACAAAGAGCAATACTATAACGGAATTCCGTATCGTCAAGTTATTCTAAAAGTCAATTATCAACCTGAATATCATAATCGTTTCAATGCCCAAAGAGTTTTAAATGAAGGTGGTAGCAATACTTCCGGATTAAAGGCTTTTTCACCAAATTATCCTTACGTTGGTCATATTGATTACAATAGTCATCTAGTTGATGAAAGTTACATTGCTTGGATTCCTGTTGATCATGCTGGTAATTTGATTGCCCTTGACAAAAATGTTATTCAAGATGGAGAAGTAGTTGAATACGCTTATGATTTATCGGAAGATGATCTGCAGTTCAGATGGAAGCCTTTGAGACCGCGTCCAGGTAAACGAGCCAATGGGTATCATACAGCGATTAATATTTGGCGATCAATCCACAATCCTTTAACGACTGAAATGATTATTGGTGACAAAGATATTCCAGAATCCTCAACTTATTATCAATCAAAGCATTCTCGCAATGAGTACTACCTGAAAGAAATGAAATCATTTCATAATTTCGTTAAGGGACGTCTTTTGGACCACATAAATCAAGAAAAGAAGCGACCTCATGTCCTCGACTTATGTTGCGGAAAGTTAGGTGATTTGTACAAGTGGAAGAACCAAAAAGTCAACTTTGTCCTAGCGGTTGATTGCTGCCCAGGAGGTTTAGATAATTACAATGACGGCGGAGCTGTGCGTGCTTTACTGGCTCAAGAACATAATTCCAATTTTAAAAGACTTAATTCAAATTTAATGGTTGTCTTAGGTGATTGTGCAAAAGCTATCAATACCGGAGAAGCTGGATTGAATGCTCTGAATGAATATTATTTAAAAGTTTTATACGGACAAGTTGATTTAGGTGATTATAGTAAAATGGGACGATTAGCTGGACGAGCTTTGCAAAAATTTGATGTTGTAACTTGTCATTTCGCCATCCACTACTTTTTCTCTGATTTTGATCGTTTAACTGGGTTTTTGAATAATGTTCATCAAAACTTGAAAACGAATGGTTATTTTATGGGAACTTGTTTGGATGGTCAGGCTCTTTATGAAAAACTAAATAAATCAAAAGGTGGACTCGCTGAACAATATCAAGATCCAGAACAACACAAATTAATTTGGAGAATTCAGAAGAAATATAGCCAAAGCAGTTCTAAGATGCCATCTGATGAGAATTCACTTGGAATGATGATTGATGTTGATCTCGAAAGCATTAATAACACAAGTCATGAATATTTAGTCAATTTTGAATTTTTGACCAGCCTCCTTGAACAATATGGGTTGGAATTGGTTGATAGCAAGCTATTTCATGAAGTTCCCAATTCGATGTTGGAAGAGTTTTATGATGCCGTTAAAGGTGATGGACATAAACTAAAGGCTAAAAACATGGCTTTGGAATATAGTCTTTTGCACCGATGGTTCATCTTTCGTAAAAAGAGTTTGACCACTGAAGGACCAGCTCTATCCGCCCAGGAAGAGGCAGAAATTTTAAATGCCGGAGTGGTTGAAGAAGATAGTGACGAGGTTGAGGATGAGCCTCAATCTAATCGGTTTGAACTAGAAATTCCTGAACTGGAAGAAGTTGAAGGATTTGATAGTCAAAAAGATGAAAAAGATCCTCTCAGCCAACACCAAGATCTTTATGATTTGGCTGATGAAGAAGATGAAGAATCAGACTCTTGATTAGATTCTTGGTTGCTTTCTTGGTTGGATTCTTGATTGGTTAGATAAAGATAAATCCTTTTACTTAAAGTTGGACCTAATTTTCTTTTTTTTCCAGTGCTAGTAGTTAATTCAATACTGCTTAGCATTGATTCCCTTTTATCTTTCTCAATTTGATGGAAAGCTAAAACTAGGCTACTGATTGATTTATATTTGGTCAGAATCACGTTGGAAGCGGTTATTGAGACTCCTGGAATCTGAGCTAGCTGAAGTATTGAGCAATTTAAAGGGGTTAAATTATCTTTTTTTTTAAGCTTGATGGTTGAAAGATATTCTAATTGATTGCTGTTTCCTCCTTGAGCTGGACTCTGGTCCAAACTGAGAAAGTTTTTGAGAAGACCTGGATCTTTATTTTCTAATTTTTCTTTAATTCTAGTTAAAAAATAAATTGTTTCTTCTAGGTTCCCCATTTTGACAACTGGTATTTTATCTCTATAAAGCGTGTTGATGATCATTCCAAAAAGTGTTTTCATTTTTCCAGGAATATCGTCGATATGCCCCTCTAGAAGATAAAGAATTCTAGTCTTATCAATTCCAGATTCTAATAGTCTTTTCTTTTGATTACGATAACGTCCATCATCGACCGATGCAATTAAATCTTTGAACGTTTTCCGTTCAATCAACAAAAAAACTTCTCCTTGATAAAGGAACTTGATATCTCCCAAAACCATGTTTTGAAAAGTAGCTTTTGGAAAAATTTCTTTTAGATCTTTTTCACGATGGTCAATAATAAAATTCATTTGATCCATTAGTTAATGTTTTGGTTAGTGTTCTAGTTAATCTATTTACCTAACAATAGTTAAGTTTAATCCTTCTTCTCGACGCAATTTCTCCTCCCAGAAATCTAATTCTTGATTGGACATAGTCATACTGGTGTGGATTAAAACCCAATGTTTATCTTTGTTCTCTCTGAGAACAGGAAGTAAATCAGGTAAATGAGTATGAGATCTTTGACGTCCAACTCGATCTGAATCAGGATGATGATAAGTTGGAAATCCGGTACATTCGCAAATGACTACTGGGTATTTTTTCCATTCAGAATGCAAAGTTAAATTCCAAATGTTTGAGTCAGCAAAGAAGATGACTTGCGGTTCTTCAACAATTTCAGTTAGGTTAGTTCCCGATTTGGCCAGTTGTTGTATTTGTAGTCTTCCCTCCTTCGAATCTTTCAAAGAAGCATATTCAGCTTTTAACTTACTCTTCATCAGGTTAAAGCCATATCCAACTGATTCTGCATTGTGATAAGCGGGATGAATTTCAACCTTAATGTTAATTAATCCTGGAATGGAGTGCACTTGACCAGGTTTAACTATAAATGGGTGAATTCCTTGCCTTTTCCAGACTTCCAGATCATCTTTGAACTGATATTTTGATAAATCATCGACACAAAGATTAATGATTGCCTTTTGATAGACCACTAACCTAGGATGAGCACTTTCTGGCATATAAACTGGTCTCCCTTGCAAATGTTCTTGACCTTTAACTGGAACGGCCCTTCTGTGTATTATATAGGGTAAACTGCTGGAATGATCAACATGATAATGACTAAGAAAGACGGCTCTGGGTGCAATATATGTGTTTACTCCACAATCCAGTAAGACTTTCAGTTCTTTGATTAGTAAACCAGTTTGTTTACCAGCTTTTGATGACCCTTGCAATGACCATTTGGCTGGATTGTCGAGTTGGTAGGATGGTGATAATTCTATCAGACTTGGTATTTTTTTTGGATCCATTGGTGTTAGTATTTGGGTTAGTGTTAGTCAAAAAATCATCAAAGACTTTAGATTTCAATTTTTTAACTTGAATCTTAGATCAAAAAATTGAAAATGAAGGTCATTACAATAAAAAATAAGTTATAAAATGTCATATATATTTGAATGCGTCAAATGCCATAAAAAAGTCAAATTTGGTTTTATGAATCCATCCGAAAATGATTGCAAATGCTCTTTATGCCATGGTCTGAAATTTATTTGTGTTGGGAAAGAATGTCCAGTGTGCTATTACATTAATTTCCAATATGATCCAGAAAAAGTTCACTTTTGTGGGAAGTGTGATTGTTGTATTAATTTATCACAAGAAATTTCAATGGAAGAAATGCGTATCAGGAGTAACCTAACCGTTGACTACGAACTAAATCCTCCACCCTTGTGGAAATATAACTTTGAAACCAAGTTATCTACGAAAGTTTACAAGAAGAGAAACTTCAATGATCGTCGTCAAACTCAACAAAAAACATCAATGAATCAAGTCATTCAGGCTGGAGATCTGAATCTGTCGTGAATGACTTGTCCCTAACCTAATTTATTTGCTTAATTTGTAACGTTTTTACTTTTTTTTATTTCATAAAATTGAACAGAAACCTTCTAATCATGGGTTAGTAAGTTTTGAAATGTCTGAGACAACGCCAAACATCGTATCGCAACTTTATTGTCAAAAGGCAAAAGTTAATACAAAAAATGATCGATTAACCTGGAGAACGATTGTTCTAGTGGTTGAGAACAAGCAACATATGATTTATTACTATGATGGGACTAAATTCATTAATAAATTTGGACCTCTTACTTCAGTCATAATTAACTTTATCTCCAAAGGGTCCAAGACTCCAGCGGTTGTGGTAGTTGATCACCTCGCGCGAACCAGTGATTCCCCTACATCAAATGGGACTGCGGTTCATGATGAAGAAAATCTTTCCTACAAGTTCATTGTAGCTTCGGGTGGTGCCTTTATGACTCTTTATCTTAAGCACGATGATTACAAGAAAGATCCCTTGCAATTACAGAAAAAAAATGTTGAAAATTTTATTTCGAAGCTGATCACGACCATGCCAATGGCCGGTTAGTTTTCTTCAGACTAGTTTTCTTCAGACTAGTTTTCCTCAAAATATTTGTAATGAATCGCAAATGTTTCTAATATCTCATGACTTTTAGACCGATTTGGAATTTCACTTAGCATCATTTTGACAACTAGTTTATGAATACCCTCCATTAATTTATTTTTTTGACCATGATATTTCTTCCAATTGTTATTTTTTTGATAGTCTTTAGGAAATTCAACATCCAACGGGTTATTATTTATATTTAATGATTTCCGATTTAAAAGTTTCCAAAAAAGAATCCCCAAAGACCAAATATCAGCTTTTTTAGCTAAATATAGATAAATTGAATTTCTAGTTTGATCTTTACTTAATTTCTTAATTTTATTAACTAAATAATCAATCTTCTGATCCTCTGGTGGGGAAACTAGACCCAGATCAATTGTTTGACAAAGCTTATGATAAGCTCCTTTTTGACCTTTTCTTAATGGCAAACCAATATATTTACCACAAGAAGCCGCAAAATCGGATAATCGTAAATCCTCAACTAATTCATCCTTGTAAGAAACATAAATTGTCTCTGGGTTGATACCCCGATGAGCAACTCCCTTTTTATGAATGTAGTTAATTCCTAGAAGAAGACGAAACATAATCATCGTAACCACTCGATAATAGACATTCCAATCAGAGAGTTTCAGGTTTTTGAATAAGTCATTGAGGGTTTGACCTGTTGGTTTATCCATTACTAGATACAGGTAATCATCAGTGAGTTTCATCACTCGACATCCATAAATGTATTTCTGGCTGCTGACATACTGTGAAAGATATTTAATAAATCCGATCTCAATTAAAATTTGATTAAAATCTTTCAAATTTTTTCTAGAAACTACCTTTACTTGAACGTTTTTATCTAAATATTGGGCATCATAAACCTTAGTTTCTTTTTCCTCCCCTAAATAATCTTTGAGTAACAGAGCTCGACCAAAGATTTTGTTAATTTCACTTGCCATTTAATATTTGAAAAGATTAGAATTTAAAGCGATCCAATTTAGAAAAATCCAAATTAAGACCTGGGGTGTTCAGTGAATGTGAATTTAGGCATGATTGAACCGACTTGGGTGTCTGTGCCAAGAGCATTTAAAGGAGTTCCGCGATCAAAAACACCAGAAGGTAGGCATTTATTCTGACATCCTAGGCAAACTGGAGGTCTTTTGTGTGGAACAGCCCAGCTGTCAGGTGAAGTATATTGATATCCAGGGTGATACTCTTTCATTTTGGAATTATGTTGAAAGGCATTACCATTTTTGAAAGTCTCTTGATTGGAGTTTTCTTGGTGTGTGTCAATATCTTTATGGCATAATTTGGTTTCTCCTTTCTGTTTTAATTCTTGAGAGTAGCTGCTGCGAATATTGCTTTTGGTTGCAATAGTCAACGGATCTTTGTCAGGGTCATAATAAGTATCTTCCCAGTTATCCTTGGTCCACTTATCTTTGGAATTGCCTCCATTACCACCATTACCATTAGACATTCCACCTAGTAAAGAGATAACCTCCTTTCCAAGACCAAATTCGATTCGGTTAGTTTTCTTGGTTTCCTCGTCTCTAGATGATTTTTTTCCCCGTGAGATTATAATGTTAGGATGGAAATAGTTGCTTGGTCCTTCACCTCCAACCTGTGAAATGTTAGGTATTCTAGCAATCGAACTTAATTTGGTGGACTTATAAATACCACGGCCACGAGCCCAAGGACATTTTTCATTTGATGAGTTTGATTTAGCATTTTCATCTGGACTTTCATCTCCATCTTTACAGCATTTTGAACAAGATTCAGTTACCTTGGTTGTTGGACTTGGTGCGGGAGTCTCACTGAGCAGTTTGAGAGAATCTGGAGTTGGAGTGTGCAACGATGGAATCTGATTATTGGTCGGTGATGTTGTAATGGTATCAAAGTTCTCTTGGTCAGGATCCTCCTGGTTAGAATCCTCTTGATTGGGGTCCTCCTGGTTAGAATCCTCCTGGTTAGAATCCTCCAGATTATAATCTGGAGAACTGGTAATAGTAATCACCTCGGCATTGTCAGCATTATCTTCATCATTAAAGTTTGTAGTGTTTACATTGTTGGTGTTTACATTGTTGGTGTTTGCATTGTTGGTGTTTGCATTGTTGGTGTTTGCATTGTTAGTGTTTGCATTGTTTGCATTGTTTGGATTGTTTGTAGTGTTTGTATTGTTAGCTCGCGTGTTCTCACTGTTTATATTGTTAGTGTTCTCGTTCTCGTTCTCATCGTTAGCATTTATGTTGTTAGCGTTTATGTTTTCATCTTCTTCATTTTCTAGGCTGGATTCTTCCGCAAATCCTTCTAAAATATTTAGATTAGACCCATAGGCCAAAAAACAGCCTACAATTAATAATAAACCAATCACTAAAAATAAAAAAGCTGGATCAGCTAAATCGAATTTCATTTTTACTTTATTTTTTACTTTTAAGCAAGAAATAAATGTTAGGATAAATGTTAGGATAAAAGAGTAAAGAAGCTTTTTAGGTTAATTTCTAGCTTAAATTTTCTAGCTTAAATTTTGTCGGTAGGGATTCAGGGTACTATCATTTTTGACTACTGTATCAATCATGCATCTTTCAACGGATAAATTAACATGATTATCAGATTTATTATCTTTTAGTACTTGTTCGCATTCCTTTTGGTTGAAACGAGTGTAAATACCGTGACTGCAATCATTGTATTTTGCATCATCTAATGCTCCGCGGCGATTACATTTCCATTTGAGGGGGAGAACAGGATCAGTATCTTTTCTGGTGGCTTTTAGTGGTGTACATCCGGCTGGTTTGTTTTGCTGGTATTCTTCTAGAGTGTTGAAAATTTTAGGGTTTTCTTTGCTGACTGGAAAGGCTGAGTTAAAGAGGTAATATTTGCCACCATCAAAAAACAGTTTGTTGGGGCATTTAGAGAACTTACCATCAACAAAGGCTTCAATTGCACCTGATTGTAAAAACCAGCATAGAAGAGTTGCTAGAATGATCAACCCGATTAGTTTTTGGGCTCTAGTCCATTTTGAGATGTTAAAATTAATCATTTTACTTTGACGGAAGAAAAAAGTAAAGCTTATCTTAAAAGTTAAAAATAGATCCTCAAGATTGATCCTTTAATTTGACCTCAGCATAACCAGATTTTTTCTCCAAATAAAGTTTGGTCAAGGTTGGATATTTTTTGTTGAGGTAAATCGCTGACTCAAGTGCATCCTTTTTGCGATTTCTTTGGTGAGCCTGCATTCCACCAGGTGTTTTATAATAAGTTGTGACAGCGGAGACATTGTTAAATCGAAGAACTCCGTGATCCTTCTTGTAATATTGAAGTGTTCTTTCAACATCCTCTTTTTCATCTAGAGTTAAGGTCAGATCAGAATCATGTCGATTGATAGATCCCCAGACCGGTCCAACAATTAATCTTAGGTCAGTGGTAATTTGTTGAGTCATGAAGTAAGGATTATTAATTGGATAAATTCCCCAAAGATTAAGTTTCTTTTCTTTTAGGGTTTGAAAGGCTTTGGTTGTAAATTTATGGAGATCTGTTAGCGGTTTTAAGAAGTTCTTTTTCCGATAGCTTTGGGTATATTTTTTCCTATGAACAGATCCCTTTTTTTTAGTTGTTTTCCGATGGGTTTGGGGTATTTTAATCACATCAGAATGATTCATTGTTTTGTTGCTGAGCAACTTTAATTCACTAATATCATCGTCTAAATGTAAAATTTGCTGACCAACCGGAAAATATTTGGTGATAAAGTTTCTTTGATTCCTTAATCCCTTTTTTCCAATCACTAAATGTCCATACAGTTCTGGATCAATTGTGTCTTGATAAACTTTTTTTTCTGTTTGGTTTGCCACAAAGACATGAATTTTTTTTTTTGGAATATGATATCTATTCAACATACTTAATGTTTTTTGTTCTAATATAGAGTGTCTTTGATATGAAGGTATTGCAATTACGTATGACATTTATAATTCTCTTTGATATTCTAGAAGATAAAAGTGATTAATCGAAAACGTAGATTAAACGCTGAAATAAAAAAAGAAAAGGGTTTAATGAAGTTTTTGAAGGAGATATTTTAGATATTAATTATAAATAATTATTTATTCTAAAGGTCTACGAAGCGCATCCGGAGAGATGGTGCTGTTATTCCATGGGGCTACAACATGTTGAGGGTTGGGAGTTTCAGATCGGAGTTGCAAGTTAGCGTTACGGAGACAGCTACCAACGGTGTTAACACCAACATGATGGCCAGCATTTAAAAAGTTCTGATCACTTAATGCGCCAGTGCCAGAGGGAACGACTTGAGCATATTTGCTGTCGGCGCCACCAGGCAATAAATCTTGAGAGCTGAGAACATCTCTTGGATTACATTCAGCGGGCATAACTTGTCCAACATTACTAGCATTACTGTTTTCAAGTTGACGTTGAGCTTCTAATCCAGCTTCATTTCCTTCTGGGGATGCATTTCCTGCGGATTCTTGATCTTCAAAAGCTTCATGATCCTCTACGGGAGAGCTTTGGTCAAAATCATAAAAACCTTCCTCAGTTGGAGCTGCGGTCGGGTCAGCTTCTTCGGCGCTTTCAACAGCGTTATCGTAATAATAGGTCTTAATTAAAAAGAGAAGTAGAACCCCGCAACCAACGACAATTAGTAAACGAGTGAGTTCTTCGTTTTTTAGATTAAACATACGGTTGTTATTATATTTAATAAACAGAAAATTTTTTCTGAACTTGGACCACAATTTAAATTAATTGTAAAATAATTAATTTGAGACATTTTCTCTCTGACTCCAATCCAAATTTATTTTTTTTGAGGTCCATGGATCCTGATCTAATCGAGGATTCGGAGGTTCGGTCCGTAATTGCATTTTTTTATTTTTACTAGATGTACCGACAGAATCAACTTGAGAATGTCTTCCAGCAAACAAAAAATTAAATCCTTCTAGGTTTTCCTTTTTTTTTGATAAATATTTGTTTAGGTTAGTGTCTGAGCTTTTTAAAATACTTTTCTTCTCCAAATCATAAGGTCTAACAAATCTATTCGTATTTGTTGACCCCAAAAAACTAACATCATTTTCCAAAGGTTTCCTGAGCAAAAGATCTTCTTGATCATTAGCCTGAGGATCTTGAAATCCTTCTTGAAGTCCAAAACTGTTATGAATTATTAAGAATAATACATAAGCAGACAAAGCTAAAGTTAACAGAGTTGTAAAATTGCTAATCATCATTTACTTAAGATTAACAGAAAATTCTCATTGTTCTAATCCTAATTGTTGTTTTAATTCCAGGTAGTCTTTTTCCAAATGTTTTAATTTCGTTAGATGTTTTTGGCTATCTTCCTCTCTTTCGTGTTTTAATTTTTCTTCTCTTTCAATGGCATCAACCCTAGATTTTTCTGTGGCATTGTAAGCTTCCTCCAATAATTTCTGAGTATTCGTAAACTTTTCTAAGATTGCGGGATCAACCTTTTTGTTACCACTGTTAAAAATAGGAACCTCCTCCATATCATCGACAGTTAATCGATCACCCCAAACCGGATCTAAAACATAATACTTTTCTTTCCTAGAGGGTTCAGGTTTTTTTTCACTTTTTTTTGGTTGATTTTGATCTTCCATTTCCTGAGATGAACCATCTTTATCTAGACCAGTTAATTCAGTTTCTTTTTGGGAATCAACTGGCGAATCTTCAGGGGCTAAATCTTCCTTCATAACACTCTCTTTTTCTAAATCTTCTGTTTCAGTTTCCTGGGGTTGGGCATTTTCGGCGACCATCTTTTCAGTAACTATCTTTTCTACTTCTGATTGATCTGAATTAGATTCCGAACTTTCAACAACTTTCTCAGACATCACCTGTTTTTCAGATGGTTGTTCTTCAGATGATTGTTCTTCAGATACTTGTTCTTCAGATGCTTGTTCTTCAGATACTTGTTCTTCAGAGGACGCAGCCGCACCAGCTTCATCAACAGGTTTTTGATTAGTTGATTCGTGGTTGTCTGGGGTGGCTAACTCTTGAGCTACTGGCTCTTGAGTTGTGAGATCTTGAGTTGTGGGCTCTTGAGTTGTTGACTCTTGAGTTGTTGACTCTTGAGTTGTAGGTTCTTCAACCGGGGCTTTAGTTAATTTGATTGGAACATGTTCTTCATCATCTTCTCCCTTCAGTAAGTAAGAGCTAGGGATTTCAACTGATCTTAATTTCTTTTTGTAAACTTTCAACTGAACTAAAAGCCATTCTGCATGAAACTTTTGTTCATAAAATTTAAGCTCATCCAAAACAATCACAGCCTCAACCGTGTCATCAGGACTGATATAACTATGATCAACAACTGAACCATTGTTATAAATTTGAGGAATGATTATATCACCCTTGGATGGAATACGAACTTTGACTGTCGGGCTTTTTCCTCCTGAATTAAGGCGAATAGTTCCTTGATAGTAATCATCTATAATATCCATTGGGAAGGGTTCTTCAAACCATTCCGTGGAATTTTGATAAGAAATTTTTTTACTATTTTCATCACATTTGGTTAAGAAATCATAAAAGTTGGAGTGTTCATTATTGGTGTCAAGATCAAACTCAATGTGATAACGATTACCACTTCGGCAGATTCCAGAAGATGTTTTAACCTTGGGGGTTCTAATAAAAACTGGAACAACTGTGTTGCGGTTGAGCCGATAGTAGATGGATGACGCGTGTGCTCCACCACGTGTTCGCGTGGGATATGAATATTCTAAACGCGAAAAATTAAAGTTATGAAAATCAAAAACTGTTGGGGCGGTATTCTCTTTTTCTTTGTTCATTTAGGTAACTTACAAAAAAATATTATATGAATAAATTAGGTTTTTTTTAAGTCAAAGAAACGCAAAATCAAAACTTGATTTGTCCCGTTTTAACATAATTATCAATCATCTCACAATCAGTACAAATTAAATGAAGCTCATCAACACCTTTTAAAATTCCCTTAATAGTTGAGCGACAAGGCAACTTAAATTCAAAAAGATGTCCATACCGGAGACAAATCTCAAATTTTTTACGAAAGTCTGGATCACAAAACCCATCATCCAAGAATATCTCGCATATTAACTTCTTGGTGTTCTTAATTTCAGAGGAACTAGGCAAAAGAGTTTCTTCGCAAAACTCAAGATCATTGATATTCCAAAAATAATGAAGGAAATATTTTCCTTTGATTAGCGAACTACAAAGAGGACAAAAATAGTGAGAGCCTTCAGCGACCTCTTCATCTAGAAATCCTTCGTTATTGTGCTCGCGGTGCTTTTCATAGCAAGTTGCATGTAATCGATGCGTACAGTGATAATAATGATTCTTGCGTTGATACCATCTTAATGGTTTCAAGCAAATTGAACAATCGCTTGACATATGAACAATTTGTTTGAATTAACTAAAATTAAATTTAATCAATTTTACTTCAAAAAAGATGTCACAAAATTGAACAATCACTTGATTCAAAAAGTAGATTAAAATGGACGAACAAAAGTATGTCAAAGACGTTTACGAAAAAATTGCTCCACATTTCGACAGCGTCCGTCACGGAAGTAAATGGGTTTGGATTGAAGAATTCCTAGATCAATACTCAGACTCTGACTTGGTGTGCGATCTAGGGTGTGGATCTGGTCGAAACATGCGATCAAACTGCATTGGAGTTGATAATTGTGACAGCTTCATTAACATTTGTCAAAAAAAAGGGTTTAATGTTATCCTTGGTGATATGACCAAAATACCTCTCAATGATAACCATGTCGAGGCTATAATCTCAATCGCCGCCTTTCATCATCTCTCATTGCCTGAGCGAAGGCTTCAGGCTCTAAAGGAAATGAAAAGAATCCTTAAACCAGGAGGTCAACTCTTACTCTCTGTTTGGTCATTCAAACAACCAGAAAAAACTAAAAGAAAATTTGAATACTACGCAGATAATCTAGTTTCCTGGAACAAGCATGGGCAAATTTATCAAAGATATTATTACATTTTTCGGATCAAAGAAATCACTGATCTCTTTGAATTGGCTGGGCTAAAACTAATTAAACACGAATGGGATTACGGTAACGAAATATTTACCTTGATCAAGGATTCGTAATGGGATTCGTAATGGGATTCGTAATATATTTCAACACTTGCGGGTCTCTTAAAACCTCTTTTTCAATATCAATTCCCAGTGTGGCATATAACTTTTCTGGATGATCATTTAAATCCTTAATTATTGGATCTTTTTTTTCTAATTTATGTCTGAAACTGGCATATAATCCAAATATTTTTGTACCCCAATGGTTTGTAACCTGATTTTTTCTGATAACTTGAGTTTTTTTCTCAATATCTTTGGGATACATATCTGAAACAGGTCGATAAGAAATGTAAAGAACTCCTCTCCAACCTTTCCAGGGATCAGCTTTAGTAGCTTTAACCGCTTTATCAGCAAATTTAGCTGAATGAATTGTTGAGGAGGTCCAAACAATAAAACTACCTTGAGGAGCATAAATTGGAACTTGCCATTCTAAACCTTTTAATTCGGCCCAGGTTTGAATTTCCTTGGCTTGTGTTTTAGAGAATTTAAACCATTCTCCTTGTTCTCCAAGCATGTGATAAGCTTTTAATAATTCTTTAATATGTTTAAAACTTTTTGGAGTACATCTAAAAGCAGCAGTGGTATTGGTCATTACTAATTGACCTTGAATACACATGTAAGGGTCGGCACTAGACGTCTGATCAAGATGCGGCCAATCAACAGATCTTCCTGAAACAAAAGGACCTACCTGACCAGGTTTAATGTTAATACCATCGTTGCTGACGATGAGTTTTTTAGAAGCTTTTGGTTTTAATTTTTGATAGAGAATTTCGAAGATTTGTGCTATTTCCGGTTTTGTTTTGGTTTTCCAAATGACTGGCAGGTTTGGCATCAAAGCCTGATACATTCCCGTTCTAGTTTGGGTTGGAGTGTTGTAGCTGGTCCAGGTGCTTGAATCATTTCTTTTTAAGTTGGAACCTAATTTTTCAAAGGAACCTACAATTTCATTCATGATGTTATTGCATTCTTTGGCTGGTACAACGTTTGTTATAGCACAAACACCATATTGGCTAAATGCTTTGATTAAATCGGTTTTAAAAGTCTTAGATTTGAAGTCTACGGTGGGATATGACATGATTGGATTTGACATGATTGGATTTGTTTGAATTTGCTTGGATTGGCGTTAATTAAATTAATCACATCAATCTTTTTTTAACCTTTTTTGCTCGCATTTTTTGAAGTTGGCTCTCCATAAATGTTTTAAATTCTTTGAATTTTTGAAGTTTAGCTTTCCATTCTGGATAGTCACGATTATACTGTTGAATGCTTTTCTCTGATTTTGGAAGTTGTTGAGCTTTCTTTTTTGGATCCAAAGCAGACAACTTTCCATAAAAATCTCTTAAAACACTTGGTAAACCTCGACCAAATTTAGTATCTAATCCAAAATCAATAATTGAAATTTCTCCATTAAAGAAGCATGTATTCCGGAGCAGCATATCATTTGAATTAACTTCTAGGACTGAAAGAATTTCGGATATTTCTTCAAACTGTGCTTTCCAATCTGGTGGAAGATTTTTGCTGTTCATAGTTGGTCCACAATAAGTCATATAAATGATTAAGTTGTATGGATCATGAGCAACCAGAATTGGAAAATGAGGATAAGGAGCTAATTTTTGAAGTGATCGAATTTCATTCTGGAACATATAATTGCCAAAACTGTCTAATTGACATTGCTTTCTAACTATTAATCCCTCTAAAAGAACTACTTTTTTTGAATAATGGTGCTCTGAATTAAATTCACTAACAACGCTGAGTCCAGCCAAGTGTTGAAGACGTTCTTGGTTACTCATCTTTTGAACCCGGTGCAGAGTTTCTTTTTGTTTTTGTTTGGCCAAAGTGGGTGATTTGAGTAATTCATGATATTCTTTAATTTTTTCCAATTTATATTGTCGGCTTTGCTTAATCTTTAGTTCAGCGGCCAACTTTTTTTCACGGACCTTTCTAGCTTTCTCATTTTCTAGCTTGATGACTTTGAGTTTTTTATTTTTTTCATCTTCAAGTTTTTTGGCCTTCAGTTTTCTGATTTTTTCCTCCTCAGAACGCTGTGCTTTAAGTTTTTGATCTTTTGATTCTAGCTCCTGAAGTAGGTTATAAGATTTTAAGTAAAGTTCCTTTGTAATGTCACCATTTCGATACTTATGATTCAATTCTAGGTATGGATTCATTTAGTTTTAGTTTGGGCAAAGATTTTAATTTAAGATAATTTAATCCTGAATCGATTAAATGAAAGTAAAAAAGGTAAATAAAGAGACTTCTAAAATTGGAGTTAGTCGAAATGGTGATTTGCGTCGTCATATCTATTTGACAATAGATCTTCCACCATCTCCTCAAAAGTGTTTCTTGCCATGTGCTAAATGTCCTTTATGTTTGAACTATGGACCTGATATAATGTTTGATAACTGTAAGCATTTTGTTCACACGAAATGTTGGAATGAATGGAATTTAACTTTTCAGGAATGTCCATGTTGTGTTTAACAGAGTCAAGTATTTTCTTGTCAGATAGTAAATGAACAATTGGAAAGATATTGGATGTGAATTATTAGAAAAATGTATTTTAGAGGTCAAAAAAGAAGAAAATATGGGAAAAATACAAACTAATGTTCTGGATCCGTTGATTGATTATATTTTGGAGCGTTTGTATCCTTATTTTCTAGTGACTAGTATTATTTTTCTTTTGATCTTGTTGATGATTATTTTAGTTTTCGTCATGTTGCTTAGATCAACTGGTTTTTGGGGAGGATCTTAGGTCTTAAAAAAAATTTAAGATATGAAAAGATTTGAAGAAGGTCATTTAACCTTGAGTCTCAACTAATCCAAGAATTTGCCACAGATTTTTAGTTTTAAACCCTGAAGCACTGTAATGGCCACCACCATTAGGGTCAAATCCTTTGGCAATCATGCTGACATCAACTCCTTGGTCTTCGGCCCGGCGAGACCTAAGAGAAACACCATATTGTTTGTTGCGGGCATCATAATGCCACAAAAGAGAATAATCAGCTAGATATTCACCATTCTCGTCCTTCATGTTAACTAGATTGTTACCCATTTTAGAAATCAGATCAAAACTGCTTGTGTTGCAAATGTAAGCGCGGAATCCATTGATGTTGATAACACTGCACTTACCCTTCAAAGAATTCATGCGTTTTTCTTGATCTTGCATCAAATGTGTTCCAATATCGAAAGCCTTTTTAATTAGATCCGGATCAGAAAGGCAATTATCCCAATGACTGTAAACTTCAGAGGCATCACTGAGTTCGGTTGATGTGTTGAGAGGAAGCATTGAATACAAACCAGGGAGAATTGTTTTGGAATCCGGAAGGGCAAATCGCCACAGGTCGCCATCCTCTAGGTAAGCAAGAGCCATTGGACATTCCTCGCCTGGGAAGAAATAATCCCAAGCCAATCGAACACCAGATCGATCATTATCAAAAGTGTATTGGCTAGGAATATCTTTTCCGAGTCCATCATAATGGTTTTTGATATCCCGGTTTGAACCAATGTGATGATCAAAAGCCAAGTAATCAATTCCTAGGGAATCAACCTCTTCTAGGATACTACCTCGAAGGCCGAGATCAAAGAACCTTACCAGAGCAGTGGGATGAGTGACCATATAGTCTCTGAGATAGGTGACCATTTGATCTTGATTGGATGGGCTAACAAAGAGCATATCGAGATCATGGGTTGAATTAAATTTAAGATATGCACAATAACCTGCTCCGACACCATCGGAACAATTACCATGGACAATCGTTAAAACTTTTTGTTGTGTAGACATAGTTGCTGATGATGAATAGAAATCGATTGATTCAATTTTATCGATGAATAAAATTGAATTTAAGTTAATCTGTTATTAGTGATATTATCTTAAATTATCACTATGGTAAAAGTTGCCCTTGAATATGTATGGCAGGATCCCAAACAACAGTTTCGGACGAAGGTTAAGTTTGTAGATGTGAATGTTTCTTCAACGGAATCAGCTGAAAAGAAAGCTACTGAATGGAATTTTGACGGTAGTTCGACTGGTCAAGCCGAGGGTCACAATTCAGAAATTATGATAAAACCATTTCTGACTCTTTGTAGCCCTTTTAATGAAGATGATCTTGATAAGTATTATGTCTTTTGTGAATGTTTTAATGCTGATGGGACACCAGCCAAAGGTAATACTCGTCGTCAAGCTGTTGATTACTTTGAACGTGATGAAGTCAAAGCTGCTGAGCCAATGTTTGGTTTAGAGCAAGAATTCTTTGTTTTCAAGGAAGGCAAACCACTTGTTTGGTCTGATACACCTGCGCCCCAAGCTGAATACTATTGTGGTGTTGGATACAAATCAATTGGCGAGGGCCGGGACTTTTTAGAATCTGTTTCTAGAGTACTTAACCAAAAAGATTTGAAATTAAACATTACTGGGACAAATTTTGAAGTTGCGCCTGGACAAATGGAAATTCAGCTGTTTGAAGAAGGTCTTAAAGGAGCTGATAATTTGGTTGTTCTCCGGTATTTCCTAGAAATTGAAGCAGAATCTCATGGATATGACATTGATTTGACTCCCAAACCTACTTTCCTAAGTGGTTCTGAATGGAATGGTTCTGGATGCCACACTAACTTTAGCACGGAGGCTATGCGAAGTACTAAAAATTCTGGTTCCAAACTAAGTGCTGTCTATGCCATGGCCAACACGATTCAAAATTTAAAAGATGGACATCTCGTTGATGTTCAGAAGCTTGGTTCCGATAATAACAAACTTAGATTAACTGGAGAAAACGAAACCAGTTCGATGGAGACTTTTAGTTATGGCGTTGCACACCGAGGAGCATCCGTTAGAGTTCCTCGCCAATGCGTCAAAAATTTGAAAGGATATATTGAAGATCGTCGTCCAGGATCTGATATGGATCCCTATGTTGTTTTACCATTGGTCTGTCAAGCAGGCATCACCAAAAATCCAGATCAAGCCGCAGTTGATCAAATTGCCCTGAACATTTTACATGTTCATTTGGGTGAGTATCTTGAAAGGTAAATCTTGAAAGGTAAATCTTGAAACTCAATTTGAATAACTTTTAAAATTTTAGTTAAAATCAAATTATTTTTTTCTAATCAAACCTTAAGTGAAAATGTCTAAACCTGTTTCAAATGATTTTACAACTAAAGTCAAAACCTGGGCTGCTTATGACCAAAAATGCCGTGAACTGAGAAGTCAATTATCCAAACTTAATCAAACTAAAAATCAATTATCCCAAGAACTTATCCCTTACATGCAACATAACAATCTTCAAAAAACCGCTTTAAATTTCGGTGAACATCGTGTTTGTTATTCTGAGGATCCTCAATACACAAGTCTTTCCTATAATTTTTTGAACGAATGCCTTTTATCCTACCACAATAATGACAAAAGTAAAGCCGATCAAATGTGCAACTACATCAGAGCTAAAAGGCAAAAAACAATGAAGCCCTCCCTGAAACATTATGTCAAAAAACATGATAAGTAAATACCTTTTTAGATTCCTTTTAGTTTAGATTCCTTTTAGTTTAGATTCCTTTTAGTTTAGATTACCATTTACGTTTTAAAAATTGATTTAAGCAAAATAAGTCAATTTAAGATATTACAAATGCAATTAACACAAAATTCAGAATATCTTAAACAAGATAAAATTGTGTCATTAAAAATTTCAGCAACTGCTGATTCAACCTTTCGAAGTCCCCCCACTAGAGTAGTTCTAGTGGTTGATATTTCGGGTTCAATGCAGTCTCAGGTTGTCTCTAAATCTCAAGATGGTGATGTTGAAACAGGTGGATTCAATCAGCTTGATCTAGTTAAGCATGCTTCATATACTATTTTGGAAAATCTACGGGATATTGATTCAATGGCCGTAGTCGCTTTTACGACTAATGCGAGAACAATCGTGCCAATGACTTTGACGACTGATCTAGCCAAAGTGCAAATCAAGAGTCAAATCAGTGTTCTGCAACCAGAATCTTCAACAAATCTTTGGGATGGTCTCTTTCAGGGAATGGAATTACTTCGAACTAATCCTTCAGTGGATGGTTTGACTAACGATTCAATCTTTCTTTTGACTGATGGAATGCCTAACGTACATCCGCCTCGTGGATACATGCCAACTTTGAAATCCTATCTGGATGAGCATCCACTAGCTTTCACTGTTAATACTTTTGGCTTTGGTTACTCGCTTGATAGTTCTCTCTTGAATGATATCGCCGTCAAATGCAATGGTCATTATGGTTTTATCCCTGATGGTAACTTTGTTGGAACTGTTTTTGTTAATTCAATGGCCAATCTTTTAACGGTTAGTGGAAGAAATCTAACTTTAGGATTAACTTTTGAAGGTCTAAACAAGCCTGATCTGAGCGATTGCGCTTTTCCGGTCACTGACACCAGCTGGGGTTATCAAGTTCATCTTGGTTCTTTCCGATTTGGTCAAGATAAAATCTTTACTTTCCCATTGGAGAGAGATACCTCAACTGAGCATTTTCTTCAAAGTAATTTGACTTATCAAACATTTGATTCCCCTGATTCAGAGGAAAGTATTCACTTTGGTGTGATGGAAGTTGAAACTGATGCTGAGGCGGTGGCCAATAACTTCCGTTTACTTCTAGTCAGTTTACTGGGACGATTAAGCCCTAACGTTGTCGCCAATATTCAGGAAAACCAACTTGGTATTCAGAGACTTCTTCAACAAATGACTAATTCAGAGCACAAAGATCATCCATTTCTCAAGGGATTGATTGCTGATTTGAGTGGTCAAGTTACAGAAGCGTGTTCCAGAAGCGATTGGTATAGTCGATGGGGTCGCCACTACATGAAGTCTTTGCAGGATGCTCATTTACATCAGCATTGCAATAACTTTAAAGATGTTGGTGTGGCCAATTACGGTGGAGAAGATTTTAGGGTACTTCAAAAGCAACTCGAACAAACATTCTTGGCCATGCCTGCTCCGGAACCATCCTCAACTCGATCTGCTCACCACGGTGTTAGTTTTGTCAAATCAAAGAGAATGGGTAAACATTACCGATCCAGTAATCCCTGCTGGTTGCCAAACTCACAAGTCTCCACAACTGATAACAAAACAATCAACATTCAAGACCTCAAGAAGGGCGATTTGGTTAAATGTATGTCAGGCGGATATGCCTCAGTTGTTTGTTTGATTGAAACTAAAGTAAACCGTAATATTGAATTTGTGAGTCTACCCAATCCCACTGGTCAAGGTGACTGTCGAATCACTCCATGGCATCCAGTCCGGAATACTAAAACATCTAGTTGGATGTTCCCTCAGGACCTAGTTCAACCTGGTGCTGGAAAAATGTTTAACCAACATGTCACTTCAGTCTACAACTTGGTCTTAGAATCATACCATAATGTTTTGGTTGATGGATGGTATGGTATCACCCTAGGACATGGTGCTTCAGGAGCAGTCCTGGCTCATTCCTATCTGGGAACTAACGCCGTAACTCGCGATTTGGCCAATATGGAAGGATGGAACAAAGGTCATGTTGTTCTGACTGACCAACAAGTCACTCGCCGTGATGATACTTCGATGATTTCCAAATTTACTAACATGTTTTCTTAATCTGTTTTCTTAATCCACTTGGTCAAAATTAAAATCTTCTTTCAAATTAAATGACATTACAAGCATCTGACTTAACTTTAACCCAATCGGGAGGTCATTTCCTAGTTGGTGGTTCAAAAGCTTCAGCTACAATTACCAGACGAAGAGGCAATTTGAAGGATTTGAAGAAAAAAACTCAAAAGAAATCTCATTGTAAAAAATCGAGGAAATCTAAGAAAGGAGGAGCCGTTCGCGCTGGATCTGTTGTTCAAGGTAAAATTAGACCAAAACACAAGGGAGGAGCAGTTCGCTCTGGATCTCTTGTTCAAGGTAAAATGAGACCAAAACAAAAGGGTGGAGCTGTTCGCTCTGGATCTTTGGTTCTTAACAAAAGTGCCAAATAAATTTACTTAAAATTGAATTGATTACATCTATTTATTTTTTTTTATTCATCCTCCAATCTCAATGAGTATTCTAGATATTCAAGAAAATATTCATACTAATCCAGGAATTTTAGATGAACCCGGTTCAAATCTAAATTCTTTTAAAGATGATTTCCAACTTTTTCAAACTTTTATTAAGGATCAAAATCTTGATGAGGACCTCTTCAAGATTTATCCATACAACGAGATCAAACACAACCAACTAATTCATGGAAGAGGTGATCTCGTATTTCAAGTTATTGATGATTTAACAGGCCAATCTTTATCCAAAAACACGGATTGGATTCGGAATCATTACTTTTTTACCTTCGAAACATTGCAGCTAGAAAAGAGCTGTGCTGAGGAATTGAGTCACAACTTTACTCCGTTTAACATACATCAGCAAGAGACCGGATTTTATTTCGAAACCTGGCGACCAGAGAACCTAGTTGAACTAATCTTCAATTCCCTGGGTCTGGCCAAGTATATCTTTTTACCACTTTATCAAGATAATCCAATGGAAGATGCCCTCCATGTTAGTTTGATTGTTATCAAATTAGAAAAATTAGAGGTTTTTCATTGGGATCCCAATGGATCTTTTTCAGTTTTCCATCAAAAGGATGATCCTAGAAAAAATATCATTCATGGTATGATGGAATTTTGCTTTTCTAGCTACTTTGCTGATTCCAGTTTTAAAGAAGCTGGACTTGACTTCACCTATATTCCTGCTTCCGAATTACCTCTTTACACCTTTAATCGACCCATCAATCATTATTCATTTGACAAGGGTGATTGCTTTATTCATTTATTGCTGGTGCCTTATCTGATAACTAAATTGGGATCATTGGATTCCGTGGTTAGATTTTATCAGGCTTTGGAAAAAAAATATCAGGGGTTTTTAATTTATAATTTTGCTTCATATTTAGTTCAAAAATATCCAAACATGATCGCTCCCGAAAGCAATATTGTAAAGATATTGGCTAAAAAGGCAACTTAAAAAAGGTAACTTAAAAAAGGTAACTTAAAAAAGGTAACTTAAAAAAGAAAATTGAATATAAAATTAAGACTTGACCGTCTAAAGTATCACAAATGTCAAATCTACAACTTAGGTGTTTACTTTTAGAAAACATCAACCAATCAGCAGTTCAAACTCTCAAGGATGCCGGCTTTTTAGTCGATCAGCAACCTGGAGCAGTTCAAGGAGATGAGCTAGCAACTTTACTTCAATCTTATGATTTAGTTGGTGTTAGGAGTAAAACTAAATTGACACGAGATGTTTTAACTAAATGTCAACATTTAACCACAATCGGATGTTTTTGTATTGGGTCAGATCAAGTTGATCTAAAAACTGCGCAATACCAAGGAATTCCAGTTTTTAATTCACCATATATGAACACTAGAAGCGTGGCTGAATTAGCCATCAGTCATATTATTGGTCTGGCTCGAAAAGTACCAATGCATATTAAGAATATGGCTAATGGTCAATGGCTTAAAACGCATTTAAATTGTCATGAAATCCGTCACAAGACTTTAGGTATTGTTGGTTACGGTCATGTCGGTATTCAGGTTGCGCAATTGGCTGAATCAATGGGAATGAGAGTGCTCTATCATGATGTTGAACCTAAATTGCCTTTTGCAAATAGCCAAAGTGCCACTTTTGAAGAACTTTTAGCTGAATCGGATTTTGTGTCTTTGCATGTTCCTTTGACGGAGCAAACTGAGAATTTAATGGGTCCGAAAGAATTTCAGATGATGAAACCCAATTCTTATTTGATTAATTTAAGTCGCGGAAAGGTCGTTGATTTAGAAGCTCTTAATGTCGCTCTTGAGTCACATCTAGCTGGGGCAGCCATTGATGTTTATCCTCAGGAACCATCATCGTCAAATTCTCGTTTTGAAATTCCAGCTGGATTGGAGAAACATCAAAATCTTTATTTAACTCCTCACATTGGTGGGGCAACTGAAGAAGCTCAAAAAGAGATTGGAATTGACGTTGCTCAGAAGATGATTGATTATGTTAAGTTTGGTCAAACAAAGTATTGTTTGAATTTACCAGAAGTCGTCTCGTCTCAGCGATTGTTGAAAGAAAATCAATTCCGTTTGAACTTAATTCATTATAATCGACCGGGATTCATGGCTCGTATCAATGATGTTTTTGATAGTTATGGAGTTAATATGGAAGGTCAAAGGTTAACAACTCATAGTCCGTTGGGATCTGAGTTGGGATTTCTTCTGTTGAGAGGTAGTTTCTTAACAGAAAAAGGGAATCCAAAAGAAAAAGAAAATTTAACCGATCAATTGATTGGAAAGTTAATGACACAATTAAACAAGAATTCGGATTTAATTAAACTTAACAGGCACCCCATTTGTCGCGATTAAATGGTAGGATAGTCATATCATCAATTTCCTCCTTAAATTTATTTACCATTTTTTGTAATTCAGCGTCAGCATCACTAATTAAGGGTTGTTTGATTTTTTCGTGGGCTCTTGGTTCAGGTTTAATACCATAACAAGTTACACCAAATCGAAGATTTTCATTATCAAAATAGCCACCGTTGATACCTGGTTGTCCACAAGCAGTACGTTTTTCTTTCGTATCATTTTTTTGTAATTTTAACCAAGTTTTCTTTTGAGTCGGATAGAAAGCCATTTGTCCGTCAACCCAACCGTAATTACACCAATCGGCTCCCCCGCGGTATGCTCCCATCAATTGCTCTAAAGAGGCGATGTCAGAACCAAAAGCTTTACATAAGGCTTGAGCTTCTTTGTAAGTATATTTGTTTTCTCCAATGTTATAGACCTGTTTGGAAACTGGACCACTTTTTTCGTTGAAAACACCAGGTTCACTAATTTCCGACTTGGTGGAAGTCAATGGGGCGGAGGTCGTCGCATCTGTAACATTACTTGATGCTTCTGGAGATAATGGGTCTGGGCTAGTCATATCATAATCCATAACGGCATCAGTGTTGAATTTTTCAGCGTATAAGTAATAGAGAAAAACTAGGAATAGTATGGCAAATAGTCCGGCCAATAGAAAAAATATCACTTTAGTTTGATTAATCATCTTAAACTTTACTTATTTACTTACTTAAAAGATAAAATTTTCACTTTAGAGATCAGAACGTTGGTAAAATAAACAATACGCGCCTGGAGTAACCACCGCTGAGGGCGATATTCTAGAAACATGTTCATCATTGAATTGGTACCAGTTCTCATCTGGATTTTTTCGGAGAGCAATATAATGCCCAAAATAAGGATTTCCAAGATGGATTCCAACTGAATACAAATTATATTTGAGAGAATTAGACTCAAATCCACAATAGTAAGGATTCATATCTAAATTTTGGAGAGGATATTTAATTGGAGTATTTCGTTTGTGCAAGCTTGGAACATATTGATAACGACCAAGGGAAATGATTAAATATGGGGGAAGTTTCCAAATTGAAATCTTACTGGTTGCATCAACATGCTCTTTGCATTTATCGCAATACCACTTATTATCACCATCTAGAGTTATTTCGGAAGTATAATTTTTCAAAATAACTTCCAAATCAACTGGATCTGAACCTTCTGGAACAACAATTGGGAAGAATTGAATTGGATCACAAATTTCTGAACTGTGGCCACAAGCCATTCCAGTTGTTTTTGTGTGGATTTGACCAGTGAAAAGTTCAACAAAAATCGAATAATCTTTTTCAAAGTTGATAATGTAATTATCGTAAGCCATTCGATCAACTCGGTCCATATCGTTTTTATCTTCTCCAATCACGGACATATTTGTTTCGCGACTGACCGAATCATGTAGGGCTTCCAATAGAAGAATCAAAAATTCCTGAAAATCATTTTGAGTTCCTCCAAAAGATAATTCTTTGTTTGATTCATCGGCGACAATGGCCAATTGTTGATAAAAGGGAAGAGGGTTAATTCGTTTTCTTTCAGCGGTCCATAAACTTTTTAAAAGGAGGGCCCAATATCTAGTTAATTTGCTTTTTCCTTCGGTTTTGTTATCTTTAGTTGGTTTTGATAATTGCAAATCTTTTTCAAATTTATGAATGATTCGCCCATCTTTGAGTTTGGCACTTTGAGAGAAATATTCTCTTAATTTAGATGTCCCTGCTAAACATTGAACAGTTGAGTTAAGAAAACAACTGTTCCCTACATTAGCCAAACCTAATTGACCTCGACTATCTTTTATGACACTCATGAATAAGTTTTAATTGAACAAGGTTTACTTATTCTAAAAATCAATTTTTTATTTATCGGGAATAAACTTAACCCTTTTTTATTTCATTATTGTTTTTTGTTTTCTGGCGACCCAGATTTTGATTTAAGATTGTCAGAAAGATATAAGTCAATTAAGGGATATCATTATTAAATATCGTAATGAATAATCAACGTAATCCATTCAATATTGATTGGGGTGCTTTCATGGAACCAGTAACCATTGGAACTAATTTAGAACTACTGAGACGAGCAACAACAACCGAAGTTTATAATCAACCTGAACCAAGCACTGGAGAACAAAGTGCTGAAAATGAGGCTGGTAATGATGAGGCTGGTAATGATACTGAAGGAACAACTGAGGGAACAACTGGAGAAACAACTGGAGGAACACCCGGAAGAACAACAGAAAGACTATGTAGCATTTGCCAACAAAATTATCAAAATGGTCAAATAATTCGAAAAATTAATCATTGTGAACATTTTTACCATCAACCATGTCTTGATGAATGGCTTGAAAATCATACTAAATGTCCTGAATGTCAATATGATCTTAGAACTAACTTAGAAAATGAGAATGGGAGTGGGAATACGATTGGTCCCAGAAACGAAGGTTCTGGTGATGAAAATTTTCAAAATTTCTTAAGAGACTTACTGACCATACCAATTCAACAACCTGAAAGAGCCAGAGCACCGCAACCTCGAAATAATAATCCATTAAATAATGTTGTTCAAGGATTTTTGAATCAAATTCAACAAGATCCAGGAGAAGGAGTAATTAATATTGAATATCATCGCCAAGGACAACCTCCCATGGTAATGAATGCTGCTAGCAGCAGACCACAACAGGCTCAAGTTCAAATGCAGAATCCAGCTCAGGCTCAACAAGTTCAAAGACGACAACAACCGCAAAGAGATCAACCAATCCAAAGAAGACAACAAAGGCCCCGGCCACTAATGCAAACTCCTCAAAGGACTCTAGTACCAGCTCAACAACAGAACCTGCGATCAACTAATCCTCAGCTACGTCGGATTGATCGTGTTGATCGGTTAGAACGAGAATTGGCTCAGTTGAGACACCATTTAAATCTACAATCTCAACCAGTTGGAGATCCTATACTATCTCAACATCATCTGGTTAGCGATTTGCCGCAGAGTGATTTTCGCGAGGTTGATCTGGGAGGAGGAATTTTTGACCTGAGGCGAGAAAGAGAAAGGCCACGACGATCAGGCAAAACAAGTAATAAGAAAAATTCTAAAGATAAAAAAAAATCTAAATGGAAATTTTGGAAGTGAGTTAAACTTAAAATTAAAATTAAACTAGAATTTCACTAAGATAGCCAATCAGTAATTGATTTGGTTACTATTTCTTTAGCTTTAGGAGCTTTTTCAACTATTTTGAGTTGATTGTAAGTATCGTCCTCTTCTGAATCTGAAGAATCGAGAAAATTAATGATAGATTGGGTGCTTGTTTTTTGTTGATGAGCTCGTCTCAGAGCTTCCCCAAAAACTAAGCGATCAATCTCTTTTTGCTTTGTTTTTTGCATTTTCTTTTTGACCGTCTCTGGTTTGACAAATTTCAAAACCAGATATTTTTCTAAATTCTTGTAGTAATCTGGATCCTTAGTGTAACCTTTTAGCTGAGGTACCGCTAGTTCATAAATTTGACTAACTGGCTTCATAATTTGGTTTTCAAGATAAACTAAGTAATCTGGATTTAATTTTTGATCAATAACATACTGATAATGTTCTATTTTATCTCCTTGAAGAATCTTCTGTTTTGGATTAACTTGTTTAACTTTAACATAAACATATGGGATTCGATCATTAGATTGGGGTTTATTCCCTGGATCTCTCTCACCCATTCGATCAGCTAGAACCTTATGAGCGATTGATTCTGGATCTTTGTAAAAAGACCGCAGAGTCTTGGAAATAACCAACATTTGAAGATCAAATTTACCATCCAGAAGTTGTTCCAAAGATTTCTTCAGAAAATCCACGGAAGCTGTTAAAGATCGTTGATTCATAATGACATCAATGATTCCACCAAAAATGTATTTGACAATTGGTGCATTATCACGTCTTTTTAAAACAATCCCCATACTTTTTTGAACATAGTCATTGACATCAGTCTCGTATAAGTTCCCAACATATCTCTTTTTAGTGAAGAGAATGAAGGGCCAGAATGTTTTTTCATATTCCAGAATATGAGGAGGTTTCAAGTATTTTTGAATTAGTTTTTCAGCATCAATCCCCAATTGAATAGATCTTTGAAGAGCTGGAATACCTTTTAAAGTTGTTCCATTCTGATCAACCAATCTAAATTTGATGAAGATTGAATCTGTATCACCATAAATGACCTCTGAACCTTCGAAATTAGCTTCTACAAAATCACGAGCTAAAGTCAATAACCGGCGGCCAGTTGCTGTCGTGGCAGCGGCGACATCCTTCAAATAAATCGGACTAGTTTGAGCCCCGATTTGACCATACAAAGAATTGGCTGTCACCTTATAAGCGGCTTGTAAACCATCCCAAACAGATTTCTTAAAAGGATCCGTTTCAGCAGCTTTCTTCTTTTTGTAAATTTTCCGAGCCGCCAAGAGTTTCTGCAGAATCATCGGAATGATCCCTTTAACAGCTTTTCCGTTAGCGTCATTTGGAAATTGAACAAAACGACATGTTTTTTGACCAACCGTAATTTTACCTAAAGACTCTCGATCTGGATCAATCCATTTTTTAATGTCATAAACCACATTAAGATAAGTGTAACCAGGCAAATTGTCAAACTTAGGATCCAAAACAATCGAAGTATGACAAAGATTTTCGCTAATCATTGATGATGGATACAAAGACCCATAATCTAAAACAGAAATCGGTTCTTCGAGGTAAATTCCAGGAGTTGGATCTAAAACGATTGCTCCTTCATAACCATCATCATCCTCAGGAATGTAGTCAACTCCAGTGTCATCTAAAGCTGATCCAATTTGAAAATCTTGATCTTGATCTTTTTTCCGAAAGTTTTTAGGACCTTCAGAATCTTCATCATTTTTATTACTTAATTCTCTAATTTGTTTTCTGATCTCACGTAATTTATCATCATCACCATAATCAGATGCTTTTTTCAAAACTGGAACCAAGAAATCATGATCACGGCACTCTTTAGCCACTAAACTAAAGATCTTAACCCCCTGACCTCTCAAAAAGATATACGAGAAGGGAACTGTTGATACATTAGCCATTCCGATGTTATTGGCCACAATTTTCAGTTTTCGCATAATTCTAATACATAAAACACAATCCTGAATACAATAAACTGCAATTGTTCGACGATCATTAGAATCACCTTCTTTTTGCAAACGAAAGATCTCTTTGTAATTAACATCATCTTTGGCCAGGCCCCATTTAGGTCCTTTTGATAAAACCGCTGGGTCAAAGTCTATTTCCAGCTTAATCCAATCAGTTTTTTCGATTGTTTTTTTACCAGTCTTGGAATCAACGGTCTCTTTGGTTCTAGTTTCTTTCTCTAAAACTTTCATTTTATAACCATGATTAAACTTTTTACCATCCTTCGTTTGAGTAACGATAATCCAATTCTCTTTGTCAATCTCACGAGCATTTTTGATTTGAATCCAAGATGGATCGCTCTGATCACAACCAATGATTTTTCCACTGATAAAATGCTCAGCAACACTGTCTAACTTGTAAGATCCCAAATTATGATCTCGCTGAATAACCTTCAACAAATCAATTTGAACCCGACCAACCATGTCAATAAACCTCAAAGTATTATCACCTAAAGCCGCTGATGACAAGGTCTTTTCAAACAAAATTGCCTGATAACCCGGTAATCTACTCAATAAAGAGAACTCATCAACAATATCAAGTTCTTGAGCTCTGTAATACAGAAACGAGTAATCAAATCCAAAGATATTGTAGCCCGTCATAATATCGGGATCTAATCTCTGAATAAAGCTCGTCCACTCCAGTAAAACTTCTTCCTCAGTATCACAACTAACTACCTCAGCTCCCTCGATTGGATCACAACTCTTTAAAGTTACGATGTGACGATATGAAATGTCTTCTTGGCCATAAACAAAGACAACTGTCGCAATTTGAATAACTGGATCACCGTCAACTGGTGGAAAAGCATCATTGAAAAGAGTGGCCATCAAATCAATTAAAACATCCTTAGCAAAGATCTTGTTGTACAAGGCGGTGTGATCAACATCATATCTTTTAGCTGATCTAGTTACTAGGTCCTCCAGCTGATAAATATCCTGTTTCTCACGGTCCCACTTTCGTAAAACCCTTTGGACCACCTCTTTCAACTCCCGATTACCTTTGAATTTAACTATCTTGCGATCACAAATCTTAATTAATTCTTTGACAATACCCATGATATCATCTCGATCTGGTTTGTCTCGATTTGTGGTATACACAAAGTGAATATCCTCGGCTCTCAAAGGGGATTTTATATCAAAAGCAGCCTCAACTAACTTGTAAAAGTAAGTTACTTTGTTCTCCATTGAGGCTTTCAGTGTTTTGATTAAAGCCGCATTGGCTCCATCTTTTTGTAATTTAGTAATTTTAGTTTTTGTTTTGTGATAATGGTTAATGATATCAGTTGCTAATTTGGTATAACCTTTTTTAGCTTGGGGGAAATCACCATGACTACTGTCAGATTCAATATCATATGAAGCAATGATCAAAGGAGCGATATCAGATCTATCACATTTTTTGAGTTGCCTAAAGTTGGTTATGATATCAATTTGACAGGTGCTCAAGGGTTCTTCCGTCAGAGTATACTTTCTTACTCGAACCCATCCAGCAGGTTCAATGTCAAGAATATGCATCACTCTCATGATTGGCTCCAGATTAGATTCGTAAAGAGCTAATCTAATTTTACCACTTCCTAAATTCAAGGGGTTTTCTAAGACTTTTTTGTATTGATAAAATCCAGATTTACTTTTGAATTTTAACTCTACAAAAGGATAATAAGTGTTGTTGGTGAATCCACGAAATTTCTTCCGACGAACAATCTTATGAGAAATTAATGAATCTGTTTCCCATAAAGGAACTGACCGCTTCAAGTAATTAACCATGTCAGCAACCTTCGTGGAGTTCCATGTTTCGGGGATTTTTACATAAAAGTAAGGATGGAAATCAGTTAATGTGGCTGAAACTGATCTGCCTTTTCCACTTACCCCAAATAGTTGAACTCGAAATTCTTTTCTGTATTTAGGTTCGTTTCCATATTTTTTTGCCTCTAAATCAAATGGTTTTTTGTAGTCGTAACTACGCCAATCCGTGATTTGAAACATAAAAGGTTTTGATGAATTGATACGTACCGCATTATCTTCCCTAAATTGAAACTTCATTAATTGAGAATACTGAAAAACTTTTTTATGTTTGATTCAATTTTCTTTTGGAGACTTTTTGCAAGAGAAACAATTCATCGATCAAAATTCATCGATCAAAAACCCAAAACTAAAAATTGAACCACCCTCAGATTAAAACACTATACCACATATTCACAAAAAATGGATAAACACCTAGAAGAGTATTATTATCATAAATTTTCAAAAATGTTTGAATTTGAGAAGGCCATCTCAAATTTAAATGACCTAAAATATACTGGTCGGTGTAGTGATAAATATGATGATAATAAAAAATATTGCTATGACGATCTGATATTATACATCAAAACTGAAAATAATAGATGTTTTTATTATGATTTTCATACAGGCTACACAGATGATTCATATGAATTTATTCCCAGTAGGACTGGTGCTTTGTTAGATATTTCCGATTTTGATATTGAAGGAAATATGATTGATATTAAAGCAAATGAAATAAATCTTCAGTATATTTTGTACCACGAATACAAAAATAATGAAGAATTAAGCAAAAATGTGCTGAAAGAGGCCGGGCTCTCAATGACTTATAAGCATAACCCTCCTCCACCACAAGTAATTTTGTGTAAATTGGTCAACGGTGGTCAACGGATATACTAAAAGCTAATCTAAAATTCTAAAGAAGTTTCAAAGCTTTTCTTTCCAGCAAGTTCTTTTTTCTTTTCAGAGCATATTTGTCCAACCAGATCTGAAAAATCTGACTTAAATCTTTAATCCGATCTGGAATCCATTCATCCTCTGGAATCAATCCCTGAACGTAATCTGCACCCTTTTCACCGCAAAAGCCAATGTAAACACCTCGTTTCTGACCATGATAAAGAATCATCGGATCGAGTTTCAGGTCTTGGACAACCATCTTGAGTTTGGTAGTTTTTGAATCTTTTTTAAGATTTCTTTTCGGAAATTTAGTTTTCAGAAAAGTATCAACTTTTGGCATCAGAGATTCAGGAATATGGCTTGTTCCAAATCCTTGGGTCAGACCAACATACTTGAGTTCTTTGAGTTGTGAATATTGGATTGATTTTCCATTGATTGAGGTCGTCATGATGTATCCCAATGAAGTTTGATATTTTGTTTGAAAATACTGGTAAACCTCAGTTGAAAAAGCCAGCATGGCCAGGAGCTTACCGCCGCAAAAGTTGAAACCAAAAGGTTGAAGTGGAACACAAATGCTAATATTGATCCCTTTTTCTCTAACTTTGGTTTTGTAGCGTCCGTACTTACTTTCTGGGATACCTAGAAAGGTCGTTTTTCCAGGATGCACCAGCAGATCAGTGGTTAGCTGCATAACCCCAAGATACTGTTTGGTGACTGAATCTTGAACTAGAATTTTGCAATTATGACCAGGGACATTGGTTTGTGGCATACTAGAAGTACTGTAGCGATAATATTCAAATCGCCTATGGTCGTCGATTGTTTCAACAAAGATGATGATGGGCAAGAGTTGATCAACTTCAGTTCCCTGATAAATCTGTGAATCATACAAAGCTTGCTCTTCAATTGAATAATCAAGGAGAAATTTATCAAGCTCTGATCGGCGTTTGGCAATAACTGATTCGATAGCGTTAATGGTGGTCAAAGCTATTTTGATTTCACTCGCTAGTTGAGTCATTTTTGATCTCTTCATTTATGGTTTAAATTTTAATCAATTTTACTGGGACTTTTTTCTGACCAAATAGTAAAAAGTAAAAGTAAAAAGTAAAAGTAACCTTAAGATGGGAGAAAATTTTATAAATTTCTTTGTTTTTATAATTCTAGTAATGATTATTTACATGTATTTGGAATCCAGAACATACGAAGTAGCCTACGTCAAATCAAAAAAAGATGGACGAGATTATTTAGTTCGAAACATGAATGATAAAGAGGAAGCAGCTAACCTTCTAGCGACAATTAGAGCAAAACTTATCTCTCTAGTTGATCATTTAAAAGGTGTCAAAGGGAAAAACATCAAAGACTACTTAGGAGCTGATGACACATCCAAAGAGACCCATGAAAATTTTGAAAGACTAATTAAGAGATTTAAGCCAGATAACATCAGTGAAAGCACTCCAAATGATAAATATACTTCTTATTCAGTTAACAAAGGTCAAAAGATTGTTTTTTGTTTAAGAGCTAGGAAAACTCAAGAAAAAATAGTTGATGAAAATATCATTACTTTTGTGGCTCTTCATGAATTGGCCCACATCATGACAAAATCAGTTGGACATACTGAAGAATTTTGGAACAATTTCAGAATTCTTCTTCGAGTAGCCATCAAACTGAAGCTCTACCAACATCAAAATTTTAACAATCGTCCAGTTGATTACTGTGGAACTAAAATCACTGATACACCTCTCAAAGAATCCGTTGTTTGAGCTTACTCTTCTGGTTTTTGATATTTAAAGTTTCTCCAACCATGAAATATTCCATTTGGTTTTAATATTCTGTTTAATTCATCTATAAAAGATTGTTTTTTGTATTTATGGCTCAAACCCAATCCAGTTGTGTCTATTATTTGCTCAAATTGATTATCTTCAGCAAAATACCATGTATCTTGATTTAAGTCATAAATTATATCTGGTTCAACTTCTGGTCTATTGTCAACTGATATATATTCCTGATTAATCCAATTTTCTACTGGGATTGGACTGCATCTAATCGATGATTGGTTCCGTCCGTGTGGATGGTGATATAATTTCCCATGTCCAAGTATTAAAAGCATTTTGATTTATGACTAACTCATAACAAGTCAAAATTAAATCAATTTTTCTTATTCAAAAAATTGATTCGTTTTAATGTTCTGCGGTGACTAAGAAAAATGCTTAGAGTTAATGAATTAATGCTGCATGAAATATTGAGTATACTCTTCAATTACATACTGACTTTTACACTGGTTATTGGTTTAAATGAACTTCTGAAATTACGATATCCGCATGATATAGATTACCATAATGATAACTATCAATACTTGGTTATTTTATCAAGTTTGGGAGTATGCGATTTAATCTTCACTATCTTTTTATGGTGGAGGTGTATTGGGTGTTGTTGGTGCTCATCAACAGACATGATCAGTTTCTATCATTGCCACTGGATAGCTAATATTTTTAAAATTATGGGATTTTTAATGATTGTCAATCATACTTTTGATACCTCAAGACCGATGCTTCAAATTCAAATCTTTATCTTATTCGCTCTTGGAGGAATGGTAGCTTCATTTGTGATTCATATTTTATTTAAAAAAATATATTCAAGTGGAATTTGCTCTTTAACAGACAATGTAATGCGCCATGAATATGAAGATATTGAAGCCTTACAGAGCAATGAAGCTTGATTAAAAATTTTAAAAGTTTTATTGAACTCCTCAGTTTTTTTATTTTCTCTTTAGTAAAATATAATCAGATGTTTGATTTATTAAGTAATCTCTTTACTCAATCTGGTGGGGCTAAGAAATCCCACAAAAAATCCCAAAAGAAATCTCAAAAGAAATCCCAAAAGAAATCTCAAAAGAAATCCCAACGGGGTGGAGCCTGCGGATGTGCCGGAAAAAAGACTGTCCAAAAAGGAGCAGGATGTCCTTTGAAAAAGCAACAGGTTGGTGCTGGCAAAAGAAAACAAAGCAAGAAACAAGGCAAGAAACAAAAGGCTAAGAAACAAGCCAAAAAGCATTAAATCATGACTTAATCTTGAGTTAATCTTGAATAAAAAATTTTGTTATTTTAATTATTTATTAATTTCCAAGCTGAATTCTCAAACTGAATTCAGAAACTTAAACAATTGACGACGTCTTGACCAGGGTCTCAACATTGTCCAGAATCTTGACGTTATGTCCGTTGCTGATGGCAATGAACTTCAGGAAGGTTCCTTTGTTTTGAACATCGAATCGGCTGAAGATGACAGCCAGACCAGCTGTTTTTGCGTTTTCGGCAATTTGTCCTGCTTCAGCATGAGCCTGAACAGTTAGACTGTCAACAATCGCGACTGCTTGCTGGCCAACCAGGGTTGCATTGGCGTTGATTAGAGCAACCAATTGAGCAGTTTCTTCAGAGGTCAGAATGGCTTCTTGGTTAATTTGTTCCTTAATGTTGGACTGAATTTGGACTGCAGCGGCAAGATTTTGAGCATCAATCTGTCCGCTAAAATCGGGATGTCCCAATTGAAACTTGTGTGCTGGAACTTCCATTCCAATTTCGGCTAGATCATCTCTGACGGCGATCCAAAGGGCGTCTTGAACTTCAGCGCGTTTTCCGAAAAAATCACCTGTTTCATAGAGAGGGGTGGTTTCTTTGATGGCTGCTGTTGCCCTAACCAAAACTTGCGAGTGGTAGTTGGTTGAAAAGGATTCAAAGATGTCAGCGAGTGACTCTTGCTTAATTCGATATTGAAAGTTGCAATTCAGGCCAAATTCTAGGCCGTTCTTGGAGGCCACTGAGAGACGAGAATTTCCGGAAAAATCAACACTTTGAAAAGTCGATGGGAAAATAATAAATTCATGGCTGACACCAAGGAAATGCATCCCACGATAATAAACTTCGCCAGTATCAACATCATTACGGAGAGTGCTCTTATCAAACCCCAGCTCATTGTGCTGAAGACCATGATAGGAAACCCCAACCAGGATTGCGATGAAAAATGCAGCTACACCAAGCACTGACAAAATAATAATACCATTGCGACGACCGACACAGTCATAGCAGTTAGTTTCTTCTTGACTCATTTTAAAGTTGTGAATACTTCTTACTTTATTATCGATTGAAGTTCAATTTTTTGTCTCTTAAATCCAGGAAAAGAAGCCAAAGAATTGCTTCTAAAAATTGAATTCAAATGCCTCCTAAAATCAAAGTATAATCATAATCATGGGACTTTCATGTACACAACGTACCCGCATATGGCTCTTTTGGGGCGCAATTGCTGCGGTAATTATCGGATTCCTCCTCCTTGTTACTCTATTACCCTTGTCATTTGAAGAGGTCAATCATGATGAATATGGCATTCACTGGCGGAATGTTCTTCATAAGCTTGATGGCAATACCCCACTGGAAGAAGGGCGTCACCTATTGGCTCCAGACAGTAAGATTTATTTCTATCCATCAAAACATGTTCTCAGTGAGGATCAATACTTTTGTATGACATCTGATGGGGTGGAAATCGCCATTACCATCGCCGTTCAATATGTTTACAGCAAACAAGAAATTGTCCCTTGTTTCAACGAGTTTGGTGAATCTGATCGTTCTAAAAGCTTTGTCGAGCTGACAATTGTTGATGCGGTCCGAGATGCTTGTGCCAATGTAACCGCAGCTGACTTCTTTGCCCAGCGAGGAACGGTTGAAAATCTGATTGTTAACTCAGTCAGCCAACATCTGATCGATTCGCAATCTCACGTCACAAGCGGTGGAGCGACTCAACTCAAGAACTTTGAATATCCAGACGCTTTTGGTAACATCATTCAACAAATCCAAACAACAGAACAGGAGATTCAGGTGCTCATTAACCAGCGGGCTCAACGAATCACTGAAGCTGAAACAGATCTGGCTCGCGAACTGGTCTTGAAAGAGACTCACATCAGGGAAGCTGAGGTCAATGCTGATGGTATCATTTTTCAAGCTGAACAGGCCGCAATTGCTCAAGCCACTTTTTGGAACAAAACTGCTGATGCGTATGAACTAGCTTTCTTGAATTATAAGGGAAACAGTTCAGCAACTTTTGATGAGTTCATTACTGATTACCTAATGACGTCATTGCTCTCACTGTTTGATGCACCAGTTGTCTCTTTGACAACCGCTACTTAAGAGGCCATTTAAGTCACCACTTAAACAGTTAGTTAAATTACCAAAACAGGATATAAATAATTTGATTTCAACTAGATTAATTAATTTTTTTTTTATTCTCATCTATTAAATAAGATAATATGTCTTTGGTAGGAGATTTTTATAACCAAAAAATTTATAAGGTAAAACATATCCATAGCAAGGAAGAGGATGACCACGATCTTTATATTTTTGTGGGTAACCATCATCCAAGCAATGTCTATAAGATTTTAAAGAAAATTGAGAAGAATGGTTATAGCGATTTGTCCTTAAACGAAACTAAAGAATTGGGAAAACATGTATCCAATTTTAAAACTAAATTTGGCCACTTAAATCCAGGAAGAAGCCACTTTGTGCGCGATTTTATTTATGATGATGATAGCATTAATTTACTTCGAATGAAGCTTAATTATCATCTTAGTAAAATGAGCAAAAAGTCAGTTGGGATTCATTCTCAACATTTATGGGTTGAAACACGACACATCAGCTTTATGTATCTAGTCCAATTCATCAACCATTTATTGGGACGAGACTCCGAAATTAAAGTTGATGATCTAATCCTAAAGCTACAAGTAATTTTAGACGTGCCATCACAAGGAGATCTCGAAACATTCGTTCGTCATCAATTCAAAGACAAGTACCAAAATTCAAATAAGGAAGTCAACTTATTTTCTCAAGATTTTTATTCACCAGATGTTCTAGTCGACAATGAAGAATTTAAATCCCTGATGAGCACCCGCCTGTTTGTTCTGGGACGAGAATATCAAAAGAATCTGCGGATTTCATCCAATAATTACATTGATTACCCTCTTTATGTAGTGGCTAATCCTTTTTCGGATATTGTTGATTACTCTGATAAAGTTGTCATGGATCAAGCCAGTAATCAATACTCCAAAATTCTGGCTGATTATGATTCAATTAATGATAACACCATTAATCTAGTCACTTATGATGATTTTATGGTTAATGCTGATATCTCAAACCAACACGATATTGCAACCCTGTATTGGGATGATTTAGCTCAAGATTATACCGCTGGTCAACTCAAAAATGAATTTGAGGCCACTGAAGAAGTTATTTCTAGAATCATTGATGCAGACACCAAACTCCTTCAGCTTGATGCAAATCAACGGGAGAATTTCAAAAAAAATAAGAATCTAGTCAAATGGAAAGGAGCTTACCAACTCAATCACCTTTTGGTTAGTATCAACGATCATAACTATCCAGGAACAATTGATCTTTCCAAACTATTCAATCTGTTTGAAACTGATCATAATGTTCCTTTTGTTAAGTACATTATTAATGATACCAATAGTCAATACAAGATTTTCAAACCTTTTTTGAAAAGACACAGTTTTAAGTTGAAGATTATTGCCTCCTGGAAACACAACTATCATCATAATGATGTTATTTATCCTCATTCTAAAAAGTGTTTGGTCTTTAAGATTTTACTGGCCACTGAACATAAGAAATTGTTGGAGAATTATGTTTCGCTGAGTGTTTATGAAAATGGTTATGTTATGATTGATTTTAATTTCAGAGATCCAATGACGGTTAAGATGGCTAAGAAGAATATTGAACATATTAGTACTTTTATTCATCGTCTTCGTAAATTTCTAGATGGAAATATTCTAGCTCAACCCGAAACAAATTTAATTTTTCAAACAAATCTCAGTTCAAATCTGTTAAAAACTAAAATCCAAAATGTCAGTCTTGATAATTCTATTGAAGTTGAATCCAATTTAACCTTGGCTGATCTCAATGAGCGAATCCAGGATTTCTTCCCATACTTCTATGGTTATCTCAGAAACAATGTTTTGAAAATTATTTACAAGAAGGTCAGTAATTTCGATGGAAGTGCCTCAATCAACAACTTCATTAATAAATTATTTGACAAAAATAAAAGAGCTTTTGAAGGACAAAAATCAAAATATTTGAATATCCTAGAAAAGATCTTTTTGATCAACCGGGCAAAAGCAAAAGATGTCTTGGATCATTTTAATCCTCAAGATATTCCAGAAAATATCAAATATCATTTCTTGCATGGAGTTGATATCACAGTCACTCAAGAGAACAAGAAATTCATCATTCAGATTGATAATCTTCATCGGATGGAACAAATTAAGTTCATCCATTATCTCTTTAATTTGTTGTTCCATCCAGAATATCAGAAAAATCGTAATCAAGAAGATTTGATGGAACTCGAAATTGAAGAAAGTGTTCCTGGATCAACCTTGGAATCAGATGAAGTTGATCTTGGATTTGATTTTGGTGAACTAGGAATTGATGACTTAGGTCTTGATGTTGACCTTGAATCAGACTTCAAAAATGAAGAAAAAGCCAAGAAAGCTCAAGCTGATGCTGCTCCAAAAGAAGAGAACCTAATCATTGATTCTGATATCAAAAAGAAGGGAACTGATATGCATCACATTAAGTTTACCACTTATATGGCTCAGATGCGTGAAAAAGCTGATCCTGGACTTTATAAGGTTGAAGACATTGGAAACCTAGATGATCAAGCCAAACAAGGTCAAGGATGGAAGTACAGTCGAACATGTGACAGTACCCAAATGAGACAACCTTACATTATTTCCAAAGACAACTTAGATAAAATTAAAGATCCGAAAGCAATTACTGGTTACATTAAATATCGTGATCATTACTACATTTGTCCTCGTATTTGGGATTATAAAGCCAATATGCCTATTTCAGTAGATGAATTTATTGCCAATGATCTTAAAAGTCCTTATACCAAGGGAGAAGCGTTGCCATATGAGAGAAGAAATAAAGAATTCTTAGGTGATAAATACACTGTTATCATTAGAAGACCAACTAGTGAAGCATATTGGCGTAAGGAGAATGTTGAGAAAGGATGGCCTGACGCGTTGAAGAATACTGGAGCAGAGGCTTTTCCAGGATTTATGAAACCTAAAAATCATCCTAAAAACCTTTGTGTACCGTGTTGTTTTTTGAAAGAACCTGAAGATTATGATGTCAATTCTAAGGATGTTCAGGGATTTCAGAAACCGGTTGGTCATGATGTTTGTGATGTCCAATCTGAGTCCGAAAAACCTAAATCCAGTCATGATACGGAAGAATTTAATGATGAAATCACTTGTCGTAATGAGAATTATATTAAAACTGATTCGGCGGTCCTAGATAATTGCCGTTATGGTCAGTTGCCGGATAATCTGAATACTTTATTGAGAAATCATCAGGAAATTTTAATTTCTTCTCATAATAATTCTTTGCATAAGTATGCGAATTGCTTTTTGAGACGTGGTGTGTATAGTGATAAGAATAGTTTTTTGCGGTGTGTGGCCAGTGTTAAAGAAACTATTTCATCTGGTGGGGTGACTTACAAGACTTTAATCAAAATCATCACTGACAACTTGACCCCAGAAGTTTTTGTCACCCTCAATCAAGGTTCACTAGTCAATTTATTCAAATTTACACATAACTTACCTCACAATCGAAACCAAATCCATCATTTAGGGACCTTTATTAAGAAATATCCAGCTTTTGTAAAATGGATGGGATTGAGCAAAATTAGCGTCTCGTCTTCAGCTGATATTCTCAAACTAAAGAATAATCGAGTTAAACTGCATAAATTTAAAAAATTATTTGTTGTTTTCAGCGCTTTCCATAACTTTATACAATACTGCAATGACGATAAAGTAATCAAAAGACATGAATTCTTCCTTGATTTAATTAGCCGAAAACTACCTTGGTTATTCCCAGATGGAGCAAATATTATAATTTTTGCCAAAGAAACTAATAACATTTTCTGTAACCCGTATGTCAATAATGCTGATAAACCAATCATCATGCTTCTTTATGACTCAAACGGCAAATTTGAACCAATCTTTCATGCCCAATCAAAAGGAAATATCATACCAAAAGGATTAATTCACATTAATCATGAAATTAATATGTCAAACAAGAATCTTCTATTTTTGAAGAATCATCTTAAGAATCAATTGGTTAACGCCAATCTCTTAAAGGATACTCAAAAAAGATTAGGAGTTATCAAAGAAATTGTTAATATTCACCTCAATAATTGCTCTGAATTACCTAATTCTCAATATGGATCATACAAGTTGCTACCAAATGCCTTTACAGTTTATAATGAATTATTGAAATTATCAACTCAGGGATATCCTTACTTGAAACCAGTTGGACAAATCACAACACCACATTGTTCAGCTTCATTTTTAGTAACTGTCAAAGGAATGATGTTTCCTGTTCGACCCAGTGGAGCAATCATGGAAATTAAAAACTATGATAACTTGGAATACTTTAACCTTTTAGGTAGCAGCCAAAAATCTGAATCTAAATCTGAATCTAAATCTGAATCTAAATCTGAATCTAAATCTAAATCCAAGTCTAAATCTAAATCCAACTCCAACAAGAAGTCACCTCTCAACAAAACAAATATTCTCGAAATTCTAAAACCGTTAAGTGTTTTCAATAAAAAAACTAAAGGAAAATACTCTTACAAACCAGCTTCATTGTTAGTAACTGATCAAAATCCAGAAATAGTTCTGGCTATTCTATTAGAAAATGGAGGATTAATCCCCCTCAACCCAACTCACGTCGACAAAATCCTTGAGGTGGCTGAATCTCTTAAATTGAAATTAAATATTGAGGTTAAAGAAGTTTATTATGAGGCTGATTATAAGATCACAGATCACAATGAAAGCAATGATGATCGAATTGATAAATTAAGTGAATACAAGAGATTTGAACATTTGTATCAACATTTTAAGTATGAATTTACTAAATTTATTGGTCATAATCAGAATCATGCTTACCGTAATCAAATTGAAAAATTAATTGGGGTTGGTATTAGAGACTATGGTTTAATTGTCAAGAAGCTTAAACCTTTAATTATGAAAATACTTGATAATTCAATGAAGGTTGTTCATGAGAAAAATACTAGTTACACTAAAAAGAAATATACTTTGAACAAATGTAATAAGTTTACCCAGAAAAAATGTCACAGTCATCCTTTTTGTGCTGTTTCTAAATCAAAATTATGTCAATTGAATTTGGAAAGTACCTTCTGGACGGATCTTTTTGTTAATCGTCTTTGTGAAGAATTAATAAGAAACCGCAATTACAGTAACCGCATAATTCAAGGAACTTATAAACCAACATTTTTTCAAGAGGAAGGACTTCGCTTGTCAGACACCGAAATCTTTTTGACTAATGAAACTTTTTATTTAATCAAGCAAATTTACAAATCTTCTAAGTATCATCAAGAAATTGACATCTTTGACACGGTTGAACTAGAACATACTGCTGACCGCTTGATCAAGATCCCCTACAAGAAGGGTGCTGAACACTCAGCTGATGTTGGTGAGGCAACAGAATCATCTGATTCGGGAAGTAGTGAAGGAGTGGTTCAATTAACAGATCTGAGTGGAATGAAGAGGAAATTGAAGAATGTTTATGCGACAATCTTTGATAAAGATGGAAAGTATCGATCTCAATATCAGGCTGGACCATGTATTTTCCCGTATGTTTATGGTAATACCAAACAATTATTCTTTGATTGTAATAAGGATAAGGATGAAGGACAGAGATGTCCTGTTGAGGTGGATAAAAATCGTCGTGCTTTGAAATGGGGATTCTGTCCTGCGGATCCTAGAGAAACTCGTAAGCAACATGGTGTCAAGGATATTTTTGCTAAAGCAACTAATATTAAGGGTAAGATTGACAAAGGTTTTAAATCTGGAAAATGTATCTTCCCGTTCAGATATCATCCAAGTTATGATTTATCATGGGAATGTGTTTCAACCAAACATGGTCAAGGTCAAAAATGGTGTGCAACTGGCCTTAAGAATGGACGCGGAGTTGTTCATGAATTGCCAATTGCGGCGGATCGTAGTGATCGAATTTTCCAAAAGAAATGGGATTGGAATTCTCTCTACAATCCAAAAGGTGAATTCAATGATGATTTCTTGCGATACCAAAACAGAGGATATTGTCCAAGCGATAAATTCAAAGGCAAAGGTTTTATTACGCTTGAAAATTTCAATATGAACAAGTGTCATCAAACTGATTCGAAAGGTGGTTATAGTAAAAAACTTTTGAAACAGTTTGCCTCTGAACAACTTGGTATTCCATCAAAAGATTTGGAAGGAAAAAAGAAAGAAATGATTTGTCAAATAATCAGTGAAAAAATTACTCAAATTCGAACAAAATCCGGATTAACTGGTCAAAGTCCATTATCAATTTATCAAAAGGATCCTAAACTATGTGAAAAAGGTGAATCTGGTGGGGGTTATTATCTAGGTCATTTAAGAAAGATGGCTAGTAAATATTTTGGAATGGATCCAGATATGGCTAAATCAGCTTCCAAAAAGGATCTTTGTGGGTTCATTGTACCAATTGTCGATTCGGAACTAGAAAAGGTAGAAAACAGACAATCCAAACCATCAGTTAAACTCAGCTCAGTTTATCAGAAGAATCCTTATTATTGTGAGGAAGGACCTAGAAAAGGTGGTTACACGTTGAAGAAGTTGAAGGAGATTGCCACAACTTATTTTGGAGTTAATCCAACTTTAAACAAAAAAGAAGAAATTTGCTTGATTATCCGAAATGCCTTAGAAAAAGAAAAATTAATTGAGGAAAGAACTATCCATCATGCAGACGCATCTTCAATGGATTTAACTGATGATATGGAACAGACTTTGAGCGACTTAAAGAGTTTCAAATCAACGGCAAGTAAAAAATCATCTAAAAGAGGATCACGCAAAAATTCCAAATCCAAATTCTTTTTGGATGGACCCCGGAAAAAGACTTTGAAGGGGCGTTGAGATCTTAAGTTTTTTTTTAGTTTTATTTAACTTTTATTTAACTTTTATTTAACTTTTATGTTTTAAGATAAATCCAAGACCAGCTTTGGCCCATTGTATTTTTCTGATTTGTGCTCAAAAGATTGAGATTGAAAAGATCTAAATTAATGTCTGGAGTAATAATAAAGATGAACCTGGCATCATGTCAAGAATGGGATAAAGAGGTCAAAACGTACCTTTCGGCTACTAAAATGTTTAATTTTTTCTTGGATGATCCTCTGTTGGATTATTTGGATAAGTTTGCGCCTGATTTAGGTTTTGAGCCCTCAGATACCCCAGAGGAAATTCAATATATCATGCAGAAAGGAATTGAATTTGAAGATAAAGTTATTAAACTTATTCAACAAACCATCCCGATAACGACCATTGAAGATCATGAAAGTTGGGTTGATGGATCATTAAGCACCCTCCAGGCTATGAAAGCGGGTGCTTTAATAATATATCAAGGTTATCTTGTTAATCCATCCAACCAGACTAAGGGAAGACCAGATATTTTGATTAGATCAGACATCATTAACAAATTAAAACCAGGATTAGTCAGTGCTGCTGAGGCAACCGTTAATTCTACTTTTGGTCCATGGCACTATCGTGTTATCGATGTTAAAATGTCCAATATCAGTCTAACCGCCAATGGTAAATATATCTTAAACAGTAAATTATACAAAACTTACAAAGCGCAAGTTTTAGTTTACAATTTAGCTTTGGGATATTTACAGGGATATCAGCCCGAACAAGCTTACTTACTTGGTCGGGCATCACATAACTATGATAATTCATTAGTCAATTCAAATTGTTTTTCTTCCGTTGGAATTATTGATTATGGCGACCATGATCAAGATTACTTGATTCGACTCGGAAAAGCTCTTGAATGGCATAAAACTCTTCAGAAAATGTCCTTACCAGTTCAAACTCAATCTGGTCAATATGATTGGGCTTCTCTGGATGATCAAGTTCAAGATTTAAATCTGTCAATCAGACCGAACATGAAGAATTCTTATGGTTATAAGTGGCAAAGTCTTAAAAATGATATTGCTAATCAAACTCAAGATTTAACTCTGTTATGGAATTGTGGGCCAAACCGAAGAAGAGCCGCAATGGATCAAGGAGTTACAACATGGCCGGATTATTTAGGTTTTTGTCAAGAAAATGAGGGAAAGCAGAATGCCATTATGAGTCAAATTATTGAAACAAATATGACCCAAGATAAAACGGTCGTTTACCCTGATCAATTAGATCAGGAGTTTTTGAGTTTTTTACCTAAAGTAGGGGATCCTTACCTTGTTTTAGATTTTGAAGTATCATCTAATCTTAATGATGATTTTACCAATTTACCAAACGTGAGTGGTCAGGAACTCATCTTTTTAATTGGTGCTTCAATGGTCATTCCATCTGATCAAGGTGTTCAGTATAGGTATTTTCCTTTTCTGATTGATCAAATGACTTTAAATTCGGAACTAACCCTTCTCAATAAATTTATTAATTGGATTGTTGAGATTGAAAAATTAATTGGTCCGGTGACTTTTTTCCATTGGTCGAAAGCTGAACCTGTTTTCTTTGAAAAGATGGTTGAACGACAATGGGATAGTTTAACCGAAAATGATCACAATATTTTAGCCTCAATTCAATTCTCCGATTTACTAACAATCTTCCGCTATCAACCCATCACAATTAAAGGTTCTTTTGGGTTTGGCTTAAAAAGCGTTGCTAAAGCTCTTTACCGTCACAAACTAATTCAAACAACCTGGAGCAATCAAGATATTAATGGATTTGCCGCCATGCTGAGAATGACCCGCTACAACGAAGAAGCCGTTCAACGCGGAATTGCATTAGATCAATTTCCAGGAGTTCAAGAAATAGTGCACTACAATATGGTTGATTGCCAAGTCTTAGCTGAAATAATCATTTTTTTGCAACAGAAATATGTAATTGGGATTTCTAAAGAGGAAGAATTCGATTTGTAATTGAATTGAACTGAATTGAATTAAATTAAAAGTCAAATAAAAAGTATAAGTTTAAACCATTTTGTTTTTTATATTTTATCTAGTATATAATATTTTTACATGACCACATCTAAGTCATTTAAAAATCCTTCCGACAAGGATAAGATTACTTCACCCCCAACTAAAACCGTCTCTGAACCTGAAACTGCTGCCAAGCCGGCAAAATCTGGTTCTAAGAGAATTACTAAGACTGAAGCTCAGCAGTCAAGTTTGAGCCGAAAACAGAAAAAGTTAATCACTCGATTAAATTCAGCTTATTGCCGAACTGGTAAAATGGAACGCGTTTTACCAATTCTAACTGGCAAATCCAAAATATCGCTTCGTTTAATTGATTGGTTTGTGACTAATTATGCTAAAGTTAATAACACACATTACAATTTAGCAATTTACAAGGTCAAGAGAGAAGAGAAAGAGTCTAATAAGACTGTGGCGAAAGTTCTTCCAAAAGGAATTAAAGGAAAAAAGCTAGTTCAACCGAAAACAACTCAAAAGAAAAATGATAAAGATGCTAAATCCAGTTATTTTCATGATTTATTTTTTGTTTATCCCAGTTACCGACAAGAGCTCAAAACTAATTCTAAAAAGAGATTTGATGTTTTCTGTCGCAATGGATCAATTAATTATTATTATGATGACAAAAAATTCATTGAAACCAATGATGGTCAGCTAAATTTCTTTGATTGGGCTGACAATACTTTTGTAATTGATTACATTGAAGATCATTATGATGAAATTGAAAAGGATATGGAAGCTCGAAATGCTAAAAAAAGTAAATCTCAAAAGAAGGGTAGCGCTCATGGTAAGAAAAAGGCTAAAACAATTGCGGTCTGTACCCCTGCGGCTAAGGAAACTGAAAGTCAAAAAGCGAGCAAAAGGCGTGAAATATCAGAGTCCGCTTTGAAAACTGTTCATCACATTCCCCACCGAGCTATCATATCATTTGATTGATTTGATGATTTGGTGATTTGATATCTTTTTATAAATTAAACATCATTTGAATTTCACTTAACCAAAAATGAAAACAGAAATGAAATTAGAAAAGAAAAATTCTATCCGCAATTTGATTAAAATTATTAGTGTTTTTTACACCACCTGGACACTTCTATTTTGGCTGATAGGAACATGCTTTATGTTAAGGGGATTATATGTTAACCGTATTGGAAATATACTTTTAGTGATGTTAACTTTTATTTCAGTTGGTGGATTTACCATTGCCCACATTTATCCCAGGGTGCTTTGTCATCCATACACTGGTCAGTGTTTCTGCGGTTGGAAAAGTAAACTGATTGATCTTTTTACACATCATTTTCCTTTATTTATTCATTTGCTGCTATTATTTGAAGGAAAATGGGTTTTAAAAAAAAGATATATAACAGAGGGTTTTTTGTGGGTCATGCTCATGGTCATGTTTTATATGTGTGGTTTCAACCCTTGGAAAATTTATTTATCCACTAAAGCTCGCCGAATTAGTAGTGAATTAAATTCTAATTCAGTCTAACAAACTGGTTCTGGAGCTTTACAAGTTTCATCTGGATCAATTTCGTTTTGTTTGCATTGAATTCCAGAATCTTCTTTGCAGCACCTGGTTTGGCGAAAGGTTTTAGTGCCACAATCTAGCTCACAATTTGATTGCTTAAATCGCCACCTTTTACTACCCGGCTTACGGCAATACCATTTGCCACCCAAATTTTTGGCAAAGTTCTGCTGCATATTGACTCGACCTTGGGCGGACCAAGCAATCCCAATACTAATGTAATTGTAGGTGGGTGATTTCATAGTCATCCAGTGTCCTTTTTGACCATCCTTAATCCCTTCATTCCACATGGCTCTCAGGCAATTATCAACCTGTCCTTTGACCGATTCTTTGGTCAGGTGTTGAGCGGTGTCCCAACGGCCCCAACTAAAATGTCCTCTAGCGCAACAACTATTTTGAGCAGCTGCACCTTTCCAGGGACAAGTGAACGAAAACGCATGGGCCGCAGCACATCCACCACCAAGAGCATAGTTATTGACTAATGATCCCATGGCCGCTTCACCACTACAACGGGTGTTACCATAGGCGTGTGTCAAGGGGGAAAGTCCGCCAGGGCCGGCTGCTAGAACATCTGGATCATCAGTGCCATCCAAAAACTTCAATTCACCAGATCGATACTTATTGATCTGATCAACAGTGTAGTCAGCAATCTCAATCAAATCGCATTTTGTCAAACCAGTAGGTAGGATCACAAAGTCATATCCCACCGGAGGATTATCAGGGATTGGGGAAGGGAAAGTACCAGAAGGAGGCAATCCACGAATACGAGTAGTTGTTCCATCGATCTTTTGGTAATATCCTTTGATTCTATGGTTAATACACTTGGTTTTTTTGGCCTTGACCTTGGTTTTGACAAATGGTTCAAACTCAAAATTGTCTGTAATGGCTGTGGATGGTCCAAGCTCAAATTCATCAAGATCCATATTTCCACCTTGCTCGGCATAATCACGATATTCATCCGACTCAGCAGAAGCTCCAGATGTTCTCTGGAATAGAACTGAAATGATGAGGAGGTAAAAGGTTAATGTAAGTGGGTTCATTTTCATTTTGCTGTTCATAGCTGTAAATGATGTTTGACATATAAATAAAAAACTTTCAATTTTTATAAGATAAAATTTTCCAAAAGTTCTGAAGTTAACTCTAAAAAGTTGGTTCTAAAAAGGTTGGTTCTATGATGGTTCTAGAACTGGGTTTAAAACTAAATGTATCTAAACAAAATACATATTCTTCCAAAACTTTATTTGGAGCTAACCTAAAATCTTTTTTAGACATTTCTAGGACCATTACAAGTCCTTCTAATGGATTTTTAACTCGAACGGCGATAAGTTTGTCTCGATCCAGTTCAACATAGCAAGTGGTTAAAAAACCATCTCTTAATAATTTCTTTCCCATTTTGGAGTCCTTATCAATAATAATTTTTTTCCCACGTGGTAAAAGAGCTGAGCTCAAATTCATCGTTTTAAAATTTAAAATAATCGAAGTTAATCACTTCAATTTTTAACTAAAAATTGAAGTCATATAAAGAATCCTTTTTCTTAATCTTAATTAAGATGATCTTATCTATTGCGAAAGATGTTATTGCTTTTGGAGCAATTAATTTAGCTTATTTTACAGCTTTGGAAGTAAATCCTAAAACCAAGGGGATTGTTAGAAGACCGGACAGTGAAAATAATAAGAAATTTTCTCCAGAAAGCATCAAAGAATTCATGCTTAGTCCCTTTCGGTGTAAACCAGGAACTAATGAATTATGGAAGCCCCAGAACTGGGATATTAATTACCCGGTTGTAATGGTTGGATGTTTTGGAGCTTATAAATGCTTGTTAGGTTAAGTTATTAGATTAAGTTAGGGTGAGCAGTTGGACTTGCTTCCGATGCATCAGTACAATCTGAGACTCGGGCGTATTGTTCAGGAAGGCTTAGACTGTTAACATTCATGCCTTTAATTGTTACATAATGACATTTACCTCCTTTTTGTTTACCTCCTTTTTGTTTTTTGGATTTCTTAGATCTTGGCTTGGCCTTGGAAGCCCGAGCGGTGGATTTCTTTTGACTTTTTTTTCCTTTTCTGGCTCCACCAGCTTTGGTTGAAGCTTGTTTAGTTGAAGCTTGTTTAGTTTGTTTAACTGGCATTCTTATACTTTTGGAGGAAGAAAATATTCTTCTAATCCTTTGAAAAATTTATAATAATCATCAGCAAGGTGCTTTTTCCACCGTTTTAATAATATATCTTTCAGGGAATCCATCAGATAAACATCTCTAATTTCTCCTGGGAAACCGTCAGTTTTTTTTAAATACATTTCTAGGTATCGGGCTAGATTTTTAAAACGGTTGATATCTAGCCGATAAAAAATTTCGGGGTAAACATACCAGTCTTCTAATCCTAAATCCTTTAATTTTTCACAAAAATCCTCAAAACGGGGATCTCTGATTGAACTAAATGAATTGAAAAAATCTTGAGCAGTCAATCTTTCTCTTAATTCTTCGGGTCTCAAATCACTTAGCGTGTATGCTTTCGGTTGTTTTATTAATTTTCTTGACATTGCAATTAAAGTAATAAAACGAAAAAAAATATGCAAAAAACGCACTCCAACTAAAAATTAACTTAGTTAAAACACACTGGTTTGACTGGACTTTGACGATACTTCAACCATGTAATATTTCCATTAATTGAAAAATTACTGCTTCATAATGGCAATAATTGAGCCGGCTCAAATGTACTTGATGATCAACCTCAGCGGTCATCTCAACTATTTTGATTTTTTGAGTATCTGTCAATTTAGATTTATTAATCAAAGACATAAACTTCTTAGTATATTCTGGCCAAGTAATTGGTGATTGATACATGACCATAATCATTGAACGAATAACATTCAAATCTTTTGGATCTCCTTTGATCGCAAAATTAAGTAAATAACATAAATATAATCGATAACTATCTGGATGTTTCTTCTTTAATTTAGGATCTGAATCCAAAGCTTCCAAAAGATATTGATTAAAGTAAGCAACCATCATTTTTAAATCACCATTGGTTTCATGATGAGTTTTAGCAATTTTTCCTTTGGTAATTACTTTCGCTTTTTGAAATTTATTTGGAACTATTTTCAAAAAATATTTAGTTTGGTCTTCGAGGCTTGGTCTCGGAACTCGATATTGAGCCATTAAGCCTTTCAATCCCTGACCCAGTTTGTGTAATGAACATGTTGTTCCTATAATGCATGTTAATGATCGTCGTTTTTCGATAAAACATTTGACATAGTTCAGAGTTTGAGTCTTCAAACGATCCATGTGCATTATCATAACGTAGTTAATGTGACTTCCTTCAGAATCAATTTGCTTTTTAAGAAACTCAACAATTTTATCATCATTGACTGTATCATTCATGATTGTTAAGTATCGACTAGTATAAATTGCACCCACTTTTTCAATTGTAAAATCCAGTTTTGAACTTTTATCAACTTTTTTCTTTTTATCATGGGTTTCATTGGGAGTTAACTTTAAAACTTCTGATCCATAAAGATGTTGCAAATATGCCATGGCCAACGTAAACTTACCGCTTCCAGAAGGTCCGTAAAAAAGCGTGTCAAATAATGGATCTTCTAACGTCATTGCTTGGAAGGGTTTGATATATTTTGTTTGAAAATCTAATTCTAGGAGTTTGGGATAATTGTTCGGTTTAATTAGATCCTTGACCAAAAAATTCATTGTTTTGCTGATTGCTTCGTTTTGAATGAAGTTCAATTTTCTCTTTTAAGAGGAAAATGTCAGCTTATATTTTTAAATTACCTCCGAACATAGAAGCCGAAAAGCTTTCTAGGATCAGTGATTTGAGGACTATTTCTCTTTTACTTCCAACTCGTCAGCGTCCTTCAAATATGAGAGCCTTATGGAATTCAGTTCAAAACACATCCGACTATCCTAAGCAGCTTGAGATTGTTTTTTATATGGATGATGATGACCAGGAATCAATTGAAGAAGCCAAAAAATTAGGTCATGAATTTCCGGGACAAATCAAATCAATTGTTGGTCCTAGAATTTGTTTATCTGAAATGTGGAATAAAGCATATGAAAAATCGACCGGGGATATTCTAATGCATTCCGGGGATGATATTATTTTTAGAACTGATCATTGGGATACTTATTTACGTCAAATATTCTCTCAATATTCGGATCGAATTTTATTTGCTTTTGGAGATGATGGGGCGATTCATCAAAATCCATTCGGAACACATGGATTTCTTCATCGAAATTGGGTTAAAGTAGTTGGCTATTTTGTACCACCTTATTTTTCATCTGATTACAATGATACCTGGTTAAATGAAGTTTCCGGAGTTTTGAAAAGAAAAGTTTATATTCCAGATATTTTTACGGAACATATGCATTATACCCTAGGCAAAGCGGAAATCGATCAAAATACATTGGATCGATTAGAAAGACATGAAACAGATCATGTTGAAAATCTCTACAATTCCTTAAAACAAAAAAGAATTCATGATGCTCGCCAATTATTAAACTATATTCTTCAGCATCGGTAAAATAAAAATCTTTAAAATAGATTAAAGAACTGATTTCAATCAATTCAATCAATGTCTGGAATATGTCAAAAAACGTTAAATGATATGGCTAATATGAGCCAATTAGGAAGTTTACCTGTCAGCAAGGAAGATTTTATGTTATGTATCGCTGCCGCTGTTGTTGCCTCATTAGGATTTATGTATGATAATTATTCAGTTATTTTGGGTAGTATGTTAATATCTCCAATGGGCCAACCAATTATTTACAGTGTTTTAGCAATTCTTCTAAATGGGGGTACTGGAGTACAAAATGGGTTAATTTCGTTGATAATTTTAACTGGAATGATTTTAATTGTTGGATTTTTGATGGGACAACTAAATCAATATTATAATTATTATCAGGTTCCGACTGAAAAAATGGAGCAACTGACTTCAGATAAATTCTTAAAAACCAATTTTATGATTGGTTGTTTTACTGGATTCTTTGTTGCTTATGCGTATGTTTATAAAAATATTGGGGTTTTGCATGGATTTGCTTTAGTTGTATCACTCTTGCCACCAATTACAAATTCTGGATTATATGCCTCTCTAGCTTACTCAACTAGTCGAAATGACCCTGAAAATAAAGAGTTATTTGAAAAATATAAAAAAAATTCGATTAATAGTTTTAAAATTGCTTATGCCAATGTGTTTGGTGTGGCAATTTCAACTTTACTTGGATTCTGGGTCTTTTGTCGTTGAGGATTCGTCTTCGCCATCTGAATTATCAATTTCGAGAAATTCTATTTCGGCAATCTCATCCTTGAGAGTTTTATGTTTTCGAGGGGGTGGTTTACCAGCCTTAATAATAGTCCGAACTGAATTATCATCATAGGTGTATTGATCAATTTGAAATTTTTGTTTTTTATAATACTTACTTCGGTGTTTCCAAGCATTACCGAAATTAGCAAAGCAATCAATAATGTCAATGACCATGTGTTGTTTAGTTCGATCCTCTGGTTTTTTTCTTAAGATCCGCCCAACTGATTGAATGACATCACTTTTTGGACTAGATAATACAATAGTATCCAACTTAGGACAATCAAAGCCCTCGCTAACCATTGCAAATGTTCCTAAAATAATATCACATGCTTCAGAATCTTTCAAGTGATCCTGTTTCATCCCACCAACATAAAGGCCACACGTCGTGTCTTCAATATTTGCCTCAATTTCTTCTTTTAAATAGCTGAGGTGATCTCTTCGATCACTTAAAAGAAGAATTTGACGATCTTCCATAATTAAGTCTTTTATTTCATCTAGAATGACCCTATTTCTCTTGGTGCAAGCACAAATATTATTAATGATTTTGGGACGATTAAGATCACCTACTTTATTAGTCAATTCATTACAGTAAGCAGGATCATCATTAAAATAGTGAATTTCCTTGACTAAAACGCTTGTATCTATATTGACATCTTCGCGATAAACAATATCGCCTAGAAAGCACTTGAAGACATGAGTTAATCCATCTTTTCTAGTTGGGGTTGCGGACAAGCCAAGAGTGTGACGAGATCCGGTTTTAATCAGGGCTCTGGAAAAGACTTCGGCACTTAAATGATGGCATTCATCAAAGATTACTAGCCCAAAATCTTTAAAGGTTGATTCTGAATATTGTTTTTGGGATAAACTTTGAACCATAGCGATAACAATGTCTTTTTTGTAGATATCAAGAACTTTTCCCTGGATGCGACCAACTTTGGCACCTGGTAAAAACCCAACAATTCCATCAGCTTCATTACCAAGAATTCGTTCTTCCCATTGAGTGGCTAAAAATTCTTTGTGAACTACTACTAAAGTTTTAAGGCCTAGGAGAGCTGCGATGTAAAGCGCAATGACTGTTTTGCCGCGACCACACCCAATGGAAATAATTCCTCCCCCGATACTTTTAGCTGATTTGACATAAACATCGACGATTTTTTGCTGATATGGTCTCAGGGATCCTTTAAATTTGAGATTAATTTTTGTTGATGCATCATTCTTTAATTTATCTAGTTTTGGTTTACCAAATTCTTTGAGACCCCAGTAACGAGGCAAATAAATATTGTTAACGCTTTCGAAATAAATTGGAAAAGGTTGGCTAGCATTTTGAGCGACAGAAGGAGCACCTGCAGTGAACGGTTCAGCCATTAATCTTTCTTTTAACCGAAATAATTCTTTTTTTGAAAATTCAGTTTTAGGAATTCGATACCCATGCCGACTAAGAGTTGTTGTATATTCCTTTGTTTTACCCTTTTGATTTTGCTTCTTTTTATTCATAATAAATATTAATTCAGGTAACCTCCCTTATAACCGATTTTTAGTAAGTCAATTTTATTTTGATTTCTAAGCGGCTCAACTCTAAACAGCTCATTTCTAAAGAACTTGATCAGAATAAAAATCTTACTTAAAATTTAATAGTGTCGCGAATGTCCTTTAACTGTAAACAAGAAATCAACACTTTGCAAGAGAAATTATCTCTTCAGATGGTTTTGAAAAAGGAAAATTCACCGAATTCTAAACCAGATGAATCTGGAATTTCATCTAAAAATAGGTTGGTTCTCTCCAAAGATAAAACAGAAAAAGAAATTTATCAAGAATTATTAATGACCTATCTAGTTCACAAGGCGGGATTAAGTAAAAATGTTGGTCAAACCCATCAAGGGAGACAGGTCAACAAACATGAAACAAAATTAAAAGATCTAAAATTAAAAGATCCAGTGGTTCAATCTGAAAATTGAATCAATCTAGATTTACAGTTAAAATAGAACAAACATTTAATGGTTAGCACGGAATTAATACAACTTTTGAAGAATACCTATTCTGAAAGTTCTCGAACACAACATCATCCGTTCCCAATTTTTATGAGAAAACTAGAATCAATCTCCATCAAACCAGCCACAAATCTAGTGGAATTACGACAAAAAAACAATAAAAAGATTATTGGTACTCTTTATGAAGAATTTTGCTTACTTTATTTTAAAAAAATCCGGAAATGTGATCAAATCTGGATGACAAAAGACCTCCCAGATGAAGTCAAAAAAACTCTCGGATTACCCAAAAACGATATGGGAATTGATTTAGTATCCTACAATGGTGGAAAATATAGTGCATTGCAGGTAAAATATAGAAAACGGAGCAAAACTCCCAATGTTCTGTCTTGGAAAGAATTATCTACCTTTTATGCCTCATGTTTAAAGTGTGGACCCTGGGAAAAATACATTGTTTTTACCAATTGTGATTATGTTCGTCATGTTGGAAAAAAAACAAATAAAGATCTAAGTATTTGCTTTGGCACTTTACGAAATCTTAAACCTCTCGATTTCTTTGAAATGGCTAAAGAAGCCTCCGCGGAACTTAATGAAAAGACACCAGTTGGGAATAAATTAAATAGTACTGACGAAATAGATCAAACTGAAACAGCTGAACCACCCAAAAAGAAACCAACTGAAAAGAAGTCAGTTGAAAAGAAACCAACCAAAAAGAAACCAGCCAAAAAGAAGTTGGATGAAAAGAAACCAGCCAAAAAGAAGTTGGATGAAAAGAAGTTGGATGAAAAGAAACCAGTTGAAACTAAACCAGTTAAAACTAAACCAGCTGGAAAGAAACCAGTTGAAACTAAACTAGTTGAAAAGGAAATGGGTGGTGGAACGATTGATAAAGTAAAAAAGGAACCCCTTAAAAGAGAACCAGCTGTTAAAAACAATTGGCAAACTGATAAAATGATTTCCCTGGAAGAAATGAGAATTAGAAGGTTAATTTACTTTGGAGTCTACAATTAAAAAAAAATCTTTTTAGTAAGATAAATGAGTACATTAGCCAATCTCGATAAAACTCTCAATCGGCAATTAAAAGATCCCGTAGTTTCAACTGTTCTGCGTGTTGTTCTTGTTCTCTACATATTAATGCTTTCATCTGTTGACCAGAGTATCCTAGATCTCTTTGAAAATATTTACTTCCAAGTATTTTATTTTGCGTCTATGGCCTATGTGGCCTTAATTGATCCCATTACAGCTATTATGATGGCCTCAGCCTACTTGTTCACTGTTCAACAGCTTAAGAGCCGGACACGACCAGTTGCTGGTGTTGCTGCCGCCGCTCTTCCAGTTGTAACTATGCAACCAGCCAATGCCTCAGTTAATGGTCCGTCAGTAATGTTGCCCACCAATGCAACCCCTGAAAAATTCGAAAACGAAGCAACTGTCAGTGCTGGAGCAGCTAACCTTTTCACTAGCGATGCTCAATTTAATGATGTTCAAAGCAATGCTTTAGCCGGAGTTGATCAAAATGCAAGTGTTAAATCTTTGAGTAATCAATATGGTGCTCAAGGAATAAACATGGCTGCCGAACCTTGGCATAATCCACCCAGCTGGAATTTACAATGAGATGTGGTATGCATTTCACTGGAATTAACAAAATGATTTGAAAAAAAAATCTTTTTAATAAGATAAATGAGTACATTAGCTAATCTCGACAAAACTCTCAGCGGACAATTAAAAAAACCAGTAGTTTCAACTGTTCTACGTGTTGTTCTCGTTCTCTACATATTAATGCTTTCATCTGTTGACAGGAGCTTGCTTACCCTCTCTGAAAATCTTTACTTCCAAATATTTTATTTTGCGTCTTTGGCCTACGTTGCCATGGTTGATCCAGCCACGGCTGTTTTAATGGCAGCGGCCTATTTGTTTACTGTTCAACAGCTTAATCGCGGCGTACCAGCTGCCCAAGAAGCTGCCTCAGTTGCAGATGTTCCAGTTGTGACTATGCAACCGGCTCATGCCGCCATTGACGGTCCGGATGTCATGTTGCCAACCGTTGAACCATTTGAAAATGAAGAAGCTGAAGCTGAAGATGAAGCGGCTGACCAACCGGCCTTTAAAACTGCTACTGAAAACCTTTTCACTAGCGACGCCCAATTCACAAGCGCACAAACAAATGCCCTCTCCGGAGTTGATCAAGGTGCTGGTGTTAAATCTCTAACCAATCAACATAGCGCTCAAGGTTCAGATACCCCAATGGGATATGATCCAGAGAATTACGTTGCCCAATGGTAATTTTCCATAACTAATTTTTAATATTTTTTTATCCTAATAAAATTGAATCTTTTTATCAATCAAAAAGATTACCTAAAATGAGCGAATCTGATCCTCTTGTTAAACCAAGTAAAAATTCTTCAGGAAATGTAGTGTATGGTGGTTCATCTAACCCAAACACACAACAACCTAGTGAAATTTCTAAATTAAAAGATGATGTTGGAGTAGTGATCGATCTTACTCGTGACAATCTAGAAAAAGTTCTTGAGCGGGACACTCAAATCGATGATTTGATGGGCAGAAGTGAGAACCTAGAAGCGACTTCAGTAACTTTTCAACGTCATTCTAAAAAGTTGAGGTGGCAAACATGTCGTCAGAACTATAAATTGTGGGGGATTATGGCCTTGATTATTATTGTCCTGATCATCATTATTGCATCTGTGGCTGCTAAGAAGTAACTGATTAGTTAGTTAGGCCAGTTTTGGGTAGTGTTAGAGTTTTAGTTAGTTTTTGATCAAATTATCTATCTTTTTTTTCTAAAAAATTGATTTAGATTTAAACTTTAATCTAAAACTATTCATACAAAATGACGAGTTCTATCATTTTTACTCTAATTGCTATTGCGATTCAGAGTCAAACAATTAATGCCAATGGATATGATTGGAATATTGACATTCGCAGTACCTGTGAGCAGCGCGACATTAGCACTGGGATTTGCCTTAACTGGAGATCGGCCGGGGAGATCGAGCGGGACGAGTGTTTTCTTGGCACTGGTCTGGCGCTTGTCCGTCGTGGAGGACTGATTTATGATCTTCCAATGCGCGATCTTCAAGTTGGAGACCAGGTTTGGTCGTACAAAACTGCCACTGACGAAAACATTTTCGTCAAGGTTCTTTCATGGCTTCACAGAGACCCCAAGGGTCACGGATGGATTTACAACATCACCACACGGAACGGATTTTCCTTGAAGGTCACTGAGGATCATCTAGTTTGGGCTAACGGAAAGTACATCGAGGCTCGGGATGTCACTGTCGGAGACAACTTTCAAACAAGCGTTGGAGATGACAAGGAAACCGAAGTGATTTCCATCAAAACCTTTCTTGGTCAAGGAATGTATAACCCACTTCTGGGTGGCGACGGAACTATTTACGTTGATCATCTCCTGGCTCACACACTGACACACACTGGCGCTTACGGACTTCCAACTGATCTGACATGGAAGATCGGACAGCAACTTGCTCTTCTGACTTCTGATGGGTCAGATGTTCCTGATGACACTGAGTATCGCAATGGTTTTGTCAATTGGCTCTCCTGGTCTTTTGGATTTCAAGGACGAAAGGAAACAGTTTTGGACATTACCTACTCACTCGAGAAGCAATCTGGTTCTGAGATGAAGACCCTGGTTATTCACAGTTACTCAACCCCGGACAATGAAAGTTTTCGAAAGCTTCTACCACAGATGGTCAAGAATCATCAAAAAATTCGTGGAAATGACAATGAGTTTGATCGCGCTCTGCTACAAACTAAGCGGACAGTTGGATCTCTGTCAGATGACATCAAGGACACAGATGACAAGGCTCAAGTCATTCGCCGATCAGCTGACGATCCCGTCCGTGTTGCTCGTCGAGGTACAAACAACCAGAACAATGACTACGAAGACAGCAGCAATACTGAAGATGAGGACGATGATGTTGTTCGCATTGTGACCTTCTCTCTAGTTGCTCACTGGGCTCACACCATTTTCAATGTCGAAATGGTCAACGAAACCGAGTTTCGCTAGGTTTATCACATCAAACCACAAAAAATCCACTGAATTATTTTTTTTTGGTTTTTTGGTTTGGTTTCTTTTAAAATTGATTTTAATGTGAGTGACATAAGATATTCTTTTCAATAAATGATTGATGGAAATTGAAACTTTAACTAATCTTTTTGCTCAACAATCCCTTGATGCGGATATTCCTCTTAAATCAGGAATGAATTTAAAATATAATAAGCAAAACTTCTCTGGGCGGCATCTTCAAAACATGATGTTTGAAGATTGTCAATTTCAAGAAGTGGATTTTAGCCAAAGCCTAATCGAAAATGTGACTTTTATCGATTGTGTAGTGGGGCAAGTCAAATTTCAAAACTCAAACCTTCGAAACATTACTTTTATAAACACTTTTATGGAGGATATTGTCTTTGAGAAATCCGAACTAAATTATATTGAATTTAGAGGTGCTTGTATGATTGGAGGTAATTTTAACAATTTAAGACGAGTTTATGGGGTATCTTTTTTCCAAGCTGAAATAACTGGATTAGCATTTGATGAGTGCTACCTAGAAGACATCACTTTTCAAAAGTCTAACCTTAGAAACTTTATTTTTAACCAAACATTTTTTAAAGATTGTAATTTTTCCGAAGCAAACCTTTGGTCAGGGAGATTTCTAGGTGGTGATTTATCATATTGTGATTTTTCAAATAGTATTCTGAGTGATGTCCACTTGAGCAATTTAAAAATAATTTTGACTAATTTTAGAGAAAGTTATCAAACTGATGTCACATATCTTTCAGTCATTATTGATCAATCTGATTTTACTCAGGCAACACTTTTACATATTTTAATCTCATCAACACTTTTTAAAAATTCAGTTGGTCAAGAAGAGATTACAAATTCTAGTTTAATTGATCAAACTTACTGGAATGGCTTTGAAATTTCTAATCACGTACGTTCAAGATGAAAAAAAAATAATACAACTTAACAGTATAATTATACTAATAGAGTACTCATGTCTGAAACAGCGCAAGAATCTCAACGTGATCAACTTCAGCTACCAACACACAAAACATTGGACGGGGCTTTCCGTTTGTCAATCAAAACTGGTAAGAAAGTGTGTGGATATTTCTATATTGATTCATTAAGCGGCAATGTTTGCATTTGCCACGATGGTGAAGATAAGCTTATTTACAAGGGAAGCGACGAATACACTTCTCCTTTAGTCAACCTCTACAAATCTGGCGATGAATATATCGCAGTTACGGAAAACACGATTTACATTATCTCGGCGAAATGTGAAATTCGTAAAAACTAAACGTAAAAACTAAAAACTAAATACTAACTCTCAAACCTTAACTAAAATTTTTCATATCTTCAATATAAATGCTTGGACCATAATAATTCATTGATCCAGTCATATCAACATTACTAATACCTTTCGGATGTTCGTAATTACCCCATTTAACAGTGTTAGCCTTCGAAGTTTCCATTTTTGTTTTTATTACTTTAGGATTCTTAGAAACCACCGGTCTTTGAGTAACTTGTGGACTTTGTTGCGGTCTTTGAGTAACTTGAGGACTTTGTTGTGGATTTTGTTGCGGTCTTTGAGTAACTTGAGGACTTTGTTGCGGTCTTTGAGTAACTTGCGGACTTTGAGTAACTTGTGGACTTTGGGTAACTTGAAAGCTTTGAGTGACTTGTGGGCTTTGAGTAACTTGTGGACTTTGGGTAACTTGAAAGCTTTGAGTAACTTGTGGGCTTTGAGTAACTTGTGGACTTTGGGTAACTTGAAAGCTTTGAGTAACTTGCGGACTTTGAGTAACTTGTGGACTTTGGGTAACTTGAAAGCTTTGAGTGACTTGCGGACTTTGAGTGACTTGAAAGCTTTGGGTGACTTGCGGGCTTTGGGTGACTTGCGGGCTTGCGGCGGGTGTTATGTCAGAATAATCAATCGTTGGAATGGTCGTATTTTGCGGGGTATTGGGAATAGTTGGTATTGTTGGTGCACTAGTCATTAAATTTACTTGACTGGTTGGTGATGGTGTTGGATCCAGAATTTGTGGTCCTGATCCAGGAATTTTATAATCACAATAATTTGTCTTTGATCCTACGGAAACACTAACAACTAACATTTCTAGCATATAAGAGAATTGTTGAATATCTCCTAAACCAATGCTCGGACGATGAATAGATAAATATTTTTTTTGGAAGCAATGAACTTGATCATAAAGATATTCTTGTTGGTATAAAAATTGTGGGGTTGATGTATTAGGGTTAGAAACTTCTTTAATTCGGTGTAAAAATCTGGCTAGACAAAGCACATTTCCAGAAGCCTTCAGGATTAATCTTTTATTTTTAATTCTATAATCCTCTGGGTAATTAAGGTAATTATTCCGGAGTTCATTGTGCAATGGTTTGTAGTGAGTAACCATTTTTTGTAAAATTCTCAATCTTAACCTCTTTTTAAAGACATCCATGTTCTTTTTAAGAGCTCCACTGCTCAAACCATTGAGTTGAGAAATAGTTAATTCAACTGATTTTCCGCCAAAACATTCATTAATTTTATTTAATAGTCCTTCTATTAAGTCATCTGCTTCAGTTGCTGGAATTGGACCACCATAAAAAGACATTGGGGCACTGGTCGGTGAAGCAGTTGGTGCAGAGGTTGGTGTGGTTGTTAGTGTGCTGTTGTTTGCCATTGTAGATGGTGGCAATACTTCTTCAGTTTTTGATCCATATCCACCAATAGTTGATTTAGTGGGAATAGTTTTTTGAGATTGGATGGATTTTTGACAAGAAGAACATTCGGCGTTATTTTTGGGACACGAAACTTTGGGACATGAAACATTATTATTGTTGATGATCTTAATTATTTGCGGTCGCGGAAATTTAGCTTTTTCAGTTGGAGTACTGGTGGTTGAGGTACTTGTATTTGGAGCTTGAGTATTTGGAGCTTGAGTATTTGGAGCTTGAGTATTTGGACCTAAAGTTGGCAAAGCATCTGGAGACAATTGAACATACGAAGCTGTTGCAGAAGCAACTACACCATCACTGCCATTTGGATCATATCCTTGAAAATCAGTACCTGATCCAGGTCTGGTTACGATTGGACCCTGCGTAATTAAATAAGGAGTTGGAGTAATTAAATAAGGGGTTGGAGTTGAAGTTATGACAGTGCCATCTGTTCCAGGACCCAACGTCACACTAACTGTTCCAGGCACATCTGGTACAGAAGTAACATCTGTTTGATTAAAGGTTGGCTGTCGGGTCATAACCGAAACTGTTGGAGTGAAGGCTGGTTGCTGAATCATAGCTGAAACTGTTGGAGTGAAGGCTCGTTGCTGAGTCATGGCTGAAACTGTTGGAGTAAAGGCTGGTTGCTGAGTCATGGCTGAAACTGTTGGAGTAAAGGCTGGTTGCTGAGTCATGGCTGAAACTGTTGGAGTAAAGGCTGGTTGTTGGATCATAGCCGAAACTGTTGGGGTAAAGGCTGGTTGCTGAGTCATGGCTGAAACTGTTGGGGTAAAGGCTGGTTGTTGGATTCCATTCGTAGATCCCTGAGCCAGCTGCTGAGGCCCAACTGGAACAGCAGAAGCCGGTTGTTGTGGTACATTTGGACCTTCGCTGGATAGTTGATGTGTTATTGCAGGGGTTACAGAACCAGAATTATAAGTTAATTTTAATATGTAGACTGGTTTGTTTGGTGCTTTTCCCGAATCTTTGGTAATGATGTAAAAATCTTTATCATGATCTTTGGTTAATTTTAAAGTATTTTTATATGATTTCTCGTAATAATCTGCTCGGGTCGCACTCACAAGGGTCATTTCTTTGTATTTTTTATCAAATTCAATAATCATATTATTACTTTCCTGCTCATTAGAACCTTGTGGGATGGGAATATTACTAAACTTGACAAGCTCAGGAAACTTTATGACAGGAAAAATTTCCCCGTCTTTCTGATATATTAGTCGTAATCCATGTAAATATTTTGTATTCAGATTTGTATATGCCTTTATGCGTTCTCCATACTTACGATTGACTACCCATTTATAGTAAAATACTCGTATGAAAGTGTAAGTCATATTTTCAAATACTGATTCAAAACCACTGACTTCTTCTTGAGTAGGTGGCTTCTTCCACATGTTGATGTTATGATCCTTATAAAATTTAAAATTAGCTAGAAAATAATTTTTATAATCCAGTATGTTACTTGATACATCATTAACAGTTTGAGGGTTTTCAATATGATTTGATTTATAATGAAAATTTTTATCATAATTAGAATGATAAAAATCATTATACACATAGTTATGTCTATGCATCATATCGAATTTAGATTTCAAAGCACCCAACATTATTGCCATGTAGTCAAGTCCTTCTTGAAATTCAAGATATTCGCTTGGAGATGTGTTAGTAAAAACATCATCTTTGGTCCAATCTTCATTGGTATTAGTAACAGGTGTTAAAGGGGTTTCTTTCAATTGTGGGGATTGACCGAGTGACCAAAACCCTTCCTGCATTTGTAAACCTAACATGAAACATATTATAAATACTATAAAAAATCCTATTAATACTATCTTTTGGGTTTCCATAAACAAAAGTGTAATCTTAATATGAATAAAGAAAAAATAACTCAATTTAAATTTTATCCTAACGTTTCTTTCCACAAGTCATATTGTTGTTAGTAACAATATTAATGCTTTGACCTCGAGAACCTCCGTGACTCCATTCTTTGCCATCTTTGCGGAAAGCTGGGATATTTTGCTGATTCCGATATGGTTTTCGGATAGAATTTTGATTAGCAGCTAACTGATTTCCGTTGATGTTTGCTATGTTTACTTCTGGTTCAGTCTGATTTTGCCTGTATTTTATAAGCTGATCTTCCAAGTATCTAAGCTTGTTATCTTCTGATGGAGTTGGCATTGGTATTCCTAACAAACTAGAATTTGGGACTGGAGTGAAATTGGAATTAGGTGGACGATTATAATTTGTTTCAGTGGTTGTTGAAGATGTCCATATTCCGTCAGCATTAGCATCACCATTTGAACCTGGCGCCGCTGTTAGATTATAATTACTGACATATTCTGAATCTGCAGGATCAACCATTCCTCCAGGAGCCATGGTAGACACAGGATCTAGAGGAGGCATGGGATCTAATCCTATAGATGGATCAATATATGAAGCTACAGGAGGCATTGGGGCTATTGTGGGCATGTAATAACTATTTGAAGTTACTAGATTATTAGGATCAACATAGGGAGCCGCCGTAATGCTAGTTGCCGTTGAATCAACGTACGGCATAGGGGCTACAGTGACGCTAGTTGCCGTTGAATCAACGTATGGCATAGGGGCTACAGTAATGCTGGTTGCTCCTAAATCAATAGGTGGCATAGGGGCTACAGTAACGCTGGTTGCTCCTAAATCAATAGGTGGCATAGGGGCTACAGTAACGCTGGTTGCTCCTAAATCAATAGGTGGCATAGGAGCTACAGTAATGCTAGTTGCATCAACATATGGCAAAGGAGCAACAGTAATGCTAGTTGCATCAACATATGGCAAAGGAGCAACAGTAATGCTAGTTGCATCAACATATGGCAAAGGAGCAACAGTGACGCTGGTTGCCGCTGAATCAACAGGTGGCATTACATATGGAATCACATGAGTTTCTGCCGTATGTACTGGCGCCACTGTGACATTTGTACCATTTGAGTAATTATAACCTTGGTCACCTGGAATATGTGCTGGTGCTAAGGTGACATTTGTACTGTTTGAGTAATTATAACCTGAATCACCTGATACAGGTACTGGTGCCACGGTGAAATTCGTACTGTTTGAGTAATTATAACTTGAATCACCTGATACAGGTACTGGTGCCACGGTGAAATTAGTACCATTTGAGGAAGCATTCCATTGGTCGCCTGGCGCATACACTGGTGCCACGGTGAAATTCGTAGCACCAGTTGCAGATGAATCAATCCATGGAGCCGGTGTAACACCCCCATACATATTGCCACCAGACATATTGCCTCCGTACATATTACCACCAGACATATTAATACCACCAGACATATTAGCTCCGGTATTAGCAGTACCACTATACATATTTGTACCACCAGACATATTAGCTCCGGTATTAGCAGTACCACTATACATATTTGTACCAGTTCCGTTATTAACTCCGGTGCTGGTGCTGCCTTGAGGCATACCAATACCCGCGGCACCATTCTGTTGGCTACCTGGAATATATGCTGGTGCTAAAGTAACATTTGTACTATTTGAGGAACCATTCCATTGGGTACCTGCTGCACCACCTTGAGGCATTTCTGGTCCATAATTAACCCATCCTTCGATGGTGATAGTATTCTGCCAAAAATAACAAATAAATAAACAACTTATGACGATTATTGTTCCTAAAATTAGATTTTGTTTTACCATTGGGAAAGGAAAGACAATTTAATATCAATTAAGAAAAAAATAGAAGTGAGAGGGAAATTATCTCACGAATTAATTATTATATAGAAATTTTCTTTTAATCGACCCCATTTTCTCCATGAGTCGCTCATATTTTTAGATTGTTTATCAATGATTTTTTCATTATGTAAGTAGCGTTTGTTAAAGATTGAGTTTAATGTTTTGGCATTTTTAGCGATATTTGTTTCGATCTTTTTCCGGCTTCGGCGATTCTTTTTTGCCCGCAGACGAAGTTCTTGATCAGCAACACTTTTAAATCCTTCTTTCGTATCCAAACCTTCTTCAAATCCTTCTTTGGTAGGCTCATTCTCACGCTCATTATCTTTAATTTCATCCCGATAAGGGAAATGTTTATGATACTGAGTCAGCAAAAGAACAAAAACCAGAGTGAAAAGCAAACTTTCTTGGTATTTGATTCCTTTTAGAACAAAAATCATTGACATTACAATTAAAATTAAATAAGTGACATATTGACTATGATATAGCAGATATGACCCATACAACAATACTGTTATTTCCAGTAAATAATTTTGTAACATCTTCTTGTGATATACTTAGATAATTTACAAAAAGTATTTACAAGAAGTATTTAGCTGCGAAAAGCAAGGCGGCGAAAAGAACTGCTTTGCAAAATAATCCCATCATATTAATTTCACCATTTTCGGCCAATAATCTAGGAACAAAGCTGGTCAGCATAACATTGATCTGAGAAAGATTCAACATCATGAACAAAGCCATTGCCACCAGAGGGAGCTTAGCTTCATTAGTTATTTTTTGGGTTAAAGATAGTTCGGGTTCAGGTTCCATCGTAGGCATCATAGCATACGGATTCATACCCATCATTTCATGTTCTTCCATATGAGGGTTTGGTCCGTGCTGAGGAATCTGAGATTGATCCATCTGATAACTCAACGCACTGGCACTCATGTTGGGACCTTCCTGTTGACCGTGATTGGCATTGACTTCTTGGGCAACACTATCAATCATGCTGTTAATATCATAATTTTGTTGGGCCGCAACGTCGGGATGAGACATTTGCTGCGGTTGAGCAACTGGTAACTCGCTTAGTGATGTAGACATCTAGAATTTATACATTCATTAGAATAAAATATTAAAAAGAACGAAACGTAAGGTTTTTATTTAGATTCGGATTTAGAATCAGATTCAGATTTAGCTGAACAAGAAGCAGATTCAGGTTTGTACGTATAACATTTACCATCATGTATATAAATCTTATCCTTAATGCTTTTATAGGAAGGACCCTTAATAATTAAACAATTATTGTCGCGGCAAGCTTTCTGAAATAGTGCTGCTAACCCCAATCCTAATAGAACTGAGATTAAAGAAGATCCCCAATCAGTCACCAATACATCTTTCAAAAACATGATTTGATTATTCTTATTTCCTTTACTTAGAAAAAAGAAAAAGAATCTGAATCTAAATCTGAGTTTCTCACTCAATCATCAAAGGATGATCTAGGATTAGACTTTTATTTTTGGGGCAACTAACTTCCATTGCTTTATATTTGTAACAGCTTCCCTCGTCATCGTGATAAACTGTCTCTTCTTGATCCGGTCTAGGGTGTCGGACAATAATCTTCTTCGGGGGCTCACTTAAATAAACAATAAATATGCCAATACAAAACGCTAACAGGAATAAATAAGGATTTAATTTTGGAAATAATAAAAATTTCATGTTCCTCTTTTGACTTTTAACTAGAAACTAGAAAAAAAAAGAGATCAAAAAAAAGAGTTTAATTTGGATTAATCTGTTGAGAGTTATTCAACAGGGATTATTGCATTTCAAAGTGCTATTTTTTGTGGGATACCACCTCAAATCCATCCTCGTTGACAAAGTTGCTTGGATTTTCGTTGGATTGCTCATAAGTATCCTCGCCAAAACGGTCTGGATCGTCTTCGTCACTGGGATGATTATCGTCAGCAAACCGATCATCCTCTTCTTCAAACATTTCTGGGTAATAAAAGGAGATTGGGACATTCTCCTTTTCAGAACGTTCCTTGTAATGCTGATATTCTGAATTCTGGGATTCCTGAAATTCATCTTCAAGATGATCATTCCAACGATCGTTGATCATATCCTTGGCTCGTTTAGATCCATCCCATTTGTAAAGCAACTCAGAGGTCATTTTCAAAGGAATGTCGATTTCATTTAGATATGCTTGAAGAGATTTTCGGCGGGCCAAGTAAGCTTCAGAAGCTTTCTCACGGGCCTTGATCGCTTCTGGAGAATTATGGTAGTTGCTACCATGTCGTTTGATGACATCATACAAGGATCCTTTGCAGGGACCCAAATAAACATTGTCTGTTTCAGTGATCATCGTTATTGAAACTTATGTTGTGATACTTCTTTCAATTTTATAGTTTAAAAGATTATTAAAAAGAACTAAAAAGAACTAAAACTAACTAAAAAGAACTAAACTGAAGCTCTATTACTTACAATTACTTACAATTCATTGGTAAAAAGACCAATAGTTAGAATTTCTATAATCAAGAGCATTGCAATCATTAAAAATCCAAGGAAATATTTATGCCAATTTCCGGGATATTTGAGTCCAGGGGCAACCCGTCTCATAAACTTGTCTCCTTGACGAATAAAGAAGGGAATTGCTTGTGTCGCAACTGGGAAAGTAACCATAATCATAATTAATGTTACAATTACACCAACCTCAATATCATTGTTTTCAATGCACAATCCCATTCCAAGCCATAAAATACCTATCAATGCGAAGAAATTTACCAAATTTGCTGATAAAAATCCCATTATGTTGGTTGGAAAGAGCGGGTATAAATCTTGAAAATGATTTGGGGCACCAGCTACAGTTAAAGTACTTGCCAACATCACGACGAAGGGCAAATAAAATTTCAATAAGTTAGTCATTTCGAATTGAACTAAACCAACCGGAATCATGACCAACATCACTAGAAAGAAACCCAATGTACCGAATTTAGGGGTTTTTAAACATACTTTTAATCCATTTTGTTCTTCAATTGCTTTTGCCATCTAGAATTACACTTATTTACTTATTAAATCAGATAAAAAATAAAAATAATTTCTAAATTGCTCAATTCATTTACAATGCTCATAATGATAAAAGTGACCTACAACCAGATGTTATGCAGCGACCAAGGATCGCTAATGCGGCCAAAATCACATCGTAAATAATGAGAAAAGCCACCAGACCAAGCACTGCCCATATCGTGAGCATTGTTGTAGCCGCTAATAAGACTGTTACATACTGCATAAAAATCACAAACCCATATATAATTTCCGCCAATATCATTGAATTCCTATAATTTAGTTCATGTAATTGGATTTGTCCACCATTCAATTTTACAACTCATCGTCTGAGTCGAATTCATCTCCAATCAAATGCGGATAATGATGTCGTTTGGGATAAAAGAATTCATTAAGACTCATTCCGCTAAAATATATGGATGTGAGCGCCAATCCTCCAAAAATAACAAGTGGTACGAAAAAGACAACGAATCCAACAAGAAACAATTGTAATACATTTTCAAATATTGCACTTTCAAATATTGCACTTTCAAATATCATTACCAAATGCAAGTGTCAATCACAAAAATCAATTTTGTTTCTTAAACGAAGAACCTAATGAGATACCTTTCTCAAAATCAATAAATCGTTGGGATTGATATGAACCATCACAGATTGCAATTACTAGCAAGCATAAACCACGTACCAAGACCACCATCGTAATAGCGATTAGTATATATGGTAAGACGATGAGCCAAACTGCCACAACAGTAACACAGAACAAGAGTACAAAACAAAGAAGATTCCAGATTGCCATAGCATAAAATTCAATAATGCCAATCATTAGACACTTACACTTTTAATGACCATCCTTGGATTAACATTAACAATCTTCAATTTTATAGCTCATCAAATACTTTCTCTTAATTTCATTAGCCCTTTCTTCATTAGCCCTTTCTTCATTAGCCCTTTCTTCATCTTGCTTAATCTCACTAGGTTTTTCATTAGGTTTTTCATCGGGTTTCTCTTCATTAGGTTTCTCTTCATTATCAGGGTTCTTGGAGTCCAAATCAGATAATCGTTGAGATTGATAGGAATTCCAGTAGGATGTTGTTATCTCATATATTATCAAACTAATTAGCAGATATGGTGAATATTTTTTCACAATCTCTAGAAAACCAAGAGCAGTCAGCATGATGAAACTTTCAATGATCGGATTCATTAGGTACATTTTATATGACTCTAATCCAATCATTAGGATGATTCAATTTTGTAAAGATTAATATATCTTTTGTTTCCTTTTGATCCATTATTGACTTCATGGAAGGATTGGATCATTTGATATTTCAATCTAAACGGTTCAATATTTAAATTAATGCAATAAAATCCCCAATTATCAATTGGACAGTAAGGCAAAATATTAGTATTTACTTTTACTTCATTGAAGGATGTTGCAATAAAATATCGACAACTTTTTCTAATTTTTTCTAAGCATTTTAAGGCAAATCTCTCCTCTAAATGAAACAGAACATCACGGCAAATTATTAAATCTACCATTGGAAAAGGTTCTGTTACAATATCTTTAACTTCAAATTTAATAGAACCTTTAATAGAACCTTTAATAGAACCTGTTTGAGTACCATATTTCTTTTGGTTCTGGCTAATTAAACCATCATGAGCATCCCATCCTAGGTAGCTTATTTCTTTCAAAGAAATCATCTGAAACCAATTCCAGTCACCACAACCTAGATCTAGAATGGTTCGTATTTTGAACTTCGGATTGGTCAAAGTCAAATTGATTAGCTTGACAGTCTCTAGAGTGTTTTTGAGATAAGAACCTGGACCCGACCAGGATTCCAAGTTATCCCCAATTTTCTTTTGAACATATTTTTTAGCCGCCTCAAAATTAGAGTTAGGGTTAGAGTTAGAGTTAGAGTTAGGGTTCCTTTTCCCTTGACCCAAGTGAAGACCAAGCCTTTGACAAATTAATCTAATTCTAGGGGTACTTAACATCTTTTTGATTGATGGATGATTGATGAAACTTAGATATCGACCAATAAAATTTAAATCATCTCCAAAGGAACTGCCATGCAAAGAAGAAATTTTACTCTGACTCTTGTTCTCTTGAAAAATACCAAATTCATCATGATAATTGCACATCCTAGAAAGGGGTCCAAATTCTTGTTTAGGATCAACCAAACAGTTGTTGTAACAAATTTTGACTTTGTTTTTTAAAAAATTAGTTTGATGATCATATTCCTTTAGTAATTGGTTATAAAGCCTCATAAAATAGTTGAAATCCGTGTTCTTTTCCCACTTTGACCTTAGTTTCGTTAGAGCAAACTCTTTTTTAGTTCTCTCATAAAACTGCAACCTAGAAGAGTAATTATTTAATGGATCTCTCATCACAATGACATTAATTAGAGAATGCTTTTGAGAAATTCTAAAATTCTTTAAAGTCAACGGATCTTCGATATTTAGAAGAATATGTTTTAATTTTAAAGATGCATTCTGTTGGATTAGTTGTCCTAGATGAAAATCATTCAAAATCAAGCAGTTCTGAATTCCGAGCATTCTAGCAATCGTATCCATTATAAAATGAGCCCCTGATCGCTTCATTCCATAAATATGAATCTCTAAATGAATCTCTGAGTGAATTTTACTTTTGGTTTCATTTTTAATTTGGCTAAACAAAGATTTATTTTTCTGCCATTCTAGGTACAACAAAGTTTCTTCATCGTGAGCATAATCACTTGATGAGGATTTTTCTAATTGATCAATGTAGCTAGGAATCAAGATTTTCCATGGAGTTTGATGACCAGCTAGAAAACTAGCATTTATTGGTAAAACTTGTCCATAATACATCATTATATTTGAAAAATGATAAATATGATTGGGACTTGGAAGTTCAGATCTGTATAAATTGGGACCCCTTTTAAACCGAGCAACACTAACATCACACCAAGCAAAATATTCATTACAAAATGGATTTGTTTTGATAATCTCTTGAACTAGAAAGAGTTTACTAGTCCAAACAGTGAAGATTTCTCTAAAACTGGTTTCAGTTCCTTTTTGATATTCTCGGACATAGTGAACCAATCCTTTTTCTCTAGGGTTACCAATTTTACGAAGTTCTAGATTATTTTGTCTAGAACAGGATTCCAGGTAAGCTTTTGATAAAGGGTAACTTTCTAGATCTTTAATATTTCTTTTTTTGTAAATTATGTGTTTGGTTTTAGCTTGACTTTGAATAAATTTTAGTTTTTCTTCGGAATCATAAAAAAATACAATGTTTTTTCCTTCTAAAATTTGAAAAGTTTGAGGAATTAACTTTTTGTAGTGAGTCCAATCATGTTTTTTATTATTTTTAATATCCCAATAACCTAAAATGTAGGTGGTCATTATACTTTGTTGAAACTTTTTTTATTAATAATTATATTTTTTTCTTCAATTTCGTCCCATAAATCAAAGTCTTGATGATAAATTCTTTTAATTAGTTGCAAATTATTCAAATTAATGTTATCTTTGGTCAGTCGAATGAATTTGGCATTCTTTCTTTTTTGTTGTTGTTTGAGGCCTCCTGGAAGAATCTCCAGCGGAAGGTCTGGTAAAGAGTAAATTGAGGTTAGTTTATTGAGATTCTGCTGAAGATTCTTAAAAGATATGGCGATATTGCAGTATTGATAAAAGGCTGATTGAAATAGAAAATGGTTATCGCTGAGGCCAAGGTGATTCCTTTGTTGAAACAGAATTAGATGTTTTCTAATGTATTGATTTAACTTTTGGGGGACATAATCACAAATCCTATTATCATGATAAAATTGGGAAATTAATCGATCAAAAGGACACCGGATCACACAAAAGGAAACACCCTCAGTTTGTTGTGGGACATGCCAAGCAGAAATGTTAGTCTTCTTATTACTTGACTTATTACTTGACCCATTACTTAATCCATCAACCAAGGATTTATCAAATCTTCCCCAGAAAATCCCATTTTCTTTTGCGGCATTTTCAATTGAAGTCCCTCCTGTTTTTGGAACATGTAAAAACTTTAGCTTAAATGTTGGATTAAGAAACTTAATGTTGGTCAGAATTGCTGTTGATTCACGGACATGTTGGGAGGGTTTTTTGATTTTCTTTAAATTTAAAAAATCATACCGCTGGGTTAGTTTATACATTGGTTTATGCATTAAAATATTAGGGGATCTAGGTATCAGATCAACATCAGGCTCTTTTCCATTCTGGATTACAAACAGAGCAATCAAATTGGCTCCCCTGATTTTCTTGGTTGAATCCCATAAGTCTTTGAATTTTGGATCAGATTCATATAGATCTCCAAATAAATAATGAAACCAAAAATAATGTGGATAATGATACTTGTTGCTTTGCCAAATCTTTAAGGAAATCAAAGATGAATCATTACCAATATTCTTACTTTTGTTAATATATTCAATTGTTGCTTTTTTCCACTCTTGGATGATATAGTTATCTTTTTCAGCATACAAAAACCATGATGATATTTTACAATTATTGGTCATTTCAAAACTAAAATAACCAGTTTCAATGTATTTTGGTAGCCAATCATCAAGTGGTTTGTTGCAAAGAACTGTTGCATCGCACCAACAACCACCATATTTATTTAATAAAAATATCCGGAGAAGGTCAGAAAAAGACGTCTTAGTGATTTTTTTTTTCCTCAAAAAAGGAATTTGATGGTTGATCGCAACCAACTTAGGCCAAGATTGATCGTCTAATTCAACTATTTTCCAAGTTGGATTGTGTATTTTCCAGCTTCGTAAACATTTTCTAACTAGATTAGGTGCTCTGTCAAATCCGGAATGCCAATAAATAAAAATAGTTTTGTTCATTTTACTTTTACTCTTAAAAGTTAAAGAAAAAGTTAAAGAAAAAGTTAAAGAAAAAGTTAAAGTAAAATTGAACAAATATTTTATAACTAAATTTTAAAACATCTTTAAATGTCTTTCAATGATTATTTAATCGATCGAGAACCGGGAGAAAGAGGATCCACCCAAAAATTTAATCAAAGATTTAATCAAAGATTCGAGCCAAGAACCAAACCAGAAACTAAACCCGAAACTGAAAAACAAAGAAATCTAGAACGGGATATTCTTGAATTAACTAGTTCAATTGCTGAGGAAAGTTATCAAAACCATCAGAGATTAGCTGATCAGGGTGAAGCAATTAATTTGTGGAACAAAGATGAAAATAAAATGAATTTTAAATTAAAAAAATCAGCTCAATATCTCCGCAAAATAGGAAGTTATGCTCACCGAGTTAGTAAATTCTTTAGCAAAGATTACTATTATCCACCAACTCTAGCCCCAGATGATGAAAAAGAGAAAGAAGTAGATCATTTGATTACGATGAAGGAGATTGATTTTGATTTGATTGATGATCTTGAGGATCCAGATAATCCGAATCTAGAAAACCTATTAAGTCTTAACTTGGTTGATGATCCAACTTATGAATTTGAGCAGAATTTAAAAAAAAAGTTAGAAATAATTAAAAGTATTCAATTAACAATTGCTGATCAATTGGATAATCAAATTGAAGAGTTAAAGAATCACGATGATGAATTTTCTAGGTTGAACTCTCAAGTTCAGCATCTTGATCGGGAGATTCTTCGGCATCTGGATTGACTTTTTCAAAGTCTTCATTGTCGCTCTGGATCATTTCCCATTCATCATTTTCGGGAGAATCAAAGCTGGGTACTGCTTCAACCTTAGTGGCCAAATCACCCAAGACAGTTGTCATGCAGGTCTTTTTGGCACCGCTGGGAGTATCATACTCGGCTAATTGGGTCTTAACCTTATTAGATTGTTCAACCAAATCCATCAAACGAGTTTCCATGTTGGAAATACTATCCTTGTTTTCAGCATTTTCATCCTGAAGGTTGTGATAGCAAGTTTCCATATCATAATAGAATTCCAATTTTTTGTTAACCTCAGAAAGATCATCCTGAAGCTTGGTCACGGAGAGATCTTTAGCACCACCATCCTCCTTGAGGGATTTGACAGTACCTTGAGCATTTTCTAGTTGAGAGGTCAAGGTCTTACCATCATCTTGGAGAGATTTAACTTGACGACGGACATTTTCCAGTTCATTAGCCAAAGTTTCTGAAGATTCGCGGTAGATTGTGGATCGCATCCTTTCACTCTTCAGGGTATCCTCATGATCGTCGGAAAGTTCCTTGAGTTCACTCTTCAGGGTAACCTCGTGCGTATTGGAAAGTTCCTTGGAAAGTTCCTTGAGTGCATCTGAATGCTTGAGTTTCAAGGCAACTCTTTCAGTCTCATTGTTCGCCTGGCCTTCTCTAAGATTTAAAGTAAGTTCCTCGCACTTAATCTTCAAAACCTCAAGCTGTGAATCAACATCAAGTTTCATGTTCTCAAGACGCAATTCAGAATCTTTCTGAGCTTCTTGGAGATTGACAACGTTGTTTCCACGAACTTCCTGGAGTTCAGCTTCGTACGAAAGCTTCAAGGCCTGGGCACGTGAATCAGAAGTCTTCTGAGCCTCAAGAAGGTTCGAAGTCATTTCATTGAGATTTTCCTTAAATCCACTGGTCAAAGAGAGTTCAAATTGAACCTTTCTAAGCTCTTCCACAGCATCATTCATTTCAGCCGCATGAGTTTTGTTCAATTCAGCGATTGATTTTGAAGATTTCTCATTAGCATCAGCGAATTCATTCTTGAGGCCGGAGATGGCCGAGTTGTTGGATGCAATGAATTTCTGATACTCTGATTTGAGATCATCTAAATACATTAAACGTGAAGCAGAGAGGTCCTCACTTGCAGCTAGCGTATTTTGAAGGCTTTCAAATTGAGCTTTCAGGGTTCCAAGTTCACGACCAGTGACGTCATGGGCTTTCTCTTCTATGACATAAGCTTTTTCATAATTGTTAATGACATTAGTCATTCTGCTAGATTCAGTCAGATGTTTCTCTTGAAACTCTTCAAGAGTTGTCTGGCGGGCTTCGGAAATTTCAACCAAACCATCATTGGCCTTACGGATCAAATCAAGTCGGCCATCAGCCTTGACACATTCTTCCGTCTTTGTAACGAGATCAGCAGTGAGACAATTCACGCTATCCTTCAGTGCAACACACTCTTCTCCCTTTTTGGCCAGTTTTTCAGCCAGAACTTGCATATCACTCTTGAGCAAGACATGTGCTGACATAAACTTATCCATTTGAATAGTCTTTTCACGTGATGCCACATCCACAGCATCTTTCAAAGAAACATGTTCCTCATTCAGAGATAGCAAAGCAGCAGATTTTTCAGTCTTCTCCTTTAAAGAGCTTCTCAAATCATTGATCGTTTCCTCTTGTGTTTTACATTTAAGAGACAACTCATATTTGATTGCTACCACTTCACCTCGCGCCAGATCAACCTGGGTTCTGAACACATCAAGTTGGGCTTCTTGTGTCTCCACAATTTTCTCAACATGATCGTCATGAGTTCTCAAAATCTCAAAAGCATCTTCCAAACGGATAACAGAAGCCTTCAAATCATCATTTTCACCAATCAAAACTGATCGTGAATCAATCGATTCTTGAAGACTTTTGTTAGTTTCTTCAGACACCTCAGCTTCATCAGAAATAGATTCAACCAATCGGACAAGCTTGATAGTTAAAGATTCATTATCAGCTTGCAATTGATCGCAGGCCTTTTGAGATTCAATCAATTCCAATGTAACATCACCTGAGTTGTTTAATTTTTCAAGAATTTCCTCATTTTCCGCCTTCACAAATCTAAGGGTGCTACTTTGTTGACGTGTTTGATTAAGAAGATCATCATAATCGGCGTTGAGAGCGTTGTATTGAGCTTCCCAAGAGTAAGCTTCATCACGAAGGGTAGCACTATCCTCTTTCGCGGCCTTAATCGACTTAGAAAGTTTGACTAGCTCTTCTTCAGCGCTCTTCAATTGAGTTTCCAGAAGGTCAATTGTGCTCTTCTTCTCTTCAACCAGAGACTCGAGAGATTGCTTTTCAACCGTAATCAACTGAATCTTTTCATCATGATCGGAGATACCTTCGTTCATCAGATTCAATTTGTCATTGTGGGTAGACTGAAGCCGAGTAGATTTAACTGATAAATCATTAATTTGAGTTTTTAACTCAGAAATATCTTTTTCTTTGTCGTCGTTCAGAACTTCAAGCTCACGAACTTTCATCTTCAAAAGACAATTTTGACCACAAGATTTAATAATCTCCTTTCGGAGGTCATCTTCAGTCTTTTGGTATTGCTTTTCATCAGTAATGTGATCATCAATTGCAGCAGTGTGTTCATCATAAAGAGAATTGTGCTTGCTATTGAGAGCAGCATAATCAGATTTAGCTCCCTTCAAAATGCTTTGAGTGGCAGCGTGCTCATCATGAAGGGAATGGTGCTTGGCGTAAAGCTCAGCAAAATCGGATTTAGAAGTTTTCAAACCATTTTGAACATTTTCAAGATCACGAGCTAGAGATGCTTTGTCACTCAAAATAACTGCTTGCTCAGCTTCAACACCCTGAAGCTTAATTTTTAATTGACTAAGTTCTTTTTCATATTCATCTGCTTTGGAAGCCTTTTCAATTTGGGTTCTCAAATAAGCAATTTTATCATGTAAACTTTTTACCAAGGATTGGTTAGGGTCAGACATCATTTTCAAACGTTTAACTTCATCTTGGGCTGATCCTAAATCAATTTTTAATTGATCAATCAAAGCTGAATTCATTTGCATTTTGAACCGATGGTTTTTTTCTAGTTTCTTTTTTTCATCCAAAACTTGACTAAATTTGTTTTGGTAAAGCTGAGCAAGTGATTGATCAACAATTGCTTTCGTCTTAGCCTGATTAATAACATCAGATGTTTTTAACTCAAAAATCATTTTTTTACTGGCTGATAATGATTTATCCTTTTTATCAACTAAATGCTTGTAATACTGATTTAAGTTGTGGGACTCACTCAGTTGCTTGTTTAACCGATAATGTAAGGAAAGTAATTCATTATGATTTAACGACCGGATATCTTTTGACTGGGACATTGTATTTCTTTAATAAACTTCTTTAATAAAATAAGGTTATATATTTTAACAAAGGAAATTTTTAAATCAATTTTTTTGCAGAATTGAATTAATTTGAATTGAATTAAAGAAAAATTAAAGAAAAATTAAAGAAAAATTAAATAAAAAAATTAATATTTCACTTTAAAAGTGATGAATGTATTTAATGTGGGTATTTAATATGTCCATTTAACAAGTCTATCTCTAATAGTGTTCAACCATGTTTTTGGGAACCATTCCTGCATTAGAAGCCTGGTCTTTCAAGGCACTAAAGTTAGATCTATCCTGGACATCAATGTAAGTTCCCTTCTTCTGTCTTTCTAGGGTGTTGTAAGTAGATGTTGTTGGCTGTCTGAGTTTGCTGCTCATTGTCGCCCCATTCAGTTCCGAATAAAAGTCTGGTGGAAATCCGTATTGACCGCTCGCAATGGTAGAAGTTCCATCCATTTCAACCATATCCCAATCTGTGGTGTAGGAAGGATTATTTAGAGAATTTGTTGCATTTCCTGTTGGGTTGTGGTAAAGTGGATTCTTGAAAGCGTCGGTTGGTTCAAAGTGAACATCCGGATGTGTTTTCCTGTTTTTCTTGTTTTTGCAGCGAGCGCAAAGAAATCCAATCATGATGATGAAAGCCAATAGAACCAATCCAAGAATGAGCCAGAAATACCAGTAATCCCACAGATTATGGCTGCTTCCACCTTGATCAACAACAATGGTTTCATTTGGATAAACCCATCTGATGACATCACTTGTCTTGGCCCAGTAGGGATCCGTTTGAACTTTAGTTCGGAGCCAAAGCGATGCGTTGATTGCGATCTCGATGGTTGTGTTGGTTGTGTTGTTGGTTGGAACCTCAATAGAATACGCGGGAGTATTAAAAACCATTGTGTCATATTCCAAGAAGGTGGTTACATGTCCGTTATGATTGCTGGATGATTTCAGAAGTAGACTGAGTGTTTGAGTTTCCCGATTAAACCCGAGAATCACTGGTGGACATGGATCATCAGGTGGTCCAACATCAGTCCAACTGGTTTCCCAATCAGAGTAATTTCCAAAACCCAGGTCAGATTCGAGTTGGAGTCGAAATTCGTATCTAGTGTCAGGTGTCAAATTTCCAATGACAACCAAGTTTTGATCAAATTCCAAGGGATGTTGATCAGTGTGAAGATCACTATGATTGAATTCACGATATTGGTATTGATATTTGACAAAGGCATTCGATTGTCCCTCAAATGGTGACCAAGTTAGATGAACTTCGGTGCTTCCGTTTGGAAGGGGTGGAGTGATCACGGTGAGTTGATCAGAGGTCCAAGTTGGCGGAAGCACTGGAATATCTATCACAACATGTAAACTGGTTGCACTTTCAACTCTTATGGGAGCCAAGGTCCATAGCTTTCCAGTGTAAGTTTCCCCGATTTGAAGGTCATAGAGATACATTACCCATTTGTCAGGTTCAATTTCGGAAGGTCCCATCACGGTTGGTGATTCCTCATTCCAGTCAAAACGAAATCCAGTCACTTGCGGGTTCATGGAATAATTCCAAGACATAACAGCACTAGTTGAGTTAGTGAAGGTAATTTCGACCGCCGAAACAACTGCTGGAACGTCTGGAAGGGTCCAAGCAGATACATTATAAGAATCACCCGCGCCAAAATAATTGATAGCTTGGATATAATAAGAATGGAAAGTGTAAGTCTCTAGACCTACATCATACCGATTCCATTCCCTTTGTCCAAATCCATCATATCCAAAAACATTTGGAAAAGTAAGCACGGGGTTTCCATCACGATAGATAATATATTCCAAGATCAAACCATTTGGATCATATGGTTGAAACCAACTCAGCTGGATAGCTTGTCGATTAATTGTCTGAGCCCGAACCTCGTTTTCGTTAAAGACTGGAACCAGATTTTCCCAGCAAAATGTTGATGTATTGGGAAAATCACAAGTTGGGCATAGAGTGGAGTTGGGATGCATCAAAGTTCCAAGAGGACATTCGCTAGTACATGCACTGGCCAGTGAAAAGTTGTAACCTGTCTCGGCATGTTGGCAAACTTGACAGGCTCGGGAATCCTGTCCAATCCAACAGTACTGACATTGTTGATGACAGCTGGAACAATTTTGAGCATTTCCGGATACGATATGGGGGTGTGAGGTGATGAGAGACCAATCAATCTGATCCGCCCAACAGAGACCTATCGAGGGATCTTCAAGATCGTCGTTATCTAGAATTGCAACCCCGTAAGTGTTTTGGTACAAGTCTTGACCAAGAACTTCTAGGTTGCGAAATGCAGATAGATTAGAAATAATGGGTGAATGAATAATAGCCAGATATCCTGTAATTTGTTGGAGAGTTATCAGAGGAGATAGATCCATCGAACTTTCTCCTTCAGCATTGATCAAAAGACTCGCATTGAGAATTTGGCACGATGCAATACTACTGATATCTTGTTGTGTTTTTAGCACAACAGCTGAAAACGGGTCATCACGACAGATGGCCAGTGAGGCATTAACGGTATAATTTAAAAATCCAATTAAAGATAGCAAGATCAAGATCTTACGGGCAATTGTATGATACATAGTGTATTATTACTTTTTGACTTAAAATTTAAAAGAATTCAATTTTATAGATCAAAAGTAAACATATTTTGCTCACTTAGTTCTCAACTTCTCAACTTCTCAACTTCTTAACATGGAGGTTTGAGACCCCAGAAATTGTCCGGCATAGGTTGATCATGTTGATAACCACTATCACGCAAAATTTGTTCTTGGCTACGAACCTGTTTCTCAGGAACACAGTAAAACATTGGATTAGTGCGAGGTGATTTGGATGGAGGTGCGGGATAAGTTAGAGTTCTGAAAGGAGATGCTTGTCCAACAGGAATATGATAGATTTTTTGGGTTGGATCTCCACAAACCTTGACATGAAGATGAGGGGAGACATAAAGAGATCCTAGTCCAACATAATACGCATTGGGTTGTTTAATTTTAGCTTGGAACTGGCCATTGGCAGCTTGAGTAGCTCCCTGGTTAGGTGTTCTGTCATAAGCTTGATCGGGTGAAGCATATGGCAATCCACTACCAGAAAAGCTGACACCACGAGTTGCTGGAGCAGGAGCCCAGAAGATAACATCAACAGTTCGTCCTTCATAACCTTTTAGTTTAACATCGACAACAACATTACCATCTCCAGCATGATTGACCACACCTTCACATGATAGTTGTTTAAAATAATTTTGACGCCAATTAGACATAAGTTTACAACTTTACTATGATAAAAAGATATTATTTTTTGATTTTGGAAGTTTTTTTATAAGACATATGTAAAATAATGGGTTTCATATGTTGAACAATATAAATTAGTAAAAAAGAGAGTTTAATCAAGTGGCATCAGTTAAGTCACCGCTTAATTCAACATGCGAGAATCACCACCACCTTGAACCATGGCACCTCCACCTGGAACAGCAACTCGTTGAGTAGTTTTGTAAACTCCTTGATCAAGAGGATAATAGTTGGAAGCGTCGTTGGGTGTAACGCAAACATTGTTCTTTTGGTCAACAGGCCATGCTGATGGCAAGTTTTCACATTGTTGTTCTGGTTGGTAAACACGTCCAGTTCCAAGACCTTGAGGATCATTGCCCATCAGACGACAGGTAGATTTATCACAAACCCATTTGTTGACTTCTGGTAACATGGTTCCCTGCTGAAATGGAGTTTCACATTGAGTGCAGCAGTTCTTTTCACAAGAATGACGACGGTTAATATCCATTAATTGACCGGCGTTGTGAGTCAAAAATTGCCGATATTGGAAACTATTTTGGACTCCATTATCAGCCTTGACTAAATTGTTGATGTAGCAACTGGGACGATAATCTGTAAAATGACGTCCATCAGCCATGCGGGGTGGACATCCGAAATGTTTGTTATCACTTGTTTTGTAGCAAGAAGACATTCTAGTTTATATATTTATTGAGATATTTTTTTTGAATCAAACATCTTTGATAAAAAAAGAATATATTTTAAAATTCAACTTTAACTCAACCTCAACTCAACTTCAATCTTAATTCAACTTTAATTCAACTTTAATTCAACTTTAATTCAACTTTTCACCGATTGGTCTAGTTATTACCTGGGCCAGTTAAAAATACCATCTGGCCAGATAATTCCTCCGATTCCCCAAACAGTAAAGATTGAACCAAAAAGGCTACCAACAACAGTTGTGTTAAAGGAAGCTTTTTCTTGATCATCGTCACTCAAAGAGGCTAAGTAAGTTGGGTACATAATAAGTATTATAAATGGTAGAAAAACAAAGATCACTTTGGAAAAGGCTATGCTTCTAGAATCGTCGGTTTGGAAACATGCCGCGGCAACATACAAATAATTAATTATGTTAAACATCATTGTAAAAACGAGAGTTCCGGCATAAGCACTATTGTAAGTACTCAAATGTTCAGTTGCATCACATCGATCGGCTTTGATAAAAATACCAGCGGCAATTAAAATTGCAACCACAATCACGGTCATTAAAACAAAAGTTACCACATAGATAGTCACCGTATTAAATCCTTTTGATTGAATGCCAAAAAAAGCAAATATGATAAATAATGCACATTGAGCCATGATTCCGCCATAGACCGAAATATAGTCACCCACGTTAATATTATCAAAACCTCCGTCACCAACACAAGGAATCATATCTTTTTTTATTTTAGGCATGTTGTTAACAGTCACCCCCAAGACAGCTAAATTAATTGCACTGAGAACACCCACCAAACCCAAAAATCCCCACTGAGAAAAAATGGCATCTGAACCGATAAACATCATAATGCAATATATAACAATAAGCACAATCGGTATTAGATAAGTGAACAGTTTGAAGCTAGAAGTTTCTTTCAAATGACTTTTAGGATCATCTGACGACACATTTTCGGCTAGGCTGTTTTCTAGGGTTCCTTCACCAAAACTCTCTTTAGCTACGTTTACTTCTTGAGCAACTTGAATTTGATTTTCTTGAGATTTTAAATTTTGAAAAACATTCGGGAAGGCTGACAGCGCTTCTAAAGGTTTTGCACTTGTTTGAATCATTCTGATTATTTAATTAAATATGAGAGAAAATATATTCTCATAATCTTAAAAAAAAATTCTAAAAAAACTTTAAAAAAAGAACTTAGTTTACTACTTAGTTTTCTTAAACTTGCGCTTGGTTAATAACTTGGATCTACTGGACTTCATTCTTCCACTAGATTTACGAGAAGCTTTACATGTTTTTTTATTTAATTTTTCAGGATCAACAGTTTTAAGTTTAACTCTGTATTTGTGGCCGAATGGACTTTTGTCATCTGCTGCTCTGGTGTGACGACGGGCTAGGTAAGTGTAGGTTTTCCCGTGACCGCCTCTAGTTGTTTCACGCACAGCAACATACATACTGCAACGCCCACTAATCTTCTTTCTTTGGCACAGAGAACTGAATGCTTTTTTAGCTGATTCATAAGCATCTCTTGAATTAAAACGTCCTGAGCCACTTTTACCTTTAAACTTTGTGGGACAACCATCAGTGTGATAGGCACCCTCCAACGTAAAATGTCGAGTTTGTTTATCTGGCATTAACTTTAATAATAAATTAGATAAAATTTTTTGTTAAAGATAAGTAAATGAAGAACCTTTGTTTCTTTTTAGTATTATTATTTACATTTAGCATTCTTTATCTGGTGTGCAAAGAATATACTGAAGAATTTACCATCCCTGGTGAAAAAAAATCAATTGCCGATCAAGAACTAGCTCAACAATTAAAAATTGACCTCGGTCGAATAAGAAATTTCAAAGAATTCGGTGATCCATCCAATGAACAACAATACAAAATTTCATTTGAGATACACCCTAAAAGTATCGCTCAACCCAATCAACCCCTGGTCACTGAGATTGAAGAAGCTCTGAGAAGACGACAAGATGAGAAACAATTCTTTAAAGTAACTACCCCACTTGGACAAGATGTTTTCTTATCTCAAATTCAAGTCAAATCCAAAGATATCATTAACCAAGAGAAAGAAGCTGAACAAGAAGGTCAATTCATTAATCCAGCCTATCGTGGATCAATTGAATATTTAAAAGATAAAGAAAGAGGAATTAGAAAAGATAGAGAGCTTGAAAGAGGATATCGATTTGAAAAAGGAGAACTGGTCTTGGAACCCAAACCATCTATTTCTCCTGCCCCGACATCTACACCAATTCCATCTACTTCTGCTATTTCTGATGAGGTCACTGTTCCAACAATGTCATTTATTGAGTAGTCATTTATTGGCTAGATCGAAATAAATTCATAAAACGATTAATCTGACGATAACACCAATTTCCAATACTAGTAACAACCTTAGAAACTCTTTGGCGTACTCTAGTTATAAAAGGAATTGGTTCCGGCTCTTTTTGAGGAGGAGAAGGTATTGTTAATCCGTGATCTTGATCAAGTTCACCATCATCATCAAAATCCTCGATATTTTCAAAATCATCGAAATCATTTTCAGTATCCTCACCATCTCCTTCTACATCATCTTCCTCGATGACATCCTTGGCAACATCAGGTTCTTTCTTGATGGTTAACTGCATGAAGAGACGTCTCTCATTTTCAAGTGATTTGTTTAAATCTAAAACAGATGATTTGTAACTAACTAAATCATTTGATAATTTTGCAATTACCTTGCTAATGGTATCAGCTTTCTTGGTGTCGATAGACCGACAATAGTTTTCAAACCGAAAAAGACCTTTCAAAGATGTTTCTAACAATAGAATAACACCTAGTTGAAATTCCGTGTGGTTCAACTGACTTAGATTGATGCAACTGCTCATCAACCTGGGGTTTGGAAGTTGAATCAAATTTAAAAAATGATAGAAAGATGCTGAATAAACCTGCATTAATTGTTCAACAGAACAATTTGCACGCCATCCAATCATGCCCAGATAACTCTCGTCAGGCATTAATTTATTTTGAACATCTCCATAAGTAACCATCTTTAGTTCTTGATTTTTTTCCAAATTATTTAATACTTCTAAATTGTGTCGATGTAAATTATTCATCTACAAATAAATAAGTCAAGATATTCTTATAACAAGAAAAATATTCTTAACTTTTTTTCTGCTCGATAGAGCTAATAGAGCAACTCATTGATTTTCTCGAAGTAATTCTTTTGACTTCTTTTTCGTTGCTCAATGATCGGAGTTAAATTGGTTTTACACTCAATCCATGGTCTTTGACATTTAGTCCACTGACGTTGTTCTGAATTAAATAGTTTAGGATCCACACTGTTAAAAAAAACATCCAATTCCTCTGGATAAGTTGCTGAAACAACTTGATTAATTGAGCTTTCTTTTTTAATATCTTTAACATAATCCGGGGGATTTAACTTTCGAAAAGATTCATCCGAAAAATTATATGGAAGATATGTTTTCTTTTCCTCATCTGTCATAAAACTTTCAACCATTGGGTCATCATCCAAATACTTCATTCTTCTTACAAATTCATAAATAAAAACCAATAAAATCACAAAGATCAAAAATTGATTCATCTTACCCAAATTAAAAGATATTAATAAAATAAAGCACCAATGGCAGCAGTTATTGCTATCTCAGGATTTTCTGGAGCCGGTAAAAGTCTTCAAGGAAAACGCTTAGCGAATGAACTTGGGTATCAATACCTAGACCTAGATAAATATTTTATTCCCAGTCGGGAAAAACCGCGAATCCAACTTTCTGATGGATCAACCACCGTTAATTTTGACTCTCTCAAAGCTCTCGATCTAAAGAGATTCAAAAAAGATGTTCGAAGATTATCTGCAACTGGTAACTTAATTGTGACTGGATTTACTTTGAGAAAAGAGGTTTTACCTTTCCAACCAGACCATCATTTGCACCTGATGGTTGATAAAAAAATAGCCATTGACCGACGTTTTCAAGCCAAACCTTTTATCAAGAAAGATCCTAGGAAAAAAAAGAGAGAGACAATGATGATTAATGAAGTTGCCTATCCATTTTACTTAGAAACTCTAAGTCATTCAGAAATAGACAAGTATTTTGATGCTAATTTACCAGCCTCAGAAGTTTATCAACAAATTAAGAAATATCTTGGTTTGTCCAGATAAATTTTTATGTGATTATTTAATAAGATTAAGATGAGCAATTGGTCTTATGGAACTAGTTCAAGATGGAGCAGTAAATTTCCGCAATGTCATGCTAAAAATAATAAGCTACAATCTCCGATTGATATTCGACCGAAGACAGTTAAATTAGAATGTGGGAGTAAGTGCCAATTAACTATTAAATACCGTCCAAGTAAATGTTATTTAACCAATGATCACAATACAATTACTATTCGATATGATCCAGGTAGTTACATTATTTATCAAAATAATTGGTATGAACTAACACATGCCAAAATACATGTCCCCAGCCTTCATACTTTTGATGGTGAACATTATCGAGCTGAAATAGATTTATATCATTGTGCTGATCGCCAATGTGATTCTGGAGTTGTTTTAGCTATTTTTTTAGATCAAGGTCCTGATCATGGTTCATCGGTTGATTTTTTAAATCAGTTTATTAATCAATCGCCAACCAATGACACTTTGATAGAGCGGGAAATTTCCGTTTCTCCAGATTGGAACATTATTAATTTGATTCCTGATGATCGAACTTGTTATGTTTATCAGGGATCATTACCACATCCACCATGCACCCCAGGATGGACTTGGGTTGTTTTTAATCAACCAGTTAACGCTGGATCAAGTATTATGAAAACACTTCGCCACAATATTGTTATTAAAGCTGGTGAAAATATCAGAAGACCAGTACCACCAACTAGCAATAGAATTGTTTACCGAATCCCAGACAATTGGATTAGAGTTTTTGAAGAAAAACCAAAGATAAAAAAAGTTAAAGTAACCAAGGATCTTGAAAAAGAATTAAACAAAGCCCCATGGGAAATTGGAGACAAGGTTCTCTTAAGCAAAGATAGTTATTGGGGAAACCTATTTGAAGAATATCGAGAAAAAGTTAAGGGATTCCTTATTTTTGTTATGATGATCCTCTTTATTATCCTCTCGATTCAAATCACAAAATACATTATTCGCAATGACATCGTTAATAATTTTTTTGCCGGAAGTTTAAAAAATAATACTCCAAACAATGTTGGAGCTAATCAAGGAGGTGCACCAAATAATAACTTTGGCACTTTCACTAATAATATGTTGAAAAATAGTGCTGGTCCTAACATGGGTTCTAACACCAATGTTAATGCTAGACTAAACATGAACCCAAACAATATGCCACCAAACAACACTAAGTAGTCAACACTAAGTAGTCAACGCTAAGTAGTTTAACCAGCCACAATAGTATGAAGAGCAGTCGGATCATTCGGTTTGAGCCATTCTTGCTGAAGCAGTTGAGTTGGGTTTAACCTCTCTTCTGGGTTATAGGTTAGCATTAGCCTAATAAACGATGAGATTTCAGTCACTTCCTGATCTGATAAATCGCTTCGATATTTTTTAATTTCATTTTCTAGGCTTGATGGTTCTATCTCATCACACTTCAAGATATTTCCCTCATCACCAAACAATGTGAAAGTATCTTCGCACTCTGATGTCATTTTCTTTGGCATATGGCCTAAACATTCGTACATTAGTGCCAAATGATCTCGATCCCGGTCCAGTTTGCTTTCCCCCTCAGCTGGAAAGAGAACCCGGTCAGTGACAATTTCATAAATGATACAACCCAAGCCCCAAAGATCAGATTCTTGGCAAAACCCATTACCAATTACAGTTTCAGGTGGGCGGTAGGCCCGATGCTGAATGACTCCATCATACTTATCATCATTGTAACAAGCATTACCAAAATCATTGAAAATGACTGTTAGATCTGGCAGCGGATCCAAAGGGGTTTCTTCTTGACAACTTACCACCTCAGGAGTTTCCAAACCCTCCAGATCAATCTTCTCTAGGCCTGCTTCATCTAGCGGCTTGGGTTCATCAGGCTTTTCTTCTGGAGCGATGGCTTGATCGGACTCATCCGCATCTTTTTTGGGCTTGTCTAAAGCTTTGAGCACTTCCAGCATTTTTGAAATTTCAACCTCATCAAGTCCCTTTTTTTTATCATCTGGCTCATCTGGCTCTGGTTTATCTGGCTGTTCTTCTGGAGCCTCAGCTTGATCAAATTTATCCATATCAACTTCCAAAGCATGAAGTTCATTCAATCGATTAAAAATTGGATCATAAAGAGATTCAACCAAGGTTCCTAGTTTTCGGGATCTAAGTTTTTGTCTTGTTTTCTTCTTCTTACTTGCGGAAAAACTTGTAAAATCCTCTGGCAAATCCTGAGCAATTGAATCCAGAAGTTGTTGATCAACATCAAGCTGGTTAAACCAAGCCAGAACTTCATTTATTTCAGATGAATATTGTCGAGTCATCATGTTTTCTAGCTTGATATCAGCATGAATCAAATTCTTTTGATAATAATTGTTCATGGCGGTCAAAATATTTTTGACTAGTTTTTTGACTTGGTCCATCGGTAATTTGTTCTTGTAAGGGGATAACACATTTAGGAGAGATGTCCCCAAAAATTCATAAACAATGCAGGACCGTTTTGGTTCTCCATCATTGCAATAATCAAAGGTTTCATACATTTTAACAATCCCGGGATTATCATTACCTAGCGATTTCATAATCTTAATTTCATCCATGGAATCCTCATAATCCTCTGGATAAAAGAGCTTTAATGCTACATATTTATGATTAGTAAAATCGTGAGCCAACCAGACTCTGGAATAACTCCCTTTGCCTAGATATTTTAAAACTAGGTATCTTTTATGTAAAAGTTTAGCTAAAACATCATTTGAAACATCAAATTCATCGTCAGATGAAAGATCACCATTCGAAGCATTATCCTCCTCATCTCGCTTCTTTTGAGCTTCCTTCATTTTTTGAAGAGCCTTTTGTCGCTTGTGTAATTTAGCTTTTTTTTCCATTGCTCGTCGAATAAATCCTTTCATTTTGAGAAATAACTTTAAAACTAAGATAAATAATTATCCTAAATCAATTTTTTGACGCGTTAATTTAAGATTATTGTTTTCTTGTATTACAACGAATCATCTGATTCTATTTATATTTCCACATTTATGACCGATTAATGATAGGAAATCCCATTCCTAGGTCTATACCCAGATGGTAAAGACCTTTCTAACAAGTCATTTTTAATGACTTTATTAGTTCTTTTATTAATTTTAACTTACTCAATCAATTAATGGAATCGCTCAAGTGGATTTTTCACAGCCTTCGTCTTAAAATTAGACAGACATTTCCTAAACCAAACTGTAATCTTTAATATAATCATTACAAGTTTAATCTTAGAATTCATAATTTCTTAATTGAGATTTTTAGAATCCACAGGAAATAATCTAACGTATTGGAGATCTCAATGAGATCATGAGATACTATTTAGGTTCCATTTTTTTTAAGGGTTTACTGAACCTTTTAGAAGTCAATAAAAAATTGAATCACTTCTAAAACCTATATTTAAATTGCTTGATGAGTCAAATCAATCATTATTATGGTCAATCTAATCCACCTATGAGGTTAACAAACCAATTTGGAAATAGTAGTAGCAGTGGTAGTAGCAGCAATGCTAAGAATAAGAATAAGAATAAGAACAAGAAGAAGAGTAACTTTAACAGTAACTCTAACTCGAACCCTAATCCTAACCCTAATTCTAACTACAACTCTAGTAACCGGAAAAATAATAATAACAACAAAAGGAATACAAGCAACGGAGCTTACAACGGTAATGCCCGTCAACCCACCCCACAACAATATCCAATTGTTCCATCTATGACAAGACCCTACTATCCTCAACCGACACAGGTTCAAAGTGCGTATCCGAGCCAATCTAATGGCTATCCTTACAATGCACACTCTTACAATTTACAATATGTTCAATTTAGTTACGGATCACAACAGATTACGATGGTTAAACCACCTCAAACATCAACCGTAACAATTCAAATTCAACATCATTCAAATTAATCATTTAACATGACCATTTAAATGTATAATTAAAGTTTGGGAAAACAAAAGGGAAATAATGACTCATCAACACCTTATAAATAAATAAAAAATTTAATTTTTTTTTAATTTAGTCTTAGTCTCAATTTCTTAAGTAAATCAAGAAATTTCTTCAAACCCGCAAAAAGAGATGTGTCTTAGTGACTAGTTTCCCGCACTTTTCAACGGGACAAGTAATTGGCAATCCACTCTTAACCATTTCTCGTCGGCACTTATCGCAGAAAGCGGCGTGCTGACAGGGAATGTTAAAAGTTTGAATCCGAGAGGCATGGCAGTTTTTGCAAATCATAAGAGGATCATCCTTGAGTGTTGGGCACATTACTTCATAAAGCTTGGTGATGATACCTCGGCAAACTGGGCAATTCATTCCTTCTTTTCGGATGCGGCTCATGCAACCAATGCAGCAACAAAAGTGATGGCATGGTTTGGCGACTACCTGGCGTTGCTCGGTCAAACAAACGGCACAAATCAGGTCTGGTTCAGTTGTTGGTTGACTGCTGTAAGTTCGTGCGATGCTGTAACTGGCCGTATTCAGTCCGGTGCTGACCATCCTTGATGATGTGTAGAGATCAGCCATATACTCTCGGGAGCGCTTTGCATTCTGAACCTTTTTCAGTTCCATAACAGTGTTCTGTGCCATGGTCCGAATCTCTTTGGCTAGGGGGTCATCTCTGACAGCCTCAATGGCGCTCTCAAGGGTTTTAATCTTAGTCTGAAGATACTTCTGGAGCCAAACTAGTCGGTCAGCTTCCAGGAGAGTGGTATATTCGGGATGATCAAACGTCTCTTCCGCAATATTCTTTAGTTCTTGACCACACTCAGCGTAAATACCGAAAAGATTACCCAACGGAGTATCTTCCCCATCACGGAAAGTTACTTCAAAATGTTCCCGCATGTTGCGATGCGTCTTTTCATGATAATAAGTCAGTGTAAATTGCAGAGTCATATCTGTTGATGGCTGCTTGCTCGTGAAGCTGAACATAACTTGCCGATATGACTGGAAATCACCCATCAGAACATGAGTTCCATCTTGCTCCAGAGTTGTTGAAATCTCAGCTAGTGGATTCAGCTCCAGCTTGACATCTGAAGCAACAAAGGTAGTTGCCGCAAAAATCCTGGATACAAAACTTTCCACAAAGAAATCCTTATTGGGGGCACTGATAAAGTCACCCGATTTGGTCAGTCCAACCAGGACATCTTGACTGTAATCACATGCCGAACCGACCCCGATAGTGATATCAACAGAACGCCCATGATCAACAACCAAATCAGCACCCTTCTGGCGATAAGAACATGTGTCATCACCATCTGAACACATCACCCTGAAATAGGTATGACGAGGCGGATTTGGCATTTGCGTGTAAAGAGCTTCCTGAGCAGCCACCAACTCATTAATTGTGGTGATTGCGGTACTGATTGATGTTGAACCACCCGCGACAATCTTGGCAATCATCTCTCGGATAGAAGCAATATCACTCAGCTCCAGCCGCTTAAAAGGAATATTGGGGTTTTCTGGATAAACCTTGGTGGTCCGAGCGTTAAAAACCAAGAGGGAAAAGGCAATTTGAACCCCATCCTCAATTAGTTTTCGAATCAAATCGAGAGATTCCTGCAAAGCTTCCTGAACAACCTCAATCCGCTTCAGGGAACCTGCTGGACGAGATTCCATGGGGTTACCAGGATGTGCACCTTGAAGCCCTAGAAAACTATTCATACTGGAACTGACATCGATCGCAACGATTAGGCAATTGACACGTGTCTTATCCAGCTCATCTGGATCAAACGACCCGTTCCATGAAATAATGGTATGTGTTTTCTCACCTTGGTGCACGCACCGAGTAGAGAAGTTGTTATCTTGAATTGACATTTTAAGATCGTAACCTAAATATAAATTAAAAAAAGTTCAATTTTATGTTTGCTATTTTAGCTCAAAGTATCCGTATTCACTTAATCTAGAACAAGTTCTGCGTCACTCTTTAGGATTCCTTTTTTGATTTTTTGATCAAAAACTTTTAACCATTCTATTAAATCCAGATCATCAAAATCAGGATCATGACGGTTTTCAATTCTTCCAAGGGTTAGAAGAGCTTTTCTAGCGGCTAATTGTTCAGTTTGTTGTTTATCTCGACCAACACTTTCAGAATATATTTTTCCATTGTTATCTCGTAAAAGAATCCACCAAATACGATCATAAAAGGCAAAATCGGTTGGAGGATCATCAACTTCGGAACCAAAGATAATATCACCATCTTCCATAATATAGATATTTTCACTTCTAACAGTGTGATATTTAGCTTTGATGCTAAACTTTTGAAAATAAGTGTTAATCATTTGCTTGTAATTGGAATCTTTGCTGATTAAGGCCACAAAATCAATACCAGTTTCTTCATCTTCAATTAGATTTAAAATGAATTTCTGGCAAATTTGAAACCCGGGTCCAGTTTTAAATTCTGAACTTGTCAGATAACCAATCCCGTTTGTTTTGGTTTCAAAATCGTAAAATAATGCTCCAATGAATGCTTCAAAAGAATCCTCCAAAATATTATCTTTGTCCCGAGCATTATTTTTTTCATCCAAATGCCTGGAAACTAAAATGTATTGACCAAAGTTTACTTTTCGAGCCAATTTGGCTAGGCCACGGCGGTCAACAATTTTAGAATAAATTTTGGTTAAAAATCCTTCTTTTTGCATTGGATATCTTTGAAATAAATAGAGGGAGATAATCAAATTAACCACTCGATCACCTAAAAATTCTAATCTTTGGTAAGATAAATCTTGCAATTCAATTGCTCCTTCTGGTTTATCAACAATTCGGACCGAATCACGATTCATAATTTCATTAGCATGATCCCAACAATAGGAATCATGGGTAAAAGCTTGTTGGTACAGCCTAATATCATTAATTGTTTGGTAAATTCCATAACGGCGAAGGATATTTTCTATTTCGTTTTTTCTAATGAAACGATTCTTAAAATTGTAAGGGTTTATTTTTTTTTCATCATTGCCATCATCCATTCTCCTGGAATCTGCTTTTGAAGTTTCTTGATGAGCCATTTTCTTATTCGATAAGTTGGCTTGGGGTGCGACATCTAGGTTTAGATTGTAACTAGATTGATTTGATTTCTGATTTGAAAAGACAAGAAAGTCCATGTAAGAATACAAAGCTTAGCAAATACACTTTCAATTTTTTTTAAGTCGAATTAAGGAAGATAGAATTTATAAAAAATAAAAGTTAAAAGTTTAAAAAAGATCTTTTTTGATTCAGTCACTGATCCCAACTTGACGACTTTTTCGGCAATTCATAATGACATTAAATGTCATTACTAGAAGGATAAAAGCTAAAACAACATACTGGGTTAGGTTCATGTACCAAAATTTCTCGTGGCTTTTGCGATAATATTTTTGACAATCGTTGCCCATAAGCCAAAAGACTGTAAAAGCCCATACATTGGTTAGAAGATAACAAATAATGGTTAATGTAGTTATTTGCCTTTTGCAGCCCATTGATTCCCAGCATAGAAATATTAGAATTGAAACAGCTAACATAGCTGATGAGGCGGCGACAGCAAGATTGGCCCAGGGAAGTTCTTTGCAGTCATGATCCATCAGAAGAGAATGCTCTTGACTTAAAGCATACCCGGAATACACAACTGATCCCAAAAGGGCCAGCATAGTAACTAAATAAGACATGTAAATTCGACATTGTTCATGTTGACACATTCGTTATTTAAAATCGTTTGGAAATCTTACTTGATTCAATTTTTCTTTCCAAATCCATCATAAAAAATTGATCAAGAGAAAACCCCAAGATTGATTTTAAAAACTCTACCAGACTCTATAAAATGTTAGAAAGTGAAGAAACCATCGAGTTGCTGCCAATTCTCAATAAACAAAAACTTTATTGGGGTACTCTAATTTTAATTGGATTGTATTACCTACATTCATCATTACAATTTGTCTATTACCAAGAGGAATACGGTAAAGACCTTTGTTATTTTAACCTAAAATGCCAACATCCTCTAGGAAGCATTAAATCATTCAACAATGTTATTTCAAACATATTTTACGTGGTTTTTGGAATGATTTTCACTATCATCGTAAAATTTACCTCCTCTGGTCATGACGATTATAAGGGATTACACAAAGATAATTCTCTTTATTACGCCATTGGGATTGTTTTGATTTTAGAAGGATTTTCTTCAGCAACATATCACATTTGCCCATCCAAACTCAATTTTCAGTTTGATACAACTTTCATGTTTATTGGAGCAGCTTTGATGTTTATAGCTCTTTATCAAAAAAGACATCAAAACAAGATCCCGAGTGCTTTCAAAACTTATAGTTTCATGTGGATGGTTATCCTTGTCAATACCCTCAGTTTAGCAGGATTGGTAACTGGACTAGAAGTTGTTTTTTGGGTTTTCATTTATGGATTACTACTCTATACTTTAGTATTGGCCAGTATTAATATTTACTACAGCTCTGAGTGGGGATTTGATATGGAATTACCCAAAAAAATGCTCCATGCGATTCAAAATATGGATCGTTATCAATATCCCAAATTAATAATTGTCATTTTGATTAATCTTTACAGTATCACAATGGTCATTTATGCCCAAGTTCAACACAAAGTTAATTTTACAAATTGGTTATTGGCCTTGTTTGTCATCAACATGCTAATGTATTTCCTCTACTATGTTGTTTGTAAAATCTTCTTTAATGAAAAAATCAAATGGTATGTAATTGTTCTTTTAATTGTTGATTTTGGCATTATAGTCGCCTCGCTGCTTTTCTTTTCAAAAGCTGTCAGCAATAAATCATTTACTCACGCCAAATCAAACGCTTTGAACCAACCATGTGTTCTTTTCGATTACTTTGATTATCACGATATCTGGCACATCCTATCCGCGATTGGACTGTTCCTATTTATGGTTGTCGTCTACATTGCTGACCATGGTTTGCAAGATGTTAGCAGAGCAGATATTCATAAGTTTTAAAAACTTATTTAAAAAACTTAGTTAAAAAACTTAACTAAATCACTCTTAATAATAATTAGAATGTTAAATTTTTTTTCTAAGCAAGAAGAAAAGATTAAAGGTGGATGGGCTAACTCTGAAGACGATCAATGGTATGAATTTACTGACCAAGATGGATTAGTTTTATTTGCCATGAGCAATTTATGTCGACTCAGTAATCCATGTCAACACAACATCAAAATCAATGATGTTGCTCAACGCGGGTTATGGTTGGGAACTAAAATGTGTGAATATTTTGATTCTAATCAAATTCCCATTCCATCACATTTTGATTATTTGAAAAAACAATACGAAAAAGATGATTTTATTAAAGAAATCAAAGCTGATAATTTAGAAAAGATTAAGGAAAAAGAAGAATCAATCCTATCTTATTTAGAAATATTAAAGATTTCATTACGAACTAATGCAGAAAAGATCATTGATTACTTGTTTGAAATGAATTTCAAACCTACCGTGCCACAGTTTATCGATCTGTGTGATGTCATAAACGTCAAAAACTTCCAGAAATTAGTCGAAATGGGATTTGATCCGTTTAGTAAGAATGAAGGTTATTCCTTAATCAACACGGTGATGAATGCTGTTAAGGGAAATAATAGTGAATTAGTTGTTTACTTGCTAGTTGAGCTAAATTATCCGATTGATACAAATCTCAATACAAATCCTCATAGCGATGCCAAATATTTAATTAATTATGCTCAAGATAACAAATGTAATTCTGAAATTATAGAATTGATTTTGAAATTATCCAAAGCTAAAAAAACTAAATATCATCCTGATTTTGCCTACAAATTCATTAAGGATAACAAATGGAAAGAATTACAAGATTTTATTGAAGATGATGTCATTGATAATGTAGATATTGTCGTTCAAAGAATTTTCTATAAACTAAAAATGAAATCACAATCCTATTTACCAATTGTTAAATATTTGAAAGCCAAATTTCCACAATATGCAAGCTTGATTTAACTGGCTTGATTTAACTGGCTTGATTTAACTGGCTTGATTTAACTAGCTTAACATAAAATTGAAAAATTAGATTTAAAACTAAATTAAAAGTATGTTTGAGTATTTTAAAAAATTATTTGGTGTTAAATCCTATGAAAGAGGAACATGGTCAACTTCTTTCAATGGTTACACATTTTATGATGAAAATGGTAATTTTGTCATTTCAATTGGCAACACATGCCTAGAATCATATCCTTGTCAGCATTATATTTCTTTAACTCAGGAGGATAAAACTGGGGAAACATGGTTTATGCCTACAATTCAAAAATATTTAGAGGATCGTAAAATTCCTCTTCGTGATTTTCACTCTTACCATTGATAAGATTGATAAGTTTGATCGCGATTTTTTTTTTACATTTCTACTTTATATCAGAATGAGTCTTGACAATAAACCGCCACATTTTAATATTGGATTAATAGGAGTGGGTAAGCTAGGATTACCTGTCTCTCTCGCAATCGCCCATAAAGGTCATCATGTCAAAGGGTTTGATATAAACCCTAATATTCACCCAGGAGTTTTACCTGGAGACCTTTTAAAAACTCGTGAGGAAGGACTTGATGCCATTCTCGATGAAACTCTTGATGAAATTATAGATAAAATTCATCAAGATAATTCTGTTCAGTTTGTTGAATCAGTCGATGAATTACTAGAATGGAGTGATTTAATCTTCTTAGCTGTTCAAACACCTCATGACAAAAAATTTGATGGAACCACCCGGTTACCTGAAGAAAGAAAAGATTTCAATTATGATTGGATTTGCCAAGCTGTTCAAAATCTTAATCAAGCTGCTGAAAAAGATCCAGAGGGATCCCCGATCAATCTAATCATTATTTCAACTGTTTTACCTGGAACAATCCGGCAACAAATTAAGCCACTCATCAAATCCCCTCGAATTAGATTATGTTATAACCCCTTTTTTATTGCCATGGGAACCACAATTAGAGATTTTTTATATCCCGAATTCATCCTTCTGGGAAATGATAATTTAGAAGCCAAAAAAGAAGTTATCCGATTTTATCGTACTTTTACAGATGCCCCAATTCATCAAACAACTCTAGAGAATGCAGAACTAATTAAAGTTTCTTACAACACTTACATTACAACTAAAATTTGTCTTTCAAATACTTTAATGGAACTCTGTGATAAGTTACCTGGAACAGATGTGGATGATGTAGTGACTGCTTTGGTCCTGTCCAATAGAAGAATTTTAAGCTCTAACTACATGCGAGGTGGTATGGGTGATGGTGGTGGATGTCATCCCAGAGACAATATTGCCATGGCTTGGCTAAGCGAAAAATGTGGAAATACTTACAACTATTATCATCACATTATGGTTTGTCGTGAAAAGCAAACTGAATTTTTAGCCAATTTAATCGAAGAATACTATTTGAAGATGAATAAAGAACTACCAATTATGATTATGGGATTAGCTTTTAAAGCTGAAACAAACCTAGTCGATGGTAGCCCCAGCTTTTTACTTCAAGAAATTCTGAAAGAACGTAATCTAGATTTTACTACCCATGATCCTCACCTTAATCCCAGAGATAATTTATCAATCAGTCAAAAACCCACCACTAAAGCAATCTTTTTTATTGCTACTTCACACCGAGCTTTTCAAAAATATCAATTTCCAAAAGGAAGCATTGTAATTGATCCACATCGTTATATTCAAGAACCTTCAGATGAATCTTATCAGGTTTATCATATCGGAAAATACCAAGAAAAATTACAATCTTGCCATTAAGTAAATCATGAGTGAACTAAAAAAGGAACTCAAATACATTGATATTTTTTTAGCTGGAGTGGGCAATATTCTAGGAGCTGGTATATATTTGCTTTTGGGTATTACTAGCTCTTACTCAAAGGGACTAACATGGTTATCAATTATTTTATCTGGATTATTTTGTTTACTGGCTACTTATGGGTATTACCACATTTATAGTCAAAATATTTATAGTCAAAATGTTCAAAATGAAAGACCAGAAAGTATAGTTCACAATAATTCTGAATTTTCTTTAATTGAATCTGTTTTCGGACCAAATATTTCTAATTTAGTGCTTGGAATTTCTTTTCTAGGAATTATTTTTACTATTTCGACTGTTTCAGTTAGTTTTTCCTACTATCTAGAAAACCTGGTTGGAATACCTGCATGGATTGGAGGGATTTTAGGAATTTTATCAGTTGTTTTAGTTAATTGTTATGGACTTCGAGCCACAATTAACTTGAATAATATTGCGACAATCATTGAAGTAATAGGTCTAGTCATAGTGATCATTGGTGGTTTTAGTCAACTAAATGTTGAAACTATTGGGATTACTGATTTAACTGGAGAAATCAGAAAAGTTGGATTGAGTAAAGTCTTTTATGGGGCTTTTCTATTTCTTTTTGCTTTTCATGGTTTCGAATCGTTGATCAAATTAACTGAGGAAGCTGAAAATCCATCTGATATAATGGATGGAATGAGGGATTCCATTTTAGTAACAATGGTGTTGTATGTTTTAGTTGCGGTGGCCAGTATTTCTTTGATTGGATGGAAAAATCTGAGTCTTTCAAAAATACCTTTGGCTGATGTAATTTCTCAGATTGGTGGAAAATCTTTAAATAAATTATTAAGTTTTTCGGCTGTCTTTTCAACTTACAATACTGCATTGTTGCTGTTACTATTAAATTCAAGATTGATTTATCGTTATGCCAAAACAAATAATTGGGAAACATTAAGTTATCTGGATCCAGAAAGAAAAATCCCTACTTATTCAATCATCTTTTGTGGGTTATTGAGTTTGTTAGTCTCGGTTGGACTACCAAATTTGGAAACCTTAACACAGTATTCCAATTGTGGCTTTTTAGTATTACTTGCGGCGGTTAATATTGCAGCATGGTTGGACAAAAAAATTGATTATTCAAAACTGACAGAGACCAGCCAAGATCATGATGAAAAACCCCAGAACTCTCAACATTTTGCCATGGATTCTAATTCATCAGCAACTACTAAAAAAATTTAAAAAAAGGGAAGCTCGGTTAGGTTTGATTGCTCAACTGAGGTACAATCTCAATGATGAATTTGCCATAAATCTTCAAAAAAGTCAAAATATCAAAGTCCATAAAATGAGATATTGTCATGCAGCCAAAATCATCCAAAAAGCTTGGAAGCAATATTTAGCTGAACGTTATAAATATCTAGGATTAGCTAATTTAGATGATTGTGATCCAGCAAGTTTAGCTGAAATTAGATTAATTCCTAAAATAGATTTATACATTTGGTATGACAATTATCGGCGTCCGAGGGGCGGAAACCTTTTCGAATTTTTAAAATGGATTTCTAGATCTACCTATTTAGAAATCCCAACCCATTATACTCGCGAAAAACTGCAATCTCATGAAATTGAATGGTTAATTCAGCACTCTAGACATGTTATTAAGACTAAGCTATTTTCTAGGAATTCTGAAGAAAATCAGCAATTAAAAAGTGATTGGCATGATTGTGTCAATCTAATTGATCAAACCCACCAAGATAGATTGAACCCACTTCGAGTCTATTTCAGACTAAAAAACCATCGGGATCGAGCAGTTGGTGAGCTAGTCACTTTGCATCAGCCATGGATATATCTAATTACAATGGAGGATTTGGAAAAATATCTTCAATCAAAACCATGTTCAAAACCATCTTCTAATATTTCACCTGATTTACAGAAAACAATTCAGGCTTTTCCTTTGAAAACTTTGTTTGAATTTCAAGAATTATGGGCTAAGTTAGATTATATTCAAACTGAGATCAAGAAATTTGAACAGATCTTCAATCCTTAATTCAAATCCTTAATTTCTTCCCTAAATAGTAAAAGTTAATAGTGAGCACAAAAATGAAACTGAAAAATTTAATATCGCTATCAGATTCAAACTTAATTTCCATCTTATTTACATTTTTTTGTATCTTCTTGTATTACATTCATCTTGAGCTGAAAGGAAAGAGTATTGAGAATACAGAAGGATTTCAAAATAATGCAGTCCCCAAAGTGGCTTTTCCTTTTAAAAATCTTTATGATCAAAAAAACAATCTCCTAAACATCATTTTAATTTCAGCCCCTTTCAGAAATGAAGAACATGAAAAACTTTACTTAAAATATCAAAATCACCAGCCTAAACTTGAGTTTATGGGTATTTCTAGCTACTCTGAATTTCCTTCTAAACTCTCAAACCCCTTTGAAAATAGATTTCATGAAGAAAAAAATCACGATTATCAAGCTATGGTCAAAACCTGGTTACATTGTTACAGGGACCCCGGAAAACATCTCAAACACGAAATTCCTAAACTTCTTTTCAGTGAATCAGATCTAAAAGACTATAGCAGTCATAAATTAGATAAATCTATTAAAAAAGAATATGATTTCATCTATGTCTGCTTGAAAGATAATGATAAATGTGAAGCTGGATGGCAATCCCATAATCGCAATTGGGATTTAGCAAAAGAATGTTTAGAAGTCATGTGCGGAAAATACCATTTAAAAGGATGTTTAATTGGTCGTAATAATTGCAAATTCACCAATAAATGTGATGGAATTATTAAAGTCTTGCCCTTCTTGAAGTATCATGAATTTCAAAAAGAATTACAAAAAGCTAAATTTTTATTTGTTCCCAATCAATCAGATGCTTCCCCAAGAGTAATAGTTGAATCACTTTGCTATGATTTGAGGCTTCTAGTCAATTATAACATTGTTGGTGGGTGGAAATATGTTACTCAACAGACCGGTGAATTTTTTACTAATAAAACGGATGTTGTATCTGCTTTGGATCGACTACTCAAAAATATGAATTCTTATCGTCCCCGAGATCATTTTATAACTAATTATGGTAAAAAGAAAAGTGGAAAAGTGTTGGCTCGATTTATTAAACAACATTATCCAAATGTTCAACCAAAAGAATTAGAATATGTCACAATCACGATTTAAGAATTAGATTTAAAAAAATTTAGGCTATTAATTTTAATGAAGTGTTTGTTAGCCAACAAAAACTTTTATCAATGGAAAATTAAATGGTATTTAAATGAAGATCCGTTAGAGTTGTCAAAGGGATCTGGTCTCCTTTCAACTTCGAAACTGGAAAAGAATGATCTTGATTATTATGGTCAATTACCAACAATATCTTGGACTGGGGTATCATCAAGCGTTAAAGTAAAGCAAATTCATTTAAAATATATTGGAAAGGCCAGCGAATTTTATCCAGTTTCACTTGACCATCAATGGAGTAACCTTCCAGCCTTTAATTTATACATTGATGACTTACAAAAAAATAAGCAACCTCTAATTATGATTGAAAGTTGTGATTTAAAGGATTTTATTCCTCAACAAAATTGTGCAGTATCTTGAGTGCAGTATCTTAAGACAAGACTAAAGACTAACTAAATGTGTTAAATGGTCACCTCTTTGGTCCACTTCCTTAACATCATCAGCCTCTTGTTTAGCCCGTAATTTAGCAAAAGTATCTCTGACTTGATATTTAACAATTGCCAATTGTTTGCTTTTATCCTGTGTGGGTTCTTTTTCTTTCATACATTTAATTAAATTGTCTGCAACAGCGTTTTCCAACAATTTACTTCTTTCAGTGTATCTTTTACCATAATTTAATAGAACTCGTTGGTTAAAATATTGAGCATTCCAGTAAAGAGCTAATGGGATTAGAGCACTTAGAATGCATTCAAAGATAAAATAACCTGGTAAAAATTCGGGTAAAACATGTGGCACCTGAAAATTATCATAATAGGTACAAGACAATAGAACAGCCAGGTAAGTACTAATCAGAATTCCAGGTGATCTAATCCAGTTGTTTAGATAAACATTAATTGATTTTTCAGTGAAAGGAGAAATCCAATTATGCTTCACAAAAGCCAGAAGTAAATAATCTAACCCTCCTGGAAGACCATTTACAAAGAATATTACAGCATTAATCGGAGCTCCCAAGGGAAATAGATACATATAAACAGCAACATACATCATTACGATATGATGTACCCAATCAATTGTATTCAGATTGCTGAAGAAAAGCATGTGATAAAAATGCAATGTTACCGTGATATTGAGCGGTCTCCAATTCATAACCCCAATTGATTTCAAAGGATGCACCCAGGTCAATATGAAATCAGGAAATGAATAATAAGTTGTGAAACTATTAGAAATAGTATGCAGGGAAAACCATCGTGATTTTTTTGGTACTACCAGCAAATCCAAGACGGCAAAAATCAGAGTAAAGGTGGCGATGTCGATAATATTCTGATGAATTGACTCTCGGTACATTACTAGAGCATTTATTATACTTTCGTAATCAATCATTAATTTCTTGACGTGATTCCAAATTAAATCATTTCAATTTTATCTTTTTTTCTATTTAATAAGTAACCAAGATTCACCCAAGATTCTATAAAAATGCCTTTTAATTTTAAAAGAAATACACGTATAAAAACAGAACCGGAAGATGAACTGCGTCATTTAGGATACATTGACAATTGCCCTCTTCCTAAACTTTCCGAATTAATTAAAAAATATAGTCCTGGGCCAGAAGAAAACAAAGCTCACAAAATAGCATATTTGTTACCTATCCCCCGGCAAAAGGATTTAATAAAAGAGTCAGACTATTCAGTAACAACCATCGCAAGTTTTTTAGCAGTTCGCGCTAATGATAATGCGAGCGGATTACGCACTGGGGTCGCACCATCACTTGGGGAACTCATTAATCCAAAGGCGAATGTAATATTAAACAACACTCGCCTAATAAATGCTAATAGCATAAACTACTTGGTCAACCGTAACAAACAAATTAGTCAACTCCCTGGCGAAAAAACTATGTTGGGTCAACCCAATCTGCCGACTGCTTATGATCCACTAAATAATAAATTAATGGTTGGTGGTGGTGGACCACAAACTTTTAAAGACATGTTGACAAATGATGACAGTTTGTTTTTTAATATCAACCGATTTTCATCAAATGGTGGCAAAGTATCAGAAGTAGCAACCACAATTCCACAAGATTTACTAACGTTTTTTGGTGAAGGTGGTCCTCTACCAAATCCAAAGATTACTGCTCAATTTTTAGCGCATCCTCTTGAAGGCTATGATTCGAAAAGTCCTACACCACAGGTTCAATACCCCCACCCGGCAAAAAATACTTTTCTTCGCCCGGAATATCAAGCATGTAATGTCTTCCTACAGCAAACAGGTATGAAAATCGAAGGCAAAAGTCATCATCTTGAAGATAAATTTCAATGTTTTAAGTGTCAAGGACTCAACAGAAACAGACTTTGTGTTGTTACTTTCAGTTTGGTGCTGATCAAGGCTAAACTAAGCTTAGAAGGTGGTAAATGGGTTACACATTTTAAAAATTCTAAAGGTGAACCAAAAACAATTCACAAGCCAATTATGGTTGGTGGGCACTTGTTAGATATAAAAATGACAATTCAAACAAATGTTTTTACCAAAGGTCAAAAAATAAAAAGATCCTTTTCTCTTTACGATGGTAAAAACCCAATAAATGATCTTTTTATTCGTCAATATCAAAGTAATCATTTATGCAACACGGTCGGAAATGATATCAGAAATACTGAGAACGTTTTTAAACAAAAGAATATGATTGATTGCTTTGACAGATTATTAATCGATTATAGTCAAATGATCAATCGGTTTGGTTTGGTTATCTTCATGCCAATAATTTGTCCCTGGATAGATCCCAATCTGACTATTTTAGATTCCAAGAAAGTTCCTCAAAATCTTTTACTGACCGAAATGCGCAAACATACATCTATTCTAGTTGATGATCAAAAGAAAAAGTTCAGAGTTGTTCGTGATGTTGTGCCTTTTGATGATGAAAGAAATAGAAAGGATTTTTATGACTTATTAAATGGTCAAAAAAACCCTTTTGGACAGGATCCCCTTTTTAGAGAATACTTCAACAAATATATTAAAATTGGAATTGATAATTGGAAAGATGCAAGGCCAAATGGTGATGAGAGCGGTAGAGAGTTAAACATAGCTTATAAGGAGCTGGGTCAGAAAGGACAAACTAAGGTCACAATTGCGCCCTATGATCTACCACTCAATTGGGATGTGATTCTACACTGGTTACCTGAACCTCCTGAGACCACAACCAGGGAAAGGCATGAGGCTGAGAAGAAATCAAACAGAGGTTATCCAAAGACTTGGGCTCACCAAAGTTCTGAGGTGTATCTAGAACCAATACCAGTACTAAAAAAAGACACGGAGCCAGAATACACTGTACCTTCAACACAACAGCCAGATCAAGTTACATATGCGCTATCCGATATAGATCATCCGGCATCAGAATATGCTGTGCCAAGGCCTAAAGAAATTAAAAAAGTGAACGTTCCTCAAACACACGACCCCGTCAAAAGACTTCCGGATGAAAAACCCGATTTATATACTGCCATAGTCAACGGCCCCCCACCCCTACCACCCAGAAATAGAAATACAAGAGCAGGAAAAGTGGGACCTGCTGGAGGAGGTCATAAAACCCAAAAGAGAAAACGAAATCAATCTAAAAAGAAGAAACCTAAACGACACTCCACGCAGTATCCCAAAAGAAATACCAAACGGACGCACAAAACACGTCGAAAATAAGTCTTAAGACTTAACTTTTTTAACTTTTAAATAGTTTTTAACTTTTTAAGAATATGTTCAAGATTTTAGAGTAAAAAATCTTCTTTAAATATAATAAGTGATTAATCAAAATGCCAGCAAGTAAAAGTACAAGCACTAACAAACGTTCTGGGAAACTCAAAATAGTTAAAATATTAGACCAAAAAACATCTGAGAAGTACTTACCCCAAGCTGAAAGAAGGGTTATTCCAAAGGTCTGGGAGCTACCTACCCGCAAGACCTTTTTTAACTGGGTTATCAACACCTATCAAACATATTCAGCAGAAAAGCAAAAGAAAAATAGATCAGAAACCAAAGCTCTTAAGATGGAGCTCTTCGTCCAACAAAAATTGGTTCGTGATTTTATCTCTGATCTAAGTCCTTACAGAGGTCTTCTATTATATCATGGGCTTGGGGTTGGTAAAACCTGTGCCGCTATTGCCATCTCAAAAACTATTGTTGACCCCAAAAAAGAAGTTTGGGTGTTTTCCAAAGCCAGTCTGGAAGGTAACTTCATCAAGAATGTTAAAGATTGTGGAATGGATATGGTTAGAAACCAAAACCACTGGGTCTTTATGCAATGTCATTCTCCTTATGAACGTCGACTAGCCACCCAGGAATATCAGATTCCATTAAGTGTAATTAAGCAAAATGATGGAGCTTTTATCATTGACTACGCCAACGAGGAACCAAATTATAACTCTCTGACTCCCACTGAACAATCCAAATTAGACTTTCAAATTAATTCCATTCTAGCCAAGAGATTCAAGTTCAAGCATCTTGATGATACCAGACTTCTTCTAAAACTAGAGCAAGAAGGCAAGTATCCTTTTGATAACAAAATCTTGATCTTTGACGAAGTTCACAATCTAATCAATGGTGTGGCAACTGGTTCCAAAACCGGAGTTCAATTTGAAAAACATTTAATGGCCGCCAAAAACTGCAAAATCATCTTTTTGACCGGTACCCCATTAATTAATGATGTCTTTGAATCAGCCAAAATCTTTAACATTCTTCGTGGGCCAATTACAACCTATGTTTATCGAGTCATTGGTGGTGATGAAGATGTTAACTGGAATTTAGTTCGATCAACCCTCAAACGTAACATTTACATTGATCAGATCATTATCCAAAGAAGTCAAAAAATAGTCAAAATAACTCAAAACCCTGACAATTACATTAATGATCCAAACGGTCAAGGGATTATTTTTCAATCTGGACGACTTCTGAATGGTGATCGATTTCAAGATTTAGTCAAAAAACAATTAATTGGTTTAGGATACCAAGTCATTCCATCCAAGGAAGTTAATACCGCCTTACCAAATAATCAAAAAGATTTTGATGCTCTCTTCTACAATCGTGACCTAAACAGATTGAAGAAAACTGATATCATCCGACATAGAATTATGGGATTAAGTTCCTTTTATGATCCAGCCGTCACCACATTGATGCCGGAAGTCACCAAGATTGAAAAAGTCTTTGTTGAAATGAGCGATTTTCAATCACACCAGTACCAAACCCAAAGAAACAAAGAAATTGAGAAAAATAAATCAATGAAAAAGAAAGCTGGTCGTGACATGGACCAGATCAAATCCAGTTATCGTATTTTTTCTCGAATGCAATGTACTTTTGCCTTCCCAGAAGAACTTGGATCACCGTATGACAAAGAAAATAGCATTATTTTAGACAAAGCTGATGAAGATTTTAGTCTAGTTGATGATGATCTAGAAAATGAAGAAAACAAGAAGAGAATTGCCAAACTGGACATGGTTCTCAAAAGAACTTACTTAAAAGCTCTTGGAGAAGAAAAAGAAAAATATTTAGGAATTGCCAATGGTTCTTTAGCCAAACATTCTCCTAAATACTTGAAAATGATTGAAAATATTGAACAAAGCCCCGGATGTGTCTTTGTTTACAGTCAGTTCATCACCTTGATTGGTTTAAATACCTTTTGTTTATCCCTTGAAGCTACTGGGAAATATGTACCATTTGCTATTAAAAAGGTTGATGGTAACTGGGTCCTAGATAATAAACCCAGCGATGATGATAAATGGAAATACATTATTTGGGCTGGTGCATTTAAAGATAAAGAACTACGTGATATTTTGATCAAGGTCTTTAATAATGAGTTGGATCTCTTGCCATCCAGTTGTCAATTGTTGAAGAAACAGCTCCGTAAGAAGTATGGTGAAACATTGAATACGCGTGGTAAAGTGGCTAAAGTATTTTTAACAACTAAAACAGGTGCCGAGGGTATTTCTCTCTTCAATGTTCGCCAGGTTCATGTTATGGAACCTTATTGGCAACCAGTTCTAATTGATCAGGTTATTGGGCGAGCTGTTCGTATTGGTTCTCATTTGACTTTACCACTTAGTGACCGTAATGTTGAAGTCTTCGTCTATATCGCGACTTATTCACGAGAACAATTACGATTACTTCGTAATCCAAATTTAAGAGGTGATATTGCGCGCTTTAACGATGGATTACAAAGAAGAGGTCAGGTTGTTACTTCTGATGAGTCTCTTTACATTATCTCGGAACGTAAACGTAATGTCATTAATGTTTTGCTGAAATTAATCAGAGAAACAGCTTTTGATTGCAATGTTCATTCAGCAACTAATTACAACAGTGATAATCCCTTTAAATGCTTGGATTATGATAGTAAAAACCGTGATGATTACTTATCTGCTCCAGGAATTATGGATACCGTTGGTTTAGCTGAAGAACACCAGGAACGTCATGTCAAGATTGCCATGGGAGAATTCAAGGTTAAAGGAGTGAAGTACTATTATGAAGTCAGTAGTGCTCCAGGGCAAAAGAGATATATTTATAACGAGAATATCATGAAGGCTGGACGCTCAAAACCAGTGGGAGAATTAATCGAACGAGATGGTAAGACATTACCAGCTTTTTACAAAAAGAAAGTTAAAAAGGTTAAAAAAGTTAAGGATTCGAAAGGAAAGGAATCACCAAAAAGTTCATCCGTCAAAAAAACGACACCTAGAAAACGTAAAACAACGACTAAAACTAAGCGTAAATCTCCTCAGAAGAAAACTTCTAAATCACCAACTAAAAAAACACCAACTAAAAAAACACCAACTAAAAAAACACCTAAAACTAAATAAACTCAAATAAACTCAAAACTCAAGTTTGATACAATTCTTTTGGTACTTTGGCCGGATTCAAATAATGTCGATCTCCACCTCTTATTTTAATCATTAATCTATATGGATCGATTTTAAAATTAGGTTGATCAAAGATTGCATAGGTTTTATCCCATCCGACTTTAATATGTTCGTAAAATGCGGTATCATGGCTAGTATAGTAAGCTCCACCGACAAATAATTTTTTATTTCTTTGATATATATTTCGTATTGCTAAATGACATATTAAATATCCTACTGCACCAACCGCTTCAACATCTTCTTTTTTTGATTCATTAATATACTTGTCAACATTGGTCATAGCTATCGCAACTTCTTTAACCCACTCAATAATGAGAGGATGCCCCTTTCTAGCTGCAATAAACCAATTTTCATGAACCGGATTATCAAAAGATTTACTGGGAACAATAAAAAGAGTTAAATCTTGTTTAACAAAGTTATCTGGATTGGTTAAAAGCAAGATTGATGCATCCATCCAAATACCTCCATATTTTTCTAATAATTTTAACCTTAATACATCAGCTTGGCGAAAATTAGGTAGGTTCTTCCAATTCTGTGGCATATCAACTAATTTTTCAACTTGGTCCTGATGAATAAAATTAACTTGATAATTAGGAGCAAATTTCTTCCAATTCATTTGACAAATCTTAATAAATTCAGGTAATTCTGTTGTATCCCAATAAGTCCAAATAATTTTTGGAATTTCCTGATCAGAAACAGAAGCAAACTCATCCACTTGTCTCATCATCATAAATCTGATTGTAACAAATATTACCACAAATATTAAAAATGCTCCCATTAATCTTGGAGTAAAAATCTTTTGGAATTTCATGTTAATTTATATTTAGATTTTTATAGTTGAGACATTAAAATTGATTGTTTTTGCTCTTTTAATGTCAACCTAAATAAATGTCTTACCAAATTAATTTAGAACAGTTAAACCCTGATCAATACAAAATTACGATCACTTTGGCTAAGAAGATCATCACCTTCCAACAATTTACTAAGTTATTGCGAAATCGTGATTTTGCCCATCAGTTTAGCCAAACATTGTTGCTTCCATTTGATTATTTTTTCGAAACTAACATGATTGATGATTTAACATCTCCAGTCATCATTATCTTGACCCAAGTTACCATGAAAGCATCCCAAAACTCAAGAGCTTTTATGGAGTACTTCAAATCTTCTGAATCAGTGGTCTCTTTTCTTAATTTGACTAAAGACGTCAAACTAATTGTCCCTAGACCAACTAATTTGATAGCGGATTACCTAAATCTGAGGACATTTCTGGCAACAGCCCCTTTTAACCAGATTCTAGATTTTTGGGAGAAAGTGGCTCAAGAAGCCGAAGATTATTTGTCCAACAATCCTCAAATTTACCTTAAAACACATGGTTTAATGGTTCCGTGGTTGCATTTTCGACTTCAAACAGATCGAAAATATTATGTAACAAAAGAAAAAGATTATTAAAAAATGAGATTCTAAGAGGGACCCCAAGAGTAAATTCAAGAAAGTAGATTTAAAATACAATTATTTGGTTATCCCAAAAAACTTTTCAGCATTTTGGGTGGTGGCCTTCCAAATCACATTTCGATCAACGTGATAAATCTTCGCCAAAGTTTCGGCAACATACCCTAGATTACATGGTTCATTTTGACCAGAAGCCAATCGAGGTGCTTGGCTAGGACGCATGTAAGGAGCATCTGTCTCAATCATTAACCGATCTAAAGGGACTTTATCAGGCAAACACCGATGAAGATGTTCACCACGACCATTGATAGCAATATAACCAGTAATTCCGACATAGAAACCAATTGAGATATACTTATCAAGATGTTTGGCTTTTCCAGTAAAGCAATGCACTACGACTGGAGGAAGATCTTCCCATTTCAATTGTTTTTTGTATAAAACTTCTTTGAAAACTTCCATAAAATCTTCATGAGCATCTCTTTCGTGGAGGAAGAGTGGCATATTGTGTTTGATGGCTAATTCAATGTGAGCTTTAAAGGATTGTTTCTGCATCTCTGGTTTAGAAAGGTTGCGGAAGTAATCAAGTCCAGTTTCACCTACCGCAACAACTTCGGGATGTTGCAGAAGTTTCTCCAGTTCCTCGACAGTTTCTGAATTAAATTCTTTGGCATGATGGGGATGAATTCCAGCGGTTGAATAAAATTCACCTGGATAATGGTGGGCCAGCTTTTGAGCATTAATGCTTTCAGCTAGATTACCACCAGTAATAATTTGTTTTTTGACGTGAGCTACTCGAGCTCGCTTAATGACATCTTCTAAGCAATGTTTAAACTTAGAAGATGTTAAATTAGAACCAATATCAATTAGATATGGATGTGGTAGAACTTTGACTGGTTTTTCAACTTTGGTTGTTAAGACCTCCATTGGTTTGTCAGATTCTTCCTTTTTAATTCCTCTTTTGACAACTTCTGCCCAAGACATTTTATTTTTACTTTGCCTTCTTAGTTCTTTTAACCTTCTTCAATTTTTTTTTGCTCTTGTGAGTTCTTTTGCGAGTTTTTTTACTTCCTCCCCGATACATTGGAATACCAGGTACACTGGGTCCACCAGATATGCTTCCTGTTGTTGAAGCCACAGATGATTTTTTCATACTCTCAACATCCATTGTCATTGAATATCCCTCTACTGCTATATCTTTGGCATATGTCATGGCATATTCATTCAATGTCTTTAAACAACTGTTTAAAGCCGTGGTAATCATTGTTGCAATCGCATGTGGATCTTTAGCATCGTCGCCATCAGGTAAAACAGATCCAAAGAATTTGCTAAAAACCACCTTTTTTTCTTTTCCTTCGCATTTTGGAATAGTCTTATAAATTTTCTTTAACGATGAAGTTAATGCCAATGATTCAGGTTTTGTCATAGGAATTTCAGATTTATCCCTAATTTGAGAAGCTTTTTCTACAATTTTTTCATTAATTATAAGGATTTTATTTTTGAGATGATCAACCAATCGATCATAATTTGCAGTTAATTTAGACAGATTTTTAACTTTGCTATCATCCAAACTATTTTCTTTTGTTTTTTTGATTTCTCCCTGAACCGCTGCAAACGATCGTAACTTTTCAAAATCAAAATCAAAAAAAGGAAGTTGTGCTTTTATCAATCTAAAGGGTTTGTTATCTTTTTCTTCTTTTTTCCCTTTATCAAGTTTCCTCTCGTTAGATGCCATTTAACTTTTAGAAAGATTTTTTTATTCTACTCAACCAAAACTATTCAACCGTAACTACTTTAGCCAGATTTCTAGGATAATCTGGATCATTACCCTCCTGCAAAGACATATAGTAACTCAGTAATTGCAACGGGATAGCAGCAATCAACTCCTGAAAACTAGAATTCTCTGGAATCTGAATTAAGTTCTTAAACCCCTTAAAACTTTCATAATCAGCCAAATCAGTAATTAAATAAATATCAGCCTTTCGAGACAGGATTTCTTGAAAAGCATTATGTATTTTTGTAATATGACTAGCCGGATTGCTTAAAGCAATTAAAATAATTGGATAACCTTCTTCCAACAATCCAAATGGACCATGTTTAAGAGAAATGGCAGATGATCCTTCGGCATGATAGTAGACCAACTCTTTAATCTTAAGGGCTCCTTCCTTAGCCAGGGCCACTCCAGATTGCCCCTTTCCGAGGATATAAAGACTTTTAAAGGGAGATCTTCGGATAGTTTGTGACATTTTTTCGATCACTGGAGAAACTAATTGAAGAGTCTTTTCTAGGTCCAAAGGAATTCTCCGAAGGTCTTTAATAAAGGTTTTTCTTTGAGATTCGGTTAATTTGCTATTGGGTTGATTCTGGGCGAACCAAATCGCGATCATAGCTAGAACTAGAACTTGATTTAAAAATGATTTTGTTGAGGCAACCCCAACTTCTCTTCCAGCGTTAATGTAGCATCCCGCATCAACCTCTCTAGCGATCAAGGAATCAACCACATTAACCACTCCCAACTGGAGAAAATGTTTCTTTTTACCTAGTTCAATACATTTTTGAAGATCCCTGGTCTCTCCTGATTGTGAAAGGTGAACCAGTAGAATTTCTTCTGAAGGAACATGTGGCAATTGAGATTCCTCAAACTCGGAAGCATCCAGAGCCTGGATTGTCTTAAATCCACTGTAATCTAGCTCATAAAAATACTTTAAAGCCAGACAAGCTGCATGATGAGATGTCCCACAACCCAAAAGAACTAAGTGTTTTCTCTTTAAAAGATCATCTTTGATCGCTTCTAATCCTCCCAGCTTGACTTGATGTGAGGATTCAAGTCGTCCACCGCAATTTAGGGCTCTTAAAGATGAGATTGGAGTTTCCCAAATTTCTTTTAAGGTCCAGTGAGAATAGTGTGGCGGGAGAATCGTTTGAAGATCCTTAGTAACTTGATGCTTTTTAGCTGTTTCAGACACACCATTCAAATAAATTAACTTAAATCCACTTGGGGTTTCCTCAAAACACAATAAATCATTATCCTTTAATGGCACAAATTCAGAAACTCTCTGGCAAAAACCACTTTCTTCGGAAGCCACAAAAACATAATCCTGGTCATAGCTAACCAATAGAGGAGACCCCTTTCTAGCTAGGAAAAGTTTGGGGTGAGAAGTTGAGTCTGAGTCTGAGCCTAAACCTAAGTTTGGCATCAAATTCAAAATAACCAACCCCCAAGTCCCTTCCAATTTTTGAATACTTTCCTGAACAGCTTTTTTGAAATCTTTGGTTTTTTGATATTGGCTAGAAATCAAGTTGGCAATCACTTCAGTATCCGTTTCTGACTGAAACTTAAATCCCTCTAGAACTAATTCAGCCTTTAAAGATTGATAATTCTCAATAATTCCATTATGAACTAAAGCTAAATTACAATTCTGATCTAAATGAGGATGGGCATTGTCATCAGTTTTACCCCCGTGAGTCGCCCATCTAGTATGCCCGATTCCAGATTGAAAAGTAGTATTTACTGCTTGACTTAAAAAATTATCCATCTCATCTTCTAAATATTTAATAGCTTTTTTGTCTGGAGTAGAAGCCTTTTTAAGAGTTTGATAATAATCCAAACTTGATAAGGTGATTCCCGCTGAATCGTAACCTCGATTCTGAAGCTGTTTAAGACCTTTTAGAAGAATTTCAGCTACTTTTTTAGAATCAGCTTTTGAATCAGCTTTTGAATCAGCTTGTTTTTGCAGATAAGCAATAATTCCACACATTTGGCTTTGGTTAGTTTTGTTTTAATTTCCTCCAATAAAAAAAAGTAATTAATTAAGCTTTATAATTTTAAAAATTTCAATTAACTTTCAATGCAGGTTCTGGTACGAGTTCTTGCTTGAGTTCTTGTGGGAGTTCTGGTAAGAGTTCTTCCTTAAGTTCTTCCTCTTTTTTCAATGTTTCGATCACATTTTCCAAAAGTTGATCAACAAAATTAGATGCGTATTCCTCAATCGCTCCATCCAGATCTGGTTCAAGTTCTTGAGTGGTATCTCCAGCCCAGACCTTGATGTTCTTGATTCCGTGGAGAGCCATTTGTTTCGCAAAGAATTTCAAAATCTCTTCCTCTGTGTACCGGAGACTAAAATGAATCAGAACAAAATGTGTTTGTGGATTGGCTGTGACGTAAGGGCGTAAGTATTCCCAATGAATATGTTTAGTTTTGTTAGCATTTTCCAATTCATCTTTGTAGATGAAGGTGCATTCGATAAAAACTAGTGAGTATTCTAAGATATCTGGATTGGTTTCTAAAACTTTAATACTTGTGTCACAAATGTAGGCGAATCGTTTCGTTGGAACTTCTTTAGTGATTTCAACTCCACTTTCCCGAAGAGCCTTAATCTCGATGCCTTTTCGACCATGATATTCAGGCTTGAGTTTGTTCGAAATAGAGCTAAAACCATAACTGATGGTTGGAATAGCATGATCGCAAAGGAAGATTTGAAGATCATAATCAGTGTTTTTGATGTTAATTCGAACAACTCCAGCATCATAAAATCCATTGTACTTGTAGAGATTTTCCATCTTAGTCCACAATGAATAAGTCATCGCGTTGGTTGTAAAAAGAGTTGTGATATATTCCTTGATATGTTTCTCAGCCTTCTGAGGACCATAAAGCTGAATTAGGGTAAAGTTCTCAGCTTCCTCATCAACAATCATCGTAAAAGGCAGATTCGCGATATGATCGCCATGAGTATGGGTAATAAAGATGTGCTTGGGATTGTTAAAATTCTGGGGACCTGCATCAAGCATAATTCCCAGTTCTGGAATGTAAAATCCGGTTCGGTAAGCAGCACGGGAATATCCTGTTACTGTCCATCCAGTTTGTAGCATTTTCCATTTTTGCTTCCAATGTGCTAAGCGAGTTTCCATTGATGATTATGAATGTATTGGATCAGTTAAATCAATTTTACTAAATTTTTAAAGAGCATTTAAGGATGCTTAGGTTTTTAAGGTTTTTTAGGTTTCTTTTTAATCCATGATTTAGAATCAAATTCAGCTGGGTCATCACTTCCTTGAAAAAGATCCAAGAAATTATATAAATACTCACTTTCAACCAAATAAGTTTCAGAAGTTTTAATAATTTTAATTTGATAGGTTCCTTGTTCATCTTCCTCTGGAGCTAGAACAATCATTAAATCAAAATTCTCTTGAGTGCATTTATTAATTTCTCGAGCTAACTTCTTTTTCTTAAAACAAGTCTCAAAATAATATTTATCCTCAATTGGGACATTTTTGTATTTGTCGCTATTAAATTCAATAATTCTTTGGCGAACCTCCAAATCAAGAGAAACTAGATCCCGATACAACTTAATTTTCTTTTCCAAAAGATCATTCCCAATGTGAGCCAAGTAAACCTTGTATTTGGGAAAATCTTTCTCTGGACACAAGTGAAATCCGGTCAAAAGTGGCAAAAGGCGATTCAATCCAAAACTGAGACCTAGAAGGGGAACTTTACTACCCTTTCCACCCTTGTAAGCTTCGACCAACCCATCATATCTACCGCCAGCTATAACCGAGCCTTGAATTCCATCAACCAAAACCTCAAAAATAATCCCACTATAATAATCTAAACCTCTAGCTAGATTTGGTTGAAATTTCAAAGTTTGGTTCGGATTGGCGAAACCATTCAACTTCATCAAAGTATCATAAGCCTCCTTCAAAGCTGGATCCAGATATTCTTGATCCAAAAGCAATTCTTTCAGTTTTTGAATGGATTGATCACTTAATCCTTTTTGAGTCATTTCCTTTGAAACATCCTCCCAAGTCATCTTATCCAACTTGTCAACCGCCGAGGCAATCGCGGCATATTTTGATTCCTCAACTTGAGCCAGTTCGAAAATCTTAAAAAGATTTGGGCGAAAATTAAAGAGAATTGTATATTTAAGGTTCTCTTTTCCGATGACATTTCTTGTGATTTGTTCAAAAAAGTCATTAATGAGGCAGAAGAGTAGAATCTCTGGTTCTAGTGGTGAATATTCTCCAACAAAATCAAAATCTGCTTGCCAAAAAGATCGCAGGCGAACTTGTTTTTTGGATGGGGTATCTCGCCGGAAAACTTCTCCAATTCGAAAGAATTTCCCTTTTTGAATTTTGTGTTGAACTAGGTATCTAACTAGGGGAATGGTGTGGTCATATCGCAAGGTCAAAGTTTCTGATTCAGTTTGACCTTCTTCTTTATTCTCGTTATCTTTGGGGCTTTCCAAGTGATACAGTAATTTAGATTCGGCTTCTTGTCCATACTTCTCCAAAAGAATTTGACGAATTTCAAAAACAGGGGTTCTCAAATGTTGTCCGTCAAACTTGGTAAAAAGTGTGCTGAGGTGATCTATTAGCCATTCCAATTTAGTGTTGGTCTCACCAACATAATCAATTGTTCCTCTCGGATTTTTGCATTGTCTAGACATTTTCTGATGATGATTGATAAAATTGATCCCATCATAAATCAATTTTATCAATTTTACTATCGTATGACAATTAAGATTGAAACAATTCTATTGGAGGATGTTCAAAATAATGATCGAATCAAATTTAATACCAACAACCACTGGGATCCAGAAACGGGTCGTCCAGAAGATTATGATCAAGTTATAGGCCAAGGTAAAACTAAAAATTGGATCGATTTGTTTCACTCTGACTACAAAACAATGACTTTAGAAAGAAGAGATATCCGATGGATTTATGAAGCCTTTAAAATAGGACAATTCACTGGGAAATTTCCCCATTCATATGATGAAGAATTAGAAGAATTTATGGAAAAACATCAAGACCTAGAAAAAGAACTTTTTAGTCGAGGTCAAGAATACTTTGTTCGATCCGAAAGGGTCAGTTTAAAATGTGGAGTTCATGGCACAGGTCCTTACAAATCCCTCAAAGAGATTATCGAATCAATTGCCTCAACTAGATCAGCTCATCAATGTTTACAGCAGGATGACCAAACCTGCCAACTCTACTTAATGAATTGGATTGATGATTTTATGGCTGCTGATGATTTAGAGTTTCGTGTTTTTGTTCATCATAACCGAATTACAGCGATTTCTCAGCAACATCTTTATCATGTCAATGATTATTTGGCTAGTTTAAGTATTTCGGAGGTTGATCAAATAGTGACCAAAATCATCACTGAATTTGAAGAGAATCTAAAAGAAAAGTTAAAAGATTTTGATTCTTATGTCATGGATTTTGCTCTTTTGGGTCGTCACCAAAGACCATATTTTATTGAGATTAACAGTTTTGGAAAGGAATATGCTTCTGGATCTTCTTTATTTGGTTGGCTTCAAGATGAACAAATTCTGTATGGCTCTGGGGAAGATGTTATTTTTCGATATGTCAATGAATGAATAAAAAAAACCAATAAACAAACCTGTTATGTTTCACGCAAATAAAACTCTAACTAGCAGAAAAATTCAATGGTTTCAGTTATTTATGTTAAGGCTCAAAATTAATCAATTTTTTACTGATTGATCGGTAAGATTTCGGCTTTTTTTTTCTTGAAATATAGGAAATGAACAGTTACTTAATAGCTATAATAGTCTTGATCATAGCCTTCATATTCTATTGCCATGTTTATATCTTCATTAAGGTCAATTCTAGATATGAGATATTGCAAACAATGTCGCCAAAGCCAGACACGCTAGAGAAGTTATTTGTTGAAAAATTACCAATCGTTCTGACTAATCTAGTTGAGGAGTGGGTTGGAATCAATCAAATTAATGATGATTATTTAAAAATTCAACCCAATCCGAGTAAGGATCCGGTTGTTTTGAAGCTTCTTGACAAATTTACTCAGAATTATCATTTGCCTTTTAAAATCAGTTCGTGGTATCAAGATTTAAATCATCCAGCTGGAACTAAATTGGAACTGGAAAAAATCAAAACACATCGTCACCTCATCATTCAACTTCAAGGTAAAGTCAAATATATTCTCTATCATCCTGGTCAGGAGAAGTATCTCTATGAAGGAAAGGTTTCTTTTTTTAACTGGGGCCAGTTGGAAGAAAGTGAAAAGGAAAAATATAAGGATTTTCCAAAAGGACAATACATTGAATTGAATTTGGCGGCTGGTAAAATTTTACATTTACCAAAAGGATGGTGGTATGCAAGAGAAATTGTTGATGACTCCATTCAAATTACAGTTGATTCTAGCTCCGTCTTTTCTGTTATGGTTCCTTGATTGGATTGGGTTGGGTTGGGTTGGATTAAATTAACTTAAGATTATCTCAAGTTTTTGATACATCTGAAACTTAAATTAAACTATGAGCCAAACTGAAGCGCAAGTTAGTACAGAGGAAATCCCTCAACAGCAATCTGAAGTTACTGAAACTGTTGAAAATACCGAGACAACTGGAGTAACTCAAGAGCAAGAATCTTTTGAGAATCGTGTTGAAAGTTCTGTGAATGAACAACAGAAAAAAGATGACACTTTTGTCGGACAAGTTAAGTGGTTTAACAACCGTCTTGGATATGGTTTCATTACCATTATCACTCCAGGAGAACATTTGATGGATGATATCTTTGTCCACCAGCAACACATTAATCCCAAAAGTAGTGATTATAGATCACTTCAACAAGGAGAATATGTCTCATTTCAATTAGGTGTGGCGGATAGTGACGCGGAAGCACACAATGATGGATATCCCAACCAAGCAATTGCCGTAACTGGTGTTTTTGGAGGATCTCTGTTGTGTGATCAAATCCCTCGTCGTGGTTTACCAGGATTAAATGCTCGCAATCCTTCTAACCCAGCTAGACATTTTAATCGTCCCAGAAATAACTTCGGTCAAAACCCCAAGAGCAATCAAGATTTAGAATCTGAACAATCTCCCGATCAACATCGTGGAAGAGGTCAAGGTCAAGGTCGGGGTCGTGGTCAAGGTCGACACAATGCCAATTCAGGTGCCGCTTCCAATGGAGGATGGCAACGTGTTGGACAGCGCAACAATCAACAAAGTTATGATATGCAAGAGGAATAAGTGAAGAAATTCATTTATTTTTTATTTTTTTTTATTATATTATTTCTCATTGATTATTTCTCATTTATATTGCAAAGGAATAATCATCAAAGAAGACAGGAAAATGAAACAAAATACGTTATCTATTTTATTAATTTTGCTCTTTGTTTTAGGATTTTATACAATTTATCTGCACAACAAACGGCAAACCACTCAGCAAACCCCTAAAGAGGATTTCGCTTCAACGGAAATAATTAGTTCTAACATGAAATCCAACGAAGATTATCGTCAATGTCTTGATCAAAATTCTCAGTTATATTATCAAAGTCATGGTAAATACCCTGGATGTCATAAAACATTACGTGATCTAACTAACTGGGGAATGGGTCCTCAAACTAACTTAGGATATGGTCAAATGAAGTATATTTGTCCTGTTTCTTGTTTGTTAAAGCAGCCCTCTGATTGTTTGGAAGCCAAAGCCACTAATCAAAACAATGTCATTCAGGATATTTCCCGTGATTTACGAGATTTTCGGGCCGATACACCAGCCATGAAACTTGAACTGAACAAGGGATTTGAAGCTCATGACAAACATTTGGATCAACTTTATGGAAAAAAACATGTTCAAAATGTTATTGACTATATTTATACCTCGGGAAGACAAGTCTCTGATCCTGATTTTAAAGAAGTTCTAGAAGAAAGAACCTCTGTTGCCCTAGGAAGAAATGATAAATCAAACTCAACACCATCTCCAACACCACAAATGAACTCGGGATCATTCCCCGCAGGCACTCCACCAGCTTTTATCGGATTTGGAGCGAATAACCTAAATATGAACACCACTGCAAATAACACATCTAATATATTGGGCTTTTAATTGGGCTTTTAACTTCGGGTGAGAAGTAACTTAATTTTTTTACTAATATTTTAAATTAAGATTCAATGAGTGACCAATCAGAATCAGTGAAAGACTCATTAGTGAAAGACTCATTAGTGAATGTAGAACATCAAATCAGGAACCTTGAAAATCAATTAATGTCCCTGAATTATGTTGAAGCAAGTCAACCAAATCAACCAAGTTACATTGAATTAAACCAATCAAACCAATCAAGTCATCTTGAACCAAATCGCCTTCATTCAAACCGCAGCTTCCACCTAGAACAGAAGTTAATTTCGAGAATGTTAGGAAATATTAAGAATTTAAAGGACAATTTACTTGATTATCAATCAAATCCAAATAATGATTTGAATCTAGTATCTCATTATCAAACCGAGATTGATCAAAAAAATAAAGAAATTCAAGAATTCTTCAATCTGAAAGACTCTAAAAAAGAGCCTGAAAAGGATTCTTCTGAAATAACACTGGAAAAGATTGAAAATGAATTGAGTTTGCAATGGGAAGACCAAATGGAATTAAAAGAAACCGTTGAGATAGAGCTGGAACTTTTGAAAGATCAGAAAATACTTTTAAACCAACAAATTCAAACCCAAGAACAATTAATCAAGCTCAATAACAAGAAAAGCTCTCTCAAAAAGAAGAAAAGCGAAGAAAAAAAGAGAGTTTTAGAAGAAAGGAAGAGAAAGAAACTTTCAAAATATTCTCTTAATGTATCCTAAATAGAATCCTAAACAGTATCTGGATGGAAACTCAATTTGAAAAAATAAACACTAAATTAATTGAGGTTCAAATGAAAATTTTCAATCTCAAACTTAAGAATTCCTCGGCGTTAGATCTCGACCAAGATACAAGAGCTAAATTAGAAGATTTAGAAGAACAACTCAAAGAAAAATATCAGGTTTTGAATGATAAAATGGTATATTGGACCCAACTTAAAACCAAGTTAAATTCAGATAAAAATTACCTTGAAGCTAGTGCAGCTTACCAAAAAATTTCTAAAAACAAAGCAAAACTTCAAATGATGTTAAAAGAAAAATCAGTTCCACCAAATATAAAAATTAAAATAGAAAACTGTCTGAAAGACATTCATCGATTAGAAGGAGTTTTATCGCAAAAAAAGAAGGAATACTCTAGTCAAAAAAATATCTGGTTTAATGATCAACTGAAACGAGAAAAATATGTTAATTCTTTAAAAAAGAAAAGAAAAACTATTCCAGTGTCATATTTAAGTGAAATGAATGTTCAAATAAACTCAAACCTACAAGCTGAGTCGATTCTCTTGAACGGAATAAAGAAAATTAAAAAAAAACTGGTCAACTTAAACAAAACAAAAACAGAACTTTTGAGATTAAATCTTCAAACCGTGGAGGAAAATGATGATAATGTCTCAATCCATCGAAGGCTTTTTAAGCTCCAAAATCAAAAATATCTTTTGGAAAAGCAATTGAATAGTCAAGAAATTATTTTACAAAGAATTAAGCGAGAACTTACCTCGAATCTTGGTGATTGTGGTCAGCTAGAGCAAGAAATAAAAATTATTTACAACAAATACAAATATCATGAGGCCGTTTTAGATCATAGCGACCTTATGAATCAAGAAATTAAAACTCTTGAGGAAGAAGAGAAAAGCCTTCAAGACTCTTTAACAATTTTAAAAGAAGAAGATGACTTAAGCAAAATGCTCAATGAACTAGGCTTAGATGTAGGATCTTTGAATTCTAATTTTGGTCAGCTTGATCCCAGCCAACTCAACTTGGATCTCAATTGATCTCATTCAGCTGGCTTAAAATCTAAATAATTCGTTTCTCTTCCTTTGGTAATTCGGTGTAAGCTTAGAAGTTCAGTCAAAAAAACTTCTAGCTTGTCCAAAGGCCATTGAGTTGTTTTATCGCTCAAAGCATCATCCGGATTGTTATGAACTTCCATAAATAATCCATCTAACCCAGCCGCAACAGCTGATCTAGCAATGGTTGGAATTAATTCTCTCAACCCTAGGGTTGTTCCAACTCGGTTTGGTTGCTGCAGAGCATGAGTGGTATCCATAACAACTAACCCTTGGGATCCAACCTCTCTCAAAAGTGGTAAATTACGCATATCAACTATTAAATCATCTGATCCAAAGATGTTACCGCGATCAGTTAACAAACAAACTGGAAGCTCTGGGTTAAGGGTTTTGTGAGGATAACTAGCTTGATGAAGGGGACTTAGATTGGGAGTTGACCAAGTCATATTTTTTTGATTTAAATTAAGATTTTTCCAAGTTTCAACAACTTTGTGATAGGCATGTTTCATAGTAATATGATTGCAAAATTGTCCTTTTTTAATATTAAGATCGCGACCGGTTTTAGCTGCGGCCACTAAAAGATCAGTTTGGCGACATAGAAAAGCAGGAATCTGAAGAATATCAGCAACTTCAGCTACTCTAGCACATTGATTTGGCTCATGAACATCAGTCAAGATTGGTAATTTAAATTTCTCTTTGACTTCAGCTAATATTTTAAGACCTTCTTCAAGACCGGGTCCTCTGTAACTGGATAGAGATGTTCGATTAGCTTTATCAAAACTTGCTTTAAAAACATATGGAATGCCTAACTTTTGAGAAATTTGGCTGATTTTTTCGGCCATTTCTAGAACATGTTCCCGGGACTCAATCACACAAGGACCAGCAATTAAAAAAAATGAATCTGTCATTTATTATAATTAAATCGTTCTTGGGTTTTAGTTATATTTAAATTTTCTATTTTTTTAGTATTATGTCACATCAAAACGATTTGATTCGAAGACTTTTGTTGTATCAGGAAATTGAGATGGATGTGTTTTTTAAAAATTTAAACACTATGGCCATTGAAAAACTAGTTGATGAAATACTAGAAATAAGATCCAACAACCACAGCATTTATTTCTCGGGTGTTGGAAAAAGCCTAAATATGGCTAAACATACCGCCGATATGCTCCGCTCCCTAGGTATCTCAGCTCATCTTTTACATCCGTTAGAAGCCTTGCATGGCGATCTAGGAACACTTAACCCAAATGACCTAGTAATTCTTTATTCAAAAAGTGGAAAAACAAAAGAATTAGAAGAATTGGGTTTCTTTTTACATAAAATGAAAATTAAAATAGTTGGAGTTTTTTGCGATAAATGTTCGTTAGAGGGGAGAATGTCCCAATTTACGGACAAAATACTTCTTTTACCTTGTGGGCGAGAGTTGGATAACGATTTTAACTTAGTTCCAACAGTCTCAACCCTTTGTTACTTGATGTTCTGTAATTTGTTGGTTGGAGGAGTCATGAAAAAACTCAAAATGAATATTGAAGAATATGGAATTCACCATCCTTCAGGAAGTATTGGTCAAAAAGTATGGCTAACTGTTCAAGATATCATGTTACCTTTAGCTGATATCTGTCAAGTTTATCCTGAAAACACTCTGATTGAAACTATGGATGCCATGACTGAATCGCGAACTGGTTATTGTTTGGTAACTAAAAATGGAGAATTAATGGGGTTAATTAGTGATGGTGATATCCGAAGATATTTAAAAGAATCTTACAATAATAAAACAAATATCAATTTTGAGATGGAAATTAGTGATTTAATGACTTATAATCCAACCACAGTTACTGAAAATCTTAAAATTTCTAAAGTGGTTGATTCGATTAACCAGAATATCTCTTTGAGTATTGGTTTGCCGGTTAAAGATATAAAAAATAAATTAATTGGATTTCTAGATTCTAAAACTCTATTGAAATATCATCATCTTCTTTAAGGTACCATTTTTTAAGGTACCATTTTTTAAGATACCATTCTTTAAAGTGCTTTAAACATACTGCTTTTCCCTCGTTTTTGGCTAAAAATTTTAGCCTTGCGATCACATTCAAAGCCACCTCCCATTGAACCCGCCACTGAAATCTTATCATCTGTAAATTTAGAAATCACAAACCATTCCTCAGGATAAGGAATATTCATTTCTTTAGCTTGTTTAACGTAATGAGCATTCAGCCAAGCCGTATCAAACGCTTTAAGAGGAGTATCGAAATCATCAATCGCACAATTATCAATAGATAGTTGATCCATCGAATAGGATGTGATAGTGATACCTGCATCACACTCTTCCAATCGGTCATCTAGCTCAGCCTGAGTTGGGGCCGCCTGAGGTACTTCATTAGTCATTTGACCTTTCTTGAGCTTTTCAAGAACTGAAGCCATTGTCACTGGGGCATTTCTGTCATATCCTCTATTACCGAGAAGAGGAAACTCCTTAAAGGAGGTTTTCATTGGGCGACCAAGAAGATAATCAAAATATTGACCATTTGAATGTTGGAGTTCTTCCGAAGCTTCATCGGGAGTCATTAGTTTAGCTTTGTATTGAAACAAACCCATACCAACCGGACGGTTGCAATTGTATAGTTCCGCAAGCACGATGTTTGCGGGAAATCCAGTAAAATCAACTGTTGTCATTACTTTTTAAATTACTTTTTAAATGAGTTCAATTTTATCTTTTTTTTAAAAGATAAAATAGGTTAAATAGGTTAAATAGGTTGAAAAGTTAACTTTAAAAATCAATCCACTTAAACATTGATTGGTTTAAACATTGATGGGTTTAATCACAGCTTGAGTCTTATCCTCTCTAGTCACGATCTTAAAGGTAATATGAACTTGCATTGAAGCATTAATCAAAGTACCATATTCATCTACAACGGCAGGAGTCGGTTGAAAGCAAGTTGTTCTATCAAGAGTACCCATTGAATAATCAATTTCTCCAGCTGGTGAAATGTATAAATTGTTCAGATAACCTTCATTCTTTGAGGTGCCCGTAAATTCTTGATCCAAATTAACAATAACATGACCTTCAGTTCGGTTAATGAAATGTTGATATCTCAATTCAGTTCCATCATTGGTGTTGAGAGTGTAATTTCTGATTTTGATGACATCCCCAATTCTGAAAGTTCGGTTACTAAAATACGTGCTGGTTGTAATTTTAATGTACTTACCAGTGTTTGAGCGAGGAAATCCATTAGTTCCCTTTAATTCCAAATCGCTAACATCAACATTGGTAACAGCCGAAATATTTAAATGATCCTTATCAATACTGATTGGTTGACCATCTGGTCTCAGAAAACGAATACTAAGACGATTCAAGGAAGCCAATGGAGTATTGAAATATTTCTTTTTCTCAAACAAGAATGGGCAAAATGCCATATAACCACGAGCAAATTGCCGAGCAAATCGTTTTTTAATATTATCGGTTGTCGTCAATTCATTTGTAATTTGATCTGTAGTTAAAACATCTGAATCAAAGGCCTTATCAAACAAGAGTAAAGCAAAAGCCTCATTTAGAGTATTATTACTTCCTTTGAAAACTCCATCAACTTCATCAATATCCATAATTAAAAATGGATACGATTGTAGATCTAGGTAGATGCGATTATCAAAAGGAACTGATAAGCGATCATGGGGGAAAATGACTTTGAGCACTTCGATTGAAACAATATTACGATAAAGAATATTAATTCCAGCTCCGGTTTGATTCTCAGCGGGGTTGAAATGCAGTAAAAAGTCATATCTATTTTCAACATCATTTTGCCAATTTCGATCTTCACTGCTGACAACAACATAATGGGGTTGATCTTGATATTCTCTTTTTGAGTCACGGATTTGGGTCATAAAGAAATCAAATAAAGGATTTCCTTTTAAAAGTTTTCCAGCCTCTTCAAATTCTTTAGCGGATTCTCGTTCTTTTTCTTCAAAACTCTTATGAACTCTTAAAGCATTCGGATTACGTTCCTGAACGGTGCTAGAACGATACAAATCAGTTGGATTAACATCGGTCTCGTTACGAACAGCATTACTTCTTTCGACCTCATTTCTTTGATCAAAGTACTCGCTAGCCATTTGACTTTTATCTGGAACTGCGCTTTGAAAGTTTTCTCTAATTTGTTCTGGATTTTGAACTGGTTTTTGAGTTTCTGTCTGTTGATAAGACAAAAACTCTTGGATTTCACTATTTCTAGCTTCTTGCAATTCTTGATATCTGTTATCAGTTCCATCAGCGGTATTACTTGATAATTGTTCCGCATTCATATAAAGTGGTTGCTCTAGATTAATTGCTTGTTCAGTAAAATCATCACTGACAGTGTAGGGGAGAATATTAAAGCTATCATCACCTTGATTTCGATCAGGTGATTCCTGAATATTTAGATTAATGTTGGGAACAATGTTGGGACGAGCTGGCATCTGGATTGAGAGACCATCAGATGGCTGAGGATGACCAATCACAGGGGGTGAATTTTGTGGATTCAAATCCGAATCTCGAACAGCTAATAATTCTTGATAGCGCTTGTTAGTTTCTCCTTTTGATGGTTCTAGGTCATGAACTGACATAACAGGACCAAGATTATTTTGAGGGGTCTGTTGTTGGGGATTCAATTGATTTCTCTCTTGTTGAATATCCTGTAATCGACTATCAAAATCATGTTCCAATGGCGTGTTTGCTCGACCCGGGCGTTCTAACAAAGGGGCTGAATAATTAGGGGATCGTGTTTGTTTCCTAGAAATCTGAGTAATAAAATAATTAGAAATCTTATCACCGGCTTGTCGATTAAGTGCTGCAACATTGCTCTTGATCGGCGCATCTGCATTATGATAAACTTTTTGCATCATGTCCGGAAATGATTGGCGATATTTAGGAAAATTATTCAAATTATGATTAGTTTTCATTTGAACTTGTTCGCAAACATTACGGTACAAATAGTCTCTATTATTGGTTGACAAATAAACCTCACGTACTGAAGACATTCACGTGTAACTTATTATACATTAAGAATTTAATCTATAATCTTAAACTAACTCCTTCAACTAACTCAAAAACAAACGTGACATTTTAAGATGAATTCGTACCTATCTCTGGAACAAAAAAGTATTTACGTTTACGATTCATTTTTTCATCTTCTATCCTTTCATCCTGGATCTTATTAAAGCTTTTACGACCCTCCAAAAGTTGAGTAATAAAATGCATACTATAGACACCACACTCCGAATTCTTATACTGGTGTCTAGTTTGATTATATTGATATTCAATACTTTTTCCCATTTCTTCTCCTTGACTCTGAATTCTTTCAACTAGCCTCTGAATTTCAGTAGGTGGGGCCATACCATATGAATCAAAGTAATAAACCTTATCACTAACTAGATCTAAGTAAAGAGCCACCCAATGAGATCCAGGTTTATCATGGGGATCCAAGTTGAAAATAACACCTAGTTTTTTAATATTTTTTTTGATTAAATTAGCCAGCTGAACACTACACAACTCATCAACAATGCATTGACCAACTTGATACTGATAATCAAAATCAATTGGAACTGGTCCCACAAATTTAAAGTGTTCATACTTATTTTCATATTGTCTCATAACCGAATTAATATCAGTTGTAGTAAGCCATTCATGTTTGTTCTTCTTCCATGATTTTGGCATTTTAGGACGAAATGAATGGTTTAGCTCTTTATCTCCAATGCGACGAACAAACTCCTGTTCAATCCAACACCACTCTGAATGACATTTTGATTTGAGCCGGATATCAATTTCCTTCCATAATTTTGAAGTTGAAGCTTTTGTTTTTTTTGATGGGACTTTAATTTGGTTGTTGGAGTGTTCTTTGTTCCAAGCTCGAGCTATTTTTGTAAGACTGTCGAAATTAAAACAACTGGTCGAAGTCGATTCAGCTCCTGGGGAACATTTTGATAAACTGACTTGGGTCTTTTTCTTCAATTGTGGCTGACCGCTTGGGATTCTAGTTTTGGATTTGGTTTTGGTTTTTCTTTTAGGGTTTTTTGTTTTTGTTTTCCTAACCATCTTTTGTAATTCAAGAAGAAAACTTTCTAACCTTAAGATAAAGATTAAAATCAACCTAAAAATCAAAAAATGCACCCAAACACAACCCGGATAATAGCTTTTATTTTTTTGATAGTTGTCCTTTTATATTTGATAACTAACTCGAACATTGAAGAAGGATTTATGCCATGGATTTGGAATATCCCAACTAGGAATATTTACCCCCCAATCAGCTATGATCCAAGAGGAGAACCAATAGTTCGTCACATTTACCGTCGGCGACCAGGTTACACCAATGCCTATTACAATGATGCCTATTACAATGATTATTACAATAACCCCTACTATACTAACACCTATCGCAACAACGGATATTACACCAGTCCACATTACAGAAATGGGTATTACACTAATCCATATTACACTAATGGATATTACACTAATCCCTATTACACTAATCCATATTACACATCATATCCAAGATATGTGTATTAGTCTTTGTCTTTGTCTTAGTCTTTGTCTTTCGTAATGGGTGATTAACTTTTTTCTTTTCGTTTGGTAAATGGAATCTATTTATACTGAGTATCAAAATAGAAATCAAAACTTATTGAAATACTTAGAAAAATCATATCAGGAGCAGTTAAAAGTTTATCAGGAACTGGATCCATTGGTTTCAGAGCAAATTCAAGGATTATTTAAGAAAGAAAAAGTTGAAATGGTTTCAATTTATCAGCAACAAATGGAAGAATTCAATCTACTAGATCATCAACGGATAACCTTTGAAACTGAGGAAACTAGAGTTTCGAAAGAAATCGAAATTTTAGAGAGTCAAGAGGAACATTTAAATAATGAAATTGTTTATCAATTGTCTTTGTCAACTGAGATAAATGATCAAATCGAAGTCTTAAAAGAAGAAAATAGTGGTCTTCTCCGTTCAATTCAAACTAAACAAAAAGAAAAACAAGTCATTCTAAGAGAAAAACAGGATGAATCTAAAAAAATTAGTGCCATAGTTTTAAATTTAAAGACTACTCAAAAAGGAGAAAACTTAATCAATCAAGAACGTCTTGATTACCTTCAAAAAAGTAAAGATCAAATAGACTTCGATTACACTCTTTTTAAAGATAATTGGAAAAAATACCAAGAAAAGGTCCACGATCGGGAGGAAGATATTGTAGAAATGATCGCAATATTGGAAGAAGAGCTTAAAAATAAAAATTTAAAACAACAGCTAGAACGGAGAAAAGCTGCTGCTTTAGATCGCCGATGGCTTGAAGAAGTAAAAAGAAATAAAAAACAGATTAAACTCTGGTTAGCTGAAAACCAACAAAATCATATCCGATTAAACATTCTAAAAGGTCAACAGAGTAATTGGTTGATTAATATTAAGCGAGAACACCAAATCAGCTTGGATGAAATGCAGCGTGATAGCCAGGAGATAGAGACCCAACTTTTCGAGCTAAAGAATCAAATTAAGATTGAGGAACAAACTATTGAGGATTTAGAACAAAAGGTTTCAAAAGGTCAGGATCATTTGGTTGGAACTATTCGGCATCATCGACAAAATCTAGGTGCCTCAGAACAAAAAAAGATGATCCTAGAAGACTCCTATCGACAATCTTTAATTTCCTTGAATCGACTTTATCATCAATGTCAGGAGGAATCCGAATCTGATCCATTTCAAGATGAAATCAAGAAGATCTCCATTCGGAATGAAAGAAATCTTTTGAGTATTGAAAAAATTAAGAAAAGAGAGATGATTTCTATCCAACAAAATAAGATTTATATCAATGGATTAAAGTCTCATCTGAATGAAATTCGGGGAAATATAAAAAATTACTATCAAGAAGTGGATAAAATTAAGAAGATGGCGGCCAATCAAGAAATACGAGCTGATGAGGAGGATTTATTGTATCAGGAAAAATATAATAAACATTATCAAAAAATTCTTGAACAAAATGAACATGCTGATGGACTGGAAAAGAATTATTTGGAAGAGATTCAAAAATTAAAAAATAGGTTGGATCGAAATGAGGAGACATATCAATTCTCTCATTGGGATTGTCAAACTCAAATTGATAAATTGCGACAAGGATCAAATAAATTATTAAGAAAAGCTGATCAATTGGAATTAAAGAGAAATACTTTGGGTTTCACTGAAGAAAAAACTAAAAAAGATGTTCAAAAACGGAAGGAGGATCTGCATCAAGAAAAAACTAAATTAGGGAATTTATTGATTATGTGGCAAAAAGATCTAGATTCTTATCAAACCAAATTAACTGATTTAGAGGAAGATCGTCAAGATTTTCAGATTGAGACTTTGCAAAAAGTCCAAGAATTATTTAAAATCAAGAATACGGCCGAAAAAGAATTAAGACTATTGCAAGGCGAATTGGAATTAACTCAACATGATTTGAAAAAAACTTTTGACGAGAGGATTGATTTGCAAAGACGAATCAATTTAGAAATAAGAAAATTGAATTTTGATTAACGAAATATTAATAATTATACTTCGATCATACATCAATCATGAGTATTGAAACAACTCCATATGGTGATCTGTCAAATGGTTCTAATTTTCGTGAAGCACAAAATTTAGCTGATCAAGGTGTTTCTGATCCTAAGGATTTGAAACGCCTTTTAGAAATTTGTCAATCCTTAGAAAATTATCAGCTGCGAGAGATTCTATTTCACTGCTGTGATGCTGAAGCATCCATCGCTCTGTTATGTGGTGTCAAAACCCTCAATCACATTCCTTACCTTAACACAGCTATGGCTTGTGCTAAAAAAGAAAAATTAACCAAAAAACATCTTGCTTTGGAAAAATATGCTATAGATAACAATTTAATCGGGTTACACACCAGCATTACACTGAACGATTTTGAAAAAATTGCCATTGTTTTTCAAAAAGCGAATGATTTTATTCGAAAAAATCATAAAGTTATTGAAAATATTCTTCGGAGTAGTTATTGGCATTATCATCACACCAAATATCCTCTAGATAAGTTGAATATTCATGTTACATTGTCTAAATTTACTGACGGTAAAACTAAACTATCACTAATTGTTCCGATTAGCCAAACTTATGTTGGAAAAAATTCAGTACATTTGATTCCAATGGTCAATTCAGAAATTGATTATGATGATTTAGATAGTGTCAAGATGACTGTTAACGAAATTGCTATTTTTCAAGATCACGAATGGCTCGGAAAACTTAAAGGGATGAGTGCTGATCAGTATCACGAGATTAAATGCCAAAATTGCAAACAAGTTATCAATGTTGCGACAATTCCACCAGAAGATAAACTAATTTTGAAAAATGCTCCTGGAGATGAAGATAAATGCTTCAAATGCCGACAAAAGGATAATGAAAAAATAGATCTGGATGATTATTATGAGGATTGGTGTCCGTTGACACTTTATCGATGGATTATTCCAGGTAGTCAGCTAATCTTTGATTCTGACGATCCAGAAATAAAACAAAAACTTAAAGACCTGATTGCTTTAAAACAATACGGAAACATTGATTTCTTTTAGGGATTTGTTTCAGAAAAAATTTCATTCATTTTTAAATCAAGACAAACTCTTGGATCTATCTTAAGAATTTTTTTAAAAAAGTCAAATTCTTTTTTTATGTCATGGCATCCATTTTTTAAGGTTTTATCCCAAGCATATTTCAATTGTTCTGGTGATTTATAAGTATCTGAATAAATATTTCCCAATTCTTTTTCTAATTCAATCTGGCTAATTTGATCACCCTTCAAATACCTAGTTTGCAATTCTAGGAGTTTGTAACGGAATGTAAACCCGGTTAAATGGAGCTCTTTAATTGGATATTGAAGAATATCCATAATTGTTAGCATTCCAGTCGTTGGTCTAGTATCCATTTCTTTTTCTAACAAAAGAAAGTAATCACTGCTTTGATCAACCTTGATGGGGACTTTAAAGTTAGGTATAACACGATGTATTTCATGAGAAATGTTTTTAATTGTTTTTTGAAGTGTTTTGAATAAGCCTTGACTGGGATAATTTCTAGGTCCACTCAAGGGATAAGGTATAATAATCATTTTTAATTTTGACATCTCATAATAGACTTGTGGGGTAAAATTATGCTGAGCTGGTTTCAAATTGGAATAATATAAATCTGTTTTGGACCCCAAATCAGCAATTTGAGATGCTTGAACCGGGAAACCATTTTTTTGCCGAATTATAACATCAAATGAATCAATCCATGAACCTAGACCAGCTCCATCAAGATACTTTGACGGTCCAACTAAAATAACTTTTTTTCCCTTCAAATAAGAGGCCAAAGAGGAATTAGTTTCTTTTTGATATAAAAAATTCATAATGATTTGTCTTAAATTGGTCAAATAACTTTATCTACAACACCCAAAGAATAACCTTAACCCTTTTCTAGGTTGCTCTTTTCTAAGGACCCCGATTTTATATTTTGCCAGTTTTCTTTTAACCCTACCGGATTTTCCATGAAATAACTTAAAAACCTCTGTTCCATCCTGCCCCAGGACGGCTTTAATAGTTGGATTATGTTGATCCAAAATTGGAGTTAAATTATATACATTTCCCTTAATGATCACCCAACCATCATTATAATCATTATGAGGATGGATTTCTTCTAAGGTATATTTAACTTTTTTGGGCATTTGTATAAATGGTCTAATCTTCAAGTAGACTTTCAATTTTATCTAAAATGTCTTTTACAATAGTAAGATGCTTTGGAGATTAAGCAATAGTAATTTAAGCAAATTAATTTTATTTTTCCTAGTAATTAACATAATTATAATTGGTTATCATTTGAAAGAGTATTATACTGATCCTTATTTTAATCAACCTAATCAACCTAACCAAATAGAAACTTTTAAAAATCCTCCAACCGGATTGAATAAAATACCACGGATTTTGGTCATTAGTTCTGGGTCTGGGTCTGAATCTAATTCTAAGGAAAACAATGAACGTTGGAACAAATTCAAGAAAATATTACAAAATCATCGAGTTAATTTAGATCAAGTTACTAGAATAATGCACGAACCTTCTAAAGAAAAGCCATACACAAAATGTAGCAAAGCTTATTTGACAGCTTTTAGGCATGCTCAAGATAAAAACTATGATTCGGTCTTGATTTTAGAAGATGATTTCGTTTTCAAGTTGAATCCGGACCAAGTAATTTATGTCATTAACAGTTTTTTGCAAAAAGTTCCAAAAAAAGATTGGGATATTGTCTTCTTATCTCAACGGAATGGTATATTAACTGAAACAAAGTATCCTTTTCTAGATCGAATTAAACATACTTTAACTGGCGGTGCTTTTCTAGTTAACAAAAATTATTATTCAACCATGATTGAACTTGCCAAACAAAGTCTTCGTGGATTAAAAGGCACAGGAGATAAGAAATTTGCGATTGATGAAATCTGGAAACCGAATCAGATTCGAGACAATTGGTTCACTTTCAATCCTCTTTTGGGTCAATCAACTACACAAATCTGTCGATTGTCCGAAACTAATCCAATAAATGTCACTGTCCCAAGCCCTAACCCAGGACAAGCAACTGAAAGACCATTTGAAATGAAAGGTCAACCCACTCCTCCGCCAGCCACCAGTGGAGAACTGAAGAAGGAACTTGACCAATACAGAAAAGAATCAGAAAAACAAAAAGAATCAGAAACAAAAGCTTTAGATCAATGGAGATCTCAAATAGGCGAAATTAAGCCAGGACAAATTAAACATAAATTAGATTTATCTGGTCGATTGGATCAAGATGATGTTGAATTAAAGAAAGTTCTAGAGGAAATTGCTAAAGGTAGTTTTAAAGGAAATCGTTATGTCAAACCACCAATGAAAATCCCCTCAACTACTTTACACCCCAATCCTAAATGCCGCAAGTATTATCAATTGCCACAGAAGTCTTAAGTAAAATCCAAAGCTAGTTTCTCATCGATTCTACCCTCATCGATTCTACCCTCATCGATTCTACCCTCATCTATTTTCTCTTTTTCAGACATAATCACATTATAGTTATTAATTCGAAGCATTCCATTTAGAATTATAACTTTATCAAGGGCCGACATTGGAATCGTTTGATTGTGGTGTTGGTAAATTTGATCATTGGAGATGACAATAATCTTTTTTAGATTTTCATTGGAAGTAGTTGCATGCCATTCCTCAATAGTCTTTTCATAATGTTGCCGGAGGCCCGAATCAGAAATGACAAAGGGAAGAATTATCTCTTCGGGTTCTGGTTCACGACCATAAATTGCTTTGTATTGCTTGCTATAACTCTTTTTCAAATAATAACAAACATTTGGAACATAGGATTTAATTCCTGACATTTGGTAACCATCTAGAATAGATTGGGCATCTTCTTGAGTTAATCCGTAGCCATTTTTAAGATTTTCTGTAAAAGTCTCGATATCAATCACATTTCCGAAATGCATATTGAGAGTATCTGTTTTACTGATAAATTGATTATTACCACCAGAAACATTGATTTGATTCTTAATTTCAGATGAAAATTCGGGATTCTTAACATGACCCAACTGCTGAGCCATGTATTCCAGCTGCAAATCCTTCTTTTCTGATTCTTTGATTGATACTAATTGATTGGCCTCATTCTTGTATTTTTCTAACTCATACTGATGTTTTAACTTTTCAATTTCCAACTGATGCGTTAAATCTTTAATGATATTGGTATTTTCCCCATCAAAAGAACAACTGTCCTGCAAAGGACATCTCAACTTTCGATGCCGGCTATGACTACTTGAATGTGTAAATTCCTGCCCGCAATCACAAATTATTTTAACTTTATGCTTGGTTGTTCTTTGATGACGCCGGAAATTTGATTTATCATCAGTTTGATAACCACATTGATGTTCAGCGCAAACGTACATAAAAGTTGATAAAGTTGAATCTTATCTAATATTCGAGATAATAATTATTTTTTTTCGCCGAACATAACGAAAAACCGCCGGCCTATCACATTTTACTCGGTGACTTTATCCTACAATCTTACAGTTTACCTCCTAAGAAAAATTTATCCTTTTTGCCAAAAAATTTGTATGCTAACACTGATATTCATTACAAAACTTTGCTATAATTTTTTTAAGTCATTTTAGCTAGTCGTCAGAAACGATATCATATCCCACGGTTTCTCCTAAGCCTTTTTTTGGTAAATCCTCTTGGGGGGTCGTTTTAGGGGGTCGTTTTGCCCCCTACCTAAATCCCTATCATGCAGGACAATTCTGTTAGGTCCGGCTAACTCCTGGGCTAACTCCGGCTAATTTGAGCCGAAAATTAGCCCAAAACCGGCTAATTGTAGCTTTAGTGACTTTTGATTACCATAAAAGGGCTTAAAATTATCCTAAGTAACACAAGGGCTAAAAAGTCATTTTATGGGATATTTTAAAAATGCTTCTAGCTTATGTTTGCGATGAATTCTAGAAGGGTAGGGGTAGGTCACTTGAATGACTTTTTAAATAGCTATTATAATCACCCTGGTTGATAGCAAAACACCTCCTGAATAGGTCATAATTGTTGTTTTAGCATTAAAGTAGGATATAATCAATATGTTTTATGGCCAGTCATATTGACTTAGCCGACAGTGACTGCGAGTAACCCAGGATATAAAAATGGTATGCTCCTGGATATTAACATCTTCTAATAAGTAGTAAAACCCGCCTGATATGGAGTTAGTGGGATTAACTTTTGGGCGACTAATTGGGTTGTGGGTTGACCACTTTCAATAAAATGGTAATTCTAGGATGATTCTAATATGTTTGATATGGTGTTAAAATGCATTAAAAAAAGTAAAAGTCGTTTTACGACCCCTCGACGACTGCTTGATGATAGGATGATGATCTGGAGAAAGCTAACAGGTCGGCTAACCGTTTTTGAGTCAAAAAAGAGTCATTTTAGGTCAAAATCACTGTTTAGTATTCAAGTGGGATTAATTTGACGAGAAAATTTTTCAAAAGTAAGCGTTTCAAACTCGTAGGACAGCACACACAGAATCTATGTGTGCTGTCCTTTGGCAATAAAAACAACATTTTACACCTACTTTGGACATTTATTTTAGGAGCTAATACTTGAGTTAGCTACAATTTATTGCCAAATTTTACATTTTGACCCATTTTAGCACTTTTATAGGGCTTGAGTTACCCCTAAGTTCTTCTATAAAGTTCCTTGACGAAGAGGTGCATTTCTAGGACGAGACGTAAAATTAGTCCTGAAAATAGGTTAAAACTTTTTTACTCGTTAAATTAATCCTTGGAACTCCTTATTTTTATACTAAATACACATTTTATAATTTCATTAGGGCTGGAGTTAATTACAAAACCAAGCTAACTTTGATATGATTTGAAAGTGATATTTTCAGGAGGAGATGTAAAAACCATTGCAAAAACTCCATGAATTTTATTTATTTATGGCGAATACGTTATATTCGTTCTTAAAATACGTCAAATAAAGTTGCAAAAAAACACCAAAAAAATAGGGCTTGAGTTAGTCCTGGCTGATAGCAGAAATAAAATTGAAATATTTGGATCAATTTAGACCAGATTATAAAATAACAATTTCAGTTAAATTTCAGTTCAGATGGAAGAAATACAAATGGAAGAAATCCAGGATGCAATCAAAAATGGTTCTGTTCTGGTCATAATTGTTGCTTCTCCAGGAGGTGGTAAAAGTACTTATGCAAAAAAATTATTAGAACCATTTAAATATAAAAGAAGATCTCAATTATCATCCTGGAATTATGTTTATTCCTCTATTATGGGAGTTTATGTAAAGATATTGGTTAATGACTGGGAAATTGATGATGAGGAGGTTATGTTATACGAGCTGTATGATGTTAATCATCAAGAAATGCAGAATATGTCTAAATTACCTAGGTTTTTCCGCGAGGATATTGTCTCCGAGCGAAGAATATATAACCGACCCACCAAAGCCAATCCAGCCAGCTTGGTGATTACCATGTACCCAGAAGAATATGCGAAATGCCAGACATTATCTCCTTTAAAAGAGCACTACTTAATTGGGGTGGAGAAGGATTTTTCAACAGTTATCAAGAAGGTTGAATCACCGTCTCAAAGAGTTACGGTTCCTGATCCAGAGCCAAAAGAAGATGGTGAAGAGGATGATGAGGAGTATGGTGAAGAGTATGATGAAGTAATTTGGGAGATTAAGTGATTCAAATTAAATGATCCAAATTAAGTTATCAATGGGATCGAAAAATTGATTTAATTAGTTATTTAAAAGTAGAAATTAAGTTTAATATGGCAACCCAGAACGACACCGTACGAAAGAATCTCGAAACCCTGATGGGCGAGGAGGTTTTCAATCGTTTTTACATCCAATTGAATGGGCTTCTCTTTGGAGATAGTTGTTCACGAGGATATACAAGCTACATCCCGCGTCAAGTCAGTGACACGCTTGTGTGGCTTAACAAGGATGATAATACTGCTAAGGTTGAGGCCTTTTTCGCAGAACCAGAAAATCAATCAACCAAGATGCATGATTATTACAATGCTTTTAAGGATATGTTTATCGACCACAATGAGATGAATTGGATTGTTTACCTTGGTATGAAACAGGACCAGGGAGCAACCATCATGATGGGTGCAATGAGCGGCACGGATGTCAACAAACATCTGACCAGGGGACTTTACGGAATTTGGAAAGGAACATTTGATTCTCAGGAACGAAAGAGCTTTCTGGCTAGCCCCGATTGGAGTCAGGGTAGACAGATTGATGATCTGAAACGCAAACAGAATGATCAGTGTGTGATTTCTTAAAGTTCTCCAAAACTAACTCAGAGTCCCCAAGATCTAATTAATATAAATTTTTTATGATATTTTTTTATGATATCAAAGTTAATGTGGTTCACTTATTTATTATTTTCACCAACCATTAACACAACCTACATTGGAATAACCAATAATCTGGAGACCAGACTTGATCAACACAATGGACTAAAGCCTGGCGGAGCTAAAGCAACTAGAAGAGCATCCGATTGGAAGATTGTGAAATATATTAAATGGGAGTCAGTTGAGGTACCTAATGCACCTAAATCAGTTGAAGCACCTAAGATTTTGGCTGCTAGTTTTGAATGGTATGCAAAACATAAACAAAATAGAAATGGGAAATGGACCAAGGCGATTGGGTTAGAATCCCGAAAAAAACGTTTTGAAGAACTTCTTAAAGAAGAGAGATTTATGACAGGTCAGTTATCTGCTGAGGTTGAGAGTAAGAGTAGTTAAGGTTTCTTGAGAGGTTGATCATTCTCGTCTAAATTAAGTAATTTACGTCTCAATTGAATAAGTTGATCTTCTTTATCTTTAATTTGTTGAAATTGCCGAGCCAATCTGGATTTCCAATCAGTTAATTCCTCATCCAATTGATTTAATAAACTTGTATCTTTCTTTTTTTGTTCAGCTTTTTCTTTTTCAAGTTCCAATTCCAATTTATGATCATTTTCAACAACTGGAATATATAAATCTTTCAAATCTATTCTAGGTATTGATTTATCCAACATACTTCTGTTAGATCCTAGTTTGAGATCAACTCCTTTTCTTTGGAGCCAAATATAAAAATATTTGCTGGCTTTGATAATATCTATATTTTCGTTAACTATTTTACTGATTTCTCGATTAGTGTGGCTGTTGCTACCATAGAAATGTGAGTTTTCAATTGGAATAGGGGTCACCATACCGGTTACTCTATTCATAAATGTTTGAGGTTTCTTATAACTGCAATCCCACCCCAGGATAGTAATATCTTTAATACCCATGTGAATAGCTAGATAAATAGGTATTTCGTACATTATTCCTGGTCCAGAAGGGCGGTCAAGGGTTTTTTCAAAAAGATAATCTTCAAAGTTCATTAATTTGGAGAGAGGTGGATGTTTGTCTTTGCGATCCCGAAACTTACTCAATAAATAGGGTTTGCTTAAAACTAGAGAGAGATCCGCGCTGGGATTTGTGGATGAATCGGCTGACTGGTAGACGCTAATTATATTATGCCTGCTGTATTGGTAAGGAGCATTATTACAGAAGTTTGTTAAATGAAAATCACAGATATCTTCAAAAAGATTGTAAGATTGTTTAATACAAAAAACAAGACTTGATCCAGCAATTCTTTTAATCATTCTAGCGTCATAATCATTAACGGAAGGTCCACAACTGATAATAAAACATTTTTCGCCTTGAAAGTAGTTTTTCAGAAGATTCATTCGAGCTTGGAGACTGCTTAATTGTCTAATTTGTTCGCAAAGGATTAGAATCTTCTGTTTAACTGGTGATTTTTTGATTAGTTCTAGGTTATGAGTATAGTTGATTGGATTGGCGCAATCTTCTTGAAAGTTGAGGTTATAAAATCCATCCAATCTAGCTATTTTTTGGTGACTTTTAAAGACTTCATCAAGCTTAGTAATTTTGGAGTTTTCTTTTTTACCGATGTATCCCCATGATCCATAGGTTTCTATTTTGGTAATGAATTTTGAATGGAGATGTTTTTTGATGAATATTCTGGTGTCATCTTTTAATTTACGAGCCATATCCTTTTTGGCCAGCATAATAATGACTGATTTATCAGAAATGCCTTGTAAATCAATGCGAAGTTGCTTGTTAACATCGAGTTCTCCGAAATTATAAAATCGGAAATTAGTAACTTTTAAATGCCGATTGAGTATAATTAGATTGAGACCGTTGCGGGAAACATTGTGGGGTAGTAAACTTTGACTCTTTAAAAATATTTCTCCATAGGCTCCATGAGATGTCTTTGAACCTTTTGATATTAGGGTGATGGGAGTTAAATCATCATCTTGGGACATTGATTTTAAATTAATATATAAAGATAAAAAAAGAAAACCTTTATGTCGTCTTCCATAATAGGTTTTTTCTGTTAGGTTTCTTCTGTTAGGTAGAGTATTTCAGAAAATAAGTGATGTTGCCGCATTGGCCGAGCATCGGCTCAAAGATAAAGCGCAATTACAGGACATTCCAGAGCGGCAAAGAGAACAATCTGATCCTCCAGCATAGATTTTAACTATGTCAGTATGAAGTTTAATGTCAGTTAGCTGACACTTTGGAAAGACAGTTAGTGCCTTTTCCTTGGCTTCTTCTGGAGTATCAGCCATAATGACTAGTATGGTGTTTGATATTTTTATGCTATACATGTGTGGCATCTTGTCTTAGTTTTAGTCTTGGTCTTAATCTTAATACTTCAATGTGATTTCTTTTTCTTCAATTTTTTCGCGGTTTGATGATGCTTCTTTTGACTATTTTTTTGTTTTCTTTTTTGAGTTCTTCGTCCACCCCCTGAAGCACGAGGCAGTGGTTTTCCTAGTATTTCTGGTATCGGTTGAAAGAAGGTGTCTATTCCATATAATTTAAATAAACGTCCTAAAAATCGGCTATTTCTCAGATTAGAGATGTTAGCATATAATCCATGATCCATCAGCAGTCTTAATAAGTATTTTTTGTGAAGCACTAGCGGTGTAGTGCATGTTATGTTAGCTGTTTTTGAGATTCTATACGTCTCTCCCTGAACTAGACCAATATCTGGACAGTCTATATTTCGGAAAAACATTTGAAAATTGGGTTGATAAAAGCTCGAGAAATAGTTTTCGGCCATCAAAGGTGTGTCAGCCTTGACTGGGTAAAAAAAGGTATCTCCAAATTGCGTCACAGTATCTTTACCGTCTTTGCACTGAATACATGATGAACGATAAGTTTGCAAGCAGTTGATGGCACATCTCAAGATATGGAAATCACTTGAAATAACATGAAGATCGAGTTGATGAAGATCTATCAATGTTTTAGCAAGATTATCATCAGTTAATTCTTCTGGGTTATATCTAACTTCAATGCTGTCTTCAGTGGGCACAACGGAATATGCGATTGAGTAAGGTGCCAAAATAAAATTAGCAGCTGTTTCTAAAGCCATTGATTCCAATCTAATTTGTGGCCTTAATTTAGCTAATAAGGGCTCATCCACCTTATTAAGTGTTTGACAAAAGAATTCGGCCATATAAAAAGCTTCTGTTTTAAATTTCATACCATGTCCAGGAAATCCTTCAACCCTGGACTCAGTGGGATATTTAATTGTGTTAAACATCGCCAGCTCTTGAGGGTTTGCTTCAAGAGTATCACCTTCATAACCTTGTTTTCCATCATAAAATCTTCCGCTTTTAAATTGTTTTTCTTCCGATTCTTTGACATATTCACCAGACATATTGGAATCATTACCTCGCCCGGTGAAGATAATATATTTGACTGTCTCTGGAACTATTGCGCGGGTTGTCAATAGATCAATTAATGCGTTAACTCTTTCTTGTGATTGGTATGGATCAGCTGATCCGGGAACAATAATAATATTATCCTTTACCTTTACAATTTTAGCATCGGAGAATATTTTTTTATAACTGAAATGAATGGTTTTAGTCGGAATTAGTTTTGTCATTTTTGGTAAATTTGCGTTTAAAAATCTCGTAAATCCCTGTTGCAAGAGTGTCGCTGGAGATAGATTTCCGGGTGAAAATTGGTTCCATGGCACTCTCTTCGGACTTATCTTGGTAATGTCTTTTTGTTCATTCATCTGACTAAAATGATTATGCATCTCTTGCAGTTTATTCATATATGAGTGCAATGCATTTTTAGCCGTAAAATATTCACCAGAAGTATTTAAAAAACTAGTAAATTTTTGATACTGGGATTGTTCTGCAGCACCATCTTCTTCTTCTTTGACTTCTTTGGCTATTATAATTTCATTAAGCTCCGAAAAATTAGTCTCTATTAATTTAGAAAAGGCCACCATCATTTCATCATAATATTCATTTAAAAAACTATGGGCATATGCACCACCCACTTGATACTTAGAAATCAGTTTATTAAACCCTATTTCTTCGGTCAAGCCAGTCATAAATTTCTCTGGGGTATAATCTTCTTTAGGAATTGCTGCCGCCATATGTTAATATCTAATAAGGAGTAATTTCTTTATTAGAATGTTAGAAAAAAATAAAAAGTTTAGATGTTAGACCTAACAAACAATCAAAGTTTGGTTAGTAATAAATTTAGTTCTTTTTGGGTTTAGGAGAAGCCTTCTTGGCTGCCTTGGGCTTGGGTGAAGCTTTCTTGACAGGGGCGGCCTTCTTAACTGGGGCGGCTTTAGGTTTAGGAGAAACCTTGGCCTTGACAGAATCAGTTGATGCGGGGGCTGATGCAGTTGATGCAGCGGCAGAAGCAGCGGCGGCAGCGGCGTTAGAAGATTCGTTAGCCCGGTTTTGGGTATTAGCCAAGGTTTGGTACTTCAACTTGTCACCATCTTCCAAAGTCTTCCACAACTGGTGGATCTTCTTCATGCGCTCAGTGTTGCTAAGATTGGGCTCAGTCTTCTTAAGACACTGAGTCTGTTCGCTAACATACATGTTAAGAGCACTGACGTTTCCGGTGCGGCGACGGGTGTTGCGGTGGAAGGGGCTTTCCTGCATGCTACCATCACGGATCTTTTCTTCGATCTCACCGACCTCTTTGAGATTACGGGCCTTGTCCTTGGCAGCAAGCTCTTTGTATTTCTTGCGTTGGACATCAGTCAATTTCTTCCAAGCACTGCCAATTTCTTTGCCGTGAGTGGTAATATCAAAAGTCTTACCTCCCTTTTGAATCTTTTCAGATTGCTCAGTTAAGTAGAATTGATATTCATTACGGGCGGATTGGACAGCCTTACGAGGATTGCAGTTCTTAATGAAGCTGCGGCCATTCTTTAAAGCCTTGGTAGATGTGACATCTGGGAAATACTTTGCCCAGACAGTGTCGAATTCCAAGTTAAAGTCCTTGGCGACATGTTCAAGAAGCTCCACGGCAAATTTACCATAGGCCCAGCAGTGTTTAACTTCAGTTTGAAGAGCAGACGTTTTACTCATTTTATTATTCAGGGATAATTTGTATAATTAAGGAAAATCTTAAGTCAATCAGAACTCATATTCAATTTTTTTTACCTTGGGGAGAAGCATAAAAACATCCTGAATTAACCATGTTTACCTCCGAGAAAAAATAAAAGTCTAAATCAACGCTCTTTATCTCCCAAGGAAAAATCGAATACATTAAAATGGGAGATTTATTTGCGTTAAAATATTTCTTAAAATATTTCTTAATATTTCTTAATATTTCTTAAAATATTCTCATAAAAACATATTCGCAAATATATGACCAGATTAAGGATCCAGTCCATTTTCGATGATATTTATAATTATCTTGGTACCAAATACCTAGGTTCATGGTTAAATTATAAACTTCAATTTCCCATTTAGTCTTGTCAGTTATTTCATAAGCATCGTATGAAATACATCGGTGTTTATTGCCTTTAATTAAAGCAAAATCATACCATTCATGATAATCTTTCAAAAAGATCTTGACCATTTGATACAAAGAATGATCTGTCTGGCAATCCCCCAACTCCAGTTTGATTATCAGACCAACCCAAGGTCGAAATCTATGAATCCAACTAAAATTGTGAAGAAGATCTATCAATTGATCAATCTCAGGGTTAATCTTGGAATCATAGCTAACAACTATTTCAGCTAACACTAAATAGCCAAAATTATAAAGGGCGACACTTGGCTGATGTTCTTTGGCCATCACAAAATCATACCTCAGAGAGTTAACTGATCTCATAATTAAATTTGGAATTTTAATTGAAGTATAGGCACCAACTTCTCGATCATAATACAAAATTCGCTCCGTATTCAAATATTGGTCTGAATAAGGGGAAATAGTTATATTCCAATCAAATGTATGGTTCATCATTTTAAAGTAAAAGCCAGAAGAAGAGATGTCAGGTGGAATCAATTCATAACCATCTTTGCCAACCAGCGAGTAATCAAAAATTTTTCCATAAAGAGGAGAAATATCTCTGGCAGATGATGGTCTCGCGGAAAGGACCATGAATGACACAATTAAAATTAATTTAGTAAAAATGTTGGAAGACATTTAGGCTCAAAATAAAAAATAAATGTAATTCAATTTTGTTAAACAATCTTGATGATTCAGTCAATTGATTCAATGCAATTAATTCAATTCTGTTAAATTTCCACTATTTTGATATCCATATGGTGGAGGTTTATTCTGATCAGGCGGATACAATGGGCCCGGATAGGGTGGTGGAGCTGGAGCAGATGGCATTGGTTGCGGATACGAAGCATGAACAACCTGTACAGCTGGTACAGCTGGTGTTTCTCGGGGTTGCGGACGAGATACCAAACAACTACAAAGAAGAAATTCAGAAATTAGTTCACGGTTCCGCCAAGCAAGATAAGCTAAAATACCCAAAATACCAGCAGCGATTATAATTACGACAGCCAGGACAAGTTTTGGATTGGTCATCTTTTTTAATTTTATTTTTACAGCTTCGCATAATCAATTTTCTTGATGTTCTTGAGGTTCTTGATGTTCTTTCCATTTTTTGACGCAAAAAACAGTTAATCCGAGCTCAATAGGAGTTATGACAGGGTAAAATATTTTAGTTATAATCAAACCTTCGACCAGAGCTTTGCTAAATTCTTTGGGTTTATCACTAAGACGACCAGAGATAAATTTAACTGGTCCCAAGAGATGAAAACGTTTGTCCCATGTTTCAATCCAAGGAAGCTTAGACTGAAAAGTTTTATTCATTCTAATAGCCTGAAAAGGTTTATAGCGATATAAAAGTCCTGTAATTCCAAAAAGTATTGAAGTACTTAAAATAGTATAGCAAGCTAAACAACGAGGCAGATCCTTTTTTTCTAGATTATACTTTTTTAATATTTCGGTTGGTAAAATCATTTCAGGTAAAATCAAACACTCTGGTTAAAAATTGATTTCTTTAATTCAATTTATCAAATATTCCGTATCATCCAAAGAGATTAGACATGAAACTAAAGACAATATTACTAATCATTCTCATTCTTCAGCTAGGAATTACAAATAGTGCACCGGCTATTTGTTTGGTTACGATTGATATTGATTATACTTTTTACAAAAAATATTACCAACATAGCCGGGAGTTGATTCATGAATCAATTGACAAAGCTTTCCAAACAATAAATAATCAAATGGCTCCTTTAATCGAAATCAAAGTTGAAAAAATTAATCTTCTAAATCAATACACCAGAGTAACAGGTGGGTTGGAAAATCTTTTACACCATTATCAGGTTCATGTTAGTCAAGTTCATCGAAATGAAACATCAATCAAGAACTGTTTAAACATGTTGATAGTGCATCGTCCATACGCGTCTCTAACAGCTTTTGGAATTGCTTATTTGGGTCTTGGATCACCGTTGTGTGGCGGGATTTGTAGCACCTACAACAGCTTGCGTGATAAATATCTCAATTTAATCTCGATCAATATGATCCTCTATAACCCAGCTATTTTAACTAGAATAACAATTCATGAAGTTGGTCATTCACTTGGTGCACCACACGACTGTTGTGCCAACCATGAATGTGATGAATATTATAACTTAGAAACAAACTGCTTGAACCCCAAAAAACCTTTCGTGATGAATGAATTTGTCACCCGCAGTGATAATTCATTGATCTTCTCACCAAAATCAAAACAAACCATCGAATGGATCGTTCCTCTGCAGTCAAACTGTTTAGTTGAATCATAGTTTAGGTGATCCAGTATAATTTTGAAAGTTTATTTAAGTTTTTTTTATGACAATTTAATTTTTCAACGATCAAAAATTGAATTAACAAAATGATGGGTAATATAATCTAATGGATGAATACTTAAAAAACTTAACAAAGTATTTTGGTTTTGAAAAACTAAGACCTTTTCAGGATAAAGTTATGAAGCATTTAGAAACAGATCTGTTAATTCTGAGTCCAACTGGTTCCGGCAAATCACTGTGTTATCAGTTGCCAGCTATCACAGAAAGTGGTCTGACTGTTGTTTTATCACCTTTAAAGGCTTTAATTGAAGACCAAGTTCAAGGTTTAAAGAAGCGGAATGTCAATGTATCACTTTTGAATAGTGATGTTTCACGGAAGGAAAAAAGTGCGATTTACAAAAAGTTAAAAGGAGATTGTCAACTAGACTTACTCTACACAACACCAGAAACCCTTTTAGGAGATTCCAAATTAGTTTCAGCCTTAAAAGAATTGAATAAAAATAAGAAATTGAATCGGATCGTGATCGATGAGGCTCATTGCGTTTCAACCTGGGGTCACGACTTTCGTTCCAGTTATCTCTCACTTGGATCTCTCAAAAAAACTTATCCAGCTGTTAAAATGATGGCCCTAACAGCTACGGCAACCCCAAAAGTTAAACAAGATATTATTAAATTACTTGGATTAACCAATCCCCACATTGAAACAACCAGTTTTTTCCGTCACAATCTTAGATTGAGTATCATGGGCAAGACTAGTTCCAATTTGCTTGAATTAAGAGAACTAATTAAAGAAAAATATTCTGGAAAATCCGGAATTATTTACTGCAATAGCCGTCGCGAAACAGAAAGAATTGCCTCCTACTTAGAATATTATTTTACTACTCACCACTATCATGCTGGGTTGGATAAAAACATTCGTCGATATGTTCAACGACAATGGGTGACCGGAGAGATTAAGATCATCGTAGCTACCATTGCTTTTGGAATGGGAATTGATAAAAGTGATGTCCGATTTGTTATCCACTACAATCTTCCTAGATCATTAGAAGGTTATTATCAAGAAATTGGTCGGGCTGGGCGTGATGATAAAAACGCAGATTGTATCCTCTATTACTCTTATCAGGACAAAATCAGATATGATAAATTAATCCGAACTAGTAAGCTGGAAGATGATTCACACCATCAAATTACTGCTCATGAGCTTGATCAAGTTGAGTTCTTGGAGTTGGGTGATGACAGTGGTGAAGGTGAAAGTGAAGGTGAAAGTAAAAGCGATAAGACAGAAAATGTTGAGAAAAAGTCTTATAATCGGGAGAAAGATTTTGTTAACTACCAACTCAACAAGTTGAATGATATGGCGAATTTTGTTGAAAACATGATTGATTGCCGGCATTTTCTCTTATCCCAATATTTCGGTGAAGTGATTGAAATGAAACAGAATTGGTGCAATGGAAATTGTGATAATTGTCAGCGACAACAGGACTTAGAGGAAACTGATCTAACTTCTGATGCCAAGACTTTAGCTAAAATAATCAGAACCGTTCAAAGTGATGAGCCGATGACTAGAAAGAAATTAGCCACTAAATATCGTTTTGATTCTGGAGAATTGCCTGATGCAACAGTTGACCGTTTGATTACTAGAATGATTTTAACTGGAATTATCAGTGAAGAATTAGTTCGATCTGAAGGTGGTTTGTGGTTTGAAAATCTATGTTTGAAGGATGAGAAGCTTTTGGAAGAGATTGAGTTAAAGATTCTGACCACTGACGCCAAGAGCAGTTTGTCTAGTTTTCTAGTGACTAAAAAGGGTGCTTCTGGATCACAAAAGAGTCGACAGGCAGGTTCAAAAGTCAATGTCAACTCTAAAAATCCACGAAATCTAGTTCAAGATCTTATGGATGATACTTTGCAAGAGAAGTATAATTTAACCCATCATCCTCTTTACAGCAAATTATCGCAATATCGAATGGATCAAGCTCGTCGTAAGAAAGTGGCTCCTTACCGAATCCTAACCAACCAGAGCCTGGAGTGTATTGTTCAAACTTTACCAAAAACGGCGGTTGAACTAGAAAAAGTTTATGGTCTTGGTAAAGTCAAGGTCAAAGAATTTGGCAAAGATATTGTGGCTATGGTTCTGGAACAGACTTAGAACTGGAACAGACTTAGAACTCAGAGTTCGTTCAAAATAACCATTTTGAAACCTCTAATATAATATAATAATCATGTTTACATGGAACAATCCATATGTTTTAGCTGTTTTGTTAGGCTCAGTAGCGGCTTTATTTACTTACCTTGAACAAAAACAGAAAAATGAAGAACCCGACCTACCAGCTTGCGGGAAATCATTTGCCTTAGTGACAGGTCTAGTACTTGTTTTCCATTATTTAGCCGTCAACCCATCTTGCGTTCAACAAGCCGCTGGAGCTTTATCTGGTGTTGGGCTCAATAACTTAAAGATTCAAGGAGGTCATCCTAATTTCTAACTTTAAGTGAACTTTTTAATTTTTATTTTTTCTTCTAGTAAAACAAATTAGTAAAACAAATTAGTCACATGAAAGTAGAATATCTATTACAATTATGGAAAAGTTTTAATAAAAAAATTTGGTCCAATAAAAGATTTGCTTTATTCCTATATACATTTATCATTTTAGGGACTGTACTCCTCAGACCGTCCCCACATTTGTATTATTCATTCCTAGAACATCCTTTATTTTTAACCTCACTTATCATAGTCATCATATTATTGGCCATGCAAAATATAACCCTTGGAATCATTTTAACCGTGGCTCTTCTAGCTCTTTATTATCCAAGTCATTCTAAACTGACTTTGGAAGGTTTTGAAGATGATGATGAAGATGAAACCAAAGTAGTTGATCCAAGTGATACCAACATTGATGAAGATGATGAAACTGATGGTAAGGAGTCCAATGAAAATGAATCCAATGAAGACGAAGATGAAGATAAGGATAGCACCGTCAATGTCAATGGTTTAGAAGACTTGAGTCCTGATTTTTACATCAACAAATCAAAGAAAAAGAAAAACATTAAAAAAAGTAAAAAGAAGAATAATGAGGATGAAGAGGGTGATGAGGAAGATGGCAGCCAAGGAGATGATGAAAGTGAAGAAAATGAAGATCCTTCTCCAACTTCTAGTGGTAAATCAAAGAAAAAAAAAGATAGCTTTCTAGGTGAAGTCCGAGAGGTCTTTTATGACTTGGATGCTGGTCGCAAAGACATGAATGTCAAAAATGCCGTTAAAAAGATCACTGATCTAGTTTATCATACTAGACGAAGTGAGGTTGAAAAGATTTTACAAGAAGAAGATTCTGGATCAGATACTAGTTCTGATGAAGATTATTTCTAACTTGAACCATTAGATTTAATTAGAATCTCAGTCAAGTTAACTAAACTTTTTTGAGTTTCCTGATTTTCACGGTCTTTCATTAAATAAAGCAATTGAAGCATATTACATTTCTCCTTTTTTTTAGAGATATTTCTTTCCATTTGAACCTGATACTTATGTTGACGATTCAAAGATTCTATTAAAACGTTATTTTGATCAACTAATTTTGTGATAGCCTGCGCTAAACCAACCAGATTTTCAGAGGATCTCTGAAGAGGTCTGGCCATACCCACACTAGGCTTGGATTGCACTGGGACATATTGTACTTTGACAGGTTGTACTGGTGCAGGTTGGGTTGGGATAGGTTGTGCTGGGACATGTTGTACTGGGACATGTTGCGCTGGTATAGGTAGCACTGGGATAGGAATCGAAGTTGTCGTTCTGAGAGGTACATCTGGATATTCCTCCCCAAGCCATCCACTAGCCATAATAGTATCTATTCTTCTAATAATACCATTGCCAATACCTTTGAAATGTTTCAAATCAGCTCCGCTTTTAATAGTTTTTCCATAATTTTTAATTACTACTAATGCGTTTTTAAAAACATTCAATTTAAAACCCAAGTCGGTTACACTCAGACCATGTTGAGGACGATACTCAATGGCATCTTCGGTTCTCTGAACCAATCGAGATAATTGATTAATTAAGGTGGAATTTGACATTTAGTCTAGTTAGTCTAGTTAATCTAGTTAATAAAGAATGAAGAATCCGATTTTAAACCCTAATTCAATTTTTTTTCCTTGATCCAAAGTAAATGAAATCTAATTAGATTAAATCTAAGTACATTGTAAATGGAAAAAGTACTCAAGGAACATTTAAGCCCGGAACTAGAAAAACTTAACCTAGAAATCAATCAATTCAAACCATCCAAACCATTATCATCCATCCTAACTAGAAAAATCAAACCAAATATCAAAACTAAATTAAATCAATGGTTTAATTCGTTTATTAAAATCTTTCACGAATTAGTTTTTGAGTTTGATCAAACCCACCTAGAAATGGAAGAATCAGAAATTGAACCAGAAAAAAAGAAAAATCCAACCCTTCATCTACTTCTGATGCAATTCCTAAAATACTACCCCAAAGATTTAGAATCCATCTGTTCTAGCTGTCTCGGAAAATCATCCTTTTCTGAACTAAAATCAAGTTGTCAAAAAGGACCAAATCACTTAGGAGAATGGATTAATACATATAGTAATCAGATTTATCGTCCACCACAAGGTTGGATTTATGTCTTAGAAAATCATACTAAAAATTCTTCTGATTCTCAATTGAAACTTTTAGGAAAAAAGCTTGTTCAACAATTGGATTTATACAATGAATTCATGTCTTTCCAAATTCAGAGAGATGTTGAAAAGGGATTTAGATATAAATATCATTATGTGGATCATCATCTAGAATTTTGGGTTGAATCTAATTCTAAAATCCCTAAAAATTCTTATTATTGGAAATTTCTGTATGCTAGAATGAAGGTTGTCGCTCGACTCCATCAGCAAACTAAGAAAATACAATTTGAAATTACTCTTTCTGGAAATACCAAAAAACTACCAACTAAACAACTCTTTGGACCTCGTGAAGTTAATTCTGGCAGCACTGACTACCAAACAATTCGTATCTGGAGATCTGAAGAACATTACAAACTTATTTTACATGAATCGATCCATTTCTATAATTTGGATGGAAGTTATGATTTGTTTGAAGAAAACAAGAAAATTAACCTGGAATGCTTGTATCAGGTTGGTGATGGCAATGAAACTCGAATCTACGAAGCTTATACAGAAAGTTTAACTATCTTCCTTCACACTTTCGCCAATGCATATCAAGTGTTCTACTTAGCAAACGAGAAATCCTTAACCAAATCCTTAACTGGGAAATCAATTCAAACCATTAGAACTATTTGGGATGATCTTTGGTTAAAAGAGAAGAAATTTGCTTTGCTTCAAGTGGCCAAAATTTATCATCATATCAACCCTAGTTCCAAAACTTTTGCTGATTTTCTGATTAAATCCGAAAAAAGTTGCCAAAAAGAAAGAGCTGAAAATTCCTTCAAGCTAGAACAGAGGACATCAGTTTTGTCTTATCATTTTTTAAAAACAGCTAATCTGGTATTTGATCAGGAATTTTTGGGATGGATCAAAGATTTAAAAAATCCACATCCTGGATCATTAGAAAAGTTTAAGGAATTTCTTCAAAAATTAACTCATAATATTGAGTTCGTTCAATGTGTCGACTCTGCATTGAAGCATATCCAAAATAAGCATTCAAAAGTGTCGAAAAGCATGAGAATGACTTTTTACGATGTTACATAGAGTTTAAGTCTAAGTTGATTAATTTAATGTGTCAAGAAATATATAAGGGTTCAAAGATTGATGGGAGCTAAATTATTTCACAACTATTTGAAGCAAAACTTACCGAATAGTATTAGAAGATTATCTCTAAAAAAATATCAAAATCAGATCCTTGTTGTCGATGTTTCTAATTTTTTGTATAAGTTCTTGTATTCACAAGGGCCTAAATATCTCATTGGTTTTTTACTTTTTTATCGTTCTTTGTTGAAGCATAATATTTATCCAATATTTTGTTTTGATGGAAAGCCACCGATAGAAAAGAAAAAGATTATTGAGAAACGTCAAAAATCAAGAACGCATAAGCAAGAACTTATTGAGAAAATGAAAGCTGAATATTATCAGATTGTTTTTTTATTGGAAAATTCAACCAATCCGCCAGAGCAACATGATAAAATTATTGAATATCGAGATATTTTAGAGGAGAAAATTAGAATTAACACTCAGAAATGTGTCCAGATCACTTCAAAAATTTTGAATAATTTGAAAAAATTATTTGACATTCTTGGTATTAAATATATCCAGGCCAAGGATGAAATTGAAGCCGATCGTTTAATCGGATTACTAATCAGACAAAAAGTCGCTGATGGGTGTATATCTAATGATATCGATCCTTTAATCCATGGAGCAAAAAAGCTTTTATGTGATTTTAATTATAAATCAAACTTAGTTTTGGAGTATAATGGTGGATATATCATGAATAATTTAAAAATTTCGTATCGTCAGTTGGTTATGATGACCGTTTTGCTTGGATCAGATTATGCTCCAAAAGTCAAACATGTTTCATCAGTATTATTAATTGAAATTGCGAAAACTAGCAATTCGTTAACTATGATTGCTGATCGCCTGGAAAAAAAAGGGCATACTTTTTTGAAAGAGAACTTGGAATTATATCAAAAAGCCTTTAATCTCTATTATGAGATATTACCATTGGATCAAGTCATTTGGCATGATAATTTAGATGCTAAAATTCCTTCATTGGAAGATGCTGATTACAATGATTTGGCCAATCTTCTTAAAACCCAAGCTCCTGATTACAATGTCAAGTTAGTTAAAAAATGCTTTCGTGATATTAAGAAACATCATCAAGAGAAATTTTCATCGATTTTTCAGAACATGTTAACAGAAAGATTATTGGGCAAATACGCTAATTATAATTATGTCCCAGGGATTAAGGTGCCTGATCAGTTGTGTCCATGGTTGAAGTTTTAAGTTTTAAAAATTGATTTGAGTTGAATATTTTAAGATTTGTGAAGTAAAACTTAAAATGTCTGAATGCGAATGTGAAAATGACAAAATCTGGCTTGAAGCATTAGGATATGTTGGAGGAAGTATTCTAGCTATTGCTCCTTGGCAACAGTTATACAAAACAGTAAAAAGAAGGTCTGCCAGAGATATTTCTCTAAAATCATATTATTTGCTGGTGATTGGTCTTTCACTGAGCATCTTTTTTACGGCTTATAAAAGAATTCTACCGATTTTAATTCCAGAATCGATAGAAATGCTTGGGTGGCTTCTTCTAATTTCTTGCAAAAAGATCTGGTTCAAAGATCAGAACAAGAATTACAAGAAAAAGACGAAGAATCGCAAAAAAAATCATGAAGTTAGAGAAACATCTCTTAGAGAAATACCTCCAGTAGATGATCAACCTCCACCAACAATATTAAACCTGAGCGATCCATCAAATAACCAAGGCGAAAGTAACACTGATAATCTGTCGGAATATGATTCAGATGGAGATCGTTCACCAAGCCCAGGAGCCATCATTGATCGAGCTTTTGATTTCTCTGAGATGGGAGATACTCATTTGTAATTATCCTGATCATTCTGATCATCATCTTTGATCATCCATGTTATAATTTCATATGAAAACATGGAAGTTAAACTAACTGGTACCGCTCTTAAAATAACGGGGCTTAGACCCGTCCAAAAACTTAAAATTCCAGCTTGTTGTTTTAATCTTATTAAATCCCATCCTTTTTTTGATTGGATAGCTGTTTTAAGTGTATCAACTGGAAAAAGAATGGTCCATGAAATCAAACTTGAAACACAACCAGCTAAAGTTCCCGCAGCAATCATATTAAATTGTGAATCTAAATTTATTTTTCCAAATAAAAGTTCCCTATTTGCTCTCTTTTTTTTTAATTTATCTTTCAATGTGCCATAGGTACCTAGAAAAAGACATCCGAATGTTAAATCCTTAAGTAAATTGGCATAAAATCCCTTATAAAATCCGACAAATCCATCTCGACGATAAATTTGTTGTCCACATTGCCATACACTTGACATTTCTTTTCGATGTGAGTTTTGCATTCTTATTTTTAAGACATGTGCCGGACATCCTACTAGAGTACCTGATCCTCCAGCTAAACAACCAGCCAGATAATTGGAATTCGTTTTTTTTAGGTTCTCAAAAATTGGATATTGATATGATCGCCTAAAAGCCATTGTGATCAGTGGCGTTAAGATACCTCTGTAAAATCCGGATAGACCATCCACTGAATAAGTTTTAGATGCACAGCTTCGTAATGATTTGTACATCCCAGTTTGTAAACGAACTTTGAGAGTATCAGCAGGATATCCAACGATCATACTGGTAATTCCTACGGAAAAACCAGGAAGCCATTGTAATCGATTATATGGCTGATTTGTTTCGGTCATATTTGATTTAAAATCATTACAAATAAAAAAATCAATTTTCTACGATATAATCTACGTTAAATAATAAAGATGATCTCGTCATTCATTACAGTAATATCAGTTCTAATTATTATGATCTGTTTATCAGTTTTTCCTGGGAAATCACAAGAAGATTCAGTAAATGATCCCTTAAATGGAGTCAGTGGCCAGGAATTAGTTCAAGATTTTGAAAAAGCATTACAACAAAAAACAATCGTAGAATCTTTTTCATCCCTTTCTAGCAATCAAGTTGATACAACAAATGCAGCTCAAGCTCCCGCGGGATGGAATATTTACAAACAAGGTCCGTTTAATAATTGGAGTACATACCCAAGTAGTAAACCTGTTTTTTATGAAAAAAAAGTTTATCGCCAACCTTATCGATGGCCATACACTTACACTAGCTCATATCCAGTTAAACATCAAAGTAACTTGGATTTAAAATCGTAAAGATTTTTTAACTGGGCTAAGTAACCGATTATTTTTAAATTGTAGTTTAGATGAGGTAAAAAGATGAATTTTATCTATTTTTTCACGATATCCAATTTTAGGTATCATTTCAATTGATTTCCAATCAAAACTAGACAATCCATCAATATAGTTATTGGTCAAGGTCAACCGATAGAAATCGTCAACCTCTTCATAATCATGCAAGCACAGTTGATGTTTATCCCCGTCATGATCTGTTAATTGAATTGTTTTTAAGGGAAATTCGTTGTACTCTGAATCTTTCTTGACTTTCAAGATAATTTCGTAAAAGATTTGATTGACCGGCAAGAACCAATCGTCACGACCATGAACAACTCCATAACTGGTCACAATATGTGATCTGGGACTTAAACAAGAGAATTTTTTAACTTTCCAGGCGTTGAAAAAGTCTAATTCATCTTTGCGATCCTTAAACAACTGAATGTCAAAAGAAATGAAAACATCTTTAGGATCCTCTACAACACTCTTGTCATAAGTAAGCTCAAATCGGATGGATTGGTAATTAATTTCTTGAATCGGGAACGTTAAATATGGAATAGAACAATTAGTTTTTCCCTTTTGAAGATGACTTTTCCATGATTCTTTCCAAGGATGTGAAGTATCATCAATAATTATTTGATCGTCGATACTAAGTTTTAAATTGCGGTAATTCAAGTGAGAAATATTAAAATTGGTCAAAATATATTGTTTCAAAATGTGTCGGTTAAAATGATAAATTGAAGGAAGGGTAAAGACTAACGTCCAAGTTTCACAATCTTTTAAATACCCTCCGGAAACTAAAAAAGGTTTCTTAACACTTTGAACTTTTTTTAACTTGTCAAAGTCGATATCAGTTTCTAATTCAACCAGATCAGATTTATCAAGCTGAAGATCTCTGATCTGATTCGCAGTGGTGTCACGAAATAACCAATTATACAAATGATTCAACATCCTATTACTTTAAATGGAGATTATTGTTTTTATAATATTTCTTGCTCTCGCTAAAATCAATTTTATCATAAATCTAGTTGAAAAGTTACCTTGAAAGGGCCTCGGATAAATCTAAAATTTAAATTACATTTTAAAATCTTTGATCTTTGATCTTTAATCTTTAATCTTTAATCTTTAATCTTTAATCTTTAATCCATAATCCCTAAAGAGTTTAAAAAAATTATTAAAATTATTTAATATGCTAACTAGATATTTTGAGTTGAATCAGCTCTGTACTTTTAAAAACGGAACCATTCTAGCTAAGAAGGATTTACTCAAAGGACCTTATCCAATAATTAGAGGAGGAAAAGAACCTATTGAGTATCACTCCAAAGCAAATTGCCCTGAAAGAACTATTTTATGTTCTTCATCTGGTCCATTAGCGGGGCATATTAGTCGTTATAACCAAAAGGTCTGGGCCAGTGATTGTTTCATGATTCAACCAATCAATAGCAAAGTTGATAATGATTATTTATATTATTATTTGCTCAGCATTCAAGATCAACTCTACAAAAGTCAAAAAGGAAACAAAACTTTACACGTTTATTCATCCTGTCTAGAAAACCTTCAAATACCAGTCCCCTCAAACCAAATTCAAAAGCTGATTAGTAGTTATTTAACTAAAATTAACTCAAATATTCATCATTTATCAGAAGCTCAAAAAGGTTTTAATGATGTTCTGGAAACTTACTTGAAATGCCAAACGATTAATGAGAAAAAAGGAAAACTCAAAAACCAAATTGAACCAATTAAAACTGGTAAAAAAATATCTAGAAATGAAATCCTTAGAAATGAAATCCTTAGAAACGAAGCCTCTGGATACCCCATTTACAGTACTAATGGGCTTAATCTTAATGAGCAGATCTCTGATTATTTACTTAACGGATCATATATTTTAACCCCTCGAAATGGGAAACATGGTCGATTTATCAAAGTGAATGGTAAATTTACCCCCAGCGATCATTTATATATTATCAAAAATAAACCTCACCTAAATTTAGATTATCTCTATTACTATCTGAACTACATTACCTCAACTTCAACCTCAACTTCCACTTCCACGAAAAATGATTTAGAAAATCTTGAAATTCCTCTACCCTCTTCAACCAAGCAAAAAGAAATTGTTCAATATTGTAATAGAGTTTTAGCCCAATCAAATGAATTAGACCAAAGAATTAAAGAAAATAGAAAATTATTTAAAGAGGTTTTAACATCTATGGTTTAACATCTATGGCTTAACATCATTAGGGAGCTAGAAATACTGATGAATCCACCAAATGTGCCTAATAAAGAGGCCATATAGGAGAAAGCAATAATTGTAATATTGTTCTTTTGGTCTGGTAAGTCAGTTAGGATGGTTAAGATATAAATTGAGATCGCCATTAAACCAGCCTGGAGTAGGATAGTTGTGTAGAGTAATTGACGATTTCCATAGCTCAAGAGTAGAGATAAAACTCCAATTAGGGCGATACAAATTTGTCCAATGAAGAGATTCTCAACCTCATTATAATGGGGATCACTCAGCAAGTTGTCCTTATTAACCCATACAAAATAAAGAATATCAAAAATAACAACTAGGGTCAGAAAGAAATATTGGATTCCACGACCGCAGATCATTTTGTTAATGTTAGTGTTGGTGCTCATTGCGAATTTAATTTTAAGCTAGAAAATAAAAATTGAACAGTCTGACAGTTTGAGATTCCAAGATTGAAATGAGTCAACAACCAAAATTTGATTTAGTTTTGTACCATGGTGGATGTCCAGATGGGTTTACATCTGCATGGGTTTTTAAGCATTATTTTCCAATGATTCAAATCCGAGGATGTCGCTACGGAGTTGATCCACCAAATGTTTCCGGAAGAAGAGTTGCCATTGTTGATTTTTCATTTCCACGAGACCAAACCTTAAAAATGATTGATCAAGCAGAATACCTAGTTGTTCTAGATCATCATGAATCGGCCCAGAAAAATCTCGTCGGATTAGATCAAGAGATTGATCCACAAAAAGGAGAAATTATCTTTGATATGAAAAGAGCTGGCGCACAAATATCTTGGGATTACCTGTATCCAACTCAAAAACGCCCCTGGTTTATTGAATATGTCGCGGATCGAGACCTCTGGACCAAAAAACTCCCCTACACTGAAGAGTTGTCCCTGGCGATGTGGTTTGATGGCTATTTTCAGGATTTTTGTTTGTTAGAAAATCTGTTTGAAAAAGTTCCTAGACTTGGAAACAATTTAAAAGTTCACCCAATCATATCACGTGGAACATCTTTATTGCAATGTAAAAATATGGATGTTAAAAATTACGCTAATTTAGCTGCCCCAGTCACTTTTACCACACCAAGTGGGCAATACCAGGTTAGAATGGTGATTTGTCCAAGGCAATACCGAAGTGATGTTGGCAATGCGATTACTTCTATCTTCCCAGACTGCGATTTTGCCGTAATCTACTGGTATGATCATTATAATGATGAGTGGTGGATTTCTTTAAGAGGATCAGCAACATGCCAATATAATTTATCCAGTATTACAAATGATTTGCCAACTGGAGGAGGTCATCCCAAAGCATCTGGTTTTTCAATTACCTCTGGGAAAAGCATCGGAGATTATTTTACAAATCCGGAAGCGATTAATGTATCACCTAAACCCCTTGCAATACCAAACATGCTGGATTATGTTAATCGGGAGATTGATGGTTATCTTAAAAATGCTAGAGAAACTCATTTGCACTTGAATGATCACACATATTCAACCCGATTGGCTTGCGCACCAATTCATCATCACCGTCGGGTTCTGGAAGATTTAAAATCTAAAACAGATAGCTTAATCAAAGGGGTTTTTTGGTATGATTTTGGACGTCACCTCTGGACAGTCCGGGTGGTTTCAGATCAACTCAATCTTCTCAATCTTCTTGGACCACACCCAACATCATATTTAGGTATTTATCCTAATTTACTAACAAATGATACACTGGAATGGACAATCAATGATTCCTATGGAGATGGTTTAAAAAAGTTCTTTAATCGGAACCTTTGATTGAAACCTTTGATCGGAACCCTAGAAAAGTTAACAAAAAATAAAGAATATTCTATTTTTTCTCTCTATAAAATAAGTAAAATAAAACCCTCAATGAATAATTTGAGTGATGATATTAAAGTTAAAAGATTTGATAATCTAATTAAACAACCAGATAAGCTAGATCAATATTTCACTAAATTTTTTAGAGATAGCTTTAATCCAACTAAAGTTCGTGAAATTAAAAAGAAAATGATTTATCTGGTCAAACCAAAGGGATCAGGAGCAAAAATAGGGTTATTTATTGATGGTGTTGGTCAACGCCAAGTAACTAGTGTTGTTAAAATTTATGAATATGCTAGGAAATCTTTCGTTAAAAAAAACCATTGCTATCACCTCGATGGAGTTATTAATGAGATTTTTATCAATCTAGTTATCACACATCCATATCGATTCAACAAAAAAATCAAGAAAGATCATTTTGTTGAACACATCAAACCCTACATCAACTTTGTCAAAGACATTGGCAATGATAATGAAAGCATTTACCTGATGACCAACTATCTAGGTGTTTATGATAATTATTACAATGATCGATATCATAATCTTTATGATCTAATTAGGAAAAATCATATTCAAATCATACGCAAACTTAAGACCAGCCCTAACTTTCAAGAAATTCTCAGGGCCTATGAAGATTTTATGCTTAACGATGTGATAAAGCCATACATCACAGTTTTGAAATATTACCAGAAACATGTTGGATTTGTTCATACGGATCTTAAACTGGACAATATTTTTGTCAAGAAAATTTCTAAATCCAAGGAACATGCTTTATTACGTAAAAATAACATAATGGTTGATTTTAGTCCAATGTTAGCTGATTTTGACAAATCGCGAGTTAATTTACCTGGATTTTCTATTCTCCCAAATCGTCGATTTAAAAATAAAGTTTTAAAAGGATTTCCAAATATCACTGGTATTGTGGATGATGTTAGGTATAATTGCCGAGTTAAGTTTGGAACCCATCTATGTCGGTTATTTAGTTTTTATGACTTTGATCTACTATGTTTGATGATTAGTCTTAATTTTCTTTTGTTTGATGTGGTTGATGATGTTTCAGTTTCCTTCCCAAAATTAACCGCCTACTGGATTGATCAATTACAAATTACAGATGAATTATTTGGATTTATTCAAAAAATATCAAAAAAGAACAAAGGATCTTATTTTGCCAATATTAACAACACGATTAGATTGACTTGCCGGAGAAGATCTATTGGTCGCGGACGTAATAAAAACCCAATTGATACCTCGATCAAAAGGTCAACCAAGAAAAAAAGCAAATCAAAAAATGTCAAATCAAAAAATGTCAAATCAAGAAAAAGTAAATCTTACAAAGAAAGTAAAAGTTATTTTCAGGAAAGTTCCTTTAGTAAATCAACATCTAGATGAGACTAAGATTTGATTAGATGGTTAGAGTTGTATTGCATAGCCTCAAGTCTTGGCACAGCATGAATGGTGTTGCTACGTCAGCAACCCAGTGATAATCCTTTCGGAGTTCTCCAACAACGTATAGACATTCTCGCACAACTGGTTTTCCACCAATCAATTTACATAGCTCGGCAGTGACATTCAGCAAACTATCAACAATAGGCTCAGCCAACTGAAGATCAACTTGAAATTCATGCATACATGCTTCACAAGCTTTGCACATATCTGACGAATTTACGAGATGCCGCTCGAGATGCATCTTAAGATAATTTTCCAAATGAATGGTTTGAATAATGTGGGACATCTCACTAAGCTTAGCTGGATCATGAACTGAAGTTGGAGCGCCTGCTGTGAATGGGGATGCAATAGATAATAGGACCATCAAGGCAACAACCTTTGTAGTTGAAAACATTTCTATTTTGTTTTATAATTATTTTTGACAATTCAATTTTTTCTACCTATAAATTAAAACTTATTATGCCTAAGAAAATTACGCCTAAGAAAGTAACAAAAAAAACACAGAAAAAATCTAAAAGTCTTTCATCTAAAAGTCTTTCATCTAAAAGTGTCTCAACTAAAAAAGTAGTTTCGAAGTTTGCTAACAAATCCGAAATTGTGGTTGGGTTGAAAGAACCTTGGTTAGCTTTAACCAAAGCCGGGTTAAAAACAATTGAAGGACGGTTGGATTATGGTATTTTCCGTAAAATCGCCGTTGGAAATACTATAACTTGGAAAAATACTAACAATCAAGTTAAAACTAAAGTTATCCGGGTAACTAGATACAATACTTTCAACGAAATGTGCTATAAAGAAAAATATTGGAAAGTAATTCCAGGAGCACCAAGCTTCAGATGTGCTGTTGATATTTATCATAAGATTTTTAGAAAACAACAAGAAGCTCGATATGGAGTTGTGGCCCTGGAACTAGAAGTGCTTAAATAGAAGACTCACGGAAAATGAATATTTTGTGAAGAATCGAAATCAACACCTAAAAGCTGAAGATTTAAGGCCGTTGGGACACAGAGGCACCAGTGAAGGAAGAAACCAACCCCGAATAACATCACAGTTGTCACCAAAAAATTCATTCTCATGTAACTTGATAAAAAGTACGCACCTAGAACGGTTAGAAACACATCGATAAAGGCCAGGTCAAATCCTGGGACTCTAAGTTGATGAAGCCCTTCTCGTGGGGCTCCAAAGGCATTGGAATATTGAGAGAGATCAGTTCCAAAAAAATACATTGTATTAATCACTTTTTTATTCTTTACTCTTAAGATTCAATTTTTTCTTTCTAAAATTGATGATCAATAATTATTTAAACTTAAAAAACTTTCCTTTTTACCTTTTTACTCTTTTTACTTTTTACCCTTTTTACGATATTTTCTAGTTCCGCCTCTTTGTGAAGCTGAAGCATTTTGACTGACCATTTGAGCATACAAATATTTCACCAGAAAATAGGTCCCAGTACCTAGAAGAACTAATAGAATTAATAACATGATACAGTAAAAGGCAATACCTTTGCGGTGAGTGTGATATAAAATTTCTTCTCTAATCTCGACATCAGTTAAATCAACGGGTTTATCGAGCACAACATACAGATTCGATGTTTGGTAAGTTTTATAATCTGGTTCAAGTCGAGCTTGTTCAGCTTCAGTAGCATAATAATCATATTGATCAACACCTAATTTTTGACGATCTTTTAAACTAATTTGGTACCCGTTGGCAGAATTTAAATAACAAACTACATTCATGAATGTTTTTACCAAAGGTAAATGAGAAAATCCGGAAATGATACGCGCCCTTTTATCCTTACATTTATCATGACAAGGCAAATGAAGAATTTTAGGATTTAGTTGAGAATGAAGTTTTCTAGGGATCACGTCAAAAACTTGGATCAAACGACGATTCTTCTGTTTCAAACCAAACATCCCACGATGAAGAAGGGTTGCATCAAATAATAATAAATCTCCTGGTCCAAATTTGATTTGTTTGGTCTTAAAAAAAAACTTAATTGATTCCAAATGAGACATCTCCAAATGACGATGACTTTCTGGAATAATTTCTAAAGTTGAATCATCTAAATAATTGAGAAGGGTGTAAATATTGGAAAGTTTAATTGACTGGTTTTGAACCATCACATCTCGATGAAAAGCAGCTGCATCGGTACTATTGTTGTTGTTGCTGCCTCGGTACTTGGTTGCTATCAAATCAAGACCAGTTAACTGATTAACTTTGTCAACCATGCTGGTCATGATATATTTTTCCAATTTACCATAATGGTTGGTAGCTCCTCTCATAGCATCTTGACCTTTTAGATACTCTTCCTTGGGAACTACATCTCTGAAAACATAAAACCCAACGTCGTCTAGTTGTTTTTTTATTTCGGTATTCATCTTTAATATACCATAATAAAAAATATTATTGGTACTCTCAATTATTATGATGGGTTAAATCACTTTTCCAAATCCTCAAGAGGATATTCATATTTAAGATGCTTGATGATCTTAGCAATTGTCAATCCCTCTAGTTTGGCATCATCCAAACCATCAATGATTTCTTCTTGATCATTTGTAAAATACCGGAGAGCATTTTTAGCATGATCTGGGGTCATTAAATCAAACTTAATTTGATGATCAATTCGACCTTCTCGAACCAAAGCCCCATCATTAATTTTAGCTAGTTTCTCATAGTTATTGGTTGTAAACCAGAAGACAACTTCTCCCTGGGTTTGATCTAAAATATCAAGCCAAGCTTTGACAGATGGATAATCACTGTCATCTGAATCCTTTTCTTTTTCATCATCATCACCACCATCTTTCTTCTTTGAGCCTTTTGACAAAGCTAGATCCCATTCATTGACTAGGACATATCCGCTTTGAATTTTATCAATGATATCCTCCAGCTCAGAATCATCCAACCCACGGGGGTTGAGAATATAAATTGGTTTGTGATAATCTTTCCAGGTATAAGAAGCTAATTGATAAAGCAACTCTGTTTTACCAGTCCCTGGAGGACCATAAACTAGAACTGAAGTTTTGGGAGGTTGATTTAAAGACAGAAAGTGTTTTTTCTTTTCCGGTTGCAGAAAATCAATGATCATTTTCCAAAGTTTTTCTTTAACTGGATCACCAAAGCAAGAATCAATAGAAGCTCCTCGGCGAATTGGAATGATTTGACGGTCATGCTCATTGAAATAACTACTATTAATCCGATAATAACTCATTTTATTACTTTCTAAATTATCATAGTAATAATCTCGAATATCCTCCACAAATTGTTTCCAATCAACCTGATGAAAAGACTTGATGGTGATTTGGCTCGTGACATATGTATGGTGATCCCGATGTTGAACAATTGGATAAGGATAATCAGCTAGCAGATAATGCCCCTGATACGTGAAAAGAACCCAACCCGAAGGAAGTTCAAAAATTTGAGGACGAGTTTTCCAATCGTCATCATTCCACCAAATGGATTTGCTATTGTGGATGATTTTAGTTAAATTCTCGTAAGACCAAACTTTATGTTTCATCATGTAAATAGACATCCAGTCAATGATTTCATCTCCATTAACCTCACCATCCCAGGTGTGGCTGTAAACAAAGGAATGCTGAAGAGTTGACAACCAGGTTGAGGTTGACAGGAGAGACGCGATAAAAGGTGTAATCACTGAAATCATTAGCCAACCCTTCAGATCTCCGGGGATCTGAAAACGTAGGAGGTACTGAATTAAACATCCGATTGCAATTGATATTGCTAAGTGAATCGCAAGTTTAAATGATAGATACATTCGATAATTTTATAATAAAAAAATTTAAATTTAACATTGCCATTCAATTTTTAAGTTTAAGTTTTAGTTTGATTTAAAAACGTTTAGCAATAGCATAGCCGTAAAACTTCCCACGATACCACCCTGAAATGCGGCACGAATTATATCGGGATCCGTGGAAGGGAACCATAATGACAGAATGCTCGGGATCTCATCAGAATCTTCAAGTTCTGGTGAAAGGAATTCAGCTTCAGATGTGTCTCGATCTGTAGTCCCAGATGCTTGATCAATTAATCTCTGGTATAGATCACAAATCAGCTCACGGTTAGCCTTTTCATCCGTATCTAATGTATCACTGGATCTGAAATGAGAAAAGTGAATGTCTGCCATCAATGTTACAATTGCTCCAGAACTAGCCGTGATTGAACTGACCAGAAGTGGACGTGATTTTAAAAGACATTCATGTAACTTATTGCGATTTGAAGCTCTCTGCTCTGGACTCATTGCATGATAGAATTTAATGATGTCATTGATAGTATGACGACATCGATATGTTTGTGTTCCTATTTGTGTTTCTTTCGCAGAATCCCAATTAGTAATAAAAGTTGAAAACATATCTTCGATTGCAAAGAATGTGGACTCAGCTAATGATTTATACCGATTGAAATCTAATGACGAAGATTTCCATCCATACGGAAAACATACGAATCTTAAGAAGTTTTGACCCAGATGAAGATTAGTGGCGTGACGTTCTAATGCTCTGTGCATGTGATACCTATATTGATCAGAACATTTATCATCCCAGAACAAATTTTGAAGTTGAGAACCTATAAAATCTATTTGATACTGATCAACTAATTCCTTTAAATCAGGATCACACATTTTAAATATTCTATCAAAAGATTCCAAAAGTGCTAAAGATGTCCAAAGGGGAAAGTTATTTGATGCCACCAAATTGTATCTAGATAGAGCTGATAAGTCGGCGGCAATTGAATTTTGGCATAAAATTACCAGCTGGGAAATAACATCTGTCAGAAGTTTCAGATCAGCAGAATGTCTCAAATTCCTATTTCCATAACAAATAACGTTGTTAGTTGCTAAGAACATATCCAAAACTTCTTGCAAGGAAACAGGTTGTTTTTCACCAGCATTTTTTAATAATTCAATCAGAACTTCGTTTTTGAAAGGAAATATAGTAGTTTTCAATATAAACTTTGAAATTAAATAGAAATAAAATTTATCCATCGTTTTGCCGAAAACTGGATATGATCCAATAAGGATATTTGCATTTTGACTAATGTAGAAATCAACTAACTTTTTTATCTTTAGTTGATGATTCTCTTCTTCCTTTGGAGGCTTTTCTTCAGAAGTCTTTTCTTCCTCAGGAGTCTTTTCTTCCTCACCAACATCATCACCGGACCCTTCTAAAAGATCTTCATGATTATCCGTTTTTTCTAGGATAGGGTCGGAATCAGAAACAATATCATATTCATTCTCGGATGTAACAGATTTTTGTTCGAGTTTATCCATTGTGGTTGTAACGTATTTTTAAAATTGTCAAAGGACGTCAATTCAATTTTATCAGAAGATTAAAATTTAAAGGATTAAAATTGATTTCGCCAGGCTCCCACTTAAAATATCAAACCTAACAGTATACATAAAATGGGATTTTATATTTGGACAAATTGCTATACCTACTTCCGGATCAAGGACACTGTAGAATCATTTGAATGCATTGAGGCGCTTAAAGACTTAGTCAGAAAACCAACTGATCAAATCTATGGCAAATTAATCAAAATGCTTTCTGACCAAAGTCAATCCAACTTAGAAGCTCTTAGAGAAACCTGCCAGTGTAAGAAATATAATGTTGAATCAACCGAAAAAATCCATTTTCAGATTGATGAACAATCACTTCAGGGATGTCCTGATGAATACCGACTTTGGATTCAAACTAAAGACTCCAATGATGATCTAGAAACGCAATTCTTAATTACTAAAATTATTTCAAAACCAACCCTCCGAGAATGGAGAAATTTTTAACAAACTATATTATATACCAATGGTGGAATTAAAGAATTATGTCTTTGTAATTTATTTTTTGATTGGAATAATTTATTTGTTGCATTCTGGAATTCAAATCCCTGGAAATCTTGATGACTTTCTTCATAAAAATCATCATATTGCTATATTTTTACTTGCGACTTGTTATTTGGCATTATCGTTATTATATTTGTTTAAGAATGCAAAAGAAACAGATGATGTAAACACTAAATATAAAAGATGGGTCGCAGCTTCGTTTGTAGGTCTCATTTGGATTTACTTTTTTTCTAAAGTAATACTCTAAAATAATACTCTAAAACATTGATTTGTTCAGTTTTAACCCTTTCACCAAATCTTTTAAAATTGATGGTTATTTAACTTTAAAAGTAACTTTAAAAGACTTAACAACCAATAGACTATGCCTACTATTTTAACCGTCGCCTCGTCCGGCTCGGGCCATTCAAATTCGATCAATTCCCTCAAAAAATGGATCGGATCTAGGTACAAAAATATTAACTGGATCCACCATCAAACTTATCATGATTATTCTTATTCTCAAGACCCTAAAGTTTTTGCTTATTATCAGCTTGATAAAAGGGTTCAGGCCCTTGAGAAGGTTTTAGTTGATAAAATAGATTTGATCATTTATGATTTCTTTTCCCCAGAAGCTCTACTGTTGAAGTTAAAGCTTAAATCTAAAATTCCTATCATGTGTTCCATTCCAGCTCAAATGGGTCATCATTTCACAGATAGTCCCCAAAACGTATCGGATGTATATAATCTACCTTTCCCAGCACCACTTCTTTCTGAATTATCCCTTTACAAAATTAGTGATGGTTATCATCTACATCACTCAAAAACCATTAATCTGGTTTGGAATTATCCAGAAATTGGCTCAGGCTATCTGAATCTACCAAACTCTCTACCAAACCCAGAGAATTGGCACTTTCTAGGTTCCGGAACTAATCTAACTAAACCAGTTCAAGATTTGGATAAAGTATTTGTATATTGTTCACTGGGAACAGTTGTACCAACAAGCCTTTGCGATCTAAATCCAGAGGCCCAAACCTTAGTCAGAAAAATTTATGAAAGAGTTCTAGATATGAAAGTTGATTGGGATATTACAAAAGTAATCTCTTGCCCTGACAATCTTAATTTATCGCATAACCTTCCAACTGACCTAGATGTCAATCAAGCCATCATTGGATCCACAATAGATCAAAATAATGTTCTGGATCAAAGTGAATTCTTTGTCACTCACGGTGGTGGTAATAGTTTTCAAGAAGCCCTTTCTAGGAAGGTGCCAATGATCGTATTGCCTTTCTTCGGAGATCAACATGTTGTGGCCCAAATGGTTGAAGATCATGGACTGGGTATTAACCTTTTTAAGGGGATTTTTTCAGAATCAAGACCACATACGATCAGTGAATTAACTCCAGAAATTCTCTCTAAAATGATTGATCGAGTCAAAACTCTAGATGAAACTTTGCTTGATTGGAAAGCAATCCCAGATAATTTTGATCGACTCAATCTGGCCAAACAACCCGAAATCGAAGAAAAGTTAACTAGTCTCTTTAGTCAATTTCACCCCAAAGATGCTTTCATTAAAGATCAATTCCAATCTGGATTTAAGAAGGGAGATCTCCTCTATGGAACAAATCGAGACCGAATCAAGTTTGTAGAAAGCTTGGGATTGAGTGACCAATTTCAAATTGGAAAAGAAAACAATCAAGTTTACACCACTTTTGAAGAACTTGATATAGAATATCCCAAAATGATTGACCAATGGAATGATCTTCTACGAAAATATTCACTTTCAGAACTTCAAAATCTAAAGAAACATCCCCGGATTAGTCTGATTCATGCTGAATTAATCAATTACAGATCAACCATAGAAAGGGATCTGGATGGAATTACTGACCAAGCCATCAAAGTTCAAAATAAAAATCTTCTCCACATTTGCTGTATTGGAATGATTCACTTTCTGTCAAAAGGTAGCAAAATTCACTTTGTTTTGGATTCTTACAACAGCGAGAAAAATATCGGAACCAAACTAGAAATAGATTGTTTGCTTGGATTTTTAGCCAACAACCCTGAAGCGAGTGATTTAGTCATAATTTGGAAAAGAAATAATGTGACTGACCAATGGGAAAATCATCCAATTACACTACTGACCAATAGCGAGATTGATTTTAACTCTTTGGAAGAGCAATATACGGCAATGTTACCCACTTTTCAGGAGACTCGAGCTCGGTTAGAAATTTTAATCAAAGGATTCTTGGATCAATTTAGATCCCGGGGAAGCGAGAATTATTGGGTCCAAAGCCGGGTTAAAACCTTTGAGAGTTATCGCTCTAGGATCGTTGATCGTCTTGATGATCCAAACAAAATTTTCGATTTAATTGGATTTAGAATAATTCATCCCTCTTCAGCCCATCTCGAAGGATTGATTGAAAGGCTAGAATATTACTTTCAAAGCCATGGCTATCTAGTTAAACGAAAGAAAACTCATCCAACATATCTCTACTTTAGTGGGACATTTGGAAGCGAATTTGAACAATTTGTTGAAATCCAATTTTGGCCCTTAATTGAATATTATGGATTTATCAGCGAATATGATTTGACTTATAAATCCAACTACGAAACCCATTCCAAACTTAACCAAGATCTTCACCAAAATCTTCTCAAAATGCAATCAGAACTTCAAAAAGAGATTGATCAACACCCTTTTTGGAATGTTCTAGGTGCCATCGAGGATGAAAAAGCTAAACTTGGGGTTTTTGATGCTGATCAATTTTGAAGATTTAAAAAAAAAATTGTTAATTAAGTTGAGTCAGTTGAGTCAATTAATCTTGACCAGCCTTGAGTTCCTCAAGAGGGTATTTGTATTTGAGGTGTCTAATGATCTTGGAGATTGTTAGTCCTTCAAGATCTTCATCCACCAAGGATTCAATTAAGTTATCCTGGCCCTTTACAAAATGTTTGAGAGCCTTCTTGGCTTGACTGGCCGTCATCAAATCAAACTTGATTCGGTGATCAATTCGACCATCCCTGATCAAAGCTCCATCATTGATTTCTGCCAGCTTCTCGTAGTTATTAGTGGTGAACCAAAAGATGATTTCGCCTTGGGCTTGATCCAGAACATCCAGCCAGGCCTTGATGGATGGATACAAATCACCTTCATCATCTTCACCCTTTTCCTTGGAAGATTTGACCAAAGCCAGATCCCATTCATTAACCAAGATGTAACCACTTTGGATTTCGGAAACATACCGTTCCAGATCTGAATCCTCCATGCCGCGAGGGTTGAGGGCATAGATTGGTTTGCGATGATCCTTCCAGGTGCAAGATGCCAACTGGTAGAGCATTTCACTCTTGCCAGTTCCAGGAGGACCATGGATTAGAACCGATGTCTTTGGGGCTTGATCAAGACTTCGAAAATGCTCCTTTGTTTCAGCGCTTTGGAATTCAATCATTGTTTGCCAGAGCTTTTCCTTAACTGGATCTCCAAAACAGATATCAATTGATGCTCCCCGGCGGGCTGACATGATTTGCCTTTCTCGCTTGTTGAGATAATCACCATCAATGCGATAATAAGCCATCTTGCCACTTTCCAAATTATCAAAATAATAATCTCGAACTTCTTCGACAAATTTGGCCCAATCGATTTCGTGAGCCGATTTGACCGTGATTGAGTGGTTGATAGAGACCTTGTTCCCGTAGTGGTTAGCTTCTGGATGAGGATAGTGAGCCATCAAATAAGTTCCGTGGTACTTGAAGAGGATCCAACCAGCTGGAATCTCGAAAATTTGAGGACGAGTTTTCCAATCACTTTCGTTCCACCAAATCGATCGACTGGTATGAATGATCTTGCTCAAGCTCTCATAAGACCAAACCTTGTGCTTCAACAAGTAAACCGAAAACCAATCAATGACCTCTGGACCATTAACATCCTTTTCCCACGTGTGACTGTGGATAAAAGAGTTATGCAAAGTGGTCAACCAGGTGGAGGTTGAAAGGAGTGAAGCAATTACCGGTGTAATAACTGAAATCATCAACCATCCTTTGAGATCTGCTGGAATCTCAAACTTCATAAAATAGTGGATCAGGCACCCTAATGCAATTGATACAATCAAATGCAAAGCAAATTTAAGTGGTAGGTGCATAATTTAGCCTGAATAATAACCTTAATTTATTCAATTTTTACCAAGCGATATTTAATGAAAACGACTAAAAAGTCCAGCTAAAAAGTCAAATCCGAATTCTACCTTTTAAAATTTTCTCGGTGCCACCGAAGGTGATAAGACAAAATCAAGATTTCCAACGAGTTCCAAGCAGTCAGGAAAAAATTGAATACGTTGAAAAGAATATAAATTATTATCGTATCTTATTATATAGACAATGCAAGTTTTCGTAAAGACATTGACAGGTAAAACAATTACCTTAGAAGTTGAAGCCAGTGACACTATTGATAACGTCAAAGCTAAAATCCAAGATAAAGAAGGAATCCCGCCTGATCAACAACGTTTGATTTTCGCCGGTAAGCAGCTTGAGGATGGAAGAACGCTTTCGGATTATAATATTCAAAAAGAGAGCACTATCCATTTGGTGCTCCGTCTTCGTGGTGGTTCCCAGTAATTTAAATGGCAACTCCATCTCCTTAGGACATTAATGTCCTTTTAAAAATTTTCGTATTTTTTTTAGTAATTTCTAGAGGTAAACAGTTAGAAGTTAAAATTGAATCATCTCGTCAATAAATGAGATTTAATAACTTTATTATTAGTAAATGGTAGAGAAAAATATTACAGGTGGGTTAACATCTAAGAAAGATTATGCAACCCAAAAGAAAGATATTTATGAATCTTTTCATCAAGTAAATCCTAAAAAGGATATTAACGAATTTATCAAGCCTGGTAAGAGAATTGTTCACATTTCAGATGGAGAAAAGGAGTACAAATATTGTTCCAAGTGTTCCTCATGGAAATCAGTCAATGATTTCTTTAATCAAAGTACGTTTTGGGATAAATTGGACCGGTTATGTAAAATTTGTAAAAAAGGCAGCACCGGCGAAGCAACTAAAAAATGGAAAAAAAAGAACAAAGAATATGTTCAGAATTATCAAAAGGAATATGAGGATGAACATCAAGATCAGCGAAAAGAATACAATTGTTTATCCACAGAGGAAAAAACAACGAATGAAATTCTACACAAGAAAAAATATTTCAAAGAATTTACCAATAAAATCATTGACAAAGACGGACAAGCAGCATCCAATTGGGTTGACTATGAAGATGCTCATACAAAACTATGGGTTAAATGCGTTCGATCACATCATTTTGAAATTACTCCAAGTAATCTAAATCTCAATAAATGGTGCCCAATTTGTAGTGGAAAATTTAAAGTAAAAGAATGTTCTAGTTGCAGAAGAAATTTATGCGGAAGTACTGATTATTTTGCCCTTGATAATCATGCACCAGACAAGCTCAAATACACATGCAAATTATGTAGTTCAAATCAAAGTAAAACTTACAAAAAAGCCAATGTATTGAATGTTCAAGAATATAATGCAATTTATCGTGAAAATAACAAGGAAAAAATTCAATCCTATTACAAAGTTTCAGATGAACAAAAAGAACAAAATATTAAAACTCGTAAAACTAAATATTTTAACAAGTTTAAAGAATTGGCTGAACAGCGAGGCGGGACATGTCTCAGCAACGAATCAGACTATGACACTGCTCACACTAAATTAAAACTTAAATGCCAAGACAGTCACGAATTTGAGATTACTCCGAATAATCTGAGCAAAAGTAGATGGTGTTCTCATTGTTGTATATTTTATGGAGAAGAATACAGTCGATACATCATGGAATATTTCTTTGATTGTCCATTTGTAAAACAACGTCCAGCATGGCTAATCAATAAAAATAAAAAACGACTTGAATTAGATGGTTATAACAAAGATAAAGCAATTGCGTACGAATATAATGGTTTACAACATTATGAAGAAGTCAGTTACTTTTACAAAAGTACTGCTGACTTTGAAAAAAGACTAGCGGATGATAAAATTAAACAAGAAGAATGTATCAAAAAAAGCATTAAACTTCTTATCATCCCATATGATGTTAAAATAGAAGTTCTTCCACAATTTATCTATGACGGGTGTTTAAAACTTGGATTAAAGATAGATGTGAAAAAGGTTAATGAATTTAATACAGCAGATTATAAGAAATGCATTAGTCATTTGGAAAAAGTAAAAAAATTAATTCATGCTAAAGAAGGTATTCTTACCAAAGGCGTTTACATCAACAATAAATCTAAAATGACTATCAAATGTTCCAAAGATCATGAATTTGAGACAACTCCGCGCAATTTAAGAAGAAATATTTGGTGTCCAACTTGTGGATTAAATGTTACTAAAGAAACATCAACAAAAATATCAGATCAAATGAAAAAACATTTTTCCACTGAAGAAGGTAAAAAACAAAAAGCACTCGCACACGGCAAAAGAAGTATCACCATGGCTAAACAAAGAGAGGAATTGCAAAAGGGATTAACTCATGTCACATGCGCAAAATGCAATAAAAATAAGCAAGTTTCTGAATTTTGTAAGAAAGCTGCTGCCAAAACTGGCTATCAATCTTGGTGTAAATTTTGTACTAATGAGAAGAAAAAAGCCACAAAATTAATGAAAGATACAAAAAAAATTTAATATAATCTCTTGTTAATTCCAAGTTAACTCCAAGTTAATTCCAAGCTAATTCCAAGCTAATTTCAATCAAGCCAAGCCAAGTCAATTTAAACCAAATCCTTAGCAGATTTAACATCATACCGCTGATGTCTTTTTTCTTTGTTACGATCTTTTTCAAAGGTAGTTCGATTTCCAAATTTTCCGCGACCATCGCGACCTCCGTAAAAAAGATTCTCATTTTCTCCATCATTGTACTGCGTGATAAATTTTCCTCTTTTGTCTTTAAGATATTTCAGTTTAGTAATTCTATTTTCATCATTTTTATCATCCATTTCATCACTGATCCGATTCGAGGTGTGACCGGGAACCCATGATGAAACCATGTAATTGCGAAAAGCATAGCTTGGATAAGTAAAATCCCTTTCCTTAACATGACATTTCATCACTGCTCGACCACCCCACACAATGCCCTCACGATGAGTAATATTCAGAAGATATTCGGGATATTTTTCAAGGTCCATCTTTTCCTTGGAAGTTAGTTCCCGAGTCAGTTCACTATAAACCACTCGACCCCAATGATCCTCTAAATCCTCATTAAGTTCATAAGCTTTAACCAAAGAAATTGGTGGATCATACTCAATGACTTCGATCTTATCTTCTTGAATTTCGTGATAGTGATGCATATCCAAGATATCGCGAACTTGTTGAAATTCGGCGACATGGTTAAATTTAACCATTACCAAACCCCTCAAATAATCCTCAAAAGCCCATTTAGGTGTTTCACTTTCAATTCTGAGAAGTTTAAGCCGATTATCAAAAACAGCTAGCGGATTCTTAAGATTAGGCTGATTTTCAGTAGAAATAGCTTTCTTAACCAAGTTTTTGTAAAGCTTGATATCAGCTTGGCTCAAAGAGTCAAACCCCAAATTCTTCTTATCTCTGTTCTTGTAATAGTAGAGACGAAGGATATCCTGAACACTAATCATTATGGCCTCCGAAACTTGTGCTGAGTAATAAAATTTTTTAACCGTGATTCTCTGACCAGCCTGGTAATAAGAATGAGATGCTAGGAAAACTTCATAATCAATATCAGCCAAATAGTAGGTAATTGAAAATCTTTCATTAGTCGTTGAATTATGATATGTAATAACTTTAGAATTTGAGTTAGTAATTCTAGCATAATTCAACCTATCTCTCGGTTTTAGTGATTCATCCAATGATTTTTGATTTGGATAACTCATTTCTCTTAAAACACTATGCCAACTGAATCCATCCTTATCATATAATTGCTTATGATTCATGCAATAAGGATATTTCTTTAATTCATCTGAAATAGTATCGTGAACAAGGTGAAAGGACATATTGAATTTCGAATGATGTTGAATGATATTGAATAATTTAAAAAAAACAATTCAATTTTAAAGAGAAGATTACTCTCTAGCTAAATCTGTGGCTGATTTAATATCATAACGTTTACCTCTGTTGATCTTGTTTTGATTCATTTCAAATTTCCGACGATTTCCGAATTTTCCGAAACCTCCATGGCCTCCGTATAACAGATGCCCATTTTGTCCATCATTATTCGCAGTGATAAATTGACCCTTTTTCTTTTTCAGATATTTCAATTTAGAATTCTTATTTTCTCGGATTTTATCTTCCATTTGATCCCAAATATCATATGAAGTAACCCCCGCAATCCAGGATGATACTAAATAATTTCGAAAAGCATAAGTTGGATAAGTAAAATCGCGTTCCTTAGTTCTTGGTACATACCAATAACTATTCATCAAGCGGGATGTAGGAAGGCTGGTATTAATCGCTATTTGATATTCAGGATAATTTGTGATTTCAGTTTCCTCGTTGGAAGTAAGTTTTCTAGTTAATTCATTGTAAACTATCCGAACCTTATGATTTTCAAGATCCTCATTAAGCCTGTAAGCTTCCACCAAAGAAATAGGTGGATCATAATGAATAATTTCAACCTCATTTTCCTTAATTTCAGAATAATTATACATATCTAGAATGTCACGAACAAGTTGAAAATCATCAATCTTGTTAAAATCAACGACCACCAAACCAGCTAAAAAATCTTCAAATGCTGGTCTGAATTTTTCATTTTCAATTCGAAAAAGATTAAATCGACTTTTAGAACATCCAACCGCAAAAGGATGTTTGAGGTTAGGAGGTTTTTCCGTTGAGATGGATTTTTTGATTAATTCCTTGTAAAGCTTGATTTCAGCCTTGGTTAATGAGTCAAATCCCCAAGATTTCTTGTCTCGATTGTTGTAATAGTAAAGATGAAGAATATCTTGAACTGAAATTGCTAAAACGGATCCAATTGTTCCTGAAGTCGAAAAATTCTTTGATGTAATTCGACTACCTGAGGTACTATCATAACGGGTATGAGAAGCCAGAAGAACTCCATAATTAATACTGCATAAGTAGTAGGTGAGGGAGAAATTTTCATGATTTATAGAGTGATTGTATTTAACAGGATGCGGGCGACACGAAGTTATTCTGGCATATTCCAATATGTTTCGTTGTTCAATATTTAGGGATGATTGGTTTGGATAAGTCATTTCTCTCGCTACATTATACCAAGGATAGTCATTTACTGGCTGACTATCAGAATGATAAGTGTTTAACTTTTGGTAAACATCGTCGTGAAGAAGTTTGAAGGCCATATTTCTATATTTTGGTACTTAGATTGTAAAGGATTATTCAATTTTTGTTTAAGTTATAAAATTGAATTTTAGGTCAGACTCAAACTTCAATTAAAAAGTCAATCAATGGTTGAAATCAGAGATCAATATCAAACTAGAAAATGGCAAAAAAAATATACTGATCAAGAAATTTACCAACAATATGCTGGCAAATCACCTGAACAAACCCCATATTCATGGTTACTTGTTCAGGTTTTCAGATGTCGATTTTGTCAAAGCCAGCACCTTAAGACAATTAATCACTTAATGCATGAATGTCCTTACTTAGACACTTTTATCCCCTTAGATCCAAAGCTTAAAGATTACAATTATAATTATTACCAGTCTCAACTGAAATTAAAACCAAAGCTAGAAAACATAAAAATTAGAGTCTTATCAGTTTCAGATTTGATTCAAAGGGAATATCTTGATTTAATTATTGAAGACATTTATAATGGAATGTCACCTGGAAAGACCCCATTATCCTGGATTTTTGATCAAATACTCTTTTGTCAATTATGCGGAAAATCGCATTTCTTAGACGAATGTCCTAATTTGAAAAAACATCTCAAAAAAAAATTTAAAAAATGTACAATTTTGTAAAAAGTAAAAGTAAAAGAGAAAACCAAAGAGGATTATGAAGTTTAAAAGGGTTCCTAGAAAGGGCTTTCAAAAATAGTTTGTTCCAGTGGTTGAGTCTATTGAAATCAAACTGAAACTAAGTTAATTTTTTATGTGATTGGAAGATAGGTCATTTTTTCCCATTTCCAAACAGTGATCATAGCGGTGATCACAGCTATGGCCCCAATCGAGATAACAGAAATGACTGTTCTGTAGTAAAAGTAAGATCCATATGTGCTACAATGTTTGTCAGCCTCAATGGTGCTTTCATCAATTACTGAAGCAAATAATCCAGCAGCTAGAATAACATAATTAATTCCAAAAATCACAACACCTGTTTTACAACAATAAAGCCATTGCATATGAATCCCGTTATCAGTTAAGGTTTTAGCTACTCTTTGCCGAATGCCCGAACTGATAATGTAGAGGAAAACGCTTGGAAAAATCATGTTATATGCTCCTAGAATACCCAGATAAACTGGAATATCTAGTCTAGGTGGCTTACAATCATGCAATTCTCCAACGAAAACCATATCAATAATACCAGAAATAATTCCAAAAATAGCGATTAAAAGTAAAGCTTTTTCGCCAAAAGTAGAATCCTTGAATGGATTGCAGTTACACCCCATTTGATTTGATCTGACAAATAATCTAATTTATAGACCATTTCAATTTTTATAATCAATTGGTTTCATCAATGATGTGGGAAGATTTTCTTGTTTTACTGTTACTTTAGGGGTAGTTGGTGCCTTAGAAACACCAGCTAGAAAATCGTATCCAGTTTGTTGTTTGATACCATCAAAGAGGGGCATTCCAGTCTTAAAGAGATCAGTGACAACATCGCTTAGTTTTCCATTTTGGGATCCACCAGTGTTCCAGACAGTCACTGTTGGTTTCATGCCCTTCAAGGCTTCAGCTTGTTTACCAGCTAATTCCGGAAGCATACCATCTCGGACCATCGTATACTTGTTGAGAGAATCAATATCTCCACCAGCCGACTGAACCAGAGACCGCAGACCTTCGGCTTCAGCACTTCTTTCAGCTAGAATACCTTCAGCTTCTTTTTGTTTAGTGTACAGAGATGCTTCAGCAAGTTGTTCCTGAGCAAAGCGATTTGCTTCAGCTTGGATCCGAACTGCTTGAGCTTGACCTTCAGCTTCTCGGACTTTGACATCAGCTTGAACATCAGCATGAGTGTAGTCGGTAGCTCTGAGACGAGCAGTTTCCTGGTTCTTTCTCATACTTTCTACCTCTTGTTGAAGCTCCCAACGACGTTTTTCAGCTCCAGCATCTGCTTCGATTTCAGCAATCTTGGAATCCTTGGCGTAAACTGCTTTGGCCACATCCAAATCCTTCTGAGCAGCGGCAATTTTCTGTTTATTCAGGTTAACAACCTCGACAGTTTCGCGATCATACTGGGAGATAGTTTTGTTAGTTTCCTTTTGTTGTTCAGCTTCACCAGTGGTACCAGTTCGGATTGCTTCTGATGTAGCCACCCGAGCTTCTTGGTTAACATACTGTAAGGCTCTTTGTTTCTGTTCAGCAAAATAGCGGTTATCCTCATCCATATCCTTAAGTTCTGCAATGTTAGCGTTGTAAACATGTAATCCAAAAGGATCAACAACCTCATTGATTCGCGCGACAACCTTGTTCTTAAAAGTATCACGATCAGCAAACAAATCATTCAAATCAATATTGGCTGTTAAAACACGAATTTCACCATGAATAACTCCCGTAACAGTCTCTTCCAAACCCATTGTTCCTTTATCAGACAACAATCGGGCGTAATTTTCTAGTGAAGCATGGTCATTCCTGGGACCAATTGTCCACACAGAAGGCATTCCAAAAGGAATTCTTTGCGCCGACATAGCATCAACTTCAATCGGAAATGTCGTTGGGGCAATTGAAATCATTTTAGCAGTTTGAAAAGGTAATTGCAAAGCTTTCTTTTGAATTGATAAATCCTTAATGCCTAGACCTGTTCGGACAATGTATTCCGATGGACCTGCAACTTTATAACGTAATGCGGCAAAAGCGCCTAAACCACAGAGAGCCGTAGCACCAACAAGTTTGGGCACTAGCCATTTATCATCCATCCAAGAAGGATAATCATCATCATCGTAGTGAGACATAATGTTTAGGATCCATTTTCTGGATCTAACTCAATTCAATTTTTCGAAAATTGAATTAGGATAAGTGAATGTGGTAAACTTACTGTTAAAAGATGTCTTTCCAAGAAATCACAAAAGCCTGCCAAGAGCTTTTCGAAGAGCTAAAACAGGATACTCGTGGCGAAGTTGCTTCATATATCCCCCAGTTAGCTTCTGTTAATCCGGATTATTTTGGAATTTCAGTTGTTGATCTCCAAAGCGGAGAAATACTCGAATTAGGCAACAGCAATATCCATTTTACCCTTCAATCTTGCAGCAAGCCCTTTAGCTACTGCTTAGCATTATCACTTTTAGGGCATGATGAAGTTCATAAATGGGTTGGATTTGAGCCTAGTGGTCAGGATTTTAATAAATTAGCCGTTGATAAAAGAAATAGACCATCAAATCCTTTAATTAATGCCGGAGCAATCCTAATTTCTTCTTTAATTAAGCCTGAGGAAAAAGATCCATCAATCCGTTTCAGTCTTTTGGAAGATTTCATTCAAAAAATGGTTGGAACCCAAGATAAGGTTGGTTTTCATAACCGAATTTTCTGTTCGGAGGAACATTATGGAACTAGAAACAAAGGATTATCATACTTAATGGCTGATGAAAAAATGTTTCCACCCAATGCCAACATTGAATCAACCCTAAAATTATATTTTCAAGCTTGTTCAATCACGGTTAACTGCCGAATGGCCTCTATTATGGCCGCAACTCTAGCTAATTCAGGAGTTTGTCCCATCACTGGGGAAAGAGTTGTTGACTCAAAATGCACGAGGGATTGTCTTTCCTTAATGTACTCCTGTGGAATGTACAATTATAGCGGAAAATTTCAATTTGATGTTGGAATTCCTGCTAAATCAGGTGTTTCTGGGGCAATTCTAGGTATTATTCCAAGGCGGTATGGAATTTGTGTTTGGTCTCCGGCTTTGGATCAAAATGGAAATAGTTACCGAGGAGTGGCTTTCTTTCGCCGATTAATCCAAAAAATCCCATCTTTCCATATGTTTTATGAAGTTGCTAATGAAAGTGTTTTGAGGAATAAGAGTAGTAGACCAAATTCATCTGAATTAATTAATTTGGCTTCTGGAGGTGAGACTGAAGCTTTGAGAGGTTACCTGGAAGATTTTCCTGATTTGGATTTTAATCAAGGGGATTACGATCAAAGAACGCCATTGCACTTAGCAGCTAAAAATGGACACCTAGGAACAGTTGAATTTCTAGTAGCTATTGAAGATTTATGCAAAGAGCCGGCAGATAATTGGGGATCTACGCCATTCAGTGAAGTTAGTCACAAAATTACTCTCTTGACCCAGGAAGATCAAACAGAATTGCTTGATATGGAACTAGACAAGTTGAATCATATTTTAAAACTTTTGGAAAATTGATTTAGCTTCAAACTTCAATCAAGAGTTCGATCAAAATCCTCAATCAAAATCCTCAACCAAAATGGAACATGATGAAGTAAATAAAGACAAAACCATATGTTTACAATTGGAGATTAAGAACAATCAAACTCTTCCTAATTTGTTTCACTCAACCTATAGATGGCTTCGAGACTTGAAATTAGAATCGGATTTGGTTAGTGATATGAACTTTCTGCATTGCATACCTTTAACTGAAAATCTCAAAATCAGAAGTGCTAACCTAATCGCAATTTCTAATTTAAATCAGCTAAAATGGTTGGAATTTTTGGATCTTGAGCAATGTCAAATTGAAAGAATAAATGATTATGGTTCTTATCTAAAATTAGTAAAACTTTATGCAATTGATCAAGAACACAGTGATCATCATCATGTTTATTCCTCTAGTTTAAAGATCGGTAAGAACCCATATAATTTTAAACCAACTTATTCAGAACATTATCCAATGGCAAATTTAGCTGATTTGGCGGCTCAAAATCTAAGCGTTAATGATCTTTCAGATGAAATGGCTGAATTTGTATGCCATGTATTCAATATGTCCCGATGTCCGTTTTGCAAACGAATTCTACCTTTGAAACCATTTTGGGTTTGGAAAGGTCTCGGATTACTGACTATCTTTGTCCAGATAAAAATGTGTCATACATGTTTAGTTCAGGAATATAAAAAAGTAATTAAAGAGAAAAACCGAAGTTTTCTGTGTAATTTTGAAAATTTAATTCAAGATTTAAATCAAATTATTGAAGAAGAAATTGCAGATGAAATCATGGAACTTAATGCTCTAACCTAACCACTCACTTATGATCGCCTGGATGAACTTCCGGATGTTCTTCATAATACTCATCAAGCTCTCTTTTTAATTTTTTTAATTCAAGAGTATCCATATATTGAGACCAAAGTTCTCCATATTGGATTTGTTCATATCCGGGATGCCATGGTCCACCATCTGTGTAATGAACCACCAAAGGATCATTAGTTTGGTAATAACCAACTAAATAGTTGTATTGATACGGAATGGAGTCAATTTCGTCATCTTTAGCCCATTGCATTCTGTGTAACCAGGCTGGTGATTTAGTGTTAACGTTTTCAACTGTCAATTGCTTGACATCGGGGTGAGAACAGTTAAAAAGCATTAAGCTAGACCAGTTCTTTCTTGGATAAGGGGAATTGACTCGACCATCCATTTTAAATTCTGAACGAGGAGTGTAGTTATGTTGGACACAGGCCACAGCATGATCATCCTTCAAATATTGCATTGTTTCAGTTGGTGAAGTGTTCCAGATGAAATCTGAATCACAAAACAATGCATAGCCCTCGAAGTTATTGAGATGAGGAGCCAGAAAACGAGTGTAGGTAAATTCAGTACTGGCCAATTTATCGAATTCACGATGCATCAAACCCTCCTTTTCTAAATCACATAATACCAAAGGTGTGATGGTATATTCCCATTCAGTTTGGGCCGTTAAGTAACGCAACATTGATCTTTTGCAACCCTCATAGGCTAACTGTTGGCCAAAGTTGCGGGTGTCAAACCCAATATAAATATTTAGTTTTTTCTTTTGGACTGCGACGTCAGTAGTCATACTCATTACACTAATTATACTAATTGTTAATTAATATTCAATGCGAGTTATCTTAAATTAGTTTCGCGTTCATTAAAAATTTTATAAAATCTTGTGGTTAATCATAACATTTTGTTATAATCGCTTCACACAAAATGACAACCTGCCCTTTACGTCATGATCATCCTGATAATTTAACCCCACATGGTTCTGGACACAGCAAATGTGTTCAATGTGGTCAAATTATCATCGGCACCTACTCAAATTTTATTAATCCGTCTTCCAGACAGAAATCAACTTCTGTAACCTATCATCATAGGAATAGACGATTCCCCTTATATAACACTCTTAACAACACTCTTCGCAATTCTGATCTCTCACCTGGAGACATTGTCAGAAATCAAAGAAATGTTATCCATCACCCAGATGGATCAGTGACTCAACGAAGAGTGACTACTAGAAAACCTGCCTTTGACTCCTATTCGGATCTTTTACCTGGAGATATTGTCAGAAATCAAAGAAATGTCATTCATCACCCAGATGGGTCAGTGACTCAACGAAGAGTAACTACTAGAAAGCCAGCTTTTGACTTGAATTTAGATTCCAATTTAGATTCCAGTTTAGATTCCAATGTCATTCGAAATCAAAGAAATGTTACTCATCATCCAGATGGGTCAGTGACTCAACGAAGAGTAACTACTAGAAAACCTACCTTTGGCTTGGATTCCGGTTTAGATTCCAATTTAGATTCAGGTCTAGATTCGGATGTCATTAGAAATCAAAGAAATGTTACTCATCATTTAGATGGGTCCGTGACTCAACAGAGAGTGACTACTAGAAAACCTGCCTTTGACTTAGATTCGGATGTCATTCGAAATCAAAGAAATATTACTCATCATCCGAATGGTTCAGTGACTCAGCAGAGAGTGACTACTAGAAAACCTAAATCTGAATCTGAATCTTATTCGAAGAAAAACAGTGTTTATCATACTGATGGTTCAGTGACTCAAACTCAGCAAACTGTTTTACAGCAAATGCCGATGCCAGAAACATCAACTAGAATTCAGCAAAAAATCATTGAACATCCAGATGGATCAGTTACTCATCGCAAAAAGATAACTAAAGAACCTGATCTAACTTGTCGGCACAAGATTGAAAACAGTGATGGTTCGATATCTTACCGGAAATTCTTTGCACCTGATGGCTATGGTTGTTATAATCCATCAGGAACAGCAGATGGATATGAGGATATTATAGTTGGTTTAGATGGGACTGTCACTAGAAGAGTTGTTCAGAGAAAAGACAAATCTTCTAGTGGGGTCAGTGGATACAGTTTCTACTGTAAAAATTGATTAAATTGACCTAATCCTTTTCTTTTTAAAGTTTTATTTAATTTCACATGAAGCTAGCCACGTTAAATCTTCATAATATGTCTGAGTTTTCAGAAAAAATTAAGGAAGTTTCTAAAATAATCCGCTCCAAAAACATTGATACTATTTGTTTTCAAGAAATTCCTAAAAAAACTGCGGTGGTTTTCAGTCGCTATCTAGGTATGAATCACATTTACTTTGGTGGATTGGCAATTCTTTCTGCTTATCAATTTCGTGACTCAAAATTTATCAAATTAAAAAGAAATCGAACCGCAATCTCAGTTGAGATTTCTAATAATTTTTCGAAATACAGACTTTTGGTTACTCATCTTGATCATGAATTCGAAGAATGTCGAATGGAAGAACTAGAAATTCTTGAAAAAGACCTCAAAGAAACCGATTTCTTGATCGGTGATTTAAATTCTCTTCACCTTAATGACTACTCGAAAGCAAAACTAAATGAAATTAATCGTTCTAGGTCCATCTCGAATTGGCAGGGATCTAGATCAGATGTTTTAAATTATATAAAAAAGTTTGGTTTTGTCGTTGGACTTTATAGTGATTACACTTGTCGTTTTTACACTAGAATCGATTATATACTTCACCGATCAAATTTCAAAACCCACCAAGAAGTTTTAGATTGCATGGAAAACAAAATTACTGATCATAATATGGTTGTGGCTGAAATGATCTAGGATGACCTAAATTTAAATCTCCTAAACTAGTTAAGAATGGAAACATATATCAAATGGGCTTACCTAAGTATTATTTCAGGGGTGTTTTATCATATGGTCATTAAAAAAATGAGTTTAGATGGATATGATCATAATTTAATTTTAATTTGGTTACATGTTGTCATGTTACTTTTTTTATCATTTGATTATTGGAGATATCACAAACAAAAGGAAACAGATCAAACTTTTAGTATTTTGACTGATCCTAGATTTGTCTTGCTAGCTCTAGTGGGGGGATTTCTTAGTTATATAAATCATCATTATGGCTATGAAGCCTTTTTGAAATTTCGTAATCCTGGATATTATCAAGCTTTGTTGACGATGGAATTAGTTATAATAACAATTCTAGCTGTTTTCTTTTTTGGTAGTCATTTAGGAACTAAAGAAATTATCGGAATTAGTTTCATATCCGTTGGGTCAATTATCATTACATGGTCTGAAAATAAGGCCAGTTTAATCTCCCCGTGAGATTAGAAGCATTCCTAAGCATCATTCCTAAGCATCATACTTAACAACCTTAATTTGGTTGTTCTTTTTTTTCATTTTATTAATACTATCAAAAGTACCTCGACTACTTTTACTCGGAAAAGCAATCATAAAATCACTTGCTTTGACAATTTTACTATTTCTAAGCGGTCCAGCTGCATTACCTAAATCTTTCCAATCGTGTTGAGTAACTCGAAAAATCAGAGTTTGATAACCATGTTGGACAGCATATTTTTCTGCTAAGGTGTCAGCTCCCTTTGCTCCACCAGAAACAATGATAAATTCAACTGTAGCTTCATCAGTTTCAGCCTCAGTTTCTGTCTTGAGTTCAGCCTTGATTTCGGCAATATATTCAGAAGTATTTGTTTCCAGCAAAGAATAATCTTCCAGATCACGGCTTCCAACAATTGCTAAATAAATTTTGTGAGATTCAGTCATTTGCGAGAAAATGAATAATCAATGGATGATTAATATACATCAATTATTTTCTTAATTCAATTTTAAAAGAAAAAATTGATGTATATTAAAGACTTATGATGGGGTGCCTAATGAGTTGTTTCAAGTGGATGCAAACTAAAAAAACATCATATAAACCAGTCAAAGATCAACCGCCTGATGACAAAACTAATGACGAAACTAATGGTGGAATTAAGGATATTAATGATAAGGATATTAATCCTGTGGCAACCACTGAAATAGAGACTGCCGAAAAGCTAAAAGAAATAACAATACCCGTAGTCACTAAACTAGTAGTTGCTGAAGCAGTAATTAAAATTATAGAACCTGAGACATGTCCTCAATGTTATGAAGAAACCCTATCTCTCGAAATAGTTTTTCTCAAGTGTGGTCATAAATATTGCCGAACATGCTATTACAATACTATTTTTTGCCAGAAATTGGATCCAACAAGTAAAATCTGTGCCGTTTGCTGTAATCTTCTTGAATCGAGTGATACAGAAAATAATCAAGACATTTTGAAAGACCCAGTTCCATTAAACTCTAATTTAAAGGAGATTGATCAATTAAGTGAAATGTTAAAATATTACAACCTAGGAGAAACTAAACCATCTAAAACTCTCGAGTTACTTTCAATCACCCCCGAAGCTTACAAATTCGCCATCTTCCGAGTTTTATTTAAAGATTCTGAGCAGACAGTAATTCAGCTATATTTAATACCAGACACATCAACTTCTGAAGTCTTTTATGAATTACACAAAAATGATTCAGATGCAGAGAAAAAATTTAATCAACGCCTGTTTGATCTGGTCAGTCAAGATTATTCGATTTGGTTCTTTGATCAAGAAACTCGCCAAACCATGACTGATCCTAGTCAATTGGGATTGTTTTCAATTTCTGATTAAGATAATTCAAGATGTTCTGGACGGACTCACATCATCCTTTTCCTTGTCCTCAACAATTGCCGGGGATGCAGGCTTGGAACATTTCTTGAAAAGATGGTGAATTCCTCGTGGAATTAGAGTGACAATGTCCGCAACTATTGCGAAGGGGCTCATGCAAAGACAACAGTCCGAGCAACATGGTTCACCTCGCGGATTGCAACATTCACATTCATCATGGGTCATTTTAGGACGATCCAATGCATTACAGCCCGTGTTAAGGCTGTATCGAGTATACTCAAAAGGGTCGAAGCTCATTTTAATTTTAATTTTAAGGAGTTAACAAAAACAATTTTTTTATTCAATCATAATGTCCAACTTAGCCAAATTGATGATGATTGATATCACGTAAGAAAGGTCAAAAATGGTTATTATTTTGTTTCAGTTAATCAATACAAATGGACCCCAATACCTATTTTGATATGATTTACATCATTAATTTGAAAACTAGAAGTGACCGAAAAGAAAAAATGATCCAGAAACTCAAAAAAGCTGGCCTAACTAATTATCAATTTGTTGAAGCTATCAATGGCAATCAAGAACCTTATTTAAGTTTGTATCATTATAAACATCGAACAATTGGATTTTTTGAGAATCCAGGGGCCTTAGGAATTTTATATTCAGCTCTGAAAGTTTTAATTTGGTCCGAAAAGCAAAAATATCAAAAAATATTGATCCTAGAAGATGATGCGGTCTTCCAAAAAGATTTTCTAAAAGTTTTCTCAAAAAGGGTCACCCTGATCCCAGACTGGAAACTTCTTTATTTTGGAACTAGTATGCATCGCTGGAGATTAAAAGAAAGATGTAACTATGATAAACCAAAGGGTTACTTAATGGCTCAAGGTAGTATTCCAGGTGCCTTTGCAATTGGAGTTGACCATTCAATCTTTAGGGAATTAATAAATTCAATTCCAGATGCTCGGAAAGCTTGGGATATGGATCCATTGAAACAAATTAATTTACGATATCGAGGACAAGTCGTTGTCCTACATCCTTACATGATTGTTTGTCAAACAGATGATTCAGACATCCGGCGATCAAAGAGTTTAGCTGAAAAAGTAGAAACATCTGCTTGGAATTTATCTTTGTATGATTGGTCTTTCTGAATTTTTTTTAGTTTTTTTAGTTTCCTTTAGTTTCAATCTTTCAATAAATAGGATCTAAAACCCCTTCAATAATTTCTCGGCAATTTGGGCAAATCTCCTGATCTAGCTGTCCAATACATTTGGAACAAAAAAAGTGCCGACATGGTAAAAGAATAGTATTTCTGGGAGAGGTAATACAAAGTTGACACAAGTAAGTGTCCCGATCTTGATCAATTTCATAGTAGGCATTTTGATGTTTTCGAACAATTCTTTTTTTTTCATTTTCGGATTTTTCTAGTTTATTTCGAAGGAAATTAGATTTCTTTTGAAGATTTGAATTCTCTTTTAAAACTCGGTTAACAATTTCCTCAGCTTTTTTGAGCTGGGACTGATAATGATGAAACATACTCATTGTATCTGAATGATTATCTGAAAGAAAAAATATTTTTAATTTAAAAAGTTCTGATTTAAAAAGTTCTGATTTAAAAAGTTCTGATTCAAGAAACTCTCATTCAAGGAGCAGTAACCACCATAGCATGATTAAACGCTGGAATATCTTCAACGATTTCATGAGCGATAACTTGGAACTCATCCCAGGTCATCATTGGAAAGTCATCGGATTGAGTTGAGGAAAAGTATTCGTCATTTCTCTGACTATCCCAGCCATTTGATCCTCCACCCATTCGGACAAAGATGTTCTTTTCATTCTTCGACCCAACTTGATGAGTTAAAAGGCTGAACCACCCCATTCCTTGGTAACACCACATGGTGGAGACAAATTGAGTGTTTTCAATGTATTCTGGATCAGATAGAAGCCATCCCGAAAGAGGTCCGCCGAATTTCGGAAGCTCGACATGGTCCGCATAAGTTGAGGCGTTGAATTGACTAATCCGGGTTGCAATTTTCTTAAAATCAGTTGATTTCAGGGTTCCATTTCGTTTGAGTTGATGTAAATCAGATTTGGATTGAATAATCCATCTGGCCAAAGCATTCAGAAGACATTCATCGGGACACATGACCATCAATCTCTTGAAATCATCTGGTAGATGGTTACTGAAACAGATGTTGAAACCTTTGACAAAAGCATGATACATGTTCAGAGATGGAGATGAGAGATTCTCAGCAACCAAATTCATTAGGGCATAATGTTTTTCAGCTTCTTTGATTAGACTTTGCCAGCTGTTGATGTTTGCAAAGAATTTGTAAAGACTAGATTGTAAAAAATTCTCAAATAAATCGCCAAGAAGATTTAGTTCTAGGAGTTGATCCTTTGATTGAACTAAAAATTCAGTTGTTTTTTGATGATTTTGAGATAAAGTCACTTCAATTAATTCGTTGACTAAGTGTTCATTAGACATTTTATTGCAACTGAATTAATTGGTGATAAGGATTTCAATTTTTTAATGTTTCTTTTGATGTTTCTTTCCTTTTTTACCCTTGCGTCCTTTGGATTTAGATTTTCTCGATTTCTTAGATTTCTTGGATTTCTTAGATTTTCCTCCAGTCTGAGTGCTTGAAGAATTAGGATGAACAGCTAGGTTGGGACCAACAGTACCATCGGCATTTGTTTTACCCATCGAAACAGGGCTATATTTGCCGTAAGCGGTGTTATCTCCAGAGCTGACAACTTGACCAGATTCATTTCCAAAGTATTCACTTGGCATACTGACACGTCCACCAGTTTGAGTGCAAGAGGCATCGGGACTGGGGCCCATGTTAGGACCAACCAGACCGTTTTGAAGAACACCATGAGAAACAGCAGCGGTTTCACCATAAGCGTTTTGAGATAAAGCTAGACTAGGGCTACCATCAGCATGGTAGCGTCCACTATTAACACCAAAGTATTCACTTGGCATACGGACGGCACCACCCTTTTTGGTTTTCCTAACATGTTTACGTTTTGAAGAAGCAGAACGTTTTTGACTCCGTTTTGAGCTACGTTTTTGAGGCATTTTAATTACTTAATGAGAAAAAAATAAATTGGCCATTTTAGTTTAATTTAACATCAAAAACTGAAAACAATTAAGGGATCTTGAATTTGTTGAAAATGAGTAACGACAACAAGAGTCCCACCTGTTTTACCGAACAGGAAAATACTTATAACAACATGCCTCGAGAGGTTTTGGAGATCCTGGAGAAGGATTCCAACCTTGTGATGCTGGCCGCCCGCTTGTATTGCGGGGAAAAGCCGGTCATTGACCCCCAAGCTTTTGAGAACATCGTTTCGATGCTTCTCCTAGGTGTTGGGAACATTGCCGAGCGAGACACCTTTTCAGTTCAGCACGGATCAGAGAAGGTCGCTGAGGTGATTGGAAAGCTGGTCATGGAGCTGGTGCAAGCGGTCCCAGCCCTCTTCACCACCTCGCTGGACACCATCAAGATCCTATTGACTTCGTATGTCAACGGGGTTTATGCCATGGCTGCTCTCGAAGCAGCTCAACGCCTCCTTGACAAGAGTCATTTTCCGAGCATCGCCAAGAAGATTCAGGCCATGTACAGAAAGCCAGCCAGCCTGTTGACGGCCGAGAAGATGGTTGCCCCGGCCTACGCCTTTTTGACCGTCACTGAAGAGCTGCTCAACGGCCAAGAAATGCTGGAGATTCGGATCCAAATCCGGTATTCTCAGGACGCGACTGATCACCCGATGACAATCATCCGAGACCAGGGTGCCATGATCCTCGTTCGCGGGGGGCGAAGTGGTTCTGGGGGTGTGTCATGCATTCCCATCGAGTCTTACCCGAAGAGCGGCCAAGATACTCACGATCGCCAGAAGGCCGCTCGATCTTTGGATTTTGAGCAGCTGACGGCGGCTGTGGCCATCATCGCCGAAGAGGAGGGCTTTGTCGACAAGCGGGACGGAAGCTTGGCCCGAGTCGGTTTTACCATCCTCCACATCCCTAACCGGGGTTGGATGATAATTATTGCTGCTAGCACGGCTGGTAGCGGTGTTCGTGCTTTGAGTGAGTGCGCTTTGCAAGACCTGGTTTCTCCCAACCAGACTCAGGTCGCTAAGGCAACAGTTGAAATTGTTGCTCGCGCCTGGGAAGATTGCTGTGGAGTTGATGAGATGAGCGGCTTGCGTGGAGCTTTGACTGGTGTCCTTTTGGAGATGGTCCACCACTGCAGCTCAGACCTGGACCTAGCCAACAAGCCACGCGATTTCCAGGAGACTTTCACGATGATGGGCGAGTTTGTCGTGCCCGGCAACCAACCTGGCAGCGTCGGAATTGGTAGTTCTCCCTACTTTGAGCTTCACGACCCCCGCCTGGCTCGTCGGCTCAACAGCAAGGGCTATGACATCACTGTCAATCCTTCCTACGAGCACTACAACGTTGACAAGCTCAGCCAGGAAGAGGTCGATGCGATCAGCGATGTTCTTGGTTTTCAGCTTCGGCCTGGCATCACGCGAGGGCGAATCTTGCTGTTGACCGAGGCAGTGCAGACCATTGGAGCTTGGGCTCAGCGGCCAGTCTCAGAGCTGAAGGCTTTGCCTTGCACTCTGGAGGCTCTGTTGGCCAAGTACTTTGGACAGCTTTACTCGGAGTGCAACCTGAACTTTGGGAGTCATGATCTGCCTAGTCGGATGGAAGTAGTCACCAACTATTTCATCTACAACGGGATCCACGATGTACAGCTTCCGGAGGGTCTGATCAGCTTTCGCTTCCTGGAGGCTGACAACTTGGTTGGACACATCTACACGGGGCAGCTCAAGCTGAAGAACACCATCTGGATGGCCTTTCACCGTGGAACGACCTACAAGCAGACGGAAGTGGTTCACGGGTTGGTCGAGGCTTACCACAAGCTTCTTAGCTTTAGCGTGACGATGGCCAAGGCAGTTGGAGACCGCTTTTTCGTCACGCCTCGCAGCATCCAGTCTCGAACCCAGGACTTCATGCAGGGAACTGGATCTTTCTTGGTTCAGTGGGACTTTATGCAGGAGCACAAGGCTGATATCGAGGCTGGTCTGAACTATCTGCCGCTGATGGAGCTTCTGCTACAAGCTCTCCGGAGTGAGTACGGCAGCGCCAAGTCGTTCATCAAGCAGACCGATGGAGACACGAAGGATGTGGAAGCCTCACTGATGAAGGCTTTTCCCAACGGCTGCCCCAACATCAGGGACATTGATCTTTTGGTTAACACCTTTAGGTCGATCACGAGCATTTCACCCGGTTCGCTAGGTCATGTCATTTACTTCCCGCGGCGGGTGGCTGTTCCTGGTATGCCAGTCGAGATCTCAACAACGGTACTGACGCAAGAGGTGTTGGAAGATATGTTGAGAGTTTTGAGGTTGATTGACTACAATGACCATGACGAGGACATGATGGATACGATCGAGGAGAACATTCGTGGACAGATGGCCTTTCACTTGGCCAGTCAGATGGGACCGACTCGTTTCAACCAGCTGATCCAGGAAGTTCAGCCGCACATGGTGGACTGGTGCCAGGCGATCGCTGGTGGTTTTGTGGAACAGATTATGGATGAAGATCCGTTGTTTGCTCTGCTTGATTGGGATGGCACGGCGGCTGAGTGTGCTGTTTTGCGTGGGCTGCTGATGAAGACAGCTGTGGCAACTGGTCGACGGCTGTGCATTTTGACTGGCAACCGTAACCTTGATTGTTATCAGGGTTACTTTGATGGCTACGAAAACTACGTCATGATCTGCAGCATTGGCGATGCCCTCAAGCGGACTGGCACTCACCCATTCTTGATTCCCCACCTAACGGCTCAGATCAAGGCCTGGGTCATGCTCAAGACGCGAGAGGGTGGGAGCCAGTTCATTCTGGTTGATGACTCACAGCATGTCATGACTAAGGCCATCGAGATGGGTGTCGAGAAGTCGGTCATTCCCTACCGCGACAACACTGGTGAGATCCTGATCCAGATCACCAACTTTCTGGCTGATCAACTGGAGATGGTCCTTCAAACCAGGGTTGCTCAGGCTGTCGCGGCCATCAAGGCTGATTCCCAGTTGACTAAGCCAGAACGCAAGAAGATGGTCAACGAAGCTACTGTGGTGGCCCATCAGAGTGTGGCGGCTGGAATTTACCTGCGTGATCTGGCCGTCTTTCTGCAAGTTTGCTCAGTTCATCTGACCACCAAGGAAGGCAACTATGACACGGCGATTGAGGTGATCAAGAAGACAGGAACACTCTCGTCCTTCGATAACATTTTCCTCAAGACCAAGACCACGGCGACCCTACTATCAGAGATGACAACTCTCCCTGTCCCCCAACCCAAGCCACATCATGCACCAGTGATTACTGTTGAAGGTGGGACTGGCAGCGGCAAGAGTGTCTTCGCCGCGGGCTGGGAGCTGGTTCACGGAGGCAAGTGGTTGCACCTGACTCAGGACGCTTTCAACTACCCAGCCTGGTCGCCGGAGCTGCAACAGATGGGGACTACGATGCGTGTCCGGATGACTAAGCTGCTTTCGTCGCTGGGCATTCCGATCATCATCTCGGCCTGCAAGCTGCCAAAGGCGATTAAGGGCGATTTGACCTTTCGGACTGATGGAGTTCCACGCTTGACTGAGAGTGAGATTCGGCGCGATTTGGCAGCAGGCCGCCGAGAAGAGAACTCGCTGGAGGCCATCTTGGCTTCGCGAGAACAGGATGCACCACATGGTTTGCCAGCTGATGTGACGGGCAAGGTCATCTTCGCCGCGGTTGAGGACGATGGTTTGGGGAAGAAGATCACCGCGGAACACAGCTGGATTCCGCAACACCAGTTTGACTGGCGCGAGACCAAGCGCAACGGCAAGCCTCACCTGGCCACCTGCTACGGAGCGGGCGTCCGGAACCATCGATCACAGGATGATGGGAAGACCTGCCATTGCATCGGAGCAGCTGTCTTTTCTAACCAGGGACGGCAGACGGCCTTCCTGATCTTTCAGCTACCAAGCGGACAGGTTTCCCACGAGACCATCTTGGCTGATTGGTACAGCGGAGGAGCAATTCATCAAGCCAAGCTGACCGAGATTGCACAGTGCTACCTGGAACTGCTTCCAACCGGACAAGCGTTCGAGACGGATGTTGTGCCAGGAGTTGGACTGAAGGTAATCGGATTTGAGGAAGGGCAGTACCAGATGCACCAAAAGTCCTATTACCATATGGCCGCGGGCAAGTAAACGGAGTAACTAAACGAAGTAATTAAACAAGAAAAAAATTAACACTTTTTGGTTGATTGAATCATTATGAGCAATCAATTAAAAAATTTTTTTTATTTATCTAGTGATTTGAATTCTATTTTCACTCTTTTGTCTTTTCCTGGTTACTCTTTTCCAGGTCAGCCTTTTCCAGGTCAGCCTTTTCTTTTTGACGAGCGAATTCTCTAGCATTGGAATCTTCGTCTAATCCAAGAATAATATTAATTGCTTTCTCGGGTTCATCAAGGTTTGGGTTGATGGCAGTGTTGATAATGTAGCTAGTTGTTTTTTGTCTTCTAGCCATTTTGCGAAGGTCTTTTTCTTCCACTTCAAGATCATAAAAGACTTTAAAAATGTTTTTGATTTGATACTCATCAGCCGGAGTAAACTCAATCATGTGATCAACCCGACCAGGACGATAAACAGCTTTATCAATGTCTTCTAGGTGATTGGTGGTCATGATGATGATACAGTCTCGAAAATGATCATATCCGTCTAAAATTTCAAGGTAAATTTTGAGTTTTTCTCGATAAAAGCTTTTCATTGTTCCAATACTGACTTTTCGTTTTTTGGGCTTTTTAACTTGTTTTGTTTTTTTAGCAATTTTAGTGTTACCGCCTCCACCAGCGATTAGCCCCATCAACCCTCCTGATTTTGTTTCGGTTGGTGAATCAAAAAGATCATCCTCACTTTCGTCTTCGCTATCTTCATCTTCAGAAGCATCATTTCCCATTGGAATAAATCCGTAAAGTGAAGGTCCGATTATATCTGACTCGCCACAGAAATCCGAACTACTTCTGGGTTTTAAAGCTTCAATCGTGTCAATCTCTTCAGAAGTAACTAAAGATCCGTCCGGGATTAAGGAAATAGCTCCATTCATCTTCTCTTCATCTGAAATTCGGGGGATCTCATAAATATTTCGTTTAGTTTCTCGGGCCATGGCATAAATGAATGATGTTTTACCACATCCAGGTTCGCCATGAAGCAAGAAGCTTTTCTTATAGGGAGTTCCTCTTTCGTCATAGACACTTTCTTTTTCTTTGAAATATTTTAATGATTTTTTAATCATTTTCAAGTCTTTTTCCTTGATGAAAGTATTGTCAAAATTTTTGCGAATTTTAATTGGCTTTTTCTTCCAAGTTTTACTATCTGTGTCGAAAGTCATAATTTGATTCTTAACTAGTCTTTCTTGTTGTTGAACTTGTCTTTGAAGTTCCTGAACTTCAGCAATGAACTTATCAATTACTGAAAAATCAGCTTTAGTTGAAATGGTAATCATTGGAATTTTGCTTCGAGTGTCAGATGAAGCTGATAAGGCATCTGATAAATTTTTAGTAATAATCAAATCATGTCCCTCCCATTTAAACTCCATCGTTTGATTGTAAGGCAATAAGAATTTAGCCTTGTAAGAATTGTATTCTGACTCATCAGAATAACAATTATTGATATTCATTGATTTTAATTTAGTGTCAAGATATGCTTCGAGATGGTCATAAACCGCATTATGACCGTAACCACTTAGTTTGCTATATCTATAAATATATCTAGAATTATAATCTGGGAGGGTAGATTTCTTTTTTTTTGAAAAGAATTTGGTCAAAAACGGTTTAACTAAAACAGTTAAAATGGGCAACATAATAAGAAATATTTTACTAATGGATAAATCACCAGCATAGGCAATTACTGGAATTATTGCCATAAATTTATTTAAAATATCATCAAGTTTTTTTTCATAACTTACGGATTTGTCTTGTTGTTCATCATCCTCAATTAATTCATTAGCCATCTAAATTTAATAAAAATACAACTGAACTATCTCTTTCGATTTAGATTCAATTTTATTAATTTTGTATAAAAAAAATTGAATTTGCCTGCGTTAAAAAGATATAACTGAAAATCGACTTTTAAATAAAGAGAATATGTCTAAAGATCCGTCTAAAGCTCCTGCTATTGGTATTGATTTGGGTACTACGTACTCCGCTGTTGGTGTATTTCAAAATGGAAAAATTGAGATTATTGCTAACGACCAAGGAAATCGTACAACGCCCTCTTACGTTGCATTCAACGATACAGAACGGTTGATTGGGGATCCCGCTAAAAATCAAGTGGCGATGAACCCAACAAACACCATTTTTGATGCTAAGCGTGCCATTGGCCGCAATTTCATCGATTCCAGTCTTCAATCTGATATGAAGCACTGGCCCTTTACCGTCAAAGACGTTAGTGGGAAACCTCAATTTGAAGTTATGTTCAAGAATGAAAACAAACAGTTCACTCCAGAGCAAATTTCGTCCATGATCTTGATTAAGATGAAGGAAACTGCTGAAGCCTACATAGGGTGTAAGGTCACTGATGCGGTCATTACAGTCCCGGCTTATTTTAATGACAGTCAGCGCCAGTCAACTAAGGATGCCGGTGCAATCGCTGGATTAAATGTTACTCGGGTCATCAATGAACCTACTGCTGCGGCCATCGCCTACGGTCTCGACAAGGCCCCGACTGGTAAGGAACAAAATATTCTAGTCTTTGATCTTGGTGGTGGTACTTTTGATGTTTCAATCCTGTCAATTGAGGATGGAATTATTGAAGTTAAATCTACTGCTGGTGATACTCATCTTGGTGGTGAGGATTTTGATAACCGATTGGTCAATCATTTTGTAACTGAATTTAAGCGCAAGAACAAGAAAGATATTTCTGGTAATCCCCGTTCTTTGCGTCGTTTGAGAACTGCTTGCGAGCGGGCCAAGAGAACTCTTTCGGCAAGCACCAATGCTTCAATTGAAATCGATTCTCTTCACGAGGGTACTGATTTCTACACTTCAATTACCCGAGCTCGTTTCGAGGAACTTTGCAGTGATCTGTTCCGTGGTACTCTGGATCCAGTTGAAAAAGCTCTTCGGGATTCCAAGCTTGACAAGGCTACCATTGATGAGGTCGTCCTGGTTGGTGGATCCACTCGTATCCCCAAGGTTCAAAAACTTCTGAGTGATTTCTTCAACGGAAAGGAATTGAACCGAAGCATTAATCCTGATGAAGCTGTTGCTTATGGTGCCGCGGTGCAAGCTGCTGTACTTTCTGGTGACGCCGCGGATGATGAGAAGATGAGCAGTTTACTCCTTCTGGATGTTGCTCCTCTCTCTCTTGGTTTGGAAACTGCCGGTGGTGTCATGACCACTCTGATTAAGCGTAACACCACTGTTCCAACCAAACAAACCCAGACTTTTACCACTTATGCCGATAACCAACCAGGTGTTTTGATTCAAGTCTTTGAAGGTGAGCGAGCCATGACTCGTGACAACAATCTTCTGGGAAAATTTGAACTTTCTGGTATTCCCCCAGCTCCACGAGGAGTTCCTCAGGTTGAAATCGTCTACGAGATTGATGCCAATGGTATTCTGAATGTCAGTGCCTCTGACAAGTCAAGTGGTAAATCTGAGAAGATCACCATTACCAACGACAAGGGTCGTCTCAGTACAGAGGATATTGATCGAATGGTTAACGAAGCTGAAGAATTCCGGGAGGAAGATGACAAACAACGCAAGCGTGTTGAATCTCGCAATCAACTGGAAAGCTTTGTTTACAATCTCAAGGAAACGGCCGAGAACAAAGAATCTTCCGCCAACATGGAAGATGAAGATCGTGAAACTCTAACCACTCTCTGCAAGAACACTCTTGAATGGTTGGATAGTCATTCCACTGAGGATGCTGAAGTTTATGATAAGAAGATGAAAGATTGCCAAGAAGTTAGTAATCCAATCATCACTAAGATGTATCAGCAAGCCGCGGGAAAGGCTGAAGAAGGTACTGAAGGATCTGGAGAAGATCGCAGTCCCCCAGATATGAACATGCCAGACCTGAGCGGCGAATCACCCGATGGACCAACCATCGAAGAGGTTGATTAGATTTAATCAATTGAAATCACTTGAACCCTTTGAATCCCCTTAACAACTTTAAGTATTTTAATGGACTTTCTGTAAATTTTAAAATTTTTTTTGTAAATTATCTTTGTAAATTATAATTACAAATGGGCAATAAATTTAGAGATAGAAATAAATCTATTTTTAGCAAACTTGGTTTTGCACTTTCAGGATGTATGTTTGGATTAATGAATGATATTTCAATTGTTTATGCCATTATATTTTCAACTATTGCTTCCGTTTTAGCGATTGTTTTTGCTCCCAGTATAGCATTTAAATTAATCGCCTTTATTCTTTATAGTACCGTGGTTGTTTATGAATTTTTAAACACTTCAATCGAAACAACTGTTGATAGAATTGGATTGGAATATCATATCTTATCAAAACATGCCAAAGATGTTGCGGCATGTGTTTCAATGATCAATAGTGGTGTTGTCTTTCTAGGAACAATTCTACTTGCAACTTACACTGTTATCTATATTAGAAAATGGAAAAAGAAAAATCCTGACAAAAGCATCAAAGATTATATCAATCATACTTTCGTCATCAGGGTTGAAAGAGATGAGGACGCTAAGGAGTTAAAATTGAAATAAAACTTTCTCTCATTATACAAAATATCAAAGTTAAATCAAAAAGTTAAATCAAAAAGTTAAATCAAAATTGATGAACGCTACTGAAAAAATTCAAAGATTGAGAAAACTGATGGGTGATCAAAACATCCAAGAACTTAATGACACTATCAGCAAAATCTTAGAGGAAGATCCAGAGATTAACAAAAAAGATCTTAATAAAAGATTTATTTTTCCCAAAATTAGACAACATGGATTCAAAGTCCAAGTTAAAAAGAGACAATTACCCACGATCCATTTTAACAAGGATGGAATCAAAAGAGTTTATGCCTTTACACACCCCTTAAAAAGTATTTTATTGAAATCGATTGAAAAGAAAATCCAAGAAAAAAAAACAGATTTCTCGATTGATGGTCACATGATTGAAATAATTAAATATTTATACTCGAAAGGTGCTTTGGTTGATCTAGATCATTATTCGGTTTGGATTAACAATCAAGTTTATCATTGGGGACCAGGAACATCCTGGACTGTACATGGACCTAATGAAACAGATCGGGAAATAGCTAACGAATGGTCGGTTGAAGCTGATCCTGATTTCGGTCAGGTTGCTTTCACTTTAAGAACCAAACCAGAAATTGACGCTTTTTGCCAAGAATTTCAAAACAAGAAGTTTGATTTGGAAAATACAAATAGCCAAACCTTTAAAGACGAATTAATAACCTTTCTAGTAGTTGATTATTAATTAGTGGATTATTAATTAATGGATTATTAATTAGTTTTAGTTTTTTTTGTGCATAACTGCATTTTCAATTAGTCTAAAAAATTGAAAATATTTCTACCATATCTAAAATATTAGAATGCCTCTTATTCGTTTTTCAGATCTGAGCTTGGCTCAGCAGAAGTTTATCAATATAGCCGCCGAGGTTACAGAACGTTCTCCTTTTAGGGCCATTACCAAAAGGACAGGAGCGATCATTGTCGGAAATGGATCTGTTCTAGCGACCGGATTCAATCAATATCAGGATCATTACATGACTTCGTCGGGCTGCAAGGTTGAGATTTGCTCTCTTCACGCTGAGGTTAATGCTGTTTTAAATTATGAGCGTCAGCATAAAGGGTTCTCTCAGGCAAAAGTCGCTGAAGAAGATTCGGCGATTGACGATGTATGTTGTTCGGATTACTAACCACCCAGATGGCACTGTCACTTACAACAAGTCCAAGCCATGTTGCGAATGCACAAGTTTTTTAAAGAAGTTTTTTCCCGGCAAGATTGTTTACTCAACTCCAGAGGGATTTGTGACTGATCGAGTTGTCAACCTCATTTCAACCCATCTTTCCTTTGCCCAAATGAAAAGATTAGGATTGCTGAATGACCAAGGATTAATGCGATTAGACAGTTCTTCAGACGAGGAAACTTAAACTCAAACTTGAACTCGAACTCAAACTCTCATAAAATTGATCTAAATTAATTTTTTTATTTACTCAACTAATAACTAAATGAATTTCGATTCTGATTCCAATTCTGACAATGATGATTCTGGTGATGATTCTAGCAACCAGAATTCTAGTATCCAAAACAACCATAACTCCAGTCACAACTCTGGAAACATTTTAACCAATTATTATGGATCTAACCGAGATACTCATGGGCATTACCAACCATCAGTGCCAAGTTCATCAATTCCAACCCTAAGCCAATTTCAATCTAATGTCTATGGTTATTACAATCGAGCGAATGGAGTTGTTCCTTTTGATGAAGTCAAGGGATTACCATTAACTTATTTTCATTCATATTCTTCCCCAAGATATCATGAGCTAGAACACAGCAATAAAATTTTATTGCCCTCCACCATCTTAACCAAGATCTCACAATTTGATAATTTAATTTATCCTTTGATTTTTCAAGTTGATGGTACTTTTGATTTATTGGGTGTAGCTGAATTTTCGGAAGAAATAGATATTGCTTACATCCCCAATAGAATTTTTCAAAAAATCCTACTCAACAATGGTTTAGAGTTTATCGACCACCCAATCTCAATTGGACTCAAACTTCATAATCAGGAAATTGCTCGGGGTAGTTCAGCTACTCTTCGAGCCCAAGATGCTAAATTCATTGAAATCAATGATCATCAAACTTACCTGCAGCTCCAGCTGCAACAATATTATTCAATCCTGCAGGAAGGTCAAGTACTTGAACTACCTCCACCAGAAAGTCTCAATTACCCAGATAACACTTTCCTGAAAGTTGACGTAGTAACCACTAAACCAGAGCCAACTATTTTAATTACAGACACAGATCTCTCAATTGACTTTGAAGAACCAACCAATTATCAAGAATATTTAATCAAAAAAGAAGAAGAAAGAATCCAAAAAGAAATAGAAGAAAAAGAACGGATTCAAAATGAATTTAACCAGAAAAGTTATGAAAGAATCCGAAAATACATCCCGGAATATGGTCCTGATTTTTGGGATAATCGAGAAAAAGAATCATTAGAAAAAACAGGAATGATGCCAATGCCATTTATCAAATTACCCAGCGGAGGAACAATAGCCCGTTTGAAATTTCCTAGACCATCCCCAAAATCCTCTAAAACTGATACTAAAACTAAGACTGACCAAGATGAAAAAGAATCTCTGACAGAATCCACTACATCTTATCAAGGGGAAGGACATAAACTAGGTAAATCTTGAGTTAAGTATCCAAAGTTAAGTATCCAAAGTTAAGTATCCAAAGTTAAGTATAAAATTGAACCTCGCCCTCTAGGTTTTTTTATCTAGACAATAAAATGCCATCACTCACAACTGAAGAAATTGAAAGCATTGGAGAGAACCTGAGTAGAGGATCATGTCGCTTCCGATTATGGTACAACAAAAAGTTTTATCCATTTCAAGAACCAATCAAATTTACTCTTCATGGTCAAGAATTTCTTATCACTGACCAAGACGAATTAAGAAAAATGGATCCTCGTTTCAACGGGTTAGACTTATCACATCTTGATCCAATGATGGATTTTAATAATCCATTAACTGGTAAATCACTTGGATATGATAATCAAACCAAGATACCAAATCCAAATGCAGATTTTTGGTTGAGGCACCCTGATTATAATAAAACACATTCCACGAGATTAACCTGGATAATTATTGCGTTAAGTTTGGCGTGTACAGTCACTTTAAGCATGGCATGGATTGGAATATTAGGCCATGGAGATATTACAATTTTAAAGTTCTTGGAGTTATTGGTCGCGATGGTTTTGGGCGAATTCTTTGTGATTCTACTAGGTCATACAATTCAAATGGCTGCTATTCACCGATATATCCCAGATTGGCTTGGATATTTAGCTCCATCTCCGACATTGTATGGGTATAAAAAATGGAAAATTCTCTATCATGACCGCAAATTAACCAGAACCAAGAATGATTTGTCTTATCAAAATTCTCAAACTGAATACGAAATTACGCAAAGTATAAATGAAATCGACACTATGTCAACTAAGAATCCCGAAACTGGTTTTCAAATTCTGAAAGCTATTGCCAAACACTCTTTTCGGACTTATAATACTTATGATAATGGTCTATTTTCAAAAGACTCATTCATCCCATATATGTTTTTTGGATTAATGATAGTTAGAGCCATGCTTTTAAATCATATCTCATCTTGTTTATTGTTGTTGGTGCTTCAGAAGACTGGATTGAAAAACTTTCTGGACTCCTTTTACAGTAATTGCATTGATTACATAATGGATGTTCCTAAATGGATTGATCTGGGAGAGCGTCCAATGAATTCTGAAATTAATGATACTTGCATCACCATTCAATCTCGCTGTGTATGGAACTCCTACTATAGTTATATGCATTCAGGGCGAAATGGGTTTTCAGAGGTAATTGATCAGTATCTTTGGGTTGATGAGGGTCACCCATTTATTCCAGGCATTACTCCTATGCTATCTTGGACCCAAATTTGGGAAAAACATCTTCAAAATTTAAAAGAAATAAATACTTATTGGGAAAACCCAGATAAGTTGCTTGTTAAACAAATTCGTTATGAACTTGAAAAGATAAGCGAAGAAGCTTACAATAAACTTGGTATAAAAACCGAGAAAACTCATCGAGAAATTGAAGCAGCTTTTGAATCAGTCAAGAATGGTTTAAAAACATTTCAAGATAATTATGACTTCTCTCAGTGATTTGATGAGTTTGTTCATTGAGTTTGTTCATTGAGTTTGTTCATTGAGTTTGTTCATTGAGTTTGTTCATTGAGTTTCAGTATCCAAAGTTAAGTATAAAATTGAAACATACTCCTTTTTTTTATTTGAACCATAAAAATGCCACCATTTACAAACGAAGAAATTGAAAATATTGGACAAAGTCTAGGCGATGCAGCAAGCAGCCTCAGACTATGGTACAATAAAAAATTTTACCCAAAAAATTCAATCCAATTTACTCTTCATGGACAGAAATTTCGTATTACTGACCAGGCAGAATTAAGAAAAATGGATTACAGATTCAACGGATTAGATTTATCTCATCTTGATCCCAATATGGATTTTATCAACCCATTGACCGGTAAGTCACTTGATGAGAAGCAGAAGATGCTTAATCGGAACATGTTTGACCATGATGGAAGTGAAGAAGAACCATATAATTTTCTCAAAAGAGCTAAATATACCAAAACGCACACGAGTCCATTTGCCTCAGTAGTTATTTTGGTTTTATTGTGGACAAGCTTCCTTTCTTCTAGATCATGGATCAAAATCTTGTATGATGGAGATATTACAATTTTAAAGTTCTTGGAGTTATTGATTGACATGTGCATGAGTGAATTCTTTGTGATCCTGCTAGGTCATTCAATTCAAATGGCCGCTATTCACAGATATATCCCAGATTGGATTGGATATTTAGCTCCATCGATCACATATTATCAGAATAAGAAGTGGAAATTGCTCTATCATGATCGCAAATTGGCCCGAACCAAGAATGATCAAACTTATCAAAATTCTCAAGACAAATACGAAATTACTCAAAGTATAAATGAAATTGAGACAATGACAACTGAAAATCCAGAAACATCTTCTCAAATTCTGAAAGCTATTGCCAAGCACTCTTTTCGGACTTACAGCAGGTGGGGATTTTGCCCAAATAAGTCAATTGCCTACGATTTTTTGGATTCTTTTCCACAAATGCTTTTAGTCTTCGCGATGGTTAGGGCAATTCTTTTGGGTCGTATTTGGTCTTTTATGCTGATAGGCGTAATTTGGTCCGCTGGATTGAAAAACCTTGTGGACACCTTTTACAGTAATTGTCTTGATTACATCATGGAGGTGCCCAAATGGGCTGTCACGGAAGACCGTCCAATAGATTCTGAGATTAATGACTCTGTAGATCAAGCTCGATCTAGATATAGCTTCCGATTTAAATTTATGGATCGTGGTTCCACGATGGGTAGCATCGCTGATGAACTATTATCAACAGCAATGGAGGTTTATTTTTGGGTTAACGAAGGCCATCTATTCATTGACGGGTTTTCCCCAACATTATCTTGGAGAGAAACTTGGGCCACACATCTTGAAAATCTAAAGGAAATAAATGTTTACTGGAGAAATCCAGATAAGTTGATTGTTAAAGAAGCTTCTAATGACCTTGAAAAACTAGAAGATGATCTTTTAATGGATAATCTTCTGCAGGAACTTGATGAAAAAAATATGAAAAATATTGAAGATAATTTCACTTATCCAACTTTTCAAGCTATCTTTAATGAAATAAAAAATGATTTGAAAACCTTGGAAGATAGTTATGCTTAACTAATTTTCTAGTTGACTACCCTCATTACTTTGAACCTCATTACTTTGAACCTCATCATAACTATTCGCATCAAGATCAAATTCATCATCAAATATATCATCCGATTGATTAACCTTTCCTGGTTGATAAAATCTTTTATATGGATGAGATTGACAAAATTTTTTATCTGGGAGAGCCCAAGGAGTGTTTTGTTGAGTGCTTTGTTGAGTGCTTTGTTGAGTGCTTTGTGACTGGCGAAAGAGTGCGATCACTCGAACTAAATTATCCAATCTTGAATCCATCGCATTTTTATCTCTTTTTAATTTTTTAATGATTATATAATAAGCGGGGACTCTAAAGCGATGAAACCATAGGGTGTGATGGAGAGCAACTCCTTCTTTGATGACCTGAATATCCTGGTGAATATCATCTAGAATATCTTGCATCTGTTTCAAAGAAATTTGAAGAGGTTTACTGGGAATTAATCCATCGATTTCAATTTCATCCACAATTTCCCTAACAATACTCTGAACAATCTGAACCTTGGCTACTAAATCCATTGGTTCAGTAATTTCTTTGATATCAGGATGTGCGTCAGTGATAATATCCCAAGCTCTTTTTAAAATACCTTTTGAGGTTTCTGTTACTAATTCTTGACCTGCGTATACTCCAATGAAGGAGGCTAATACCATTCCTGATGTTGAGAACGTTTTTGGTTTACTTTTTAAAAGAGATTTTATTCTCAAGTTATTTTTCTCTTTTCTTTCTTCAATTTTTTCTTACTTTAGAAGTAAAGGAAGGAAATGAACATGCAACCTTTGATATTAGGAGTTATACTGCTCCTCCTCGTTTTATGCTACATCTTAAAACTAAATCAACAAAATCTAAAAGTTAAAGTTAAGGTTAAAGAAGGATTTGCATCACAAGTTAACCTAGCTAATAAACCAGCTAATAAACTAGCTAAAGATATGGGGACTCCAGATGAACCAACCCTGTACAAAGATGCTTACCAAGGTGCCCAAACTCAACTAGGAGATAACCTAATCTTTAATATGAAAATAGATCCTGGAAGAAAAGAGATAGATTATGAAACTGGAATCGAATATACTCGGATTCTAGTTCCATTGCATATCATTTATCAATTGGATGGTAAATACTTAGCTGTTTTTAATGATGGTAAGCTTTATCAGAAAAACGATCTATACCAAGATAAGTTATGGGTTGGTCCACTCGATAATTCTCTTTTCGGATCTCAAGAAGATGGGACTGGGTTCCGAATGGTGATGCTATTTCCCTTCAACATCAATCATGAAAGACAAATACGATTAATTGGTGTCGGACAAGACAGCAAACTTTACTACAAAGAATCCGAAGATATTCAGAGCAAATGGATTCAAGCTGAAAATGAATCAAACAGAAGCCAAGCTGATCTAGTCTACTTATTCTGTGATTATCATCAAGACAAAGAAAAGTATTATCCACTTCTATATGGAATTACTACTGAAGGCAAGTTTGTTTATAAGAATCTAAAAGGTGAAGCTCCTCCGAATTCAATTGAATTAGATGATTTTATGAAACTGCATTTTACCCCAACCAGGAACAAAAATGAAAACCTAAAAGTTTTAAAAGTTTATTGGGATCGTAATGGATTTATGATTGGAGTTGGAACCGATTTCAAACTATATCAAAAGAGAGGAATTGATTGGCAAACTCGTCCCTGGGAAACTTCAGCTGAAATTAGAGGAACTAACCCTGGATCAAACGCTTTAGTTATTGACATGATGATGGATTCTGATGCTCGAATGATAAGTTTGAAACTGGAGCCTGATGCAAAAAAACCAATGATTATGATTAGAAAACAGGATCAAACCCATTATCTGGCTGATCATGATGATCTAAATTCAGTCGGAAAAAACCCGAAAGTTTTTACAGATACTCAACTGGTTCTCCACAAATCAGGCCTTGATTGGGAAACATATCTCAGTTTTGAAGACCCTGATGAGGTTCTTTATCGTTCAAACAATTTGCAAGCAATTCAACAAAGAAGTATCATGATGAACCGCTTGAAATTAAGAAAATTATGCAAAAATCGTAATCCAACCATGAACGTCGAAGCTCGAAACTTTAAACTGGAAAGAACTATGAAATCAAAAGAAACAAAAATTGATACCCTCCGAAATGAATTACAAAGCCTAATTACTCCAGTAATCAAACAAGAACCCTTTTATCAAGGTCTTTGATTGAATAATTTCTATTTTTTTACTTCTAAATTTTCTGATTAAATTTTCTGATTAAATTTTCTGATTAAATTTTCTGATTTAAGAGTAAGATGAACCACCAAACCTACGGAATTTTGTTGTTTCTGTTAATCATAACCTTATTTTATCTATTGAACAGATCAAACAAACTTGAAAAAAGGGAAGGATTTGTTGATGGATCCAATGAAAAATATCATGAATACCAAAGTAGTTATTTTAATGATTCTGAGCCACGTGGAGATAAATGGAAGGATCAAACGTTAGAGCAGTGTTTTAAAACATGTGATAATGATAAAAAATGCTTGGGTGTTAGTCGACAAGTCTATGATTCTGCTAATTTAAAGGCTACTTGCTATCCCATTTATAGTACTAAATCATGTAAATCCACTCATCAAGGGAGTGGTCAGGAAAGAACCAACGCCAGAAATTATAATTCTTACATTAAAAAAACTCTAGAAGATCATGAGCATTTGTGTCTAGCGGCTAATAATCTCAATCGAGATCTTTCAATTATTTGTACCAATGATCTTTATTGGCTTCTGGAAGATGAAAAAATGGTTGGATACTCCAGTACTTACATTGAAATAGATGAAAGATACCGACAAGCTGGTTTCAAAATTGTTGATGGGCTAGCTGGAGATGGAACAGTTTCCTTCGAGCCCCTTAATAATAAATACTCTAACCATTGTGTTGTCCATCAATATCCTAGAAAAGAGCAACTTTTCATTATGGAAAAGAGTAAACTCAAAACTGTGAATGATAAAGCTAGAGCATCTTTCAGAGTTAGCCAAGGTCTAAACGGTCAAGGGCTTTCAATCAGGATTATTCAGTATCCAGAAGTTTATGTTCAGTTTGAAAATAAGAAAAAGAAAGGCGATCGTTTGATTGCTGTTCCGATTGAGAAGAATCGTCATCTTTATGATCTAGCGACTTTTTACTTTCATGATGTAATTGATAAGAAAAACATCAGTGATAGTGTTAAGCAAATGGAAGAAAGCGATGTTTTAGTTGTTACTCCTCAAGAAAAAAATAGAAAAGCCAGAACTAAAAATCTACATTCCCTAGAAAAACAGAAGGCTCTTCTAGAAAGCCAAAACCAACAAATTCTTAATTTCGATTTTACTCAAGCCAACCAAGTTAATTATATCGGACGAGAACTAGCCAAACAAGCTTCGCATATTGAATTAGGAAATTACCTCCAGGAACAAGAATCTTTTGCTTTGCTTCAAAAAAAATTAGGAAAAACTAACCAAACTGGAGACAATATGCCCAGCAAGGAGAATTTTACAATTAGTAGCGAACCTAGGCACTAAACTCAACTCAACTCAACTCAACTCACTCAACTCAACTCAACTCAACTCAAACTGGAGGAAAGACTTCATCCATCATGTCCTTTGGTAGTTTTCTCTCTTCCATTGGAATTCCATTAGTTTCAGCTATTTCTTTAGCAATTAACATACCTCTTGAATAACCAAAATCAATGTAAAAGACTATTTTATCAGCTTTGGCTCTTAAAGCATTAGTTATCGTGATCACTTTATCCCGACCACACCCGAATTTATCATGAACATCATCACTAACATAGGAATGCTCACCTTTATCAACACATTGAGTATTCAATAAATGAGAAGCATAGGCGGCATTCCCATAATTTGTTGAAGAATCTTTAACAGCCATAATCGCATAATTAATGTTGCGTTTTAGGATAGCTGGATCTTGGTTGCTGTAGGGGCTTTCTACCGAAACAACATCCGGAGTCGCTTTTAAACTAGATGACATACTCTTTTTTTTTTCTTTCTTTTCAATTTAAAAATAATCAAATAAATTCCAAATCAATTTTTTTGAACATAAGGTAAAAAAAAATTGATAGAATCCCAATTCAGTCCAGGAATTGAGAATGGCTGTTATATTTGATTATTTATTATCAAAGAAAAAGGCACATCAGATTGGTAATGTTAAGACGTTATATCACCAAACTTCTAGAGAAAATGCCAAGAAGATCTTAAATAAAAATACAATGTATCCAGGAAACTTCGGACTCGCTGGAGGTGGAATTTATTTTGCTACAACCATCGAAGACACAAATCATAAAGCACATAGCAAGGGAGTTGTACTGGAATGTCAAGTTGCTTTGGGCAACTGTAAAACACTTGGAATGTTGGGCGAACACCAACTCAATGTCAAACAATTATATCAAGACGGATATCATTCAGTGTTAATCCCTAGAAGTGGAGATGAATATGTGGTTTATAGTCCAAGTCAAGTACTAAAAATAACCAAAATCAAAGAATATGAATTAAAAGATAATTACCAATCTGTAACTCATAAGTTTAATAATAAATTCGAAGTGTATCAACCTTCTGGGACCCTCAACTGGTAAATCAAGGTGATTAACTATCTCAAAGAGTCATTTCTAGGAAGCCCTTGAAACTTAATAATCCTCTTTGTTTTTTAATTTTACTTGGAAATTTTGAGGTCCTAGAACACCCTTAACCGCTGCGCTTGGCTTCGCTCGAAGAAATTAAGAACCCAATTTTACCCCAGCAGACCTGAGCGGAGCGGACAACTACTTCAAAGAGTCCTTTCTAGGAAGCCCTTGAAACTTAATAATCCTCTTTGTTTTTTAATTTTACTAGAAACTACTCCAAAGGATATTTCAATCTTTTGGGATTTTCAACTTTTAAATTAAGCTTTTGAAAATATTTTCTTGTGATAAATCAAAGGTAATCAATGTTACAACACTGCTTAACATATTGTATTTTAATCGGAATAATACTGTTTTGTTTATATTATAGTCAAAAAAAAGAGAAATTTAGTGATCTACAAAAAATAGTTCCTGGAACACCCACTCAGGTCAGTGTCAAACAGGAAGATGCAAGTACATTAACCGTTGAATGGCAAAATGGGTTAGATCCTATTTCAGATCCCATTAAAGGTCATATAGTCATGATCACAACAACTGCTAATCCAAAGGATGGTTCATACCTTCATTTTTCAGTTGATACTAAATGTGATTCAAGATGCAGCTACAAAATAGCCAACCTTGGGCTCAAGTATCAAACAGATTATAATGTGGCCGTCATCGCGGTTAATAATTCTGGACCAAGCGAAGTTTCTCCAGCCATGACATTTAAATCCATGCCACCAATGACCCCGGCCCCAGTAGTCACCAATGCTCCAACTGAAGCTCCTCTAGCTACCCCAGTTCCAACACTATTTGGAGAGGACACTATTAAAAGGGAAGGAAACAAAAAATATATTGATCGAGAACTGGAAGAAATGGTTAAACGAGCTGAGGAAGTATATTCTATCAAAGCAGCTTTAAATTATCCAAATACCTTTATCGATGATATCAAACCTTCGATTAAAACTCTGAATGATTCCGTTTTGAAAGAACTCCAAGAAAATAGAATTGGAATTCATTTAAATATTCACAAGAATTAATCAAGAAGAATTAATCACGAAGAATTAATCACGAAGAATCAAAGATTTTCTAAGTTTTTTTTGCCACTTAAATATAAGTATGAAATCTTATCATTTAATAGGGTTTTTAATAACAGTAATTATCGTAGTATGTATAATTTATCCGTGGTCGAAAGAAAATGTGAAAGAAGATATCAAAGAGCATTTTCAAAATCCACAAGACAAGTTTAATATTATGAATGAATTTGAAAATCTGTTTAACTATGTTTTGCAATCTCGAAGAATGTCTAAAAAATACGAACAAAGAATTAAAGCTTTAAAGCATCAATTGACCAACCAAGGAACTGTTCGAATTGAAGATTATAAAAAAATTCTAGCTGATTTATCTGAAATTATTGAAAAGGAGTATAGTCCCGACAAAGCTCTTTTTATCATGCAACAAGATGATCAAAATACAACAATTGAAGATCTGCAGAAAGAGGCTGAAGATCTAGAAGGAAAAATGTCAATCAAAAAAGAAGGTGATGTTATTAATCGGCATGGGATTGGTAGCATCAAATCAATTGAATCTGGTGTTAATCTTAATGTTAAACAACTCAAAAAGGAAGATTTGGATCTGAAGGAAAAAGATCAAATCTTTGATGATGACCAACATCCCTTAATGGTTCATCTCAACAATGGTTGTTTGACGGCTGAAGTAAACGGCAAATATGGAACTCAGCATTGTGAAATGCAAAACCCAAACCAATACATGGTTTATCGTAAAATCGACAGCATGTATGATTTAAACAAACATATTGCTGATAAGGAATTACAAATGACCGATAAAACTAATTTACCTAGGTTGTATCCTTTTAATTTATTAACCCCTTACAATAACCCACAATCATGTGTTCAAGTTGGTTCAAAGGGACTTACTATTCAAGATTGCCGAGGATTGACCAGTAATAATGATCAAAAGTGGATTGATTATGCTTTGCCGAGACCTGGTTGCCGAAAGAGCAAATAAAAACTTTTTCTCCTAGTAAAAGTAAAGAATGAACTCAGCAAATTTTAAAACTATTTGGATTTTATCCTTATTGTTATTTGTAATCATAATATTAAGCGGAATTAGAGTTTGCAATACTCCTAGAATCACATCTGATCCATATGTTGATGTTAAATATCGTAGTCGTGAAAATTTTGCGATGAATGCTGTTGAGGCAGCTGGTAACAAACCAAATGATTACCAGAGTTTATACAACTTGATCAAACTCCATCGTGATGATAAAATAACCCAAAGTTTATCCCAACAAAGACAGGATAAAGATCTTCATTATACCGAAAAACTGCTCAATGAAATGACTGCAAAATTTAAACACTTGAAAGATATTCAAAACTAATTAGAGAATTCTACTTAGGGATTCTACTTAGGAAATTTTAATTAAGCACTGGAATCTTAAAAATTGATTTAATCATCCTCAATAAAATGAATATCATAAATATCATAACAGTATGTTGTCCAAAAACCATAAGTGTTTTCAACCCAAATCATTAATTGAGCTCACTCCAGATTTGGATCTCCTCGAAAAAAGATGCCGCTCAGCTGGTCATCTTGGCGCGAGCGAAAGTCTTTCTGATTTAATTCAAGCTGATTTGAAAACAATTAATGATCATGGAATCACCCAGGAACAAATCCGCGACTTTTTTATCCTTTTAAATGCACCTACTTCTGATCAAAAGAATTCTATTGGATCAAAGGAAACTCTTGCATTTCTTACACCCGAAATCTTTGTCAAGGTGAATGATTTTATTACTGAACATTTTAGCCAAGTTGGCACAAGTGGATGGTGTATCTGGAACAAGGAATGCCGCTATCTTGAAATTAATCAAAAGAAACTTGTGCATTTCAAGATCACATGGGGTGGGGCAGAACAATGTCCAATTCTAACTAATTATGTTTCAGGTTACTTTGGCTATGTCTATGGATCACATGATCATTTCTTTGTTGATTTGGAAACAACTGAAGTCTTTTGGGTTCCAGATCTTTTTCCGCTCCAATTTTACAATTATGGGTTTGCTCAAGGTATTGAGTCTCTTTATCGAACTGATCCGGAGACAGTAATTAATTTCTTTGGGTTGAAGCCTGGGGTTGATTATTTTCCGGTCCTGGGAAAAAAAGAAAAGTTTAAGTGGATAACTTCATCAACCACCCAACCGAAATCCACAGATGAATTCAAAACTATTTATGATGATGATGAAATAACTGTTTGTGAGATGGATAATGGACGTGGAAAACTGCAGTATGCGGTCTGGGTAAAAAATCCGGTTGATCCAGCATCTTGTTCAACCTCCCAAAAACCAAAAATAATCCAAATTGATGGGGTTGATTTGAGTTGCGATTTGTCTTTTGCCTTTCACAAATACGAAAAAATAATTGATTGTGAAGCCTACCAAGGTCATAATCTTGATCATTTTGAAGTGACCTTGATCATTTTGAAGTGATGAATGCTTTGGTCTAGTTATTCAAATAGTTCTTCAAATAGTTCTTCAAATAATTTCTTCTAAAAAACTAAGATATGGTTGCCAAAGAAATTTTAACCTTACTTTTTTTAGTCCTAATATTTCTATGCCTGGTTTCATGGACCTCTGTAAACACGGAGGCCTTTACAATTCAGAAAAACAAAGATATTTTGCAAAAGTTTTCTAGCTCTAAAAAGGAGTGGGCCAATGATTACAAAATGAAATCAGATAGTCAAAACGAGCAAGATCGTCGGATTCAGCGCATCGAAAAGATGACGACCCAATTAGAAAATAAAATGGAAAAACTTCGGGATAACTTCCTAATTGGGGATAGTGGAACAATCAAAGTTGATCCACCCTGCAGTGAAGATGATCCTCTGTGTATTATCCCAGTTAAGTACCAATATCATTTTAAAAAAGATCATTTTGCTAAAAACTTATCTTAAAAATTATCTCATTGATAAGTAAAAAGTAAATGAAAGTCGAAACAACACTATTTTTGGTGGTTTTTATTTTTGCGATGGTTATGTGTTTAGCTTACCATCAAGAAGGATTTGCCCCAGACGAAAATTTACCAAGTATTAGTTTAGAATCATCAATTACTCAAAATGATACCATTCTAGGATTAGATAAGACGTTAAAAAAGATTTCGGACTTTACTCATAATCTTCGGAATACTGATCGTGAAAAAGTCACTCCAGAAGAAATTGATTCTATTTCGGATCGGTTAAGTAAAGAAATCAATGGCGTCAATTCTAGGTTGAGTCTTTTAATTTCCAAGATTAATCAAAAAGAGAATTCTAATCAATCTAAAGATGTAGTTCAAAGCAGTGAAAATTTAGCTGACAGTGCTGATATTAAATCTTCACAAATTCTTCAAGATGCTCACATTCAAAAACTTAAAGACCGCTTGACTAGACTCCAAACTAATTTTGGTAAATACCTCCAACATAAAAATGAAAAAAATTATCCAGCTATCCCAGTTTATTCCTCATGCGTCATTTCAGAAGCTAATGGAGATTATTCTTTAGATCCGGAAGAAATCCAAGGAAAAGGAGGCCTCAAACGAAATCAAGGTGATAATAAAGTTGTTCCTAGTGTTCGAGCTTATAATCCATTTAAAGAGATTGCCAAAGAATCTAAAAAAGAAGACTCAATTAGTTTTGAGGATATTCTGGCTGGTTTATCTAAAAAAAATGTAGAAATAAATTTTAGTATTCCAGATGAAACAAAAACTACATGAGTTACTTCTCAACTTTTCACTTTTTTTCTCTTCCTAAATTAAAAGGTTAAAGTAAAAATAATGTCAGATAAGCAGTTATTTTTAGTGATAGCAATATTTGCCCTATGTATAGTAATATTGAAAACATTTATGATGACCACAGAAGCCTTTGAAGATCTTCCAGGCAGCACACCCGCTTCCGATGGATTATGTCATCAAAAATTATGGTGGGAAACAGAGGCTCCAAAACAAATTGTGGCTTATGACACTGGCGTTCGATTTCCGGTAGTTGCTTTAGACGAAGCCAAAGCCTTAAAGAGTCATTTTCAAATTCCTTATATTACAGCCGGTGATACCGAACCATCTGGTTGCATCAGTGTTATAAGTGAACAAGGGACTTACACAGCTAAAATGTGTAACAGCAGTGAGATTCATCAAAGATGGAGAATTGTCAAAGTAGTCACCAAAGCTGAATATGAGTTAATTCTTCGGGCAGGAAAAGAAATTTATTCTGGTATTTCTAGCTTCAACATTGATGATAATACTAGATACGGATTTTTTATGGTTATTTCAGCCAAAGACTCCTCCAAAGCTCTTGCTCACAATGGTAACAACTTATCAGTTCAAACCGTTGGACCATTTACAAATCAAATGTGGGATATCACTAAGGAAAGTCCTCAAGCTAGTATTTCAACTAACGAAAGTGTTCCTTACACTATGTTCGACCCTCACTTTGTTAAACCCCGGAGTGGAAACAGCTATAACCCTATTGTTGGAGGTAATCCTTCCAATCCATATGTTCAAGCTGGAAAACAAGCCATGGGTTTAAATAATAAACCACTTAGTGTTAACATTAATCTCAGTTCAGATGCTTTGAAGTCGGCTTTTGGTATGGGTGCGTCTGAAGGTCCAGAAGAATCCAACGACTCCAATTCAGTCACCTTAAAGCAAAAGAAATCAGAGGCTTTTAATCCAGATTGCCCTAATTGCCCAACAATTTTAACTGATTACATTAAAAATAATGAAATTCCTTGCCGTGGTTGTAATTTGGATGGGTTTTTAAATTAAATCTCTAAGCTGAATTGATCTTTTTTCTTTTAAATCTTAAACTGTCTAAATTGACTTTTTTGTACAGTTTTTTTTCTACCTTAATATGTAAAGTAATATCTAGAAATGGAGTTTATAGAAACCAATAATGTTATTTTAGTTCTTGTGTTAGTTGTTCTAGCTATTTGTTTCATATCAAGCGTCCGAACTCAAAAAAAGGAAGCTTTTTCTGATTACATTGATCTGGAAAAATTCAATGATCAATCTCAGCTCAATAAGATTGAAGATGGGGTTGGTGACATTCGAAAAGATTTATCAGAGTATCAAAAAGACCAGCAAGACATGAGTAAATTTGCTCTTAAATCACAGGTTAAACCACCAGCACTCTGCAAAGTGAATGAGGCCATTGATAAAGATAATTATATCAGTAAAGCCGCCGCATCCAAAGATTCTTGCCCGGTTCCGGTTGATTATGATTCGAGCAAATATATTCTTAAAAGTGTCGCTCAAAAACCACAATCATGTCCATCTTGCCCAACCCTTGATTATTCCAAATACGTTTTAAAATCCACTTTACCAGTTGATCGCAAATGTGCCGCCTGCATCTGTCCCAAAGTCAAAGTCTCCGCCGGATTATGTAGAAAATGCCCGAAACCTAACCCATGCCCCGCTGTCACACCTTGTCCCCAAGTGAACTGTCCAGCTCCCAAGGCTTGTCCTCCACAAAGAGAATGCGCTGCATGCCCTGCTAAGGAAGCTTGTCCACCAAAGATTTGCCCACCTTGTGACGCAATTCCATCGACAACTCCCTGTCCCAAATGTTGCGATCGTGATGTGGTTAAAATCTTGAGAAAGGAAATTTATGTTGACCAAAATGGTAACCCAATTAAATCCAATGAAGTTTTAAATGATGGAGTTGCTCAAGGAGGTTACACCTCTGCTTACACTGCGCCCAACGCAAAGGTTTCCAACAGTCCAGTTGCTCAAAATATGGTTAGGGCCACTAACCCAGCTACCAATTCAGCGGCCAATTCAGCTTTGCCAACTCCTTTTGGACCAAGTTCTTCAGATGTAGATTCTGAGACAACACCAACTAAGAGTTTGAATGATAACCAAGCAATAAATTCATGGATGGCTTCGTTAGTTGGAACTCAGGGATCTGGATTAACAACTCCAGCACCAACCCTCAGCTCAAATGACACCGGATCAAACAGTTTGTCTGGTTCATTGGAAGACCAATCAAATGCCAACAATGATGATACTCAAACTGGCTTCCCCGCTTCAACCGAAAGTCCCATTGTTCAAAACTATGATGTTGCTCAAGAAAAAGCAACTCAAAAGAAATGCAAAGGAAATCCTTTCAATCATGAATTCAAACAATTTGGAGTTTATGGTCGTGGTCAAAATAATAACACCGCCGAATTCTAAACACTGAATTCTAAACACTGAATTCTAAACACTGAATTCTATGAACTCTTAAGTGTATCCAAATTTTTCAAAAATATACCATTCTCGTTTTCGAATTAAATTCTTAGTTTTTTGATCATAATATTTAGAAATATGATCATGATCAGACTTGTTGAGCGGTTTTAAATCAAGTATTTTGTTCCTTAATCTATCACCAACAGTCATACCTATTTTCTGAAAGAGCGGAATAACATCTTCTTTCCACTTTTCAAGTTGAAGAAAATAATCAAAATTACCATTGTAACTCAGGTCCCCTAAGGCTTTTTCATAATTATCTCCAAGGTATGTCCATATAAATTCAATGGTTAAAAGTCCAACACCATACTTAGGTTGGTTTCTCAAATCTATATTTTTAATTCGTTCTGATAATCCTAAAATTTCTCTAACCCAAACTTTAAAATTATGATAGTTATAAGAATCTTCGTAAAGATAAGCTGCTGTGGGGCGTATTTTAATGTGACGTCGGTAAAATTCTCCTTTCTTTTGACAACCAAAACTCCATAATGATAAATAAAAATTGTATGGATTTCTAATCAATCCAATGATTAATGGTTTTTCAACTCCTTTGTGAATCTTGTTCTTGAGATGATTTTTTTTATAGTTACAGTGACCTCCGGTGGAACTTCCGAAAAGATGTTCGACTAAGAGATTATTGATGAAAGACCCACCACATTTTTCAATGTGATAGAGACGATAGAGACGGTTATAAATCATATAATCTTTAAACCAGATTAAAAGCTAGATTAAAAAGAAACAAAAATTGATTTGGCTTACCTGATCAGTTAAGTAATCACATGCCTAAATATTGCGCCTTCGATGTTAGAGAATATCTCGCGAAGCATGAACAATTATTAAATAACATGGGAACCTTTGAAAAACACGTGGATGAGTATAGTATGTGTTGGAATAGTCAACCAACAATTCAACTAAGTAGCGGAGGAAGTGGAGAAAGTTCTATTAATTTTGATTTTGATCTAAAACTCGGTTTACCAATTTCCAACTCAGAAAACAGCTGGAAATTGCCCAACAAAAATCTTATGCTAGTCCCCATCATCACCTGGAGGGTCGGGGCTGCGATGAAAAAGAGACATGTTCTCAGGCCTGGATCGACAACAACCAATACAACCAGCCAATCTCTAAATCAAAATGCGTTTTTCCTGGGACGTTATCGAGATTTTAGCCGAAGATTGCTAGTCATCATGAATATGTCGACCCCCATGAGATCATCATTTGTAACAATAGCCCATATTTATACCCTAAAGAGAGGAACATTTAAGAATTCTTACACCCCACGAGCCTCTATAATGTTAGCTTTTGATACCAATCTACTCAAGTTTAAGTTTGTTTTGATCAATTACGCCAAAAAAAAGGATTTTGATATTAAAAAAGTTCAAATTCTAGATCCAAACACCTTTTTAAAGAGTGATGAAACATACTATTTAAAAGGGATGGATTATGATCAACAATATACTCCGTTGAACGAGATTTTGCAAAATGGATTGTTTCATGTTTGGAATGGCCTGATCCAAAGTTTCTATGATCCGGATTTGTGCCAAGGAGATGACATTAAAATTACTGCGTGTGATGCATCTGATGTACCTGACGCATCAAATCTACAAAGTATAATGGCTAATTGGAAGAGGGGGTTTGCTATGGTAGATCAATCAGAAACATCCCTAGCGATTACAGATCTTGATGAACCTGAGCCTGAACTTGATCTTGATATTAATTTCATGCAGGATAAGGAAACATTTTCTAAAACCATTTTGATGCTAGCCAACCAATCTCTTAAAAAAGTTAACGGAAATTCAACTATCTTGGATAATATTCCTGAAACAATTAAGGATTATTCTCTTGGTGAACGTGAAAAAACTGGAGTGCGGGCTTGGATAATGAAAAGAGTCCTTAACAAAATACAACACTTGAAATAGTTTCTTGATTTAAAATCAAAATCTTAATTCAAAAGCTTAATTCAGAATCATTTCGAAATCAGTTTAAAATTGATTTATTTTTTATATCTAAATCCTAAACTCTAAACACTAAACACTAAACACTAAACATAAACACTAAACTAAAGATTAAGGATGGATCGTTTTCTAGTTCAAACCAAAAAAGAGGATCCTCAAGATTACAAGGACCTCAAATTAGAAAAGGGTAATACTCGTTATTATCCTCATTTGATGACTTCTCAGGAAAGTCATAAGTATTACCAAATTTTAGAGAAATTACCTCATTGGGAAAAGCGAGAAATCATTGTTGCCAATCGTGTTTGCCATCAAAACAGATATTCTTGTTATTTTGCAACGGATCTTAATCTCAATTATCGCTACAGCGGAACAAATAATGCAGGACACCTCTTTACTCCTGAATTACTTGAAATCAAAAAAAAAGTAGAAGACCTGCTCGAAAACAAATGGAAATTTAATTATTGTTTACTTAACTTTTATCCAAATGGCCTCAGCAACATCGGAATGCATTCAGATGATGAACGTGATTTAGAAGGACCAATTGCCAGTATTTCTTTAGGAGCTTTACGCAATTTTGATTTCCATCCGGTTGAATGGGCTTTTAAGGTTGATAATGCCAAAGCTAGACTTCCACCTAAGGAACGAATTAGATTAGGAGATGGATCAATGGTTTTAATGGGGGGAGATACTCAACGCTATTGGAAACATGGAATTCCAGTTGAAAGCAGTGTTGAAAGAGGACGAATCAATTTGACTTTTCGAGTTGTTAGCAATACTCCGCAACTAGAATTATGAAGTTAAAAAATTGAAGTATTTTTCTTTTTTAGCAGATTAAGCAGATCATCGAAAATGGAAGATAGTCAAACTTTAAAAAACACTCCTCCGCCATATGAAGCACTTGTGGATAACCAAATTCACCCTTTTGGAGAAAGATATCCAATTGAAGTTTCAATTTCCGACTCTAATACACCGACCAACCTTTTTGTGAAATATATTGCTAAGACTTATGCCCAATTAGGTTTAATTCTGAAAGGATCTTCTAAAGAACATAAATGGACTAAACTTACTTTTAATACGGATATTCCAAAAAAATATAGTGGTTGGATTTCTTGTTTATCTGGTAAGTACGCACATGATTTTCTACTTAAATATACTCAATTTGCATTTACTGAAGAAGAGCCTAAATCTTCATGGAAATTATTTTTAATTATCAAGAATAATGATTTGCCTCTTGATCAGTTATCAATTAATCATTATGATTTCAAAAGATTAATGGAAACATTTAAGGGTCATGCTATGTTCTACGGTGGAGATGGAATTAGTTTTAAATTTAGTGCTGTTAGTCCTGATGAAACGATTACTTTTATTGAAGCCACACCAACTCAAATTCTGAAGGAACTCGCAAAATTTTAAAAAAAATCCAATTGATTTAAAAAATTGAATTATTTTTCTTTTTAAATCTAAAATTAATCAAACAGTTCCAACAAAATAGGAAATCGCATGATAAATAGCCAGTCCTCTAAAAAACTCCCACCATCTTATCAAGAGACAGAAAATGGGATGATATCAAATAAATCAAACTACCCTTTCATGGAAAGATATCCAATTGAAGTTTCAATTGCTGACTACAATCCAGAAACCAAAGTAAATCAAACAGTTGAGAGAGTAGATAAACCTTTTGTGAAGCATACTGCTAAATCACCCATTCAATTAGGTTTAATTATGAACAAACCTGCTAAAAAAGGGCGATGGATCAAACTCACTTTTAAGAGTTCCAACAGTAATACACAAAAAAAGCATCATGAATTAAAACAGTATTCTAAATGGATTTCTTATGAATCTACCGGTAAAACAGCAGATTTTCTACTTAAATATAGTCAATTTATATTTACTGAACCAGATCCCAAATCTTCATGGCAATTATCTTTACATAGTACCACATCAGGAAATCTTCATGATTATTTATTAATTGATGATTACAATTTCAAAAGATTAATGAAAACGTTTGAGGGTCATGATATGTGCAATATTGGAGAAGGTAAACTTCTTTTTAAGTTTAGCGCGGTCAGTCCTGATAAAACGATTACTTTTATTGATGCCGCACCAATTCAAATTTTGAATGAACTTGAACTAGAAAAATTGAGTTGAAAAAAATGAAAAAATTGAATGTTTCTTTTTTGATTAAATTAATAAAATTAAAATGGAGAATAGTCAGATTCAAACAATTGCACTATTATATTTTTTTTTCTCTTCAACATATGATCGACCAATGCCGGAAGTTGCAGTAATATCTGCTTCAGTCATCGGGGTCCATCCTTTAGCAAGACATCGGTCAGCTTCCTCAATGCATTGTCTCCAAGTGATCCATTGGCGTTGTGAACTTGCTACAAAGTCTTTACCATCCTGGAAATAGGCCATTGTAATCATATTTTTTGAGTCTATGCAACACACATAAACACCACTCCAAGTCCCAATATCTGTGTTGGGGGTACGATAGCCAAGAACCTTAATATCATCATGACCATAATTCTTCATGTCATAAACAAGATGGTCTTTGTTTGATGGCTTTGTCCATCCAAAGTAATCTGTAATGCAGTAAACTGATGAGAGCATTTATAATATTATAATATTGATCATGAGGTTTTTTTAAGTTATTTAACGATCAATCTGGCATCCATCACTTTAACCTCATTCAAATGCTTTTAAAATTGAATAAAGTGTCAAACATAAGTTAAATTAATCTAATAGATCAAATTTTATGGGAAGTATAACACCGAGAATTGCCCCATTAAAAAGTGAAGAATTACTAAGTGAAGAATTACTAAGTGAAGAATTAAAAAGTGAAGAATTACTAAGTGAAGACACGACGATAAAAGATATCGTATCAGTTGATGAACTTCCTCCACAATACAACAACTTATACCATACACTACCACACACTCTTAAAGAAAGGTATCCAATTCATATTTCTATTAAAGTTAAAGGCGGAGGATCATCAGTGGTCTTCATTGCCAATACACCCAATGAGCTAAACTTCGTTTTTAAGAATTGCATTAAAAAAACTCGAACAAGCAATGTTGTGCTGCGCTATAAGACACCAAATGGTGATTTATCAAGTAAATTTACGGATATTGGTAATAATTTAATTGGTGGTTGGATTAAATCAATTGAGGGTGGTTTCAGTCAGACATTGCGTTTCCTGTGTGAGTACAGCAAATTTAAATTTCAGTACTGCCATGATGCAAATGCCTGGAAAGTAGCTTTAAAATTTTATGATTGCCGTAAAAAAATCAATCTGGTTCATGATGTGCTCTGGATAAGCCTTGATGATCTCAAATCATTAATGAAAAAAGTACAAAATTTTAAATGCTTCAAACCCATTCAAACCCAACACCTATTAGGGGGATTTGATGTCCTGAGCCCAGATGGTCAAGTTAAATTTACAATGACTGCTCCAAAAAAGATTTTACCTCTTCTTAATTCTTATCATCGCTTTTAAATCCCTTTTAGATCACTTTTAGATCATTCTTGACCTTCGAAACATATTCAAAAAATTGAAACATTTTTTTTAAATGATTTAAATTGCTTTAAATCAACAAAATGGGTTCCACAACATCATCATCTAAAAAGCCCCGCAACGCCCGGCAGCTTTATCCGAAACCATCATTCGTTCAACCATCATTTGTTCAACCATCTTCCCCACACAGATCATCCATACCTCCACCTTACACTTTAGCAGAACATAAAATTAATCACACTTTTCAAGGAAAATATCCAATGAAAGTATATATTCATGCCACGCAATCTGCCCGATCTTTTGTGAATTACACAATTACCACACCAGATCAGCTAAAATTAATCTTAGAAAAATATTTTACAACTAAGTGGATCACGTTCAAATTGACCACACTTCTCAAGTGTATTTTCATTAGTAATGAAAATAAAGCAATTGATTTTATACTGAAATATAGCCAATTTACATTTACTAATTTTGATCAAAAGCCTACATGGCAATTATCTTTAGTGAGGTTTTTAGGTGGTACCCCATATATACCTATTGATTCCATACGGATCAATAATTATGATTTAATAAAATTAATGAAAGAGTTTAAAGATCATAAAATATTTAAAAAAACACAAAGTAAGTTCAGTTTTAATCTCAGCAACACAGAAGAAACAATTAATTTCAATCTGGCCACTCCAGCTCAGATTTTGAAAGAAATTGAAACTCAACCAACCGAGATGGCCAAGAAATCATAGATTTTAAGAATTCATTGACTTTAAAAAAAATTGAAATGTATTTTTTTTGATTAACATTTTGCATTTACCATCACCCCAATGAACAAGTTAAATTCAAAAACCTCTTCGGCTTCATCTTTAGAGCCATCCGACTTCGAATTAGTTGACAGCAAAATAGTTGACAGCGATTCAGAGCAAGAAGATGAAGAAGAAGATGAAGAAGAAGATGAAGAAGAGAAAGAAATCAGAGAAATCAGAAAAGAAATTAAAGTAAAAAGGATCCCAAAAGAAAAGGAACTCAAAGAAACAGAAAAAGAACTATCTTGTGATCCAAAGGAGATTATGTATGGTTGTTCTTTGTTATGTCCTTTTCAAGTTGAAATTCACGTCGAAAAAACTTGCAAACATCAAATGAGTATCACATCTGGGGATCAGTTTGATCAATGCCTAGCAAAGGCAGAATATTGGGAAAAACTAAATTATTTAGTTAAAATCATCACCGGACACCATGATAGCACAGACACTTGGGTTCAATTTCAGTCTAACCTTGGAAATTACCAACCAATAAAGAAAATTATGAGTTTTAAATATCGGTCCAATCCCCTATTCTTGGCCATCTGCACTGTGACTTTTGGATGGCTAAGCGATACTCCTGAAACTTTGCTCAAACTTTATTTAACTCCTGGCCAAGCCAAAAGATTATTATCAAGCCTGCTGGTTGATGAAAATACCTTTCACGACACAGATGGTCTTAGTTTTCGAATTGGATTGTCCATCCGACAACCCGATTGCTTGGCATATGTCAAAGAATCCAGTCCAAACCAATGTTTAGCTCTTCTTGACAAATATTGCAAGTTTGAAAGGAAACTTGAGAATCTCTGATGAGATTAAATATAAAGAAATTTCTCTCATCCTTAAGTAGATTACTTTTTTTTATAAGAAGTTTAACAAGAAGTTAAAAATGGAATTATCAATTAAAACAGAACATTTTACACCAAAATTTCTATACATCAACTTAAATAGCCGAAATTCCTCTTTTTTTCCTATATCATATCGAACACCAACGTTAACCCTCAACAACTTATTATTCGAAACACCTTGGATGGATGCCCCGTTTGGCATCTGCCAATACAATAATGATAAGGATCGCGAGGAAGGTAAATATTATTTAGACCTGTCTTTTGGTGGATATCTTTATGATACGGAAATTAAAAACTTTTACCGAGTGGTTGAAAGCTTAGACAACTTTATTGTCAACTTTATCGAACATCATCAAGATCTACTCGGAATTGTTCAAGGACGCTACACATATAACCGACAGATTCGCTATAACAAGAATCATCCTAGATATCCTCCCACTATTAAGTTGAAAATTTTTGAGGAAAATACAAAAATTGTGGATCTTTATGAAAGAAAAGTTAAAGATTTTAGCCAATACATTCAATCAGGTGCCAAAGTCCAAGCCTTGATTAGATGCAATGGCTTATGGTCCTATGAAAATAAATGGGGGCTATCTTGGAAAGTAGCCAAATTATCAGTTAAACACCCCGATTTCTTGCCAGATTATCCTTTTATTGATGAAGGTAATGCCTTGGTTGATCCGGATTTGTTTTTGGAAGATTTAGAATTAGAAGATGAGTTGGGCACTTCTGAAGAGAAAAAGAAAGAAGAGAAAAAGAAAGAAATTGTAAATAAATCGAAGGGGAAACCCATTCCGGAGATTAGGTCCCCAAGTAGTTTTCCTGGTTTAAAATTGACACAGGAAGGTCAAGAGAGTAATGATGTCGTCCATAAAAATGGTGGTGGATGTTAGTGTTTAACACTAAAAAACATTAGTCAGATTTTCTAACTCTTGTCTATTTTATAATCAGCCACCATGTTGATACCTAGAGCGGACTTAATAATAATGTTTAAGTTTTCCCCATCATCATATTTATGACGAATGGTTTTTCCTAAAACATTATCTGGAGTCCTAAACTCACCGATCTGATTCCCTAAATCGTCGAGCAAGTCTAAATACCCATCGTCCTCGACAGATAGTAACTGATATTCAACAGTTTTAACTATCGGGGCATCAAGTGTATCCGCGGTGGAATATGTAGTCACATATTTCTTTTCGTTGAAGATATCAACGGCGGTAATGATTTTTTTTGCATGACCGTGTTTACCAGTTTTACTGGTGGTCTCATTCATAACTTTGCATGGACGACTATCAATGACAAGTAAGCTACCTCTCTTGACCCGGGCACAGGGAATGTGATCAATATCTGTTATAGACATCTTATTCGGATAATTATATTATGAGATTTTATTTTATACTTTTTAACCATCCTTTTCACCAACTAGTTCCATCCATTTTTTATATTTTTCTTGACGCTCTGAATTATGATTAATCCATAAATTTATAGTTTGCATTCCATAAGCCATTAATCTGGCCCATAAAGCAATTAATCTTTCACTGTTTTCAGCAATTTCTACCAATGATGGATGGCAATGTTTTTGATATCCTTTCAAAAACCATTTCATGACCACCGGGTCATTGACACCATAATCCAGTAAATTTAAGTGAATATTTACCCAATCAGCAAACGGTGATCCATACCCGGCTTCTTCCCAATTAACAATCCCTTTAACTTTTTTAGTTTGGGGATCAATTAATAAGTTTGATAAATTAAAGTTTCCATGCAAAAACACTCTTGGCATTGGACCAAATCTTAACTCATCAAACAAAACATTAAACTGATATCTTAAATTATCCATTCCGGCAAAAATATACCCAGTGTATTTCATATCCCTCAAAACACCCGCATATAAATTAAAAATACTGTCTAATTCCAAATTGTTGAGCTCTTTCAAATTATCGTAAAAAACTAAAGGAATATTATCCTGAGTTTCTTCCCATAATTGACTATGGACTTTACCTAAAAGTTCTCCTGCTGAATAAAGAATATTTTGCCAATCTTGCGGTTTAAAATCATCAATATACTTTCCTGATAAATGCTTAAAAAGTCCATACTCTTGACCTTCACCAACGTTGTAAAATTTTCCGTGATTATACTTTATTCCTAAGTGTTGGAAATGGGGGAGGGAGAGAATCTTTTCCACAACCTGGTTACGACCAAAGATTGATTTTTGATCCAAACTCCACCATGACAAAGTATCTTGGTATTTTTGGCAATAAACCTTTAATGTTTTTCTTGGGAGATCAGCTTCATCAACCTTAATTCGTTTCGGCTGTAATTCAAGGTAATCCAAATCCCCCAATAAGGATTCTTCTCTAACTCTTTTGCGAATTCGATAAGGATCTGATTCACCAGTTTCCTTTTCGGTGTAATTATCAATCATTTCTTGGAATTTTTGTACTTTTGTTACTTGATCCATCTGATATATGTTTATTTTCAAGTTGTACTTATTTGAAATTGATCCGGTTCAAAGAATAAAAATTGAAATAAATTTAATCAAATTAAAGAAAATTAAAGCAAATTACATCTGATGGGAAACAAACAATCCGTAAAAACATCCCCCAAGCAAACTTATTTGCTCCAGAATTTAAAATTTGGGAATATTTTATTTACATATTCTGGTGGAAAAATTAGTTATCCCGCTCCACCAATTACTCAAAATATTGAAACAATCATAAAAAATAGAGTGACTGTTTTAAAAACTATTCAAAAAATTATTAAATCACAAGAAGAAACTTTGGATGAAACTGTGGATGAAAATAAATTATCTCTTCTAAAATATATTGAATCACAAGAAGAAACTGTGGATGAAACTGTGGATGAAAATAAATTATCTTGTAATGTTGTAATTCGTGGAGATTTTAATTGTTCTCTCAGAGGCGATTGCATTATCAACTATCTTGAGTTAATGTTATTCATGTTGAATTACATTAGAGATGGATTTCCAGAGCAACATCTGCTGAAAATTTACATGATCTCCAAAAAAACTCCCAATCATCAATTTACCCTAGCTGTATCATATAATGATCTCAAAGCAATCACCACCCACATTAATTATTTAAATTCTTCTGGTTCCATTTCTGATGGCACATATGGTTATCTATTTTCAGTGACCTTGGTTCATGAAATTCCAAACTCTCGAAATCCATTGATGTTTGAGAGCACAATTGAACCAATTGCATCCATTATCAAATTTATTAAAACAAATAATTTAGATCTTTATAATCTGCAGAATCCTCCTTCCTATGAAACTTTATCACCAAGTCAGTTACAAAAGCAATTTGCTTCTCAAAGCAAGTCCCTTAAATCCTGATCCGGAATCATTTCGTTTTGATCACTGGAATAGGAAAACCCCATTGAACATTCCTTAGGAGAATATCCCAAACCAGTGTAGTACCTCATATAATTACAATCTCGATGATATTTGATGATTGGTTGAATGACATAAAAAGCACCACAATCTAATGCTTGATGACCCTCATCGGCGGAAATCATACTTTCATGCATCTTTTCCCCCGGACGTAGTCCAATTTCTTTTTTTATAGCATCTGGGGCAATTAAATCAGCCAATTGATCTACTCTATAACTAGCCAATTTAGGAATAAAGATCTCTCCTCCCATCATTAAAGCGGCCGAATTCAGAACAAAGTTGATTGCTTCGGTCAGAGTAATTGTAAATCTAGTCATTTTAGGATCAGTTAAGGTTAAAGTTCCAGTCTTGGCTTGTTCCCTAAAGATAGGCACAACTGATCCTCGGGAATTAAAAACATTTCCATATCTTAAAACTCCAAAGACAGTTCCATTCTCACCGGCCATCGCATTGGCCGAAATAATGATTCTTTCTGCACATAGCTTAGTTGCCCCATAAAGATTAGCTGGTGACGTCGCTTTATCAGTACTGACTAGAATGACTTTTTCAACTTGGTTTTTGAGAGCGGCATTAACTAGATTCTGTGTTCCTAGAACATTAGTTTTGATTCCTTCTTCGGGATTATATTCCAACATGTCAATCCGTTTTAAGGCTGCGGCATGGAAAACGATATCAACGTCGTTGAGAGCTTGCTTGAGTCTTTTGTAGTCTCGAACATCACCCAAAAAATATCTGAGGTTGGGGAACTCAGAAGGTGGAAAACTCTTTTGCATCAGATGCTGCTTGAACTCATCACGTGAAAAAATTATTATCTTCTTCGGTTGATGCTCAAATTCGAGAAGTACTTTGGTAATTTGATTACCGAAGGAACCTGTCCCACCAGTAATTAAAATAATTTTATCTTTAACCATTTGGCTAACTAAATCAGTCTTTAAATCTAACATTACTTATTTAGTTAATCAAGAAATCTTTTTTTAAACTTTAACTTACCAAAAGAACTCATCAAAGAACTCATCAAAGAACTCATCAAACATGAGATATAAAAATATCATCTATTGATTAATTAAAGATAGAAGTTAAAGATCAATTATAGATATGAAATTAATTTTTTTCCAGTTAAGTCAACTAGAGAGATATCAAAACATTAAAATAGAATTCCATCGTCCAAAAGTTAAAAATGAATCTCTTAATCTTTCAAAATTAAAACATGAAAAAGGAGGTTGTGCCAACTATGTCAGTATTTTAAGAGACCCATCCACGAAGAAAATTCATCTTTATTACGCCAACAATACATCGGTCCCATTTCATGCCAAGACATGTTTGGCCATCAGTGATGACGGAATTACTTTCACCAAACCAGATCTTCAAATCATTAAGCCTGGTCCTAAAGACAAAATTGATAAAATTAACAATGTCCTTCTCTCAGAAGGTTGTTTTTCAAACAATATGAACACCTTTCTAGATCCGAATGCTCCCCCAAATGAAAGATACAAAGCTGTCGGAGGGCTACACATTAGTGCATGGTATGTTAATGAATTAGGCACCGAAGAAGACAAACAAACAGTTAAAAACTCCAAAGTAATTAACCTCAAACCACTTTTAAATCTCAAAACTCCAAATGATATTTATTCATTGCCACATCCAGCTTTTATCCGGCGTAAAAAAGCAATTGGTCGCAAACAAAAAAGTAATGATGACAATACAACGATGTTTTATTATTTGGATCCAACTCAACCAGATCCAGAATTCAAAGGTAATGGAATTTCACTTTATGTTTCTTCCGACGGAATTAAATGGACTCCCAAGTTTAAATTACCAATCATTAGCGGTATGCTAGAAGGTCATTATGATAAGTTGTATTTTTGCTCTCATTATGATTGTCATCCAAGTTGTTTCTATGATAAATTTAAAAAAGAATACATCATTTACCTGCGATCAAATGTCGATTATGGTGTTAGACATGTTCAATATAGTACTTCACCAAATCTAATTGATTGGTCTCCTTTGAAATTTGTTAGTTTCAAGCCGACCTTTGACTTGGCTGGTGATAATTATTATTCAATGGATGCAATGCCTTATCCCGGTTCAAAATCTCCTCTATATATTGCCTTTCCACCTTATTATAAAAATAAAACTAAATCTTCCAAGAACTCTTTCATCGGGTTAGCTTTCTCGGAAGATGCGTATAGCTGGAAGATTTGCGATCAAATGATTACACCTGAGCTAGTTCCCAGAGAGAAGATTTCTAGCTTTGCTGTTTATGGATTAATTCTTTCCAATGATCAAAGAGAATTTTATTTTTATGAACATCGCTATCGAAGTAAGATCATTAAAGGAAAAGATCCGGTCATCATGAGATATGCGATTCGTCGAGATGGATTTACTTCAATTTCAGCTGGGAAGGAAACTGGATATTTTCAAACGAAACTGATTAATTTTCCGAAAACATTCTTTATTAATTTTGAAACAGAATCTGGTGGATATATCAACATTGAATTGCTTGACCAGGATCAAGAAGTCTTTCAAAGTAAAGAGAAGATCAAAGGAGATTACCTAAATTATGAGGTTAGTTTATTGGATATACCAGATGTAAAAAAGGGTTATTTAAGAATTACTTTAAAGAAGGCTCGGGTTTTTGCCTTGGATCTTTGAGCTTGGATTGAGTATGGATCTGTGTTCACATCTCGTTTTAAATTTCTTGCCTGTTCATAAATGAAATTTGCTCTTTACATCGATTCTAGACCTAGCCCAGCTACGTTTTATAACAATATTCTTTTGAAAGACTCCTTTCAGAAGTTGGGTCATCAACTTGACATTTATTTGCCAAATGCGGATGGTCAAGAATTTCACGGTGAATATGACCTACAACCAAAAGAAAAATTACCTCAAACGGATGATTATGATGTTCTAATCATTTACGAGGATTACCACAAAGGTTGGAGCTCTAAAGCCAAAGATATGCGGGGTCTCTTAGCTAAAAAGTTCATCTCACACAATAAACCAGTTCTTTGTCCAAAGTTTGATACTATTTTTGAGTATCGGTTGCTTAATCATCCTGTCAAATATGGAGTTGCTTCCAATGCTCTTAGATCATTGAGTGATCAATTTGACTATTTTGTGCCACCCCAAGCTCAATCTTTTATTTGTCCAGTGATTGCTAATTTAAGTCACCCCAAACCAAATGAATTAAGCTGGGATGATTTTTGTCAAAAGTTTGATTTAGATCCAACCAAAAAAATTATTGCGTATTTGCCTGGTAAAGTCAGTAAATGGAGAGATAAACTTTACAATGTTTTTGATTTAAAACAACGAAATCCAAACTTTGTTGCCAACTATTATCAAATTAATTGGTTCTTGACCAACATTGAAAAGATAAGTAAGACTTTTGATAAGTTGGGGTATCAATTAGTTGGAAAACTTCACATTCGGGATTCTGATAAGTTTCTGAAAGATCAAGCTGGCAAAAAGATCGCTAAAAAAGATTATATCAAATATGTTGATCAATATTACAGCCGAGAACTCCTAAAATATAGTACTTTCGCTTTAACTTTTGCGACAACAATGATTTATCAACTATATCTTTATGATCTACCTGTTCTAGATGTTGGAACAGGAGTCTATTATCCTGGATGGGCTTTTAAGGAAACTGCTTTGTACAAGCCACCATTGAAGGCTTATGGAAATGGTTTAGATTTGATTTCGGGATTGGTGGTTAATCCAGAGCAATTTCAGGATAAAACAGAGGCTTATTTGGCTGGATTTATTAGAGAAGTTGAAAATGGTCGCTTTACAACTGATAAGTTTAAACATAAAAAAAATAATCCCTTGTATGGAAATTCATATGGAACAACTACGGATGATATCGCCCAAAGTATTCTTAATCAGGTTAGTTAGAAACTAGAAAGTAGAAAGTATACAGTAGAAAGTGGAAACTAGAAACTAGAAGGAATAACCAGCACATATATTAAGTGGTTCTTCAAAAGTTACTATATAAGCTTCGTCCTCATCATCAAAGAAAATTCGCTTCGAATTATGATATTTACCAAAGTCCCAATATGTATCACACACATCATGTTCAGCTTCAGCAATAGTTGATGCATGCAATTGGCACCGATATCCACCACCCCATTCAATTTCTGTTTTAACTATTGAAGAAATGTTCTTGAGCGAACAACGATGTGGAATTGTTGGTATTAACAAAGTTTTTGAACAGCTTGATTGAAAAAGTAAAACTTTTCTGACATTATAAAGGGTGCTATACTTCCGGTTAATAATGTCTTCGTCACGGGCCTTTCCATACAGAGTTGGCCATTTTTTTCTTTGGTGGTCAATGTAATCTTTCTTAAGTTCATCAGCATATTTGTTTAGTATTCCTTTTAAAATATTATGCTCCATTGAAACATAAAACGGTAGCGGTTTTAGATCACTAATTTCACTATTATTTAAATGAATAGTTGGGTGATCCTTGATTAAATGCTTAATAAGATCCTGGTTCTGAAGGACTTGTTCAAAGGCGAGTAATTTAAGAGACTTAACTGTTGACTTAACTTTTGGTTTAACAGGTTTCTTCTCAGCTTTAGCTCTTTTTCTAGGAGGTTCTATTTCATCTTGATCTTCCTGACTTCCCTCTTCCTGACTCTCCTCTTCATCATCCACAATATAATATGTTCGTTTTCTTTTAATTTTTTCTTCATTATCTTGTTCTTCATCTGAATCGTATCTAATATCTTGAAGTGTAATCAGTTTTTCAATCTTCTTAACTTTAAATGAAACAAAAGGGTAATCATCCAATCCATCCAGTAGGTCATTCATTTTTACCTAACTCTTTTTAAGAACAAATCAAAATCAATTTTAAAATTTAAAATAAAGTAATTCATTAAATAGAATTCAAACACATCGTGATTTCAATTGTCATCAAAAAATTGATTACACAAATCAAACCGATTAGGTATAATTCTAACTCAAAAGCAATGACTGATTTTTTCAAAGAAAAACTATCTTCTAGTGATCCTGCCCTCGATGGCTTGATCACTAAAGAATATCAGCGACAGAAAGAAAGTATTGAACTAATTGCTAGTGAAAATTTTACTAGTCCCGCTGTTGTACAATCACTTGGTAGTATTTTAACCAATAAATATTCTGAGGGATATCCTGGGCGCCGTTATTATGGAGGAAACCAAGTCATCGATCAAATCGAAACTTTATGTCAAAACAGAGCCTTGGATACCTTTCACCTAAAGAATCAAGATTGGCATGTTAATGTCCAGCCTTATTCTGGTAGTCCAGCTAATTTTGCTGTTTACACGGGGTTAATTAATCCTGGTGATCGAATAATGGGTTTGGGCCTGCCTTCTGGTGGTCATTTGACTCACGGCTTTTACACAGCGAAGAAAAAGGTTAGTGCCACATCAATCTATTTTCAATCCCTTCCTTATCAAGTTGATCAGAATGGTTGGATTGATTATGATAAGATGGAGGAACTGGCGACACTTTTTGTTCCAAAAGTCATTATCACAGGGGGCAGTAGCTATCCACAAGATATTGATTACAAGAGGTTCCGAGAGGTTGCTGATAAAGTAGGAGCATATTTGATGGTTGATATGGCACACATTAGTGGTTTTGTGGCCACTAAAATGATGAATTCTCCTTTTGAATATGCGGATGTGGTGACGACAACCACTCATAAAACTTTGAGAGGTCCTCGATCAGGAATTATTTTTATCAACAAAAATAGTCAAAACAAGAATCGTGAAAATGGAAGTTTAGTTACTAGAATCAATGAGGCTCTTTTTCCAGGTCTTCAAGGTGGACCACACAACCATCAAATTGCTGCGGTAGCTTATCAACTCAGACAAGCTCAAAATCCAGAATTTAAGATTTATATGGAAAAAACTCGTGCAATGGCACAACATTTAGGAACGGTCCTAGAAGAGCGAGGTTATCATCTAATGACTGACGGGACTGTCTGCCATCTTCTTTTGGTTGATCTCAAATCAAAAGGGGTCACTGGAAGCAAAGTGGAATATGTAGCTGAAATGGCTGATATTTCGTTAAACAAAAATTGTATTGCTGGAGATAAGAATGCCATGTCCCCCAACGGTATTCGTATTGGTACTTCTGCTATGGTAACGAGAGGATTTGATCAAAAAGATTTTACTTTGGTGGGCATTTATTTAGATGAAATAGTTCAAATTTCAGCTCAAATTCAGGTCATCACTGGAAAAAAAATGGTTGATTTTAAGAAGTACCTAGAAGACGAAACTTCTGAAATTTATCTTGAAATTCAGAAATTGAAACTGAAAGTTAATCGGTTAGCAGAAAATAAACCATTTTATGATCTGCCTCATTTCTAGCTTAAAAAAAGAATGGGTTAAATTTATAAAAAAAGAAAAATCCAATTAATTAAATGACATTCAATTTGGTTCTTTCTAGGATTAATTATTTAGCTTATCTGTTGCCGTTAGCAATCGAAGGTCAAAAAAGAAACTTAGAAGTTAAATTTTTTTTGGAAAGAGGATCAAAAAGATTCTCTGATCCATATCACCACATCAACGAAATTGGAATCTATCAAGAAAAATATAATTTTAAAATCTTTAGTTTATCAGACTTACGTAACCACCCAGGAGTTACTTTTCTAGTTGAAGGAAATGTGGTTGGTCTAAAAGGAAAAGAACATCAAGCACTCATTTATAATTATGTTACTGCCCAGCACACTCTCGTTTCTCTAGTATGTAATTATGAAGTGTTTCTTTACTTAGATAAATATGTTCGGAAAGTGAATTATGTCATTTTTCCTGATCAAAGATATCTTGATTTTTATAAAATCAATCATCCTAAATTTCTAAGTCTTGGATCTCCAAAGTATGATTCAGATTATCCTTTGCCTAGTCGCCAGGACATCCTTCAAAAATACAACCTTCCTGATCAACATTATGTAGTTTTAATGTTTCCCAAGAACGCCATTAAACATCATAAAAAAAATAGAATTGATCCAGAGAAAAAAGACTTGACCAAAATCTATGAAATGCTGCAATCTCTAGGATTATCTTTAATAGTTAAGAACCGAACTCAAGATCAAACCCAAGATCCAGAACTGAAAGGCGATTATTACTTTGAAGATTTTGATAATTATCCTGTTAATTCAATGGAACTAATTAAAATTTCTAAATTGGTTGTCTTTTTTAGTTCATCCCTAAACGAAGAGTGTATTGCTCTCCGAAGACCATATTTAGATTTCAAGGTTGATTATGATAAAGATCGTTTTCCTTTTTTTGATTTGAAGGAATATTCAGCTCGAGTCAACTGGAACGATATTCAAACTCACGGATGGGATAAAGTAATGCCTCTGGTTAAACCAGTTTTGCAAAGATTAATTTCAATCAATGAGTCCTCACCATGTTGGAACCTAGAAATCCCAAGTGAATTCATTAGACAAAATCTTTCTAGTTCAAAACGAATTTTAGATTGCTTCAAAACATTGTTTGAAATACCTGAAAAAAAAAAGAAAACTTAAAAGAAAACTTAAAAGAGTTTGTGTCTTAAGGAAACAAAGATAGGAATTCATTGATTGCTCCATGACCTCCTTTTTCGGTTGTAACATAGTCAACAACTTTTTTAGTATTTGGATGAGCATTTGCGGGACAACCAGAAAATCCAACTGCTTTTAAAACTTTGATATCATTTAAACCATCTCCAAAGAAAGCTATTTCATCAAGAGGAATTTTTGCTTGGTAAGAAAGATATTTCAGTTTTAATAATTTATCATGTATCTCACCATAAAAGAATTCTAATTTCCATTTTTTAGCCTTTTTTTTGAAGAAGTCTAGATCATTTCCAGACATTATTCCAACTTTATAATTGCGACCAACTGCTTTAACAATTGCTTCACCATCCAAAGTATAATAATTTTTAATCACTCGACCTTTGTAATCTAAATAAATCGATCCATCACTCAAACAACCATCAAAATCAAAGACAATTAGTTTAATGTTCCTTGTTTTATTGAAAATTGCTGATTTTGTTTGAGTATTTTTCTGGATATCATCCTCCTTCCGGAGAAGAGCTTTCTGATTATTTTGGTAAGATAAAACCGATTGAGCTAATAAATAATCATCATCTAAATCAATATCAATCGCCTCAATCTTGTTGAGCATAACCATATGAGGATTATCTCCTATTCGTTGTCCTTTTTCTAAGACTTCCTTTCGATACATGTAAAATCCACTGGTTTCAATGATGATTGGTTCCAGATCTTGAGTTCTAACTACTTGGTCTAGTTGGTAGTTAAGTGGTTGATTTTTATGCCAGACATATGTCTTTTCCTTAACTGCACTAAAGGAACTATCAAAATTCCTGTAAATAATACTATTGAGACCATCCATGATATTAGTGGTTGACAAAAGTGGGGATGTTGCATGAGCAAGAACATAGATATCAGCTTGAATCTCTTTGGCAAATTCTTGATAAATTTCCATTCCTAGAACGGAATTCCCATCTAGATCTGATGATCTTTTTAGAAAATGAACTTGATCAGGAATTAAATTCTTAATTTCCTCTTGCGAACAATAAACATAGACCTTATCGATGATTGGAATTTTAAGTAAAGTTTCAAAAATATGATAGCACAAAGGATGTCCCCCTAAATTAAGGAAATTCTTATTTTTCAATCTTTGACTTTCAAATTTAATAGGGACAAAAGCTATTACTTTAGGAGTTGCATTATTTTTTTCTTCCATCTTATAGCTTTAATGAAACTAATAATTTTATATTCTCTCGCATTTTATAATAAATTTTCCAACACACCATTCATCGGATTTGAGGCACTTAAACTGAGATAATTGGAGCCAATAAAGGGAATTGCTGCTTGAAAAAGAACAAATAAATTCAAAACAAATTTAATCCAACTAAATCCATAATTAGCAGTGCTAACGATAAAAGTATATAGATAATAAGCTAGAAAAGCAAATTCAACCCATTTAACTAAATTATCTGGTGACCACCATGATGAAACAGGTTCTTCAGGTGCTTTAGGTGGATTGACACTAGGGGTTGTATCAACACTAATATTTTTATAATCATTTTCATTTGGTGGTTTTGGAAGAGTTTTGCTATTATCAATTAACATTTTATCAAAATCATTTCTCAAATCCTTTTCTACTTGTGGTCTAATCTCCTTTTCGAGCTTGGTCAAATGAAACTTGCTATTTAATTCCTCTAATTTTTCGGGGCCATAAAGAATTTCGATTGCTTTAGTCAAGAGTAAATTACGTTGTTTAGGTAAATGAAGTTTCAAACGGCACATTGGACACTCTTTGAGTGTACTAACACAATATGAACAAAATGAGTGTTGACATAGTAAGGTGATTGGATCATAGAAAGAATCTTTACAGACATCACATCTAAGAAAATCGTCTACTTCAGAATCGGTCATTTAAAGTACTTTACAATGAAAAGATGAAAATAAGAAATTGAATTAAACGATTTGAATTAAAGAAATTGAAACTCTAAGTTGCTAAATATTGATTGGCCATGGTGTTGGTGTTGATAGGCAGAAAGAAAATATCCGTATTGAGTTGAACATTTCCGGTGGTTTTCTTTTTATTAATAACATCTCTCCAAGAACTTTTAATAATTTGTTCTTTCAATAACTCTTCTTCGCTTGGGGATGGCAGTTCATCAACAAATTCTTTTCGTTTTTGAATTTCTTCTGGAAAAACTTTTTCTATTAACCCTAGTAATTTAAAGTTTGATATTGGAGGACGAAAGAATTTACGACGACAAGTCGGGCATTCATTAGTTGGGAGTTTAACCAAGCAAGCTTTGCAGAAAGTATCCTGGCAAAAAAGAGTCACTGGCTGGTAAAGTAGTTCATGACACAAGGAACATTTTAATATTTCTAACAAATCTTTTTTTTTTTGATCAGTAATTTCCATTTTAATGTTTAAATGTTTAAATGTCTAAATGTCTTAATCTTTAACCTTCTAGGTTCAAATAATTTTTTAAAAAAGAACGAAACCAAAAATAATTATGTTCCTAAAATATTAATATGGATCGTGACTTGGTGTGTGCTCTAATTCCGGCTAGATATAATTCAAGTCGATTACAAGGAAAACCATTACTTATGATAGGAAAAAAATCAATAATAGAACGAACATATACCCAAACTAAAAAAGCTAAAAGTATTGATCGTATTTGGGTTGTCAGCGATGATGACCGAATTATTGATCATGTTAAAAGTTTTGGGGGTGAAGCTCTTAAAATGGATCTAGAATGCTCTAATGGAACAATCAGAATTGCTCGAGTTCTAGATCAAATACCAAAAGAATACAAAATCATTGTTAATGTTCAAGGTGATGAACCATTTATTGATCCAAATCATTTGGATTTTATCGTCGAAAAATCATTTAATGATCAAAAAGATGAGCGAGTGGTTTGCTCAACTATTCACAGTACAATAACTAACAAAAATGATTATAATAACCGAGGAATTGGCAAAATGGTTTTAGATGTTAATAACAATGTTTTGTATGCATCTAGAGCTTTGATTCCTCACACTAAGACAGGAGATTCAGTTCCAGACCACGCATATTATGCACATATAGGTATTTTTGTCTTTCGAAGATCATATTTACCTCTTTTTCTGGAGCATCCTGATACACCAGCCCAAATTGCCGAGGATATTGAGTGGCTTAAAATTCTTGAAATGGGCTATAAGATTAAATCTTATCAGGTACCTTATTATGAAATAGGGGTTAATACCCAGGAGGATTTTAATTATCTTTCCAAAAAATATTTGGGCTTGATTTAAAAAAGGAAAATTGATTAATAATTTTTATTGTATATTGTGATAGTAATTGGATCTTAAAGATATACCATGACCGACCCGCCAAGACCGAATAGATTAAGAATTCCAAGCAATTCTTATGACGATCTTAAATTATACTCACCATTGAGTCCATTAACTCCAAATCCTTTTAATTCTAGTCCTAAAAAAGATACTATGGCTCATTTTTATGAAGCAGAAAACAAGGAAATTATCTCTTATTCGGATCTCAAGACTCAACTCAAACTGAGATTTGCAAAACAAATGAGAGATCAGTTGAGCCAACAAAATAAAGAAATTAATGTAGATAATGTCACCCAGGAAATGGATAATATTTGGCATAATCTTCCGGTTGAGTTAGGAACATACAGCCGGATCATGGGATGTGTTACTCGAACACTCTCATCTAGCAAAAATAAACCATGCCCCATTTGTGATAAAAATTGAATATCACAAACAAATACTCATCAAGTAATTCATCAAGTAGATAAATGGGCGATTTCTTCCTCGACTTATTACTTCAAACTCATATTAGTTCTACTCTAAACAATCCTATCACTGCCAACCAAGTTCAGTTCAAGAACTTTCGCTGTGTGAGCAATGAACAAGAGTTAAAAACTCTTTCTGATGAGAGTTTTCAAAAGTTTTCAGAAACAGATTTATTTAAAATGAGAGGCAGTGTTCATCTCAATCCTCTTTTTTGGACCAGTGTTGTTGTTTAAGCTATTCAGACTGTTTTAGAAAAAGATTCTAATGCAGAAATGGTCGAAGTTCCTAATGGATGTTGCACAAACTCTAAGTGTCCTATTGCTGCTTTTTACCAATTAGTCGCAGACACTGGTTCCAAAAAAGAGGATGAATCTGTTTAAACTGCTGTTGTGTTTGGATCAATTTGCTCTGAAACCTTCATCATCGTAGAAACAATTCCAAAATGATCAGAAGGATAGGTCCCATCTGCTCCAGGTTCTTGACCTAGAAACCCAAATGAGATCGGATTCCAAACTTCATTTAACTTACATGTTTTGTAATAAATTCTATCCAATCTTGATCGCTTTTTCAAACGAACATTATCATTTTTTTTATAGTCGTAGGTATATTCCAAAGATTTATGAGGCTGACAGGCTTGGTAAAGATCTAACCATGTTTCAGGTGGCTCAAAAAACCTTTGGTGTTGCTGAATAATATTTGTATCTCCCATAAATAAAAGCAAAGAATAATCATAATTTGTGGCTATTTTTTCTAAAATTTGAAAGGATTCTTTAAACTGAGACAATTTAGTTTGGTAAGTTCTAAATTCACTCTCCAGGTGGGATGTTCCGACCAAATACCTTAAGGTTTCTCCTTTCTCTTTTTCAGAAACAGAAAGAATTTCTAAGCAACGACCCATTTTACTGAGGGACTTGGTGAATTGATGTTTGATATAACCATTTGATTTTAGGGAATGATGGATTAAAATTAAAGTATCATATGATTGGGTCATTTCCTTTTTGCTAAAAACATACATCTTCTTTAATGGTGATTTAATAAGATATTCAAAACTGGTTGGGGTAACTTCCTGTAAAGTAATAATTTGAATTGGAAGTTCTTGTTCTAAGATTTCTTTAACAATTAAGCGACATCTCTCTAATAAATGAAAGCTATCAAACCAAATGTTAAAGGTAGCGATTGTTAAACTCATTTGAATCTTAAGCTTGAAGAATCATTAAGTTACTTTTTTTTTCTCTTTCAATTATAATTAGATCAAATGGCGACTGCTCACCAAAAAGAATGCAAACAAAATATTTATTCAGAACTGAATTATGAAGAACAGCGCAAAAAGAATTTGAACCAGATCGAGAATCTTTATCAAAAGTTTTTGGATCAATATTCTAGCGTTTATCAAACTTATTTAACTTCTAATCAAACTGCTCTAGCTGATCCTAGTAGTCCAGAAGCTCAAAATGAAACTGATCGTAACCAGATTGAGTTAAAACCAAAAATCAAAAACCTCAATGAAGAACTAATCCAAATTGAAACTGAGGTTCTGAATAATAATAAAAATGTTCGACAAGATATCGAAGAACAGAAAAGACAACTGAAAAAAGAAGGCTCTCAAAAAAAAATGATTGGACACAAACTCGATAAGTTGGACAAAATGATTGATAATGCTGAGACCAGGAGTGGAACCGGTAGTGAGAGTGTTGAAGAATTAAAACAACAAAATCTTACTTTAACCTATTGGTACTACATATTACTCTTTTTAGCAGCAACTTCTTTCATTGGTTTTGTTTATTTCTTCTGGAAGGTACTCTAAAAGACTTGAAAACTTGATTAGTCAAAAATTTATCTTGTCTTATTAATAAAGAGATCGAATAAAATGACTGCAACACCTAGTCCAAATAATAACCTCAACAATGAATTAATAACACAATATCAAGGTTTAACTGATGATGTTAAAGCTTATTTTGATCAACAGCAATCCACCTTTCTGGCTGAATCAAAATCAAAACATCCTGACAAAAATTCTTTTTACCAAGATCGTGGTAAATTTATTATTCGCAAAAAGATTGATGACCTTGATTCTCATCGTCGAGAGATTTGGTCTTACTTGACCTCAGAATTCAATCGCAATACTCAAGACAAAAATCTAAATGCCAAGATGATGAGTCAAAATAAAAATGATGCCACCCGCAATGAAAAGGAACTTGGAAAATATCAAAAAAAATTAGAAGAAGTTAAAGGTTCCCAAACCACCAATAACCGTCTTCGTGAAATAGAGCTTTATGAACTTAATCGCCGTAAAAGTCAGATTTATTTAATGAAAATAGTTGTTTTCTCTCTAATGCTCTGCTCAGCTTTAACGGCTGGTGTTGACCAAAATTTACTTCCGAGAGAGACAATTTATTTCATATTTTTACTGTTCTGTGGATTGCTTTGTTATATTATATACTACATGTACTTGAAGAACCCCGGTCGTAGCCGTCGCAACTGGAGTAAGTACTACTTTGATCAACCAGTGGAAGAAATTCAAAAGAATCTTGATGTTGATGAAATAAATTATGACAAACTTGATCAGGATCTGGACAAAGAATTTCATAAATACATGGATTCATGTGCCGCAAAACCAACCGATAAAACTCCTAAGCAAGCTGGTCTATCTCCAACCACTTAGTTTAGGTCAGTTTAGGTCAGTTTAGGTCAGTTTAGATCAGTTTAGGTCAGTTTAGGTCAGTTTAGGTCAGTTTAGGTCAGTTTCAGTTCACCAGGCTCAGCCAAGTTCATTAAAACTTGATACGGATATGATCCTAATTGTTCTTTAGCCTTCTCTCTCAATTCAGGAACATCGTTCAAAACAATGGAGAGAGCTGGATAACCTTTTGCTTTTTTAATTAGTTCACAACAAGCTAGAAGACTACCGCCTGTTGCTAGAACATCATCAATAATCAAACATCTTTTATCAAAGAGTTGGTCTGGATTTAACTCCAGAGTATCTGTGCCATATTCCTTTTGATATGTAAATTCAATCGTTGGAGGAGGAAGTTTACCCTTTTTTCTAATTGGAACAAAAGGAATCTTCATTTTTTGAGCAACTAGAGGACCCAACATACAGCCCCTCAGTTCTGGCCCAAGAACTAGATCTACCTTTTGGGTGTGACCGAGGTTAGCCATTAATTCAACTACTAGATCACATAATTCTGGCTGACTAAAAAGGCTCATCCAATCTTGGAAAAGCACTCCATCTTTAGGGTAGTCTGGGATTGTTATGATTTCGTCCTGAAGTTCTTTAATTACTGAACTGGGATGCAATCCAAGAACATGATCAACTACATTGTAAATTTGATGCTTTCTAGAACATCCGACCTCCGACATCCAATCATTTGAAGGAACTGATTTACCAAGCATACCTGATAGAGCAGATGCATACAAACTACCTGCTGTTTCATCGTAACCTAGAGGATTGCTATAATCATCATTTTCAGCGTCATTGTCAATAATTTCATAAATATGCTCAGATGGGATTGGAATTTTTAAATGATCTGAGAAGAATCTAGATGTTAAAAGCAAGTCCAATTCTGAATCATACAAGACAACATGACAAATATCATAATATGTTGAAATATTTGACATATCGATACCATTCTCAATGGCCATCAGATATCGACCCCCTTCGACCAAAGGGCTTTTCTTGAGAGTTTCTAAGCGATTTAGAGCACATTGTAGTGTACAATCATAGCCAAAGGGTTGTTCTGGGTTTTCTGGAACATAAACGTGAATTGGACAAACAGTCACCCCACATTCAGAAAGAGCTAAGATCTTTAATTTTGATTTTGATGCTAGATAAACTTTCATCTTTATTTTGATTGATCATTCCGAGATCAATTAAATCAATTTTCCGTTTCAATTCAAATAACAAAAATATTACCTCTAATCAAATCAAATCTATCACTTGCAATGGATCAGGAAACGCAAACCGAATTAACCCCTAAACCAAACCCAACCCATGAATTCCGATATGCTTTAGATAATGATGATCTTGAATTAGTAAAAAAGTATCATCAGTACAATCCAATATCTAATTTCAGAATTCTTCAATACACCGTCTTGCAAAATCTAGCTCAATGTTTTGAATTTTATCTTGAAAAAGCCAAAGACGAATTAGATTTTGATCAAGTGCGAATTCTTGTTAACTCAGCAACTTCTAATTCTAATCAACTTTATTTAGAAAGTATTCTTAATCAATTCGCCGATCACGACTTAAACCAACCAACCAGTAACTACAAATCGGTGATAGGTTATTTACCTCTTAACACCGCAATTTATGAAAAAAAAATGATGAATGTTGAATTGCTGCTCGAAAAAGGAGCCAAATCAACTATCAATTATCCAAAAGATGGACAAACCAGTTTACACTTGGCCATCATCGTTGGACACCAAGGAATTCTTCAATTTCTACTGGAACACCAAAATGAATCCAAACTGGATGTTATGAATCATCGTTTCAACACTCCATTACATTTAGCCGCTTTAAAATGTGATTTGGCTTTGGTCAAATTGCTAGTTGAAGCTGGAGCTGACCTAACTCTCAAAAACAAGCAAGGTTATACCCCACATGATCTAGTTCAATTAAATCAAGATTCTGACCCAGAAGATAGAAAAATATTAATTCAATATTTCAAAATCAACAAAGCTCAATCAACAATTGGACAATCCCTGTTACTTTAACTAGTTTGTTTAATTGATTTGTTTAATTTATTCACGATAGTTGTACAAATGATGTACACCACCTTCCAATTGACCTTGATTGGTTCGTCGAACAAATCTAACATTACCAACCTTCATATGACCATGTAATTCCTTAATACTGTGAGCATGTTCTCCAATGTCTTGAAGGCCTTTCCGGAGAGCTTCCATTAGGTATGGAATATATTTGTGAAGTGATCCGGCGCAAGTTACTGTCCCGCTTACTCCCTGAGCAACTTTCAAACCGGTTGAATGTCCTAGATAGCGTTCTTCAGCTGAATTAATTCCACTTTTTGTTTTTTTGTTCATTGCATCAAGAGATCCCATCCCTCGATACGTTTTCAGTGAAATTCCATTCTGAAAAAGAATTTCCCCAGGGGATTCATCAGTTCGGGCCAGAAGGGATCCTAGCATTACAGTACTGGCTCCTAGAGCGAGTGCTTTCATGATTTTTCCGGAACCAGAAATGCCACCATCAGCAATAATTGGAACATTGGATGAGTGGGCCACATGATAAACTGATGAAGCTTGAGGACGTCCAACTCCACAAACATCTTGAGTGGTACAAATAGATCCAACACCCATTCCAACTCTCAAGGCATTTGCACCAGCATCAATTAGATACCTGGCTTGGTTTGGAGTAACAACATTTCCGCCAATAATATCAATGAATGGGTAATTCTCTTTGATATAAACGATAACTTCCTTTTGATAGGAAGATGCTCCTTGTGCGGCATCCACTACAATAACATCAGCTCCAGCTTTAGCTAGAAGATCTACTCTAGCTTGAAATCCTTTCTGAGTTGAAACAGCTGCTCCAACTAGAAGTTGACCATTTTGATCAAGACTGGCATTTGGGAAAGAACGTCGGTAGCGAAGATCCTTCCGGCAAACCAAAGCAATTAGATTTGAGTCTTCTAGGTTATCCACAATTGGTAGTCTTGAAATATCATTCTCAACTATTTTACTATACCCATCCTCCAGAGAACATTCCTGAGTACTGATGATTAGTTTTTCAAGAGGAGTCATAATGTCCCCCAGGGTCAAGTCTTCAAGATTGCTATCTTTAGATAATTTACTAAGATGTTGCTCGCTGACTAAGCCAAGAAGACGTGATCCTAGAGTACCACTCTCAGTAACTGGAAATCCACTAAATTTCCATTTTTTCTGCATTTCAATGAACCTAGAAACCTTGAGATCTTTAGCAAAGATAATAGGGTTATCAATAAATCCATTCTGATATCGCTTGACCTTTCGTACCGCATCAGCTTGTTCAGATGGTTCGTTATTACAATGCAACATACCAATTCCACCCTGACTGGCGATTGCAATGGCCATTAAGGGGCCAGTGACAGTATCCATTGGAGAACTAACAATGGGAATGTTGAGACTGATCCGGCTAGTTAGTTTGGTTTTAAGAGATATTTCACCAGATCCCTTAACGATAATACCTGGCATAACAATTATGTCATCATAGGTTAAATCTTCAAATTGAGCAAATAATTTACGAGCTTCGTGTCCGTTAGCCATTTTACAATTGAGGAATGACTTATTCTTCAATCAACAATCAATTTTTATAGTTCTTCGAAAGAACTAAAACTCACACCTAGTTTTTCTTTTCTTCTAAATAAGTTTCAAACTCTTCAACCGTGTGAAATCTTCTAATCAAAGGATGCCAGACAAAATGACTTTGCCAAACCACACAGTCTGGATTAGCAATGATATAACATGGTTTTCCGCGGCCAATAGCGTAGCCCATTAAGGATAAAGATCCCCAATGACGTTTGTCTGGATTATTGAGAATTAGATAGCTGATGACGCAATCAGCTTGATCTATTTGACGAGTATTTCTAACAACATCAGTCATTTTTCTTTTGGAACCGAGTCCGGTTGCTACTCCTTTAGCTTCTAGATGCCATGTTGCGGTGTTTTCTACGTCATGGGCCTTCAGAAATTCTAAAAATTCTTGATAAGTTTTTTGAAGAACTGGATTAGTTGAAAATCCGATTTGATCCATAATGGGTGCTGCGGCCCAATCTCCTTGAACATAAGCCTTTAGATAAGGTGTTGTCATTTGAAATTAATTAAGTTATTTAGCAATTTGAATTAGTTGAGTTAATTCAATTTTTTATATTGTATCTGGATAAGATGACAGACTATTGGGGTCCTCGGCAGTGGTACTGGTACCACACAATAAGTCATGATGCACCAGAAGAATGTGATCAGGCACAACAAAAATTATATCTAGAAACCCTGATGTTGATGACTAAATTACTTCCTTGTACTGATTGCTACAATCACTTTAATCAGATTTGTCAAAAAAAGAAAATGGATTTTAAAACTAGAGAAAATTTAATAAGTTGGTTTTTTGAAGTTCATAATCAGGTTAACAAAAGACTTGACAAACCCAAAGTAACTCGAAAAGTGATTAATAAACTGTATCAGAAAAAAATAAATCATCTCAAGCTAAATCAATATCTTCAATATCACTGTAATCGAGCAATTTATGGTCATGCTTCATTGGATTTGGTGGTCAAATTAATGTATAGATTAATTAGACTTTATCCTTGTAAAAAATGTCGTAAAGTTTTTAAAAAATATCTTAGCCAACACCCGCTGGAATATTTTGGATCAAACATCGTTGTTTTCAAAAAATGGGTTAATAATTTCTTTGATCATCAGGAGCTTGATAAACATTTTCAAACTTCCTGGAAAACTTTACCGATTAATTTGAGACGGAAGTGAATCCATTAAATCTTTCTTACTCAAAGGACCAATTGTCATTAACGATACTTTATTCCAGTCCAGAACCAAATTAGCTAATTTAATTACTTCAGAAGTTTTAATCTTTTTAAATTTTTTAAGTTGATGATGATATGGTCGAACTGAATCCGAAAATATCAATTCTTGAGCATAATGTTCCGCAACATTGAAGATATTTTCAGCTTCAACCCAGGTATAGCCAATCAATGATTCCAAATGTTGTTTCATTTCTCTCAAAGTAATTTGTTTTTTAATATTTTCAATTTCATCATAAATAATTCTCAAAACCTGTTTGAGTTTGGAAAGTTTAAAAGAAGTCTTAATAATTAAGATTCCTCCATCTGGGTATCTTAAGTAGTTACTTGAAACACTGTAAACTAATCCTTTTTCTTCTCTCAAAGATCGATGAAGCAGAGAGCCATCAGACCCAGCAATTAAGCTGTTTAATAAAATCATTTCTTCTTTTCTAGAATCTAAGAATCCAATGGTTGGAAAACCGAGACCTAGAACAACTTGGATATTATCTTTTCTAGTGACAACTTTAAAATCTTGAGTGGACTCTAGGGTCAATGGCTTTGGTGGAGTAAAGACTCTTCTAGGTGCATCAGGAATTTCAAGCTGATTAAAAACAGACTCTAGATTTTTGAGGCCTTGAGTAGTATATTTTCCCGTCAGAATAACAAAAAGATTGTTAGCATGATAATGATTTTGATAAAAGGACTTTAAGTTTGAAACTTTCATTTTTTTAATAATTTCTTTTGTTCCGGTAATATCATGGGCTAAAGGGTGTTGGCCAAGAATACTTTCAGTTAACATTTTATCAAGATGTTCTTCGTCATCATTTAGGTATTGGTCAAGCTCACTTAAAACAACATTTCTCTCTAAGTTCAAATCTTTTTCTCTAAAAAGTGGGCTTAACACTAGACCAGCTAGAAGTTGGACAAGCTTTTTAAAGTTCTGATCGTTCCAATAAAATTTACAGTGATAGTAAGTAACATGTTTGCTGACAAAGGCATTAAATACAGCACCTAAGTTATCCATTTCTTTGGTTAGTTCGGTACTGTTAGGAATTTGCTTCGAACCTCTGAACATCATGTGTTCTAGTAAATGAGCCAGACCATATTCAGTGGGTTTTTCATCTTGGGATCCAACCTTAACGGCAATGATCAAGGTTGAAGTTTTAGCACAAGGTATTCTAACCGCAATTCCGGAAATTTTCTTTTTTAGTTTAAAAATGTGATGAGAATAGCTCATACTTTTTATGTTCTTATTATAAAGTTAGATATTACTCGATTAAGATGGATTTAAACCAAATAAGCCAACAGATTTTTTTAGGATTTCACAACAAATATCCTGAGGTTGATACTCACCATTTTCGGCCAGAAATTGTTAAAAGTATTATTGTTAAATCAAAGGTTGATTATCGTCATCCAGATGGGATTAAAAGAATTATTACTGTTCTAAACCAAAAGCTCTCTTACTTTAAGGAGCAACTAAACAAAGAAAGACAACTGAAAGGTGTGATAGATTTCACCGTTGATGCCCAATCAAAAGTAGTTAAACAACCAATTCCTCAGCAAGCTTTAGTAGTGGCCAATCGCCCAATTAGTTTGTCAACTGATTATTCCAGAAGAGAATTTTTAAACCCTAATCCAGTTATCATTAGTGGCGAAGCACCTTCAAAAGTACCTTTGAATGAAGTAGTAACCCAGAATGATAGCCTTCCCAACCATCAAAGTTATTCAGCTCATCCAGAGGATCTTAATCTTTCCGGGTTGGGGAATGCTAGAGAAGAAACAAATCAAACTGATCGGTATATTTTAACCTCGAGTCAGAGAAATCTATTCAAAGAGGAAAATGGAGAAAAAGTGCGTTACTTAATTATTAATAGTAAGGATCGAGATTTCACGATGTCTCCTTCACCGAATTCCTTTACAATTAAGTTTTCCGCTCCCAATTTTAGCAATTCGGATGCCCGCCAAGGTTATATTGATCAAACTTTTCATAATGTTAAATCAATCGAATTGGTTAAATGTGCTTTTCTAGATACATCTGCACAAGGTGATGCCAGTGATAATACGACTGAACCCGCTTATGTCTCAGTGGAGATTGATGAATTTATCACTCAGCATTATGGAACTAACCAATATCTAAACCAAACGATGGCTTTGTTAGATACTTACACCAAACAGGGCAATTTCAAGTATTATAACATGTTGTATAGTGATATTGGAACAGTTAATAGGTTTAATCCTAGAATAACATTGGATAAAATGACGGTTCGTTTTAGATTACCGGATGGGGAACTGTATAATTTTGGAGACGCTAATGATGCAACTACCTCAACAGTTAATTTTTTGGTCTTTAAAATAACTCTTTTGGAGAAGAATTTGAATACCAATTTTTTTAATCAAACTCTGAGTTAGAGGGTTGAATTTGGGGTGAGTTAAGATTCAAATATAGTTTGAATTAGGTTTAAAATTTAAAATTTCATTGTTTTATTAGAGATTTTAGTATTTATTTTTAATGTTTATTTTTGGCAATTTTTGAAAGAAAACCATCGAAAAATTGATAGTTTTTTTTATATCAACAAAAATCTCATGCACTAACCATGGAATTTCCTACCGAAACACCATACGCCGCACCCAAACAGGGTGCACCTTGTGCAGACCCAACCGTTACCGCTGAAGTGATAAAGCGCGTAACTGGCATTGAACTCTCCAGAACGATGCCACTCAACATGTTTTTAAAGACCCCCATTGGTGTCTTGGCTCTTTTGAAGAGCCAGGCATTGAGCGGCGATGAGAAGAAACTGGCTGGTCAGCTTATAATTCGTCAGTTTGACCAGCCCACCATAGATAAAATGAGAAACCACCTTCAGAGTCCTTCAAGAGTGCTGAAGAACAAGACCTGTGCGACAAGTACCTTTCTAGACACTTTCACACACTTGAACCTGAAGGAGTTCAACTACAAGACCCTGGGGATGGTAGTGTACCAGCTGTGCTCTTTGCGCACGGTTGTCCAAACCCCAGTCAACATTGCAGAGATCAAGGCGATTTTTGCCAAGGATCAAACGATTTCTGACTTGTTAGGTGAGGCGAGTAAACTTAACCCGGGGTATGTCGAATGGTGCGAGTTCGTCGCTATGACAAGCCTGCTGGTTAATTTCCCCGTAAAGCTTTTGACCACCCCGACAGCGATGGTCGAGCAAAAGCTCTGCAACATTTTGGCTGATCCTGGGAAGTTTTCCCAGGATTTCAGCCAGGCCCAGAAGTTTGTCCATCAAGCTGAAGAGGCGACTGTGCCCATTTCTTTTGAAGAGGATGACAGCTTTCTTGATTTTTTGGATGACTTGGATGACTTCCAGAAGGATCCCAGCCCGCTGGTGAACCTGATAGTTCTCCTCAAGGTGGGTCAACTGCCAGTCTTTCTTTATGAGCCTTTGAAGAGTTTGCAGGAGGCATTAAAAAAAAAGGCTGCTTTGGATCAGGTCCGCGAGGAGGTAGAGCAAAGAGAGCGGACCGCTGACCTGATCATGACGATGCACATGGTGCTTGACCGGACTATGTGTTCCAGCTGCGCCGAGGCACTCAACATCATGAAGAAGATGCGGGAGACAGTGGCGAAGACTCGCGAGGCTGGTCAGTTGGACCGGGCCTGGGCATACGGCTTATTTCAATCGGACTGGTCGTTGGACCGACTCAAGAAGTACCTGAGCCACTTGGTTATGGTGATCGGGTATCTGCTAGATGATTTTCCTAACAACAATGAAAGATTTCACAGTCGCAACCTTTTCCTCAAGGCTGGTGATGAGCCCGAGCTGCAGTGGTGTGCCAACAAGAATCAGTTGGACCAGATCTGGCCTCACCTGAATACCACATCTATCAAGGAGCTACGTGACGATTTGAAAACGGAGTTTGACACTTTGGGCAGTTGCATCTCAGGCTCAGCACCAAGCGGCTGCCGGCGGTTGCTGACATTGTGCGCTGGAAGGCGTCGGACAAGGATACCCAGAAGCAGACTGAAGCACAGCTCAATACTAAGCTGGTGAAGTGTATCAAGGATGTACAGCGACCACAGGGTAAGAAGGATCTCCGTAAGATCATCAATACGATGGCCTCGTTGGAGCTTCGCAAGCGGCCCGAGATGCGTGACTTCATCGAACGTCTCTTTACCAAGGTGACTAAGAACCTCATGCATGGCCATGGATGCCCATTGAGCTGTCTCTCACCTCTCTGCATTGCAGCTGGGTGCAAGGTCGGACCGTCCTTGATGGAGATGGTAATGACTGATGCAGAAGTGACGGTTGGTGCCATGGCCGGTGGCATTGATCACTGCTGCAACCAGCCCGAAAAGCTGAAACAGTACATGACCAACGCGAACGCGAAAAGCAAGAAGATTGTTGAGGATGGCTGCAAGCCTTCGAAAGTTGTCCAGAGCATCATCGCTCAGAAAACTCTCGAGGATGGTCCCGAGAAGTGCACGGCCTTTGTGCCAAGCCCGGTCAGCCCTGCGTCAGTCGTCCAGGCTTACACCAAGCATGACCTCTTTCGCAAGAAGCCTCATAATAAGCTTCGCAAGAAGGCACCCGAGACCCCCTGGTTGCTTGATCAGCTTGGACAACCAGAGAAGAAGACCCAAGACAAGGAGTTGACCATGTCACGCAGGAAGGCTGGCGAGATTATTTTCCGCAATGTGGTTGGACAGGTGCTGGAGACATTCTCAGAAGGTGCTGGCACAGTGACGGACTTCAAGGTGGAGGAGGTTGTTGGCACTGTGTGCGATGTGGCAGACTGTCTGATCAAGGCCGCCTATGTGCTGAAGCTGAAGATGGAGTTTGACCTCGCTGCAGTGTTGAAGAGCATGGCGAGGTCGTGGCTCGCAAAGCTGGTGCGTGAGCTGGGGCGCGAGGTGGGGGGCGAAATAGACATGCTATCGAAGAAGTTCGAGACTTGCTCAGCCTTTCAGAACAAGATCTGGCTCTCAGTTGCGGTACTGATGGTGCCACAAGTTAATGCAACTTTCCGTCACACTAGTGCCTTGCAGGATGTCCCCTTCCACAGAATCTTAGAACTTGCTGCCGCAGCCAAGACGGCCCAACAGGAGAAGGAGATCGTCTGGGGACCTTACAATATTGCGTTGGCGAGCAAGAAGGTCCTGGATGATAAGCTCAATAAGCGGAAGAGAGACTGGGTAACACTGAAGATGATTAAGGCTGAGCTGAAGCAGCTCTGGGCGAAAGAGCTGGAGCAGCTGGAGCAGACGAAGGCCACCGAACAGGTGACCAATGAAGCTTTATCCGATGAGCTGGAGCTTCTCCGCAAGCACTGCGACAATACCGTGAACCAAACCAACTGTGATAACAAATTCCGCGGCTTTCACCCAGACGAGGAGGTCGAACGGGATGTGGCCAAGGCCCTTCTGGAAGTGGTTGATGATGTCGAGAAGGTTCAACAAATCTTGAACAGCTTAGTGGAAACCCGCCAGCAGCTTGAGAATACCACCATGAAGGACATCACAACGACTTTCCTCAAGAACGATGGACTGATGCCCAAGGAGGAGTCTGATGCGGTCTACACCAAGGCCTGGGGTGAGAAGCTGGCAGCTGCCTACGATATGGAGTTGGCTGAAAAGAAGGCCATTGAATTGGCTGAGGCTGCTGAATTGGCTGAGGCTGCTGTTAAGGCTGATGCTGTTAAGGCTGATGCTGTTAAGGCTGATGCTGTATCTTGGAACAAGATTTTGGCCGATGTTCATAAGAAGCATGTGACTGATGAGGCCAAGCGTGAAGCGATCCAAAAGGCTTGCATGCAGCCGTTGACTAAGAATCGTCTAGAGCGTATAAGACGCCGAGGAATGGTGCTAAGCTGATCCTGGTCCGGTTGCTATGAGCTATGAGCTCAGACCCGTTGCAATTGCTTGGGCAACAGATGTGACATATTACCACCCCTATTTACCCTTTGTTTGCATTTACCATGTGTTTGTGTTTTAGTTTAGAACTTTTATTAATTCAGCTTGGTATTCCGGGTGATGTAGAAGTGTTAGCATAGTTAGCCACGGGACTTAATAGTTCCTGCAAACGATAATTGCTACACTTTGACACTGTGCGTTGTGCCTGGTTGATGATAACAAGGAGCTATCTGTTAGTCTGACAACTAACGGAGACGATCCGGTGGGTTTTTATCCACAAATTTTTTTTAGGTTCCTTTAACTATTATAAATGGATCCAAAAGATGTTAAAGTACGAGAGAATATTAGAAGTATTTCAACCGTTAATTTTTTGGTCTTTAAAATAACTCTTTTGGAGAAGAATTTGAACACCAATTTTTTTAATCAAACTCTGGGTTAGAGGGTTGAATTAAGGTTCAGATAGAGTTCAAATAGAGATTGAATTCGGTTTTAAAATTTAACCAAAATTTACCATTTTTGTGGTTAAATTTCCTTGTTTCTTAGGAGTTTTTTAATATTTATTTTTAGTTTATTTTAATGTTTATTTTTGGCCATTTTTGGAAGAAAACTATCACAAAATTGATAGTTTTTGTTGGTATAAAGAGACTAATATCACCATGGATTTTAACACTCGTTGTTTTCATGCGCCCGAACAGGGCACATTCTGTGATGAGGCTGCTTCGGCAGTTGCCACCATTGAGTTGGTGGAGGGTGTGATTGGCAAGCTGTCCGAAGGGGGAGTTGCGCAATTCCACAAGTTGTTGACCCACGTCGGTGCCTTTAAGGCATTGAGTGATGACGGGCAGAAGAAGGGGCTTTTGCGGCAGTTGGGTGATTTGATCACTCGGCTGTTTGACTGGCCCCACATGAGTGCGATGAACGACAAGCTTCAGGATCCCTCGGGAGCGCTGGAGCACAAGGACCAGATCTCGATGATCAGCGACTTCCAGACCACTTTCGTGAGCCTGGGTCAGGAGCTGAACCTCGAGACGTTTGGAGCGGCGGTCTACCAGCTGTGTGCTTCATGCACAGTTGCTTCGCTCCCCGGCAAGAAGACCATGGTCGCCATGGAGGCGATTTTCGCCAAGGAAGGCGGTCAGCTGACGCACAAGCTCGATGCAGCCCGCAAGCTGGCGAAGGGGTACACGCGCTGGATCGAGTTCGTGGCCCTTTTCATGTGGATGAAGAAGAGGCCGGCGGAGCTGATGAGCAGTTCGACCCCAGACCAGCTGGTGAACAAGCTGGTTGCCAAGATCCTGGCCGACACCAAGGAGTTCAGTAACCAGATCGCCGTGGCGACGAAGTTTGCCAAGGAGGTCGCTGAGACCAAGACGACTCTCTCTTTTGAGGAGACAGGTGAGGACTTTCTGGGGTTTCTGGAGGAGTTTAACTCCCGGCGGAAGCCCTCTCTGCAGGAGCGGGAGCTGGTGAGATTGTTGATCATCCTTGAGGGAAGCTACCAGTTGCCCCCATTTCTCCACGGGCTCTTGGTGGGCTTGCAGAAGGGGTTGCACAATACGGCTGCTCAGGACCAGGCCAATTCGCATGAGCGTGAGCTGGTACGTCTGGCCCAGAGAACTGAGGACATGATGAGTTTGCGTGGCAAGACCATGTGCCCCAGCTGTGTGACGGTCCTCAACACTAAGCAAATGAGTCTGGTCAAGGGGCTTTTTGCGGACAAGCTCCTGGCAGATCGGCTGCGTCGGAACAAACTCTATGGTATTCTTGACATATGCTTCAGCTTGGCCGACCTGAAGATCTACGTGAGTCATGAGATCTATGTTGTCGGCTTGTTGCACAAGAACCTGGAGACCGGCACTACGAGGGACTTTACCGAGGCGGATCTGTTCTTCAAGCGTGGCGACAACGCTGCGGTGCAGTGGTTTGCCAACAAGGCGTGGTTGGAGAAGAACTGGCCGGAACTGAAGCACAACATCGGCTCGATCGTTAGGTTCCAGGAGAGTTTGCAGAAGATTTTCAGCAAGTTGAACAGCTGTGCCGAAGGCTCGGAGCGGGATATCGCAATCGAGCTGGAAAAGCTGCACAGGACACCGCTGCTCAAGGGGAAGAACACCGGGCTGTTTCAGTGTGTGCTGAACACCAAGACACCACCTGTGATTCCTACCATTGTACCCTTTGTAGAGTCTGTCTCGGCGACGGAGAATCAGTCCACTGAGAAGCTTCACACTAACATCGAAAAGCATTTCAAGGATGTTGAGCAAGCACGAAGCGAGGCGGCTGCGAAGAAGGGGATGAGGAAGACCGTCTCTTCGATGGCCTCGGTGGTGCTTCGCAACTTTCCGGAACAGGCCCAGTTCCTCAAGGATCTTCCGCCCGCTGCGGCCAAGGACCCCGAGCACTTGGGATGTGCGACGGCCTGCATTGATCAGTTCTGCTTCGCGGCTGGGTGCAGGATAGACCCCGGGTTGATGAACAAGGCGCGGACTGGTGTTCTGGTGACATTCACGGATCTCATCCATGGTGTCTATCACTGCTGCGACAAGCGCGAGAACCTGGCATGGTGCGCTGAGTACCTGAAGGGGCCTGGGGCGGATGAGTCTGATGTGGCTGAGGCCATGGACCTTTTCTGGAATCATTACAAGCGTCCGGACATGATCGCGAGCATCATTGCCTGGCAAACCATCAACTGCGACCGAGAGGAATCTGTGACGCCCGTGGTGAGCCAGGTTAGCCTGGTGTCTGCGGTCACAGATTACATGCAATGCCCTTCCGTCTTTTACAAGGAGGAGGAGTGTGTGGCAGCAGCGGCATCAGTGTCGGAGACTCGCTTGAGCAAGACCAACTGGCTGTTTAGTCAGCTTAAGCGAGTTCCGGAAGAAGAGACCTTGGGCATGTCGCCGGAGGAAGCAGACCGGAACATCTTCGAGAAGGTAGTTGGCCCGGTGCTGGATAACCTCTCCGGAGGTGCTGGCACGCTGGACGACTTCAAGGTGGAGGAGGCCATTAAGTTGGCAACGGGGGTGCTCTCGGACCTGGAGGCAGCGGATCTTTTGTTGCAAAACAAGATGGATCTGCCCAAGGTGCTGAAGGCCATGGCTCGGAAGCGGCTCACAAAGCTGGTCCGTGACATTGGCATGCAGGCCGTGAACAGCCTGTCCGACAAGCTGGAGGGAAACCCAACCTTTCAGGAGGAAGTCATGCTCGCAGTTGTGGTGCTGATGTTGCCCCAAGCCAGTGCCCCCCACTGTTCCCCCGCTCTCTTGCCCCTAGTCCGCTTCACCGGCAAGCTCCCCGAGCTTACGGAGGCGGCCCGCAGGAAGCAGGCTGAGAAGAGGGCGAGCGAACCCGGGCTCAACGAGCGCTTGGTTGCACTTGGGAAGGAGAAGAGCAGGCTCCATGGGACCAAGAAGCGGCTTTCCAAGCAGACGACGAGCAAGAATGTGCTGAGGAAGATCACCGCGAATGAGGCAGATCTGACGAGGGTGTACGAGGAGATCGCGGCAATCGGTGTTGAGCTGAACGAGCTTAACCACGAGGCCTGGGCCGGCAGGAAGGCTCGCGACAGTAAGCTGGACGATGTCAAGGCGTTTTGCGCCAAGACGATGAACCGCATCAACCAGCTGGCCAAGCACCAATGTCTTAGCGCGAGCGATCTGGACGAGTCTGCGGTAATCGCGGACCTGTTGGAAGTTGTCGAAGAGGCCAAGAAGAAGACCCTGGCCATGAACAAGATCCTGGAGATTTTTGCCGGCTTGGTGGAGGCCCGGCAGCAGCTTGAGACGGACGTTCTGCTGGACATCAAGGCGACTTTCCTCAAGGACGGTCAGCTGATGCCATGCGAGGAGTCGATCAAGCGTATCCAATACGCCGAGTTCCAGACCTGGTGCAAGGCTGAAGACAAGGCTGCCGAGGTGGCTGAGATTGAGGCTGAGGCAAAGGCTGAGGCAGAGGCAGCGGCAAAGGCTGAGGCAGAGGCTACAATCATCTGCGAGATTCACGAGCGCCGGGTGGCTGAAGAGGCTGAACGCCAGGCGGCTGCGATGGAGACACTGACCCCGCGTCTCTTCAAGCGCGTGACCGCCTTTAAGATGGTCAATGGGTGCGCGGAGGTTAGCCAGACACGGATGGGCGACACCTGGTTCCTGGGCGGTCTGAGCGGGAAGGCTCTCACGTGGAATCTCTTTTGCCAGCTGGTTGAGCTGGTGGAGGAGCTGGGCATTGTCACTGAGGGTGATTTGCTCATCCCGACTCGCTGCGCGTATTTCTTCTTCAACGGAGAACTCAGCGGCGAGGAGGGGTTTGCGCCACTGACGAAGCTGGTCGAGGCTCTCAGCAAGGCTGGCATGCTTGAGGAGATTCACTGCAAGACGTGGACGACCCTCGAGGCATTGCTCGCGGCTGCTGAGAAGATCATCCAGAAGAAGGGTGCGACTGAAGCGGCATCCAAGAAGGGGTGCTGGGGCCCCAAGGCAACCCCTGCGACTGCCACACCCCTTCCCAAGGCAGCCCGCCCCGAGGCAGCTGAGACCATCCACGCTTCTGCTGACGAACTCCTGCCGGGAGCCAAGGCTGCGCTCCAGAAGAAGCTGACTGGGTTGGAAGACCTGGGCTTGGTGGGTGACATCAAGGAGGCACGGACAAGGCTCAGCGGCATTGTTGCTGAGCTCACGGCCCTGCAAAGGGCACGTAGCAAGGCTGAGGAGAAGCTGGTTGATGCGGAGGCTTTCGCGGGGAGCGCGAGTGTTCAGCGAGTGGTGCGGGAGAAGGCACTGAGGGAGGCTTACGCTAACTCAGACCTTCCCCGCTATGCCTGCTGGCCCACCAGCTGTGAGAAGTTCGCTCCGTTCTCCAAGTTGACCGAGGGCTTCAACACGCACCTGAATGAAAGCGAGTGGGAGGTGAAGGCAGCTGAGAGGAAGGTGCTTGAGCTCGAGGCGGCCATTCGTCGCTTGGTCGACGAGAAGCGAAAGCTTGAGGCTAAGCTGAAGGAGCTGCCTGAGATGTTTGCTGCGGAGACTGCGGCACGTCTTGAGAAGCATACTGCTCATGAGAGCAAGGCCAAGCCCAAGAGTGGTGTGATTGCGCCGCGGAGCAAGCGCAAGGGCAAGACCAATGATGAGATCCTGTGGGAGGTTGAGCTTGAGATTGATGGTATTGGTCGCGAGATCAAGGCCGCTCAGATCAATCTGGCGCAAGTCACGAAGGCCCTGGGAACGGAGGCCCTGGAGACGGAGGACTTCGATGAGACTGAGGAGACTGAGCTCTTGTCAGTGGAAGACCTGATCAAGCTCATCCGAGGCGCCAAGAAGATGTCGATGCGCTCAAGGGTCAAGCAGCTTTTGAAGATCGAGCCGCTGATCAAGGTTCGCAAGGCGGCCTGGGAGGCTTTCGTCGCGTGTGTGGCCATGACGGAGTTTGAATGCCATGTCAAGCAGCTGGAGGACTGCAACGAGGTCATTGTGCATCAGACAGCTGTGGTGCACCTGGCGACATCTGACATCAAGGCACTGGAGGCACGCACCCCCGAGATGATCTTTGCTGGTGTCACTGAGGCATGCAAGCACGTCTGCGAAGACCTGAACAAGGCCATCCGTCGCTACGCAACCCTGGCTGTGGAGGCTGGTGAAGTCGCTTCGGTTGAGAAGATCCTGGAGTACGTTCAGCCCCCGGCGGCCAACAAGACGACTGGCAGGAAGCGCGGAGGCAAGCGCAAGCAGCAGCAGATCCCGCAACCGATCTACCTGGTCGGCAAGATCAAGGCGGCTATCCGCGAGCTGATGGCTGCGGTGGAAAAGCTGGGCTCAACCCCCGAGATCATGGTGATTGTGGACCTTCTGGCCCAGTTGCTGTGAACACCAAGACCCGTTGCAGTTGCTTGGGCAACATCTGTAACGTATTGTGCCCCTATTTACCCTGTGTTTGTGTTGTGTTTGTGTTGTGTTTGTTTAGTTTAGTTTAGATTAGAACCTCACTCTTTATTAATCCGACTTGGTATACCGTGTGGTGTAGAAGTGTTAGCATGTCAAGCTGTGGAACGCGAGTTCTCGGCGCGGGTCACGTGACCCTGCAGACGTTAAGTGCTACACTTTGATACTGTGTGTTGTGCCTGGTTGGTGATGACCTGGAGCCTATCTGTTGATGACCTGGAGCTATCTGTTAGTCGCAAGACTGATGGAGACGATCCAATGTGGGTTTAAACCCACAAAAATTTTTTTATTTTTATTTTAACTTTTTATTTTAACTTTTTATTTTAACTTTTTCTTTTAATTATTATAAATGGATCAAAAACATTATAGAAACCGAGCTGCTGTTGAAGCTTTAACTCTAGCAAAACAAAGAGAAGCAGAAGCAATACTTAAAGCTCAAATAAATGCCGCACAAGACGCAACATCCATAATAGATAAAAGAAAACCATCCAAGCCTTTTGTAGATTTTTATAAACAAGTCTTGATATATTTGATTAATCTTTTATGGGTCAAAGTCTATCGGAAAGAAATAGATCATCTGAAAGAAGAAAGAAAACGACAGTTCTTATCACAATCAGAATTATTTACTTCAGAAACAGCTGCAGGTGAAGGAAACAAACCAGAACCAAAGCCAGTTATACCTGATCAAGCTGATGGTTACAACCCGGAGGCTTCAATTTACCAAAGTGAAATCCCCAAAAAATCAGTCTATCGCAATGATGATGATGGACTTTATTATGAACTAAAAAATATTGATGCTAATTGGGAACCAAATCGAAGAAGAATTAATATTGTTCCACCTGAAATTCTTCGTCATGAATTTTGTAAAGAAAGGACATGCCATGTGGATTTCTTTTACCAAAAAATCAATCCAGAAGTTCAAATACTTAAAAAACTATTCTGTCAAGAGAATTATTCTAAATATCTCAAAACAGCTAGGGAATATAATGAAGTCGTTAACAAATACTTCAAGGACTGGGACGAATATATAAAAAAAAACGATCCAATAAAAGCACCTAAGCCAAAGCTGGAAAAATTTGATGAAATTAGCGTCTCCATTCCATTAAATATAGATTACAAATCAGCACAACCTGAGAATCATCAAAAAGATAATAAAACTAAGTTTGAAAAAATGCTTCCGGAGTGGGAAAAACTTTATTCAGGAATGAATACCCATTCTAATTATCCAAATTATGTTCTGGCAATTTATATTTACATCTTATTAACTGTAATAAGCAAGGAAGTAGATGACACAGAGCTTAAATCTCTCACAGATCATGATGTTAAAGAATACATTCATTTTGCTAGACATCGTAACAACCAACAGTTGTCAGATAAGATTGAGGATCAAGAAGAAAATCTTAAAGCCCGATTAGATGCCACCCGCGCGACATTTTGTTCAATTTGTACCCGAAGAACAGTTATTGAAGATAAGTTAACTAAGAAAAGAGATATCCTAGTAAAAATGACTCCTAAATCATTGTGGAAAGGTATCAAAAGTCCCCGCGAAACAGATACTTTTAAATTTCTTAAAACCTTTCTATACTACTACTATTATCGCCATAATACCAATTTGGCATCAATTAAACCAGGTTCTCAAGCTTATGGGTTAAAATTTCCAGCTTTATCAGATAAGCTCAACGTGGCAGATCATTCCCCAGTGGCCCCAGTGGCTAAGGTTCAACAGGAAGAATCAGCTAAACCGGAAAAACCAGCTAAACCGTCATATGCGGCTAAGCTCACTGGGGCTACATCATCCCCACGACCAGAAGCGCCCCTAGAAAATATACCAAAATCAATATTATCTCATGATGAACCTCCTGAAACAGAACAAGACCATACACAACTATCAGAAGCGAACGAGTTTAATATTGAAAAAGGTAACAAAAACATTAAAAGTGTTTTAACACCTGAGGATGGTAAAGGACTGGAATTAGACTATTTAAAACTGAAAACTAACCCTATCAAACTTCCCACTTTGAAATATTTTAAGTGGATTAACTTTCAAATTCAAAAAACTGAAAATACTTGCCAAAAGATTATAGATATATTCACTTTTGAAAGTGCCAAGGAAGAAGTCAGACACTTAGGATTATATTTTTCAGCAATGAGATTGTATGTGGATTTAAAAAGTTTTATTTTAGTTGCTGAACTCCAACCATCATTTCCTAAAGCACAATTTAACCGATATTTTATAAATAAAACTAAACAAGCTAGAAAGGATGCGATCGAGTATTGGACATCTATGATGGAATTAATTGAAACATATTTTGATACCACGTTTCAACTGCGCGATGTTGAAACAAAACTACCCAGAACACAAACTAACAAAATGAAAAATATTTTATCTAAAAAAAAAATTTTTGCAAGGGGTGAGGAACTGGATGAAAGGTTGATTACCAAGGAAGAACATTTCAAAATTGCTTTAGATATTTTATTAAGCCACTATATTCCATTAACAGCTGGACAAAGCGTTACTAAACCACCAACCGAACTTAGTGAAAGAGACCAGGAAATTCTTAAAAAAATCTTTAATATTGAGGAAAAAACTTCAACGTGGGAAAGAGAAACCCCTACCAGAACAATATTTAACGGATTGGTCTTGAATTATGGGGTTCGTGGTGGCTTAGACGAAACATTAAAGCATGAAACAAAAACATTTCAAGAAGTTTTTTTAATAAAACTTGATAATCTCAATAATACTTTTAGCGATCATTCAACAACAATCACCAACTTAACCAAAGAAATTGACCAAGTTGAAAAACCCTATCTTATGTTCGAAAAAATATTGAGTATCATGGATCAACCTGAAAATAATAAATCTAAACTTTTTTTGATTGAACTCGGAAAATATTTTACAGAGTCACTAAACAAAGAAACTTTTAGACACTTGACTAAGATCTGTCCAGTTAATTCCTTCTGCGAAATATGTTATAAAACAGATTTTTTTGCTCAAGCTTTCCACCAAAATAAAATAGTTAATATATCTTGGATAGGAACCAATGATAGCAAAGCTGCCCAGTTTATTAAAAGAAATCCAATTCCTTATCACAGAGCTTTCACAAAAGATTGTCCTTATATGAAAAATAAACCTACAGATGCAAACCTAAGTAAAGTTATCACAGAGAAGGAGGAGAAAATGGCTGATGAGAAACCAATGCCAGACGATGAACAAATAGCTGCTGAAGTTGACGCGGCGTTGGCAGCTAGAGTAACAGGTGGAAAAGAAGAAGAGGAGAATACAGAAGCTCCAAAAAAACCAGTTCTCGATGTGTTTGTACTTCTAGAAAAGAAAATAGATTTGCTAGTCACAAAGGAAGAAACTCAACAAATAATAGAAGCATTAACAGATCTAATACCAAAAAGAGGTAATCCAAAGTTGCGTGATAGGATCAAATACAAATTAAAAAAGCTCGCGGGACACTTAAAAAGTTTTAACGAATCTCAAGGAGGTGGAACACAAAAGAAACCTAAGTTTAGCAAACATAGTAAACTTAATTCTAATCCTAAAAGGACTCATAAAAAGAAAAACAAAATTCGAAAGAATAAAACTCAAAAAAAAGCTAAAAAATCATCTAAGAAATAAATGTGGTCTTTTTTGGCCTTAGAATTTCTTCAAAAAGGCGGTTTTGTATGAATTTGAATACTTCTTTCTCAATACTTTTTCTCAACATTTCTTTCTCTTCATTGTTGATTTGGTTAAATTCAACATTGTCTTTCTTTTCCGACAAGTATTTCCTTTGTGATTTTTCTTGCTGCAACTTCCAGCTCTAAAAGTTTCATAATAAGTACATAATTTATGAAAATTACGATTTTTTTCCTTTAATTTACCATTGATTTTACAATTGATAGTGTAAAGCCATTTCACTAACTCTGTTTGTCCAACCAAATTTTTTCCAACTGGATTTCGATTGAAGTGAATGTTATAAAGTTCCCGATATTCTGAGCAGGGAATGACCTTACCTAAATAAGTAAATAAGATTGAATATGCCTTGACTCGATCAATTGGTGGATTTGCTTTATTGTAATTGAAAACAATTGAATAAATGAAATCCCAACCTGGCAATTGGCATTCTTTTAATAATTTTAAAGGATATTTCTTATGAACTTCTTCTAGGGTAGGATCGGGTGTTTTTAATAAACCCTGTCTTCGTAATTTACCATTGACTTTGTTGTGCACTAAATAAACCCATTCAAATAGCTTATCTCGAGATTCTAAATAATCTTCAATTGGTAAGCCGCCGATATATTTGGTAAAAGACTTTCGGCAATATTTGCAAGGCAAAACATCTTTTAAGTTACTGTAAAAGATTCCATAATTTATTTTATCTTCCGCCGAAGGGTGTTTCGGGTAATTGAGTGCGATTAAATGTAATAATTTCCATCCTGGAGGACCCCAAAAACGTGTATCCATAATCTAAAATTTCTTCTATATAGTTAATACCGATAAAATTAATTATGCCTAGAAAAATACTCAGAAAAGGTAAAACACACAAGAAAATTAAACGAAGAAGCAAGCGAACCCCTAAAAAAACTCATCGAAAAAATAAAAAGCAATCCGGGGGTGAAGTTGAAACTCCTCAAATACCTTTCAATAATCAATCACAACCACCACTCCCTGAAGGCAACCAGGCACCACTCCCTGAAGGCAACCAACAACCACTTCCAGAAGGCAACCAACAAGTGCCACTTCCTGAAACTAACCAACAAGTGCCACTCCCTGAAACTAACCAACAAGTGCCACTCCCAGAAGGAAACCAAGTACCACTCCCCGAAGGCAACCAACAACCATTTGCTGAAGGAAATCAACAAGTGCCACTCCCCGAAGGAAACCAAATACCACTCCCTGAGGGCAACCAGGTACCACTCCCCGAAGGCAACCAAGTACCACTTCCTGAAGGCAACCAAGTACTACTTCCTGAGGGAAATCAACTACCACCTGCCGAAAATGAAGTATTAGCACAACCAGATCTGGGAACTAATGAATTAGATCAAAACCCAATGTCAGAAGGAATATCAGAAGCAATGTTAGAAACTAATCTAAATGGTCAAGAGGAAAATGCATCCGGACTAGAATCCCAATTGGAATCCCAAGAGGAACCACAGCTGGAAGGACATCAATTGTCTGGCACATTTAATCGACCAGATAAAGAACAAGAAATTGAAAATGAAACATTAATTGAGAAAAAACATTTGGCAGCTCGCAGCGGATTATTTCTCTCTCAAGCACCAGTCAATGCTGATAAAGAAACTGAACTAGCAAAAAAACAAGATCGAGCTAAAGATGGAACTTATCCAATGCCAGGATTCTCAACTTTTGAGGGATTACCTGATGATGACATTGCTCCAAAAATACTAGTTGACAATGTTTATCCTAAATACCTCTACTCAGCAACAGCAACTCCTCAAATGAATAATCTGGAATTATCAGAATCAAACCCAGAATTGAATTTTGAAAATCAATTGGGAAACCAACCTGAAAATCAATTTGAAAATGAAAATCTAATCTGATAATCTGCTTACTCTGGCAGATGTCCATCATTTTCAGGATCTTTTGTTTTAACCTTTCGTTTTTTCTTAATAATTCTTTCTTCTTCTTCAGTTAATTCCGTGTCAAGGCTCGTTATGAAGAGGAATAACTCATCAGTCCAACCATAATGACACCCATTTGGCGATTGATCAATGATAATTTTATCAGAAGTATTGCGGTTATGTAGCAGAGCAACTAGAACACCTTCCCAGTTCATTTCATAAGTTTGGTTTTCTCGACCAGCTAGAAATTCTTTCGCTTCCGAAATGGTTGATTGATCTCTAAATTTTTGAACTTCCCAAAATGATTTTTTAAAACACAAAGAAGCCTCCGAAATTCTTTCACTAAAAGCCAATCGATGTGGTGGAACATTAACCATTGAAACATACTTATTAATTTCAAAACAACCAATTGAACTACAAGTAACACAATCCTTACCACTCTTCAGTAATTCTAGGATTCTCAGCTTCAAACTATTTGGAGGGTAATAATCATCATCATCCATACAGACAATGTACGGATTAGTAGCCTTTTCGATACAATAATTTCTCTTATAGCCAATTGGTTTCTTTTCATCCAGGGTGTAATACTTAATCCGGGGATCATCTTTGTGATCTGGACTAGATTCTAAAAGGTCTTTGACTTTAGTGGGGCCGTCATCAACAATAACCCATTCAACTTTGTCCTTTGGATAATTGAAATTTAAAAAGTTAGCCATTGGAATCTTAAAAAGATGACGACGATTATAAGTTGGAGTAATGATGCTGATGGCAGGTAAATTCTCATCCTTAAGCATCTCTTCCATTTCCTTTTTTTCGGCCTCCAATTTACTTTGGTGAGCAAGTCTCTTATCAGTTGCATAACTAAAGAGTTCAGTCATATTCTCCTTGAATGTCTGATCAAAAATTTTAGCATCTCTTAGAAAAGAATCACGTGCATTTTCACCTTTCTGCCTTAAAATCTTGACATCCGTTTTGATGATTTCTTCAATGGTTCTTTTAAAATCCTCTTGGTCCAAAACATATTTAGATCCAAGCTGCTTTTTTAACAACTTTTTGGCACAAGTCTTAACTTTATAACCTGTTTCTTCCGTCACAAAATTCATCATTGGAGGAGCATTAGTAGTTACCACAACAGCTCCACATGCTTTAGCTTCATGAATATAATGACCATAACCTTCCGTTTCAGAACAACAAAGATGAACTCCAGCTTTATTCATTAAGTTATCCAAATCATCTTCTGATAAACGTTCCGTCAAGTATTCAATGTTACTGAGATCTCGCTTAACTAATTCAACATCCTTTGGACTATACAGGATTGTTAGTTTAGGATATGACTCATCCCAATAATCAACCATTTGTTGTGTTTGCTTATGCTTGGATCGACCACAGACATGCAAGAAATGATTGTAATCCATCCGGGGTTCTTGTTTTCCTTTTTTTCCTTTTTTGGGTTCGGGTTGTTTTCGATCTAAGCTTCTCCAGCCGATAAATTTAACATCATCTTTTCTAGATGAGAGACGGGAAGAAAAAATATTGTTGGCGTAATCTGTTTTAACATAGACCCGGTCAATCTCTTCAAGATAGGGTAACCAATTCCGATAAAACCATTCTTGATTGGGAATTAAAACATTAACTAGAGCATATTTAAAAAGAATTTTAGAAACAGTTTCTAAGAAAATATTGATATCTGCGTGAGGGGCTCGGTAATGGTAAAAATCAATGATTTTGATTTCGACTCGGTCTTTAAAGTGTTTTTTAAGGAGTCGTCCAAGTAATCTCAAATCATTAGTTAAACCATATTGGTTATTGTAAGTGATTAAATTAACCTTAATTGTCATTGGATATACTTATTGGATATACTTAATTAGAGAATTTTTAAGTTATTTTGAGCATTTAACCTTTTTGGATTTTAAGATATTCTAAAAATTGATTAATGTTGACCTCTTTATCAAATAGTACGATGTGTGCCGACAAAAGTCAAGTCATTGTTGAGGTTATCCCTCAACAAGAAACACATTATTTTCGCCTTTGCGACTTTCCACAGTGGATCATTGATCGCCTGGATGTCAGGGGGACAGATGCGAGAGGTCAGGTTGTTCCCGTTGAATGGGTGACCAAAAGGATGGCGCTTGCGTGTATCCCCCTCGAATGGACAATCTTTTGTGATGTCTACCATCCCATCCACCTGACAGATGGGAGCGCGGTCATCAAGAACCTCAACAACATCCTTGGAGAGCCTGGGGCAGCTGAGATAGTGGCCGAGGCTCAGAAAGCCGGGCCGCTGACATGCAGTTGGTATGCTGATCCCCCGGCCATCTTGCGCAATGGTCACTGGTGCCTACCGGACAAGATTCGGAAGACCCTGGAAGATGGGTTTGGTCAGTACTACAAGTGGACTGGATCCGAGGTTGTTGAAGTGACAGTCAACCGGCGGAGTCACTCCGGCAAGCTCAAGTTCGACCCAGTCACTGGCATGCCCCTCAACCCGGCTGGGCGAACGGGTCTGACAGGTCGGGCGTTCTTGGGTCGATGGGGCCCTAACCACGCCGCAGATCATGTTGTCGTTCGCTTTACCGCAGATGGCAAGATGCAAATTGCGCTGGCCTACCGCGCCCGGGACGGCAAGTGGGCTATTCCCGGTGGCATGGTTGACTTTGATGAGAACGCCATCATGTCCTCTCTTCGTGAGCTGAGTGAGGAGACTGGACTGAACCTGCTTGACCAGCTCAAGGCCTACTTCTCATCAGCTGGGTCGGATGGGGAGGCTCTCTTTTTGGAATCAGAGGAGTTCGTCTCCTGGATTTCAGCCAAGCAGGTCCAGGGACGGGACAACCGGAACACCGACCATGCCTGGATGGAAACGATGTGCCTGGTCACGGTGATGGGTCCTGAGATGGCTGAGAAAGTCAAGGCCTTCGATGTCCAGGACAAGGACGAGATTGGCACCGCCGCTTGGGTAACTGTCACAGAAGGCCTTCTGTCTGGTCAGGAAGTCCACACGGTCTTCACCAGCAGCAAGCCCTACGCAGGAGAACTCTGGGACACTCATGTCGCCATGGTTAGTGAGGCTGTCAAACAGATTGTTGCGCGTGGCCACGCCAAGCTGGTCCACGGGTGCTACATGAAGGTTTGAGGTACCTGAGGAAGGTCTTTGTTTTGAATGTTTCGTATGTTTGTGTGTACGTTTGTTTGAGTTCGCAAGAGCCTAAATAAAAAAATTATTTTTTTTATTTATTGAAAATTCCTTTGAAAGAAGATTTAAAGGAGATTTAAAGAACACTCAAAGAACATCATAAAGACTTCTTTGAGGTTGATAGTTAAATTTTTGACGAATTAGCCAAAAGATAACCACTATAAGTAAAATTGTTCCCATAATACCAGAAACGATTAAAACATTAATTTGCCCAGGATCACAACAGAAATGTGCATCAGTTGAGTTATTCATTTCTTTTTTTTTATTTCAGATGGGATTTTTAACTTGATTCAATTTTTAAGGATTCAATTGTTAAGAATTATGTCCTCGTAAATTTTTCAAATCTCTTCGAACCGAAAAGGGTGATAAAGGCATTTGATGCATTTGCCGCGGAGCATTGGTAGCACTTCGTTGATTAAATCCTAGATTAACAACTGTTTCTGCAGATCTATAAGCTGATTCATCCATCTGGTCAGGAGATTCACTAGGAGATTCGCTATGATAAGGTTCAACCTGAATTCGAGTGACCTCCATTGGAATATTTTCTCTTTGTGATGACCCATCAAGTGGTGGATCTTCAGGAGGTAGATTTTCAGCTTGATTTGATCCTCTAGAAAATTTGGATTTTAATCCCGTCAAGAAAGAAACTTTAGAAGTATATCCGGCATCAGAAGCAATGTCACCATTATTCTTGAGAAAAGTATTTAATTCTCGTTCAAATCTTTCTTCTGGAATGACCTTGTAATTGTTTTTGATCTTGATGATTTCTTCTTCAATCTCGATCGCAAATTCTTTGATTGGAATATCAGAAGGAAATTGTAATTCAAAATTAACTTGGGTAATCAATAAATCAATTGCTTGCGCAACCAATTTATTGTTATTAACCTTTGTTTTGTACCCCATTGTATTAGTCATTAAAGTTAAAAAACCATTTAAAATACTAACAACTCCAATAACATACCCAACAATATTACTGACATCATCGTCATCTTTGGAATCTTTACCAACAATACCTAAAATTCCAATAGATTGAGAAATTAAAAAGGTAATCGCAACCATAATGACGTGTCGTGGGTGATAATATTTTGCTGCCCTGCGATGCAACCATCTAGATCTTCTTAATTTGAATAGAAGGACTTCAAGCCTTTGGTATCTATCCCGCTCAGAATCTTTCATTAACTCTTTGATTTGATATCCTATTTGACTGAGTCTCTCTTTTCAATTTTTGTTTTTAGGTCTTTGTTTGAGATCTTTGTTTGAGATCTTTGTTTGAGATCTTTGTTTTAACATTGAAATCACGTCCGGAATCTTCTGACGAATATTTGGTCTTTCAAATTTAAAATGTTCCCAGTTAAAGACATGGCATTGTGGACAATACCCAGATACATCATAAGTAGTACCTCCTGGGCGATAATGGTGAACTGTCTTGGAGACACTCGGATCTGTAAAATATGATTCTATTTTACAAGTGCCGCACCAGAGCAAAGCCCTTTTATTTTTTAATTCTGCTAAAAATACTTCTTCAGCTTTGTCTTGGGAAATTTGAGCGTTTTCATGTAATCGTTCTTGAGTTTTAGCTTCAAATATTGAAGATTTTTTAAACGAATTTGACCAGAGCTCATCAGACCAAAAGTCTTCATCATCACTGTGATACATTTTTAAACTTTATTGTTTAACTGGAGTTTAACTATTGTTCAATTCAACATCCAGAATTGCTTTTTAATTCAATTTTATGATGAATTAAGAATCATTTGAATTAAGAATCATAAAATTGAATTAAAATCATTCTCTTAAGATAATATAATACCATAAAGAACGTCATGGGAAATCTTTTTACTAGCAATCGACGACCGAGAGGTCGAAGCGATATTTATATGAGAGGTTTGGATGAACCTTTACTTGAGTCTTCTTTGAACGACTTAGTTAATCAAAAAACAGATAAGTTTAGGGATGAAATTGATAGACTGAAAGTTGAACTAAGTCACTGCCGCTCTGAAAACAGAAGTTTAAAGACGGATCTTCAAAAAATTCAAACTAATTATGGAAAAGAAATCTTCACCCTTGGAGAAAGTTGTAGTTCTCTCGGACATGATACAAACACTCTGATGAAAAATCAAGAAATTATTCAAGAACTTCTTCAAAAGATTCTTCAGATCAGAGAACGAGAAGGCAAAACAACGGAGGCCTCTATTTACGCATCTGTTCACTCATTAACATCTTCAGAATCACGAATGTGATTCTATTAAACTAAATTAAACTAAAAAATTAAAGCTTTTAATAATATTTTTTATTTATTTTTATTTTTAAAAGATTCACCTCAATTGGTCCACCATGAATCTTCCAAATAAGGAGGTTTTTCTTTTGTATCAATGCAATTGCCAGATCCAGGTCCCTCGGTGACCAAGCTATCTACATCACTACCACTAACTGCCCGATCAAAGTATTGAAGTTTCGACAAATAACCTTCATATCCACCATACATATTAACCCAAACATTTCCATAATTTTGACGAGGTAAACTAGGTAATTCTTTACGAACTTTTAAAAACCCGTTGACATAAACCTGGAGATATCTGTTTTTAACTACTACCACAGTATGAACCCATTTACGGACTGGAATATTGTCAATGTCCACATACTCAAGAATATTTTTCATCGTGTTCATGTAAATACGAATGATGTTGGCATTTGGATGAATCCAAACTCCGGGAGCCCGATTGGGATAACTGGAACTATTACCCTTGTGAAAGAGATGCTTCCATTCACCTTGCTTATAAGAGAAATCAGAAATCAAGAACCAAAAGGAGTAACTAAACTCAATTCCATTTCTATCCACTGATCTTCGAATAGGGACGTAGTTTGTATGCTGAGGATCTTGTGAAATCACCATAGCCTGCTTGGCATTTTTAGTTCCATCAACCAGATATGGACTACCAGAGCTGTTAGTCTCCCAGCGAATGTAAAAGTATTTGATAATATTAATCAAAACAATTAAGAGAATTGCTCCTAAGATAATTTTAAAAACTAACATCAAAGTGTTGTTGCCACTAGCCGCTTCACCATATTCACCAACTGTGTTAGCTGCTGAAGTAAACATTCCCGATAAAGCCTTTTTAGTTTTTTCCGCTCGACTAGGCTGATTTTCTAAATTAGCGTTTTGAATAGCATACTCAAGATTATTTCTATCCGCCTTATTCATCTCATTTTTGTTCAATCCAAATTCATTTTCGTCAAACTCTAACTTATTCTCATTGGCATTTCCTTTATTAGAGTTATTGGCTTTATTAGAGTTATTGGCTTTGTTGGTGTTATTAGCTTTATTCAAATTTCCTAGATTATTTAAATTCTCTAGGTTATTCAAATTCTCTAAGTTCTCTAGATTCTCTAAGTTCTCCAAATTTCCTAAATTATTTGTATTGTTTTTGTTGGTGGACTTATTAGCATTATTTTGATTGCTATTTCTACGGTTGCTATTTCCTTGACTGGCATTGTTTCCTTTGTTAGCATTGTTTCTGGTATTGTTTCTGGTATTGTTTCTGGTATTGTTTCCTTGGTTAGTGGTTCCTTGGTTAGTGTTATTTCTATTTCCACGGTTATTTTGATTGCCTGAATTTCTTTGATTATTAGCTGGTGAATTCCCACTAGCTAGATTCATGTTCTGATTAGTTTCGTTAATACTGTTTAAAGAATTAGAGTTTACAGCTGGTTCCTGAGGATTGCCCTCAGCTGCCGCATTTGCTTGATTCTTATTTAAGTTACTCATTTAATCTATAGGTCTTCTTATATAATACACATACAAATTTTTCAATTAAAAGTTAACAAAAGAAAAAATAATTTTTTATTCTTTAAAAACTGACGTGAACCCGCTCCACAAGTCAGATAATTTATCACCTAATCCCCGAACTAGTTTAGGTCCTTTGCGATAAGTACTATAAACTTCGCTTTGGGTAGCAGCCATATTAGAATATTCAAGATTTGATAAATAACCGTTAAATCCACCATTTGTGGCCACATGAAGATGTTCAACACTGGGTTTTGGAAATCCTTTCAATGAACAGGCTTTGTGCAACTTACCGTCTTTGTAAACTTCAACATGGTTGTTAAAAACGGAAATGGAGAGGTGAGTCCATCTTTGAAGAGGTAAATTTCTAATGACACATTCGTCATAGACAACAGGCATCTCATACTTAGCATCAATTTGACCTTGCGCTTCTCCTTGATCCTCTGCAACAGTTGCTTTTTCTTCAGTTCCCATTAGTTTTTGAACTTGTAATTCAACTTTATCAAGACGATTATCTAAAGTTCCTAAGCCTTCTGGTTGACTGGAAATTTCTCCAGCGGCCACAGTTGGTCCAGTTTCTTCAAATCTCTCAAGTTGATTTCCACCACTAACACTAACACTAAGCTGATTTCCACTGATATTAGATAATTGTTCTTTGGAACTTTTACGGAAATATCTCATCGGTAGGGGAACCACAAAAGGTTCTAAGATGGGTACATCCTCTAATTCAGGAGCAGGTGTTCCTACTTCACTGACATCAGGCTCGATTAGATCTTTAGCAGTTTCAGGTCTTTTAGGTTCTGCGAGAGCTTTGGCTTGTTGCTCAAGATCCTTTAAGTTTTGATCAACTGTATCAGTCTGAAGTTGCAACTTGATGGTTAAATCATTGTTTTTGGGATGCAAATAAATTGACGGATTTGATTCAGTGTTTTCTTTGTTTCCTCGGTGGAGAATAGTTTTAGTGTTTCCATATCGATAGTTAAAATCTTTAATAAAAATCCAGAAACTAACAGTGTATTCATTACCTTGAACTGAAAGAGGAATTTTACGGCGATCAACGACGATATTTTTTGTTCCATCATGCTGACCATCAACTAAAACTTCAGTCTGACGGTGGACAACACTTCTGCGGGTGTAATATTTATAAAACCAAAAAACTAAATATACGACTAAGACAGCCACTACAAAAGCTAATATAATTTGAATGATACTCATTTTATCCGGCTTTCTTTACCTATTATCAAAGATAATCTTTTTGTGCAACCTTTCCAGATTTAAAAAGTTTATACTTAATATTTCAAGCTGTAAATATCACTCCAAGTCAGATAATTAACAAAGGACGATTTGTAAAATTCCAGTAGATTTTTAACTGAATACCCTGGATACTTAAAAAGTTTAAATTGCGAATCCATGATATCATACATTTTTCCGAAAGCAAAGAAAGAATCTGGAACAGAAAGATTATTTTTCTCTAACTCGTTTATTAATCCCATAAATCTATATTTAATTTTAGAATGTTCATTTTGTTCTAGATACAAAGACGCAAATTTACCTCGATCACCTTCTTTCAGCTCTGGAATAACAAATTTTAATTTGTCAAAGAGAAACTTCTCTTTTTTCAAACGGTCTTCTATTTTCTCTTGGTCTAGAACATTCAGAAGGCAAACTAGAACGTTCATTTCTATGTTGGTTATCTGTGTAATTTGACCTGGATCAATAATAGAAATTTTCTGATCATCTAAATTGATTAAGTTTCCAAAGTGTAAATCGCTCAAAATCACATGGTGTTTGAAAAATTTCTCCAAGATAAACTGACAAAAATGGTAAAATTTATCAACCAAAACTTGGTCAGGTTGAGTTTCCATTAAATCTTCAAAAGAGTCTCCTTTAATAAAAGTTCGAATCAAATGTTGATTAGATTCACTAAAAGTTGATGGGACAACCAAAGTTATGTTATCAGTTGACGAGAAGGATTCCAATTCTCGAAAAGCTAGGAATTCTAGGTGCAGATCAAGCTCTTGAAAGATGAGGGATCTCAATTTCTTTCTTAAACCACTCACTTTTTGAACATTTTCTAAAGCATTCAAAGTTGAAATGGTTTGATTAAGAACATTTGGTTTGATGATGGCTAAGACTAATTCAGTATTATTATTCTCCATTTTAACTTTAACTTTATGCAATTGTTTAATTGATCCAGTTCCAACTAACTTTCCTAAATGGGTTATTTCGGATTTAACTGAGTTTGGTATTTGATCCCAGTAATCCAGAATCGGAACTGGTTTGTTTCCAGAACGAAATTCTTGAAAGAGTTCTTGATAATCTGGTGGAGTATTTGGATTTTCAGCTAGCATCTGACCTATTTTAATTGCCACCACACCCAAATCATTAACTGATTCCTTAATAACACTTTTTTCGTTTTCTGGAGTGATTTTCAAATTGTGATTAAGCAGGGTGGTCAAAAGAAGACTTTGAACTAGAGAGGGTAGTTTGACAAAAGTTTGACAGATCATTTCCGCATGAGGTTGAATAATCTTTGATTCAGAGAACTCTCCCTTGAGAAAAATAGAAATTTCTTGATGATACAGTTTCTCCTGCTCATGATCTTTTTTAATTTCTCTTAAAACTATTTCTATTGATGAGGCCAATAATTTTCTCTTTAAGATGGCATCATTTTGATGAAAATAAGTATGTAAAATTTTAAACCCCTCCGTGGAAGTGACTTCTAATTCAGGGGTTGATGAAAATTCAGCTTGATTAAGTTGATTAAGGAAAGTCAAAAATCGAAGATCTTTATTGGGGTATAATAGAATTGCTTGTTGGATAAAAAGATTTTCTATTAATCCTGGTTGGTCATTGCTAAAGTTTCTATTTCTAGTCGTATCATCTAAAAAATCTCGTTCTAGGTACCCATCTTCAACTAGAATTGCATCTAGAGCTTGGTTAATTTTGAAATTTAATTCTAAAGAATCAGGTATTATTCGAGCTAAATATTCTATTTTTTTTTTCTGATCATCTAAATTATCCAATCTAGAAATCAGATCATCACGCAATTCTAGATTCAATCTTGAAATGAAAGATCCGTGAAATTTTTGATGTTGAGTTACAATTAAATTTGACCAATTTTCTAAAGTGGTTGGTTTGAGATCACTTAGATTTGGGTTCTGAGTTAAAGAACTCATCACCAATGGTGATAATTTTTGATAAATTGATGTTTTGGCACCTAAAGCATAGGTGGAATAATACTGTTTTTTAAGTGATCCGGCAATAATGTGTTCAACTCCAAAATAGTAAATTCCTGCACTGACCGCGGTAGCGCCAGCAGCCGTTCCGATTTTGAACCGGTGTTGATAAAAGGTTTTGCTCAAAGTTCTGAATCTAGCAAGCATTTTTGATTTCTAAGAATTCTATAAAGGAAATCAATTTTGAGTTATTAACTAAGCTCGCTGGTAGCTCCTGGAATTAATTCATCTTCTAGCGGATATGGCCAATAAATTATAGGACCTAGAATACCCTTTAAATTATTGTTTTCTTCACCAATGTACATCATTTGACTTTCTAGGATGGGTGGATTTTTAAGTTTACGACTGGCCACAAGTTCATTGTTCAGAAAAACCTTGATTCTAGTTGAAGAGAAAACTACGACAACTCGAAGCCATTGTTGAAGTGGTGGGCTTTTAAGCTTGATAGTTTGATAACTTTGGGAGAATTTATTGTCTTGAACTTTAACTCCGAATTCGAGATAATTATCTAAAGGATGGTAACGAACTGAAGGTGAATATCGAATGATCGGTTTCAGCTGATCAAATCGTCGTCCCCAATTCTCATTTTCACTAGCTCCCTCAATAAAAAGCTTAAATGCATAAGTTATTCCAAGCCTTTCACCCTTCTTAGTGTTCGGTAAAACAATTTGAGAAGGTGGGAAGACTATTTCTAAGTCTGGTTTGACTATAATGCTTTGGTCCATTAAAGTAATTGGTTTTCTAGGATATCTATTTTTCACATATTTATAGATCATCCATGCAGCTCCAGCTACTAAAAGAATTAACAAGCCGATGATTAAAAGTTTATAGAGCATCTATTATTATGTAGCTTGATTTTTTATTAATTAAAAAAATGGTCAAAAAATTAATATCGTATTTAAAAGTAAAAGTAAAAGTTAAATGCACATTAACGTCCAAAACGCTGGAACTGCAGGTGAATTCAAAGAAAAATCTAAAAAAGGATATTGGGTTATTCTTTACTACGCCGACTGGTGCCCTCACTGCCAAATGATGAAACCCGAATGGAAACGGTTTGCTGACAAACATGAACAGGATGACCAAGTCAACGTGGCTGAAGTTGAAAGTCAATTCTTAAATGATATCGGTGAAGAACACAAAACTCGCATTCAAGGATATCCAACTGTGATGTGTGCCAAAAATGGTAAACCCATTGCTGGTCATGAAGGTCCTAGAACAGCTGATTCTTTCGATGAATTTGCTAATTCTAACATTGTTAAAGAAACTAAACCATCCGTGACCAAACCATCCGTCAAAATGTTCAACCTAAGCGGAAATAATATCAAAGAAATTAATATTAATAGTCTGCTCAAGGGAGATAAAAAGAAATCAAAGAAGAAATCATCCAAAAAGAGCTCGAAAGGGAAAAAGAAAACTACCAAGGTCAGTCCTAAAAAAACTACCAAGAAATCCCCTAAGAAATCTAAATCAGCTAAGAAGTCTAAATCAGCTAAGAAATCGACCAAAAAGTGAAAAGAATGAATAAAAAAGAATGAATAAAAAATAAGTTTTTAAATTAAGATTTAAGTTAAGATCTGACCTAGATTACTCCAGATCAGAAACATCAACCATCACAAATTCCTCTTCAAGTGGAGGTTTTGTCTTGGGACCTGCCTCGGATTCTGGAAGCGAATCTAATTGCTGACTAAATTGGTTGAGGCTGTAAAATCCAAATGCTGAAGCACCTAGAACAGCTGAACCAATTAGACCAATTAGAGGATATAATTCTGGTCTGATTGATGAGGCATTAGTGCTCGCCAGGCGCTTTGAGATAGTATTACGTTTAATCAGTGGGCTGACACCGCGAATTACTCTAGTAAACATTGTTGAGTGAATAATTTGGTTGGAGTATGATTTCAATTTTCTTTAACGGATGAGACTTAACGGATCAGACTTAACGGATTTTCTTGATATTCATCAGAGTAAACCCAGTCAAAAGCACCAGTAAAATTATTTTAGAATTTGAGGGAGGTTTTCCGCCTCCACAGACGTATGAATTGCGTAAAAAGAAGAGATGATTTGGGTTAACCAAGTGCAGTTTTTCAAACAGAGGAAACATGCTTCCTACTTTTTAGTTTCCTGGATTGTTCAATTTTGTGATTAACATTCTAGAGCATTTTTGACTTTTCCTAGTGAATTATCTTTTTTAATGAAAAATTTTTAGTACCTAGAAGTGTTAAAATGATTGATGTTCTAGCTCCAGTTTAAAAGTTTCAAATGAATTTATAAAGAAAATAATTTTAGCATCCTGGAAAATCTAAAATTGATTTAATAATTATTTGCAAGAATATAAGCATATTATGGCAGAATTCGCAATGGTATTATTAGGTTGTTTGTATGACCATCAAAAGAAAGTAATAGAAGAATTAAAAAAACATGAAAAATGTTTAATTAATATGTGGTGCGGAACTGGTAAAACCAGGACATTTACTATTGAGCTGTTTATCAACAATAAAAATTTTAATGTTATTATATTTCCCTCATTAGGTTTAATTAATCAGTATTGCAACGATTATGTTTTGTGTTCATTAGAACCATTCAAAACCGAATTTGAAAAATATAAATGTTTGGCATTTTGCTCTGATGACGAAAGTAAGTTAAAGTTAAAGACAAATAAAATTAAATATACTACAGATGAAAAAAGTTTTAATACATTCCTAAAGCAAAAAGATAATAAAATAGTATTGGTAACTTATCAATCTTTTGAAAAATTTATTAATATTTGTATTGATAAAAATATTAATATTAATAACTTAGTATTTGATGAATCTCATCATATTGTGGGTGATAAAATACAAAATATTGTATTCAATAATGAATCTTTAGATAATATTGTGGATAAAACCAGATTTTATACTGCAACACCTGTTAATAAGAATGGGATTACAATGTATGATCGAGATAATCCTGAAAATAGTGATTGTGGACCGTTGGCATATGAATACTTATATTATCAAGCAGTTAAAGATGATATATGTAAATGTTTTGAAACACAAATAAGTCTATATACTCAAAAACCTGAATATAAAGATAAATATCAACCAATCTTCGAATCTATTATTAGAGCATGTTTATCTGGAAATTATAAATATTGGAATATTCTAACTTATCATTCATTTGTTAATGAAAGTGAAGATATGAATGAAGGTGTTTCGTTTGTAAAAAATTTCGCTTCAGCTAAAAATATAAAACTTGTTAAAAAACTATTTACTAAAATTCAAAACGAAGAGTTTCCACGTACAAAATCATTATATTCAGTAGAGAAAGTGATTCTTAAAGGAGTACATAGTAAAACACCCAATAGAAATAAGATTATTTCTGAGTTTGATCAAAAGATGGAAGGTAGGATTTATATTCTCTCTTCATGTGGGATTTTGAATGAAGGAATTGATACTAAATGGGCTAATATGGGAGTTCCTATTAATCCATCTAAAAGTATTGTTAAAGAATCCCAGAGAATAGGTCGATTGGTTAGAATACCCGAAAAAGGAATGTCACCAGCAATTATTCTTATACCATGTGTGGTTGACACAAGTAAATATTCTTCTATGAATACTGCCGAAATGAGAGACCAAATGATTCGTGAAGAATTATCGGAATGTGGTAATTTTAATACTGCTTTGAATGTCATTAGCGCATTTAAATATCAGTATGACCCAGAATTATTTGAAATGTGTTTGAAATATCCAAATATGTATGCCCCAAAGGAAGTCAAAGATAATTTAGAAAAACAAGGTTTGATTGTCGAAGAAAGTCAAGGTAATTTGATAGATAATTTAAGTTATGTTTGTAAAAAAGAAGATATTACTATTGATGTCGAATCATATAATGGACATAGTGATACAAAGATATTAAATGATATTGCTAAACAATGTGATAAAACAATTGAAATTCATACCCAAAATCATAATGACCCGGTAAAATATATTAATGAGAAGGCTAGTGATGAAGAACCTTTACGACTATTCTATTGCGAAGATGATAAAACATATGCGCCAATTGTTAGAAAAAATAAGAAACGAAGAATTAAAAGAAAATCAACTCATCCACCTAAAAAAAGAAAACCATTATTTAATATACATACCCATCCTGATTTAGAAGTTTTATGGAAAATCAAAAAAAGTAGTATTGATTTAAATAAGACTTTTAGTCAAGGTGTATTGGATGTTGATATCAATTGGAATGATAAGAATTGGATGAAAAACTATGAATTACTAAAAATATTAAATAAAACTCCTATATACTCCTATAAAACTGAAGGTGGTCTAAACCTTGGTTGGTGGTGTTCCACCCAAAAAATTAATAAAAAGAAAGGTAAACTATCAGCAGATAAAATAAAACTACTTGAGAAAATACCTGGTTGGTATTGGGAACAAGATTTTGACCAACCATGGATGAGATACTATGAATTACTAAAAACATTAAATGAAACTCCTATATCATCCTATAAAGCTGAAGGTGGTCTAAACCTTGGAAATTGGTGTACTAACCAAAAAACTAATAAAAAGAAAGAGAAACTATCATCTGATAAAATAAAACTACTTGAAAAAATACCTGGTTGGTATTGGGAACAAGATTTAGACCAACTTTGGGTGAAAAACTATGAATTATTAAAAATATTAAATAAAACTCCAGCAGTATCCTATAAAACTGAATGTGGTCTAAAACTTGGTAAATGGTGTGATAACCAAAAAATTAATAAAAAGAAAGAGAAACTATCAGCAGATAAAATAAAACTACTTGAGAAAATACCTGGTTGGTATTGGGATTCAGATCAACTATGGATGGAATACTATGAATTATTAAAAATATTAAATGAAACTCCCCTGTCATCTTATAAAACTGAAGGTGGTGTAAAACTTGGAAATTGGTGTACTCAACAAAAAACTAATAAAAAGAAAGAGAAACT